>Ga0183098_10021_pt1 | contig 757851 bp, 729 predicted proteins | sample BioMet9_FD_128884 | JGI IMG/M metagenome (GOLD analysis project Ga0183098, IMG submission 128884) | Microbial communities from bioreactor (seeded with sewage sludge) at Lawrence Berkeley National Lab, California, USA - Biofuel... | ecosystem: Engineered > Bioreactor > Anaerobic > Unclassified ...
GGTTTTCTTACTTATCATAACAAAATTATACCAGCTAAAGGGATCCTTCGGGGTCCTTTTTGCTTATAAAAATAGCGTGCCCGAATTCGGACACGCTATTTCTTTTGGGCTATTTCGTTACAGCCCCTTTATTTTTGTTTTGTATCTTTAATATTTTGTGTTTTAGTTTTTGGGGCAGCATTAGCAGCCGCAGCATTAACTTCGCCATGCAGGGCATAAACTACAAAGTTAGCAGTAAGGTCTAATGCACCATTTTTCTGCACACCAAATTTAGCACTTTGCAAATTTACAAATCTATCGGCAGTTTCTACTTGCTGTAAAAAATTAATAAGATGAAAATAGTCACCGGTCAGTTTCATTTCAAGAGGAAGTGCGAATGCAGAACCGGTTTTGACATAATTTTTAGGAGCCAGACCATCAAGGGCAATACTATTAGCATCTGCAAGCTTGCTGTATTCACTAATCAGATCAGGAACTGCAATTTTGTCAGGCAACTTTTTTTTAGCTTGTGCAAGTTTTAAGTTTTGTATTTTTAGCAAGGCATCATAGTCTTGATTTTGCGTGGCAAAAGTTTGTAATTCCGCTAATTGTGTATTTGCTAAGGATATTTTTGCATCAAGGGCAGCGCGTTCAATGCTCAAAGGTCTAATTGTTTGAAAATAAAGCATTATACAGCCAATAAGAATTATGACAAAATAAATTCCATATTTAGCATTTTCCGAAGGGGTAAATTCAAGCTTACTTAGCATCAGAGCCACCCCCATTTTTGTTGATATCAATAGTAAACTTAATTATATCAACACCGCTTTTTCCTGTTGCTTTTGTGGTTTGCGTTCCCACTAAGGACACATAAGTAATCTTTGGATCTTTTTGTAAATTAGCAATAAATGTAAGAAGTTGCTCCATCTTTAAAGCATTACCTTCAATAGTTATTTTATTAGACTTATCAGATGCTTGGCTTACTGAGGTTAACCAACAGCCATAGGGCGTAACATTACCCAATTCAGCTAAAGATTCACTCCAGAGCATACGAGATTTTTTCAAATTTTTAACAATATTTTCTCTGTTTTTTATATCACTATTTTGTAATTGATTTAGATCATAACGTTCCTGCCATAAATGCATTTCTGACAAATGGCCTTGTACCGTACTAAGTTTTGACTCACTATATTTAAACATAAAAAGATTGTAGGCCCATAATAAAAGTGTGATTGCTAAAATAGCATATATAATAAAAATATAAAGCTTATAAATGGGAAAACCTTTTTTGCGCCTCTCTAGAGGGATAAGGTTAATATTAATCATCCTCAGCACCTCCAGCCATAGCTGCGCCAATAGCTACACCTAACGAAGCGGCATTTGCTTGCACCTTATTTTTCTCAAAGCGCGAATCAAAATTCACTACTTTTAAAATATTAAAACGCTCCACCTTTATATCCAATTGTTCATCCATTATTTCCGGCATCCCAACTAAGGAAGCGCCGCTGCCAACCAAAACTAGATGTGTAAAAGATGCTTCTTTTTTATTAAGGATATAGTAATCCCCGGTACGACGACATTCCTTAATAAGTTCACTAACAGCTCCCAGCAACGCTTCTCGCACTGGTTCTTTTTCAACAGCTTTACTTTGCAATAAATTTTCTGTACGCAAAATCTCCATTGCGTCAGAGATACTTACATGCATATTTTCAGCAATTATTTTCCCGAAAGTTAATCCCCCTGTTTGAATACTCCTTTGTGCTACAGGAGCTCCCTTTTGGAAAATAGTCATTAATGAATATGTTCTTCCTAAGTGCAAAAGAATAAAATCAGAATATTTATCAGGCATAGTTCTATACCAAGACAAAACATCAATATCAAGTTTAAGAATATTAAGTTCTAAAGCCTCTCCCACATCAAGTAAGGCGTCCACCACATCTTTAGGTGACGCCACAAGAATTACGGGTTGCTGTCCCTCTTCATTTAATTCTCCAAAAACAGCAAAATCTACATAGTAAGTATCTGCCTCATAGGGAACATACTGAGCAGAATCCCAAGTTATTGCCTGCTGCATTTCTTCCTCTGACATAGGAGGCATAGTTATTTCACGCACAAAGGCATTTCTGCCACCGATACTGAAAACGCAATCTTTGGCTCCAAAACCATGCTTTTTAATTAAATCCGAAAGAAAATTTGCTATGTCCTCTGTATTTGTAGTTAAACCTGTACCCCGAAGTTCTTGTGGCAAATCTGCCAACACATAGTCAGTAACTTCCGGCATACCTCTACCTTTCATATTAAGCTGGACAACTTTAACTCTGTCAAAACCAATATCCACACCCAAAACCACTTCTGGGCGAGGGTAAAATATTTTATTGATTAAGGATTTAATATGCATCATTTTAATCCTTCCCAAGTGAATTTTTTGTGCAAAAAAAACAATTGTTTTAAAATTAATTAAGATTAGCATGCCTTCGGTAATTATACCATATTAGAACTTCAGGTAATCTTTTTATATGAAAAAATGCCAATAATAAAAAATTATGTATGGAGAATATAAAAGTGCTATATAGGCACCTAAACACAAGTATGGGCCAAAAGGTATAGGATCCTTGCGTCCTTTAATACCTGTAGCTAAGAGCAACGTACCAATAACACCACCCATAACAAAGGCTAAAAGCAGGCACACCAAAACGGCTTTCCAACCCAACCACACGCCTAAAACAAAGCTTAATTTCACGTCGCCTTCACCCATTCCACCACGGCTAACAAAATATATCAGCAACATGAGTCCGCCTGAAATGAGCATACCATAAAGAGCGCCCCAATAGTCTTTGGAATAGATTGCTACATAGCCTATACCACAAACCAACATGAAAATCAGTACCTGATCTAAAATAATTTGATGGTCAAAATCCACAAAGGTTATAACTACCAAAGAAGCAACGAACGCAAATACTAAAAACAAGGCAATCCCAGGTAAGTATTGTAAACCACAAAGAACAAATAAACACCCTGTCAGTAGTTCAACTAAGGCATAGCGTGGGCTATAGGCTGTGCCGCAATAGCGGCATTTACCACCCAAAAAAATATAGCTGAGTACAGGTATCATATCTAGAGGTCCTAATACATGGCCACAAGTACCGCAGGACGATGGTGGTGAAATAATAGACCGTCCCTCCGGTATGCGGTAAATACAGACATTAAGGAAACTTCCTACTACTAGTCCTATAATAAAATATGAAATAAGCAATAACGGCATATGAACAACTCCCAACAAAAGATATACGTGGTTATTATAAACTAAGAAATCGGATAAGAAAACCCTTTTATCCCTGATTACTTGTGCGCAATTGAATAGCTTCGGAAATATGCCTGCCGGTAATAATCCTGCTAGCATCCAAATCAGCTATAGTCTGTGCTACTTTTATAATACGATCATGACTTCTGGCACTCAGTCCCAGTCCTACAAAATACTTTTCCAAAAGCACTTCTGCCTGAAAATCAAGAGAACAGTGCTGCTTTATTTCTTTGTGTCCCATATCTGCGTTACAATGAAGTTTTGTGCCTTTAAGTCTGTTCAATTGTATCTCTCGTGCTGCTTTTACTCTGGTTCTAATAGTAGCAGAACTTTCTACAGGTAAGGTGTTTTTCATGTCTTTATAATTTAGTCGTGGAACCTGAATTTGGATGTCTATGCGATCTAACAAAGGCCCCGATATTTTCTTTTGATAACGTTCAATTTCATTAGGACGGCATGTGCATTCATGCACGCCGTCATCTTCCCCATAAAACCCGCAGGGACAAGGATTTTCTGCTGATACTAGAATAAAAGTAGCAGGAAAAGATAATGAAGCCTGTACCCTGCTAATAGTTACAAAACCATCTTCCAAAGGCTGACGTAATACCTCTAAGGCACTGCGCGAAAACTCTGGCAGTTCATCTAAAAAGAGGACTCCATTATGGCTAAGAGTTACTTCTCCGGGCTTAGGAACGCTGCCACCACCTATAAGAGCATTATGGGAGATAGTATGATGAGGACTGCGAAACGGCCGCTCTAAAACCAAGCCGCGTGTCCTGCTCAAAAGTCCTGAAATACTATAAATTTTGGTAACTTCTAAAGCCTCCTCTTCGGTCATAGGAGGCAAAATAGTTGGCAGCCGTCGTGCCAGCATAGTTTTACCTGCACCGGGTGCTCCAATCATGAGTACATTATGCCCACCTGCTGCAGCTATTTCCAAAGCTCTTTTGGCAACTATTTGGCCCTGTACGTCAGAAAAATCTACTTGGGTTGGATAATTGCTATCTAGTTTAAGTTCATGCTTTGGCAATGGGGTTAGCTTAATATTTCCATTTAAGTGTTTGGTCATTTCCTCCAAGGTCTTAGGAGTATAAACTATAATTCCATCCACTAATTCACCTTCCGCAGTGTTCCCTTGCGGAATGAAAATCTCTTTTTTCCCTACTTCTTTTGCCCGCATTATCATTGGCAATATGCCTTTAATCTCGCGAATACTTCCATCTAAAGCCAATTCTCCGGCAAAAATAATGTCATCTATATTTGCACAGGTTATTTGCCCTGTCCCCAGTAAAATACCTGTAGCTATGGGCAAATCTAACCCTGATCCATCTTTCTTTAAATCTGCCGGTGCTAAATTTACAGTAATATGCACGCTGGGGAAACGAAAACCAGAATTCTTAATTGCTGCTTTTACTCTCTCTCGTGATTCTTTTACCGCTGTATCCGGTAACCCTACAATATCAAAGCCCGGTAACCCATTAGCTATGTCTACTTCAACAATTATTTCTTCTCCATCTATACCACATGTTGTTTCTCCATAAGTTTTTGCGTACATTTCTATCCCACCTATTACGAATATTTTAAAAACAGTGCTGAATGTGATTAATAGTGGTTTTACCATCAACTACATATATTTCCACTACATCGAACCAAAATTGTCTATAACGTTTAGTACAAGTATGTAAGTATTGAAATGCCGTGCTATGAATTTTTGTTTGTTTAGATTTTGTCACCGCCGCTGCCGGCGTGCCAAACATCAGGGTTTTCCTGGATTTTACTTCAATAAAAGTTATCTCACCTTTCTTTTCCACGATAATATCAATTTCGCCAAAAGTGGAACGATAGTTGCGCGTCAATATTGTATACCCCTGTTGGGCCAAATAACGACAGGCAACGTCCTCACCCCACTTACCAAATTGAGCACGAGAATGCAAAGCCACAACTCCTTTCTATTTGAGTTTTGTAAGAATGTTTTCGTCTACTCCTTCCCCTATATCTTGTTTTATGCATAAACCCTTCACAGGTTCATAGCTTCTTCTATGCCACTTAGTTGGGCCAAATTCCGCAATAGCATCCATGTGACTTTGACTGCCATAACCTTTATGGCCTGCAAAACCATACTGAGGATATTCTTTATCTAATTCTATCATAATTCTATCCCTAGTTACTTTGGCAATAATAGAAGCTGCTGCTATACTAGCACTGCGAGCGTCACCATGAATGAGAGATTCCGTGGTCATACCGGTAATATTTTCAGGCATGGCATCAATAAGAGCCGTCTGAGGGTAAGGTTGCAAATTAATCAAGCACTTTTCCATGCTTATTTTAGTTGCTTGATAAATATTAAGCTCGTCTATATCTTTAGGCCCTACTACGTTAACAGTGATACTTATAGCTTTCTCATATACTTCAGCATAGAGCTTCTCACGTTTGACCGCGCTTAATTTTTTTGAATCATTTAATCCTCTAATAAAAATTCCCTCAGGCAATATTACCGCTGCAACAACTAAAGGTCCCGCCAAAGGTCCTCTACCCGCTTCGTCACACCCAGCAACATATTTAATGCCTTGCTGCCAGTATTTTTTTTCAAAAACAAGCATGTTGGCAAAACGCTCCGCTTCTTTTGCTTCGTCATCTATATGCTTATAATAAGCAGCTAATAATTTTTGTACCCCAGAGCGCCGGTCTGCTTGCAGTACTTCTAACTGTTCGGCGGTAATATTGTTTTGTAAACATTCTTTAATTTCTTTTATATTCATTTTAGCTCCTCTTAGATACCACTATAATATACTTTTACAGCTTTGCAATCAGTAAAACCCATAAAAAAAGGGACCATTTCTGGTCCTATAAACTCCGGGGTGGTTCATTTAAAGTAAAGCTGCCCATACGCCCGGTTTTAAAGTCCCGTAGTACCAACTGAATTACTTTATCAAGATCTAAAAGGCCACCAGCCTTTAAACATCCACGTGCCTTAGCAATTTTTGTTTCTATGTCACGTACGGTATCAGCCTCTGAGAGCTCAATGCCATAGGTTTCACATATTTGTGCAGGGTATTCTTTCTGCAATTTTTCTAATAAAACATCTACCGCTATGCCCCGATCAAATACTTCCTCTTTAATTGCTCCTGTTACCGCTAAATCAAAGCCCACTTGTGGATCTTCAAACTTTGGCCATAAAACTCCAGGTGTGTCTAAAAGCTCCAAACCTTTAGCAATAGTAATCCACTGTTGTCCACGAGTTACACCCGGTCTATTTTCCGTTACTACTTTTGTTCTTCCTACTAAGCGATTAATCAAAGTGGATTTCCCTACATTAGGAACACCCACAATCATCACTCGGATGGAACGGTTTTTAACACCCTTTTTAGCCCATTTTTCACTAATAGGACGTGCTGCCATTTGTGCCGCTGCAATTAATTGTTTAACGCCCTTACCTGTAGCACAATTAACTTGCACTACTGAAAAGCTTTTATTCTTGAGGCCTTTAATCCAGAGTTCTGTTTTCTCTGCATCAGCCATATCAGTTTTATTAAGGGCAACAACCTTGGGTTTATTACCTAACATATCAATAAGCATAGGATTAGAACTGGAACGAGGAATGCGCGCATCTAACATTTCAATCACTACATCCACTAATTTCAGCTGAGTTTCCATCATACGCTTTGCTTTAGTCATATGACCGGGAAACCATTGAATTTTAAATTCCATGGAGGTTACCTCCTCTGCAGCCCATTATGGCAAACTGCGCCAATTCCCAATAGGCCAAAAAATAATGCTAGCCTTGCCCTTAACTAAATTATTAGCTACAAAACCTACATCGTTAAAACGACTGTCTTCGGAATTATTGCGGTTATCACCCAGGACAAAAATATGTCCCATAGGCACAACTGTCTTGCGATAATTGGAATGGAAAGGCTCTTTAATATATGGTTCTTTAATGTTCTCACCATTAACAAAGACTTTTCCATCGATAATTTCAACAGTATCTCCACCAGTGGCAATAACTCGTTTAATAAAATCTCTGGTTGTATCACTAGGGTATTTAAAAACGACAATTTCACCCTTTTTCGGTTCACCAACAAAATAAATAAATTTATTTACCAATAAACGTTCTCTATTTTCCAGGGTTGGAAACATAGACGACCCCGAAACCAAATAAGGTTCAACTACAAACGTTCTAATACAAAAAGCCAAAACTACGGCTACAATAATCGAAATTAACCAATCACTAGCTGTATCTTGCCAAGTACTTTCATCAGGTTTATTCGTCATTTTTGCTCCTTATAAAAATAAAAGAGGACTGATTACACAGTCCCCCTTAGATTCCGATTAGCGACGTTCTCTAATGCGAGCTGCTTTACCGGTTAATTTACGCAAATAATAAAGTTTGGCTCTGCGCACGATACCATGTCTTGCTACTTCGATTTTTTCCAATCTTGGGGAATGCAGAGGGAAAGTTCTCTCTACGCCAACACCTGAAGAAATACGACGTACGGTGAACATTTCGCGAAGACCACCACCACTACGTGCAATGCAAACGCCTTCAAACAACTGAATACGTTCTCTAGTGCCTTCAACTACTTTTACAAATACTTTCACGGTGTCCCCTGCTCTAAAGTTAGGGATGTCGGAACGAAGTTGTTCCTTTTCAATTGCCTCAATAATATTCATTATATCCTCCTCAAAATCCATGACGTTCATGTCTAGCCTCGCTAACAGCGGACCGCCCGTTTTTACATGCTTCTCATTATAACACACAGGCCTAGGCACTGCAAGCACTTTTTGCTATTTTACATGCTCCACGGAAGCCAATCTATCCAACATTATAGCGGCAGCTGAGCGCACACATAAATGATTGTAATCTCCCGGTCCCCATATTGGTTCTAAAATCAAATCAAATTTACTCATGGTCTCTTTTTCTAAGCCAAAACCTGTACCTAAAAGCAAGAAAATAGGAACTTCGCCTTGCTCTAACAGCCCTCTAACATATTGATAGGTTACTGTGTTAGGATATGTTCTGGCATCTGTTGTAACTGTCAAAGGAGCTTTTCCTTCAAGTTCAGTAATTTGCTTTATTGCATCTGCAATAGACGGAATATATTGAACGTGGTCTAAGGCCTCGCTACGATCAGGATTATATTCCTTACCGTAACCATGTTGCCAATAGTCGGTTATTTTCTTAATAATTTCGGCTTGAATTTCCAAGGGATGAATAACAAAATATTTTTCTACATCGTAGGTTCTTGCCGTCCGAGCAATATCATGTATGTCAAAATTAGTCACGGCCGTTGCAATTACCTGCATGTGTTTATTATAAACAGGATAGTGTACCAAACCTAAATAGAGTTTACTCATGTCTATTTCCCTTCAATTCTTCTAATATTTCCAGAAAAAGAGTACCGTCTCCTTCTAGCAAATCAGCCTTGGCCAAAAGGTCAGGTCTAAGGCAATAGGTGGCTCTAATGGCTTCTTTACGACGCCAGCGTTTAATATGAGCATGATTTCCCGAAAGCAGTACATCAGGCACTTTTGCTCCTGAAAAGTCAATGGGCCGCGTATATTGGGGATATTCTAAGAGTGAGGCAGTAAAGGACTCATCCTCAGCACTTTCTGCTTTGCCAAGGACTCCCGGTATAAAACGCGAAACTGCGTCCATAATAACTAAAGCCGGTAATTCACCACCGGTTAGTACATAATCACCAATAGAAATTTTTAAATCAGCTTGTGCTAAAATACGTTCGTCAAACCCTTCATAATGTCCACATAAAAAAATAATATCCTGTTCTTTTGCTGCTAGTTTTTCCACAGCGCTTTGACACAGTGTCCTTCCTGCCGGAGTTAAAGCTATAAGAATTCCCTGAGGAGATATTTTTTTAGCTTCTGCGATAGCGGCAGAAAATGGCTCTGGCTTTAATACCATGCCTACGCCTCCACCACAAGGGGTATCATCAACCGTACGATGCTTATCTGTAGTGAAATATCTTGGATTAATACAAGTAACACTTAACAGGCCTGCGTCAGCAGCTCTTTTAAGAATGCTGTGCCCGCATGCCTGTTCAACTAATTCAGGAAATAAGGTAATAAAAATAAATTTCATATTAATCAATCCATTGGGGCAGAACTACCTTGATAGTCCTACTTTTAGTGTCAATCTCTTTAATATGGGTATCTATGGCCGGAATCATTATTTCTTTGCCACTGGTGCTTTTAACCACAAAAACGTCATTGCTGCCGGTGGTAATAACATCTGACAACTTGCCTACGTCTTCGTTTTCCAGCGTAACAACTGCAAACCCAATAAGGTCCGCTACATAGAATCTCCCCTGTTCCAACGGTGGTAAGTCTTTCGTGTTAACAACAACATTTTGACCACGCAAAAGTTCAACTTCATCCATAGAAGTTATTTCTTCGGTTTTAATCAAAACCATATTTTTATGAAATCTGGCACTAATTATAGTGAATTCTTTACCATTTTCCAAAAGCAACTTTTTCATTTCTAAATACCGGTCAGGATTTTCCGTCAACGGCATTAGACGAAATTCGCCCCGCACACCATGCGGAGCGATGATTTTACCAATCACGATTTGCTTGTCCATATGCTTATGCCCGAAACGCAATAACTTTGCCGTCTTCAGTTAAAATTTCAGCGCCCAACAGAGCTTCTAAATTTGACCCAATTTCTATTTCAACAGTACGCTCAAGCTGTCCATGACCAACTTCACTACCCAATTCCAGTTTCTCTGCTCTGGCAAGTTTTGCTTCAACTTCGTTTTTAGCTGACATGCGTTTCGCACGTTCTAATTCGATTTGTTCTTGCAAAGCCCCTAGCATATTACTGTCTTGGTTAGCTTGTTCATTCATAGCACGTTTCGCGCTAAACTCAAATTGTTCCATGTCCAAATTAGCTGCTTTTACGCCTTCTTGCAATTCGGCAACAATTTTAGCCTTTAAATCTTCTGTTACTTTAGCTTTAATAACGACAGGAACTTTAATAACCATTTTTTCCATGTAGGCAACCATCCTTCTTAGCCAATGTCAATAATCACTTTAACATTTTCACGAGTTGCGGCAGCTTTCATAACAATACGAATAGCTTTAGCAATACGTCCCTGTTTTCCAATTACTTTACCCATATCTTCCGGTGCCACATGGAGTTTGAGGACAACGGTAGTCCCGGTCCTCTCTTCCTCCACCTGCACCTCAGCGGGATTACTTACGAGAGATTTAGCGATAATTTCAACTATCTCTTTCATTGTAAAGAGCCTCCCTTACTTTGCTTCTTTAGCTGCTGCTAACTTAGCCATCAAGCCATTCTTGCTAAACAAAGATCTAACTGTATCAGTAGGTTGTGCACCTTTTGACATCCATGCTAAAGCTTTTTCTTCATCAATTTTTACAACTGCCGGTTGAACTGTGGAATCATAAGAACCAACGGTTTCAATGAAGCGGCCGTCACGAGGAGCACGGCTATCAGCTACGACAATACGATAAAAAGGAGTCTTTTTAGCACCCATACGTTTTAGACGAATTTTAACTGCCATTTAAATTTTCACCTCCTTAAAGTAATATACAAAATCTAATTTATTGCATAAAAGGAAGTTTAAAGCTGCCTTTTTTTGCGAATTTGTTCATGCCTTGCATTTTTTTCATCATTTTTTTACTATCTTCAAAGTTTTTGAGTAACTTATTAACATCTTGCACCCGCACGCCTGAACCTAATGCTATTCTGCGGCGACGGCTGCCATTTATTATGTTAGGGTTCCGCCGTTCTTTTAAGGTCATAGAGCGAATGATAGCTTCTATTCTGCCTACTTCTTTGCCATCTAGTTCCGCACCTTCAAGCTTTTTACTAATATTACCCATGCCCGGAAGCATGCCCAATATTGATTGCAAAGAACCCAATTTTTTTATTTGCTGCATTTGCTGTAAGAACATTTCCAAAGTGAATTCATTTTTACGCATGGTTTCAGCCATCTTAGCTGCATCATCAGCGCTAATAACAGACTGTGCCTTTTCAATAAGAGAAAGCACATCACCCATACCCAAAATACGCGAAGCCATTCTATCAGGATAAAAAGGCTCTAAAGCATCAAGCTTTTCGCCCATACCTACAAATTTTACCGGGCAGCCGGTAACTTCCTTTACAGAAAGCACTGCACCACCACGTGCGTCACCATCTAACTTGGTAACAATAAGGCCTGTAATACCTAAGGCTTGATTAAAACTATCAGCCACTGTAACCGCATCTTGACCTGTCATAGCGTCAACCACTAATAATATTTCGTGGGGTTCAACAGCACCTTTTATATTCTTTAACTCAGCCATTAAGCTTTCATCTATATGCAAACGACCTGCTGTATCAATAATAACCGTATCACATAATACTGAGTTAGCTCTATCTATAGCTTTTTTTGCGATCTCTACAGGAGAAACATTTTGCCCTAAACTAAAAACCGGAATATCTAATTGTTTGCCCAAAATTTCCAACTGATCTATAGCTGCCGGGCGGTAAATATCACCTGCTACTAGAAGTGGTTTTTTGCCATTCTTGCGCAAATGACTAGCCAGCTTGCCTGCTGTGGTAGTTTTACCTGCTCCTTGAAGACCAACCAACATTATAATAGTTGGTGCTTTGGAAGAAACAACCAACTTACTTTGGCTGCCACCTAAAAGTTCAATAAGTTCGTCGTGCACAACTTTAACAACTTGCTGTCCTGCACTTAGTCCTTCTTGTACTTCTATGCCTTGCGCACGTTCTTTTATTTTTGCTACAAAGTCTTTGACTACCTTGAAATTAACATCCGCTTCTAATAGCCCCATACGAACTTCGCGAAGTGTTGCTTTAAGATCTTCCTCGGTAACAACTTTGTTGCCACGTATTTTTTTTATAGCTGCTTGTAATTTATCTGATAAACCTTCAAAAACCATTAGTCTACCTACCTTCGTTACTTAAATCTATGATAATTTGTTGTGCCTTTACTAAGCGCCTATCGGTGTTTCCTTCCGCAATATACAAGGTTAGCAGTTCTTGTGCACGACCTAGAGCCTCTTTATCTTTGTCGTTACGAGCTAATAAACCCAAGCGTGCTTCATAACGTTCCAAAATCTGTTCTACTCTTTTTAACAAATCGTGAATAGCTTGACGTGTGACACCATTTTCTTCAGCAATTTCGCCTAAAGACAAGTCATTATAAAAGTACTGCTCCATAACTTTTTTTTGGCGCTCTGTTAAAAGGCCACCGTAAAAGTCATACAACCTGCCAAAATTTATGCGTTGTTCAAAATCGTTATCTGCTGACATATTATCACCTGAGTGATTATACAATATACCAAGGACACTGTCAAGTAAAAAAGCTTGACAGTGTCCTTGGTTATATTTTTCATACATATAGTTTTTATTCCATAGGCTTAAATACTAATTTTTGTTCTAACAATTTATGCACATGGCAACCGGCAAAGGCCATTTTGATGTATTTTGCTTTATCCTCTTCGCTGATAACAGCATCAATATCCACACTGTATTTAAATATAGTAGACTCACCTACAACATCTTCAACATCCACCTTAGTTGTAATTTCTTTATATGCTATATTGCGTTTTTCTAAAATAAATCTAGTTGTAACGTTTAAGCACATGCCTAGAGAACTAGCTAACATTTGCGTTGGGGACATATATTGTCCACCGCCACCATTAGCCACAGGAATATCACCTTTAACTGTTGCTGTCCCATTAGTAATATCCATTTGATACTTTTCTGCATTACTTTTTACTGTAATCATGTCTGTTTCCTCCTTATAGGTTGATTAGTGAATGTTCCTTGCAAAATTAAGCTTAATATTGCAACCGGCCATCCGGACCGGTATAATCTAGCTCTTTTTGCCTTTTTAACAGCTCTGCGCACATTTCTACCGTGTTATTAAGCTCTGCTATGGTTTTGCCCTTTTTGAAAGTGACGAACCCATCTCCGCCTAAGGCTAAGAAATCATTTGTACCTACCGAATACACGGCCTCATCGCCTAAGGGCTTGCCATCTAGGGTAGTTACCAGAACTATTCTCTGTCCTTCAGGTTTAGTAATATCAGCTCGTACCTTTAAGCCGGAAAAGCGCAGCATCCTTAGCCCTGTATTACTAATACCATGTTCCAATACTTCATGTATATCCTTACCTGTCATAGCCAACTTGACCATCTTATTAGGAAAAGGGAAAATATCTTTGATTGTTCTATAGGTAACATTTCCCTTGGGCACTTCTGCCCGTACGCCGCCACCATTAAAAAACACTATATCAGTTTGCATTTCCTTACGCATTAAATCACAAAAGAATTCTCCTGTTGCCGATTGTCCCAATAAGTCATTATTGAGTCTGCGTTTATTAACCGCCAACACTTCGTTATATTTAGAATCTGTTTTTTGGGTTACAGTATTTGCTATCTTTTCTACTTCATTATCAATATAGTCCGGCATATCTTTAACCTTTATGTATTTCACATTTACACCTTGAACTTTGCCGTTAGTTTTTGAATAAAGGATCTTTGCTTCACCTACCGCTTGTCCATAGCAACCTGCCTGTAATACCGGAATATGCTTATAGCTGCCGGCAACAGTCAAATGTGTATGCCCTGTAATGGCAAGGTCAACCCCATGAACTTTATCCAAAAGCCCAGTAATCTCACCTATAATATCTCCATTATGGAGTTGGGCACTACCAATATGGGTTAAAAGTATTACTACTTGAGCTCCTTTATTTCTAACTTCATCAATATACTTTTGGGCTACTATTTCCGGTGGCAGAACCGTTAACCCAATTAAATTCTTTTGTGTAGCTTTGGAAAGCGTCTCTATAGTGGTTAACCCTATAATCCCTAATTTTATTCCCCTGTGCTCAACAATTATATAAGGTTTAAAAGGCTGCGCAACCTTATGGGTTTGTTCGTCAATAATATTAGCACTTAGTAGGGGAAAATTAGCTTCCTTTGCATTTAGCCCAATTTCTTTCCTAGATACATCAAATTTATGATTGCCCACAGCATCGGCAGTAAACCCCACTGCGTTCATTATTTTTACGGAAGAAATGCCATGAGACTCATTAGCGTCTAGTGTTCCTGTAAGCATATCTCCAGCTCCTAAAACAACTGCTCCCTCTGGATTTTCCCTGCGTAATTGGTCAATAGCTCCGGCCCATCTTGCCGCCCCCGGGTCATCATTATCAGCACGCAAATGTCCATGAAAATCGTTGGCTGTAATAATATAAATTACTTGTAAGTTTTGTTCTGTTGCAAACCCAACTGATCCTATTGCTAAAAAGAACAAAAGCATAATGAAACTTACTACCCTTTTCATAAGGACCTCCTTATTTGTGTGCGCAGCTTTAATTATAGCATTATAAGGTTAAATTAAAATAGGTAACAAGCTTATTATTTTAACAATTTCCTGTATAAACATATTGCAAATTTTTTCTGGCCGCATTGACTAACGCATATATTGTTGATACAGGTGTAGCATCTACATTCACCATATTGTACCTAGGGAAAAACCGGCTTACATGCAAGGGAATATCTTTATCTATTCTGGCTACCCAAGCTGATAATGCCGCCATTTCTTCTATAGTATCGTTTTCCCCCGGCACGATTAAAGTAGTGAGTTCTACATGACACTGGGAAACAGCAAGAGTTATAAATTTCTTAGTAGTTTCTAAATCGCCTCCCAGTTTTTTATAATATTTTTCTGAAAACCCCTTTAAATCAATATTTAGGGCATCAATGTGTGGCAGGACCAGTTCTGCTATAGCCGTAGTCACCGAACCATTAGTAACTACAACGCTTTTGAGACCGGCTTCATGCAATAATCTAGAAGTATCAAGTACATATTCGTAGCCCACCAAAGGTTCATTATACGTAAAGGCTACTCCTATATTGCCATTTTTGATAAGTTCTATTGCTTGCTCAGTCAGATGACTGGGTGAAATAAATTTTGTCCTAACTTCTTTTTCTGCAGCCATAGAAATGCCGAAATTTTGACAAAAAGGACAGCGTAAATTGCAGCCAAAACTTCCTACGGACAAAATGAAACTCTTAGGATAAAATCTTGCTAAAGGTTTCTTTTCAATAGGATCTAAGGCCAAAGATGTAAGTTTGCCATAGTTAATAGAAACAATCTTCCCTTGCTCGTTTTTTCTGGCGTGACAGATTCCTACTTGGTCTGTTTCTAATTGGCAATGATGCATACACACGGGACAGGCAACTCTCATTCTACCCACCTCACTTATGTCTTATTACTTCAAAACGCTGTAAAGAAATCCCTGTTTCTTCCTGGCGAATACCCGCTTTTTGCCTTGCTATATCTATTTGTTGTTCAACAGTGGTAATCCCTTCTAAATTTGGCAAAAGTAAACCGGTGCGACTACCTTTAGTCACGATAACTCCATAACGTTTAACGTCTAATTCTTTAGGGGAAGAAATAGACTCCACCGGTCCCAACACGTCTACACTATATTCTAATGCAGGCAATTCTGTAGGTTTTACCTCCAAAAAACGTGGATCTTGGGTTCCTGCACTAATTGCATTAAAAATTATTTCCTTTGCCAAACTATCACGCACAGGACCAATAGTCCCAATGCACCCTCGCAATGTCCCGTCTTTCTTCAAGGATACAAATGCTCCCGCCCGTGTTTTCAGCATTTCTGTCGGCACATCTTGAGGAATTACCATAGTTCTTCCTTGTTTTATATAAAGCTCTAAAGCAGCTCGTGCTAAACGCACGTAGGGATCTTCCTGCTTTTTCTTTTCTGCCAAAAGTTTATCTCTATAGCCAGGATATTGCTCCAAAAAATTGCGTCCTAAATCTACGCCCAAGGGAATAAACTCAACCACACCATAACCTACTCCAAAGGGTCCCTCATAAGAAAGTTTTTGAGAATTTACAGCTATTTTGTCCAAAGCTCCCGCCATAATTGTAAAAGAACGATGGCCACATTCACCAGCCTCCTCACATAAAGAGGGCGGAAATGCTAAAAGTTCTAAAAATTTGCCTTCACTCATGGTTTCCATAATGCGTGCATCATATTTAGGACCCGCGGGATTAAAACCATAAGGGCCCTCCTTTTTTAAACGATGAGACAAATCACCGCTAGCAATAATAACAACCGAGCGTTGTAATTTATTAGCGGTTTTCTGTAGGCATTGACCAAGCTTATAGTGATCAGTCAGTGGCAAACCTGACAAACCTATGCGTATCAATTTATAGTTTGTGTAAACCTTATTAATAAAATACAATGGTACCATGGTTGCATGATCCAGCTTGGCATCTCGCTCCCCCTCTATACCTGCGCTTAATTTTTCATTCTGGGCTAATGCACAGAGTTCTTCAACAAAACCAGTATCATAACAAACATTAAACTGCACCTGTCCTGCCCCAAATTGAGAAAAATCCCCTTTAGCACTAACTCCCGGAGAAATGTGAAAGTAATCTGAGTACATAATACTATGTGGTGTAGTCACTATAATAGTCTCAGGGCGGAGTTGCTTTATTTTCTCTGCTACTTTTTCATAAGAGTCAATAGTCGCTGCAATTTTCTTTTCCTCACCATGACCAATCTCAGCAACAATAAGTGGTGGATGCGGAACCATAAACGTAGCCAAAATAGACATAATATCATCTCCTTAAATATAGTTGAATTTCGACAACCTAACTAGGTTCTCCTTTTTTATCTTTATAATATTTATCGCTCTATCAATGCAAAAAAAACGTCTGCCCGAAGGCAGACTAAAATATTTCGTAATATATAATTATTTTATACTTGCAAATTAAGCAATAGGTTTTTCACAAGTGCGCATAGCCAAAATAGTTTCAGTAATTAATTTGTCCAAATCCCAGCCAAGACGCTCTGCTCCTGTTTTAATTACATCACGATTACAGCCTGCGGCAAAGTGTTTATCCTTGAATTTTTTCTTTACTGATTTTAGTTCCATATCCTGAACACTTTTAGATGGACGCATCAATGCCGCAGCACCTATAAGCCCCGATAATTCATCAACGGCAAATAACACCTTTTCCATTTCATGAACAGGTTCCACATCGCAGCAAAGTCCATAGCCATGGCTTGCAACCGCATGAATAAGCTTGGGATCCAAGCCCCTTTCTCCCATGATTTCTTGTGCTTTTTTACAGTGTTCTTCAGGATATAATTCAAAATCCAAATCGTGCAATAAGCCAACATTAGACCAAAAATCTACTTCATCGCTATAGCCGAGGCTATTGGCAAAATAACGCATACAACCCTCTACTGTTTCTGCATGATGCAAATGGAAGGGATCCTTATTGAATTCTGTAAGTAACTTCCATGCTTCTTCTCTAGTTATATCTGTCATTAACATCAATCCCTTTCGGTATATTTAAGTTTTATTATAGCACTTTTTATTGTTACCTGTTAAACTATAATTGCTTCATCATTGTATGCTATTTATAAGGGAAGATTGGGAGGGTTTTAGCTTGAAAATTAAAGTAATGTTAGTTGTGATATTTTTATTTTTTCTTAGCACCATACAAGTTGCAGCATCAACCATAAAAATCTCCGGCAGCCCTGATAAAATCAACCTAGTATGGCAGCCTAATTCTTCCAAGGCACAGGATGATTTTTCTCAGTTACCTCCTGTAGAGGGAGTTAATGTCGTCTCTCCCTGTTGGTTTGATATTATTAATATCAATGGTTTCATAAGAAATAAAGGCAATGTCCCATATGCAAAGGTCCTTCATAAAAAAGGTTATAAAATTTGGGCTTTGATTACGAACAGCTTCAATCCTGAACTAACTCATCTAATACTGCAAAATAAAGAAGCCAGAGCGTATGTCATAGAACAAATGTTAGCTTATGCTAAACAATATCAGCTAGATGGTTATAATATTGATTTTGAAAATATTGAGGACAATGACCGAGACCAGCTTACTGATTTTGTAAAAGAAATTACTTTTGCGCTAAAAAAACAAAAACTTATTGTTTCCATGGATGTTACTGTGCCTAGCGGCGAACCCTATTGGTCTAATTGTTATGATCGCAAGGGACTTGGTGAAACTTTGGATTATGTTATTCTTATGGCTTATGATGAGCATCACCCTAGTTCCAAAAACATAGGATCTACTGCCTCTATTAATTGGGTAAAAAAAGGGGTGGAAAGTACTTTGAAAAATATTCCTGCTGAAAAACTAGTACTCGGCTTACCTCTTTATATGCGTATTTGGCAACAAAACAAAGAAACCGGCAAGGTTACAGGAAAAACGCTTTCCATGCCACAAGCTGAGGAATTAATAGTTGAAAAAAAAATTCAACCAAAATGGTTGGCTGAACAGGGCCAATACTATTTACAGTATGATGAAGGCCAAATGACCTATAAGGTCTGGCAAGAAAACAAATACTCCCTGCAGTTGAAAACTGCGTTGGTAAGCAAGTATGGTCTAGCCGGTATTGCCAGCTGGAGAAAAGGTTTTGAAACGCCTGATGTTTGGCCGGCACTGGAGGATATGATGAAAGGGCTTACGAGGACGAGGGAGTGAAGTGGCAACGTAGTTGCCAGTGAAGTTGTAGCAGAGCTACAAGTGAAGTGCTCTGCGAGCAGTGAAGTTCTCCTTCGGAGAAGTTGTGGATGTTTTCGTAAACGAAAACGAAGAATCAATAAAAACAGGTGCAGTTTTGCCTACGGCAAAGTGCAGTTATGGCAAAGCCATAGTGCAGCGTATAAAAGAATGTGCAGTTTTGCCTACGGCAAAGTGCAGTTATGGCAAAGCCATAGTGCAGCTTCAACTTCGTTGAGTGCAGCTTTTCGAGCAAGCTCGAAAGTTACGGTTGTTTTCGCATACGAAAACTAAGAAAATAGAAAATTAAACAAGACAAAAACATAATTAAATCTTTTTATAGGTTTAAGTTTTTGGAACAAAAACCTTCAACAACTTTGAAAGCAACGCTTTCAATACTGCACGTTCCGCAGGAACGGCTGCACTTTGCGAAGCAAAAGCTGAACTTTCGCGCAGCGAATACTGCACATGCAAGCTGTGAAGTGACAACATAGTTCCCAGTGAAATTGTAACGAAGCTACAAGTGAAATTGCAACAAGTTGCAAGTGAAGTGCTCTTCGAGCAGTGAAGTTCTCCTTCGGAGAAGTTGTGGATGTTTTCGTAAACGAAAACGAAGAACTAATAAAACAGGTGCAGCTTTTGCGACTTTGTCGCAAAGTGCAGTTATGGCAAAGCCATAGTGCAGCTTCCACTGCGTGGAGTGCAGCGGAAAAACAGTTAAGTGGGAACATAGTTCCCCGTGAAGTTGTAGCAGAGCTACAAGTGAAATGCTCTTCGAGCAGTGAAGTTCTCCTTCGGAGAAGTTATGGTTGTTTTCGTACACGAAAACGAAGAATTTATGAAAACAAATATAAAACAAAAAATATTATCTTTTTTATAAGTTTAAGTTTTTGAAAAAAACTTTCCTTAACTGTTCGCTTGCGAACACTTCACTTATGCGAAGCATAACTTCACTTGTGCTGCAAGCACAACTTCACTTGCACTAAGTGCAACTTCACTTGCAGGCACTGCAACTTCACTTGCCCTTCCGGCAAGTGAACTGTCCTCTAAAAATATTTTAAAACTGTATATTTAAAAAAGCCAATATTCAGTTTATACTAAGCTAGTATTTTTAGAGGAGGTTACTAAATGAGAAATGAAAATATTATGAAATTAACATTGGCCGGTATGTTCGCGGCTATGGCTTTTGTTTGTTTTTCATATTTACGCATCGAAATTCCTATGGGCGGTGGTTTAACGGGAAAGATTTACATTGGTCATGCTTTTATTATCTTATCTTCCCTACTTTTAGGTGCAAAGTATGGCGCCTTGTCTGGGGCTATTGGGTTAACTTTAGCCGATATCTTAGCCGGTTACACAACATCAGCTCCACCAACATTTGTAGCGAAGTTTATTTTAGGTCTAGCAGTGGCCTTTGTAGCACATAAGATGTATCACTTAACCACTGAAAAAGACAACAAAAAGATTAGTAGAATTGTTTTAATAGCAGCAATCGTTGGCAGTCTAGTTAATGTTATTACCGAACCACTAATTCGTTTCGGTTTTAAATACTTCATTTTGGGAATTCCTCAGCAAATCGCCTATTTATCTGCCGTTAACTGTGCCATATCAATGGCTGTTAGCGGGGTGTTTTCTGTTATACTAACAGTTTTTCTCTATAAAGCACTGGAACACAGCGTGTTGAAGAATTGGAAATGGAAAAGCAGTGAAGTGAAAAAGCAGTGAAGTGACAACAGAGTTGTCAGTGAAGTTGTAGCCGAGCTACAAGTGAAATTGCAACAAGTTGCAAGTGAAGTTAGCCTGCGGCTAAGTTGTGGATGTTTTCGCTTGCGAAAACGAAGAACTAATAAAACAGGTGCAGCTTTTGCGACTTTGTCGCAAAGTGCAGTTATGGCAAAGCCATAGTGCAGCTTCCACTGCGTGGAGTGCAGCTTTTCGAGCAAGCTCGAAAGTTAATGTGGTTTTCGCTTGCGAAAACTGAAACTAAGAAAATGAAATTAAATGATAGTAAAATTAAGTTCTTTAATAAGTTATAATTTTGGGAACAAAAATATTCCTTAACTTTGAAAGCAACGCTTTCAATACTGCACGTTCCGCAGGAACGGCTGCACTTTGCGAAGCAAAAGCTGAACTTTCGCACAGCGAATACTGCACACAAAAGAAGGGCACTCACTTTTGGTGGTGCGTCTTAGGGATTTATAATCCCTGAAAATTTCGGCATAGTCGTGAATATCGGCTATGCCGTTTTTTCATGCTTACTCGGAATTTCTACTGCTCCGATGCAGTTGTAAATGATTTGAATACGCTGCATCCTGTGACCGTCTACCTTTTCAGCCTTGAACACGATGATTTTCTCCACAAACTCCCGAATGATTTCGGCATCCAATTCCTTGATGTCCGTGTACTTCTGCACCAGTTGCAGGAAGTATTCGGCATTGAGGGATTTTTCTTTTGCTGTGGTAATGAACTCATCCAGTTCAGCAATCCGGCTTTCCAAGGCTTTCTGCTCTGCCTCATAGGTAGCGGACATCTTGGCAAACCGCTCATCGCTGATTTTTCCAACCACATTGTCCTCGTAAAGTCGTTGGATGATTGTATCAAGGGCGGTGATGCGGGCTTTCGCCTGTTCGTATTCCTTCTGACTGCTGCGGAGTTCTCGGTTCAGTGCCTTTTCCGATGTGTTGGTCACAAGCTGAATGAACTCGGCTTCATGCTCTCTGGCATAAGCGGTCACTCTGCGCAGGTCATCCAAGAGAAGCTGTTCTATGACCACATTGCGAATCTGGTGGGACGTACAGTTGCTCTTGCCACGCTTACGGTAGGTAGAACAGACCAGATGCTCTTTCTCATGTTCCCAGCCCCTTGCACGGACTTGGTACATCTTGCTGCCACAATCGGCACAATACACCATGCCGGAGAGTGTGGGCATTTCACCCATCGGAGTAAATCTGCGCCTGCCATCACGGATACGCTGAACAATATCAAATGTTTCCTTATCTATGATGGCTTCGTGCGTACCTTCGAAAATCTGCCATTCGTCCTTGTCATTCTTGATTTGCTTTTTCAGCTTATAGGACTTGCGGTGAGTCTTGAAGTTTACCGTGTTGCCAAGGTACTCCTGTCGCTCTAAAATATGAACCACTGTGGAAGTTGTCCATTTGTAAAGGTCATCCGTCTGTTTGACCGCAGGAGCATTTCTGCCGTTGCTTTTTGCATAATCCACAGGGGTCAGCACCTTGCGCTTTTTCAGTTCCTTGGCAATCTGTGTCGGACCGTAACCAGAAATGCACAGATGAAAGATTTCCTTTACTACCTCAGCAGCATCTTCATCTACAATCCAGTGGTTCTTATCCTCCGGGTCTTTCTTGTATCCGTAAGGTGTGTTGGTGCAGAGTGGCTTGCCAGCCTGTCCCTTTGCCTTGAACACCGCACAGATTTTCTTACTCGTGTCCTTAGCATACCATTCGTTGATGATATTGAGGAATGGCGTAAAATCGCTGTCCTGCTGACTGGCACTGTCGACCCCGTTGTTGATGGCAATAAAGCGGATGTCCGATTCCGGGAACACCATCTCGGTATAGTAACCGACCTTCAGATAATCTCGTCCGAGTCGGCTCATATCCTTGACAATGATGATGCCCACAGCACCTTCGTCCACCAATGCCATCAAGCGTTGGAAGTCGGGGCGTTCAAAGTTCGTGCCGCTGTACCCATCGTCTACGAAAAACTGTGTGTTCGTAAAACCATTGTCATCAGCGTATTTCTTGAGTATTGCTTTCTGATTGATAATACTGTTGCTGTCACCTTGAAGTTCGTCATCACGGGATAATCTGCAATAGAGTGCTGTGATTTTCTCCCCAAGGGCTGCATCTATGTAAGGCTGTCTTTTGTTTTCCATTTTTACCATCCTTTCCGACAGCCTCCCCATCGGTATGTCGATATTACCGTACTATCAGGCAGAAGTCGAGTTGTATTTTGCAAGTATTTGTGAACTTTCTGATACTTTGAGCGGAGTGCCGACATTGCTCAAAATCAGCCGTTTCACCTTGGAATATGCGGTTTCTCTGGCGTTTTCGCTGACCATTGATTCCACGATATACATCGTTCCACCGATAGAAGTATGGGTGATATGAGTGTTGTTTACTGCTGTGTTCATAATCCCACCTCTTTCTATCAGATAAGGCATCCGCCTGTGGCAGAAAGACTATCCACCACAGGCAGTGCCAATTGTTTATTCGGTCATCGCAATGACCTTGATTGCTTCGGAGCGTACCAGCTTGCCATCAATGAACTCAAAGGCAAGATAGCCAATCTGGTCTAACACCACAAATTTTTCCTTGATGGCGCGGACACTAACTGGACTACGGCTGATGACCCAGTAGTAGCTGAAATCACCAAAGGCAATAGGCTTTTTGCCCGGTTCTGCGTTTGGCATGAATTCAGAAATGATGACCTTTTTACCAAAGATAGTATCATCGGTACTGCGCCACAGGTAATTGCCATCGGCATCTTTCAGTTTGCGGAGTGCCATAGCGGTTTCATCGTTCATAAGCCACACTGCGTTGGCACGATACTCCGGCTTAACGGAGAAGTACAGGCTGATGATATTATCGTAAGTAAGGGCATCCGTGGTCAGAGCCACATCTGCGCCCTTGCTTTCATGGAGAATACCTGTAGGCGTCTGTTCGCCAGTGCCATTGATAAATGCGTTAGTTTCAGCCTTGCCGAAATTCTTTGCAAAACGCTCCACCAGATAGTTCTCAATATCGAAGGTGGCATCATGGATGAAATCCTCATCGAACTTTACAAAGGCTGCGAGTTTCCAGCTTTCCACTACGGTGGTAGTGAAATCATTCATGCCCTCGTAAATCGGAATCATGCCACCTTCCGGCACAAAGGCTGCAAGGTCATCGCAGTCCTTGGCAAAGATGCGATATCCGGCTTCATAGGCATTGAAGGCTGTGCCGATCTGACGGAACAGGCTCTTGCCCTCGATTGCCTTCCCGAATTTGTTGTTGGCATGAGCAGGAACGGCATAGGTGTCGATCTGGGAGTTACGCCCCTTGGCGATTTTATCAATGCAGTGTTCCTTGCCACGCATTACATCCCAGAAGTTTTTGTCATACTCCGGCTCTCCGGCATAGACCTGTGTTTTCATTGTTGTATTCATAATTGTGTTCCTCCTTATTTCTTGTCACAAAACGGACATCTGTACAGTCCGAGGTCATTGTAGTTCAGCACCCTGCCAATTTGCTTGAGCTTTCCTCTGTTTGCACATTCCGGGCATAAGATGTCATAAGCAAGAGCATCCTCGATGCTGTGAGGCTCTTTGGCATGGAGACGATAATACTTGTGCAGCTTTCCTTCATCATCTCTGTGGATTTCATCGGAAAGATACAGGTTACACATTCTCTGTGCGTATTCCTCCGAGTAGGACGAATGATGAGTGCGTAAGATGTTGTTCTTTTTGTTTGCAATAATTGGATAAATCATAGTGTTTTCCTCCTTAAAATGTTGTTGTGTGTGATAGGGTTTTAATACCCCTTTTGAATTTGCGATTTTGTGCGTGAGAGCCTTGCCCCGTTTTCCGCTATAACAGCGGTGGAGATGTTGACCGCCCCTACGGTCAGTTACGGGAGCGGATGTATCCCATACGCTTGCAATAGTCCACTGCATCTGCATATCGCAGATAGTACATCTGCTTGTACATCCCATCCATGACCATGTAGTGTGGTGGGTTGCTGGACTTGCTCATCATGATAAGCACAGGGGCATCATCCTTGCGGTTGATTACACTCATGCCAACATAGCGGTCAGTGTCAAAATCAATCGGACGAAACTTGGTGTTCTCATCAATATCCATAATTCTCATGCCATTTGCCTCCTTTCTGACTGCACATATCTGCGCCGTCTGTATTTTGGTGACAGTTCTTATGATTTAGTGACAGTTCCAGTGACAGTTCTTTTTGCAACTGTCACTAAAGAAATCCCTTACAGAATGGGCATTTGCACTGTTTTAGTGACAGTAGTGACAGAACTTTTGATTTGCTCACACGCTCAATAATCTTTGTACCTTGTACCCATACCTGCCTACTGCATACAAAGATTTTTTTCTTGGCTCTTGAGTTGAAAGAACTGTCACTACTGTCACCAAAGTGCCTTAAACCCTTGTGGAATGGGTGCTTATTGCAGTGACAGTTGTGCACATGAACTGTCACTGTACTGTCACTACTGTCACTAAACGAGAAAGTCATCATAGCCACACCCCCTAAACTGTTCTACGGCATCCTCGGAGAGTGTGTAATCTCTGTAGAAGGTACCGCCTGTTCCACGTCTGACAACCATAGCCTGAAAGATCGTGCCGAGGTGGTCAGCCAATTCATCACGGAACTCCCGCGCTGTCTTGGCATACCCGTTGTTGTTATCCTTGCACCAAGCCTTGTATGCTTTGAAGATGCGACCCGTTGTCCAAGTGTCGGATATCTTGCTGTCACTGCGTTCTGCCATGCATTCTTCAAAGAAGGAAATGATGGTGCTGTTAGTATTGCGGTAATTCTGCCTTGCCTGTGCGATGCTGTCCGGCTCTGTAAAACGGTAGCCGTTGCCGATAACATTGCGAAATGCCATCACCGCCTTGTAGAAGATGCCTTCCCGTTCCGCATACATCTTTTCAAGCAGATGCTTGTCCTGCTGTTTTGGTGGTATCACATTAAGGCATTCCACCTGCATGATACGGTTGTATACCCACTCGCCATCATCACCGCCAAACTTCGGCAGACGGTTCATGCAAAACCACAGTAGACCGTTGTATATGAATTCAAAAGCGTTCTGCCCCTTGAACTCTGCAAACAGACTGTCACCGCCTGTACACTTCTTGAAGGTCTTTAATTCGCTGACGGTTACAAAACTCATGTCAGAACTGCCAGCCAGACGCTTGCCATAGAGATTGGCAGTGCCAAACCGTGCTTCGATTTCGGCAAGGTCGATGCCGATGAAATATCCTTTTCCAAGCATCAGCTCCACCAAACTTTTTAGCTGTGATTTACCTGTATCTCCCTTGCCATAAAGGAACAGTGATTTCTTCATTCGCCAGCCTTTTACATTGGAGAACACTGCACCGATGAATTCCAACAGCAGATTTTCCACTGCCATATCATGGTTGGTCAGTGTGGACATATAGCCGTCAAAGGTAGGTGTCGCACTTGACGTTCCATGCCATTCACAGGGAATCTGGATGGTGCTAAGTACCTCCTGGGAGTGTGGCAAGAGCGTTAAATCTGACAGCCGGAGCAGACCGTTTGCCACATTGATAAGGTCTTCATCGGCATTGAGATCATCGTTAGTCAGTGTATTAAGGTCGGTGGTCAAATGCTCGATACAGGCAGCCACATCACCCATACGGAGAAGTTCCTCATCATAATCGGTAATGTAACCTTTAATGATGCCCTTGAAGTTATCCTTACCACACAGTCTGTAACAGCCATTTTCATACACATAGATGATGGTGCCACCATTGGTATTGTCACGGACTATAAGGTATTGGAGATGCTCTCGTACATATTTTGCAAGCAGAGGCACACTCACCGTTGCAATGCCGGAACGGTTGAATTTGATGAATTCCGGGGCTGGCATTACAGAACGATGAAACACACCATGACAGGCTTCAAGTGCTGCATTGATGGTCAGTTCCCGGTAATCGTCCCGATTCCACTTTTCACGCATCAGAGCGGACAGACGGAATATGGCATCGATCAGTTCTGGGTCGTCCCCGGTGCGAAATGCGATAAGAGAACAGAGCGCACAATCCGCAGCAGAATCGTCATTGCCATATCCGCTGATGTCACCATCATCAAACAGCATGGCGAATTTCTCACCATTCTTCTGTTTGTGCAGTGCTTCGATAATGCGGTATACATCCTCATCACCGTCACGTTTGGCACTGTATTTCTTTTTCTGCTTTCTGCGCATATCCTTATCCAAGGTGGTAAGGACAGCCTGTGTGCAGTCATTCAGTGCCGTATCCAATATCACACTGCCTGTATAACAGACGAATCGGTTGGTAAGTCCTCCGAAATACTGCTCGGTATCGTTGTGGGGATTTTTCATATAGAATTGTCTGTCCAGCTTTTCCTTGCCTTTATCATCGATATAGGTAGGGATGCTGGCAATATCGACTTTTCCATAGATGTGGATGCCGTTGCCACTTTGGGAATATTCCGTATAGCTGTTAAAGCGTTTCAACATCATCTGCACAAAAGGGTCGTTCAGTTCCTTATGGTCAATGTCCAGAAAGAAGTATCCTTTGGGGATTTTGAAACCGACTCCGGCAGAGCCACGTTCACGCATTGCAGTTACCGCTTCATCATAGGTCACCCATGTGCCACTATGGGCATCGTCTGTACCCGTTGCACCACCATTCGCTGCGATTGGCTTTTTGGTGGGATTGCCATTTTTATCCTTGCTCCATATCCACAGGAACCATATCTTCCTATCCATCAGTTCCTGCATGGGATTTTTCGTTTCTTCCGGCATTCGGCTTGCCTCCTTTCCTTATAAGTAATGGCGTACAGATTAGTACCATATCGAATCAGACTGGTTTTCCGCATCTTCTCCCAAAGCGGATAACTGCTCGCACAGCTTGTCATAATTGATGAGTGCTTTCTTTCCGATATATATTGCCGGAAGTTTCCCGGTTTTCAGCATAATGCGAAGAGCGTGTTCCGAGAGCAATCCTGTTTTCGCAACTTCTCTCACGGTCATCATATTAGGTTGTTTCATATCCATCTTTCTTCCTCCTTCCTATACGCAAGTACATCATACTGTCGTACTTTTGATATAATAATACTACAACAAGATGTACTTGTCAATGCTTTAAGTAAGACAAAATGATGAATAAATTGTAAAAAGTACATCATAGTGTATTGACAAGTGCAACATTGCGTGATACTATTAGGAAGGAAGCAAACGAGATACAACGATATGCGAAAATATATAACGAGGTGACAAGCTATGACGATTGGTGAAAGAATTAAAGAAATCAGAAAAAAGAATGGATTCACGCAGGGAACACTTGCGGAAGAACTGAAAGTAGCAAAGGGAACGGTATCTGCATGGGAAATCGGCAGTCGCAGACCCAGCTTTGAGATGCTCGATACCATGTGCGAATTGTTTCATGTACGCATGGACTATCTGATTGCACAGTCAGACGATGCTACTCCAATGCAAGATGCTACAGAAGCAGATATCAACGGCATGGCAGAAGCAAGCCTTGCAATGGATAGGGAACAGGATGCAGACTGGCTAAACAGCACACTGCAGCAGTTCTGCTCTGACTTCGCCCGGATGGACAGCTTTGCAAGAAAGTCCCTGCTTGCTCTTTATAAGGAAGAGAAGAATCGCTGCATTCAGCAGGGAGTAATGGCAGACGATGACAGCTTTGTGTGTGCGGTCAATATAAAGGCGGTCACAAAATAAGCATTTTACCTGAGAATCTGACCTGTTTTTATATAATAATGCGGACAAATACGCAAAAGAAAATGGCTGAAAGCACTGTAAATACACGGTGTTTTCAGCCATTTCCATATATTAGGGTATCCCCCCTGTTTAATTCTGCTAAAATTCACGTTTGAGGGGGCGTCGGTCTTTGGCAGATAAGGTACTGGAGATTTGACCACCCCCATGTGGCAACCAATTCTCAATAAATTTACAATTCGTTCCCTTGCTAAACTTTCGCATAGTCTTGCGAATTGTGTCAAATCGTGCTATACTGTGTATTATGATGTGCAAAGGAGGCAAACATGGCTGTTTCATATAATCGTTTGTGGAAATTACTGGTTGATAAAAAGATGAGCAAGGCTGATTTGAGGAAAGCCTCTGGCGTTGCCCCAAACACAATGACAAAACTTCGCCGGGACGAGGAAGTCACTCTTACCGTCCTTGGGAAAATATGCAAAACCCTTAATGCCGACTACGGGGACATTATGGAATATGTTGATGAGGAGGACAAGTGATATGACACCAGAAGAAAAAGCAAGACTTGTGATTGATGAAAAATTACGTCAATCTGGCTGGATAATACAAGACATGAAAAAACTGAATTTATCAGCTGCTCTTGGTGTCGCAGTCCGTGAATTTCCCACCAGTACAGGAGAGGTGGACTATGCTCTTTTTGTGGATGGTAAGCCTATAGGTGTTGTTGAAGCCAAACGAGAAGAGAAAGGTGAATCCATCACGGATGTTGAAGTTCAATCCGGACGTTATGCCAACAGCACATTCAAATGGATAAAGAACAATTACACCATCCGCTTTGCCTATGAAACAACGGATAAGCTGATTCGGTTTACTGATTATAAAGATGTGAAATATCGCTCTCGTACTGTATTCTCCTTTCACCGTCCAGAAACACTACTGGCTCTGATTCAGCAGCCGGATACTATCCGCAATAATATGAAGCATTTCCCTACATTGGATGAAACGGGATTCCGTAAGTGTCAGGTAAATGCTATTAAAGAACTTGATAATTCCTTTGCAGAAAATCGCCCAAAAGCACTGGTGCAGATGGCAACAGGTGCAGGTAAAACCTTTACTGCAATCACAGCTGCCTATCGACTGCTAAAATACGGGAAAATGAACCGTATCCTTTTCCTTGTGGATACCAGAGGTTTGGGCGAACAGGCAGAGCGTGAGTTCCTTGCCTACACACCAACCGATGAACCACGCTCCTTTTCGCAGCTTTACGGTGTACGTAGACTGAAAAATTCCTACATACCAAATGACATTCAAATATGCATTTGCACCATTCAGAGAATGTATTCTATTTTGAAAGGCGAGGATTTGGACGAATCTACCGAGGAGAAATCTTTTGCCGATTTTGTGACCGCAGACAGCAAAGCACCCAAAGAAGTGGTTTATAACGAAAAGTACCCGCCGGAATTCTTCGATTGCATTATAGTTGATGAATGCCATCGCTCCATTTACAATGTATGGAGTCAAGTACTGACCTATTTTGATGCATTTATCATTGGGTTGACCGCAACCCCGGATAATCGTACCTTTGCCTTTTTTAATGAAAACATCGTCAGCGAATACCCTCGTGAACAGGCGATTATTGATGGTGTAAATGTAGGCGAGGACATCTTTCTTATTGAAACACAGGTGGGCAAGAATGGTGCACATTTGATGAAACAACTGATTGAATACCGTGACCGTCTGTCCAGAGCTAAGCGTTGGAAACAGCTGGATGAAGATGTAAATTATGCACCAACCCAGCTCGACCGGGATATTGTCAACCCCAGCCAAATACGCACAGTTATTCGCACGTTTAAGGAAAATTTGTTTACGACACTATTTCCACGCAGAAAAGAAGTGCCTAAGACGCTTATCTTTGCCAAGACCGACAGCCATGCGGACGATATCATTCAGATTGTCCGTGAGGAGTTTGGCGAAGGAAATGATTTCTGTCGTAAAATAACATATTCTGCTGAAAACCCAGAATCCGTCCTCAGTTCCTTCCGTAACGATTACAATCCGCGTATTGCTGTTACGGTAGATATGATTGCAACAGGAACGGATGTGAAGCCAATTGAATGCTTGATTTTCATGCGTGATGTACGCAGCAAGAATTATTTTGAACAGATGAAAGGCAGAGGCACTCGTGTCCTTAATAAAGACGATTTGCAGAAGGTCACTCCTTCTGCTACGGAGAACAAAGACCATTTCGTTATCGTAGATGCCGTTGGTGTCACAAAGTCCAAAAAATCCGATACCAGACCACTGGAGCGCAAGCCGACCGTCAGTATGAAAGAGCTCATGATGAATGTGGCTCTCGGAGCAAAGGATGAGGACACGCTGACATCTCTTGCAAACCGTGTTATCCGCCTAAACAGTCAGATGTCTCAGACAGAACGTAAGCAGTTTGAAACCAAGGTCGGCACTGCTGCCGGAACCGTTGCGGAAAATCTACTGAACGCCTTTGATGAAGATGTGCTAATAGCAAAGGCACAAGCCGACACAGGCTCCACAAAAATAACAGATGAGCAGATACAGAAAGCACAAAAAGAACTGATACAGGCTGCAGTCATGCCATTCCATGACCCTGATGTCCGGGATTATATTGAGAATGTGCGCCGTAGCCATGACCAGATCATCGATAACATCAATCTTGATTCCGTTGTTTTTGCCGGATTTGATACCCAGCAGGAGGAAAATGCCGACCGTATTATCTCTACCTTCCACGATTTTATAGAAGAAAACAAGGACGAGATTATTGCCATGCGTATTGTATATAACGAAGCCTACAAAGACCGTCCTATGGCAATCGAACAGTTAAAGTCACTTTATGAAAAGTTGAAGGTCAAGGGTATCACCGTAGAACGACTGTGGGATTGCTATGCCATTAAAAAGCCGGATAAGGTAAAGCGTGGCACGATGGCACAATTGACAGATTTGATTTCCATCATCCGCTTTGAGATGGGATATTCCGATAACCTTGCTCCATTTGCGGATAAAGTGAACTATAACTTCATGCAATGGACATTCAAACGGAATGCCGGACATATTCAATTTACCGAAGAACAAATGGACTGGCTACGTCTGATTAAAGACCATATTGCCACTTCTCTTAGCATTCTGTCGGAAGATTTGGATTTAACGCCCTTCGACCGTAAGGGAGGTCTGCTTGGTTTTTATGATGTGTTCGGAGATAAATACGAAAAAATATTACAGGAAATGAATGTCGCATTGGTGGCATAAGGAGGTACACGATTGCAACTTATTGAATTTGGTACAATTATGAATATGGTAAAAGGCAAAAAACCTGCAAATCAATCTCAAGAAAACCAGGATGGATTTTTGCCATATGTTGATATAAAAGCTTTTGAAACACAAACCGTTGAAAATTACGCAGATGGTGAGAAATGCTTGCCTTGCAACGAAGGTGATATACTTATTGTTTGTGACGGCTCTCGTTCTGGCTTGGTTGGAAAAGCAATTGCTGGATATGTTGGGTCTACGCTTGCCAAAATTACAGCAGAGGGAATGACGCAAAACTATTTATTTTATTTTTTACAAGGTAAGTACGCACTGCTTAACACAAAAAAGAAGGGAACTGGAACACCGCACCTTAATCCCGATTTGTTAAAAAAACAAAAGCTGTGTGTTCCTTCTATTCCAGAGCAGCAGCGCATTGTCACACGAATTGAAGAATTATTTTCTGAATTGGACAAAAGCGTGGAAACGCTACAAACCATCAAACAGCAATTAACGGTGTATCGTCAGGCAGTGCTGAAAGAGGCATTTGAGGGAAAACTAACCTCATTATGGAGAAAAATTCATCTAGGTGAATCACCGCAAACTGATTTTGAGAGTATCAAGCGCTCGAATGAAGTGTTCAAAGATACCTCTGGCGATGAAAACGAAATTCATTTAGAACTGCCACCTTCATGGATAAAGGTTCGCTTTGGGGATGTATTTGAGGTACAAGTTGGTGCGACTCCGAGCAGAAGAATCCCTGAATATTGGAATGGCACTATTAACTGGGTTAGCAGTGGCGAAGTTCACTTTAACACCATACTTCGCACAGATGAGCAAATAACCGCTGATGGTTTGGCTCATGCATCCACCAATGTACACCCGGTTGGTACGGTAATGCTAGCTATGATTGGTGAAGGAAAAACTAGAGGGCAAGCTGCAATTCTAAATATTGAAGCAGCCCATAATCAAAATACCGCTGCGATTTTAGTATCTAAAACGGCATGCTCTTCAAAGTATATTTATTATTTTCTACAAATGAACTATGACAACACTCGCAGAGTGGGTTCTGGAAACAATCAGAAAGCACTTAATAAAGAGCGTGTTCGAGCATTGCGTTTTCCGTTTACATCCTTTGCGGAACAAAAAATGATTGTTGAAGAAATCGAATCCCGCCTATCCGTTTGTGACAGCATTGAACAGACCGTAGACACCGCCTTGGTACAGGCAGAAGCCATGCGACAGAGCATCTTAAAGCAAGCTTTTGAAGGAGGATTACCCGAATGAGTGAACAAACAGGAACCCCTTCAACTCAAAACGTAGAAAAATATCCATCAGCAGAATTTTTGTATTCTGTAAGTCTTGAAGATTATAATCGTGTCTTATCTAATTATGACAGAATTTATGATCGGATAAATATTGCTTTGGCTTTGTGCGGTGTAATTTTGATAGTGATATTAAGCAATGTTGATATGACGGCTATGTTTAATTGGAATAAATATACCAACCTTGAAAAAATGGCTGTTGGAATTTATGCCTTGTGTGCAATTGGAAGTGCAGTTCTGATTGTTATTGCAGTAATTAAACTCCTCTTGCTTTCGAGAAGTAAGGAAATACTGTCGTTTGACAGTAATAGCATTAAAACAGAAGCACTCTACAATGAGAAAATTGAAGACGCAGCACTATGGGTAACCTTGCAATATATTCGAGTGATAAATGATATTAGGGAAAAAATAAAGAACAAGCAAAAAGCATTCAACACGGCAACTATACAAATTATTATTGCATTACTCGCCTATGTTGTTTCGATGCTGATACATAATGGAGGTTCGATATGAGCACGGATAAAGATTTAGAGTCTATAAAAAACGGGTGTGGATTAGGCAAGTCTTCGACATCTACTGGAAATAATCAGTCCACAGGAATAACTACAGAACAAAGAGGACAGGATGCTGGCGTCCGCAGAGATATATTCACTCGCCAAGATTCTGAAAAAAAGGGAGGCAAGTAAATGTCTGAACAAACAACAGCAATCGTATCAAAGGTTTGGGGGATGTGCAATCCGCTCCGTGACGATGGTGTATCTTATGGAGACTATCTGGAACAGCTGACCTATCTCATCTTTTTGAAGATGTCAGATGAATACTCCAAACCACCTTATAAAAAAGAAACTGGTATTCCTGCCGGATATACATGGTCAGATATGAACACCCTCAAGGGTGCGGAACTGGAAGAACAGTATAAAGCAACGCTTGAGGAACTGGGCAAACAAGGTGGCATTCTCGGCAAAATATTCAAGGGTGCAACCAACAAAATTAGCAGTGCTGCAATTCTGTATCGTGTGGTGCAGATGATTGACACTGAAAAATGGGTAGCAATGTCTTCTGATGTGAAGGGTGAAATTTATGAAGGATTGCTACAAAAGAACGCAGAAGATATTAAGAGTGGTGCAGGACAATATTTTACCCCTCGCTCTCTGATTCATGCAATGGTCAAATGCGTCCGCCCGGAACCGAAGAAAACAATCGCAGACCCCTGTTGCGGTTCTGGAGGATTTTTCCTCGCTTCACAATCGTTTATTGCCGACCCGGATAATTATTCCCTTGACCGTGAGCAGAAGGAATTCTTGAAAAACGAAACCTTCTATGGAAACGAAATTGTATCCGCTACCTACAAAACAGCACTTATGAACCTATATCTGCACAATATCGGAGATATTTACGGCAATGTACCGATTGCCTATGGTGACGCTCTTTTAACTGACCCCGGCTATCGTGTAGACTTTGTGTTGACTAATCCGCCCTTTGGTAAAAAGTCTGCCCTTACCTTTACGAATGAGGAGGGCGAACAGGAGGAAGAAGACCTTGTTTACAATCGACAGGACTTTTGGACAACCAGTTCTAACAAACAGTTGAACTTCGTACAGCATATCAATACAATTCTTAAAGCCACAGGTAAAGCGGCAGTTGTTGTGCCGGACAATGTGCTGTTTGAAGGTGGCGCAGGAGAAATCGTGCGTAAAAAGCTGTTGGAAACTACCGACCTGCACACCATTCTCCGTCTGCCGACAGGAATTTTCTATAAGCCGGGTGTAAAAGCGAATGTTATCTTTTTTGATAAACGCCCAGCCAGTGCTGAAATGCAAACCAAGGAAGTGTGGATATATGATTTCCGTACGAATATTCATTTCACGCTGAAACAGCACCCTATGAGTGATGCTGACCTTTTAGATTTCATACAGTGCTACAACCCGGAAAACCGTCATGAGCGTACTGAAACTTGGTCAGAGGAAAACCCAGATGGTCGTTTCCGCAGATTTGATGTGAAGGATATTTTAGAGCGTGACAAGACAAGTCTTGACCTGTTCTGGATTAAGGATAAGTCCCTTGCAGACCTTGATAGTCTGCCTGCCCCGGATGAACTGGCGGTGGACATTATCGAAAATCTACAAAGCGCATTGGAAAGTTTTCAAGAATTACAATCACAGTTAGCCAAATAACTAAATGCCCCTTCTGCCAATATAGCAGTTGGGGCATTTGTTATGGAATCTGTTATTCTGTTTCCTGTGATTTATGTCCTGCTTTCCATGCGGAATTCCCGGAAAGGTTACGTAGTAAAATTTTTCTGGTTGCTTTGTAATCGTCCCCAATAAAACCAAGGCGGAGGAGAAAACAGCGGAATGCGTATTTTTCGTTATCCGGCTCTTTGGCTTTGGCGGTCACTCTCTTTTGCGTTGCAGCCATATTCACAAGTGCGGTTATGAATTGTGCGTATGCTGTGGCTTCGTTCTCGCCCCCAGTCAGTGTAAACCAAGGGAACAGCACCTTGTCATCTCGGCACTCATACACAAGGCTGTCTGCACTAACCGCCTTTTTGATAAGATTGCTCTTGCTCTCCAAAATGCGGTCAAAATTAGGGGTAACAGCGTCTGTAAAGCGTTCCCTCGGTAATTCCACCGTTAGTCTGGTACTTGGCTTTTCATGAGCATATCCACGCTCTGTTAAGCCTTGCAGCAGATTGTCTACACCTGTTCTGTCTGCAAATATAAGTGTTGAATTGCGGTCAATGGTGTACTCGCCAATTTCGTAGGCAAAGGTTGGCGCACCCTTGTAGGTAGCAGCAGTTCCAGTGATTTCTGTGATTGCTTTGACCAGCCCTTTGCGGTCTGTAGTATTCATTTTGACTTCCATGTGAAGTACCTCTTTTAATTTGGTAGGTACATATTCGCTCTGATGTGCAGATATAGCAAGTCAATTCAATGACATAAATGTACCAAAGATTTGTACAAAATCTGTGCAAAAAGAAAGCGACCACACAGGAGCATTTCTACTCTTGCGTAGTCGCTATTCTCTTTGCACCGTTTGGGGAGGCGTCCTTAAAAACTTGATTTTCTCAAATCCCTAAGTTGCACTCCCTTTAGTGAGCGCCCTTCTTTTGTATTATTCTATTCGTGTTCCACTCCGCACTCGCCACAACAGCCGGTACAGATTTCTATGCCTTCTGTAGACATGCCATTTTTTTGTTTATAGTCATAAATTGCAGCCTTTAAGCCATCTGCTGCCAAATTAGAGCAATGCATTTTAATTGGAGGTAACCCATCTAATGCTTCAGCCACAGCTTTGTTGGTCAAAGTAAGAGCATCTTCAATGCTTTTTCCTTTAGCCAATTCTGTAACCATGCTGCTGGTTGCTATGGCAGCACCACAGCCAAAAGTTTTAAACTTAATATCGGTAATAATATTATCGTCAACTTTTATAAAAATCTTCATAATATCTCCACAAACAGGATTGCCTACTTCGCCAACACCTGAAGCATCAGCAATTTCTCCTACATTGCGTGGGTTAGAAAAATGATCCATAACTTTTTTACTGTACATAATTTATCCTACTTTCTTGGAATTATATAATGGAGACATAGCTCGTAAAGTCTCTACAATACCAGGTAATTTCTCTAATAAATAATCAACATCTTCATCAGTTGTAAACTCAGATATAGTAAGTCTTAGGGAACCATGGGCAATTTCATGAGGCAACCCGATAGCCAACAATACATGGGAAGGATCTAAAGAACCACTAGTACAAGCACTGCCACTGGAAGCCGCTATGCCTACTAAATCTAAGTGCAAAAGCAAACCTTCACCTTCAATATACTTAATACTAAAGTTTACATTATTTGGTAAACGGTCTACAGGGTCACCATTTAATTTAACCTCAGGAATTTTTTCACTAATTCCTGCAATCATCTTATCCCGCAGCTTAGTTAAACGAGCGGCGTTTTCAGCCATGTGCAAACGAGCATGTTCAGCCGCCAACCCAAGACCTTGAATTCCTGCTGTGTTTTCTGTGCCGGGACGCAATCCACGCTCTTGTCCGCCACCAAACACTAGTTTTTCCACCTTAATACCCTTACGAATGTATATAGCTCCGGTGCCTTTAGGACCGTGGAACTTATGTGCCGTCAAAGTTAGCAAATCGATATTGTCTGCCTTAACATCAACAGGTACATGACCTATTGCTTGCACCGCATCTGTGTGGAATAGAACACCATGTTTCTTGGCAACAGCGCCAATAGCACGAATTGGTTCAATAGTGCCAATCTCATTATTGGCAAACATGATGGAAATCAATATTGTTTGCGGAGTTATTGCTTTTTCCACATCTGCAGGGTTAATCTTGCCGAACTCATCCACAGGTAAATAGGTAATTTTGAAGCCTTCTCTTTCCAATTCTTCACAAGTATGCAAAATCGCATGATGTTCAATGGAACTGGTAATAATATGATTTCCCTTATTCTTGTAGGCCTTGGCAATTCCCAATAAAATTGTAGTATCACCTTCACTACCGCCACAGGTAAAAGTTATTTCCTCAGGAGTAGCATTAATAAGTTCAGCCACTTGTACTCTTGCTGTATCTAAAAGTTCATGTGCTCTCCTACTGATTTCATAAACACCTGATGGATTACCATAATTCTCCGTCATGGTCTTCGCCATTGCTGTTGCTATTTCAGGCAAGACCTTAGTCGTTGCTGCATTATCCAAATATACTTCGCGCATTATAACCTCTCCTTTTTATTCCCTACTAAACCACTAAGGATTATATGTATAATATAGCAATTACTAGTATATTTGTCAAGTATTAATATGATTATTATTCGTTATCAGTAACAATTTCATTTTGGCGCTTTATTCATCCAGTTTTTGATCACCAAACTTTATGAGCTTATATTTTCTCATAATCTCTGAGATCACAAAAGCTAGAATTGCCGGCAAAATAAAGTGCAGTAAGGCTATTTTCCAAAGCACCCCATTATCTGAACCCATTGTTGCAATCGTAGTCATTTGTCCTACCAAACCGCTAGTTCCCATGCCGGAGCCCGCCGGAATATTTTGCATTTTAAAAACCAAGGTAGCAACCGGGCCTAAAATCATACTAGTCAGGGTTGGTGGTACCCAAATATAAGGATTTTTGACAATATTGCCAATTTGCAGCATAGAAGTTCCTAGGCCTTGGGAAACTAGTCCTGATACCTTATTTTCTCTATAACTGGCAACCGCAAAACCAATCATTTGACTGGAACATCCTACGGTAGCAGCTCCACCTGCTAACCCTCCCAAACCTATCATAAGGCTAAGGGCCGCACTGGAAATTGGCAGCGTTAGTATAATGCCCATAATAGCTGAAACTACTATGCCCATGAGAAATGGGTGTAACTCTGTAGCATCCATAATAATAATGCCGCATAGTTTCATGATTTCATCAATCCCAGGAGCTATAAAGCTTGCCACCAAAACACCACTTAAGATTGTAATACAAGGGGTAACTAGAATATCTACTTTAGTTTCTTTAGATACCAATTTCCCTAATTCACAGCTAATAACTGTCGCCACATAAGCTCCAACGGGTCCACCTAATTTATTACCGACAAATCCTGTAATAATACAGGAAAAAATAACTAGCGGCGGTGCTTGCAAGGCATAAGCAATACTGGCACCAATACATGCTCCCAACATGCTCATACTAAACTTACCGGCCTCAACCAAAATAGGTATACCAATTTTCTGTCCAATAGTTGACATAATCAACCCTATCAGCAAGGAACAAAAAAGTCCTTGGGCCATTGCTGATGTTGCCTTAATAAAATATACATTACCAGACAAGCTAATATTTTTATCATCCATTTTGTTACGCCATGCGCTCATAATACAACTCCCTTTATAATATTGTTTTTTTATACTGCAATTTTTCGCTGTATACGCACACGGCGCTTTACTTGCTTAATATTTTATCCAAGGATTATAGTTTTTAACTTTTCTGCTTTTTCTTGCCAATCAGCAGTATAAATACCGCCACCCTGAGCAAATATGGCGCTGCCGCCACCCTTACCTGCAAAAATTTCATTGGCAGCTAGGCAATAAGCCTTACAGTCACCTTGAGCGCCCTCTCCTAGACCGAACTGATAATTAACCCGATTGCCGCTGCGGTATACAATGCCAATAATAACCTTGGGCTGTGCGGATAACAATTGCATTAATGCCTTGGCTTCCTTGGCATCGCACTCTTGCGTCACCATTACCACCTTGCAACCATTAACTGCTAAAGGAGCTTTATCCATAATTTGGGGCAATTGCAGAAGGAATATTTCCATTGTCTTTGCCTTAACCTTACTAATAAGTTCAAGTATTTCTTCTTTTAGTTTAGTAACGGCGGCCGGCACTTCTTCAACTTTTACCGATAACATATTGCTGGTTTCTAGCAAAGTCTTAGTCCGTAGCTGCATATCACGCAAGGCTCGTAACCCACAATTAAACTCTACTCGCACGCCTCCTTTATGTTTTTCAACTCGCAAAATCTTAATCATACCTATCATGCCTGTAGACGTAGGATGTGTTCCGCAACAAGTGCAAATATCCCCATCTTTTATGGATACAATGCGTAAATTACCATGAAGTTTTTCATTCTTTTTTCGCATTGGCAGTTTGAATGCTTCTACATCCATCATATAATCAACATGCACCGGTTTATCTGCCCACAATTCAGCATTGGCAAAAGTTTCTGCTTTGAGCATATCTTCTTCGGTTAATTCCTTGTCTAAATCAATAGTTACTACATCATTATTCATATGGAAACCAATGTTATTAGCCCCGCACTCTTTCCAAAATGCATAGGAAAGTATATGCTCTCCACAATGTTGTTGCATGTGATCAAGACGCACACTCCAATCTAAAGTGACCTTAACCTGGCTGCCAACAAGCAGTGGTTTATCAACATAATGCACAACTTCTTCATCTACATCAGCAGCATAGGAAACACGTGCATCATTAATAAATCCTTCATCAGACAACTGTCCCCCGCCCTCTGGGAAAATAATCGTTCTATCCAGTACAACTAGATATCCATTGTCTTTAGGCGTACAACTTATTACAGTAGCAGTGCAGTTTTTTAGCATGGAATCCTTTTCAAAAAGTTTCTCTGTCATATGTATATCCCCCTCCTTTTATGAACAATAAAAAAACAGTCCTCTCCCTAAGGAGAAGACTGCAACTATTGGAATATTGCCACATTCCTCTCACCTGAAGGTATGATGGTACACAACAGGTAGGTCTCCTGGCTTTGGTTCTACGTCTTCCACACCTTCCCAGTTTCCCAGTGGCCAATTGTGGTTGACTCCCCATTACAGTAGCGGGACTGCGCCGGATTTTAACCGGTCTTCCCAATTAAGCAAAGGCCGTAACCTTTGCGCCTGTTCAAACTTTCCAATAATCATTATATAGTATTTTTATCTGTATGGCAAATGATAATTATGTTAAATTTATCACCTTCAGCAAATTTCACTTTTACCTTGCCCTCGGCCTCCCAGAACTTTAAATTTGCTTTATGCATGCCTCTAATTATTGAGGCTAATTTAGCCGGATGAACAATTGTCATTTCATATTTTCCACTAGGAAGAGCGTCTATCTGCTTTTTAATGGCAATCTTGTAGCCATAAGATTTAACCAATTCTCCAAAGGAAGGATGAAAAGGTCCTGCTAAAATATTACCTTCTTCACAAAGCTCTGCATCTGGCTGCAAGCCCATTCTAATAACTTTAATTCCGTTTTCAGTTAAACCTTGGTATAAATAAAATGTTTGTTCAACAGCCTCATCTAATGTGAGCGGTCTATATTTGCCCTCTGCATAGCTTTCAGCTAAAGCCGTACCCTGCACAACCAGCAAAGGATAAATCCTCGCTATGGCAGGTTTAAGGGCTATGGCTTGTTTCAATGTATCTCGCAGACTGTCCCAATCCTGCCCGGGTAGTCCCACCATAAACTGCAGTCCAACAATAAAACCCTCCGCTTTTAATAATTCTACTGCTTCTGTGACTTGAGTTCCGGTATGACCTCGCTCAGCTTTTGCCAATACCCTGTCATCTAATGATTGAGCCCCTAGCTCTACTGTTTTTACTCCATATTGTTTTAGTAAGGCAAGGGCAGTTCTATTAATATAATCAGGTCTAGTTGACACCCGAATTTTACCAATTAAACCTTTTGTACGATATTTTCCGGCTAACTCCAAAAGTTCTTCCTGAAATGCAAAGGGCAAAGCCGTAAAAGAACCTCCATAAAAAGCCAACTCATTTTCTGCTGAAAGTTTAGTCCAAGCCGCATATTTTTCTATTTGCGCTCTTGCTGCATTAATACCGCTATCTTTTTGGCCGCTAATTGTTCGTTGATTACAAAATACACATTGGTGAGGGCAACCTGCGTGGGGAATAAAAACCGGTATGATTTTGCCCATACTTTTACCTCCTATGTTTTAAGTGAAAAGGGCAGCTGATTATCAGCTGCCCTTAAAATATTCTATATTTACTAATTTGTCAATGTCGGGTTACCAAAAACTCAGGTTAAAGCAGCTAAAGCTACCTTGGCAGCCTGTTGTTCAGCTTCTTTTTTTGTACGTCCACTGCCCCGTCCCTGTTCCTTACGATTTACCAAAACACGCATGGTAAATATACGTTCATGAGCAGGACCTGTAGCTTCAAGCTGATCATATTCTATGTCTACAACTCCATTTTTTTGCACTTCTTCTTGCAAGCGAGTCTTGTAGTCCATATCAATGCCTTCTTTAGCCAAAGCATCAATGTGTTTCAGAATTATATCGTACAAAAATTTTTTTACTTCTTCCAGACCATGATCTAAATAATACGCACCAACAACTGACTCAAAGGCATCTGCCAATATAGACGGACGCTCTCGTCCAGAAACGTTTAGTTCTCCATTACCTAAAAGCAGGTAATCTCCCAACTTCATTTTCCTAGCAAATACAGCTAATGTAGTTTCACATACCAAAAAAGCACGTAATTTAGATAAATATCCTTCATCCTTCTTTGTATACTTATCATATATATAAGTACTTACTACTAAACTTAATACCGAGTCACCTAAGAACTCTAACCGTTCATTATGTTCGGGATGAGGACGCTTTTTTGATTCATAGGCATAAGAGGTATGGGTTAAAGCAGTATTCATAAGCTCCAAATCGTGCATCTTAATGTCTAAGGACTTGCATAGATTAATTAAATCTTCACTACGTTTTTTATCCATGCTTCACCTTCATTGCTTATTCCTTATATTTTTTGAAGACGATGGAGGCATTATGCCCACCGAAACCAAAGTTATTAGATATAGCAACATTAACTTCTGCCTTGCGTGCTACATTTGGCACATAGTCAAGGTCTAAACCTTCTTCTACATCAACATCTTCATAATTGATTGTAGGCGGAATAATGCTGTTAGCAATAGTCATAACGGTAGCAATTGCTTCAACGCCGCCTGCGGCACCCAACAAATGTCCGGTCATAGATTTATTGGAACTAATAGCAACTTCATAAGCATGCTTGCCGAATATCTTTTTGCAAGCAAGAGTTTCATTTAAATCATTACGATGCGTAGAAGTACCATGTGCATTAACATAATCTACATCATCAGGAGTTACGCCGGCATCTTTAATAGCTTGCAACATACAAGCCGCAGGCATTTCGCCACTAGGATCCGGAGCCGTAATATGATAGGCATCGGCATTCATGCCAAAACCAATAAGTTCAGCATAAATATACGCGCCACGAGCTTTTGCATGTTCTAATTCTTCTAAAACAACTACGCCGGCACCTTCGCCCATAACAAACCCATTGCGCTTTTTGTCAAAAGGACAAGAAGCTTTTTCAGGTTCCTCATTATTGCGAGACAAAGCCTTCATGTTGTCAAAGCCAGCTACAGCTACAGGAGAAATAGCAGCTTCTGTACCCCCGGCAATCATAATATCAGCATCACCATATTGAATAGTGCGTAAAGCATCGCCGATACAGTTAGTGCCTGTTGCACAAGCAGTAACAATTGCAGTATTAGGTCCTTTGAAGCCTAAAGCTATAGAAATCTGGCCTGCCGGCATGTTAGGTATTTCCATTGGGATAAAGAAAGGACTGATTCTGCTTGGTCCTTTTTCCCCATATTTCAGAGATTGGTCAAGAAAAGTATGAATACCACCTATGCCGCTGCCAACGCAAACGCCGGCACGTACAGCATCAATTTCTGCGATATTAAGTTTAGAGTCATCAACTGCCATTTTAGCAGCCGCTACTGCAAACTGGGTTACACGATCCATACGTTTAGCTTCTTTTTTATCACCGTAGTTGGCAAAATCAAAGTCCTTAACTTCTCCGGCGATTTTTGCATCAAAGCCTTCAGTATCAAACTGAGTAATAAGACCAATTCCAGATTTACCTGCTATTAAATTTTTCCAAAATTCCTCTTTACCAATACCAATTGGAGTAACTAGACCAACGCCTGTAACAACAACTCGTCTTTTCAAATAAATCACCTCATAATTAAATTTGTGCTATCTCTTCTTTGAGCCTTCTAAATATCTCATGCACAGGTAGTATTTCTTTTATTTTCCACATATTTGCCCCGGTAAAAACAAGCCCGGTTTCCACGTCGCCTTGTTGTGCTCTAGTCAAAGCTCTAATAATGCAAAAACTGCGAGAACAACGCTTAAGGCATGCATCACAAGTTATGGGCGGAGGAGGATTACCCTCCAGAACTAACTTGGCAAAAGGATTTAATATAGCACGCCCTTTATAACCCACCGGGCTATCGATCTGTACCACATCTTCCTTAGTCATTTGCAAATAGAATTCTTTCAAGGCAGGTGCTCCATTGGATTCCACGCTGGCAGCAAAACGGCTTCCCATCTGCACACCATTGGCCCCCAATTTCAATAACTCTGCTATATCATGTCCGTCAACAGCACCACCGGCCGCAATAACGGGTATATTAACTTCTGCCACAATTTCAGGCAGAATGTCTTTAATAGATCTTTGGGTTCCCAAATGGCCCCCAGCTTCTGTTCCTTCCACTACTATAGCCGCAGCACCCAACTTTTCTGATATCTTTGCTAGCTTTAAAGAGGATACAATAGGAACTATCGCTACACCATATTCCCGCCCAACAGCGAACATATCTCTTGAAAATCCGGCGCCGGCTACAATCAGATCTATTTTTTCTTCTGCTGCTGTAGTAATCAGTCCCAAGAAAGCACGAGCAGCAACCATGGCATTTATACCAATAAGGCCCTTGCCCTCAGAAAGTTTTCTGGCCAATCTGATTTCCTTGCGCAATTCTTCAAAAGGCATTCCAGATGCAGCAATAAGACCAATGCCGCCTTCTCTTGCCACTGCTGCAGCTAAACTAGCAGTAGAAAGCCTAATAGCCATTCCTCCTTGCACAATAGGAATTGTAGCAACTTTATCACCAATTTTTAGCACTGGTAAATTCAACAAATATCCCCCATTTCAGGACTTAATAAAAAATTAGGATAAATTTCGGAAAGTCCTCTAGTAGGGGACTTTCCGAACATAATTCAATTATTGTTTATCCAACAAATCTACAGCATCTTTAACTGTGCGAATTTTTTCAGCCACCTCATCAGGAATCTCAGTGTTGAACTCTTCTTCAAAAGCCATGATTAATTCAACAATGTCCAAAGAGTCAGCGCCCAAATCATCAATGAAAGTGGACTCCATTTTTACGTCATCAGCGTCAACGCTTAATTGTTCAACGGTAATTGCTTTTACTTTATCAAATGTACTCATTCCAGTTCACCCCCTTCCAAAGGATATGTTTTTGTTCATTACCTACATCACCATGCCACCGTCAACGTGTAACGTTTGTCCGGTTATATAAGCAGCCTCTTCCGATACTAGGAATAGCACTGCGTTGGCAACATCTTTTGGTTCACCGGCACGTTTTAACGGAATACCGGTCAACATTTCTTCCACTACCTTTTCAGGCAGCACTTGCGTCATATCTGTGGAAATCAAACCCGGAGCTACGGCATTAACATTAATCCCTCTGGAAGCAACTTCCTTGGCAACGGATTTTGTAAAGCCAATACATCCCGCCTTAGCAGCAGCGTAGTTTGCCTGACTGGCATTACCCATAACGCCAACTACTGAAGAGATGTTAACTATCTTTCCTGATCTTTGTTTCATCATATGTTTAACAGCAGCTTTAGTGCAATTAAAAACACCTTTTAGGTTAGTTGAAAGTACTGCATCCCAATCTTCTTCTTTCATTCTAACAAGCAAGCCATCACGAGTAATCCCAGCATTATTGATAAGTATATCAATTTTACCCAGTTCTGTAACTACTTTTTCCACTATTTCTGCAGCAACAACAGTATTAGCAACATCGCCTTGTACCAAAATAGCTTTGCGGCCCATAGCGGTTACTTCATCTGCTACTGCTTCGGCAGCAGTTATATTTCCTGCATAATTTATGGCAACATTGGCACCTGCACTTGCAAGAGCCAAAACAATAGCTTTACCTATACCACGGGAACCACCTGTAACTAATGCTACTTTACCGTCTAGAGTCATTCTATCTAACCTCCTTGAAATAAGCAAGGGTTTTTTCTAAACTTGCCTCGTCTTCCACATTAAGACCAGTGAATTCCTTGGCTATTTTTTTTGTGAAACCGGTTAAGACCTTCCCAGGACCTACTTCTACGAAAGATGTTACTCCACTGTCAATCATATTTCTAACTGAGGTTTCCCACAATACAGGCATAGCAGCTTGTTTAACTAAAAGTTCTTGTATTTCAACAGCGCTGGTTTCGCCTTGTGCTGTTACATTAGCAACTACAGGAATCTTAGCATCATGAAAAGCAACATTTTTCAATTCTTCGGCCAAGCGTATGGAGGCCGGTTTCATCAAAGAACTATGGAAAGGTGCACTTACAGGAAGTAAAATAGTGCGTTTAGCACCGGCGGCTTTTAGTTCTTCAATAGCTTTATTAACACCTTCTACAGCACCGGCAATAACAACCTGTCCCGGGCAATTAAAGTTTACTGCTTGAACAGCTTTGCCGGTAGCAGCTTCTACGCTTTTACAAATTTCTACTATTTTATCACTGTCTAGTCCTAAGACAGCTGCCATGCTGCCCTCACCAACAGGAACTGCTTCTTGCATAAACTTTCCACGTTTACGTACTGTACGAACTGCATCAGCAAAACTAATAGCACCGGCGGCAACCAATGCGGAATATTCACCCAAGCTGTGTCCAGCGGCAATATCAGGCTCAATACCATTTTCGTTCAAAACTTTCATGGCAGCAATGCTACAAGTTAAAATAGCAGGTTGAGTATTATATGTCAAGCGCAATTGATCTTCAGGACCTTCAAAGCACATTGTGCTAATAGAAAATCCCAAGGCCTCATCAGCTTCTTTAAATACATCACGAACTATAGGATAATTATCATAGAATTCTTTCATCATTCCTACAGTCTGGGAACCTTGACCAGGAAATATAAATGCTATTTTGCTCATTGTAAAACTCCTCTCTAAATTCAGTGTATATTGTAAGTATCCTATTTGCAAAGTCACTTACAATTATTTATGCCATTTTACTAGTACAGACGCCCAGGTGAGACCTGCACCAAAGCCTACCAGCAGTACATTTTGATCTTTTTTCAAACGACCTTCTTCCCTTGCCTCACACAAAGCAATAGGAATAGATGCGGCGGAAGTATTACCATATTTTTCTACATTAACCATGATTTTATCCGTAGATAATTTCAAACGCTTAGCTGCAGAGTCAATAATACGAATATTTGCTTGATGTGGCACCAAAAGATCAATATCGTCTTTTTTTAGTCCGGCCTTTTCCAACACGCGTAAAGCAGTTCTTGCCATAATTTTAATGGCAAACTTGAAAACATCATTGCCACTCATATGTATGAAGTGCTCACAAGCGTCTACAGTTTCATGGGAAGCCGGCTTTCTAGAACCGCCTGCAGGCATGCTTAAATGTGGTCCACCACTGCCATCAGCGCCCAAATCAATGGCTAAAATGCCATATCCTTCGTCCACATTACCTAGTACGGCTGCTCCTGCTCCATCACCAAAAAGCACACAGGTATTTCTGTCTTTCCAGTTCATAATGCGTGAAAGTGTCTCAGCTCCTACAACTAATACATGTTTGTACAATCCTGAAGCAATTAACTGACTAGCTACCGCTGCTCCATAAACGAAACCTGAACAGCCTGCTGACAAGTCAAAAGCAGCAGCATGTTTAGCTCCAATTTTGTCTTGTACCAAACAAGCCGTGGAAGGAAATTTGGTATCAGGAGTTTCTGTAGCCACAATAACCAAATCAATGTCATCAGGAGTTAATCCCGCATCAGCAATAGCTAAATTTGCGGCTCTTACAGCCAAATCTGAAGTAGCATCTTCCGGTGCAGCAATATGTCTCTCTTTTATGCCGGTACGTTCCACAATCCAATCATTGTTTGTATCTACTAGTTTTTCTAAATCATAATTGGTAACAACTTTTTCCGGAACATAACAACCCATACCTAAAAATCCAACGCTTTGTTTAATCATATAATTATACTCTTCCATTCTCATGTAAAATTTCCGTGCCGATGCGACCGACCACATCTTTTTCTGTCAAATTAATTGCTACTCTAACAGCATTCTTAATAGCTTTAGCTTTGGAACTGCCATGGCAAATTATGAAGGGTGCTTTAACTCCTAACAATAATGCTCCACCATGTTCAGCAGGATCCAACTTCTTTTTTAGTTTCATTAGTGCCGGTTTAATAAGCAAGGCTCCAATTTTTGCTAAAACACCATCATTAAGAACAGCATCTTTCATTAAGGTTAAAATAGCTGTAGCCAAACCTTCTGCCACCTTTAGTACTACATTACCAACAAACCCATCGCAAACTACTACGTCTACTGTACCTTTGTTAATGTCTCTGCCTTCTACATTGCCTATGAAATTAATTGCCGTTTCTTCTTTAAGCAAAGGATAGGTAGCAAGTGCCTGCTCATTGCCCTTAGTCTCTTCTTCACCAATGTTTAAAAGTCCTACACGAGGATTTTTAATACCTAAAATAAGCTCCGCATATATTGAGCCCATGACGGCTCCTTGAACTAATTGCGCAGGTTTAGCATCAACCTTGGCACCAGAGTCCAGTAAAACAGTTGTTCCTGTAATGCTGGGAATCGCAGTAGCAATTGATGGCCTATCAATTCCTTTAATGCGTCCTAACCCAAAAAGTGCAGCAGCAACTGCTGCTCCTGTACTACCTGCTGATACTAAAGCATCACATTCATTTTTATGCAAAAGCCCTGTAGCCACAACAATGGAAGCATCCTTTTTCGCTTTTACACTAATGCCCGGATGCTCACTCATTTCTATAACTTCACTGGCATGTTGTACCATTACTTTAGGATTATTTTGTGCATTGTTACTGGCTAAAATTTTGTCAATCTGCGCACTATCTCCAACAAGTACCACTTCGCAGTCATATTCTTCAACAGCCTGCAGTGCACCTAATACAATTTCCCCCGGACCAAAATCTGTTCCCATTACGTCCACTGCTATTTTCATTTTTGCCCGGTCCTTTCTTCTGGTAATGAAACTATCAAAAACTTTGCTCTAAATACTTCTTTATTGTTGTTTCTAATTTTCACCCAAACAATGTACTTATCATTTTGCTGTCTAATTACCTCAGCCCTTGCGACTAAATTAGCACCACTATAAATTGGCACTTTATACTTAACATTAGCCACACCTGTTAAAGCCGCAGGAGCATCTATAACCGCCAAGGCTAAAGAATTTGCCTGGGCAAACATATAGTGCCCTCTAGCCACACCGGTCTTTTGCAAAACCATATCTTGTGTGACCTGCATCATGGAAATCCCGCTATGTCCCAGTTCTAAATCAATAAGCTGCCCAAAAATATCTTCGCTGGCAATAGCTTTTAGTTTTTCCTGAGCGTCAATAGCCATATGCTTAGTTCTTTCCCTAAGTTCCGGGATACCTTTGGCTAGGCGATCTAAACGGATAGTTTGAATACTAACCTCCAACGTATTCGCCAATTGCTCATCTGTAAGAAATGGATTCTTCTCCAATTCCTTTAGAAGAGTCTCTTGCCTTATTTGTTTTTTAGATGTACTCACTACCTCACCCGCTTTTAGTACCAAGTCTTAATATCTGTTGTTATTATAAAATACTATACCATAAAAAGCAAGCTTTTTATAGCAAAAAAAGTGTGAACTAAATGACCGCGCAGTCAAGTTTTTGGCTATTTTAGACAAAAAAAAGAAGCCCTAAGGCTTCTAGTTTTCTGAAATTATTCAGCGTCTTTTACTACTACTTGTTTCCCGTTATAATATCCGCATTCAGGACATACGCGATGCGGCATTTTCATTTCATGACATTGAGGGCACTCAACAAGACCGGGAACTGTGAGCTTCCAATTAGCACGACGTGAATCACGACGAGCTTTAGACATTTTTCTCTTTGGCACTGCCATTTCAAATACACCTCCTCAAAGTTCTCAATCTACTTTTTTAACAACTGCTTTAATGCTGCTAATCTGGGGTCCATGGTGGTTGTTTCACAAGTACAAGAATCTACATTCCTGTCAATTCCACAAACAGGACATAAACCTCGGCAATCTTCTTTGCATAGTGCGCTAATAGGCTCTACTAGCAATAAACCCTCACGCAATGCATCAGTGATATCTACCACATCGAATTCGTAAGTGTATGCATCTTTTTCAATACCTTGGGCATCTGCTGGATAAAACTTCTCTAAGATTTCAGCTTCTGTTGTCGCCTGAAAATTCTTCAAACAACGACCGCACTGCCTAGCCACTATGGCCTGCATTACTGCGTTAAGCAATAATACATCTCCACCATTAGCAAGACTTCCCTCGACCTTGATTTTACCAACAACAGGCAAATCCTCTGGTGTTAGGTTTAGTTCCTTAGGTTCCAAGTCAAATCTAAAAGTTTTTTCTCCAACCAATTTTTTCTTGATTTCTGCTACATTTAATTTAATCATAATCCACCAATCGTTACAATTATAACGATGCAATATACCTTTGTCAAGTAAAACTCATTGATAGCTATAATTTTATTATCCGTTTACAAATATTATAAGTATCTCTGGCAATAACCAGCTCCTCATTTGTAGGAATAACAAAGATTTTAACTGTCGCTCTCTTGACGCTGATTTCTTGTGCCTTTCCTCTAACCTTATTGCGTTCCTGATCAATGCGCGTGCCCAAATATTCCAGACCATTGCAAATTTTATCCCGCATAAAAGGTGAATTTTCTCCCAATCCTGCAGTAAAGACGATGGCATCTACACCACCCATGGCAGCAACATAGCCACCAATATATTTTTTAACCTTATAGGCAAAAATATCTATAGCCAACTGTGAACGTTCGTCGCCTCTATTGGCGGCGCTTTCCAAATCACGGAAATCACTGGATAAACCTGAAATTCCCAAGATACCGCTGCGTTTATTTAAATACTCATCAATTTGTGGTGCCGTCATATTTTCCTTTTCCATAAGGAAAGGCACTATAGCAGGATCAATCTCTCCACTTCTGGTACCCATTATTAACCCTTCCAATGGAGTATAACCCATACTGGTATCAATAGACTTACCGTACTTAATAGCCGTAATACTAGCCCCATTACCTAAATGACAGGTAATAATACGCAAGTCACTCATATGTTCCTGCATCATTTCTGCTGCTACTTGCGCAACATATTTATGTGAGGTGCCATGGAATCCATAGCGGCGTAAGCCATATTTAACATACATCTCATAAGGCAAGCCATACAAATATGCTATCTTTGGCATTGTTTGATGGAAAGCCGTGTCAAAAACTGCCACTTGAGGGGTAGTTGGCATTAGCTCCATGCAAGCTTTAATACCAAACAGATTAGGGGGGTTATGCAAAGGTGCCATAGCCGAACATGCCTGTATTCCGTCCATAACTTCTTGAGTAATAAGAACTGAATCAGTAAAACGTTCTCCACCATGAACAACCCTGTGTCCAATAGCATCAATTTCTTCAAGAGTTTTTATCACACCATAATCTTTATTTTGCAAAGCGTCCAAAATTACTCTGATGCCCACATCATGATTAGGAACATCCATAGGTAAATCTACAGTGTATTTTCCTGTAGGAGTCAATTTTAAGAATGACCCTTCACTGCCAATACGCTCAATTTGTCCCTTTGCTAAAGGGATTTCCGTTTCCATGTCGATTAACTGAAATTTAATGGAAGAGCTACCACAGTTAACAACAAATACCTTCATCAAAAAACCTCCTAAGCGACAAAAATAATAATTTTGCAACTACCGTTAAACCATACTATAATATTATAAGTATACACTAATTTCTTCGATTTATCCATTTAGAAAACATAGATTTTTGAAAATTTTGAGGTGTTTTATGAAAAACAATAATGTAATTGGTATTGTTGCCGAGTACAACCCTTTTCACAAGGGTCATGCCTACCAAATCACTACCGCAAAAAAACTTATTGGTGATTCTACGATATTGGCAGTTATGAGCGGTTCTTTTGTGCAGCGAGGTGAGCCGGCCCTAACCGATAAATGGGCACGGGCCAAAATGGCCATTGCCGGTGGTGTGGACTTAGTAATTGAGCTGCCGGCTATTTACGCATGCCGTAGTGGTCAATCCTTTGCTCAAGGGGCCTTGGGAATCCTACAAGCAACCGGCTGTATAACACACTTAGTTTTTGGCTGCGAAACACAGACGCCTGAAATATTACAAGCTATGGCGCAAATCAAAATTAATACCAAAGAACTGCAATCTTATATGAAACTCGGCTTAACTTACGCTGGAGCTATGGAAACACTTTTAAATAACAAATTCCCTAATTACGATAAAATTATTAAAAGTCCCAATAATATTTTAGCACTAGAATATTATCGTGCCTTAAACACTCTAAAATCTTCTATAATTCCTCTTCCTATCCTGCGCCACGGTGCAGGATACCTAGATAAAAACATAACTACTCTATTTCCAGGAGCTAGCGCAATTAGAGAATATATCTTAAGCAAGGGCGTGACCAAGGAGCTAATAGCAGCCCTCCCACGTAATGTATTCGAGCAATTAATAGTTCTACAGGAAAATCAACTCTTGGGCATCCAAAATGATAAACTTACCGCAATCTTAAATTATACATTAGCAAAATTAGAAGCAGCTTCTATTGCTGAGCACTGTGATACTTCGGAAGGATTAGAAAACAAGCTGGCTGATAATTGCAACTGCACAGATTTTGCCAATTTGGTAAATAAGATAAAAAGCAAACGTTATCCTGCTACCAGAATTCAGCGCCTGCTTTGTCAGTTACTTATTTCGACTCCTCAAGTTCCCTTTGCTGCTACCGGCGATATTGCGCCTAGTTATTTGCGGGTTCTAGCCTTTAATGATCGTGGTCGAAAACTACTTAAAATTATGAAAGCATCGGCTACACTGCCTGTTCTTACGAAACTGGGGAAGAATATTTTCACTAAATATCCTGACGCCGATTTTTATAATACTTTAAAAACAGAAATTACCGCTACCAATGTCTACGACATTTTACAAGGCAACGGCAACTACAATCGCGATTACACAACTTCTGCAATTTATGTTTCTAATCAGCCAAAGCTTTTAAAATAGCCGGTAATGCTGCTTCTCCTGCAGCTCGCCCGGAAGCATAAAAGGAATCAATATTGCTAAAATCCGTCAGGCTCCTTACCCCGTGAGCAGAAAATTGGGGCCTAATAAGAACATCGCACTGCTCTCTAAGCCTTTTATATTGGAATAAATTTTTTTCCATTAGTCTTAAAGAATGTACGATTACTTTTTGCATACTGTCTATTTCATTGTCAAGCTGAGTTCCAGCCATATCTACAGCTATTATAACTTCTGCACCCAACTTTTTTGTTATATTTACCGGCGTAGGATTGGAAACCGCGCCATCTACAAGCAACATGTTATTGTAAGCATAGGGCTCAAAAACTCCAGGCACACAAATGCTTCCGCATACTGCCTCAGCAATAGGTCCTTTAGTAAAAACAAATTCTTTGCCACTTTGCAAATCTGTACCAACAGTGGCAAAAATAGTCGACAAGTCTTCTATATTTTGTTCTTTAGTTAATAGCTTCATAATCTCATAAATTTTTCGTGTGCTAATAAAGCCCATCTTAGGTATAACAAAATCCAGCCAAGGATCTCTACCGAGACCCTTGGCTAATTTCATAATTGCAGCAGAATCTAACCCACAACAAAACAGCGCTCCTATGATACTGCCTATGCTGCAACCAACAATTATATCTGCCTCTATATTATTTTCTTCTAAAACACTGAGAACTCCCAAGTGTGCAAACCCACGAATGCCACCGGAGCCAAGTGTCAGGCCTAACTTTTTCATAGCGCTACCTTATTGTCTATCCGCGTTATTGTCCTCATGTCCACGCAAAGCATTTCCATTGTCATGAACAGCTTGTAAGGTTTTATGTAGGTTTTCTTCCAAATAGGCAAATACATCGGAAGCGTATTGCATAGATTCTCTATGTAATTTTTCGGCATAAGCATCAGCAGCAGCACGCATATCACGATCATATTGCTGTGTGTTTTCAATAATACCATTAGCCTTTTCTTCAGCCATTTTAACAACTTCTTCATTACGAACCAAACGTTCGGCTTCTGCTTTTGCCAATTCCACTAAACGGTTCCCTTCGGCCTTAGCTTGTTCTACAATACGATCAGCCTCAGCACGAGAATTGGTAATAATATTCTTTTGTTCTTCTAATAAATCATGGGCACGCTTTACCTCCAAAGGAACAGCTGCACGTAACTTATCCATAACCATAGTTATTTCGCCTTCATCCACCATTATCTTATCCATAAGTGGAATGCGTGAAGCCTCCATAACAATGCCTTCCATTTCATCCAAAATTTTGTCTAATTCCATGGTTATCAACCTCTCTCACAAATATTTAGCGCTTAACGATAACATGATTCTTTATTTTCTCTTCTATACACTCTGGAACTAATCCGGAAATATCCCCACCAAATACTGCCAATTCTCTGATACTGGAAGAACTCAAGAAGGAATATTTAGCATTCGTCATAATAAAAACCGTTTCTAGATTATGGTCTATTTTTTTTATTAACAACGCTCTTTGGAACTCATATTCAAAATCAGAAAAGGCTCTCAGGCCTCTTACTATAAACGGTGTTTGTTGTTGTTTGCAGTATTCATTTAGCAAACCTGAAAAAAAAGTAACCTTGGCATTTGGTATATGCTTGGTCGCCTCTTGCAACATGGATAATCTCTCTTCCATGGAAAACATCGCATGATCTTTTAATGGGTTGGTAAATACACTAATAAGAATTTCATCAAACATTACACTGGCCCGTTCAAAAATATCAATATGGCCATTGGTAACCGGATCAAAACTTCCCGGGCAAATTGCTCTACGCACTTTGCACCTCCCAATTAAATTAGAGCTTGTAAATCTATTTACAATTCCTTAACATTATAGCAGAAATATTCTATTATTTCCATATAATTAACGAAATTCCGGTATCTCCATATTTTTCTGTTCGAATGTTAACTGCTGCATCTATGTAGCTGGTAGGATCTTCGCTGGCAGAATGCTCCAACACTAAGGTCCCACCCGGTTTAAGGATAGAATTATCTAACAATTTTTTATAAATTTTTTCATTTAATCCTTTATCATAAGGTGGATCAGAAAAAATAATATCAAATTTTTCTCCCCTTTGGCATAAGGTTTCAATTATATTTAGAGCATTTCCCTTTATGATTTTCACTTCTTTTTCCGCATGTGCTTTGGCAACATTAGCATTTACTAATTTAAGGCTATTAACGTTTTCATCAATAAAAACGACTTGCTCTGCGCCTCGGCTCCAAGCCTCTAATCCAAGGTTACCCGTACCGGCAAAAGCATCTAAAACCCTACCGGCACAAAATTTACCGGCCAAAATATTAAATAATGATTCTTTGACTCTGTCAGCTGTAGGCCTCACGTTATAATCTTTAGGCGTAATTAATTTAAGCCCTCTTGCCTTCCCAGTAATAATTCGCATATAATTTTCTCCCTAAATATAATATAATAAATAGTACGATATAAAACTAAGGAGTCAAACTGTGAAAAGAATCCTCGTCTTCAGCGCAACTTTAATTATCGGATTAGCTTTATTATTGTATCACAATATTGCACCGCGTGGCACGACCATTGTTTTTCCGACAAATAAAACTACTATATCAATAGTAACTGTTCCTTTGGATAGTCGTCCTCCCTGTACTGATTTTACCGCTGAACTTGGCCACTTAGCAGGGTTCAACGTTATTTTACCCCCTGATCACCTTTTGGACAAGTATGAAATTCCAGCTCAAGAACAGGCTGTAGCTCAATGGTTAAAATGTAATCTGCCCCAAAATCAAGGAGCCATTATTGCTATTGATTTATTGGCTCATGGCGGCCTGCTAAACTCGCGGCTGCAACCATTACCTGACCCCAAAGCAAGTAGTATATTAACCTTTCTAAAAAAATTGAAAGAAGATAATGTTAATAAGTTTATCTACGTTTATTCTATTATTCCTCGTTTATTGGTAAGTGATCAAATTCTTCCCGACAGTTGGTATCAATGGCATTTGATGCGTTGGGCAATACTTATGGACAAAAAAATACAAGGTACAGATTATGACCAAGTGCAATATAAGGAATTGCAGGAAGAGATACCTGCAGAAATAAAGTGGAAATATATTAAGCTCTATAGGGAAAATGCTAACTTTAATAAAAAGCTCACTAACTTAGCTGCTAAAGAAAACTTCACCGATTTAGTTATAGGACAAGATGATGCCCAACCTTTTGGACTGCCTAATCATAATCGCTTAAATATTGAAAAATATATAGAAACCCTACCGAAAAAAAACAGCTTTCACGTTACTCAGGGTGCAGATGAATTAGGCTCCTTAGCCATAGCAAGAGTATTTAGTAAAAATAGTAATTACAAACCAAAAGTATATGTGGAATATGGCACAAAGTCAACCTCTGAAATGGTTCTCCCCTTTGTTCCTCTTACTTTGCAAGATATTGTAGCTGATAAAGTTAAATTAGTAAATGGCTCTCTGGTAACAAATAAAGACTCTGCGGATTTCATTCTTTTTGTCCATTGTGGAAACAACAATCATTTGGACTACAGTGCTATAGCTGATAAAGTTAAAAGCCTTATGCTGGAAAAACCCTTGGCATTGGTTGATTTAACCATGAACTTTGAAGGAGCAGAAGCCCTTTTACCTCATCTAATTGCCAACAATACACCTTTAACCCAACTTACTGCTTATGCAGGTTGGAATACCGCCAGTAATTCCATAGGAACAGCTCTAGCACAGGCGACTATTTTTACCGGGCGTATAAAAACCTTGCCTGCAGAAAGTTTGCCTTCATTATATGCAGAAAACTTAAAATTTAATTGTACCCGCTTTTTAGATGATTGGGCTTACCAAAAGTTAATTCGCCATAAAATAAGCTTTTTTTCTGACTACAATGGTATATACATAAACTCCACAACACCCTATACAAGTTTAGTAGAAGGTTACATTAATAGAGAGTTAACCATTTATAATAGTTTACTATTAACCACTAACTTGAGACGTTTTCCTTTTTATAAAGACGCCAATTCCCTGTACTATTTGCAAAATATAACCTTTCAAGCCACATTACCTTGGGAACGTACCTTTGAAATTCGCTTAAATATTATGCCCACCTTTGGGAAATTAAGTTTGACAAACAACTGACCAGCCTTTATAATAAATGAGTGCATTAACGGGGCGTAGCGCAGTTTGGTAGCGCGCTTGGTTCGGGACTAAGAGGCCGCAGGTTCGAATCCTGTCGCCCCGACCATTAAGACCATAAGGCTCTCGGATTTCCGAGGGCCTTTTTTCGACCTAAAAAAGTAATTCTATCGTCCGTGCCTGATTAAACTAGTATGTATTATATTTTAAATTAAAAGGGAAGCGATTAGAAATGGTATTTAAAAAAAGAATTGTTGGTATTGTCGGTCTTGGCCATGTAGGAGCTCATGTAGCTTATTCACTTGGAATTCAAGGATTTGCAGATGAAATACTTCTTTGCGATAAAAATCAAGCCAAACTAATAAGTGAACGTCAAGATTTAATGGATGCGGTGAAATTCATGCCTCACCATGTTAGTTACCGTATTGCTACTTATGAAGAATTAAGTGAGTGTGATATTATTGTTAATAGCATTGGTGATATTGCTCTGTGTGCAACCGGTAATCGCGATGACGAAATGAACTTCACTGTAGCACAAGTTAAAAATTATATTCCTAAGATTAAAGCCGGTGGGTTCAACGGTTATTATGTGAACATCACTAATCCCTGCGATGTAATTACTAATCTTATTGCTAAATTAAGCGGTCTGCCAAAGGGGCATGTTATGGGTACCGGTACCGGACTAGACACCTCACGGCTTGTTTCCGCAATTGCGCAACAAACAGGTATTGATCATAAATCTATTACCGCTTATATGATGGGTGAACATGGTGCCGCACAAATGGTCCCATGGTCACTAATTAACTTTGGTGGCAAACCTTTAGCTGAACTTGAAAAAAATCCAAAATTTAATTTTGATAAAGCTGAAATTCGGGAACGAACTATTAATGGCGGCTGGGTTACTTACAGTGGTAAGCATTGTACTGAATATGGCATATGTTCTGTTGCTGCTTTGATGGTCAATACGATTTATCATGATGAGAAACGTATTATGGCAAGCAGTGTACAACTCACCGGAGAATATGGCGAACAAGGAATATTCGCTGGTTGCCCTGCTCTTATTGGTGGCAACGGTGTAGAAGAAGTAATAGAATATAATCTTCCCCCTGAAGAACTAAAAGAATTCAAAGCATGTTGTGAAAAAATTCGTTTAAACATTGCGAAAGCGGAAAAAATTCCCCAAGCATAATAATTTGTAGTTCTTAATCTAAACTAAAAAAGCAGTTCACTTATAAAAAAGTGAACTGCTTTTATTTGTTTTATGCTCTTTCAATATATTCCCCACTACGAGTATCAATTCTAAGTACATCACCTTCGTTAATGAATAGCGGCACTTTTACTACATAGCCCGTGTCTAATTTAGCATTTTTACTACCACCGGTAGCGGTATCACCACGAATACCGGGATCTGTCTCGATAACAGTTAGTTCGACAGTATTAGGCAAATCAATACCTAAAATACGGCCTTCATAAACCATGATTTTAACGTCCATATTTTCTTTTAGAAAATTAACGGAAGCGCCTAATTGCTCTTTTGTAAGTTCAGATTGCTCATAAGTTTCATTATCCATGAAGCAATAGCTGCCATCTGTTTCATAAAGGAATTGCATATCGCGACGATCAACGTGAGCTTTTGGCAAACGCTCACCTGCATTGAAAGTTCTTTCAATTACAGAACCAGTGCAAAGGTTGCGCATCTTAGCACGAACAAAGGCAGCGCCTTTGCCCGGCTTTACATGTTGAAACTCAACAACCTGCCAAGCATCCCCATCGATTGTTACTGTTACATTTGTCTTAAATTCATTTGTTGAAATCATAAAATAACCTCCAAATTTTATTAACTACTAACTTATTTCCAGCAGTTGCTTAGGCGTAGCCGTCAGAATATGACAACCATCTTGTGTTACAACGACTGTGTCCTCTATACGAACCCCGCCTTTGCCGGGTATGTATATACCTGGTTCTATGGTAACTACTGCATTTACCGGTAATATTGTTTTTGTGTCTCTACGAGAAAGCACAGGTTGTTCATGAATATCCATACCAACACCATGTCCCAGACCATGACCAAAATATGCCCCATAGCCATTATCTGCGATAAACTTACGGACCTTGGCGTCCACCTCAAAACCGGTTATACCTGCTTTAACAGAATTTTCTCCCAACAAATTAGCTTGCAGCACTATATCATAAACTTCCCTCTGCCAAGCAGCTGCTTCACCCATAACAAGGGTACGTGTGATATCAGAACGATATCCTTTATAAGTAGCACCAAAATCGAAGGTTATAAAATCGCCCTTTGCTACCTTTTTTTCAGTTGGCATTCCATGTGGCAAAGCACTTCTAACCCCAGAAGCTACAATAGTTGAAAAAGCTACTTCCTCAGAGCCTAACTTGCGCATGTTAAATTCAAGCTGCGCCGCAAGGGCTAATTCTGACATTCCCTCCTTAACATAAGGAATAAGTTGCGCAAAAGCCTTATCAGAAAGAGCTACAGCCTGTGTAATAAACTCTAGTTCCAATGTGGTTTTAACACTGCGAAGGGCAACTATATCAAAGTTTTCCCATGTCACATTGGGCAGTGCTGCCGCCAACGCGCATTGCTCAGAGTAGGAAAAACAGTCTCCATCCAAGGCAATTTTCCCTGAAAGCTGTAATTTCCCAGCTTCTAGCCACATACCATTATGTTCTACTATTTCACAATCAGGAGCCTCATTTTTAGCTTGCAAGATGTAACGAGAATCAGTAATGATTATTTTATGATTACTGTCTACATACAAAAGACTATCACCACCGGTAAACCCGGTAAAATAGCGAATGGAAACAGCACCCTTAATAAAAATACCTTTTAAATTTTCATCATGCAACAAAACAATAAGTCTTTCAATTGGAGTCAAGTATCCATCCCCCCCAATAATTTTTAAGCACAAAATCACCCTAATATTTTATCACATTTAAGAAGATTTGCCTATTAAACTTCGTGAAAATCTGTTAAAATTTTTGCAGTTACAGGCAAATGCTCTACAATCTTCAATACTTCAGGCAGAGTATCCGGTGTTGCTCTTAGTTGCACAATCCCTGCTACTCTATCTATAGTACTTACAAGAGCGAGATGCTCATATCCTTCAAAAATACGATTAATATCTGTTATAAAAGCCGGCTCAACCTGCAAATACATTATGCTATTGGACATTACTCTTCATATCCTTTCGCAATAAAGAATGTTCCGGTAAAACACGTTCAGAAAATATGCTAAAAAGCATCTGTGGATGGGGCGCAACAGCGATTTTTTCATTATCGGCATTACGCATATCGTTTAGTTGCAAGGAAAATATCTCACCTTTTGGTGTTAAAACTTCTATAGTAGACCCATCGGCAATGTTATTGCGTTGTTCAATTAGGGCTCGTTTAGTTTTTTCATCATAAGAACGTACAATTCCGACAAAATCATGGGTTTGTTCATAGGAAGAAGTTGTATAAACTTGACTATCACTATCCGGCTTCTTCGTTGCAAAACCTGTAGTATAAGGACGATGAGAAATTTTCTCCAACTCCACTCGCCAAGCATCAGGCACACAATAATGCTCGGGATCGGCAATATAACTATCAATAGCCTTGCGATAAACACTAACCACAGTTGCTACATAATGAACGCTTTTCATACGACCTTCAATTTTCAAACTATCAATCCCACTGTTAATAAGTTCCGGAATATAATCTATTAAGCAAAGGTCCTTAGAATTCAAGACATAAGAGCCTCTTTCATCTTCGGCAATGTCAAAAGTTTCTCCGGGCCTATTTTTCTCTTTTAATTGAAATTCCCAGCGACAAACTTGGGCACAAGCTCCACGATTACCATCACGGCCTGTAAAATAACTGCTTAAAAGACACCGTCCGGAATAGGAAATACACATAGCTCCATGAACAAAAGCTTCTAATTCCACGTTGCATTTCTCATTAATTTCTTGTATTTCCTTTAATGAAAGTTCACGTGCCAAAACTACTCTTTGGGCACCTAGTTCTTGCCAAGCATTAACAGCAGCCCAATTACAGGTATTAGCCTGAGTGCTCACGTGCAAGTGCATATTGGGAACTATTTTCCTTGCCATAGACCAAACGCCAAAATCAGAAATTAAAAGAGCATCTACCTTAGCGACGCTTAAGTCTTTGAGATATTGTGGCAAGGCTGCTAAATCATCATTATGTGGGAAAATATTAACAGTAACATAGACTTTTTTCCCCAAGCCATGAGCAAAAGCTACAACCTCTTCTATTTCTTCTAAAGAAAAATTCCCGGCAAAAGCCCTTAGTCCAAAATTTTTGCCACCCAAATAGACCGCATCAGCGCCGTAAAGCAAGGCAATTTTACATTTTTCCATACTCCCTGCAGGAGCTAAAAGTTCTGGTTTTTGCATAATATTCTCTATCTACACTTTCATTTTTTATTTATTTTTCTGCACTAATATCATCAATTTTTTGCAAATGTTCTGCATAAGTTTTGGTAAATTGATGATGTCCCTTTTTGTCTGCAACAAAATATAGGAAATCCGTTTGTTCAGCATTAAGCACAGCATTAATAGCATCAATACTAGGATTACCAATAGGTCCCGGCGGCAGCCCAATGTGTTGATAGGTATTGTAGGGTGATTTTATTTTAGTATCAGCAATTGTTAAATTTTCTTTCTGCACACCTAGAATATACTGAATCGTTGTATCCGATTGAATTGGCATATAAATGCTCAGGCGTTTTAAGAAAACTCCGGCAATAAGCGGCCGTTCCTCAGGAAATACCGCCTCTTGTTCAACCATGGCGGCAATATTAACCAAATCCCTAATCTTTATTTTTTCTTTTTTTGCTTGCTCACGTAATTCTGTTGTCAATCTACCATTGAATTCTTTGACCATAAGGTTCAAAATATCTTTTTCATCTATACCTGTCGTTAAATAATATGTAGCGGGGTAAGCAAAGCCTTCTGCTTTATAAATAACATTGGGATCATTTGTTTCCATATAAGAATAAGGTGTGTAGTTCTTCGCCGCATTTTTAAAGGCCGCAGCCGAACCCAATCCTTCTTTTTCAAGTTTAGCGGCTATTTGATTAATAGTATAAGCTTCCGGTACTGTGAATACCGAATAGCGTACTTCTCCCTTGGACAGTATTTCCACAATGTCTTTGTTAGACATCCCCGTTATAATTTCATATTCGCCGGCTTGCAATGAATTGTCTAACCCGCGAAGTTTAGCTGCCATGCGAAATGATTCCGGTGTATTTATCAGTTTTAACTTGTGTAGCATATTAGCAATATCTGCCGTAGTCATTCCAGGTTTTACCACAAATTGGATTTTTTGACCAGTGGCTAAACTAGCATTATTATTGGAGTAATTCATGTACCAATAGCCTGCTACAGCAAGTGCTAATACTAAGCCTGCAATAATAGGCAAAAACCTCTTACTCATTTACCCAAACCCCCGTTAAAAAGTAAAAATAGCCGGGTAGCTGCAACTGCCCGGCTTGAAACCTTATTCTTCCGCTATCATTTTTTCGTAAGCGGCTTTAACAGCTTCGAACTCTTCGTCTGTAGGATCCAAATACAGGGGTTCGCCGTCTTCATCAAAATCTACCCTAGCGATAAATACATCAGGGTCTTCGTCCTCTTCGCTGTGGCAGTGGCAATCATCATCTTCACATTCGCACGTGTCATCAACTGCTACCAACATAGCAAAATTTTTGTTATCTACAGGAATAACCATTTCTTCACGATAATAGAATTCATGGCCTTCTTCGTCAGTCATTATAACAATTTGCTCTTCTGTTTCTGCTTCTGGTATATCTTTTTCAATATCACTCATTTTTTAGCACCTAACCTTTCTTTAGCTAGATAATTCTATAATATATATGCTCTTTGTGTCAAATATCTTTTTCTTTTTTAGGTAAGCTGTCTAAATAATTTTGCAAAATAACTACAGCAGCCATCATATCTATTATCTTTTTTCGTTTTTCTCGGCGCATATCCGCACTAATTAAAATCTTCTCGGCAGCCACCGTTGAAAGCCTTTCATCCCACAAGACTACTTTCATTTTAGGATAGCTGGCTTTAATGGTCTCAACAAACACTTCACTCACCTGGGCTCTTTCACCAATACTGCCGTTCATGTTCTTGGGATATCCTACAACTATGGTGTCGACCTCTTCTTGAGTAATAATTTCTTCTAAACGAATAAAATCATTCTTTATTCCTTTGCGCCTAATTGTTTCCACACCACGAGCAATCATAGCCGTAGCATCACTTACTGCTACTCCAATAGTCTTTGTTCCTAAATCTAATGCCATTATCCTCATACGCTATTCTTTATCCGCTTTTAAATATGCTTTAACTAGCTCTTCCAATAGTTCATAGCGTTCAAATTGACGTAATTTCGTGCGGGCATCCTTATGGCTGGTAATATAAGTAGGATCACCGCTTAATAGATAACCGGCCAATTGATCGATGGGATTATAACCTTTTTCCTGCAAAGCCTGCGTAACCTCACGAATAGTTTTCGCCACGTTTTTATTATCTGCTACAGGTTGAAACATCATGGTTTCTTGAGATACATTCGACATACTAAGACCTCCTTCAGTCAAATCGCCTAAACCCCTCCAGCGAAGACCATTCTACTGATATCATTTTACCACAAAACCATAAAAAAAAGGAAGAAACAAAGATGTTTCTTCCTTTTTTCACAATTAGCACATTAAAATACTATTTAATTAGGCTCTCAATTATAGACCAAGCTTTTTCCATTGCTTCTTCAATTTTATCAGCGTCTTTACCCCCGGCTTGAGCCATATCAGGGCGTCCGCCACCACCACCGCCCATAATCTTTGCTACTTGTTTAACCACTGCACCGGAATTCACACCTGCTGCTATAGCTTCCTTTGTCGCCATGGCCAAGATACTAATCTTGCCATCAGGAAGTTTTGCTGCCAATACTACGACACCATCAACCTTATCGCGCATTTGATCACCTAAAGCGCGTAAAGCTTCCATGTCATTAACTTTTACAATTTGTACTAAGACTCTAATATCTTTAATTGTCCGTATCTGACTATCAATGTCACTTACTTGGGCAGAAGCCATTTTGTTTTCCAATTGGGAAACTTTATGCTCAGCTGCTTTAAGCTCTTCTTGCAGCAGGCTTAGGCGGGCTGTAACATCTCCTGAACGAGTTTTAAGCATAGAGCAAGCCGCTTTAACAATAGCTTCTGTCTCTTTGACATAGGCAAGAGCACCATGACCTGTTACTGCTTCTATTCTACGCACACCGGCACCTGTAGATGATTCTGATAAAATTTTAAACAAACCAATGTTAGCAGTATTGGGAACATGAACGCCACCACAAAATTCCATAGAAAAACCAGGAACAGTAACTACACGCACTATTTTCCCGTATTTTTCGCCAAAAAGAGCTGTTGCCCCCAACTTCTTTGCATTTTCTATTTCTGTTTCCATTATATTAATATCTAAAGCCGCCAAAATTTTGTCATTAACTATATTTTCTATTTCCACTAACTCTTTTTCTGTTACAGGAGAAAAATGTGAGAAGTCAAAACGTAAACGGTCAGGACCAACATAGCTTCCCGCTTGATTAACATGTTCACCTAAAACTTGTTTTAAAGCGGCATGCAACAAATGTGTAGCTGTATGATTTCTAGCAATATTATTTTTACGCTCTAGGTCTAACTCAAAGCTTACTTTTTCTCCAACTGCCAGACTTCCTTCAGTAACAGTACCAATATGAATAGTAACTCCATCAGGAAGTTTCTTAGTAGTTTCAACATTTAAAATTCCCGCAGTTGCAAGCAAACGTCCAGTATCACCCAATTGCCCGCCGCCTTCAGCATGAAAAGCAGTATTGCTCAAAACAACGGCAACATTTTTGCCATCTTCAGCCGTAGCTATAGGTTGAGGATCACCGGCAGGATAAATAGCGACTATTTCTCCGTGACTGGTATTTTCGTTAACAGTAAGGGCAGCAACATCAAAACCTCTGGTATTATAAATAACAGGTCTGCCTGCTTTATCATTACGAGCAGTGCGGGCACGATTTTTCTGTTCTTCCATAGCTCTGTCAAACCCAGGTTTATCCATAGTTAACCCTTGTTCTTCCAAGATTTCTGCTGTTAATTCCCAAGGGAAACCAAAAGTGTCGTATAACTTAAAAGCAGCTTCTCCATTTAACTCATTTACGCCACTTTTTTCCATACAAGTTATTTCTTCATTAAGAATTTCTGTGCCTTGCTGCAGGGTTTGCAAAAAGCGAGCCTCTTCCATTTCTACAACTTTTTGAATATAAACCTTCTTCTCCAGCAAATCCGTGTAATGCCCACCATACATAGCAATGACTACATCCACTGCTCCGTTTAAAAACATCTTATCTATACCTAATAGACGCCCATGGCGAACAGCTCTACGCAATATTCTGCGCAATACATAGCCACGTCCCTCGTTAGACGGTAAAATACCATCACCAATCATAAAGGTCATACTGCGAACATGATCAGCAATTACTTTTAAAGAAATGTCCATTTTCTTATTTACGCCATATTGGACTTTAGCAAGATTAGCAGCATATTCAATAATAGGAAATATTAAGTCAGTTTCAAAATTGGAAGGCTTACCTTGTAAAACAGAGGCAATACGTTCCAACCCGGCGCCGGTATCAATGTTTTTGTTAGCAAGCGGAGTATAGGTTCCGTCTTCATTTTGATTGTATTGGGTAAATACAAGGTTCCATAATTCCAAAAATCGGTCACAATCGCAGCCTACAGCGCAAGTAGGTTTACCGCAGCCACGTTCAGCCCCCAAGTCAATATGAATTTCCGAACAAGGACCACAAGGACCGGAACCAATCTCCCAAAAGTTTTCTTCCAAGCGTACAATGCGTTCAGCAGGCACGCCTACCACATCACGCCAGATAGCAAAAGCTTCATCATCTTCAGTATGAACAGTAATCCAAAGTTTATCAGCAGGAATTTCTAGTTCTTTAGTAAGGAATTCCCAACTCCAAGGTATAATTTCTTTTTTGAAATAGTCTCCAAAAGAAAAGTCGCCTAACATTTCAAAATAAGTATGATGCCTAGCCGTTCGGCCTACATTTTCAATGTCACCTGTACGTACACACTTTTGACAAGTAGTAATACGTGGTGAAGGCGGCTTCATTTTACCGGTAAAAAAAGGTTTAAAAGGCGCCATGCCGGCACCTATAAGTAACAAAGTAGGATCATCTTGTGGAATCAAGGAGGCACTAGGAAGTACTAAATGTCCTCTTTCCGCGAAAAACTCTAAGAAACGCTTTCTAATTTCATTGCCCGTTAAATTTTTCATTAATTTCGCTCCTAACATATATCTGAAAACATAGGTAAATTATATAAAATTTGTAACTACCTGTCAATTAAAGCCCCTTAATGCTTACAAATTTATAGGTAACTATTATAACAACGGGTTGCAATTTGCCTAAATATAAAAGGTCCGGAATATATCCAGACCTTTTGCTTTATGCTTTAATTCCTTGAGTAATAATCCCACCACCAAGACAAAAATCATCATCATAAAAGACTGCATATTGTCCAGGTGCAGGTCCTCGCAAGGGTTCTGCAAAAGTTACAACAGCTTTTCCTAATGTTTCTCCCGGTGAAACCGTCGCGGCTACGGGTTTTGCATTATAACGAATTTTAACAGTACAATTTAATGGTTCTTTTAATACACTTCCATCGCTAAATTCAATGCTCTCTGCCAACAAACCTTTACACAAAGTTTCTTCTGCAAACCCCAGCACGACCTCATTGCTCTTACAATTTAGACTTAGCACGAACAAAGGCGCCTTGGCCGCTAATCCTAAACCTTTGCGCTGTCCAACGGTATAATGGCTAAGGCCACGATGTCGTCCCAAAACATTGCCTTTACTATCTACAAAGTTTCCTTGGCAGTCTTTATTTTTACTATAAATCTGCAAAAAACGATGGTGATCATTATCCGGAATGAAACAAATTTCTTGACTATCCTTTTTATTGAAAACCGGTAAATGCATTTCTGCTGCTAGGGCCCGCACATGTGTCTTATCATATTCTCCAAGGGGAAACAGCACATGCTGTAATATTTCTTGGTTTAAATGATATAATACGTAGCTTTGGTCCTTAGGTAAATATTTTGCTCTTTTTATACGCAAATTGCCCATAGCATCTTTACCCAAACGCACATAATGCCCAGTAGACAAATAGTCTCCGCCCAGTTCCTTGGCTTTTTCATAAAGAGCTCCAAATTTCAATTTCTTATTACAATAAACACAGGGATTTGGTGTTCTTCCTGTGGCATATTCTTCAAGGAAATTATCTACAACCGTGTTTTTAAAAATATCTGTAAAATCTACTACATGGTGTTCTATACCCAAAATGTCAGCCACCTGTGCTGCATCTTTTTCTGCAGTAAAACTCTCTTGTTTTGTAATATCACGCCATAAACGCATAGTAAGGCCGATAACCCTATAACCTTGTTGCAAAAATAAGGCAGCCGTTACAGAGCTATCAACACCACCGCTCATTGCTACTACTACTGTTTTTTTATTCATTTTCTCCAACATCCTTACACAGGCACGAAGCACTATGCCAGAAATTTTTATATTTCGTACATAATTTTACATAGGCGAATGCCGGATTTTGTTTTAAATATTTTGTCCATTACATTTTTAACCGCTTCTTTGGAACAGCTATCTTCATAAAGATTGACCAAAAAATCCGCTTCTACCAACAATTGATAATCTAAACCTTCAATATTATTATAAGTGTGATGATGGCCTACCAAATAACACACCCGTTCTACAGTTGGCTCATCATACTTCAGCTTAAGCAGCATTTCTCTAGCCACTGCAGGTCCTTCTTCTTCTTGGTGCTTACCTGTACAGCAACCTTTGCCATGCTTTGCCTCGCCATTTTTTATTCCTATATCATGAACTAAAGCTGCTGATTCTAAAACAAACAGCTCCTCCTCATTCATGCCTTCTTGACGACCTAATAAGGCGGCAAACCCATGCACTTTAATAAAATGTTGAATACGTCTGGCATCTCCACTCATGTAAGAAATCATAAGAGACGTTAATTCCGCTAATCTGTCCATATGCTACTACACCTCTTTAATACCATATACATTAAATTAATTTTTCGTGAAGAGGGCTTTTACAAAAGATTCCGGTTCAAAAGGTCTGAAATCCATCATTCCCTCCCCAACTCCAATCCATTTAACATCTAAACCCAACTCTTCTTTGATGGCAATTACTACACCACCCTTAGCTGTACCATCAAGTTTGGTTAGTACAACGCCTGTGACATTTGCTGTTTCCAAAAATATTCTAGCCTGAGAAATAGCATTCTGTCCTGTAGTGGCATCCAAAACCAATAGAGTTTCATGTGGCGCATCCGGAATTTCTCTTTGAATAACTCTGTGTATCTTATCTAATTCCTTCATCAAATTAGACTTATTATGTAACCTACCGGCAGTATCTATGAAAAGAATACCCATATTACGAGCTATAGCTGCCTTAACACCATCAAAAACCACTGCCGCCGGGTCAGCTCCTTCACCATGAGCAATAACTTCCACCTGAGCACGTTCTCCCCATATTTTAAGTTGCTCTGCTGCTGCGGCACGGAAAGTATCTCCTGCTGCAATCATAACTTTATAACCCAAAAGGCGATAATAATTGCTAAGTTTGCCAATAGTTGTAGTTTTACCCACACCATTAACGCCCACTACCAAAACAACAGATGGTTTCCCTGTTAGATGCATTCGTTGGCCTTCAACATGCAGGAGTTCTGCCACATATTTTTGTAAGAAAGGCATTACTTCATCAGGGGTCTTAATCTCGCGTTTTACTATGGCCTTATGCATTGCCTGCATAATTTTCTCTGTGGTTTTCATGCCTACATCCCCGGCAATAAGTAACATTTCCAGCTCTTCCATAAAATCCTCGTCTAGAGCTACAGAACCTCCTATTAATTCCTCAATACGTTCTGTGAAATTTTCTCTGGTTTTACTTAACCCATTTTTTAATTTTTCAAAAAAGCTCATATTTACTCCATTTCCGCAAGCTTCACAGACAAGAGTCTAGAAACACCTGACTCTTCCATAGTCACCCCATGAAGCACGTCTGCTGCTTCCATCGTACCTTTTCTGTGGGTAATAACAATAAACTGCGTTCCTCTTGTAGCATAATCTTTCAAAAAATTAGCAAAACGATCAATATTCGCTTCATCCAGCGGTGCATCTATTTCATCTAAAATAGAAAACGGTGCCGGTTGATAGCTTAATAAGGCAAACAACAAGGCAATAACTGTTAAAGCTCGTTCTCCACCGGAGAGCAGTGCCAAGTTTTGCAATTTCTTGCCCGGGGGCTGCACTATAATTTCTACCCCTGATTCTAAAAAGTCTTGATCGTCTTGCATTACTATTTGTGCACTTCCACCGCCAAATAATCTTGTGTAGCAAAGGCCAAAGTATTCATTTATTTTGGCGAAAGCCTCGCGAAAACGCTTAGACATGTCGCTATTAATACCACCTATAACGTCTTCTAGCTGTTCTTTTGCTTCACATAAATCTTTGTATTGTTTATCGAGAAAATCAAAACGCTCGCTAACCGCTTTGTATTCCTCAATGGAAGCCATATTAACTACTCCCAGAGATTCAATATCACTTTGCAGTCCTACAGCTTGTTTGTTTAAAGCAGTGTCAGACATTTCCAAGATTATATCTTGTGCCCTTGCCTCCTCAGGAGAAAGTTTATGGGCATTCTTCATTTGCTCCAACGCACCTTCATATTCTGTCAATTGTTTAACTTTTTCCAACTCTACAGCATGCAACTTTTGTTGACATATATACAATTGTTTTTTAGCTTCATCCAGCTCTTCCTGAGCAAGAGCTTGTTTATCCGCCAAGACAACTCTTTTGGCCAAGAACTCCTCTTTACCATCACCGGTGGTTTTTAGTTCCTGTACCAATAGTTGTTGTTCTTTAGCTAAGTTTGCTTTTTTGATTTTGGTTGTTTCGATAAGTTCCTTAGCCTTTATTTCTTCCTCTTCGTTTTCGGCAATTTCCTGCTGCAAACGGCTTACATCTATATCAATTTGCTTCATGCGCTCTTCTATAACGCCAGTCCTAGCTTTGGTTCCTTCCAACGTAATCATAGCATCTTGATACCTTGCGTTTATGACAGTCTGCTGATTTTTGGCAGCAGCTAATTCTCTCTGCAATTTATCAGCTATTTCTTTGCCTTCGGCATCAGTTTTTTCCAATTCTGACAGCTGCGGCACTAGTTCTGCCAGGCGTTCTTTAGCTGCCAGAAATTCATTTGTGTGGGTGGTTCTTTCTTGTGTCAGTAAGGTAATGTTTTCCATATGCTGACTCTTTTCGGCAGTAGTACGGTCAATAAAGGCCACCAACTCTGCCTGACGTATTTCATCTTTTTGCAGCGTATGACGAAATTCTTCTAATTTAGTATCTAACCCTTTAATTATTTCTTCTTCTGCTTCAATAGCTTCTTGTGCCAGCAAAAGCTCTTTGTTGCGTATTTCTAAGGTTTGTACAGTAGTTTCTATTTCTTTTTTGCGTGATAAAAAACTAGTAGCTCCTGTTTGTTTTTGCCCGCCACTCATAGAACCACCGGCATAAATAACTTCGCCCTCTAAAGTGACTACCCGTACACGCATATCTGTTAACTTAGCGGCCGCAAGGGCACTATCCATATTTTCAGCTACCAGCACCTGTCCCAGCAAAAACTTTGCCACCTTAGATACATTCTCACTACAAGCAACAAAATCAGAAGCAACGCCTAAAATCCCCTGCAAACCCAGAGCATTTTTGTATTGCTCACTAAATTCACGTGGTCTTATGGTGTCCAAAGGCAAGAAGGTAGCACGGCCACCGTTATGACTTTTTAAATAGTTTATGGCCACCTTAGCAGTTTGCGCATCTATGGTCACTAAGTTCTGCATTGCACCGCCTAACGCAGTTTCAATAGCGACAACGTACTTATCTTTTACTTTGAAAAGTTCAGCAACTACACCAACAATTTTAGGCCGCCATGGTTCCTTAGTATTTAAAAGCACCTTGACACCACGGCTAAAACCTTCGTGCTCTTTCTCCATGTTTTCTAGCATAGATAAACGTGCTTCCAATTTTTCAATATCTTTATTAATGGTTCCACGACGGCTAAAACATGCTTGAAGTTTAACGTCTTCAGCTATTTTTTGTGTCGTGATTTTAGTTACCTGTTCTTTTATTATTTTTGTATTAACAACCACATTAGCCTGTTCTTCCAGCAAACTATTATGTTGCTGACTTACTTCAGCATAACGATTTTCAGTTTTAAGTATTTCATTCTTTAGTTGCTCTCTCTGTCTCTGCAATTGAGCTTGGGTTTGTTCAAGGCCACGAATGTCATTACGCAAATCCACAATCTTTTGCATACTGTCAAATACTGAAGACTTAAAGCCGTTCAGCTTGTCTTCAAACTCAGATATTTTTTCTTCAATTTCATTTTTTTCCAAGGATAATTTATTTGCAGATACCTGGGCCATTTGTCTATCTTTATCAAGCTCATCATATTGCCTAACAATTATCTTTAAATTTTTCTCCGTCATCAATAATTGTTCTTGCAGTTTTTCCTTGGATAAACCTATACGTTCAATGGCTCGTTGACTTTGTACTATCCTCTCACCCAGTACAGCTTCATTGCCATGCAATATTTCAATATTTTTCTCTTTCTCGGCTAAAACTGTCTGCAATTGATTATATTCTTCATTTAATTTGTCTAATTCAAGTTTCAATGACATGCCATCGGCTTCTTTGACGCTGACATTGGTGCTCATCTCGTTGCTTTTGGCTTCCAATTCTTCGAATTTTACCGCCAACTTATTTTTTACTACTTCAATGTTTTCAATACGATGCACAAACTGAGTCACCTGTACTTTGCGCAATTTATCGGCAAATTCTAAATATTTTTCAGTAGTAGCTGCTGCTTCTTTTAGCGGCTCAATGCGACTTTCAATTTCAGATTTAATGTCATTTATACGCACTAGATTAGAAGCAGTATCGTCTAACTTCCTCATGGCTTCTTTCTTGCGCATACGGTATTTAGCTATACCGGCAGCCTCTTCAAATATAGCACGCCTTTCTTCCGGGCGACTATTTAATATTTCATCAATCTTATTTTGTCCAATAACAGACATAGAGCCACGCCCCAGTCCCGTATCAGACAAAAGTGTGACTATATCCTTCAAGCGACAAGCTTTTTTGTTAATAAAATATTCACTATCACCACTACGGTAAACACGACGGCAAATATCCACTTGATCAAAATCCAGTGGCAAGGCATGATCGGTATTATCAAAGGTTAAATTAACCTCGGCCATTCCTAAAGCCCTGCGGGTATTACTTCCTGAGAAAATAACATCTTCCATTTTACTGCCGCGCAAATATTTTGCACTTTGCTCGCCCATAACCCAGCGAATAGCGTCGGATATATTACTCTTGCCACTACCATTAGGCCCTACTATGGCAGTAATACCATCTTCAAAGCTTAATTCCACTTTTTCAGCAAAGGATTTAAAGCCATGAGCCTCAAATGATTTTAAACGCACGTTAACACCGACCCTACGTAATTATTATTTAATATCACTAAGTGTTACTTCATCAACTTTTTCCAGCTCTACCAAGGAAACATCCACTGCTTCCGTTCTAGCTGTAGGCACATTCTTACCCACATAATCAGCACGAATTGGTAATTCCCTGTGACCGCGATCTACTAATACAGCCAACTGAATAGCAGTGGGCCTACCCATATCAATAAGAGCGTCCAAGGCACAGCGAATAGTTCTGCCCGTGAATAAAACATCATCAACTAAAACAACTGTCTTACCGCTAATATCAAAATCTATTTCCGTAGCACGAACTACAGGATTATAAGCTAAGGTAGATAAATCATCGCGATACAAGGTTATATCCAAGGTACCTACAGGTAAAATAATATTTTCAATGGTTTTAATTTCTTCAGCGATTCTTTGAGCTAAGGGCACTCCTCTGGTTCTAATGCCTACCAATATTATATTTTCTACACCCTTATTTTTCTCTACAATTTCGTGAGCTACCCTAACCAATGCGCGACGCATTGCATCTGCGTCCATAATAGTTTTTTTCTTTATTGCCGTACTCATTAAAATCACTCCTCATCAATTGAATTGCCCGTTGTGTAAACGAGTTACTATTTTATGCATATCCTCAGGTAAGGGTGCTGTAAATTCCATGACCTGACCCGTACGTGGATGAGTAAAAACTAACGATTCTGAATGTAAGGCCTGTCCTTTAATACCAAAACAAGTTTTCATAGGTGAATACTTAGGATCGCCTACGATAGGATGACCTATATATTCCATATGCAGCCTAATTTGGTGTGTTCTTCCTGTAAGCAGTTTACAACGCACAATGGTAAACTTGCCGTAACGTTCTAAAACCTCATATTCAGTAATAGCTGTGCGGCCATTAACAGCAACAACAGCCATGCGTTTGCGGTCCTTGGGATCTCTTGCGATTAATGTTTCTATCCTGCCCTTATCATTTTTAATATTGCCTCTGACAACGGTAAGATAGGTACGTTTAGCTGTTTTTGTATGTATTTGTTCCGATAAAGAAATATGTGCTGCATCATTTTTGGCTACAATCATAATGCCAGAGGTATCTTTATCCAAACGATGTACAATTCCCGGTCTAATAACCCCGTTAATGCCTGATAAATTGTCACAGTGATACAAGAGGGCATTGACCAAGGTCCCAGTATAATTGCCTGTGGCAGGATGTACTACCATGCCTCTGGCTTTATTAACAACTACTACATCTTCATCTTCGTAGACAATATCTAATGGTATATTTTCAGCCATGGCATCAAGAGGAACTGCCTCTTGTGGTATAAAGCCAAAAACATCTCCGGGCTTAACTTTGTAATTAGCTTTTAATTTTTTCCCGGGAAAAACTATATTTCCCTCATCTATGAGTTTTTGTATATTGGCTCTAGAAAATCCCAACTCGCCGGCCAAAAATACATCCACCCTAATTCCTGCATTTTCTGCTTCAACAGCTTCTGTTAATTGCATTAATTCCTGCTCTTCAATTCTTCGCGTATTATCGACCATATCATTACTCCTACCCCTAAACAAATAGCTATATCCGCTATATTAAAAACCGGCCAAATTCGAAAATCGAAAAAATCTACAACTAATCCGGTTTTCATTCTATCAATTAAATTTCCCAAGGCCCCGCCAACAAATAAGGCTATACCAATCTGAATGGGCAGGGGTTCCTCCAATATTTTTTTGCGCATATAGACTACAAACATTAGTACAACTATGGCCATGATAATAAAAAATTCACGGTTGTGTTCTAACATCCCAAAAGCCGCACCTGGATTTAAAACAAAAGTTAAATGAAATACCTGATCTATAATCGGAATACTCATACCTTCTGTCATATTGCTTACAATCATATATTTTGTAATTTGATCTAGCATTACCACAACGAAAACAACTATTATTAAATACATCTAAACTATAACACCCACCTTTATAGACACAGTTAAATTATATCAGAAAATACATGTTTTTACATTAATATAGACAAAAAAAGTCCCATCTCTACTGAAAAGGGACTTTTAGGCTTATTTTTTATGAGAGTCAGTTTTAAACTTTGCCTCATAGCCAATATCCTTTGGTTCATAATATTTCGCGTTTAGCAATTTATCCGGCAAGTATTGTTGTTTCACATAACCACCGGGATAATCATGTGGATACAGATATCCCACACCATGCCCCAGTTTCCCGGCACCGGGATAGTGGGCATCACGCAAATGCCCTGGTACCGTACCACAATCCCTATTTCGCACATCATTTTGTGCGGCAGCAATACCCAAATACGAACTGTTACTCTTAGGAGCATTAGCAATATAACAAACAGCCTGAGCTAATGGGATCTTTGCTTCCGGCAGTCCCACAAAATGTGCTGCCTGAGCAGCCGCATTAGCCAATACAAGAGCCATGGGGTCAGCATTTCCCACATCTTCTGCAGCGCAAATAATAATACGCCTAGCAATAAAACGCACATCTTCACCGGATTCAATCATTCTAGCCAAATAATGTAGTGCCGCGTCAGCATCTGAGCCACGCATACTCTTTATAAAAGCAGATACCACATCATAGTGATAATCACCATTTTTATCATATTTCAATAGGGCATCACCTAAAACCATACTTAATATATCCCTATTTATTTCCTTTTGTCCCTCGGGCAGCATAGTCTTTGCCTGCTCCAGAATATTAAGAGCAGATCTGGCATCACCACCGGCAATTTCAGCAATATTTCTCAAACAATCTTCAGTAAGAACAATGCCTTCTTTACCATATCCTCTTTCCCTATCTGTTAATGCCGTTTTTATAATTAAGCTTATCTCATTAGGTGTAAGTATTTCCAATCTAATGACTTTCATTCTAGACAATAAGGGGGAATTTATTTCAAAAAAAGGATTTTCTGTAGTAGCGCCAATAAGAATAATAGTACCATTTTCTACAAAAGGTAATAAAACATCTTGCTGTCCTTTATTAAAACGATGTATTTCATCAATAAAAACAATCGTACGTCCCTGACCGGAATGCAAAGCTTCTTGAGCCTTGGCGATGAGCTTGCGTAATTCCGGTACCCCGGAAGAAACAGCATTAATAGCGACAAAAATATTTCCGGTAATTTCGGCGATAACACTAGCCAGCGTTGTTTTACCTGTACCTGGCGGTCCATAGAGAATAATCGACGGAACCATATCTTTTTCAATCATCCTACGCAAATAGCTGTTTGCACCTAATACCTTTTCCTGACCCACAAAACTTTCTAAGGTCTGGGGACGCATTCTATCCGCCAAAGGCTTTTCTGCTAAAGTTGAAAACAAACTATCCATAAAACACTTCCTTATTTATCAAGAACACAATCAGTCACAATAACGTTAAGCCGAGGCAAAAAAGCCCTGTTCCATAAAAATATAGCCAGATAAACAAAAGAACCCCACAATGCCGTATATATTCCAGGTTTTGAACCTGCATGTGCAGGTGGGTGCCTTCCCTCTTACATCTGATGTCCCCTCGAGGGGGCTTACCATCAATAAAAGGCGCTCATGGCTCCCAAAAATAATGTGTTGGCTCAAAACACGGAATCTCGCTCGTACATCGCAGGGAATTCTCTTCATTTATATTTTAGCAAAGTTTGCTTGCATATGCAATTATTCTTTACTTTCTTTAATTTCTTTAATTTCTTTTTTCACTACAGTTGATCTAATGTGTAGTTCACGTAATTGTTTAGCCTCAACATCATCAGGAGCCTGGCTCATTAAGTCTGTTGCACTTTGTGTTTTTGGGAAAGCAATAACGTCACGAATAGATGGACGATTAGCCATTATCATGATTAAACGATCCAAACCAAAAGCTAATCCACCATGTGGTGGTGCCCCAAATTCAAAAGCTGTCATTAAGAAGCCGAATTTTTCTTTGGCTTCTTCTTCACTAAGACCTATAGCTTTAAATACTTCTTTTTGTACTTCTCTACGATGTATACGAATACTGCCGCCACCAATTTCAGTTCCGTTTAGTACCATATCATAAGCTTTAGCATATACGCGGCCTGGGTCAGTACTTAAATATTGAACATCCTCATCACAAGGAGCGGTAAACGGATGATGTACAGCAACCCAACGTTTTTCTTCTTCACTATATTCAAACATAGGGAATTTTACAACCCAGGTAAAGGCAAGTGCTTTTTCATCAATCAAACCACGACGTTTAGCCATTTCTAAGCGCAAAGCGCCTAACGCCTGAGCAACTACAGCTGGTTTTTGGTCTGCAATGAAGAGTAATAAGTCTCCCGGTTCTGCTTTGCCGGTTGCCAAAATCTCTTTGAGTTCATCTTCGCTGAAGAATTTCGCAATAGGTGATTTTATGGTACCATCTTCGTTGACCATAATCCAGGCCAAGCCTTTTGCCCCATAAATACCAACAAATTCTACTAAGCTGTCCAATTCACGACGGGCAATAGCACTATAACCTTTAACGTTAATAGCCTTAACCAAGCCGCCTTTATCAACGATGTCTTTAAATACTTTAAAATTACTATTCTTAATAGCTTCACACATATTTACTAATTTCATTTCAAAACGCAAGTCCGGCTTATCACTACCATACTGGTCCATTGCGTCATCCCAAGTCATGCGTTGGAAAGGAACTTTCAAATCTTTATCCAAAGCTCCCTTGAAGATATAGGAAATTAACCCTTCCATAAGGTTCATTATATCTTCTTCATCAACGAAGGACATTTCCATATCCAATTGTGTAAATTCAGGTTGCCTATCAGCCCGCAAATCTTCATCACGGAAACAACGCACGATTTGAAAATATTTTTCCATGCCTGCTACCATCAAAATTTGTTTAAAAATTTGTGGTGATTGAGGCAACGCGTAAAATTTCCCAGGATTTACACGGCTCGGCACTAAATAATCCCTAGCACCTTCAGGTGTGCTTTTGGTAAGCATCGGTGTTTCAATTTCTAGAAAGTCCCTATTATCCAAATAATCTCTCATGAGTTTAGTAACTTTATGGCGTAAAATTATATTGCGTTGCATTTCAGGTCTACGCAAATCCAAATAACGATAACGCAATCTCACATTCTCATCAACATCCACCCCATCTTTAATATAAAAAGGAGGAGTTTTCGCCGTATTAAGTACTTCTAACTCAGTTACAACGATTTCTATTTCACCGGTAGGAATATGTGGGTTAATTGTTTCGGCAGAACGAAGACGAACATTGCCTGAAACTTGTAAAACAAATTCATTGCGGACGTCTTCTGCCAAATGAAAATTCTCCTTGGCAAATTCAGGAGATACTACTACCTGTACAATCCCCGAACGATCGCGTAAATCTATAAATATAATACCGCCGTGATCACGACGTTTTGCCACCCAACCACAAAGCGTTACCTCTATGCCTGATTCTTGTTTGGTTAATTCTCCGCAATGATGACTGCGTTTTTTACTCATGATTTTGCACCTCTGTTTTATTTAAAATTATTGGGAGTTCTTCTATTTTTACTTCTGTCTGCTCACTAGTAGACATGTTACGTAAAACAACTGCTCCTCTGGCTACTTCATCCTCACCAAAAATAACTACGTTACGAGCCTGCAAACGATTAGCTTGCTTCATCTGAGCTTTCATACTGCGCTCCAGAAAATCCATATCACAAGCCAAACCATTGCTGCGTAAAAGACTAATTATTTTAAAAGCCAGGGGTAAATTGATAGTATTGGAAACCACTATGAACACGTCAAGTGCTGTTTTGCCCTCCGGTAAAAGATTTTGTTTTTCCAAAGCTAAAAGCACTCGTTCCATGCCCATTGCAAAACCTATACCTGGTGTGCTGGGTCCACCAATTTCCTCAACTAATCCGTCATATCTACCACCGCCACACACGGCACTTTGTGCACCTAACGGGGAATACTGAATTTCGAAGGCGGTCTTGGTATAATAATCCAAGCCACGAACTAAATTACTATCCAATTCATATTCCACACCTGCCACAGTTAGTAATTCTTGAACCTTAGCAAAATGACTCTTACAGTCATCACACAAACAATCCGTAATCTTAGGAGCACCCTCAGCAAGCGTTTTGCATTCAGCCACCTTACAATCTAAAATTCGCAAAGGATTGCGTTCAAAACGGCTTTGGCAGTCTCTACAAAGTTTATCTAAATTGGGGCGGAAAAAATCTTGTAAAAGTTTTCTGTGTACAGGACGACAAACACTGCAACCCACAGAATTTATTTTTAGTTTTAAATCAGTTAAACCCAATCTTTTAAGTGTCTGCAGCGCTAGCATTATTACTTCTGCATCAATAGTAGGAGATGCCGCTCCCAATGCTTCAATGCCGAACTGATGAAACTGCCGCATACGTCCGGCTTGTGGCCGATCATAGCGAAACATTGGTCCAATATAATAAAGTTTTGTCGGAACTACATCGCCGTACATTTTATTCTCTACAAACGCACGTACAACCGAAGCTGTATTTTCAGGTCTGAGTGTAATACTTCTTTTACCTCTATCCATAAATGTGTACATTTCTTTTTCCACCACATCAGTGGTATCACCAATACCTCTATGAAAAAGTTCTGTGTGCTCAAACATGGGAGTCCTAATCTCATGATAGTCAAAAGCAGCGCAAACTTCACGCATTATCTGTTCTACATAGCGCCAAGCCACAATAGAACCGGGCAATATATCTTTTGTACCACGGGGTGCACCTATTAACACTATAACTCCTCCAATCGAATTAATGACTAATATTTTTCTTTTATGCATACTTGAATATTTTAACACATTTTTGGCATTTTCTTCAATAATTTATGTAAACTTTTGTAAATTCAACCCACGAAAAAGGCTTTTTAGAGATAATTACCCTAAAAAGCCTTAATTTATTGTCTTTTTTTCAAAGCAATAGCCATGTCTTCATCCATGTGCCATAAATGATCATAAAACACTTTGCATACGGCTACTACAGGTACGGCAAAAAGTAAGCCTACTATACCAAAAAGTTTACCACCAACTAAAACGCCCAAAATAATAAGCACAGGATGCAAAGCAATAGATCTCCCCATAATATTAGGCATAATATATTGACCGTCAATTTGATAGAATACTATGTAAAAAATAACTACCTTTAATGCCAAAGAAGAATCTTGGGAATAGGCAATAAATACAGCTGGTATTGAACCCAAAATTGGCCCTAAAACAGGAACGGTTTCTACTACCACAGCAATAAAACCTAAAACTAAAGAAAATTTTATGCCCATTAAATAGGTACCTACAGTAATACAAAAACCTGCTATCATACTTAATTTGAAAATACCGCGAACATATGCACTAAGTACCTCGCCTATATCATCTAAAATCGTCGATACCAAAGGCTGACTTTCATAGGAAAAAATGTTAATAGTCATCGCGCGCAAGGTACGCCAATCTTTTAGAAAATAAAAAGTTAAAAATGGTACTATAACAAGGCCTATCAAGCTAAGTGCCATATCAAAAGTTGATGTAATTAAATTCTGAACCACCGACATAACATGACTGGTTGCCAAAGATAAGGCACTATCTATTAAAGTCTGTAAATTTGATGGTAAGGCATCTTTAGTCTGTTGGTTAAAGAAGAAACCCCAGTCACCATCTGACTGCGCAGTAAGAGGCGGCAGACTAACCAACAATTTATTTACCTCACTAAACAGCGGTAGAACAAGAAAATCCACTATTGCATATAGGAAAGCACCAAGAATAAGAAAAGACAGTATTATTGCTACTGCATGCGGTAAATGACGTCCACCATGAAAAGGTATTTTACTAATACCTTTAACTAAAGGATTTAGGGCAAAAGCCAAAGCAATACCCATGAAAACCGGGAACAAAAATCCAGCCACCAAGTAGAATACAAACAACGCCACTACTGCGGAAGCAACTTTAAACCAGATACTTTGAGATAAGCCTTGAAAGTTTTTTATCATAATTTTTATTGCAGGAACGGATTCCTGCGCCTTTCCCAGCCAACAGTTGTTGCTGGTCCATGTCCGGGTAATAATTGCACATTATCAGCCAAGGGCAATATTTTCTCTTTGATTGACTTTATAATATCTTCATATGAACCACCAGGTAAATCAGTGCGCCCAATAGATTCAGCAAAAACTGTGTCACCGCAAAAAACTACGTTATCGGCGAGTATACATACTCCGCCAGGCGTGTGTCCCGGTGTAGCCAAGATTTTAAATTTAATTCCGGCAACAACCAGTTCTTGTCCATCAGTAAAATTTTCATCTGCTCCGGCAAATGTTTTGTTTTGGCCTATAAACATCGATAAATTTCTATCTGCATCCTTGAGCATGGGTTCATCAGCCTTACTAATATAAACTTTAGCTCCCGTTGCTTTGCGAACTTCATCAAGGCCCATAATATGATCACTATGACCATGAGTAATAAAAATAGCTTCAATTTTTATATCATGTTTTTTTATGACATTCAAAATTTTATCACTGTCACCACCCGGGTCAACAACAACACCTGCATTTGTTTCTTCATTAACTGCAATATAACAATTAGTACCAATCATTCCGACTTCCATTACTAATATTTTCATTTTTCCTCCTATTAATACCGGGTGTAGTCCACCCTTAATTACATTTATAATATTTTCGGCTACCTTCCGCGACAGCCATAATTAAAATGTTTTCTTACTATCAAGCAACAATGTTACCGGTCCATCATTAATGAGTTCTACAACCATATCCGCCCCAAATTTCCCGGTTCTGGTATTTAAGCCACGTTGCCTACACAATTCTACAAATTTTTCATATAAAGTTTTAGCAACTTCGGCGTGAGCTGCTGCTGTAAAGGCAGGTCTTCTGCCTTTGCGGCAATCACCTTGCAAAGTGAATTGAGAAACTACAAGAATACTGCCTGCAACATCCTCCAAGGCCAAGTTCATTTTCTCTTGCTTATCCTCGAATATTCGCAAACCTATAATTTTATCTGCCAAAAAAAGTGCATCAGACTCAGTATCATCATTTCCCACTCCTAATAGAACCAGTACTCCCTTGCCTATTTCACCTATAAGTTCTGAATCCACTTTAACCGAAGCCCTACTTACACGCTGTACTACTGCTCGCACCTTAGCCTCCTATAACTCCTGAAATGTCCCGTTCTACATTGTATATTCCCTTTACTCTTTTAATCCGCCCAATAATATAATTTAATTGGTCTAAACTAGTAATATCTAATCCCATATGAATAATCGCCGTTTTGCTCTTATCCGTTCTGACATTTAATGAATTAATATTGATTTTTGACTCGGAAGCCACCATCATAATATTGGCCATAACTCCCGGTTGATCTGCCGAAGTCACCTGTAAGGTTACTTTATATACCGCATCAGTGGCAATATCCCAGGATACATTAATCATACGATCGGCTTCTTCTCTGTTAGAAAGAATATTAGAGCAATCTGCTCTATGCACAGAAATACCCCGGCCACGGGTAATATAACCAACAATTGGATCGCCTGGAATAGGATTGCAGCATCTAGACAACTTAACCATGATACCATCTTCACCTTTTACTAATATACCATGGCTTGATTTAGCTTTTGAGGTCCTAGGCTTTAAATCTGCTAGAAGCTGTGATAAGTCTTTAGTTGTATTTTTTTTCTGGGTGTTCTTGTACTGATCAATAAGCTTAGCCATAACGGTATTGAGAGGTACACCACCGTAGCCTAATCCAGCTAAAAGGTTTTCTTCACCGCCGTCAATATGGACTTTGTTAGCAACTTCTTTTAAATACTCTTGGGTCAATAGTACTTTTGATTCATAGCCCAAACGCTTACAATCACGCTCAAGCATTTCACGACCCTTAGAAATATTTTCTTCTCTGCGTTCCTTTTTGAACCACTGCTTTATTTTGTTTTTAGTTTCCGATGACCCTGCAAAGTTCAGCCAATCACGGCTTGGTCCGTTGGCCTGTTTTGCTGTAATTACTTCTACTATATCACCGTTACTGAGCCTATAATCCAAAGGCACTATTCTACCATTAACTTTAGCACCTACGCAGCTATTGCCAACACCTGTATGAATACGATAAGCAAAATCAACAGGTACTGAACCTACAGGCAAATCAACTACATCGCCCCTAGGGGTAAAAACAAATACTTCATCAGCAAAAACATCCATCTTCACCGTATTTACGAATTCATGTGGATCTCTCATATCTTGATGCCATTCCAGAAGTTGACGTAACCAAGATAATTTAGCATCAAAAGATTTAGCACCGCCCACGGGAACTTTAGAGCCCCCTGATTCCTTATACCGCCAATGAGCAGCGATACCATACTCACTAATTCGATGCATTTCAAAAGTACGTATTTGAATCTCTAGTGGTTGCCCATTAGAAGAGACTATAGTTGTATGCAAAGATTGATACATATTTGATTTTGGCACCGCAACGTAATCTTTAAAACGGCCGGGAATAGGCCGCCACAAGCTATGAACAATACCCAAAACTCCATAACAGTCTTTAACCGTATCCACTAAAACACGAACAGCTAAAAGATCATAAATTTCGTTTATGGTTTTATTATCACGTTGCATTTTTTTATGAATACTATAAAAGCTTTTTGGTCTTCCTTGAATTTCGCAGTGTATACCGGCAGCATCAATATGTTCCTTCATCTCCGTGATAGCTTCTTCAATCATAGCTTCACGCTCACGTCGCCTATTTTTTACCTGCTCTACTAACTCGTAGTATCTCTCAGGTTCCATATAGCGAAACGACAAATCTTCCAATTCCCATTTAATAGCATAAATACCAAGACGATGAGCAAGAGGAGCATAAATTTCTAATGTTTCACTGGAAATAGATTTTTGTTTATTAAGAGGCATAAAACGCATAGTACGCATATTATGCAATCTATCAGCTAGTTTTATCATAACCACACGAATATCCTTGGCCATAGCCAAGAACATCTTACGATAATTCTCTACCTGTTGTTCTTCCTTAGATATATATTCAATTTTGCTTAGCTTTGTAACCCCATCAACTAAATCTGCAACTTTGGGTCCGAAAAGCTCTGACAGCTGTTCTAAAGTATATGCAGTATCTTCAACCACGTCGTGTAAAAAAGCCGCAGCCAAAGTTAATTCATCTAACTGCAGCTGGGCTAAAATCATTGCCACTCCCAGCGGATGAATAATATAGGGTTCACCGGAAGCACGTTTTTGCGAAGCATGAGCGTCTGCTGCTAAGTTATAGGCTTTGCGTACAAACGCAACTTGTTCTTGTGAAAGATATTTAGCTATTGTGGCAAAAAAGTCTTCCACACTTATATCAGATGGTGCTCGCAAGTCTTCCATGATATCCCCTTTCTCGTTTTATTTCCAATTATTCATTATTTCTAAAGCCGAAGTACTCATTGTACTTTTCAAAATTTGTTTTTTCTCTTTATACTCTTCGCACATATGGGAATAGGTTTGTGAGTTAAGCAATTCATTATGCTTAGAAGATTTAAAAGTTATTTGTTCCTTGACAATATCAATAAAGTTCAACTCCGCAAATACTGTTAAAATGCGTATTGTAAAGAAACAATCTTTAGTTTTTGCATGATCTAGCAAAGAATCAATTTTCACGACACTTTGTGATTTTATTAAGTTAATTAAGTATTTATAATTAACTCGCATAATATTTTTATCGGGATAAGCTTTTCTTAATTCAAGCTCACGCTTTAGCAAGTCTTCATTATTATAAAGAAGATATAGGGCAACATCTGTTCGTCCTGACAGCAACAAAGCAAGGCTGTCCAAAAGCCCTATAGGCGGTAAATCATAAAAGACTACATTTTTAATACCACTGTCTAATAGTTTCTGCTCATAGGTAAAAACGTGGCAGTTGCCCTTTACACTTACCTGAGCAAAATCATTTTTGTCACTTACATATATTACAGTTTTTTCTCCGGTTTGTAAAATGTTTTTTAATGTATATCTTTTGCTTTCCTTGCCGTTACGCATGTCTATAATATTACGAAAGGGCTTAATGGCCAACAAATGTAAATCCACAGACTCTATACCTTGAAAAACATTGTATTTGGGAACGAAAGCAACATCTCCTCGTTGTCCGGCATAGTAGTGAGAGAAGTGTTCTCCTTCATTCCAAATAATAGCTTTATACTGTATCCCGCTATAGTTTACGAAAAGTTTCATATGGTTTTTCTCACGGCCAATGGTATAAAAATTTGTCAAAGTAGCGTCTGCAAAAGCAAAAATAGGAAAAGGATTAGCCGCCCCACAAGGTTCCAATAATGTTAAATCATTGATAGTTTTCACTGTTATTTTTTTATCAAAAGGCACAAAATAATCAGGGGTTACCGTAGGAATATAGTCTCCTAATGGCATCATTTCTTTAACTTTAGCTGCAAAAGCAGTTTTAAACTTAGGTATGTTATCTTTTGTTAAAGTTAATCCAGCTGCCTGATTATGCCCACCAAACTGCAATAAAAACTCCTTGCAGCCTTCGAGAGCTTCATAAATATTAAGAGGTGGTATACTACGGCAGGAGCCTTTAGCCTTTTCACCATCCATAGTAATTAAAACAGTAGGCAAATTATACTTGTCCACCAACCTGGAAGCTACTATACCAACGACACCGGCATGCCAATCCTCTTTTGCTAAAACGATAGCTGTTTTTATGCTATCGGCTTTATGCAGCATCTCTTCTGCTTCTTCAAAAATTTTTTTACTAATGCTTTGTCTAAGAATATTTTCTTCATTAAGTTTTTGGGCAATTTCTTCCGCCTTAGTATTGTCATCAGTAGTCAATAGGTCTACCGCACTCATGGCATGTTCAAGCCTACCAACGGCATTAAGTCGAGGCGCAATGACAAAACCTATGGTTTCAACCGTAACTCGTTTGTAGTCGACTCCTGCAACCTTCATGAGTTCTAGCAGGCCCTTGCTTTTAGTATGTTTAATACGTTTGAGGCCCAAACGGACCAATTCACGATTTTCGCCCACTAGAGGCACTATATCTGCTACCGTCCCCATAGCGGCAAATTCTATTTTGTCAGTCCACAGCTCCTCTTCTTTTGTCAAATACTTGTATAAGCCTTGACAAAGTTTGAAGGCTACCCCTACGCCTGCTAAGTCTTTAAATGGGTACCTACAGTCGTTTTGGTGCGGATTTATAATAGCAAACGCCGCCGGTAATTCTTTCGGAGGCGTGTGATGGTCTGTAATTATTATATCCATTCCCTTTTGCACTTCTGCTACCTCTTTATTACCACTAACTCCACAATCCACGGTAATAAGCAGCCTAGTCCCTGTAGCAAACAGCTTTTGCAATGCATCACTATTAAGTCCATATCCTTCATCTTCGCGTTTAGGAATATAAACATCTACTACTGCTCCCTGTTCTTTTAAAAACATATACAAAAGGGAACTAGCAGTAATACCATCAACATCATAATCGCCATAAACAGTTATTTTCTCGCCTTTTTCCATAGCTGCAACAATACGAAAAACAGCTTTAGCCATATCCTTTAGTAAAAAAGGATCATGAAAAGGCTCCTCACTGCCATAAAGAAAGTTTTTAATCTCATCTATATCAGTTATATTTCTATTTAGCAGGACGCCTATTACTAGGGGAGAAATTTCCAGCTCATTGGCAATTTCTTCAGCTCTTTTCCAATTATAGTTTTCTATCCGTTCAATTTCACTTTTTAACATAGGCTCTCCTGTCTAGTAAAACGCATGCCTTAATAATATATGTTAAGTACTGAATTACTGCCTGCAATGATATTCTTTATTTTTCAGGCTTGAAACTTGGAATAACAGTTGGTTCAGATAAACCATTTAATTTGTCCGAGGCAAATGTTGGGCTGCTGATACTTTGTGCCGCCAGCCTTTGTTTTTGCGTATACATGAGCATTTTAATTTCTTCTTGTAGTTTGGTATTTTCATCTTCCAAAGTTGTAATCTGCTCCTGCCGTTTGCGGTCATGCAAATAGTGTTGGGTCTTAAGCTTCAAACCCCAGCAAAAAGCAATCAACAGACCAGCAATTAGAGAACTCAATATGACCATAACCAAACTGGTTGTAAAATTCCAAGCCAAAAATGTTACCGCTACCGTCATAGCATTTTGCACTGCAAACAAAGCCACGCATAAGCTTACTATGCACATTATAATAACATAAATCATAGTTCCACGCCCCTTTTTTTAACTATATCCTACAAGTAATATACCACAAAAAAAGCAGCTCTGCACTAAAATGTGCAGAGCTAAACAATATTGTTCTATTCAATAGCATTACCATTTTTTATGCGCCAAATACTAACCTTCTTAGCAGCAGCTGCATATGCCGCTACTTCTTTTTGCTGTGCCGCTGTAAGAGCAGATTCCTTTAGCAAGCTTAATTTCCCCATATTTAAGCCATAACCCCATAGCCTATGATTAAAGCTGATAGCCTGTCCATCAAAGAGGCTGGGGAGTAGACTACTGTAGCTATAACCGGGTGGAGCTAATATTTCTATTAATGTCGGTACAATCTGCATATGACTGCCTGTTGCATTTTCTGCAAACCAAGCATCTCGAACACCTTGACCATAAAATATACAGGGAATAGACGAATTAGCTTGTAATGTTTCTTCCTTGGCAAAACTAAAACGTTCCGCATGATCACCTGTTACCACAAATAAAGCAGTAGGATCTTTTTGCTCTGTACTTTCAATGAAATTGCCCATAGCTTGATCCGCATACCATATATGCCCTAATTGGTCAATGGTAGCTTTGTCTCTGCCAATGCTAGGTGGCAATTCAGCCATAACTTCTTTTCGCTTAAAACCCTTGCTGTCTACATCAAGACCAAAGGGAGGATGATTACTGGTGGTTAAAATAAAATGAAAAGTTTTAGTATTACCGTGTTCTTTTATATACTCACTTATGTGTGTAAATAATTCCTCATCCGGTATACCCCAAGAACTAGCCTTTGTGCCCACCATATCTTCAGCTCCGTGAAACTCGTCAAAACCTTGGGCCCTAGTAAATTTTCCGATATCCTGCCAACTGCTAAACCCGCCATACCAGAAAACAGTCTTATAACCCAATTTTTTCATGGCATTACCAATTCCTGTAGCATAAGGATTTTTGTAAGTTTCAGCTTCATAATTTTCATACAACCCTTGCCCGGCTAGACCTGAAATCAAACCTTTAAGAGAAGTCATTGTGCCGTTGCCATTAGCTAAAAAGTTTGGTATGCGTGCCGCTTTACCTGAATGCAATAGCTTTTCACCTGACGAAACTAAACCTAGATTTTGATAACGCTCTAAAAACGGCCATAATGCGTAATTCTCCCCTAAAATAACAACCACTTGCTGTGGTTGTTTACTTAAGTACCCACCCTTAGTAGTACGAAGAAAAGCTTGTTCAACGGTTTTGGCCTCCGGATTCCCACCCAATATTTTTATTTGTTCTTTTAATTCAGAAGCTGTCACATTTATATGTTCGTCATTTTCCATTCTTTGCAACATACTCCAAGTACGATACAAGGCTTGCCCATCATCCATAATAGCCTCATTAAGCAAGTTGGATTTCATGCGGGCAGCATTTTCCCAATAAATAGAAGTGTCATAGTTATAACCACCGCCAAAACGCACAATATACATAAACGGAAACAGCAAGAATATAGTCACCGCAATAATTGTTTTTTTATGTGTTTCAGGTTCCCAGGTAGTAGTATTTAAAAGCAACTTTAAAATATAAATTAGAATAAAAACTGTAATAAAAACCCCTGCTAAACGCGGATACAGCTGATATTGCTGAACTGCGGTTTCATAAATAGCATGCCAGTCATCTTTGATACCATTAAAAAGCATAAGATTATAGCCGGAATTGAAAATCCGGTAATAGGGAATCCTGGCAAAAAAGGCAAAAGTCATAACAAAAATACAAAAGCTATGCCAAATTTTACGCACTAAATCACTCGGCCAATTTTTAATAAAAATATTAGGCAGCGTAGCTAAAACAGCACCTATAAGAGTAAACATCCCTGCTGTTTTTAGAGAAATTCGCAGTCCGTACCAACAGGTCATGAACAGTTCCTGCCCTGTTATGTTCACTAATTGATAACTAAATATACAAACAAAAATAATGCGGTAAAGCATAAATATCGCATTAAGATAAACAAAAGCTTTTAAATCTTGTTGTAAATTTTTAAAAAATTTCATTTTCTACCTCATAGCAAAGGGCCTTGCAAAAAATATGCAAGGCCCTTTGCTGAATATCCTAATACAAAATTTTATTAGCAATAACCAGCCGTTGAATTTGGTTTGTTCCTTCGTAAATTTGCATAATTTTAGCATCACGCATTTTCTTTTCTACAGGATATTCTTTAGAATATCCGTAGCCACCCATAACTTGCACGGCATCAATAGTAACTTGCATAGCTACATCACCGGCATAACATTTACTCATAGCCGCTTCCTTAGCAAACTCTTTACCTTGGTCACGCAACCAGCAAGCTTTATAAACTAACAAGCGTGCCGTTTCAACTTTCATGGCCATATCAGCAATCATAGCTTGTACCATTTGGAAGGAAGCAATAGGCTGTCCAAATTGTCTTCTTTCCTTAGCATACTTAGCAGCAATATCTAAAGCTGATTGTGCTAAACCCACTGAAACTGATGCCACAAAGGGCCTTGCAGAGTCAAGGGTATTCATAGCAATACGGAAGCCCTCTCCTTCGCGGCCAACACGAGCCGATTCAGGAACAACTACATCTTGTAAAATCAATTCACAAGTATTAGAAGGCCTTATACCCATCTTGTCTTCTTTTTTACCAACACTAAATCCGGGAGTGTTTCTAGGAACAACAAAAGCCGTCAATCCACGAATGCCACCGGATTTACGAGTATTAGCAAAAACTAAATAAGTATCAGCAAGTCCACCATTGGTAATAAAAATTTTGTTACCATTTAGTATGTAGTGGTCACCATCTTTAACAGCCTTAGTAGCAACGCCACCGGCGTCAGAACCAGCACCTGGTTCAGTTAACGCAAATGCGGCTAAACCTCCATTATTCAATAAATCACAAAGGGTTTTCTTTTGCTCCTCTGTACCTTTTAACAAAACAGGGTAAGACGCCAATGAATTAGCAGCAATAGAAGTGGCAATACCAGCACAACCTTTACCTAACTCTTCATAAATCATTGCTACAGTGACGCTATCAAGTCCAGGTCCACCATATTCCTCCGGAACAATAACATTAAGCAAGCCCATATCACCGGCCTTTTTAAATAAATCAGGCATTGGCGCATTATTGCGATCCATTTCCGCGGCAAAGGGTGTTATTTCCTTCTCTACAAACTCTCGTACCATCTCTCGTAATTCTTCTTGCTCTTCGTTAAATGCGAACTCCATATGGTCCTCCTTGGTTTAGGGCAAATCCCTTTTTATATTTTTATTTTTATAATATAAGGAAAACAATGATTGCTGCTTTCCAAAAAACATTACTTGTAATTTTACCATTTTTTAGGAATTTCGTCAAAAGTTCCTATATTAAGCATGGTTCCTAATATTTCTGCTAAATCTTCACCTGACTCATTAAACAATGTAACTTTAACCACCATAGTCGTCCTGCCATGGTGAACAAGTTTGGCTTTAGCAAATAGGCATTCACCAGCATGAACATTTTTTATGAAACTCATAGCAAAAGAAACTGTAACCACACGGACACCTACAGTTGCACAAACTACGCCTAAGGCTGTATCTGCCAGTGCCTCCAGCGCACCGCCATGAACTGCTCCATATAGATTAGTATGTTTATCAGCAGAAATTATCATACTTAATTGTGCTTTGCCACATGACACCGAATCAATTTTTTGCTCATTTAATTGTACAAAAGCATTATGAGCATAGACTTCACGAATATAAGAAAGTACGTCTATCAATACAGTTCACTCCTAAAGCAGCCTAGTCTACATGCTGCGAAAAATTCAACCTAACCCTCATTTTTGCAACTGTTCTAATAATTAAAGAATATAAACCTTAACAGTTCTTCTGCCAAAACGTAGTGCCTCACCATGAGAATCAAAAGCAATGTCAATGACATTTCCTTTAATTGAACCTCCCTGGTCGTCTGCTATGGCATGTCCATATCCTGCTATATAAACTTCTGTTCCAAGTGGTATTACCATAGGATCAACAGCGATAATTCCCTTCCTGAGCACTCGTCCCGTGCTAGTCCTGCCACTACAGCCAGGATCGTAGGCAGAATAGGCCGTGGCCTCCATAGTCCAAGTTTTTTGTACCTTGCTGAAATCTAACTTACTTTTAAATACCAGCAATTTATACAAGTATTTATCTACCACCCCTGTGGGAGCTTTTCGAACTTTTTTTTGAAAAGCCTTCACTGCCTCCACTGTTTGAGGACCAAATTCCCCGTCGTAATTACCATAGTACAACCCAACCTCAGAAAGCATGACTTGTATTTGTTCAACTTGTTCACCGGTATTTCCCTGTTTGGCAACTATGTTATAAGCATTACTAGTATTGGGCATACAAAATACCATGAGAATTAAAACTATTAGAAATTGCAAGTTTTTCTTTAAAATGAACTTCATAAATAACAAACCTTTCGTTTAAAAAAAGTCATACGACTACATTAGCATAAAAAATCATACTATTTAGTTTACCATATTTTGACTTATTAGTCATTAAAAAATATGTTTTCCTGAACCAGCAAATAGCTGAAAGCAAGAAAGCAGAGCTTCCCGTAAGAAAAACGAGAAACTCTGTTTTTTTAATCAATTATATTGCTGGCATAATCATGGTACAATTTTTTTAATTCTTCAATTTTTTCTTGCATTTCTACCTGCATAGACGAAGCTAGGGCGAAGTCACCCTCAGCGACAGCCTTGCGAATTTTAGTAAAAACACTAAGTTTTTCACTAGTATCTTTTGCTAGGAGGACGCGCAGTTTTTGTATTTCATCCCATACAGAATTATCCCAACTCAAAGTCGGATCGCCAGCTTTATGTAATTTTTTCATACTAACAATCAAATCATGGTTTTCAGGGATCAAACGTGTAAGCAATTCTGTCTGCCACCTGATCAAGGCACCTTGTGCAAAAGAATTTACAAAAACAGGTTTCAAAACATCTCCACGTGTAATAACTGCTGTTTTTTGCGGATATTTTTTAAATGCCTGCATATTCTCCCAAACGGTAGCCGGGTGTTTACCAAACAATTTGCTGCGCTTTTCCGGGCTAAAATCATCAAAAACATCTTCTTCAGTGCGATATTCTCTATCCTTCTCCAAATAGAAACCATCTGTTCCATATTTTTTAGATAACTCTGCTTCTAATTCTTTAAGGTTTTTTCCTGATTCTACACAAGCTTTAGTACCGTCAAGCATAGCCAAATAAAAAACCGTTAAAGCTAAATAAGTATTAGTAAAAGGATTTGGCGAGCGCATTTCAATACGGGTAGCCAAAGGATTATCAACATCTCGTACAAGTCCAGCCAATATGGTCCTATTGCGTGAGGGAATATCAGGGCTTAAACCCAAAGATGTAACAATGCAAACCGGGGCTTCAAACCCCGGTTTCAAACGATTAAGCGAATCATTGGTAGCAGAAACAAAGGGATTTATGACTTCGTAGTTTTTCAAAAGACCCATAATTGAACCATAACCTACTGCTGACAAAAATTCTTGATTCAAATCTGTAGGAGACATAAGATTAACTATTTTACCGCTTTTCATTTTTGCTGCCAGTCCCACATGCACATGTTCACCGCTGCCGGCGACTCCCAAAATTGGTTTAGCCTGAAAACTTACCTCCAACCCATTCATCCTAAATACTTCCTTGACTATAGTGCGAGCTAAAAGTTCATTGTCCGCTGTTTGCAGCCCGGAAGCATATTTCCAGTCTATTTCTAATTGTTCCATAACATGAGTCATATGACCTTCGGGATCCATTTGTCCTCTGATGCCGCCACATTCTTTATGCCCCATTTCCGGTTCCAAACCATAAGCTTCCAAAGCTTCAACTGCCTGTTCCAAAGCAGTCCTTACATTGCCCCTGGTACGCTGCCAATACTGCTCTTGCATCATTTGTGAAGAAGATAGCGCCTCAATAGGTGCATCTTCACGAGGAGATTTTACCCAAAACTCTAATTCCGTAGCACAAGTAAAAACAATTTCTTCCACATCAGCTAAGTTAACATGCTCTAGACCATAAACACTTTTTTGTGTCTTTAGTAAGTCAAGAAGCTCTGTATTTACATATTTCAAGGTGTTTTTTAAAATATGACGAGAATCCACAAAAACATTATTATGCAAAAGGAAACAAGGTATCCGTAAGGTACCTACCATTAATCCTGTAGTAGTATCAAAATGTTCATAATTATAATCTATGAACCAATTTGCCTCAAGATCAGCAATCATATCAACACGAGCATTGTTTAAAGACGCAATTCCCGGCAATACTACCGACGAACCATCTGTTTGTGCGGCATGAGCGTGAAGAATAGTATCCATATCTTCAATGAACAAAGAAATAGGGACCTTTTCGTCTGTATCATTACCGGCAAAATCAACACCCATGAAAGAAACAAATTTTATTTCCTTGTGTTGCTCCAAAATATCTGTTAAATCCTCTTTGTTGTGCTGAGCAGGCGCAATAGTATAGAGCAATTCTTTTTGATACATAATAATCTCTCCCTTTTTTTAAGTTTAAGCTTTTAATACTGGTAATGTACTACTGGCGTGACTCATGACAATAATTTTATAATTATCTTTACCTTGTTCTTTTAACTTAGCTTGCGCAAGTTCCCACGCTTCTGCAACTGTAGCCACCGGAATTTGCCCTGTTTGGCGTACATAGTCAAAATTTTCCGGTAACGTTACCATATAAGCAGTACAATCTGCAATAATACACCTGGTTTTAAAGGCTACAAAAGCCGGTATAGAAAAATCCTCTCTGCATTCTTTTTCCATTTGTAATAAATCTGATTTAGAACACCAATCACTAAAAATAGCCGGTTCTTTAATATCCGGACACTCTAAAGCTACAATCAAAATGCCATCCTTTTTTAGCGCAAAGTCTGCATTCATATGTGCCTTTGTGCCTTGATATAAGTTTGTATCTTTAGGAGCTCCACCAGCAGAAGCAATGACTACATCTGCTTCTTCACAAATATCAACTTTAGAAATCTCTAGTAAATCCTTACAGCCTTTGAGCCAGGCTGTCTTCCAATTCCCGGCGACCACTTCAAATAAGTCACCATCAGGGGTGAAAACAGTATTAACCAAAAATGCCGGGTTAAGTGCTGCGCAAACTTCTTCCATATCTTCATGAAAAGGATTGTCTTGCAAAACTCCGGCAATACAGGCTGGATTACACCTATCTCCCACTTTATCAGCTAAGGCATGGGCATGATTAGCCATAATAGTTGCATGTCCTGAAACGCCAGGCATAACGCCCTTGCGTCCGCCGCCAAATCCAGCCATGGGATGCAAGGTAATGCCTCCTGTAACGATAACTTTATCAGCATCTGCTACCCTCTTATCTAACCAAATAGGCGTACCACGAGATGTTGTCCCCATTGGTACTAAATCCTTGGCCATACAGTCATGTTGATAAATTTTTATGCGTTTGCAAACATCTTCCCCATAAACGGCTATATTTTCTGCCGGAGTATGACCACGATGAGTTCCTGTTGCCACTACTATGCATATATCATTATCAGCAATGTCATTAGCATTTAATTCGTCTAAAATTACCGGAAGAAATTCTTTGGTACGAACCATCCGCGTTAAGTCACTAACAATAATCGTTACCTTATCTCCCTTTTTCACAAGCTGCGCCAAAGGGGTGCTGTCAATTGGTTCCCGCAAAGCCCTTAAAGTCTCTGCGCATAAATCCTCTTTTATTTCTGCCTTGTTTCCGTGAATATCATAAATAACTTTTTCCTCAGGTAATTTTACTTCCTGTATGGTATTACCATAAGGAATTTGGAAAGTTTTCAATGTCATTATTTATCCTCCCTAAAACAATTTTATTCTATTATATCACCAGTTCCTAGTACTGCGCCAAAATTCCGGTCGAATAAGTACCAGCAAAGTGAATAACTCCAACCTGCCCAATAGCATGGCAATACAAATAACTGTTTTACCAAAAGGTGTAATGGAAGCATATGTAGATGTAGCTCCGGCCACACCTAATGCCGGTCCAACGCTGCTAATAGTAGCAGCAATAGCGCCAATAGAATCTGTAACAGAAAGACCCGTACTCGCCAACAATAAGGTTAACCCGGCAAATAGCATCATATACAAAAAAAAGAAACGTCCAATCCCGGAAATAACCGTATCGGGAACATGTTTTCCATTCATGGATATATTAGTAACCATACAAGGGTGAATAGTATGTCTTATTTCAGCTAAGGTCAATTTATATAAAATTACTATCCTTGATACTTTAATACCACCTGCTGTAGATCCTGCACAAGCTCCAATGAACATAAGTAAAACTAAAATATACTTACTAAAAGCCGGCCAAACATCAAAATCATTGCTAACAAAGCCTGTAGTGCTAATTATTGAAGCTACTTGAAAAAAAGAATGTCGCAAAGACTCCGTACCGGAAAAACCCATTTTATAGAAAATGTTTAGTCCTACAAGGGCTGTTGCAATAACAACTAAGCAAATATAGACTTTAAACTCTGTGTCATGCCAAAACTCTCTTGGTCCTTTTTGAACTACAGAAAAATAGAGGGCAAAGTTGCCTCCTGCAAGGATCATGAAAACTCCTATAATACCTTCTATCAATGGACTGTTAAAATGCATAAGGCTATTATCGTATGTGGAAAACCCACCTGTTGCAATAGTTGAAAACGCATGATTAATACAGTCATAAAAACTCATCCCGGCCCAAAAAAGTAGTGCAGCCTGTACCACCGTAAAGAAAATATATATTTTGCATAAAGCAACTGAAGTTTCACGAATGCGAGGTACAACTCTATCGTCAGTAGGTCCTGTTACTTCGGCATTAAACATGTGCACTGCTCCGGTCCCAATATTGGGTAAAAAAGCAATGAACAAGACTACTATGCCTATCCCCCCCATCCAATGGGTCAAACTGCGCCAAAAAAGCATGCTTTTCGCCACCGCTTCGATGTTGGTAATAGCCGTCGCACCGGTTGTAGTAAACCCTGAAATGCTTTCAAAAATCGCAGAAATAAAATCTAAGGTTCCGGATAAATAATAGGGCATTGCTCCCAAAAAGGAAACAAGCACCCAAGCCCCGCTTACTACGGCTACACCCTCACGAAAAGTGATATGGACATCATTAGAGTTACCATAGTGAAGGAAAATATAACCAATTGACATTGCTAACACAGCCGATATTGCAAAAGCCTCCAGACAGGTATCCCCCATATAAAATGCCATAACTAAAGGCACTAAAATGGCCCCCGCACAGGCCAAGCTTAATTTTCCCAATAAATATAACACTATAAATAAATTCATATAATACCTCTGTTTTTATTCTGTTTTCCAAAAATCAGGATGTAATAGTACCAACAAAGTGAATATCTCCAGCCTACCAAGAAACATAGTAAGCATAGCTACAATCTTTGCACCAGCTGTGAGCTCCCCGTAACCTGCAATTGTTGCTACCGTTTCAAACGCTGCCCCTACGCTAGCTAAGCAAGCCGCAGCAATACCGGCAGCAGAAAACATAGACAAATCTCCCACTAAAGAGAGTAACGACGCTGAAAAAAAGAATACTGCTATATAAAGAAAAAAGAATCTTGTAATACCATCGATAAGTCTTGGTGGTATTGCCCGCTCAGTCATCGTGATATTAGAAACCATACGTGGATGAATAGTACGCTTTAACTCTGCACCTGTAACTTTAAGAAGAACTACTAAGCGAGACATTTTTATTCCTCCTACTGTCGACCCGCTGCAACCTCCTATAAACATAAGTAAGAATAGGCAATATTTACTAAAATCAGGCCAAGCATCATAATTTGCCATCGCAAAACCAGCCGTACTAACTATAGAAATAGTCTGAAAGAAAGCGTTAAAAATACTGCCTCCGGCGCTATAAAAATTATTATTAAATAAGTTTATTGCAATAAAAATAGCAAATATTACAGTCAGAGCTACATAAAGTCTAAATTCTGTATCTTTAAATAAATGGCTTATGCCTTCCCTGTAGGCTTTAAAATAAAGCACATGATTTCCACCTGCCACAAACATACATACGAGCACAATTAAATTAATAGTTGTACTATTAAAATGTCCCAAACCATCATTGTAAATAGAAAATCCACCTGTAGAAACAATAGACATGGCATGATTAATCGCCTCAAAAAAGTTCATGCCTGCTAATAAGAGCAATATTGTTATAAAAAAAGTAAACCCCGAATAAAAATAAAAAAGCAATTTAATTGTTTCTGTAATACGTGGTAATAAGCGTTCAGCGGATTCTCCATGTAATTCGCCTGTAAATAACTGCAAGGCTTCTCTGCCAATCTGAGGTACCATTGTAATAAAAACCATGATAATTCCAAGTCCACCTAACCATTGGGTCAAGCTTCTCCACAAGAGCAATTCTTTTGGCAAAAGGCTCAAATCACCGAGCACAGAAGCTCCTGTAGTAGTAAACCCCGAAACGCTCTCAAATAAGGCATCTATGAAAGTGAAACCTGTCAACCAAAAAGGCAGCATACCTATAATACAAACAAAAATAAACGCACCACTAATGACCAGCATACCCTCACGTATAGATAATCTACCTTTATAAGGGTTTTTTCCACGTGTCAGAACTGCGCCTATAACAACAGAAATAAGAACCGGTATGCCGAATTCTGCAATCCGATTCTCATTTGTAAATAGTGTCATTAACAGAGGAAATAGCATGTATCCGGTAAAAATAAAAATAATTTCACCCCATAGATACATTACCAACCGCTTATTCATATTGTTCCCCTGCCTTCAAATATTGGCATAATACGTTTTACAGCCTCAGCCTGTACAAATACTACGACTCTATCATTAGGATAAATAACGCTGGTACCGCTAGGAACAACAACATCATTATCATGTACTATGGCGCAAACCAAACACTCCTTTGGTAAATTGGCTTTCATTAATTCTTTGCCAACAATAGCGCAGTCTTCCGTAATGATAATTTCCATTGCTTCAACTTTTGCTCCTTCCAAAAGTGAAACAGATACAACGCCGCCTTTGCGCACAAAACGTAAAATTTCTCCAGCACTAAGAAACCGTGAGGACAATACTATATCTACCCCTACTTTTTCCATAAGGCTTACGTACTCGGTCCGGGCTACCCTGACAATTGTCTTTTGTGCCCCTAAATGTTTTGCCAAAAGCGCCAGCATTAAATTCAATTTATCATCTTCGGTAAGACAAATAACCATATCCGATTCGGCAATACCTTCTTCAGTAAGAAGATCAATATCTGTTCCATCACCGCACAAAGCAAGCCCACGTTCCAATTTCTGTGCCACAAGCTGACAGCGTTCACGATTTTTGTCAATAACCTTTACGAAAAGTCCCTGCTTCTCCAGTAATGGAGCTAAAAAACGCCCTGTACGGCCTGCGCCTATAATAAGCACTCTCTCTATCTTGGTAAGAGTATTAGAAAACCTTTTCTCAAAGTCACTAATAACATCTTTGCTGCCTACAAAATAGACATTATCATGGGCTTGAAATCTATCATCTCCATGAGGTATGATCATCTGATGATTACGGAAAATCATAGCTGCCAATATTTGCTTAGGCAGGTCAACTTCGCTTAAGGTTTTCCCCACAAAAGAAGATTTATCATTCAGTTTAGTTTCAAACATACGAACTTTGCCTTCAGCAAAATCCTCTACATCCAAGGCCGATGGCGTCATAATAATCCTGTTTATTTCTATTGCGGTTAATTGCTCAGGATTGATAATAAGGTCTATCCCCATACCGGTATGCAAAAACTCACCGGCCTTTTGAGTATAGTCAGTATTCCTAATTCGTGCTATTGTATGTTTGACGCCGTTCTTTTTAGCCAACATACAAGCGACCATATTGACTTCATCATTATCAGTAGTTGCTAATACCACATCTGCATCATGGACAAAAGGGTCAACCATAGTAAGAGGGCTAGCACCATTAGCACCAATAGTTAAGACATCTAGATTGTCTTTGACCACCTGCCTTCTTACCTCATCTTGTTCAACTACCACAACATCATATTGTTCCTGTGCCAAAAGCTGGGCAACACTATATCCTAGTTTCCCGGCTCCTATAATCACGATACGCAAAACAGCCTCCCCTTTCGTAAAAACCTCCATAATTTGCTCATATTATAACATAATATTGGTATTAAATATTGCCAATAACCATTTACTTCTCTAATGCTGTAATATTTTTAGCAGAACTTTCCTTAAATTGCTGTTCTTGTGTTATAATATAATGTGTTTTATATCAAATACAATAGGGGTTAATAACAATGACAAATAAAAATACACGTAACCATCGAGAAGATACTTCTTCTAGCGCTAAACTTAAAAAAAAGAGGTCTATTATGGGAGCAGTTTTTTCAGCTTTTATTGCATTAGTAATGGTAGGACTGATATCTATTGCCAGCTTCTTCGGCTTGGCTAAATTTACCACTAACACAATTTTAGCCAAAGATATTGTTCAGCCTGCTTCTTCACAGTTTTTCGATGTCAATGGTGACCTATTGACCACTACTGACTCTGAAGAGGATCGTTTGCCTGTAAGTTTTAAAAAAGTACCCAAAAATCTGCAAAATGCCTTTTTAGCGGCAGAAGATATCCGTTTTTATGAGCATGGAGGAATAGATTACAAGGGTATAGTGCGTGCTTTATTTAGCAATATTTTTTATGGCGAAATACAAGGTGGCAGTACCATAACCCAGCAATTAGCCAAAAATTTCTTTTTGACTCCGGAACGAACCTTGACGCGTAAGGTACATGAAGCATTTATTGCCTTACAATTAGAACAAAAATATACAAAACAGGAAATTTTTGAAATGTACTTAAATCAAATTTATTTCGGCCGTGGTGCCTATGGTGTTGAAAGCGCCGCTAATACCTATTTTGGTAAACATGTAGAAGATTTGTCTTTAGCAGAATGTGCCATGTTAGCAGGTATTCCTAAAAGCCCAAACTATTACTCTCCTATTAATAATCCCAAAGCAGGAGCTGAACGACAAAAAGTTGTTTTGGAACAAATGGCAAAATATAATTTCATTACAAAAGATCAGATGAATAAAGCCATTAATCAAAAATTAGTTTACAAAAACATCGTAACTGACTTAGGCTCTAAAAAGTATTTTATAAACTATTGCATTCAGCTATTAATCGATCAATATGGACCTGATGCAGTATACAAGCAAGGAATGAAAGTTTATACCACCTTAGATCCTGATATGCAAAAAGCTGCAGAAAAAGCTGTTAAGCTGACACCAAATTTCTACACAGACAAATCTAAATTGGTGCAGCCACAGTCTGCTTTGGTGGCAGTTGACCCGCAAACCGGATATATTAAGGCTATGATTGGCGGCCGTGGCAACGACCAGTTCAATCGTGCCGTATTGGCCGAAAGACAACCGGGTTCCGCCTTTAAGCCTTTTGTTTATTTAAACGCTTTAGAGCACGGAGCTACTCCTAATACTCAAATTGAGGATAAAGAAATAGTCGGCGACTGGAATCCTCACAATTATGATAACCGTTGGCATGGTATTGTTACTATGCGTACGGCTCTAATTCATTCTTACAATATTCCTGCCATTAAAACTGCTATTAAATATGGTACAAAAGATGTTGTATCCTTAGCCAAAAGATTTGGTATTACTACCTTGGTGGAAGATGGCCCTAACACCGATGCAAATCCTGCTATGGCTTTGGGAGGGCTAACCCATGGAGTTACTCCTCTGGAAATGGCCGGAGCTTATGCTGCCATGGCCAACATGGGTGTGTATAATAAACCTGTGGCTATTACAAAAGTAGTAGACAGAAACGGCAAAGTTCTTTATCAACATAAAGCCAATCCAGTAAGAGTGTGTAAAGCAAGTAATGCCTATATGCTTGTAGATATGATGCGCGATGTAATGACCAAAGGATCCGGTACCGGTGCCGCAATCAGTAGACCTGCTGCCGGTAAAACCGGTACCACCAGCGAATGGAAAGATGCCTGGTTTGTAGGTTTCACTCCTGATTTATCTGCTGCTGTCTGGATTGGTGACGATAATAATGATAGCCTGGGTGAAATGACAGGAGCCGATGAACCAGCTTCCATATGGCGTGTTTTTATGTCCTCCGCCCTTTCCGATATTCCTGCCAGCAACTTTGTTAAACCAAGTGGCTTTAGTATGCCTGAGCAAGTTCCTGATGCCGCTAAAAAAGATGAAAATGCTGATAAGACAAAAGATAAAAATGCTGATAAAAAACCTGCTGCAGGCAAGGATATTAATTCCGGTAAATTGCCTGGAGAATCCGCAGGTGGTTCTTCTTCTACTCCGCCCAAACCTCCTTCTCGAAAAACTGCCGGCCCTTATGTACCTGCAGAACAAAGTCCAATAGTATCCAATAAACCTACTCCATAATATTAAAAATTAAAACACCCGTTACTAAAAAAAATATTAGTAACGGGTGTTTTTTATGGTATAATTAGCTAATGAATACTGTATACAAAGGAGGACACTATGAATAAGAATCCAATTAAAATCGTAGAAACAGTCCTGCGCGATGGGCACCAGTCACTAGCTGCAACTCGCATGCGCACTAGTGATATGATTCCTGTATTGCGTGAAATGGACAATATTGGCTATTACGCATTAGAAGCCTGGGGCGGAGCAACTTTTGACGCTTGCCTGCGATTTCTCGATGAAGATCCTTGGGAACGCTTGCGTACTATTAAGAAATACGTTAGAAAAACTCCTTTACAAATGCTTTTACGTGGTCAAAACATCTTAGGTTATAATCATTATGCCGATGACGTTGTTCGTGAATTCGTATTCCGTTCTGTCGACAACGGTATTGATATTATCCGTATTTTTGATGCTCTAAATGATGTCCGTAACTTGGAATGTGCCATGAAAGCAACTAAAGACGCAGGTGCGCATGCTCAAGGCGCTATAGTCTATACTATAAGTCCCTATCACAAGAATGAAGATTTTTTACGTGTGGCCCAAGATCTTATTGATATGGGTGCTGATTCCATCTGTATTAAAGATATGGCCGGACTACTTTCTCCCTATGCGGCTTACGATTTAGTAAAAACACTCAAAGAAAAAACTTCAGTTCCAATTAATGTCCATTCCCACTGTACAAGTGCCATGGCCTCTATGACTTATCTTAAAGCTATTGAAGCCGGAGCAGATATTATTGACACTGCTATATCTCCATTCTCAAGAAGTACCAGTCAACCGGCTACTGAGCCTTTTGTCTACACCCTTGCCGGTCGTGAGCGCGACACTGGCATTGATTTACAAAAATTACACTCATTAGCAGATTATTTTAACATTGTTAAGCTAGATTTGGCTAAAACATTTAATTTAAATACTGATATTCCCGTAGATCCAAAAGTTTTAACTTTCCAAATTCCAGGAGGTATGCTTTCCAATTTATTGCGTCAGATGAAAGAACAAGGCGCCGAGGATAAATATCCCGAATTGTTAAAAGAAATGCCTAAAGTCCGTGCAGAACTTGGTTATCCGCCTTTGGTTACACCAACTAGCCAAATTGTAGGGTCTATGGCTGCTCTAAACGTTACTTTAGGTAGATATAAAATGATTCCCAAAGAAGTTAAAGATTTGGTGCGTGGCAAGTATGGTCATACTCCCGGTCCAATTGATCCAATTATTAAAAAAATGATTATGGGTGATGAAGAACCTATTGGTCACAGACCTGCCGATGACATTCCACCACAAATGGAAAAAATGGCGAAAAATTTGGCCGAAGCAGGATATCCTAATGCTACAAAGGAAGATATCCTTTCTTATGCCCTATTCCCTGACGTTGCTTTGACGTATTTTGGCAAACACCGGTGTGAAAATCCAGTATGTCCTAAAAACTGCAAATAGAATAAGAAAAAAGGACCATTGCTTATATCTAAGTATAAGCAATGGTCCTTTGTATTATAAAAGTTCTTTGAATATTGAATGCCCTATAAATTCTCTCATTATGGAATTGTTAGGAATTGCTTCATCATTAATTGATAACACATGCCTTAACATTGATAATAATCTTTCTGCAACAACATGTTCAGGAACATCTTGGGGAATGGCAAGCAATAATGGTTCCGCATATTTCTTAAACACCGCAAATTCATAAATTAAAGTGGTGTTAAACATAACATCAGCCTCTTCTGAAAAAGGAAATATATATTTTTCCTCACCTTCGCGCACACTTGGCCAAACCTGCAAGGTACCCAAAGCATCACGAGAACGGAACTGAGAATCCCTTACTATGCGGCGCATAAGTCTCATATCGGTAGTTTGAATACGATTGTAGTCATCAAAAGATAACGGCGTTAACGCACTAATATAAATTTTTATTTTATTTTCAGCAGGCACAACAGAGGAAAGTTTTTCATTCAAACCATGGATGCCTTCTACAACCAAAACACCATTTTCTCCTAAATTTGCCTCTTGTCCTCTAAACTCTCGGACTCCTGTTCCAAAATTATAACGAGGCAGTTTAACGGTAGCCCCAGCTAAAAGAGCGCTTAAATGATCGTGAAAAAGATCTAAATCCAAAGCATCCAAACATTCAAAATCGTACTCACCATTAGCTTTACGAGGTGTATGTATACGTTCTTTAAAATAATTATCCAAAGAAAGCGGCATCGGTTTTAACCCATTAACACGCATCTGTACACTAAGACGCTGGGCGAAAGTAGTTTTGCCTGATGATGATGGCCCAGCTATAAGTATTAAACGGATATGGCTTCCTGTTTTAGCAATTTTGTCAGCAATATGGGCTATTTTTTTCTCATGCAAGGCCTCTGCAATTTGAATAATTTCCCGGTCTTTTCCTGTTTTTATAAATTTATTCAAGGCAGTAACTGTGGAACAGCCTATAGTTTTACCCCACTCCTCGGTCTCATCATAAACTAGAGCAAGCTTGGCTTGGTCAATAAAATTAGGCAAAGTATCATAGTCGTCCCTATTAGGATACTGTAACATAATACCGTTTTTGTAATTTAAAAGACCAAAAGAGCGCAAATATCCCAAATGCGGAAACATGGAACCAAAGAAGTATTTTTTTTCATCTTTTAAGCTATAAATAGCAACTACAGTTTCATCATCTAAGGCATCAAGCAATGGTGCTGTGTCCTCATAAAAACGAGGAGTTATTAATTTTTCTGCTTCTGCTTTAGAAATCCTTGTATAAACTACAGGTTCATGTTCATCAATCATTTTCTGCATGTAAGTGCTTATATCGGCTAAGTCATATTTACTAAGGTAAATACCATTTTTAATATCACAAAAAAGGGCATACCCCATAGTGTTTTTAACTTCAATTTGCACCTCAGGACGAGTATGGTGTAGTGCTACTAAAAATGCGTAAAGAAGAGTTCTAACATATACATTCTGTCCCTCTGTACTATTCATTTCTATAAATCCTACACAACAATCCTTAGTAAGCGGTTTTTGCAAATCTTTGCCATCGCCATCGACTATTCCCTCAACAATAGTAGTTTTATACAGGTATTGAAAGTCCGCCGCCATTTCTAGTAATGTAGTTCCCTTTTTATATTGTTTTATCTTACCATCAGGGCAAGTAATAGCGAGCATAGCTACCTCCACTAAATTTTCAATCACCTATTTACTTTTATTATAAGGGAGACCCTGCCACTTTTTTAAAGGGGAGTGATTGATTTTATTTTTCTACAAAATCCATTGCTGCTTTAATCTTGGCCGGCATACCAGTAATTTTTTTCAAAGGTACTGCGCATAAAGCTATACGTACTCCTGCAGCCAAAGGCACCGCATAAATATTAACTTCATGCAATTTATCACAAATAGCTGCAGGATCCTTGGCCGGAATTGAAAGGAAAAAGCCTGCAATATATGGTAACATCTTAAGCCCGCATTCCTGTGCCTCTTTTGTAAACAAATCAGCACGTGCTTTAATCATCTTATAGTAAAAATCTCTTTCACTTTCTACTGCGGATAAAAGACTAGGATTATTATAAACCGTAGCCAAGGTCTTCATGGCAGGACGATTAATATTAGACCAAGTTGCACGGCTTGTATATTGGTTAATATCAGCAAATTCTTGAATTACATCAGCATTAGAGGACAAACCGATCATAGCTCCGGTTCTCTGTCCATACATGGTAAACCCTTTGGACATGCTGTAAGCAACTATAGTCAATATATTTTCCGGAAGATTAGAAAGTTTTCTAAAGAACTTACGTACCTCTTCTTTTTCACCGGCATAATCAATATAAGCAATGTCTAGTAACAAAATTGCTGTTTTATCGGTCCCTGCAGTTGCTTCTTTTAGGCAATCAATAACACCTTCTATATCACTATCAGTTAAACTGTAACCGGTAGGATTATGAGCAGGTGTATTAATAACCAATAGCAATTTATTTTGTTTAGCTAGTATTTCATTAACTTTTATTTTGAGTGCCGGTAAATTATAGTTATTCTCAGCATCCAACATTTTATAAGTTTCCAAGGTTCTGCCCATATCTTTGCATAATACATTGTAGGGACCCCAATACCAATCAGAAGTAAGGACTACCTCGCCTGCATCAGTATAGTTCCAAATAGAATGATGGATTACACCTGTGCCACCTGCAGTAGCAACTGCTGCCATATAACCCTCAGGCCTGGACGTTCCAAAAGTTGCTGTAAGTACTGCTTCCAAATAATCAGGTAGCCCGGAAATGGGTGCATATGCTATAAGCTCATCTGTAGGAAGACTACGCAAAACTTTTTCTACTGTGGGTAAGCATACTAATTTACCCTCTTCATCCAAAATAGCACCTATAGTAGCATTTGTTACTTTATCAGCACCAATTTCTGCTGCCTTCGCAACCGCTGCTTTGCTTGCAGCGAAAATAATATCATTTGCTGCTTTTCCTTTAGCATGTTCTGCCGCCAAACTTAACGTCATAGTAATTCCTCCTAATTCTTTTTATAATATACTAATATTATTACATCTATTAATAAGATGGTCAACATTTACTATTTAAATACAGCTTGTATTACTTTTAAAGATATACGATAGTAGCTCCGGCACCACCTTCATTTTGTGGTGCCATTTCTATGCGCCTGACTGCTTTATTAGCTTTTAGATAATCCGTAAGCCCTGACCGTAACATTCCTGTTCCTTTACCGTGTATAAGTCTAAAATGTTCCATACCTGCCAAGAGCGCATCATCTATCGCCTTATCCACATACGGAATAGCCTCGTCAACGGTTTTACCACGTACATCTATTTCAGTCGTCGTTGCTTGCGCTTTCTTGACAAACATATCATGGCGTTGGTTAGGTAATCTACGCATTGTAGATTGCCGTTTTTTAGCTTCTGCCCGGCCCTCGCTCACCAGCAAACAGCTCTTCATAGGGACTGTGGTCCTCATGCTGCCAACTTGTACTATAACTTGTGTGCCATTAATTTCAACAATTACTCCTGTTTGGCCTAAATTCTTTAGGTATACGTTTTTGCCTACAGCAGCATTACCTGCGGCTAGGCCCTGTCCTTCGGGTACAGGTTGTCCATCTAAAGAAAAACTTTTATTTAATCCTTTTCTAGCCATTTCTGCCAGTTCTTCTACTTTTGCCGTGTCAACCAAATTTTTCATAGCCCGTAGTTCTTTAAGAATTGCACTGGATTCTTTTCTGGAATTACGATAAAGTTCATCCGCATCTTCTCTGGCTTTCCGCAAAGTTTCATTGCGTCTTTTATCTAAATCATTCTTTTTCTTTAATAATTCATTTTTTAAATGTTCTGCTTCTAAACGAAGGTTTTCTATTTCAGTATTTCTGCGTTCGTACTGACGTCTTTCACCTTCTAAATTCTGTAAAACATTTTCCATATTAGCATGTTCTTGTCCTATTAAGCTTTCGGCTTGTGCGAGGATTTCTTCCGGTAAACCCAAACGCCTGCTTATATAAAAAGCATTACTACTACCGGGAATCCCCATAAGTAATCGATATGTAGGCTTCAATGTCACAGGGTCAAATTCTACGCTTGCATTTTCCATACCTTCATGTTCATAGGCAAAAGATTTTAGCTCACTATAATGTGTAGTAATTATAGTCATTACTTTTTTCCCATAAAGATATTCCAGCATGGACATGGCCAAAGCTACTCCCTCTGTTGGATCTGTTCCCACGCATATTTCATCAACCAAAACCAAATCGCCACTACGAGCCTCTTTAAGTATATCTACCATATTCTTTAAATGCCCTGAGAACGTTGATAAACTTTGTTCAATACTCTGCTCATCACCAATATCAGCATAAACGCCGCCAAAAACCGGTAACTTAGCAACATGAGCCGGTACAAACATACCTGCTTGATTCATGAGAGCAAAAAGCCCCACTGTTTTTAAGGCAACAGTTTTACCGCCTGTATTAGGGCCTGTAATAAGCAATGAAGTAAAACCATCCCCCAAATTAATGTCCAAAGGAACTGCGTTAGCTTGATTCAATAACGGATGGCGCCCCTGAACTATTTCTACTTTACTTTGCAAGGAAAGAATTGGACGGCTGGCGTTTTGTTTCTTTGCTAAATATGCTTTTGCACAAATTAAATCCAATTTAGCCAATACTTTTAGTGTGCTATCCAACTGTTCAGCTTCTGCACCAACATTAGCAGAAAGCTGGCGCAAAATACGTTCAACTTCTTCTTTTTCTTCAGAGATATATTTTTTTATATCATTGTTCAAGTTGACCACAGCCAACGGCTCAATAAACAGTGTAGCACCGCTTCCAGACTGATCATGGACTACTCCTGGAAAGTTAAATTTATATTCTTGCTTAATTGGAATAACGTACCGATCCTCACGCATAGTAACTAATTGGTCTTGAAAATATTTTTGGTTTTCCGGAGAATGTAAAATACTATCCAGTTTTTCTTTAACTCGTCTTTTAGCAACTAAAATACCCGTGCGTAATCCGGCTAATTTAGTGGAAGCACTATCTTTTATTTCACCTTTATCAGAGATAGCACTGTTAAGTTGTTTTTCTAAGCGAGGAAATTCCTGCATCTGGGCTGCATAAGTAAATAAACTAGGTGCGTCCTCTTCACTTTCAAGCAAAAATGTTTTGAGTTGACGCATTGAAGCTGCTGTATTAGCAATAGACATTAGTGTTTCAATATCAAGTACAGCACCGACTTTTGCGCGCTTTGTTCCTTCTGTAATATCTACAGCCCCACCAAAAGGAAAACGCTTTCCATCTTCTTGTAAGCGTAGTGCTTCTGCAGTTTCTTCCTGCAAACGCTTAACTACTGAAAATTCATTCTCGCTACGCAGCTCCATGGCCAAGTTCTGGCCCAAAGAGGTTGAGGCTTCCCCAGCTAAAGCTTCTTTAATTTTATAAAATTCTAAGGTCTTTACTGCAAATTTTGCCATTATTGCTCCTTTATAAAACTCCCCGGAAATAGTGCCCGCGTGTAGTATGGGGAAGATTTTCACTAACTACTATGTCTTTATTCAAAACCTGACGGTACAATGTAACTATTTGTTCTGTTTCCACTGCACTATAGCTGCGCGCATCTATGCGCAAGCGGGTTATGCCATAGGCTTCTATTTGTTTTAAGCTGGTAAGCATGGATAAGTCATGACCATTTAAAATATGAGTACGCCCAAATTGATCATGCATCAGTGGAAATTGTTCATCTTTCCTATCCTTCAAGAAAGTTTCTTCTTTACAATTAAATAAGCACTTACCTTCGCTAATATTTCCCACAAAACTACCGGGCACACAATATTCAGAAACCATCATTTCCAAGGGTCCTTGGACCAAGCATTCTAATTGCATAGGAGTTTCTCCCGCTAAATGCTCCACTTGTGCCATGGTTAATTCAGGAGATAAAGTTGCCCCTACCGCACCTTTTTGATGCCATAGTGACAGGCTCTGCCCATTATACTGGTTCAAGCTGTAATCTAACCATAACGGTATGTGGCTCTTCGCAGCCATAGGCCATAAACCATTGTTAGCAATAATAAATAAATCCGGGGATAATGTTTGCCAAAAGGCAAATTGTCTTTCATAATATGCCAGCTGTTTTTCACTAACAATGCGAGAAGTGGCAATGGCCATCTTGCGGTCACCGTTCTTCGCGATTTTGGCAATGTGTGCGTAGTCATCTTTTTGTAATAGCGGTAAAGAGTATGCATCACCGCCAACTATTAACCAGTCTGCCCCTGCCCTTAAAGCTGCCAGAGCTTTATCTAAAGTATCAACGTGTACTGCCAATTGTGCATGTTTACTCATAGTATGATTATGCATGATTTGCAAAGAGTCGCGACGCCAATGTTGCTGTTTCCGAACAGGTGTGAATTTCGCCAAGCGCACAGCATTAAGTTCTTCAGTAGCTTTACGCCTTGCCTCATTTATCTCGCTCATAGGAACCATAACGTCATCATCACAAATCAGTTCAAGCTGCTCTAAAATATATTCACTAGTACCCAAACGCTTTAACTGCTTCATAACAGTTTCTTCATTAAGAGCATGTTTTCGTGCCGCTTCTACAATAAATTCCGTAACACCGCTGCCTGTATTGCCCTCTTCATCTTTAAGCACTATGGTCATAGGTTTTCCTAAATGTGCTGTCACTGTTGCAATTAAAGGCACCCGTTTTTTGTTATGTTCACCATAAAAATTACCGGCAAAGGTCATTAAATTATTATCAAAAGTACGAAATACCCTGTCATTCATTTTTATACCATGGGGTACATCTATTTCTACTTGCTCTCCGCTTGCTGCTGTTATTACTTCTTGTCCTTTACAAAGCATGGAAGTTATTGTGGTCCCTACTCGTCCACCTACAGATACCCAAAATTCTAACCCGTCGCCCAAATGCAGCTCTTTCTCTAATTTAACTACAGCTTTATTAGCACCACGTTTAAGCTGGGCAACACGTCCTATTAATACACCTCTGTTATTAGGACGACGATCACTCATCATTTCTCTACCTTGTGGTTTTTCTAAATAAGCCGTGGTGAAATCACGATTAAATATTTGTTCAATATTTTGCTTATCAGCATCAGAAACATGGTAGTTACCGGTAAAGTAGCTATCAATGGCACGCCTATATATGTCTGTCACTACAGCTACATATTCAGGTCTTTTCATACGACCTTCAATTTTATAAGACGCAACTCCTGCCTCAATAAGCTGTGGTAAAATATCAAGAGTATTTAAATCTTTAGGACTTAAAAGATATTGCCCCACGTCCCCATGTTCTAAGATGTTTTTACCCTCTTTATTTACCAAAGTATACGGTAAACGACAAGGCTGCGCACAGCGTCCCCTGTTACCACTGCGGCCGCCAATAAGGCTGCTCATAAGGCACTGTCCGGAATAGCATACGCACAGAGCCCCGTGAATAAACACTTCTATCTCAGAATCCGATTTTGCACAAATGGTCTTAATATCTTCCAAGGTACATTCGCGAGCTAAAACACTTCTAACCATACCCATTTCAGCAGCGAATTTTACGCCCTCAGAATTCGTTATAGTCATTTGGGTACTGGCATGTAAAGGTAACTCAGGAACCGTTTTTTGGGCCATGTTAACAACGCCCATATCCTGCACAATAATGCCATCAATACCTATATTATTAAGGAATATTAAGTATTTGCCTAAATCAGCCATTTCACTGTCATCTACCAAAGTATTTACCGTAACGTATAATTTAACTCTATGCAAATGAGCAAATTCTACCGCTTTTTTCATTTCTTCTTCCCCGAAATTATCAGCATATTGCCTAGCGCCAAAAGACACTCCACCTAAATAGACAGCATCAGCTCCAGCATTAACAGCTGCTTCTAAGGCCTCCCAGGTACCGGCCGGGGCTAATAATTCTATATTTCTTTTCTCCATTTTATCCTCCACTATTACATCTTTGCGGCATAATACAGTCATCACCTGCACGCTACAAGCTCAAATTTATTAAAACAACTATTTACACCTCCTAATATAGAGATGAATAATAGTAATGATATATATATTCTAACAAGAAATCCACTGAAATACAAAGAGAAAGACAAAATAGCCACCCACTGGGTGGCTATTTACACTATATCTATTGCACAGTAAAGTTATAGGTCATTGTTTTGCTAGCTTGTTGTACCCATGGTCTCTTATATTCGAAATTCACTTTGTAAGTTCCAGGTTTATCAAAGCTGAAAAAAATGATGGTATTGCCTGGAACACCAACAACATTAGGATTAGCATTAATTGGTAAGAAAAATGAATTTCCAATACCAACAACACCGGACATTTTATCCGCATTAGCCATGTACCAATCAAACCCAGTAGAAGGATTAGAGGGCAAATACAACGAAACTAAGTTTCCTACTTTTAGCGGCAAAGTTTTACCTTCAGTTGCTTCTGTTACCTTATAGCCGGTCATAAATCTAGCACAACTGGCAATATTAAGATATTTCAACAAAGCTGTATAAGGTATTTGCTCAGAGTAAGCTGCCCCTTCACTCGCTGCTAAAAGCAAGCCATCTTCACTAAAAACATAGGGCTTATCCCCAACTAGATTATTGAAATCGTCCTTAACATAAAAGAAATCTTTTGTGTCACATTCTTTGCCGGAAGTAATATCAATGTTAATACCTTTATAAAGTGTTTTGTCTCCTGCCGCCTTTAAAATAACACTGAACATAGAAGGTCGGTTAAATGTAACCTCGTAGGAAATTGATGTTTGTCCACCAGCTTCTTCCCCAAGTTTTTTCGCAGCTTCCTTAAGCACCGTATTGATATTTTTTTGCAAGTTGATATCTTGCACTCCATCTACTATAGGTATGCTACCCTGCCTTTTCCCGCTGCTAAGATGCTCTTCCATAATAGTTGACTGTCCAAAAGCCCAAACGTTAGTTGTAATAGTCAACAAAAGCAATGTTAATAAATATATCTTTTTCATCTGTGTTTCCTCCTAATTCATATAACAAGTAGTTAAAAAGGGCTCTAAAACTGACCTATCACCCCGCATGACGAATCCTTCTCCTACCTGAATTTTTCCTGCACTAATGATTATACCACAGATGTGAACATTGCGACCAATGAAGATTGGTCCATTTGCGTACAAAAAGATGTTTTCCAAAGCTACATTATCTCCTATAATAATTTCATCATTGCAAATAAGCCAAAGTTTTCCGGTGCTGCTAGACCCCTCGCCAAGCTTAATAGGATTATTATGGTATAAAATGCCATTACCTTTTATTGTGGTATTAGCTTTAATAACATAGGGACCACTGCTGCTCCCACTGTCATTAGCATACAACCTGCCCAAAAGGCCCATTTCTTGAAGAGTCCCTGCACTGGGCAAAGTATTACTTTTGTATTTTAAATAACCATTTATATCCATTTGGGGCATAGTTTTAGATAGTGGATAGCCATTAGGTAAAAGCTTTTCAGGAAGTTCTCCTATAATTTCTTTGCTGCTATATAATAGATTGTTATAAATACTATGCAAACTACCACCGGGCGGTTCAATAATTAGCTGCTGCATCTTCCAAGTGGCATCTTTGTACTTAATTGCTATGTTAATGGCCCGGAGCGGTAAAGTTTTACGTCTTTCTACTATAATTTGCGGTGCTATTTTTTCAGCGCCAGGGTAAAGAGTTATTTCCTGTAAAATTTGACTTTGCAAATTATTCTGCTGCTCTTGATTTACTGCCCCTAATAATAACTCCGTCCCCAAAATTGCTATCTGCCTATGTCTGATATATTCTTGCTGAGTTTTAGCCTGTTGTTTAACAATATGAATAATGCCCTGTGCTAATATAGACAAAACTAATACTAAAAGAAGTAAGGATAAAACAATAAATCCTTGTTTCTGTTCTACTAAATGACGTGCCCGTTGCATAAACGTATCACCTCAGTAAAAGTCTTACTACGTCCTGTTGTCTCTATTTTCAGTTCTATTTCTAAACATAAAGTCCGCCCATCAATTTTTTCTACCTGAAATTTTTCCGCTAACACAACCGGAGAACTAAGAGGGTTAACCCCTTCAGGCTTTCCTGCTATTTGGGTGCTTTTGTACACAACAACTTTGGGTTTGGTACCTTCTACCTTGCTGCAATAAAACGCCACCGTACGTTGAGGCCCTATGTTTCTGCATACAATGCGGGTTCCATACTTATTATCTTGCAAAATTACCTGTTGGGAATTATACATTATTTCACTTTCTACTGTGGACATAACAGACCATGCAACCCTGTTTAACTCCACATCATCATAAATTTTTCTCATGGACACTGCCATCTGCAAAAAAGCCTGATAAAAAGTTGCAAATAATAAGCACATAAGCATAAAAGCAATGGTAATTTCAAGTAGCATAAAACCTTTTTTACTATTCATAGCCAACTAAATTAACTAATGGCTGTGTTTCTTCGTGAAAATAGACTTCTACGAATAACAGGTTATTGTTAGAATTAAAACCAACTTCCCTTTTTTCACATATAATATGAAAACAACCATGTAGTACGTCCAATTTTTCAATCTTCTCTTTCTTACGAAGAGAAACCATCGTTTCCTGAGCTAGTTTAAAGGCCTCTTGTTTGTAATTATTATGTACCATTAGACTCACGCCAAAATTGTAGCAAGCGGCAACACTCAGAACTCCTGTTAGAATAATAATTATAGCAGCCATTACTTCCACCATAATAAACCCGTTTCTCCTACTATTCATCTTTCACAACTATTCTGCCGCTTATAGGTTGGACCTCAACGGTCTTTTTAAGTTTCTCCTCATCACGAACTTGAACAATAATTTTAGAATAAACTTTTGGAACCCCGCCAGGTAAAAACTGAACATCATTAATACAAAACAATTTTAGGCACCCCCACCCCAACTGGGATAACTTAACACTTTTAATTTTTTTCGACCCCTTATTCAAGTCATAACCACTTCCGTCACTGTATACTTTAATGCTTTGAACAAGGCCATCATTAACATAAAGCGATCTTGTCTGCATGGCCGATAATTCCAAAACAAGTAAATTACAAGCATTATTAAGTTTGATAATTTTAGATCTTTTTTGCAACATTTCATACCCAGAATAAAAGGCTGCTTCTATAATCAAGAATATGGCAAGGGCAATAACTACTTCCACCAAGGTAAAACCTGCTATATTCTTTCTTTTATTGGGCATCGGTATTCACCTATTTCCAAAATTGAAACAATTTTTCTATTTGTCATTCAATTGTTATTTTGCCGTCAGCGGTTATTGTATCACCATTAGAATTTTTACCCAGCAGGGTATAGTCATTATCCGCAGCACCTTTTTTATATTCAATACCATTATATGTGTCCTTTTCTATATACCTTGCCTTTTTTAAAACCGTTAAATCTGTGGGAAGACTTCCATCATGTTCTAATTGATAAACTTTTATAGCCCCATCAATTTTAGTAAGAGTTGTAATAATTCTAGTGTTTTCTGATCGATTCATAGCGGCTTCAATAGACGGCAATAAGGCTACGGCTAATACTCCCACAATTGCCATTACCGCTACCAATTCAATTAGTGTGAAACCTTTTCTGCTTCTATATAGTGAAATTTTGTGTGACATAATTTGCTTCAGCATTGTAATCAGCTCCTATTATTTATAATCCGGCAACTCAGTTATTAAACTAAATATAGGTGACGTTATGGCGAGAATAACACAACCGACCAATAAAGCAATGAGTGCTAAAAGGACCGGTTCAACCATAGCCTTTAAGTCTTTTAATTTGGCTTGTAAATCCTTATCTGTTATATCTGCTGCTTCAGTTAGCATCTCAGCCAAACTACCACTTTCTTCACCAACAGCAATAAATTCTAAACTTATAGGTCCAAATATTTCGCTGCAAAAGGCCGCCGCCTTACTAAGGGGAATCCCACGCATCACCTCCCTGCTTAAACGTTCACTTTGCTTACGCAACACTATTATGGGTAAGGTTTCACCAGCCGCGCTTATTGCTAAAGGTAAAGAAATACCACTGGCTAACATGATTGAAACAACTCGGCAATAACGCATTTCCAATAAATCATGGTAGCAAGATTTTATTACCGGCAGTCTTAAACACCATGTTTGCAACTTGTCGCGCAAAAAATAAAGCCGCCACCCTAACAACAAAAAAATGCCTACAGCTTGCCAGTGAAAATTATCAAGTAACTTTCCTAAAAAATTTAAGCTGCTTAAGAACACTGTAGGTTCAACCTGCATAGTTGCATATAGCTCTACAAAAAGTGGCACGACCTTCCAAATAAAATAATAAAAAGTGATAAAAACAAATACAAGGACTATCCCGGGATAAATACAAGCGTTGAGTAAAAACCTTTTAGTTTCCAATTCTTTGTGATAAAAATCTGCTAATTGTAAAAATAATTCAGCTAACTTTCCGCTTGTTTCTCCAGCCTCTATAATTTGTACCGCCGTCTGGCTAAATATATTGGGCAATTTACGCATAGACAGAGAAAAGGGCATGCCTTTATATAAATCTTTTTCTATAAAAGCACACACTTCTGCTACGTCTCCCGTACTTTTTCCACGAATAAGTTCCAAAGCTCTTAGCAACGTCATTCCACTATTTAATAGTGTAGCCAGTTGTCTAAAAAAGCTTTCTTTGCTCTTATTATTCATTTTTTTAGCATATAAAGTTTTTGAGAAATTATACCAATTATTTATCGGTTGTATCTTTGTAACATAGCCATGTTGTCCTTGTACGTATTCTGCCACTTCACGGTCACTACTAGCTAGTAAACGTCCGGTAAAAATCTTGCCACTTTTGTTGCGAGCGCGCCACCGATATAATTGCAAATATTCACCTCCTTAGCAACTGGGATATAGCAACATTCGCCATGCAATTTTTTTCTCCTTCCGTATTGAGAGGCTTTTGCATAATAGGGTCTTTTGACGTAATAATAGGGGCTTTTTCCCAACAAAAAAAGGCTTCAAGTGAGAAGCCTTTTTTATTATTATTTCATTATTTTACTTAGTGCTTTACTAAAATCCTCAACCTGCTCAAGATTGTCTATGAGGTTACAGAATTTTTCTGCTTTTATTTCTCCATAAATCGGCACTGTTAGGCTCAAAAATTTTTCTACACTATCTCGCCACAGCATTGGGTTAGGTGGGTCACCTTTGGGGTAATCTACTTGCATTTCAAGAGTACGGCCATCCAGGCAATAAATAACTACTTTGGATGCCAACTTAGAAGAATCTCTCGCATGCAGCGCTTCAATCTCCGGATCCTTTATTATCTTAATCTGCTTCATAATAGCCCGTACTTCTTCATCATTGATAACATTAGGAGCAAATTGTTCAATCCCCATTTCACCGTATTTAAGCATACCGGCAACACAATATTGTATACTAAATTTACAACCATAGGAATTTTTAGGTTCAGGATTATTGATTAAAAAATCAGTAATATTATTAATATGAAGCTCAATACCGCAAATATCTGCGGGTTTCAATTTCTTATTCTTACGTAATACCTGCATAGCGTAGAGAGAAGCATGTGAATGTTTGCAACAGGCATATGGTTTAAAAGAATTTTCATCAATTTTATACCCTTTGCCCAAACCCTCTATTAATTTTTCCAAATGAGGTTTAGTTACCATAGCCTTACAAAAGCCTTTTTCCCCTTCGAGGATCTGCGTCGCACCGGTAAACCCTTTTTGTGCTAAATAAGCAGATAAAACTCCTGCGTAAGAACTTTTCCCTGCATGCAATGTCTTACTCATAGCCCCTTCTTTAAGGAATTCCCACAACCCCGCAGCTTGGGTTCCCGCGCTACCTAGAGCTTGGATAAACGTCTCTTCAGTTAGTCCTAACATACTGGCAGCAGAAGCAGCAGCACCAAAAGTACCGGCAGTACCTGTGGTGTGCCAAAAAAAATACGATTCGGGAATAACCGATTCACCGACACGAGCACCTACTTCATAACCGGCTACCGTTGCTGCCAACATACTTTTACCGCTTTTATGCTCAGCTTCTCCCAAAGCAAAGACGGGGGGAATGACTACACAGGCCAAATGTATTATAGACGGATTATGCAAATCATCAAAGTCCAAAGAATGTGATGCACTACCATTGCAAAAAGCCGCATTAAGGGCAGACGCCTGTTCGTTTTTCCCTGTAAAAATACTTGCAGGTCCTGTTCCTCCTTTGGTTAAAAGCACCTCACGAATAATGTGACAGGCAGATTCTTGTGAACCTCGGATACAAACACCCAACCATTCTAAAAGACATTGCTTTGTTTTGCGAATAGTATCAGGTGAAAGATTTTCATATTTAATGTTAGCGGCAAAAGTTGCCAATGCTTTTGTTGACACCTTCATCACTCCCTTCTGTAAGGTTAGTAATTACAGAATCCTAAAGCAAGAAGCTATTATAGCCAATAATGCTTATTTTGCTTGTCGTTTTAATAGGCTGCGCTAGGCTTATATTCTCCAAATACCTCTTTCATGATACCACAAATTTCACCTAATGTTGCATAAGTTTTTACTGCTGCAATAATATATGGCATAGTATTTTCTGTACCCAGGCACGCCTTTTTCAACTCTGCTAAAGCACGTTCTACTTCCTTTTGATTACGCTGCATTTTAATATTGTTTACCTTACTAATCTGTCTTGCAGCTACGTTCATATCTACCTTAATAACTTCCTGCTCCGCCAGTTTTTTATTATCAACAAATTTATTAATACCAATAACAGTAAGGTGCCCTGTCTCAATATCCCTTTGGTAACTATAGGCATGAGAAGCCATTTCTGCCTGCATGTAGCCCTGTTCAATCGCAGCAACCGCACCCCCCATTTCATCAATTTTACCAATATATTTTTCTGCCTCATTTTCTATTTTGCTAGTTAAGTGCTCCACATAATAAGAGCCCGCTAAAGGATCTATTGTATCAGTAATGCTGCTTTCATAAGCCAAGAGCTGTTGTGTTCGTAAGGCCAAGGTTGCAGATTCCTCTGTTGGAAGAGCAATTGCTTCATCGTAGGCACAACAGGCCATAGATTGAATTCCTGCCAGTACAGCGCTCATAGCCTGCCAAGTGATTCGTACTACGTTATTAAGTGGTTGCTGCGCTGTTAATACGCTGCCGGCAGTATGTACATGCACGCGCAGCATTTGTGCTTTTGGTATAGTAGCTCCATAGCGTTCTTTCATAATACGAGCCCACAAACGACGAGCTGCACGAAATTTTGCGATTTCTTCAAAAAAATTCAACCCGGCCGTGAAAATCCAACTAATACCCGGTGCAAAATCATCTACTTTTTGTCCTGCTTTAATAGCTGCATCTATATAGGCAATTGCATTGGAAAAAGCAAAAGCTATTTCCTGTACCGGCGAAGCACCGGCTTCTCTAATGTGGTATGCGCCTACACTGATTGTATTCCATTTTGGAATATTATTAGAACAGTAGGCAAAAGTATCTGTTACCAGTCTCATAGATGGACGCGGTGGAAAGATATAGGTCCCACGAGCAATATATTCTTTTAAAATATCATTTTGAATTGTGCCGCGCAGCTGTTCCGGTGTAACTCCTTGTTTTTCCGCTACAACTATATACATAGCCAAGAGCACGGCGGCAGGGCCATTTATTGTCATGGAGGTACTAACCTTATCCAAAGGAATACCTGCAAATAATTGTTCCATATCAGCCAGTGAATCAATAGCTACACCAACTTTTCCTACTTCACCCTGTGCTAAATCTGCATCTGAATCTAAGCCGATCTGTGTTGGTAAATCCATAGCTACAGACAAACCCGTCTGCCCCACTCCCAGCAAATATTTATACCTGGCATTTGTTTCTTCCGCCGTAGCGAATCCGGAATATGCACGCATAGTCCACAACCGTCCCCGATACATAGTAGGTTGTACACCTCTAGTAAAGGGATATTCACCGGGAAATCCAATGTTGGCAGTATAATTAAGGGTTTCCGTATCTAAAGGAGTATACAAGCGTTTAACTGCAAAGTCTTTACGTTCTGGATTTTTAACTAAAGTCTGGTTGATTTTTGTCTCATAGTATTGTAAACCTTCTATGATTTCCCTGTCCATGTAACTTACCCCACTTTCGATTTACTCATATTATTTAAGCATTGAACCTGTCTGCAAAAATTGTACTTGCATGTCAAATGCATGCTCTAAACTTTGAGGTTCGTGTCCCGGAAAATACCTCTCTGCATATTTTAAATAGTCTAGCAGCTGGGGTCTAAAATTTGGGTGAGCACATTTTTCAATAATAAGTCTTGCCCTTCTAGCCGGCTCCAGTCCTCTAATATCAGCTACACCATATTCTGTAATGAATACCATGTTATCGTGCTCAGTATGGTCTGTGTGAGATACCATAGGCACAATACGGGATATTTTTCCTTCTTTAGCCGTAGACTCTGTGGAAAATATTGTTAAATAACCATTGCGCATATAATCACCACTGCCACCAATGCCATTCATCATGGTAGTGCCCATAACATGTGTAGAATTGGCCTGCCCATAAATATCAAATTCTATGGGCGTGTTTAAAGCAATAACCCCAAGCCTCCTAATCACTTCCGGAGAATTTGCAATGTCTAAAGGTCTTAAAATTATTTTATTTCTATATAAATCGGGATCTTCTTTATACATCTTCCAAACCTTAGGCGAAGGAGTAAAAGCACAACCTGACGCTTGAGAAATTTTACCGTTTTTAATTAAAGTAAAAACACTATCTTGTAAAATTTCTGAATACATCTCTAAATTTTCAAACTTTGATTTATTTAAGCCCATCAAGACAGCGTTAGCAATACTTCCTACCCCAGACTGCAGTGGCAGCATTTTCTCAGGAATACGTCCCATTTTTTGTTCGTGCTCTAAAAAATCAACTAAATTTCCGGCGATAGCTTCACTAACAGCATCCGGTGGAACTAAATCACGCACGTGATCTAATATGTCAGATTCCACAATGCAGTCAATTCTATCAATGCCACATTCTACATAAGGACTCCCTATTCTATCGCCTACTTTATAAATAGGAATCTCTCTCCGGTAAGGCGGTTTTTGGAGAATGAAAATATCATGCATTCCTTCTAAGCTCAGAGGTATAGACGTATTGACTTCTACTATTATTTTTTTTGCATGTTTTATAAACATGGGTATATTACCTATCCCAGGTCCTAAAATCAAATTACCATCTTCATTAATAGCCGCGACTTCCACAATAGCTAAATCCACATTGCCATAAAACCCATAATCTACCTGTTGAGCAAAATGACTTAAGTGCTGATCACAATAACTTATCACCCCATCATTAATGCTCTTTTTCATACTCTTATTAGAAGCAGCATAGTAAGGCATCCTACCTTTAATTCCACCCACAGCTGCCAAGGCCTCTTCTATTTCAGGCCCCACAGATGCTCCGCTCCAAATATTTACACAACATTTTTTCCCTGTTTTAATAGCTTCTGCCAATGCTAGTGTAGTTTTTTTGGGATATCCTGAGGGTGTAAAACCACTGACACAAACGTTCATGCCATTCATTACCATTTCGGCGGCTTGCTCAGGAGTAACTATTTTTGCAAAAAGTTTGTTATTACGCAATCGGGTTTTATCTAACATCCTACCCTCTCCTTTCTTATTTTTCCCTATTCTTGGTGCCTCTTTGCCTCCCCACAATAAGGCTATAGGCTGTCACAAGTACACTAAATCATATTTTCATTGTAATTCGCCTTTAAACATATGTAAAATAGATAAAATTGATGTATAATATATTGAAATGATATATTAAAGACAGTCATTAGGAGGAATAATGAATATTGAACATTATCGTAACTATATTGCTATCGTAGAAACCGGGAGTCTGACCGGGGCCGCAAATAAAATGCACATTGCACAATCCGCCCTAAGTAGTATGCTTAAAAATATGGAACGCAGTTTTGGCACTACCTTGATCATTGCCAATCGCGGCATTCGCAAAATAGAACTAACCGATGCCGGTCGCATTCTCTACGAAAAAGCCCGTTACATTTGCAACTTAGAAGAATTAGCCTACAGTGAAGTTGCTGATTGTGCAGATGGTGGTACAGGTATTTTACGCATTAGCCTTTCTCCCTCTACTTCTATTTCCTTCATTCAAGATTATTTATCAGGTTTTAGTATTAAAAACCCCAAGGTAAGTTATGAACTTTATGAAGTGCCTATTGCTGAACAAACGGAACAACTTTTAAATGGCTTCACGGAAATAGGTATTGCCAATGCCCCTTTAAACAAACCTGATGAATTTAATGTTTTATTTAAGCTCAACGAAAACTTAGCTGCTGTTTTCGCTCTGGACAATCCTTGGCTTAGTCCTTTATGTGATACGGTTACTTTACACGAGTTGCATGGTGTGCCACTCTGTCTATCTCGCGGATGCTCTTCTCTTTTTAAAGAAACTTGTTCTAAAGATCACTGTACCCCTAACATACTGAGTATTAACACTACAAAATTAGCCTGTATTACGTGGGCAAAAGTGGGTCTGGGAGTGGCTATTGTTCCTGTAAGTTTTTCTGAAATTTTCGAAGCTGATGTTTGCTATAAATTAATTAATGATTCACGCTTAAAAGTCAGTGAAACTTTTGTTACTGTAAAAGGAAGGCCCTTGTCCCCTGTAGCTCAGCGATTTTTGAATTATTGTTCTTCAATTTAAACGCAAAAAAGGCAGTGCAGAATATAATATTCTGCACTGCCTTTTAAATTTTAAAATGCTTAACTTATCTTAATCACCAATTCTAGAAGATTTTATACAACCTTTGTTTTAGAAACAACCTGTTTACTGGCTTCACCATTGTTTTTTAAAATTGCCCAGAGCGGACCTGCTAAGAAAGTGGAAGTATAAAAACCGCTGGCAAAACCAACCAACATAGCAAAAGCAAAGTTATGTATTGTATCTCCGCCAAATAAGAAGATTGCAACTACGGCAAATAAAGTTGAAAGCATAGTATACACGGAACGAGTCATACATTGCCAAATACTTCTATCTACCATTTCTCCCAAATCTTCACTACGTCTATGAGTTTTTAAATTCTCCCTAATTCTATCGAATATTACAATTGTACCGTTAACAGAATAACCTACTACAGTTAAAAGTGCAGCTACAAAAGAAGAATCCATTTCCAAATGGAATAAGGAGAAATAGCAAAGAACTACCGTAACATCAATCACTAAACCAATTATAGCTGAAATAGCGAATTTAAATTCAAAACGGTATGTTATGTAAATAATCATCAAAACCCAAGATAAAACAACAGCTAAGGCTGCTTGTTGCACTAATTCGCTGCCTACTGTAGCCCCTACTTGCTCAACTCTTAGTATTTGGTAGTCACCAAGCTTAGACGTCAGATCACTCATAACAGCACGGCGAGCATCGTCATCGAGAATACCTGTTCTGATTAAAACTGATTCACTAGTTGTAATATTAGAGTCGGAAGTTCCCAGCTGAATAACACTGTTACCAAGGTCATGTTCTTTCAAGACATCACGAACTTGAGAAACGCTAACCGGTGAACTAAATTTTAAATCAATAATGCTTCCACCGGTAAAATCAATTCCCAAATTAAAGCTCTGCATGAACATAGAGCCAATACCTACCATTATAAAAACAACAGTAACTGCAAAAAACATTTTATAATTCTTAACTATAGAGAACACTATTTACGCACCTCCTTTTTAGGAGCCGAAGCACCATAAAAAGCAGGATTTGAGGAAATATTGCTAGCAACTAAAAAGCGTAGCAGATAACGAGTAATTGTAACAGCTGTAAACATACTAATTACAACACCAAGAGCCAAGGTAATAGCAAATCCTTTAATCGGCCCAGTTCCCAAATAGAATAATACTGCAGCGGCCATTATTGTAGTTATATTAGAATCAAAAATAGTCACAAAAGCACGAGAAAAACCTGCTTCTATAGAAGACCGCAGTGTTTTACCACTTTGAATTTCTTCTTTAAATCTCTCAAAAATCAAAACATTGGCATCCACTGCCATGCCTATGGAAAGTATTATACCTGCTATACCCGGTAAGGTTAAAGTAGCATTTAATGCTCGCATAATTGCTAACAGCAATAACGTATAGAACAAGAGCACGATATCAGCAACAACACCGGAAGCACGATAATAAACAGCCATGAAAAGAAACACACCTGCCAACCCAATGGCAAAAGCTTTAACACTTTTATCTTTAGAATCCTGTCCTAAGGTTGGTCCCACAGTTCTATTTTCCAACATTTCCAACTTAACCGGCAAAGAGCCGCTGCGCAATAAAATCGCCAAACGTTCTGCCTCTTCCACATTGCGAGATCCTGAAATTTGTGCCTTACCACCGGTAATAGCTTCATTAACTACAGGAGAAGTAAGCACTTCTCCATCTAGTAAAATAGAAATTTGTTTACCAATATTTTGCGAAGTTAAAAGTGCAAATTTCTTTCCACCTTCATCACTGAAATCCAAGCCAACGACAGGTTTACCATTTTGACCAACTGTAGCCTTTGAATCTTTCAAATCGTTACCGGTCATAACCGTTTTGCCACTCATATCCTTGAACTCTAAAAGAGCTGTACGGCCTAGCATAGCAATTGCTTTTTCGGGGTCTTTTACACCAGGTAACTCTACAATGATACGATCTTTTCCTTGACGTTGAATAACCGGTTCTGTTAGCCCTAACTCATTGACGCGTCGCTCGATAATCTTCACCGATCTGTTTAAGGCATCATCATCAACTTTAGCATTTGGTGTCTCCACCGCTTGTAAAACTACATGAGTCCCACCCTGTAAATCAAGACCTTGCTTTACTGTTAAAGCTAAGGGCTTGATAAAAAACCCAAAGGACACTACAATTGCCACAACCAAACCTAAAAATTTGGTCATATTATCCCATCTCAAATTTTTCTCCTCCTAACAACTACTATTAATTAATCTTTTATTTGCATGCTACTAGTGACTTTTCAGTTACTAAGTACTGCACATTAATATCGTATTCGTCTATAGAAATTTCATCTACTACCTGTATAGCATGAGCTACGCCCATGGTAGCTGCCTGCGTTGCTTGAGGGAGAAATCGGTCATAATAACCCTTACCCATACCCATACGCGCCCCAAACTTAGTAAAACCTACGCCAGGGACTAAAATTAAATCCACTGTCTCGGGTGAGATAATCTCATAAGGTTCCTTAGGAGTACGAATGGAAAACCTATCCAAACACATATTACCCATTTCTCTTAGCCTTACTGCCTGCATAAAATTTGAGCCATAAACAACCTGCGGTACGCAAACTATTTTATCACCCGCAAGCGCTTGTTGCAAGACCAAATCTATTGAAGCTTCCTTGCCAAAAGCCAAATATCCCATAATAGTATGGGCTTTTTTGAAGAGCTCGTGCGCAAAAATACGTTTGGCAATTAGCTCACTATTTGAACTTACTTCTTGCGCAGTTAAAGCCTCTCTCCTTGCTTGCAATAACTTTCTTTCTATTTTCTTGCTCATTTTTTATTTGTTTTCTATTTCTTCTTGAGAATGACTTATAGCACCTTTAATAACTTTTACTTCGATACCATCAGCTATTTTCAAAATAATGTTATTTTCATTTACTTTGGTAATTTCACCGCAAATACCACCTAAAGTAACTACTTTATCTCCACGTCTTAAGGCACTCAACATATCCGCCCTTTTCTTCTGTTCTTTTTTTTGCGGCCTATATAACATAAAATAGAACACCAACCCCATTAGTAAAAACGGCCAAACAGTATTAACAATATTCATAGCTTCTGCTCCCTGCATAATACTTCCTCCTTTATAAGATTAATTTTATATTACCGTTGATAATGTTCCAAGAAATTTTCTCTAAATTCGGGGAATCTGTCTTCGGCAATTGCTGTTCGCATGTCCTGTGAAAATTTTAACAGAAAATGCAGGTTATGTATAGTCAATAATCTTAATGCAAAAATTTCTTCTGCTTTAAATAAATGCCTGATATACGCTCTGGAGAAATTTCGACAAGTATAACAACCACAGTTTTCATCAATAGGCAAAAAATCTTCTGCATAGGCTGCATTGCGTACTACAAGACGCCCCGTGGGAAGCATTGCAGTACCATTACGTGCTACCCTTGTGGGAAAAACACAATCAAACATGTCTACACCTAAATTAACGCCTTCAACTAAGCAATCCGGTGTTCCTACTCCCATAAGATAGCGAGCCTTGTCTTTAGGCAAATGACAAGTCGTCTGTGCCAAGACATCATACATTAATTCATGTGGTTCCCCAACGCTAAGACCACCAATGCCATAACCGGCAAAATCCATAGAGGTTAAACTATCAGCGCTGTATTTACGCAAATCCGGATACATTCCCCCTTGAACAATGCCAAACAGGCCTTGATCTTCTCTTTTTTTAGCTTTTAGACATCTTTGCGCCCAACGTGTTGTACGTTCTGTAGAAGTTTTAGCATAGGCAAAATCTGCCGGATAAGGAATACATTCATCAAAGGCCATAATAATATCAGCGCCCAAATCTTCTTGGACCTTAGTTGCTACCTCGGGATTCAAAAAACGCTTGGACCCATCAATATGTGATCTAAAGGTGACGCCCTCTTCCTCTATTTTGCGCATAGCACCTAAGCTGAAAACCTGAAACCCACCACTATCAGTAAGCATTCCATTTCTATAATTCATGAATTTGTGTAAACCACCGGCTTTTTTAACTATGTCCTCTCCCGGTCGCAAAAATAGATGATAAGTGTTGGCCAAAATAACTTGTGCCTTCATTTCATAAAGTTCTTCCGGTGACAAGGTCTTAACCGTAGCTTGAGTTCCAACCGGCATGAACATAGGCGTATCAAAAGTGCCATGTGGAGTATGAAGCTTCCCCAAGCGTGCCCCTGAACGCGAGCACTCTTTTATTAATTCGTAATATACAGCGTGCATTATTTCCTCCTAAGACTTTTTCTAAATATATTTTCTCTGACTTAATTTGTCTAAATATCTACCACCAAAAATGTTGGGAATTGTAACTCCCACTGTTATTCCTATGATTATAAGTATGGCCGTTACTCCACTTTGCACAACTGCCATAAACGAACCTGCATCTAAGTTTTTTATATTAACAATACCAAATAATAGGCGATATAAAAGCACTCCCGGAATCATAGGGATAACAGAAGGAATGGCAAGTACAAGAATAGGAGCCCTAAGCAAATTTGCAATTTTTAAGGAAATAATACTGACAAAAGTAGCTGCAATAAAAGAACCCAATATAATACTCCAGCCAAATTTAAGGACGATTAAATTGCGTACAAATATGGATATCATGCCACCTATGGCACATATAAGCAAAAGTCGTTTGGGAATATTGAAAATAATAGAAAACCCTAGTGCCCCTATTGCCGCGGCAATAGCTTCTACTAAGTATCTGCTATCCGGTCCTACACTCAAAGAAGTAAAATCCCCTACTTTTCCCAGATGTATAGCAATAATTATGCCAAAGGTCATGCTGCCAACAATTAATATTGTGTTTATTAATCTTGTGGCTCCTGCAACAACATAATTATTTAACATATCATTTATAGCATTAATCAAGGGGACCCCCGGAACAATAAAAAGCGTGCAGGCTATTAAAGGATACCACGGCGTGGTTGACCCTGGTATGAAATGAGTAAGATAGGCCAAAAAAGTGGCACAAAAGGCAGATATTGCAATGCTGGCATAATTGTTAACTCCCCATTTATTGCAAAGGATTCTTACCCAAAATCCACAAAAGGCACATATAGCCGTGTAAAAAAAAGCAATCCAGTCGCAACCAAAGAGTTTGCAAAACCCACCACTGGCAAATCCTGCTGCAATACTTGAAAGCAAAGGTGAATATTGCCGCGGGATATTTTTTATTCTGTTAAGCTCTGCCTCATAATCATCCAAAGAATACTTTTGTTCCACTGATCGCCAAGCTAATTTACTAATAGCAGAAATTACAGTCATATCAACACCATGATTTAGACATTTTTTGAAATTAGTATAAGAATTATTACCCTCGCTTACATTAAGCATTAATGTGGTATATGAAACATGAAGCGTGAAATTTTCTATTGGAATTCCCATATTTGTAGCAACTAGTTTAGTGTCTCGTACAATTCTTGCTGTGTCAGCACCACTTTCCATAAGCATTTGGCCTGTACGCAGCAATAAATTAAGTTTGCGCCCAATATTTAAATAGGGATTATCTTCCTTAATATCTTTGTTACTCATAAAAACTCACACTTTCATTGGTTTATTTAATAAACATGGCATCACCAAAACTAAAAAAACGGTATTTTTCTTGTACTGCTACCGCATAAGTATTTAGCATTATTTCTCTGGAAGAAAGTGCTGAAACTAGCATCAATAGTGTACTTTGCGGTAAATGGAAATTAGTTACCAAAGCATCCACAAGGCGGAATTTATACCCTGGATAAATAAATATTTTTGTCCAATTACCGCCTGCCTGCATAGTGCCGGAAGCCCCAGCTGCTTCCAAGGTACGAACGGAGGTAGTACCAATTGCTACAATCCTACGGCCTGCTGCTTTAGCTGCGTTAATGGCATTTGCGGCCTCAGGACTGACAGTGTAGAATTCACTGTGCATAACATGATCCTCAATAGTATTAACGCTGACCGGTCTGAAAGTTCCCAAGCCTACATGCAGCGTAACAAAAACCTCCTCTACGCCCATGTCCTTTATTTTTTGCATTAATTCAGGCGTAAAATGCAGTCCGGCTGTCGGTGCAGCTGCGCTTCCTCTCTCTCGTGAATAGACTGTCTGATAGCGTTCCTTATCTTCCAAAGGCGCTGTAATATAGGGAGGCAATGGGGTCTCTCCTAGTCGATCCAAAATTTCTTCAAAAATACCGGAAAAGATAAAATGAGCAATTCTCCCACCGAAATCCGTTACATCTTGAATCTCACAGGTTAAATCCTCACTAAATATAATTTTTGCTCCTGGGCGCAATTTTCTTCCCGGCTTTACTAAAACTTCCCAATCGTTAGTGTTAAGGCGCGTCAATAAGAATACCTCTACTCTAGCGCCTGTATCCTTGGTTCCATGTAATCTGGCAGGAATAACCCTAGTATCATTAAAAACCAAAAGATCTCCCGGTTTTAAATATTCTACTAAGTTATAAAAATGTTTGTGTTCCAATTCCCCATTTTCTTTATCAACTACTAAAAGCCTGGAATGATCTCTCGGCTCCATGGGATGTTGCGCAATTAGTTCTTTAGGCAATTCATAATCAAAATCTTTAACCTGCATATTCTCACCCTAGTATATTTTTTTTATTTCTGTTCCTGTATAGTAATGTTGTAAAATCTTTTTATAATAATCTTTTTCCTGTTTAGGAGCTGCCAAAGCCATTCCTCTAGCACCCCACTGGCTCATTCCCAAACCATGTCCCCAACCATTGCCTGTTATAAAAATTTTTTCCCCCACTACGCTTGTTAAAAGTCGTACCGGGCCCATATTTCCTGTGTAATTATCCTTGTCATTGTTGTTAAGCTTAATAGGAATTTTCTTTTTACCAATCTCCATACCAAATTGATTTAAAATAGGCACTTCAATATAATCAGGTCTATTAAGGCCAACGTAAATGTCAAATAATGTGCTATTAAGTTGCAATATTGAGCGTAGCTTAGTTCCCTCTATGGTAACGGATTTTGTTCCATTAAAAGTAATTTCCTTTACTCGTCCTGAAATTCCGCGATCACTAGCTTGCATGGGTGCTGGTTTACGATAAGAGATTCTTATACTATCCAATGTTCCTAATTTATACCCTGCTTGCTCCAATTGCTTTTGCAGCTGGTCTCTGGTATAAATCTTTTCCCAGCTAAAATTCGGAGCATCTTCATCATAATCTTTCACTGCTTTAAGATAAGGAACAGCATTGCCCCACACATTTTCTGAGCTTTCGGTATACCCCCCACTGCAACTATGGAAAAAGGCTTCTATTGGTTTTCCCCCATAGAGAGCGACCACTCCTCTAGTTTCATCAATAATACGATTTGTATTGGCGTGTTCAGCTAAAATACCGCCGTATACCTGTCCCATTTCGTTTGCGCGCACGTCATAGCCCATATAATTGGAACTTTTTATTTTAAACAAAGCGAAAGACCTTGATGCTACTGCTTGTGCTTTAATAGCCTCATCCGGCCACAAAGGTATAATTTCCTTAGCAACAACACCATAAAGATATTCTTCCAAAGGCAAAGCATTTATGACATTCAAAGTCTTCCGGTCACTGTTTAAGGCTGCAGTTATAGCCCCACGATAATGCTTACGATTAACGTTCAAGGGTGCTTTAGCATCAACCGCAAAAAAGGAGGCGTGATTGCCACCAATAATAATATTATCTATTTGCAATAGGCCCTTTTTTACGCTGACAAAATGATTCCCGGCTTTAAGTGTTACCTTTTCCCCGCTATCAGATACCACATTAATCTGACCGCCTGAACTAAGCTCTGCTGAAAACTGATTGGCCACTAGGCCTACTCTGATAGTAGGTCCCATTTCTGCCGCCAATGCAGGTGATATCTGCATTGCTATAAACAAAAAAATAAGCAATAAATATCTAACCATAGCTACTCCTTTAGTTTCTGTTTAGGCTTCTTTTCATAACGGTCACGCTCACTAAAAATACACCCACAATAAGGTTGTCTATACATTTCTAGCTCCAAGCTAATATCCACACCCTCTTGATAGCCTAGGCGATAATCTTCATAGTAAAAAGGTATATCATACTTCTGGGCTGCTTCTTGTGCAATAGTCTTAATTAAATCATGTTTTTGATAAGGACTAACCAAAAGCGTTGTAGAAAAAGCATCAAAGCCATTTTCTTTCCCATAAATCGCGGCAGCTTCCATACGCGTTCTATAACAATAAGCACAACGGACGATGGGTTCTTGTAACATGCCTTGCAGGCATGTTTCCAGCGGATAACTTTTGTCCACTACCAGTTTGTATTTTTTTAACTGACAATACTCACGCAAAGTATTCAAGCGATGCTTAAATTCCTTATAAGGATGAATATTGGGATTAAAAGCATAAACAGTAAAACTATTACCGTCTTCAACTAGCTTCTTCGTCGGATAAATTGAACAAGGGCCACAACAGGCATGCAATAAAATATTCACTGCTTTCACCCCTTATCCGGCATTGTAATTCCTAAATAATTATAGGCTTCAACAGTAGCCATACGTCCACGAGGGGTCCTTTGTAATAATCCTAACTGCATTAAATAGGGCTCATAGACATCTTCTAAAGTTTCCGTCTCTTCATTAATAGCAGCAGCAATAGTTTCTACTCCCACAGGTCCTCCGGCAAAAGTTTTTACAATAGCCATCAAAATACGGCGGTCATTGCAATCTAAGCCTTTGTCGTCTACCTCCAACTTACTAAGAGCCGCTTTAGCCACTGTTCCGGTAATTTCATCATCGCCCATAACTTGAGCAAAGTCACGGACACGTTTTAAAAGCCGATTAGCTACACGCGGAGTTCCTCTAGCGCGCCTTGCAATTTCAAACGCACCATCAGCATCAATATTGACGCGCAAAATCTTTGCAGCACGGTTGACAATCGTTTGCAATTCCTCCGGTTTATAGAATTCCAAACGGCACAATACACCAAAGCGATCACGCAAAGGTGCAGCAATAGCTCCGGCACGAGTAGTTGCCCCAATCAATGTGAACTTAGGTAAATCCAGGCGCACACTGCGAGCACTGGGACCCTTGCCAATAATAATATCTAGAGCATAGTCTTCCATGGAGGAGTAGAGAATTTCTTCTACGGTTTTAGACAACCTGTGAATTTCATCAATAAACAAAACATCATTATCATTCAAATTCGTTAAAATTGCTGCCAGATCTCCCTGACGCTCAATGGCCGGTCCGGATGTTACACGAATATTTACATTAAGCTCATTGGCAATAATATTAGCCAAGGTAGTTTTACCCAACCCGGGAGGGCCAAATAAAAGTACATGATCCAATGCTTCTTTGCGCTCAGTAGCCGCTTTAATAAACACCGACATGTTGCGTTTTACCTGCTCTTGTCCAATATATTCTGACAAAAGGCGAGGACGCAAACTGTACTGCCACACATCAGCATCTGTTTCCTGTCCAGTAATAACTCGCTCTTCTTTTTCCATTATTACCTCCTAGCCATTAATTTCAAGGCCTGACGAATAATTTCTTCTGATTTCATTGTGTCTCTATTTTGTATTTGTTTTATAACCGGAATTATTTCCGAATTAGTGTATCCCAAGGTAACAAGTGCTGCCATGGCGTCATCAACCACAGTACCTGTCAGTGTACCTGTACTATCGACAAAATCCAAATCATCACCATCAGTGCTGCCTATTTTGTCTTTAAGTTCCAACAATAGTCTTTCAGCAGTTTTCTTGCCTATTCCCGGCAATTTAGTTAAAAACTTCAAATCGCGGCTTTGAATAGCCAAATAAAACTCGTCTGGTTTAGCCGCTGACAACATACCCAAAGCAACTTTAGGTCCAACACCGCTGACAGAAATTAACTGTAAAAAGAGGCTGTAGTAATCTCTGGTCAAAAAACCATACAAAAGTAAAGCATCATCGCGTACCGCTAAATAGGTAAAGGCCTTGACTTCTTGTCCTACTTTGAGAAGTGATAACTGACCAAAGGGCATAAAAATACGATAGCCAATGCCATTATTGTCAACAATACAGTGATCATTTGCTAGATAATCGACATTTCCTTTAATAAAACCTATCATCTTTTCAGCTCCAATCCATACTTACGTTTATCTATGGAATGCAGGCCACAAATAGCTGTAGCTAAAGCATCTGCCACATCATCGGGTTTAGGTGTCTCTCTAATATTAAGCAATTTCTGCACCATAAATGTTACTTGTTGTTTTGTTGCTCCGCCATATCCTACTACAGCCTGTTTAATCTGTATAGGCGTATATTCTACTACGGGTATGCCTTTGTTAGCTGCGGTAAGTACAATAACTCCCCTAGCCTGTCCAACAGTAATAGCCGTAGTTACATTCGTATTAAAGAAAAGCTTCTCCACGGACATGAAATCCGGTTTATATTCTTCAATTATAGCAGTTAGCTCTTCATATATTTTTTTTAATCTTAGCTCCATAGGCATATCTTTTTCAGTTAAAACCGCACCATAATGAATGGGGGTCAAATGATTCCCCGCTAAGTTAACAACTGCATACCCACAAATCGCCGTTCCAGGATCTATACCAAGTGCTAACATATTATTTCCTTTCTTACTAATGAAAAGAGACACCCGCTGAAATAATTGCACAAAACAGGCGGGGTGTCCCCTAAACTTATGGTCGACCACAGGTGCCGCCCTACTAATTATGTTTTAAACTACCCACAATAACCCAAGCTATATTACTAGAATCAGTACATCTGCTATTCTTCATCAGGAAGATCAGCGTTAGTATAAACATCCTGAACATCATCAAGTTCTTCAAAACCATCAATCATACGTTGTACTTTTGCTGCATCGTCCCCTGACACCGTTACCATAGTATCCGGAATCATAGAAATCTCAGACATGGCAACTTCAATGTTATTATCAGACAATACTTTTTCCACAGCATCATAATCTTCCGGTGAAGTAATAATTTCATAGCCTTCATCTTCAGTCTTTATATCCTCGGCCCCGGCATCTAAAACCATCATCATCAAATCTTCTTCGCTAGGTCCGTTTTCTTTAGCTACAGAAAATACACCTTTGCGTTTAAACATCCAGCCAACACAACCTGTTTCGCCCATATTCCCACCCTTGGAAAAAGTATGGCGAATTTCAGCAGCTGTACGATTGCGATTATCCGTCAAGGTAGAAACCATAATAGCTACGCCCGCAGGGCCATAACCTTCGTAAGTAATCTCTTCGTAGTTAGATGCATCAGAGGCGCCTACGCCCTTAGCGATGGCTCTTTTAATATTGTCCTTTGGTACATTGTTAGCCTTTGCTTTAGACAAAGCTAGTTTTAATTTCATATTGCCTGTAGGATCAGCACCACCCATGCGCACAGCAATTGTGATTTCACGGCCTATCTTGGTTGTAACCTGGCCTCGAATAGCGTCAGTCTTACCCTTCTTAAATTTAATATTTGCCCATTTGGAATGTCCTGACATATGTATTCCTCCCAATGTAATTTGTTTGGACAACCTCAAGGGCAGTCCCTACATCTGTCACTATAATATAACCAACTAATATTACCACAAATGGCCTGTTTTCGCAAATTTTCAACACCATACTCCCATAATAAATGCACCCTATTTATGGTGGTTAAACAACTATTACCTATTACTTTTTGACACTCCAATATGCATGTTATAACTCAATTTATGGTATAATATTATTCTATTTATATTAACATTATAGCAAGGAGAGATTTTATGACAACTTTAAATGCACCAAAACATGGCAATTGCATAGAACGCAAAGAAATTCCCAATGAGTACATGTGGCACATAAATGATATTTTTGCTAATGATGAAGAGTGGGCAGACACCGCCAAAGACATTAAAGATGTTTTACCTATACTATCTGATATGCAAGGTAAGCTAAATAATAAAGATAACATCATTTTTTGTCTGCACATTAGAGATCAATTATCCATGGGCATAGAAAAAATTTATGCCTATGCCCGCCTACAAAAAGATGCAGATGGAACTGATAATCACGCCCAATTTTTAACAGGAACAGCTGAAGTTCTCATGAGTGATTGTTCTAATGCTGCAGCCTTTATTGAACCTGAACTTTTAGCTTTACCGAGGAAGCTACTGCAAGAATTAGCCAATGATCCAAGCTGTGACTCCTATAGTCATTATTTCACTGATTTATTGCGTTTAGCCGACCATGTTTTAAATGCCAAAGAGGAAGCAATCCTTTCCCACAGTCAGTTAGCCACCAGTGCCGCCACTGATATTTTCCATACTTTGGTAGGTGCTGATATGACTTTTCCTGTTGCCAAAGATGAAAGCGGGAAGGAACACCCGGTAAGTGAAGGCAGCTATCTATTAAATATGACTTCAGCTGACCGTCAATTGCGCAAAAATACTTTTACGGCACTTATGTCTACTTATCACGGTTTCCGTAATACTTTAGCTGCTTCTCTTAATGCCAGAGCGCGCTCTAGCCATTTTTATGCAACTATGAGAAAATATGAAGATGCCAGGGCTAATTCACTGGCAGCGGACAATATTCCCGGAAGCCTGTATGATGGATTAATTAACACAGTGGAAGAAAATCTAGCTGCGTTACACGAATATATGGCGCTAAAAAAAGAAGTGCTTCATTTAGATGAGCTGCACCCTTATGATATGTATCTGCCTCTAACGAAAAGCGGTGGTGACACTTTTAAATTTAATTTCACAGAAGCTAAAAGCACCGTCTTAGAAGCCCTAAAACCTTTAGGCCAAAACTATTTAACTAACTTAAAAGCCGGTCTTGAGAGTGGTTGGATTGATGTTTATGAAAACAAAGGCAAGCGCAGTGGTGCCTATTCCTGGGGTGTCTATGGAGTTCATCCCTATGTCTTGCTTAACTTCCAGCCCCGCTACAACAGTGTGTCTACCCTTGCTCATGAGATGGGTCATGCTATGCACAGCTTTTTTAGCAGTAAAACGCAACCTTTCCCTAAAGCAGATTATACTATTTTCTGTGCTGAGGTTGCTTCCACCACCAATGAGATTTTATTGTTAGAGCACATGCTTGATAAAGCCAATAAAGAACAAAAAATATATTTGCTCAATCAATATCTAGAAGCGGTACGCACTACAGTTTATCGTCAAACTCAGTTTGCGGAATTCGAAAAAATTATTCATGGAGAAATCACTAAGGGGGCCTCTTTAACTGCCGACTTTTTAGAAGAAACCTGGCACAAACTTAATGTTAAATACTACGGCAGCGAACTGATAATAGACGACCTTTTAGACAGTGAATGGTCACGTATACCTCACTTTTACACCCCATTTTATGTTTACAAATACGCTACGGGTTATTCCGCAGCTACAACCTTTGCCCATAAAATTTTGGTTAAAGAAAAAGACGCTGTAGACAAATATTTGGGATTCCTGCAAGCCGGAGGCAGCGACTACTCTCTTAATATTTTAAAAAATGCCGGTGTTGACCTTACCACTGCCGAACCCATCCAAGTGACTCTAAATAAATTTAAAGAAAATCTAGATAAATTAAAAGCTCTTTTGTAAAAACCAAATAATATAAAGAAAAATCCGCAATCTACAAAGATTGCGGATTTTTTTATATACCGAGTATTTTTTTTACTGTGCTTTCCAGCTCTGTTTTTTCTATAACCTCTTCGTGAAGCACCGGTAAATTCTCAAGTTCAGCCATCTGTGGCGGAACAGTAAGGCCGGAAATTTCAGCTAGTCTATTCAATGCTGAAAAAGTGCTAATATTACTAAAATCTTCTTTGGGTTTAATTGCCTCTAAAACAGAATTACTAAACTTAAAGGGACTGGCTGTAGACAATACTATGCAATAGGTATCATCACTGGTCAATAGCCTGTATTTTTCCATGGCGCGCCACGCTACTGCAGTATGGGGGTCCATAAGATATTTCTCATCTCTATATACATTCCCTATGGTTTCCTTGGTTTCAAATTCATCTACCCAAGTACCAAAGAAATCTTGCAATATTTTACTTTGTAAATTTTTTCCAACATTATAGACGCCGGTTTCATTGAGCTGATTCATCCACTGAGCGACCTGTCCGGAGTTATTTTCTGTTTCCACATAGAGCAACCTTTCTAGATTGCTAGATACCAAAATATCCATTGAAGGAGAAATAGTCTTGTAGAATTCGCGCCGCTTATCATATGTTCCTGTATTGATGAAATCCGTCAAAACTTTATTACTATTGGACGCACAAATGAACTTGTTTACCGGCAGCCCCATGATTTTAGCAAAGAATCCCGCCAAAATATCACCGAAATTGCCCGTGGGCACAGAAAAGTTTATCAAATCCCCAGCCTTGATTCTTCCAGCTTTTACTGCGTCAGCATAAGCACTAAAATAATATACCATCTGCGGAACCAAACGTCCCCAGTTAATTGAATTAGCCGAAGAAAATGAGCAATTATGTTCTTTTAGTTCAAGAGCCAAATTCTTATCACCAAACAGCTCTTTTACACCTGTCTGAGCATCATCAAAATTGCCCTTCACAGCAATAACGTGGACATTTTGACCTTGTTGCGTGATCATCTGGCGTTTTTGAATATCGCTAACACCTTCCTCAGGATAGAAAACGATGACCTCTGTGCCGGGAATATCAGAAAATCCTGCCAGTGCCGCTTTTCCTGTATCACCTGATGTAGCAACAAGAATAACTAATTTCATCTGCTCACCGGTTTTTTTCACAGCTTTAGTAAGCAGCAAGGGTAAAATTTGCAAGGCCATATCCTTAAATGCTGATGTTGGCCCATGCCAAAGTTCCAGAACATCTACATTGTTTTTTACTTGGCGCAAAGGAACAGGAAAACCATTAAACTTATCTTTACCATAAGCCGCAGTCACGCACTCTTTTAACTCAGCGTCTGTAAAGTCTGTTAAAAAGCGACTTAGTACGGTAATCGCACGCTCGCCGTACGGTAATTCACGCATGGCACAAATTTCGGTCATAGATAAACGGGCAAATTCTTGAGGCATAAAAAGACCGCCATCTTCTGCTAATCCTTGAGCAATAGCATGAGCAGAGCAAACCATTTCTGTTTTTCCTCTAGTACTTGTATATAACATTTATATTTCCCAACTTTCTTTTTGAAATAGCATCAACATAATAGCATAAAATAGGGATAAATACCACTATTTTCATTATCCCTTAAACCCTTCAGCCTTTGTCTGTCCTGTTTTCCTTTTTTTAGCAACCGACAGCACAAGTGCTAAATATTTTCAAATTTATTGCCATTTGTTACTCTCAGCAAAGCATCTGCCTTTAGCAGCAATTGCAAGCCTCGCATACCGGCACTTATGGCAATATAAGGCCAATTTGCTGCCGAGCTGTCCAAATATACAGGGTAATGTTTTTTTGCTCCTACAGGGCTCACTCCGCCCCGTATATAGCCGGTAAGCGGTAAAACCTCTTTTAAATGTACCAACTCTGCTTTTTTGTTGCCGCTAGCCTTAGCCAAAGCCTTTAGATTTAACTCCCCGTCACCGGGAATGACTGCGAAAACAATACCGGTCTTGTCTCCACGAACGCATAATGTTTTAAACACTTGACCGGCGGGCATGCCTACTGACTTTGCTACATGGATAGCATCTAAATGTTCCGGATCAACTTCGTATGCTTTTATTTCATACTCTATTTTAGCATCATCTAAAATACGAGCAGCATTAGTCTTCTTAATTTTCATTATAAAGTCCTTCCTCAAAAAAATAATGCGGTACTGAAAAATACCCTATTTAACTTTAACTGTTTTCTTTAATTTACAGCAATTGTTTGCTATAATTAACACATATATTATACCAAATAATCAATTGGAGTTAAAATGAATATTAAAATTGCCTGCGCACAAATTGAAATAATTGCCGGAAATCCTCAGCTCAACGCTGAAACTGCCTTAAAGGCAATCGCTCAAGCCAAAGCCGAACATATTGATGTTCTTTTACTACCTGAACTTTGCATTCCGGGGTATCTTTTGGGTGACTTATGGGAACAGCCGGCTTTTTTACAGGACTGTGCCAATTTTGGAGAAAAGCTAATCGCTGCCTCTGAGGGGATATGCATCATTTTTGGCAATATTGCCACTGATAATTCCAAAGTAAATGAAGATGGCAGAATACGCAAATACAATGCCGCTTTTACTGCTCAAAACGGCAAGCTTATCCAGGGCCCTTTGCCCTACGCTTTTATTATTAAAACTTCTTTGCCTGATTATCGTGAATTTGATGACAGCCGTTACTTTCACAGCTTAGTGAAATTACAGCCGGAACTATCCCCTTATAAAACGGTTGAAGATCTTTTGCAGCCCATAAAAATTGTTATTAAAGGTGAAGAAATTAACTTGGGCGTTATGATTTGCGAAGATGGCTGGACAGAAAACTATCACTTTAATGTTCCGCAAATCTTGCAAAAAAACGGTGCACAACTTCTCTGTAATATTTCGTGCTCACCTTTTACCTTAAACAAGAATCATAAACGTAACAAAGTATTTTCCGCACAGGTTAAAACCTGTAATATACCTCTTTTATATTGCAATAATATCGGCATACAAAATAATGGTAAAAATGTCTTTACTTATGACGGCTGTAGCTGTCTTTATGCTGCTGACGGGCATTTAGTGGCCAATAGCAAACGTTTTGAACCTGATCTTTTAATCTGTGACTTTAATACCCTTAGCGGACAGCTGACCAGCTTGTCCAAACCTCAACCTGATATGAGCGAAACGGAAGAAATATATGCCGCTCTTTATTATGGTGCCAAAAAGTTTTTAGCACAAATGCATATTGAAAAAATGACCATAGGTATCTCCGGCGGTATCGATTCTGCGGTAACTGCTGCCTTTTATATTAACGTCCTAGGTCCGGAAAATGTGCTTTTGGTAAATATGCCCTCCCAGTATAATTCGCAAATTACAAAAAATCTGGCAGAAACTATGGCAAAATCTCTAGGGACAAATTACACGATTATGCCCATTCAAAAATCTGTGGACCAAACCGTTGAGCAAATAACTACTACTCCTATTCATAACTACACTGCAAACAACGACTTTCATCTAGCACTAACACCTTTGGCCACGGAAAATATCCAAGCAAGAGATCGTGGCGCCCGCATTATTGCAGGTTTGTCTGCTGCCTGGGGTGGAGCTTTTTCTTGTAATTCCAACAAGACAGAGTTAACAGTTGGTTATGCCACTTTTTATGGCGATATAGCCGGCTGCCTCGCACTTATCGGCGATCTCTGGAAACACCAAGTATATGCTCTTGGCCGCTATTTAAACGATGTAATTTACAAACGTCAGGTCATTGCGGAGGATGTATTCACTATAACTCCCAGTGCCGAACTTTCCTCAGACCAAACCGTAGGCAAGGGTGGCGATCCTTTGATTTATCCCTACCATGACTATTTGTTTAAGGCCTTTGTGGAAAAATGGCACAAGGTATCTCCTGAAGAAGTCTTAGTTTGGTATATGGAAGGCACTTTGGAAACAAATCTAGGTTGTGAGCCGGGTCTAGTTGGTAAAATATTTTCTACGGACAAAGCTTTTATTGAAGATTTAGAGCGTTGGTGGCGACTATTCTGCGGCTTTGCCGTAGCCAAGCGCATACAAGCCCCACCCATTTTGAGCATTACGAAACGCTCCTATGGTTACGACCATAGGGAAGCGCAACTTTTACCGTATTTTTCCCAACGATATTTAGCCTTAAAAAAAGAATTATTGCAATAAAAAACAACCACCCGCTGCCCATAAAAAGGTTCCGGGTGGTTGTTGCATTTAGAATCCTGTTGTATCCAACATATAACCTGCAAGGATAATCATCCTTTATTGCGATACGGTATAGCCTGTGCCACCTTCTGCCAAATCACTAGCAGTATTAGTGCCCAAAGTACCACGCCCGTTAGTCATAGTATAGCTCGTTTGTGTTACTGTCACCGTTGTAGTCGGAGTTGCCGGGAAAATAGCAGAACCGGTTGCAGGTTTAGGCCAAACAGCCAAAAGCTGTAAATTATTAGGCTTCTCTGTAGTTGCCGCCGTACTTATTTGTTCTGGAGCCGTCGGTAAACTTCCAGTCTTAGCATTATAAATAACAATAGCACTGTCAATAGTTCTTAAATCGGCAACAATTCTTGCCCCACGTGCGGTTGCCGTAGCATCCAAAAATCTAGGAATAGCAATACCTGCCAAAATACCTAAAATTGCAACTACAATAACAAGTTCAATTAATGTGAAACCCTTCTTACCTTTAACCAAATTTTTCATACATATTCCTCCTCTAAATTTTCCTAATGTGGATTGCATGCGCAAACTTCAATTGGATTTACTCCATAATAATACCATTTTGAAATTAAAAATCAACCTTTTTTTAATTAAAAAACTATTTATTTTTAAAAAAGTTCTTTTCTAACTAAATACAGCGATGTTCTTAGCTTTTTCCAGCTGGGAAAAAACTTATTTCCACTTTTGTGTGGTAAATTTATTACTTTGCTCCCAGTAACATCATGATTTCTACTTAAGTACCGTTTTTTCTTTACTAGAGAGATAGTTTCAATCGCAGTTACATTTATAAGTTTCCTACCTTAGTTACAATATCAAACATAGGAAGCAGCATAGCCACAGCTATAAAGCCCACAACAATCCCCATGAATATGATAAGTACCGGCTCCAATAAAGCCTGCAAGCGACCTGTCATGTCATCAACTTCATTACCATAAAACACAGCAACCTTATCTAGCATGTAATCTAAAGAACCTGTTTCCTCCCCAATAGAAATCATGTTAACCACCATGGACGGAAACAATTTGCTTTTTCGCATAGGTCCTGCTAAGCCTAGCCCTTTTTGCACATTGCTGCGGGCTTCCAACAAAACTTTTTCAGCATATAAGTTACCCATAGCCTTACTCACCACTGTAAGCGCCGTCAAAATTGGAACCCCACTTCTGGATAATCCGGCAAAGGTGGCTGCAAAACGAGTAATTATTATTTTGTTGTACAGCTTCCCCAAAACCGGAACTTTTAGTAGTAAAATATCCCTCCTCAGGCAAAATTTCTGACTTTTGCAGGCCTGCCTATAGCCCAAATATATACTTGCCACAAAAGCTATAATAAAGCTTATACCAAACCCACTTTTGATAAAATCACTAAGATCCATAACTACTCTAGTAGGCCAAGGTAGTTCAGTATTCAGAGATTTAAATAAATCTGTGAATATAGGCATAACAAAGGTCAAAATAACGGCCACTGCTAATACTGCAACGCACAATACTGCTGCCGGATAAATCATGGCAGAATATAGACGAGCTCTTAACCTATAATCTTTTTCATATTGATTAGCCAGCTGCTCAAGCACTGTCTCTAAAATACCACCGGCTTCACCTGCCTGGATCATATGTATCATTACAGGTTTAAAAACCTTGGGATACAAGTTCATGGCCTCAGATAGTGAAGCCCCTTTGTGCACATCTTGAGCAACGCCACTAATTACAGCCTTTAATTTTATATTATCCGTCTGTTCAATAAGAATATCCATAGCACTAACTAAGGCAACACCGGCTCCCACCAGGGTTGCAAACTGTCTGCAAAAAATTGCCACATCATACATGGTAATTTTCCCAGCAAACAAACCTGACCAAAAGTATTTTTTCTGCACATTGGTTTTAGCAATTTTTGTAACCATGAGTCCTTGGTTACGAACATAAGCTGCCACTGCCGCTTCATTAGCCGCATTAATTATCCCTACAACTACTTCGCCTGTTTTTCGTCGTGCTTTAAAGCTAAAGCTCTCCATGTGCGCAGCCTCCTAACAGCCTATATACCTGCAACGAATCGTTCAAAATCTTTTTGCTCTACACAGCGCTGCAAGGCAACTTCTTTATCTACAATATGGGTACGTACTAATTTTCCCAAGGCCGCGTCCATACTAACCATACCATATTGTGAACCGGTCTGAATATAAGACTGCAATTGATGAGTTTTACCTTCACGAATAATGTTACGCAGGGCAGGGGTAGCCACTAGTATCTCAAACGCAGCCACCCTTGCATTACCTGCTACCGTAGGCAACAACTGCTGAGCCACAATACCCTGCAATGTTCCCGCTAACTGAACTTGTATCTGTCTTTGCTGATGTTCCGGAAAAACATCAATAATACGATTAACCGTTTGGGCCGCATCTGCCGTATGCAGCGTTGCTAACACCAAATGGCCGGTTTCAGCGGCCGTAATAGCAATACCTATAGTTTCCGCATCACGCATTTCTCCAACCAAAATCACATCAGGGTCTTCACGCAAAGCCGCTCGCAGGCCATTGCCAAAAGTCAAAGTATCAGAGTTAACCTCCCTTTGGTTAACAATACTGTTTAAATGTGGGTACCTATACTCAATAGGATCTTCCAGCGTAATAATATGATCTTTTCTAGTTTTGTTAATATAATTAATCATAGCAGCCAAAGTTGTAGATTTACCACTGCCGGTTGGACCTGTTACTAAGACCAAACCACGTGGCAAGTGCGCAAAAGTGGCCAAAACCTGTGGTAAATGTAGTTGTTCAAAGGTAGGTATTTCATTGGGAATTAAGCGCAAAACAGCAGCTGCACAACCATTTTGCCTAAAGACATTTACACGGAATCCGCTTATATTAGGAATATTATAAGAAAAGTCAACTTCACCCTTAGCTTTAAAAATAAGGCAATGTTTTTCGTCCATTAAAGCATTCGCTAAGGACAAGGTGTCCTGAGTAGTTAAAGGTTCCATATCCAAGCGGTTAAGTTTACCATTAACACGAAAAACAGGTGGCAAGCCTACCGTTAAATGCACATCAGATGCTTTTGCTTCTACAGCTTTTAATAATATATCATCAATTTTTAGCACTATCTCACCCCTCACTAAATGCTACCCGCACTAGTTCTTCTAAAGTCGTCTGTCCTGCCAAAACCTTGGAAATACCATCTTCCCTGATTGTAGACGTCCCTTGTTTTTTTGCTAAAGCGAAAATCTCTTGGTCGGAGGCATGTTGCATAATAAGCTTTTTCATTTCCGGTAAAAGCAGCATCACTTCATGAATGGCTAACCGTCCTTGGTAGCCTGTATAATGGCACTGAGCGCATCCCTCACCCTTGCACAAGACCAAAGGATCATGAGGACCTATACCAAGGAGTATTCTTTCATCAGATTCCGGTCCCGGTGTATATTCTGTTTTACAATCAGGACAAATACGGCGAACAAGACGCTGAGCAACAACTCCCCTAACAGAAGAAACTATTAAAAATGGTTCTATACCCATGTCCAGGAGCCTAGTAATAGCTCCCGGTGCGTCATTAGTATGCAGGGTAGATAAAACTAAGTGACCTGTGAGAGCAGCGTTAATAGTGATTTCAGCTGTTTCTGCGTCACGCACTTCACCAACCATAATAATATTAGGATCTTGGCGCAAAATTGTACGTAAGCCATTGGCAAAGGTGAGTCCAGCCTTATTGTTTACCGAAACCTGATTTACCCCGGCAATACGATATTCAACCGGGTCCTCTACAGTAATAATATTTTTTGCTACGCTATTTAACTTCATCAAAGTAGCATATAAAAGTGTTGATTTTCCACTGCCTGTTGGCCCCGTTGCTAAAACCAAGCCATAAGAATTGCTAATCATCTTACTATAAAGCTCCATGTTTTTAGCAGAAAAGCCCAATTCGTTCAGCTTAATATTTACAGCTTCTTTATCCAAAATACGCATTACTACTTTTTCCCCTAAAATCGTGGGTAAGGTAGAAACACGTACATCAATCTCTCGTCCTTTTTTCATAATCTTAATACGGCCATCTTGAGGCAAACGTTTTTCAGCTATATCCATTTCCGCCATAATTTTAATACGAGATAAAAGTGGTGCCTGTGTACTTTTAGGAAAAGTAATAACTTCTCGCAAAACACCATCAACTCTAAATCGCACTCTAACCTTGTCTTCTGCCGGTTCAATATGTACGTCACTGGCTTTATCTTGCACCGCCTGATCTAGAAGAGAATTAACTATACTAACAATAGGGGCATTTTCCGTTGCATCAACTAAATCCCGAATAGTGGCCGTTACTTCTTCATTTTTCAGCCTATTAACGGCATTTTCCACACGTCCTTTAACACCGTAATTATTATTAATTGCCGCCACGATATCCTTGGCTTCTGCTAATACTGTCTCAACTTCAAGTCCACTAACCATGCGCACATCATCAATGGCATAAAAGTTTGTAGGATCATTCATAGCCAATAGTAAACGACTTCCCTCTATCCGTATAGGCATAATATTGTAGCGCTCTGCCAAAAATAAGGGCACCACACTTAAAGCCTCCGCCTGTATCTCCATCTCGCTAAGCTGAACATAGGCTACGCCTAATTGTTGTTCCAATGTACGTAACATTTGCTGTTCGTTAATATACCCCAGAGATATTAACGTTTCGCCTAGTCTTTTCCCGTTGTTTCCCTGCTCAGCTAAAGCATGTTCCAGTTGTTTTTTAGTAATGGCTCCTGCTTCTACCAGCAATTCACCCAGACGCTTTTTTCTTTCCACAAGGAAGCCTCCTTATTTATCTATTCAAACATTAGTATTATATCTGAAAAATATGTTTTGTATTTCCCCAGCAAAAAGTTTACCTTTTGCAATAATTATACTATAATATATGTACAGTATCAATTGAAGATAAATATATAAACCGCAGGAGGCTCAATCATGGATAAAAATCACGCAAAAATGGACAAAGTAAGTTGTGCCATTCTAGCTGCTTTTATTTTAATGAGTGGAACCCATTTTAGCTGTCGTTACGATGTTGGCGCCCTTGTAGATACCATGTTTCAGAAAGTTTCTGCAGAAACTTATCTACGAGAAACTTCCCATACAACACAAGTAGCCTTGGCTGCCCCAACAGCTAATGATAGCGCTGAAGAGGCTTTAACCACAGTGACAAAGTCTATTGCACGTAATCCTTTTGCCGTTCCGGCCGGAGCTATGCCTGTAAATACTACTTATGTACCTTCTGACATTAACGGCAGTAATAATAACATGAATAATAATAAATCCGTACAACCAAAAGTCCCTGCAGCCCCTAGTGCTCCTATACTACAGGGCATTGTCCAAAGCGGCAGTAAGAGTATGGCAATTATTGAATACATGGGAACCAGTAAAGCTTATAGTTTGGGTCAAGAAGTTGGCGGATACACTTTGGAAAGTATTGGAGCTAGATCGGTGTCTCTTGGTGGTGAGCAAATAAGCATAGGAGGTAACGGTTAATGACCTTCGACATAAGGCCTTTGCGGGCTTTGGTTTTAGCCTTCCTTTTAGTAATAGGCAGCTTTTCCACTTGCGTGGCTGCGGAAAATGTATCACTAACAATTCAAAAAGGTGACATTCGTGACGTGTTGGCTGCGCTCTCGGCAATTTCCGGGCAAAGTATCGTTACAGATGATAGTGTCAAGGGAACAATTTCCATAGACTTGGAAAATGTTCCTTTTACTACTGCTCTAGATCTGGTCACTCGCTCTAAAGGCCTAGCCTATAAAACCGTTAGTAATGTTATAGTGGTGTCTTCCTACGAAAATATTAATAAATTTTTTGGCAATGTTGGCGTCTACAAGTTGCAATATGCTAAAGCTTCTGAAGTTTTAGATACTTTGAAAACAATTATAAAAGGAGATGGGCTTAGTGCCGATGCCGTTACCAATTCTATCGTCTTTACCGGTAATGGGGGCGAAGAGGCCAAGCTCCGTGATGCACTGACACTTCTAGACGTAGCAACTAAACAGGTAACCTTAGAAGCAAAAATTATCGCTATAAGTGTAGAAGATGAAAAGAATCTCGGTGTTACTTGGGATTGGACTGTCCTCCCACAATCCGAAGATACAGGCAGCAGCAGCTCTTCAAAATATGGTGGTATTATTGACCTAAGTCATGGTTATACTGCTCGTTTTCAGGCAACGGTAAATGCTTTGATTACCAATGGTAAAGCCAAAATATTAGCAACTCCTCGAATTATAACCATACCGGGAAAGGCAGCCAGTATCTTCATTGGCGACCATATTCCCGTACTAACTGATAAGATTGAAAATGGCACTACTACTACCACTACGTCCTATGTAGATGCCGGTATTAAACTTTCCTATACGCCTATAGTAAGCGATGATGGCTATATAACTTCCGTAGTGCATACCGAAGTTAGTACGCCAACTTTGGTATCCGAACTTAAAAATTACAAAATCACCAGCCGAACTGCTGACACTAATGTACGTATGCGCAACGGTGAGACCCTTGTTATTGGTGGTTTAATCAATGAGGAAGAACAAAAAAGTTTTAAAAGCATTCCTTTCCTTTCCAATATCCCCTTGTTAGGGGAATTATTCAAAAGCAGAAGTACAACCAAGAGTAAAACAGAAGTAATGATGATACTTACACCATACATTACTAATGCCGGAGAATCTCCCGCTATATATAACGACAAGGTTAAAAATGCTTCCTTGACCGCGGTACCGGGTTCTCAAGAAGAAGAAGAGGCCAAACGCATTAAACGTGAAGAGCAGAGCATAAGTGGAGAAAAAGTTGATGCTTCACTTAGCCCAGTAAAAAAAGAAACTATGCGGCAGCGGTTTGACGCAAGGATAGCCGAACAGCAAACAAATGAAAATAGTTGACAATAATGCCAAAGCACCTGACTCATTTAAAATGAGACAGGTGCTTTTTTAATCAGCTTACATTACGCGCTTTATTTCTTTCTTATTGTCCTTACAACCTCTTCAATATTAGGATTAGCTAATATACCACTTATCATGGCACATCCTGCAATGCCGCAGCTCATTACTTGCCTGTATTTATCTACACCAATACCGCCAATTCCTACAATAGGAATATGCACTGCCTCCTTTATTGCGCGCAATCTTTCCAGACCAACCGCTTTGGCATCCAACTTACTACCTGTAGGGTATACGGCCCCTACGCCCAAATAATCAGCCCCACGTTTTTCTGCGTCTAAGGCTTCGTCCACTGTGTGAGCAGAAATACCAATAATCGTATCTTCTCCCAATTGCCTTCTGGCTTGCTCTATATTATCATCTTCCTGACCTAAATGTACCCCTGCTGCACATATTTTCTGAGCCACAGTAATATTATCGTTTATAAGCAAAGGTACTTTATAACTATCACAAAGTATTTTTACTTTTTCTCCTATTTTTAAAAAAGTTGGCAAATCTATATTTTTTTCACGCAACTGCACTAAAGTTACTCCCCCACTAAGTGCCGCTTCTAAACAGACATAAAAATCCCTGCCCGCAAGATATTGCCTATCAGTAACTAAATATATGCCATAATCTATACTTGGTTTCATAGCTTATCTCCCCTAAAACCCTCCGCTGCCTTAAGGCCATTTAAGTTACTAACCGCATCAAAAAGCTTTACCTTAAAAGTTCCTAATCCATCCCCACCGTTTAATGCAGCAGCATGTTCTGCCGCCACATTCATGGCTGTAATGCCAAAAAGTGCAGCTGAAAAATAGTCGTCGCTCACTGCCGCCCCACAGGCAATTAGAGTAGTTGTCATACAACCGGTTCCTGTTACTTTGGCTAATAGTTCATGCCCATTACGCCCAATAACTACTTGCCTGCCATCACTAACGGCATCAATAGCGCCTGTAACAGCTACTACACAGTTAAATTTTTTAGCAGCCTGACGGGCAAATTCCCCTTTAATATCACAATCTATGCCGGCATCCACACCCTGGCCAAAGTTATTATCCCCCAAAAGCGCTCTACATTCAGCATAATTACCACGGATAATTTGTACCCCGTTCGTTATTAATTCTATAGCCATATCTAAGCGCATTTTTGTAGCCATAACCCCTACAGGATCTAAAACAATAGGAATTCCCCGCATTTTAGCAATTTTGGCAGCAGCTAACATAGAAGCAAATTTTATTTTATTTACAGTCCCTAAATTAAGCACTAACGCATCTGCGTTTCCTGTAATATCAGCCATCTCTTCCAACGCATCGGCCATAACAGGGGCCGCTCCAAAACATAAGGTAATATTAGCACAATCACTGGCAGTTACATAGTTTGTTATATGATGAATTAAAGGTTTATGCTTTTTAATACTAAGATCTATTATTCTAAATTTTTCCAGCAGCAACTTCATTCTTCATATCCTGCTTTCCTGAACATCTTTACAAAATGGTGCGTAGGACCACACCCCTTACCAATATCCAAAGCGTGTTTAATTGCCAACGTAACATATGCTTTACTCTCTTTTACTGCTTCAGGCAAATGCAAACCTTGTGCCAAATTTGCCGCCAATGCCGATGATAAAGTGCACCCTGTACCATGTGTATTCTTAGTAGCAATCTGCTCACCTGCAAACCACATTCCTCCGTTAGCGGTATAGAGAAAATCATCAGCAGATTTGTCTAAATGGCCACCTTTTATCAAAACATTTTTTGCCCCTAAGGCTAAAATTTTCTTAGCGGCTTTTATCATTGCTTCCCTATCTTGTACAGCGAACCCAACTATGCGTTCCGCCTCCGGTAAATTAGGTGTTACCAATGTTGCTAAGGGCAAAAGTTTTTCTACAAGAGCACTACAAGCATCAGGCGCCAATAAATCAAACCCACTTTTAGAAACCATAACCGTATCCAAGACAATAATAGGAGGCTTATAGTAAGCAAGCCTTTCCGCAATTATATTTATAATATTTACTTGAGAAACCATTCCTATTTTTACCGCGTCTACTCTAATATCTGAAAAAATAGCATCTATTTGTGCCGCTACTACTTCCTCATCTATATTCTGCACCATAGTTACACCTTGAGTGTTTTGTGCCGTTACAGCAGTTATAACACTCATACCAAAACAACCATGAGCTGCGAAGGTTTTTAGGTCAGCTTGTATTCCAGCACCACCGGACGAATCCGAACCTGCAATAGTCAACAAATGTTTCATATTTCCTCCTATCATCAAAACAGGCACAGGCTGAAACTTACAGCTTGTGCCTGTTGATGTTTTAGTTAATTTTTTGAACCATAGCTACTATATTTTCCACCGTAAATCCATATTTTTCATAAACTACGTCACCGGGCGCTGAAGCTCCAAACTTATTAATACCAATGACGCGCTCATCACTGCCGGTATATTTACTCCAACCAAAAGGGATTCCTGCTTCAATAGCAATCCTAGGTATACCCGTTGGCATAACACTTTCTTTATACGATTGGTTTTGTTTATCAAACATATCCCATGAAGGCATGGAAACAACGCTTACATTGATTTTTTTCTCAGCCAAAGCTTTTTGTGCCGCCAGAGCCAAAGACACTTCACTTCCTGCGGCTAAAAGCACTGCTTTTAGCTTATTAGGGGTACCTGGATTTAAGACATAAGCCCCTTTTACTGCATTAGTCCTAATCAAATCTTTGTATTCTGTTAATACCGGTAACTTTTGACGACTTAATAACAAGCAAGTCGGTTGTTCGGCATTAAGGCAAGCACTACGCCAGGCTACGGCAGTTTCCAGAGCATCAGCAGGCCTAAACACAGAAACGTTTGGCATCATTCGTAAACTCATTGTTTGCTCAATTGGTTGATGTGTTGGCCCATCTTCGCCCAAAGCTATACTATCGTGTGTCAAAACATAAATACTACGAATCCCCATTAATGCGGACATACGCACCGCGGGCCGTAAGAAGTCTGCAAATACCAAAAATGTTCCGCCGTAAGGAATGAAACCTCCATGCAAAGCCAGCCCATTTAAAATAGCACCCATAGCATGTTCACGCACACCAAAATGCATATTACGTCCGCTTGGATTAGCCGCAGAAAAATAACCTTCTGCTTTTACCACAGTTTTATTAGAAGGCCCTAAATCTGCACTTCCACCCACTAAGGCCGGAATCATTTTAGAAAGCGTCTGCAATATTTCGCCGGAGGCTTCGCGTGTAGAAGTTTTAGCTACATTAGCAAATATTTTCTCCAAATCTGATTGGTCAATACTAAGCTTACCCATAAGTCTATCCTGCAGTTCTTCGGAAAGTTCAGGATAAGCTTTGGCATACTTCTTCATCATGCCTTCCCAATCAGCTTGATTTTTTTTGCAGACGGATAATTTGCCGGCAAAATATGTCTTAACTTCATCTGGCACATAAAAAGTTTTTTTAGGATCCCAACCCGCTTTTTCTTTAGTCAGAGAAACATTCTCTACACCTAAAGGCTCTCCATGCGCAGCTGCGCTGTCTTGTTTAGGACTGCCAAACCCAATATGAGTATCAACAATAACCAAAGAAGGATGTTTTTTATCAGCTCTCGCCGCTTTTATAGCAGCAATCATAGCATCCAAATCTTCCGAGGAAGCTACCTTTAAAACTTGCCAGCCATAAGCCTCAAAACGTTTACCTACATCTTCGCCAAAAGCTATATCTGTCTTGCCTTCAATAGTTATTTTATTATTGTCATACAAGAAAATCAACTTACCTAACCCTAATGTTCCTGCTAAAGATGCCGCTTCCGAAGAAATACCTTCCATCAAATCGCCATCGGAGGTCAAGCCATAAGTATAGTGATCTACTACTTTAAATCCTTTTTTATTATACTTGGCAGCCAACATTTCTTCTCCAATAGCAAAACCAACAGCCATAGCAAATCCGTGCCCTAAAGGACCGGTAGAGGCCTCTACGCCTGCAGTTTGACCATACTCCGGGTGTCCCGGTGTCTTGGAATCCCATTGGCGAAAGTTTTTCAAATCTTTAATACTAAGACCAAAACCTGCCAAATGTAACATAGAGTAAAGTAACGCCGAACCATGCCCAGGCGACAAAATAAAGCGATCACGATTAAACCAACTTGGATTCTTTGGATTATATTTAATGAACCTATCCCAAAGAACATACATCAAGGGAGCTACTCCCAAAGGGAAACCAGGATGTCCTGAATTTGCAGCTTGTACCTGGTCTACGGAAAGAAAACGCAGCGTATTAATCGCGACTTGGTCAATTTTTTTCATTGATGGATTCTCCTTATAATATCTTTCTCTAACCTTCCCCCATGCAATGGGCTAATGCTTCAGTGCTTTTCACTTAAGGGAATTTCTTCAGAAAACAGAGTATATTTACTAGATAATTTATACTCATATTGTTTAATTATAAAGTAAAATCTCTAAAAAATAAAGTCTATTCTTGTTTTAACAACAATTTTACAATATCTGCACGGCTGACTATACCAATTAATTTACTGCCATCCACTACCGGTATTTGTTTAATGTTGTTATTGAGCATAAGCCTGGCCACTTCGCTAATATCCGTATCTTCTTTAACTGTTATTAAGTCTTCAGTCATAATATCTGAAGCAGTTTGAGCTAGAATTTTCTTGAAATCCTCATTATAGCGTTCCACCCCGTGATAATAAATAACAGCGCCCAAAATATTAATAAACTCCGGTAGTCTTGGTGACATTTCCCGCCTTAAAAGATCCCCTTCTGTTACGATGCCAATCAAATACCCGCCATCACTAAGGACCGGCAAACCGGAAACTTTATTATCAATAAGCACCTGTGCGATTTCGTCAATGGTACTATCACGGTTTACACTAACAACCGCTTTTGTCATAACTTCTTTTACGTCCATATATTTTACCTCCTATATTTTATTTATCTTCTGCCAATTGTGCTTTGCGCTCAGCGATAATTTTTTCTGCAAGCCGCTGTGGCACATCTTCATAGTGGTCAAATTTTATTTCAAAAGTACCTAAACCCTGAGTTAAAGCTCGTAAATCTACAGCATATTCCGCCAGTTCAGCATATGGTACCTGGGCTTTTACACAACTCATACCATCATCCATACTCTGCATCCCTAATATGCGGCCACGTTTAGTGTTTAAATCCCCTATAACATCTCCCATCATGCCTTCAGTACAATAAACATTCAAGTTATAATAGGGTTCCAATAATACGGGGTTAGCTTTTTCGCTGGCTTTTTGAAATGCCTGATGAGAAGCAATTTTAAAAGCCATTTCCGAAGAATCTACCGCATGATAAGAACCATCAAGCAAAGTAATCCGTAAATCTACAACGGGATACCCTGCCAAAATACCATGTTCAAGAGATTCTCTCATACCTTTTTCTACTGCAGGAATGTATTGACGCGGGATAGCACCGCCAAAAATTTTATCAACAAATTCAAACCCTTCCCCTGGGTTTAATGGTTCCATTTTAATGACAACATGACCGTATTGACCATGTCCCCCACTTTGTTTCTTGTGTTTTCCTTCAACCTCGGCAGTCCCTCGAACAGTTTCACGGTATTCGATGATAGGTGCCTTTAACTGAGCTTCCACGCCAAATTTGCGTTTCATGCGCTCCATTATAATTTCAATATGTTGGTCGCCCATGCCACTTATTAAAGTCTCTTTCGTAACCGTATTACGACTAACAATAATAGTTGGATCCTCATCCATTAACCGATTAAGTGCATTGGCTATCTTCTCTTCTTCTCCTTTTTTCTTGGCATATATCGCTCTTGTGTACATTGGCAGAGGGAAAACAATTGGTGCAAACTTTACCGGCGAGGCCTTATCACTAATAGTGTCCCCTGTTGCCGTATATTGCAATTTTGAGACAACGCCAATATCACCGGCAGTAATAGTTTTCATTGGAATTTGCGATTTTCCTAACATAGTAAATACGGTACCAATGCGTTCTTCCTGTTCACGGCTGGCATTATAAATTGTACTATCACTGGCAATATTGCCGGAAAACACACGTAAAAAGCTTAATCGACCCACAAAAGGATCCGAAGTAGTTTTAAATACCAGTGCCGCCATAGGTGCATTCGCATCACGAATAATTTCTTTGCCTGTTTTTATATCCGTAACTGTGTAATCGTTTAAAATAGCTGGATAAGTATAATCAATAACAGCATTCATTAATCTTCCCAAGCCAATATTTTTGTATGCACTGCCACAAATAACCGGGAAAATTATTGCTTGGCGAATTCCTTTTATTAAACAACTTTTTATTTCTTCGTCACTAATTGTCTCTCCCTCTAAATACCGCATCATACAATTGTCATCTGCCTCCACGGCAGCTTCCACCATTTTATCATGTGCATCTTTTGCCCACTCCAACATATCTGAAGGAATATCTATCTCATCTGAACCATTACCGCTGGCTTTATACGCTTTCATTTTGAAAACATCAATAACGCCACAAAAATCCTCAGCTTTACCCAAGGGTAATTCCAATGGCAACACGCGTTTGCCAAATTTAGTACGCAAATTATGTAAAATACTGTCATAATCAGCATTATCACGATCCATTTTATTAACAAAAACTATTCTAGGCAATTTAGCTTCTTCTGCCATTTTCCAACATTGTTCCGTTCCGACCTGTACTCCTGAAATAGCGCAAACAACAATTAGCGCGCTATCAACCGCACGAAAAGCACCCTTTACCTCTGCCACAAAATCAGAAAAGCCAGGGGTATCAATAAAATTTATTTTTGAATCGCGCCATTCAACAGGCGCCAACGTAGCATTTACCGATACGCCACGTTTAATTTCTTCCGGCTCATAGTCTGTGGTGGTAGCTCCATCTTCCACCTTGCACATTCTGCTAATAGCCCCAGAACGGTAAAGCAATGCTTCTGTCACGGATGTTGTTCCCGCTCCACCATGACCCACAATGGCAACATTTCTAATCTTATCTCCCGTGTACTCTTTCACAATTACTTCCCCCTTTTCCGATTTACATTATGCTGTTTAAATTCTATGATAAGGGAGATTTTTCCTGCTTTTTCAACATTTTGAAAACAATAAAAATATACCATTAATATAATGTAAACTTATATACACTATATTAATGGTATATGCTGATTAAAACTATTATGTTAGTTACATTTGTTAAATCATGAATGTTCATCGTCTTTATCTTTTTTGCGTTTATGCCAATACATATAGCCATAGACAACAGCAATTAAACTAACAAGAATTGCCAACCTATCCATATTTTGACGAAAATTTACAACATCATGTCCTAAAACAACCTCTATAGCCGTGGAAGGAAATTTCCCTATAAAAGTTGCAATACAATAATCACGAATGCTCATTTTACTAACAGCCCCCAAGGCAGTCAATATTCCTGAGGGGAAATACGGCATAGTGCGCGCGATTGTCATAGCTGCTAGTCCATTATCACTGCTCATCTCGTCAAGCCTTTTTAGACTATTGCTTTGTTCAATAACCTTCTCCGCATATGCTCTTAGAAAATACCGCATAATAAGAAAGCTAATAATAACCCCTACGGATTCGGCAGTCCATGAAATTAAAATTCCCAAAGGTAAGCCAAAAATCAAACCATTAGCTGTAGATAAAAAAATAGAAGGTAAAAAGCCCACAGCATTAATAAGGACATCTAATAAAAAACTAATGGCTATAGCCCATATTCCGTACGAAGCTAAAAATTCAACTGTACTCTCTATATTACCGCTAGTAGCCAAAGTCCATACTTTTGCAAAAAAGTTTGGTGACATAATATTTATAGCCAAAACTAATAATATAAGTGTAGCTAATGCAATAATCTTAACCACATTATCTTGCTTATCCCAATTTTTTTTGTCCATGTAACCCTCTAATCTTAGGAATAAAAAATTTTTTCAAATCTTTCATCAAATTGATTTTTCAATGCTGCAGTAACCTGTATAAACAGCTTTTTATTATTCATAGCTTCTTTAGCCAATTCACGTGCCTCTACCAAAACCTCTGTGTCTCGCATTATATCAGCAATATATAAATCAGGCAAGCCGTGTTGTCTAAATCCAAACAATTGTCCTGCACCACGCAACTCTAAATCCTTTTCTGCTAAGATAAAACCATCACCGCATGTGCGCATTATTTGCAGCCGCTCCAAAGTCTCCGGGTTTTCTGATGCTGTCAGTAACACACAATAAGATTGTATGTCGCTGCGACCAACACGGCCACGTAACTGGTGAAGTTGGGCTAAGCCAAAACGATCTGCCCCTTCGATAACCATGAGATTCGCATTAGGTACATTGACTCCAACTTCTATAACTGTGGTTGCGATTAAAACCTTTATTTCTCCTGCTGCAAAAGCTGCCATAACCTTATCTTTTTCCTCTGCTTTTAGGCGACCATGAAGGAGCCCGCAAGGTATTCCGCGCAAGTAACCGGCAGTTAGCCCCTCATATATTTCCGTAACAGACTTAGCCTCTACCAGTTCTGACTCCTCAATAAGCGGACAAACCACATAGGCCTGAAATCCCGCCTTTACCTGTCGGACCATACCTTTATACACCTCTGCTCTTTTGGCGTCAGTATAACACAAGGTATTAATAGGCTTACGTCCCGGTGGCATACCTTTCATAAGAGAAATATCCAAGTCACCATAGACAGTGAGAGCCAAAGTTCTAGGAATAGGCGTAGCGGTCATAACTAAAACATCTGGGGCAAAAGCAGACTTATTTACAAGTTTTGCCCTTTGTTCCACACCAAAACGATGCTGCTCATCAGTAACCACCAAAGCTAAGGAGTTAAATTTTACCGTATCTTGAATAAGAGCGTGGGTTCCCACCACAACATTTAAACTGCCATCTGCCAACCCTGCAATAATCTTTTGCCGCTTAGCACCTTTTATATTGCCTGTGAGAAGGCTTACGTTAATCCCTGCAGGCTTCAAACAAGCAGTAAGGGTTGCGTAGTGTTGAACAGCTAAAATCTCAGTAGGGACCATAATACAGCCTTGATAGCCATTTTCTACCGCTTTAGCTAAGGCTAATGCCGACAAAATGGTCTTCCCTGAACCTACATCTCCTTGCAGCAGCCTATGCATAGGCTGCTCTTCCTGCATGTCTAGAGAAATTTCGTTCCAGGCCTTGGCTTGAGCCTCAGTTAAAGTAAATGGCAGCTTAGCTAGAACCTTAGATATTACTTTACCATCTTTAGCCATTTTAATGCCACCACGTGTATCCTTTACCTTACTCCTGTAATATAACAAACCACATTGGAGCAAATACAGTTCTTCAAAAATAAAACGTTCTTTAGCTCTAGCCAAAAGTGCAAAGTTTTTAGGGAAATGTATGTTTTCTAATGCGTCTAAACGAGGCAGTAAAGAATTTTTTATTATTATTTCCTCAGGCAAAGATTCCGGCAATTCTTTTCGAGCTAAAGTTAATGCCTGTTTTACAGCATACCTAACATTGTTTTGGGTCAAATTCCCCGATAGATTATAAATTGGCAAAATGCCAAGACCTTCCGACTTTATTTCATCAGATAAATAAGAAAATGTAGCTCCACTGACACTTTTTGCTGTGCGTCCCGGTGAAACTTTTCCGGTGACTAAAATCTTTTTCCCTATCTCTAAGCTTTTTAGTTGAAAACGTTGATGAAGAAAAAGAAATATCTCTGCGTAACCAGTCTCATCTCTTACTGTAACTGTTGCATAACTCTTATTACGGGCCGAACGTTTATTGGCCATATTAACTACTTCAGCGGCAAAAACTTGGTTTACACCGTTGGTAGATAGTTCCTTAATTTTTTTAAGATGTGAATAATCCATGTAACAGCCCTGACGAGGAAATCTGTTTAATAAATCACCAATAGTTATAATATTTAGGTTGGCAAAATCGGCCTTTTTTTTAGGTCCAATGCCTTTTAGTGCAGTGATTGGCTCATGCCACCACATAAATGACACCTCCTGTTTAAAATGTTATATTTTTTACTTGCATTTTATATTCAATATATGTTAAAATACCCCTGTTGAGTTTGAGAGAAAGCATTGCCCTACAACTTAAAGGAGGTGGGACTATGGCATGCATTTGCGAGATTTGTAAAAAAGGTGAGTTGGCAGGAAATAACGTCAGCCATTCCAATAGGCATACAAAACGTTCCTGGAAGCCAAATATTCAGCGGGTTAGAGCAGTTGTTGACGGTACGGTTAGTCGCGTCAACGTTTGCACTCGTTGCTTACGCTCCGGCAAAGTAACACGCGCAATTTAAGTTATGACACCTAAAAAATGAAACCAAATACCTTCGGGTACTTGGTTTCTTTTTCTTTTATTTAACCGGGGCACCACACTCTGGACAAAATCTAACGCTGGCACTTATCTTAGCCTTACAGGAAGGACAAATTATAGAAGAAACATATTCTTTAAGCTTTTTGTCGAAATTATCAAAGAATTCCATTGCTTCACGATTTTGCGACTTAAGGCTGTATACCTCTATCCGCTCCTTGCGTATATCCAATATTATTTGGCAGCTTCCTTGATCCAAGCCTTGTACGGAAAATGTAAATAATTTTTGTTTTTGCTTGCCCGTAAAGAATGTTTTTTCCTGACTAAGTATTGTACCATTTAGCAGTCTTTTCTCATCGTCACGTGCTTCAACCTTAACAGCCATTTCGGCTGCGACCAAAAGGCCGACCTGCCATGCTACAGCGGGTTCTATTTCATATGTTCTTTCTTCAAAACACCCACCGGAACCATTTATTTGCATTACCTTCAAACCCCCATCTTAATTTCATTGCTATTATTATAACATAATTACTTACCAATGAGAGAGAAAAAAGTGAGCAGATTGTTAACTTTTTCACAAAGACTGTGCATCGAACAAGGAATCTATTACGTTCAGTAAATATTGAAAAATAAAAGTGGCTGCCTCATTTTTCATTGAGACAACCACAAATTTTTTTATTTATTTTGCATAATCAACGGCACGAGTTTCGCGCACTATAATAACTTTGATTTGACCAGGATATTCCATTTCTTCCTCAATCTTCTTAGCAACATTTCGTGCTAATAAAACCGCCTCATCATCATCAATCTTATCTGGTTTAACCATAATACGAATTTCACGGCCTGCTTGTACTGCATAACATTTTTCTACGCCCTCAAAGGACTCAGAAATCTCTTCCAATCGAGTTAAACGTTTCAAGTAGGTCTCCAAGGTCTCTCGTCTAGCTCCGGGTCTGGCAGCGGAAATAGCATCTGCGGCAGCAACCAGAACAGCTTCAACACTAGTAGGTTCAACATCACCGTGATGTGATTCAATAGCATTAATAACAATAGCAGACTCATGATACCTTTTGGCAACTTCCGCACCTAATTCAACGTGGGAACCCTCCATCTCATGATCAACAGCTTTACCAATATCATGCAGCAAACCGGCTCTCTTAGCCATGGTTACATCAACGCCCAATTCAGCGGCCATTAAGCCTGCCAAATGCGCAACTTCAGTAGAATGCTTCAAGACATTTTGTCCATAACTTGTTCTGTAGCGTAAACGTCCTAATAATTTAATAATTTCCGGATGTACACCGTGGACACCTGTATCAAAAGTTGCTTGTTCGCCTGCATCCTTAATTTTTTGCTCAATTTCTTTTTGTGCTTTTTCTACCATTTCTTCAATACGCGCCGGATGAATACGTCCATCGTTAATAAGTTTTTCCAACGCCGTACGAGCTATTTCTCGCCGAACAGGGTCAAAACCGGATACTATTACAGCCTCCGGAGTATCATCAATAATCAAATCAATACCGGTCAAAGTTTCTAGAGTTCTAATGTTACGACCCTCACGCCCGATAATTCTGCCTTTCATTTCATCGTTAGGCAACGCCACAACAGAAACAGTAGTTTCTGCTACGTGATCGGCTGCACAGCGTTGAATAGCCATGGAGATTATTTCTCTAGCCTTATTATCAGCCTCATCTTTGGCTTGTTGTTCTAAATCTTTGATTAATTTAGCGGTATCGTGCTTAACCTCAACCTCTACATTACTCAGTAATTCTCGTTTGGCATCATCAGATGTCAACCCTGAAACTCGCTCTAGCTCGCTTCTTTGTTTTAAATATAATTCCTCAATCCTATCTTGAGAATCGCGCAATTTACTAGTTTGCTCAATTAAATTTTCTTCCTTTTTTTCATAGGAGTCCAACTTTTTATCAAGATTTTCTTCTTTTTGCACCAATCTACGTTCAGATTTCTGCAATTCAGCACGACGTTCCTTATTTTCACGTTCCATTTCGGTCCGCAGTCTGTGTATTTCTTCTTTTGCTTCCAATAATGCTTCTTTTTTCTTCGCCTCGCCGGTCTTTTCGGCTTCTTGAACGATACGACTTGCGGTCTCTTCAGCTGTAGCAACTTTGCCTTCTGCAATATTTTTACGAACTAAATAACCCGCAGCACCTCCAACAATACCAACACCGACGGATATTACGATTATCTCTAAAATAATCTTCACCTCCTCAGTATAATTTCCCCAACATTTTCACAAACATTTTTATTATTTTTACTACTTACAAACAAATGAGGCAACCATAGGTCGCCTCGTGGATAACAACATTAAACATTAACACGATTGGATATAGTAATTCTATCTGTTTTTTCAGAAAGTGTCAAGATTTCCCTACATATATATAGGTTTATTCCAACTGTTTTAGTGTTTTTTTTATGAGATCGCCGCTAAAGCCACGGGTTGCTAACGCCCTTGCTAAATTGGCTGCACCTTTTTCATTAGTTAGTCCAAACTTTTTAGGATTCTTTTTAAGGCAGTCACTGCCAAAATCAACTGCTCTTGCCGCTTCCTCTTCTTCTGTTAGTTTGTCTAATATACCGCTAATAAGTTCTTTCTTCACCTGCTTCTTCATAAGTGTAAGATACAAATGACCCTTACCATAATATTTTTTTGCTAACCACGAACGGTATACCTTATTTGCATAATTTTCTTCATTTAAAAGTTTATAGTCTTTAAGCTTTATTACAACCTGATCAATAACTTCTTGTGGGCATTGCCGCATACGCATTTTCCACTCTAAGTCTTGTTGGCTGTGATCACGATAGCTAAGCTTTGTTAAAGCAAACTCATAGGCCGCTGCTACCGAAGTTATTGGCGGCTTAGGCTTTGTCGGCATCGTCGCCACTACCTTCCGGGGTGGCCTCTGGGCTTTCAGGCACTGGGGGCAAAGGAACAGGAAGTGCTACTTCCCTAACTTTAGCTTCAATTTCAGCAGCCATTTCAGGATGCTTTTTCAAGAAATCTTTAGCATTCTCTCTTCCTTGACCAATACGCTCATCGCCATAAGAATACCAGGCACCACTCTTATTAATAATATTAAATTCAGCACCTAAATCTACCAAACAGCCTTCATGGGAAATACCTTCTCCATACATAATATCAAATTCAGCTTGTTTAAACGGAGGGGCAATTTTATTTTTAACAACTTTAACTCTCGTTCTGTTGCCAATCATGTCATTTCCACTTTTCAAAGTTTCTATTCTGCGAACATCCAAACGGACAGTGGCATAAAACTTTAGAGCACGACCGCCTGTAGTAACTTCAGGGTTACCAAACATTACTCCAACTTTTTCGCGGATTTGGTTGATAAAAATGGTGGAAGTATGGGATTTGGAAATAATTCCTGTTAGTTTTCGTAAAGCCTGGCTCATCAAACGCGCTTGTAATCCTACATGTGAATCGCCCATTTCCCCTTCAATTTCAGCACGCGGAACTAAAGCGGCAACAGAATCAATAACTATAATATCAATGGCACCGCTACGTACCAATGCATCACAAATCTCCAGTGCCTGCTCCCCTGTATCCGGTTGGGAAATTAAAAGATCATCAACGTCTACGCCTAAATGTTTTGCATATTCAGGATCTAAAGCATGCTCTGCATCAATAAAAGCTGCATATCCGCCTGCTTTTTGTGCCTCAGCAATCATATGTAAAGCTACCGTAGTTTTACCGGAGGATTCGGGTCCGAAAATTTCAATAACTCTACCACGGGGAATGCCCCCCACCCCTAATGCAATATCCAAAGATAAGGCCCCGGTGGGAATTGTTTCTACGCTCATCTTGGCACCGGCTTCACCCCATCTCATAATGGCGCCTTTACCAAAATCTTTCTCTATTTGCTTAACGGCTGCATCAAGAGCCTTCGTCTTATCCATTTCCATCTATAATTCCTCCGTATTCTATGCTGAATTAATTTCTATGTTTATTATACAAACACTTGTTCGTTTAGTCAAGAGAATTATATGTTTATTTTTTCAGAGCATTTAATTCGGTTTTTGTAAATTTATAAGATTTGTTGCAGAAATGACAATGCACTTCTGTAACTTCATCATGCTTCATTTCTTCTAGGTCATTATCCGACAATGCCGCCAACATACCGGCAACTTTTTCTCTTGTACAATTACATTGCAATTTAACAGGCAAGCTTTCATTGATATTTACCTTAAATCCCTTGCCTATTTTTTTGATAATTTCCTCTGGTGTATTACCTGCATTTAATAATTCAGTGACATAAGGCAAAGTAACTATATTGTTCTCCAATTGCTTTAAAACTTCATCGTCTGCATCAGGCATTGCTTGGAGAAAATATCCCCCGGCTGCGATAACCGTCCCTTCCGGATTTACCAAAACACCTAGGGCCACACTTGTAGGAATCTGCTCAGACGTATATAAGTAATTGGTCAAGTCTGTTGCTATTTCACCGTTTACTAACTCGCAATAACCATTAAAAGGTTCCGCGTTATGCAAATAACGTGTGACAATAATATTTCCTTGGCCTACTCCTCCCCCCACATCCAACTTGCCATTTTTTATTGGCAAACATACTTGCGGATGGTCTACATAACCACGAACACAATTGCCTTTAGCATCCGCAACCACTTCGCCCAAGGGACCATCCCCACTAAAGCGCAGAGTGATACGCGCATCATCCTTCATTGTCGCCGCCATAAGCAGTGCTCCGCTTGCAGCTCTTCCTAGGGCTGCAATAGCCAAATGCGAGCAGCCATGAATAAGGTTTAATTCCTGCACTAATTCCGTAGTGCACAAAGCATAAATGCGAACACCTTCAATAGTGCCTTTCACTAAAATATTTTTCATATTTTACCTCTTTAAATATTTTTCAATAAATTAACCATTTCAATAGCACTAACTGCAGCATCAGCACCTTTATTTCCTGCTTTTGTTCCGGCACGTTCTACGGCTTGTTCAATATTTTCAGTTGTTAAAATTCCAAAAGCTACTGGCACGCCTGTCTCCAAAGAAACATGAGCTATGCCTTTTGATACTTCAGAACATACATAGTCGTAATGGGAGGTTGCTCCTCTAATAACGGCACCTAAACAAATAACTGTGTCAAATTTCTTACTCATTGCTAATTTTTGTGCGGCTAAAGGAATCTCAAAAGCACCGGGAACCCAGGCAATAGTAATATCTTCAGCGTTAGCACCATGACGTAACAAGATATCTGTTGCCCCGCCCAATAACTTTGATGTAATAAATTCGTTAAAACGTGAAACCACAATCGCTGCTTTTAAACCCTCTGCCTGTAACTTGCCTTCTAAAGTTTTCATCTAATTACCTCCATTTTTTTTGTTTCATTTAATTTATGTCCCATGCGTTCTTCTTTCGTAATTAAATAAGCATGATTATAAGGATTGTCTTTTATGATGATAGGAACACTCTCTGTAACTGTAATACCATATCCGGACAAGCCGGCACGCTTTGCCGGATTATTGGTAATAAGACGAATGCTTGTTAAGCCTAAATCCGCCAATATTTGGGCTCCGATACCATAATCACGCAAATCAGGAGCAAACCCTAATTTAATGTTAGCGTCCACGGTATCCATTCCTTGATCTTGTAATTCATAAGCCCTTAATTTATTAGCAAGGCCAATGCCCCTGCCTTCTTGTCGCATGTAAAGGACAACCCCGCAACCTTCTGCTTCTACCATACGCATAGCTGCCGCCAATTGGTCACCACAATCGCAACGTAAAGATCCAAAAGCATCCCCGGTTAAACATTCAGAATGAACTCTGACCAATACATTTTTTTTACCACTTACGTCACCTTTAACTAACGCTACATGACAATAATTATCCAGACTATTTTCATAGCCAATAGCCCGGAAATCACCATATTTAGAAGGTAGTGCGGCATTAGCAATACGATGAACCATTTTTTCATTTTTTTTACGATAAGCAACTAAAGACTCCACTGTAATAAAAGTTAAGCCAAACTTCTCGGCAAATTTTTTTAGTTCCGGTGTTCTTGCCATAGTTCCATCTTCACTCATTATTTCGCAACAGATACCTATGGGTTTTAATCCTGCTAAAGTACACAAATCAGTAGTTGTTTCCGTGTGACCAATGCGGCGCATAACTCCTCCTACACGGGAGCGTAAAGGGAAAACATGACCAGGACGTCTGAAATCTGTAGCTACCGCTTCATCATCGGCACATTTTTTAATAGTAAGAGCACGCTCAAAGGCAGAAATTCCTGTAGTTGTTTCTTTGTGGTCAATAGATACTGTAAAAGCCGTTTCATGATTATCAGTGTTATTAGCAACCATAGGTCCAAATTGTAAACGATCAGCTATTTCAGGGGCGCATGGCATACAAATAAGTCCTCTGGCGTGCGTAGCCATAAAATTAATGGCCTCAGCTGTAACTTTTTCAGCCGCCATAATTAAATCGCCCTCGTTCTCTCTGTCCTCATCGTCTGTGACCAACACCATTTTCCCCGCGCTCATGTCTGCAATAGCCTCTTCTACCGTGCTAAACTTAAATTCCTTTTCCATAATATCCTCCTATATAAATCCATTTTCTAACAAACTTTTTTTAGTAAGCGTACCACTCTCTTTATAATTCAACATACGCTCTACATACTTTCCTATCATATCTGTTTCTAAATTTACCTTATCACCTATTTTCTTAAACCCCATAGTAGTTTCACCCATCGTATGCGGTATAAGTGATACGGAAAATCCTGTTTGTGTTACTTCTGTTACCGTTAAACTAATACCATCTATGGCTATAGACCCTTTAGGCAAAATGTATTTTAATAGGGCAACCGGCGTGTTAATTGTCGTAACTTTAGCAATTCCATCAGCTACTATCTTGCTTATTATTCCTACTCCCTCAACATGTCCACTTACAAGATGTCCATCTAATCCGTCCGATAAGCGTAAAGTACGTTCCAAATTGACGCGTTCACCGGCTTTGAAAGTATTAATTACCGTTAATCTTACTGTTTCCGGCATAACATCGGCAGTAAAACTATTATTGCTCACTTCTACCACTGTTAAACACGAGCCATTTACCGCAATACTTTCCCCTATTTTAAGTAAGGGTGGCAGCTTCTTAGCAGTAATGGTTAGATGGTAGGAATTTTTCTCTTTTTTTAAGGTCTGTACCGTACCTAATTCTGCAACTAACCCTGTAAACATACCTTTTCCTCTTTTCCTACCCGGCCTGTTATTAAAATATCATCGCCTAAGCATTGTATTTCTTTTTGACGCAGCACTAAACTTTGCGAAATTTTAGCTTTGCCTAAACCACCGACCGGGGGTAAGCTATTAGCACCACCTACAATTTTAGGTGCTATAAACGCATATACCCTTTGAACTAAACTATCATCCAAAAAAGCACCTTGCACCTGGCTTCCTCCCTCAACTAAGATACTGCTTAATTCACGTTTACCCAATTCTACAAGCAAGGCTTTAATACTAAGTTCTCCTCGTTCTATTGGTACCTGGAATACCTCTACACCGGTTAACTCAGTAAAAGTAGTTATTTTTGTAGTTGCTACACTTTCTGCTGTGACTACCATGGTTGGTGCCTTTCCATCAGTAAAAACTTTTGCTGTTAATGGTATTTCCAGTTTGCTGTCTAAAACTATGCGCAAAGGATTTTTCCCTACTGCCAGGCGACAAGTAAGTTCAGGATCATCTTTTATTACTGTGTTTTTACCAACCAATATACAGTCGTAAATACCACGCAAATAGTGCGCATATTTGCGAGATTCTTCACCACTGATCCATTTAGAGTCTCCATTAGCGGTAGCAATTTTTCCATCTAAAGTCATAGCGTATTTGACTGCCACAAAGGGCATCCCTGTTAATATCCAATGGAAAAATACTTCGTTTTGTTTGTAAGCTTCCTGGGCCAAAATCCCCTCAGATACTTCTACGCCTGCCGCTCTCAGCGCTGCAAACCCACGTCCTGCAACTTTAGGATTAGGATCGCCTGCAGCAGCTACTACGCGCTTAATGCCTGCCCGGATAAGAGCTTCACAGCACGGTCCTGTTCGTCCAAAATGAGAACAAGGTTCCAACGTTACATAAGCAGTAGCACCAAAGGCCAGGTTTCCAGCGGCAGCCAAGGCATTCACCTCGGCATGAGCTTCTCCGGCTCTGTGATGATATCCCTGACCAATAACACTGCCCTCAGAATTAACTATGACGCACCCCACCAAAGGATTGGGACTGGTATAGCCCCGTGCTTTTTCCGCAAGTGCTAAAGCCATTTTCATATATTTAATATCGTCCATAAAATCACCTCTAGATTTTTTTGCCGTAAGTACAACAAAAAAGACTAACCACCCTTTTGGGGTAATTAGTCAGACGGCTGAATTTGTAAAGTAACACAGCATAAACTTTCGTCTTTTCTCATCCAGACTTTATACTGTCGGTATCGGAGTTACACCGATTCATGCCGGTTAAGGCTTGCGGACTATACCGCCGGTAGGGAATTTCACCCTGCCCCAAAGACACAATATTCAATTGATGCTCTCATTATATCACTATTATAAAACTTTGCAATAGTCGTTAATTAAATGCTTTGTTTTCACCGGTTTGATGATCATGAAAAAAAACTTTTCCTAATTTGAGTTTACCATTTATAATTTGAAAAAATGGTGCAGAAATATCGCCGGCCGATGAATGTATTTCCACATCGCTGAAACGTAATACACCATATTGATTAGTAAACTTACCCGTTATGCTGTCAAATAAAACAGGGCCATAGTTACCTTTCCCTGATTTAAAGTCACCATAAGTAAGTACTTTTTTGTGTTCGCCTGTTCCGCGCATTTTAAGATTAAGTTCTACCAAACAATTAATTAATAAACTTTTAGCCGCTATATCACTACGCAGTTTATGCCCCCAAACATTTACGTTGTAATGTTTGTTGTCAATATTGAAATAGCCGCTGGCATCACAATTACCACCATAAACATCAGCATGAACATTCGTAATATTAATAAAAGCATTTTCATAGTGAAAATCGCCAATCACATTAGAAAAATGCAAAGCCGGTAAGTTCAGTTCTTCCATAGACAAATTACCGTCAATCATTGGCGATGGTAATTGTCCTGATATTTTTGAAGTAGTTGAGACTTTCTCATGAACATTTATTCCAGTTCCTAACGATGAGGGCTTTAAGTCTTTAATTGTAAGATTCAAATCATAAACAGCTACTTTAGGTTTAAGATTAATACTGCCAACAATATTTAGGGCATCGGCCTCTAAAGTCCCACTAAATTTCCCTGCCGAAAAATCTATATCAAACTTATCTCTACTATTCATATGCATTTTAGCATTAACATCATTCATAGCAAATTCTCTGTTGGCATAACGCGCAACAAGCTTGCAACGATTAAGCGCCATCGTAAAGTTCATATCTTTTAGAGCGCTACTAAATTCCGGTTTAGGCAAACCTATTTTTCTTTTATCCTGTTTAGCAATGTCGATGTTTTTTAAATTCATACGTTCATTAAAATCAAGACAAAGTAAGCCATCATTTATCTCAATATTAGTTATAGTAGAAGCTTCAACACGCTTAGTAATAACGTCCCAAGGTTTAACAGCAAAGGAACCACTGCCGATTTGGGCTATTAATCTTCCCTGTTCATCCTTCCAAAACAAATTTTCAAAGCTGACAAGGCCGAAAATATTTGCCCTAAGGGTGCCCACAGTTAAAGTGCCATCCAGCATCTGTTGTCCTGACAATGTTTTATTGAAAATATTAACAACTTGTTTGGTAGCTTGGTAGCTTAATCCATAGAAAATTGCCACCAAGAAAATAGCAACACCTACAATAGTTGCACCTATTTTTGCTCTCTTAGCCATTTTAAACCCCGTTCAGTTTTAAATTAGCGGATATGATTTTAACTCAGCAATAGCCTTTTTAATATCTTGTGCACCATAAATAAAAGATCCTGCTACCAACACATTAGCACCTGCGTCTATAACCTGCTTAGCCGTCTGAGCATTAATACCACCATCAACTTGAATAAAAACATCCCGTTGCAACTTTGTAATCATTTCTTTGAGGCAAGCAATTTTTTTCACCATGGTGGCAATAAATTGTTGCCCGCCAAACCCTGGATTTACTGACATTATCAGTACCATATCCACGTAAGGCAAAATCTCTTCAATTGTACTTAAAGATGTAGCTGGATTAAGTGCAACACCTGCTTTAATGCCATGTTCGTGAATAGATTGAATTAGTCGGTGCAAATGTTTAGTGGTTTCAACGTGAACCACTATCATATCAGCCCCGGCCGCTACAAAATCTTCTACATAATTTTCCGGATTCTCCACCATTAGATGACAATCAAAAAACATTTTTGTGTGAGGGCGTATTTTTTTAACCACAGGAGCACCGAAAGTTAAATTTGGCACAAATCTGCCATCCATAACATCAATATGAACCCAATCGGCACCAGCCTCCTCTATTCTTTTTATCTCCTCACCCAGGCGAGAAAAATCTGCTGATAAAATCGACGGTGCTATGATAGTCATTTTTTTACGTTCCCCTCTTTTTTATTTTTTATCTCTGTTAACATACTTACATAGGAATTATAACGAGATTGAGCAACCTCACCTGTTGTTAACGCTGCTTTAACAGCACAATCAGGCTCATGAGTATGGGTGCAAGTGGTAAACCTGCAACCTGAGGCTAGCGGAATAAATTCTCTGAAATCTGTGGCCAAAGTCCCCAAATCCAATTCTTCCAAGTTCAAATTACCAAATCCCGGCGTATCTGCAACATAGCCACCGGCAAAGGGTAAAAGCTGAGCAAAGCGTGTAGTATGACGACCTCTGCCAATCTTTTCACTAACCTCTCCTGTTACCAGTGCTAAATTAGGATCAATAGCGTTTAAAGTAGTTGATTTGCCTACACCTGAAGGACCGGCAAAAACAGAAATCTTGCCTGCCAGTCTGTTTTTCAGAGCTTCAATACCTATGCCTTCAGAAGCACAGATATCGAAAACTTCATAACCAATCTTACCATAAATAGCACGACAACTATCAATAAACCCTTCAGGAGCAATATCATTTTTATTCAAACTAATTATTGCCGGTATCCGCGCACTTTCTGCTAAAGCCAAAAGCTTATCCATCAATAGCCAGCTAAAATCCGGATTTGCACAGGCAAAAGCCACTATTACCAAATCTATATTAGCCATAAGAGGGCGCTGCAAAAAATTTTTGCGCGGCAAGATGTCTATAATCATACCCTCATCCCCGGCTTGTTCAAAATGCACTATATCACCGGTAACTAGGCTGAAACGCTCTTTCTTTAGTTTTCCCTTTACCTTACACGTATAGACCAAACTATCCTCGGCCTCTACGTAATAATATCCATTGTAAGTGCGAATAATGCGACCCTGCATTGGCATCAAATTTTTCTATCCTCCACTAATGTACCATTGGCATAAAATTGCACCCTGGTAGGTCCAGCGATTTCCACCTGCTGACGCAGACGAACTCCCGGTCTAGCTAACCCGGTATAGACTGTAGAAGTTCCTTTTTCGTTAATTAGAACTAATTTAACTTCGTTTCTATCTTGCCCACTTGGAACTACAAATTCTACAATTTTTGCAGAACCGGAATCAAGGGCATTCTTATCGGCTTTTTCATCCTTCTTACTAGGGTCACCTGTAGAAACAGTAACATTGACCACGGTGCTCTTACCCACAACGCTGCCAATATCAGGATCTGTAGTAAGAACGTTATTTTTAGCTGATGCATCAGGTTTTTCTGTTACGGTTCCTAATTGAAGTCCCGCCTCACTTAACAATGCTTTTGCCGCATCCAAAGTCATACCTGACACTGACGGTACAACTGTTTGTCCATCACTGATATTAACGATAAGATTAATTTTAGTATTAGCATCTACTTTAGTTTTTGCCCTAACACTTTGTTCTAATACCGAATCCATTGGTTTTCCTGCCGCATAGCGCACAGTAACTGTTCCTAATTTTAATTTAGCTGATTTTAAAAGTTGTTTTGCAACTGTAAGATTTTTACCAACTAAATTTGGTGCTACCCCTTGCTCTACCCCTTTGCTAATAACAAGTAGTATTTTTCTGCCTTCTTTTACTTTGCTATTTGCCGGAGGATCTTGGCTACTCACCTGCCCAGCTGGAACGTCCTCAGAATATTCTTCGGATAATATGTAGGTCAAGTGGCTTTTATCTAAAATTTCCTCAGCCTCAACAATGGTTTTTCCCTTAAGGTCAGGCACTGTTACTACCATCTTGGAATATTCCAAAACTCCATAGACTATTCCCAATAAAGCTAGTATGCCACAAACCACAAGGATTAAAAACTTTTTATTGCTCTTTTTAGGCGGCTCAACAATTTCCTGTTGTTCCTTTGGCGGTTTATAATTAGCGATACCGTCAATCATCTCTGCTTTGCTAATAATCATAGTTTGATCATTTACGCCCTCAGTTGGTACAGGTGTATCAGAACTAATAAAATCACGGTTATCCACTTTTTTATTAGACTCATTACTATATAAAAGTTCCTCAGCATGTTGCAGGTCCGCCAAAAATTCCTGGGCAGAAGCGTAACGTTTGTCTGGATTTTTAGCCAAAGCCTTAGCCACAATTTTCTCTAAAAATAGTGGCATGTCAGGAACAATGGAGCGCAAGGATGGTGTTACCGACTGTACATGCTTCAAAGCTACTGCAACCGGAGTTGTTCCCTCAAAAGGCAATTTACCCGTTAACATTTCAAACAAAACTACGCCCAATGAATATAAATCTGACTTAGGGGTTATTGGTTGTCCACAAGCTTGCTCCGGGGAAAGATAATGTACAGAACCTATGACATTTTCTTGAGTTTGTTGACACAAAGGCCCAATGGCTCTAGCAATACCAAAATCCGTAACCTTAGCGGTGCCTGTACTATCGATTAAAATATTCTGAGATTTTATGTCACAATGCACAACATCATGAATGTGTGCTTGAATTAGAGCTGCAGCTACGCCTAAAGCATAATGTACCGCCACCTTTGGTTCAAGAGCCCCTTCTTCATTAATATATTCCTTTATGGTTTTACCAACAACGTATTCCATGACTATATAATAAATGTCATTTTCCACGCCAACATCATAAACGTTTACAATATTCGGATGCATTAGTTTAGCAGCACTGCAGGCCTCTTGCCTGAAACGTGCAATAAAATCTGCATCTTGAATATACTGATCCCGTAAAATTTTAATGCCAACATCACGATTCAAAAAAGTATCATACCCATGGAAGACTTCGGCCATGCCGCCGCCACCAACTTTATCTACAATTTCATAGCGATTATTTAGAGTTATTCTTTCCATTTATCAGCCCTCCAAATCAAGAATAATAAAAGAAATATTATCCTTGCCGCCTGCTGCTAAGGCAAGCGCCATAAGTTTATCAGCAATTACATTTAAATCCTTGCCCAAAAGAAGTTTTTCAATTACTTCATTAGGCACCATATCAGACAAGCCATCACTGCATAAAAGCATTTTTTGTGCTCCTGCAACAATAAACTCAAAAAGATCTACTTCTACTTCCGGCAAAGCGCCTATAGCCCGCGTAATAATATGCTTTTGGGAAGATGTAGCTGCCTCACTAGGCGTAAGTTGTTTTTGTCGCACCATTTCAGCTACCAAACTATGGTCGCTAGTAACCTGTTTGAAAACCCCGTCCTGCATTAAATAAATGCGGCTATCCCCTACATGACCCACAAAGGCTACTCCGTCTTTACCCAAATAAACAGCAGTAAGCGTCGTACCCATTCCATGTTGCTCAGGAATCTCCTGGCTCATAGTCCAAATTTGTGTGTTAATTTTTTTTATTTTACTCTCCAGATAACCCAAAACTTCAGATTCCGGAATATTAGAACAATCTAAATCACTTAAAAGACGTACTGCTTCAAAGCTGGCGATTTCTCCGGCGTTATAACCACCCATACCATCGGCGATAGCAAACAAAGTTGGTACTCTAACCAAAACGCTATCTTCGTTGTTTTCACGAACCAACCCGCAATTCGTCCTACTTACAGCTAACAAGTTATTCACCTCCCACTAATGTACTGGCTCTCAATTGCCCACAAGCGGCATCAATATCTTTACCCATTTCTTTGCGTACAGTTACATTTATTTTTTGTTCCTTTAATACTTGAAAAAATCTATCCACGGCATTACCACTCGGACGCTTAAAACCTTTTTCCGGTACAGGATTAGCCGGAATTAAATTAACGACAACATTTTTATGTTTCAAAACATTAGCTAAAATTCTAGCATCATCTAAACTATCGTTAATACCTGCCAATAAAATATACTCATACATAACTTGACGGCCGTTTCCTTCTGAATATTCGTCAGCAGCTTTAATCACTTCCAAATAGTTATATGTTTTATTAATTGGCATAAGTGAAGTTCGCAGTTCATCAGAAGCTGCGTGCAGAGAAATAGCCAAATTAATAGTTCTACCCATCTCTGTTAATTTTTTAATCCCTGGAATAATACCACAGGTAGAAATAGTCATATTTCTATAACCAATCCCCTGACCATGATCTTCGTGTAAAATATCCAAAGCCTTTAACACATTATCTAAATTAAGCATAGGCTCGCCGCTTCCCATTACTACTACTCTGCTTACACGGGCATCCTGTATAGATAGTAAACGTTGGAAATAATAGACCTGTGCTAATATTTCTCCTGCTGTTAAGTTGCGTTCCTGCCCCTGCAACCCACTGGCGCAAAAAGCACAATCCATACTGCAACCTACCTGAGATGAAATACATACACTATAACCATAATCATGATGCATGCAAACCGTCTCAACTGATGCTCCGTCCGTAAATCCGAGTAAAACTTTGTGAGTCAATCCATCTGTGGACTTAAGCTCTCGTAGTACTTTAATTTGGCCTGTGAGCAAAGTAAAATGCTCTTGCAAAAGAGCTATATCACTTTTGGAAAGATTAGTCATTTCTTCAAAAGAAACTGCTGACTTCTCATAAAGCCAACGGAAAATCTGTTCAGCCCTAAATTTTTTCATTCCTAAAGGCAATAATGCTTCTTGCATTTCCAGCAATGTCATACCAAAAATTTCTTGTTTTATCATATTATTTTCTCACTTCCGCCCCAAAAGGCAAATATAAAATCCATCTATGCCATCTTTCTGCGGCAAAAGTTGTAATTCACTAATAGTTTCACCCGTTAACGGATGCTTAAAATTCAGCCTAGTAAACTCTGTATGTTTACTTAAAAAATCTTCGATAACACGACCGTTTTCATTAGCTTCTAAAGTACAAGTACTATACACTAACCTACCTCCCGGTTTAACGTAGGAAGAGGCACTGGCCAGTATTTTTTTTTGCAGCGGCGGAAAAAAGTTTAAATCTTTTTCTGTCTTGGTCCAGCGAGCTTCAGCTCTTCGGCTCAAAACCCCTAATCCTGAGCAAGGTGCATCTACCAATACACAATTAGCTGCCTCTCTCCATTCACCGACGACTATGGAAGCATCTTGTTCTCTGGTTTCAATATTGCGTAAAGCCAGCCTTTCAGCATTTTCCACAACAAGATTTAGTTTGTGAGCGTAAATATCTGTGGCTATTACTTTGCCTGTATTTTTCATAAGCTGTGCCAAATGTGTTGTCTTTCCGCCAGGAGCACTACAAACATCAATAACTAAATTTCCCGGTTCAGGAGCCAAAATACCGGCAACCAGCATAGAACTCTCATCTTGAATATATATATACTGTCCAAATTTACTCATTATAGCAGCAAAAGAAGGAATCTTGCCACACACAAGTCCCTCCTTACACCAATTAGATAAACGTACTTCTACCCCTTCCGCTTCTAATCTTTTTTTCAGTTCTTCTCTGGTTATAAGTAAAGTATTTACTCGCAAAGATAAAGCCGGATTTTCGTTATCATACTTGCATAAAGCTATAGTTTCTTCCGTGCCAAAACGGTAACGCCAGCGCTGCACTAACCACTCAGGATGATTATAGGTTAGCGCAATATGTAAAGGTTCATTCTCTTCCATAGTAGGAAAAACAAGGCGTTCTTTATTGCGCACTATGCTCCGTAAAACACCATTCACAAATTTTACCGTACCTGGATGCCCAAACTTCTTTGCTAAATTAACTGCTTCATTGCAAGCGGCAGAAACAGGTATACGCTCCAAAAAATATATCTGATAAACGCCTTCGCGTAGAATATTTAAAATCATAGGACTAACTTTATGTAATGGCCGAGTAATAGCCTGATTAATAAACCAATCAATAGTGCCCTTTGCCTTAATAGTGCCATACACCAATTCCGTTACAAAGCGTCTATCAATATCTGTTAAAATTGTGTTGTTTAATGCCTTATTCAAAGCTAAATTAGCATAAGCTCCATCTGTAAATACGCTATTAATAACTGTTAAGGCCAGTAAGCGTGCATTGTCTGTTTTACTTTGCATTAGCAACCTCATCTTCTAAAAAAGTTTTTATTGCTTCTTCAACTTTAGCAATATCTACACGTGTGTTGAAACAAGGACCATTAGGCCGTTCATTAAGCACGCCTAATACCGGCAGCGGGAAAACATCTTGTATACCGCTAGTTAAATCACGTTCACAAGCAACAGCTACAATTGCCTTAGGTCTAATAGCCTTAACAACTTGACGTGCTAAAGTCCCCCCCGTCGCTACTGCCAAATGAACACCATATTTGTTGGATAGTGCAACCAAATCACCTACACCACAACCACCACACTGATGACAATTCTCAATGTTACGAGTTATCTTAAACGTACAAGTATCCAACTGAATACAATGAGGCGTCAGTATCATAATGCGGTCAGCAGGAACTTTAACACCTTGCTTACGCACTAAATGGTTGCTAACTTCTATAAAAGATTGCTCAATTTTCACACGGGGAATATCAAACATTTTCCCCAAAAAAATTGCTAAGGGATAGATGAAATTGATCACGTGCCAAGCCCAAAAATGGAAAATGCGAAAAGTTGGAAAACCCAAAATAGCTAGGATAATCCCCAACACTCCAGCACTTGTACTGAAAACTATAGTTAAAACCAAAGCTCCAAAAACAATTGGCAAATAGCCGTTAAGCTCCGTCAACCCCGGTATCATAACTCGCCATAGTGCATAGCAAAATAAGGAAGTAATTAAATTACTTAAGGACGCTAACGCAATAAATATTCTCTTTTTAGGCCTAGAAATAACATCAATCATTTTGTTTCCTCAGCAGTCAATTTTTCTCCAACCATAATGCCACGTCCATTGCAGAATACAGATGCCGGCATCCGTCTTTTAGATTCCGGCTGTACTTCTAATACTTCTAAAAAACCCTGTCCGGCTGCTACTACAAAGCCAGATTTTTGAATAGCAACTACAACGCCCGGTGATTTTTCTTCCCAAATATCATTGCTAATTTTAGTTCGCCAAATCTTTAATGTCTTTCCATCAGGCAATTTAGTAAAAGAACTAGGAAAGGGATCAAAGGCACGAACTTGGTCATGAATCTCTTTAGCACTAAGTGACCAATTTATCTTTTCCATGTCTCTTGTTAATAAAGAGGCGTAAGTGGCAAGTTTCTCATCTTGTGCTACTGCTTTGATAGTTCCTGCTTCCAACCCATCAACTACCTCTAACAACAACTCTGCCCCTTTTATTTTTAAAATATCATGCAGCTGTCCCATAGTCATTTCTTGGCTAATAGGAACTGATACATTGTCTAACATAGCCCCTGTATCCATACCAACATCCATTTGCATAATTGTAACGCCGGACTCTTTTTCACCGCGCAATATAGCATAATGAATTGGTGCGGCTCCACGGTATTTAGGCAGTAAAGATGCGTGAACATTAATACAGCCATACCTTGGTAATTCCAGCATGGCCTTGGGTAAAAACTGTCCAAAAGCAGCCACCACAATCAAATCAGGTGCCAACTCTCTTAATTTTATCATAAAATCCTCTGCTTTAACCTTAACAGGTTGTAGCACAGGTAAATTGTTCTCTACCGCATATGCTTTTACTGCCGTCATCAGAACTTTTTGTCCCCGGCCTTTAGGCCTATCGGGCTGAGTAACGACGGCTATGAGTTCATGTTTAGGAGAATTGTGCAACAAAGCTAAACTATCTACAGCAAAATCCGGAGAACCCATAAAGACTATTTTCATTGTTGTTCCTCTTTTTCCTTTGGCATAATAACACTTGCCTTATCAATAAAAAGTATACCATCCAAATGGTCCGTTTCATGTTGCAACGCAATAGCCAATAAGCCATCTGCCTCCACATATTTGGTATTACCCTTGCGATCTTTATATTCTACTCCTACAAACTCTGCCCGTTCTACTTCGCCTTCATAATCAGGAACACTAAGGCAGCCTTCCACATTAGTGCAGCTGCCCTCCTTAAATTTAAAAACAGGGTTAATAAATTCCTGAATGCCTTTTCCTGCATCTATGACTATTATGCGCTTAGACAAACCTATTTGTGGTGCTGCCAGTCCACATCCCTCAGCAGCATACATCGTCTCTGCCATATTATCTAAAAGTTTTCCTAATTTTTTATCAAACCTAGTAACTTTTTCTGCGTTTGCTCTAAGGACGGGCGCCCCCGCTAGCATAATCTCTAACAAAGCCATTTCATATCTCCTCGTGATTTTTTTGTACCTACTATTATAACATAAAAAACAATAAAAGTGACAATGGCTAAGGTCCTTGTCACTTTTTGTCAACGATAATAAACTAATATTTCAATTAAATTCTCTTTAAATCACGCTTACCGGATCAACATCAAAATAAACATTTTTCATCTCTTTAAATTCCGAATCCATAAGTAACCGCTTAATCATACTCATGTTATTGCTCTTAATGAGAACATTAACACGATAAATATTATTTACCATAGCTACTATTGCCGGAAACGGGCCCATAACCTGCGTTTCCTTGCCGTTTTTGTCCAATTTTTGCGTTTCCAGAAAATCAACTATTTTTTCTGCAATTGCGTTCCCTAAATTTTGATCCTTATGCAAAACAGTTATTTTAAGTAAATTGGAATATGGTGGATACCATAACTCTTTCCTGGCCTGCAGTTCTACTTGAGCAAAACCGGCATAGTCTTGAATTGCCGCCATTTTCAAAACCTGATTATCAGCATCATAGGCTTGAAATACTACTTTACCATGCTTTTCTCCGCGTCCTGCTCTGCCGGCAGCTTGAGTCAACAAAGCAAAAGTTCTCTCACCTGAACGAAAATCAGGTAAGTTAAGTTGTGAATCAGCCGATAATACTCCTACTAAAGTAACATTAGGTATATCATGCCCTTTAGCTACCATTTGCGTTCCCAGCAAAACATTATACCTACCACCGACAAATGCACGCAATATATCCTCATGGGCAAATTTTGCCGTAGTGGAGTCTTGATCCATGCGAATTGGTTTAATATTTTCAGCTAAAGATTGTAACTCTCCTTCGGCTCGTTCCGTTCCGGTGCCAAAAAATTTTATTCTTCGGCTGTGGCACTTAGGACACTCATCAGGAATGGACATTGTATGCCCACAATAATGGCAGCGCATTAATTTTTCTTTGGCGTGATAAACCAAAGCAACTGCGCAATTAGGGCAAGTAATAGTTTCACCACAATCACGACACATTACAAAAGTTGAAAATCCACGACGATTAAGTAAAACTATCGCCTGTTCTCCCACATTAGCCGTTTCTACTAAGGCACTACGTAAACTCCTAGATAGTACGGATTTATTACCACTTTGTAATTCTGCCCGCATATCGACTATTTCCACTTTTGGTAACTGCCCGCCTGCCGTTGGTCTTTTAGTTAGCTTTAAATAACAGTATTCTCCATTTATTGCTTTATAGTAAGATTCCAAATCTGGCGTGGCACTGCCTAAAACTACCGGTACCTGAAGTATTTGCGCTCTTTCCAGTGCAACTTTTCTAGCATGGTAATTCGGACGCTCTTCTTGTTTATAAGTGTATTCTTGTTCTTCGTCTATAATAATCAAACCTAATTTAGCAAAAGGAGAAAATACTGCCGAACGGACGCCTATCAAAATATCTGCCTGACCTGATCGCATACGTTGCCATACATCAGCCCGTTCACTAGGGGAAAGTTTACTGTGGGCCACGGCTACCTTATTACCAAACCATGATTTAAAACGTTTCACAATTTGTCCGGTTAAAGCAATTTCGGGCACTAAAACCATGGCTTGCTTTCCCGCAGCTACTGCTTTATCTGCCAGCCGCAAATAAACCTCCGTTTTACCACTTCCTGTAATTCCCTGTAACAAGAATGGTTGATATATACCCGCCAGCATCGGAGAACTCACAGCCTGAATTGCTTTTTTTTGTTCATCCGTAAGTGTCAATATTTCCTTGCTTTCCTGCTTAGACTTATAGCTATCTCGTAATATACGCTCCTCAGTTTTTTTAATCCAATTTTTATTTACTAAAGTACGCATGGTCGCCATAGATATTTTTTGTGTACTAAGCTCTATGGCAGCTAACTTTTCTACACTATTTAAAACCAGCAAAGCCGCCATTTGTGCCTTACTTCGTTTATTACCTGCTGCCAAGGCAGCTTGACCTTCTTTTGTTATTGAATATACATTTATACTCTTATTTTTTACTTTCTGCTTAATTTCATACTCCAAAGCCACAGCTTTTTTAGTAATAAGTCCCTTTAAGGCTTCACTGCCTTGTGCTAGTGCGGCAATATCTTTTCGAAGCATGGGGCCTTTAAACTGTAAATAATCATAAAGTTCTTTTTCATAAGGAGTTAGCTCTGCTGCAAAATCATCACAAGCCCCATAACGTGAAACTGTAACAATACTTTTTTTGCCAGGGATAAAAAGCCTTAAAACCTCGGCCAAACTACACATATAGTAATTTGACATCCAATGGGCCGTAATCAGCATATCTTCATCAAACCATGGCTCTGTTCCTAAAGTATCTAAAATTTCCTTATATTCCATAGAGGTATCGACTTCGTTGTCCTCTCCTACTATAAATCCTTCCAGCAATTGCTTGCCAAATGGCACAACAACCCGCCAGCCTTCTGCTAAGAAGTCCAGCTGGTCAGGCACTTTATATGTGAATTGTTGGAAAATATTTTTTACAGGCAAATTAATTGCTACTTGTGCAAATTTCATAAATCGCTCCAAAATAAGGTGAGAACTAGAATAGTCCTCACCTATTAGTCTTATTTTATTTAATTCGTGAAAACATGCAAAACTCCTGCCTACTAAGGCTTACTTGTTAAGAGCTTTGCGCAAAACGTCTGCTTTATCCAAATGTTCCCAAGGTAAATCAATATCTGTCCTACCAAAGTGTCCGTATGCCGCAGTCTGTTTGTAAATTGGTTGACGCAAATTCAAAGTTTTAATAATCCCGGCAGGGGTCAAGATGAAGTTTTTTAGTACCAAATCAACAATATCCTCATCGGATAACTTACCGGTACCAAAGGTGTCTACGGACACCGAAACAGGCTGAGCTACACCAATAGCATAGGCTAACTGTATTTCACATTTATTCGCCAATCCTGCGGCCACAATATTTTTAGCCACATAACGAGCAGCATAAGCCGCACTTCGGTCTACTTTTGTAGGGTCCTTGCCGGAAAAAGCACCGCCGCCATGACGAGCCATGCCACCATAAGTATCCACAATAATTTTACGTCCGGTTAACCCAGAATCTCCCTGAGGACCTCCAATTACGAAACGCCCTGTGGGATTTATATGATATTTGGTTTTGTCATCAATCATTTCTGCCGGCACAACCGAGGAAATTACATGCTTCATAAGATCAGCCCGCAACTGTGCCATAGAAATATCTTCTCTATGCTGGGTTGAAATGACAATGGTATCAATCCTTACGGGTTTTCCATCATCATATTCTACAGTAACTTGTGTCTTACCATCAGGGCGCAAATATTTAAGTACCCCGTCTTTGCGCACTTTAGTTAGCTGTCTAGCTAGTTTATGTGCTAAAGAAATAGGCAACGGCATATATTCAGGTGTTTCATCGGAAGCATAGCCAAACATCATTCCCTGATCGCCTGCACCGATAAGTTCTTCTTCACCGCGTTCACCCTCTTTAGCTTCGGCAGATTGATCGACTCCCAGCGCAATATCAGAAGATTGCTCGTCAATAGAAATTAAAACACCACAAGTAGCTCCGTCAAAACCGTATTTTGCCCTGTCATAACCAATTTCCAAAACGGTCTCTCTGGCTATTTTCGCAATATCCACATAGCAATCCGTAGAAATTTCACCTACAATATGAATTTGTCCCGTAGCAACCAAAGTTTCGCAGGCTACGCGTGCGTATGGATCTTTCTCAATAATAGCATCTAATACCGCGTCTGAAATTTGATCAGCCATCTTATCCGGATGTCCTTCAGTAACGGACTCTGAAGTAAATAGTTTTTTCATTTTTTTCTCCTTTCATAATAAGCAAGCAACAAAAGACGCTCTCACGAAATGAGAGCGTCGAGATAGCATTTAAACTTCTCTCATCTCACAATTCAACATTGCAGGACTTAGCACCGTTTTGATTAAAACCAAATGGTTGCTGTAGCTTCATAGGGCCGTTCCCTCCGCCACTCTTGATGAGCATATTCAATTATCTACTGTCAATTATAGCTGATAACAGTATAAAACACAAGCTTACTTTGGTTATTTTTTTGATTTTTCTCTGACAATATCAAGAATTGCTTCTGCAACCTCTGACTTAGGCATTTTTTCCAAGCTAGTTACTTGCCCATCCGGGAAAAGAAACTTTACAACATTGGTATCAGCATTAAAACCAGCTCCAGGCAACGTCACATCATTAGCAACAATCATATCTAAGTTTTTCTTCTTTATTTTTTCTTGAGCATTATCCAAAAGATTTTGCGTTTCAGCGGCAAATCCTACTAAAATTTGTTGCTTCTTGCGTTGACCCAATATTTGCAAAATATCAGGATTTTTGTCCAAGACCAAATTTAGGCCTTCATCGCCACTTTTTTTAATTTTCTGATTTTCAACTTTGCGTGACCTATAATCGGCAACGGCTGCTGCTTTAATAACCACATCAACATCATCATAAACCTCAAGCACTGCATCCAACATTTGTTGAGTGGATTCAATACTTATAAACTCAACACTAGCAGGTGGCTTTAAGACTGATGGTCCTGATACCAAAATTACTTTCGCCCCTCTGTCAGCAGCGGCTTTAGCCACTGCATACCCCATTTTGCCGCTTGAACGGTTTCCTATATAACGTACCGGATCAATAGCCTCACGAGTACCGGCAGCCGTCACTAAGATAGTTAGATCTCTTAAGTCGCCCTCTGTAGCAGCCAAATAGTGTTTAACAAATTCAACAATAGCAATTGGTTCAGGTAATCTACCTATTCCGATAGTTCCACAGGCTAAGTGCCCTGCAGCCGGAGGCATAATAATTGTGCCCCAGTCTTTAAGTTTTTGTAAGTTTTCCTGCACCGCAGGTTTATTGTACATGCCTGAGTTCATTGCCGGGCATATAATAATTGGTTTTTGGCAAGCTAAAATCGTCGTAGTCAGCAAATCGTCTGCAATACCGCCAGCCATCTTGCCGATTACATTGGCAGTTGCCGGTGCTATGATCATCAAATCTGCCCATTCGACTAAAGCAATATGCTCAACATTAAATTCCGGATTTGCACACCACATATCAATTGCTACTGCATGTCCGCTTATTTCCTTAAAGGTCAAGGGAGTAACTAATTTAGTAGCAGCTTCGCTCATTACCACACGTACTTGAGCTCCCGCTTGAGTTAGTTTGCTAACAAGATCTACCGCTTTATAGACTGCAATACCACCGGTAACTCCCAGTACTATTTTCTTTCCTGTAAGCACAATTGATGCCTCCTATTTTATACCGTTCTTGGTTCTTTCATAGGTTATAGAATCTGCTCCTACTTCTTCTAATGCCACAGTTACAGGTTTCTTAGACTTCGTTACTATTAGGGTAGGAGACTTATCAACAAGTTCCCTGGCGCGTTTTGCTGCCAAAACCACTAAAGTATACTTGCTGTCAACTTTCGTAGCTAAATAATCAATTGAAGGTTTTACCATTGACATACTTCTCAACACTCCTCTTTCTTACATCTCTTACAAATTTCATCTACAATATAAAATGTACGACCCACACGCAAATGCTCTACATCCATTATCTTACTTACTTTGGAAGTGGCTTTTTCCACTTCATCATTCACTACTATATAGTCGTATTTTGAAGCATAAGCCAACTCAGAAGTTGCGGCACTTAAACGTCTTTTAATGACATCTTCCGCATCTGTCCCCCGATTATAAATACGTTTAGAAAGCTCATCTAAAGATGGTGGAACAATGAAAACAAAAACTCCATCCGGGAAATTTTCTTTAACCTGTAACGCTCCTTGTGTATCTATTTCAAGAACAACATCTTTACCGGCCTTAAGCTGTTCCAAAACATAAGCACGTGGTGTTCCATAATAGTTTCCATAGACGCTTGCATGCTCAAGAAATCCTTTATTGTTAATCATGTCTTCAAAATCTTCATGATTAGTGAAAATATAATTTACTCCGCTTATTTCTCCCTTACGAGGTGGTCGAGTGGTACAAGAAACGGAATAAACTAAATCTGACCTTTGCTCCAGAAGAGCCTTACAAATAGTGCCTTTTCCGGCACCTGAAGGCCCAGACAAAACTAACAACAATCCCTGTGGCTTCATTTACCATCCTCCTTAGGGATTTCTTCCTCAATATCATCATCTTGATCTAAACGATTTGCTATTGTTTCCGGCTGGATTGCAGATAAAACTACATGACCGCTGTCCATTACCAGTACTGCGCGAGTTCGTCTGCCATATGTGGCATCTATAACCATTCCCTTATCCTTGCCTTCTTGTATAATACGCTTAATAGGCGCTGACTCAGGCCCTATAATTGTGACAATACGATGTGCAGCTACTATGTTACCAAAACCAATGTTGATTAGCTTTATTTCCATCATTACACCCCTTAGCACTACTCAATATTTTGTATTTGTTCCCGAATCTTCTCAATTTCTCCCTTTATTTCTACCACTGTTTGCGTAATCGTAAAATCATTAGATTTAGACGCAATGGTATTTGCTTCGCGATTGAATTCCTGAATTAAGAAATCCATTTTGCGTCCCACAGGCTTGTCGCTTTCAATCATCAATTTAAATTGTTTTATGTGACTCTTTAAGCGGACTATTTCCTCCGTAATATTAACTCTGTCAGCAAATATGGCAACTTCTTGAATTAACCGCTCAGGTTCAACAGTTTGTTCAGCATAGCTTTTCAAAAGATCGTTAATGCGTTCTGACAAGCGGCCTTGATATTCTGTAACCACCAAAGGAGCACGTTCTTCTACAATTGCAAGTTTTTCTGCAATCAAGTTTGCTCTGCCTTCTAAGTCCTCCAAAATATTAGAACCTTCTGCCTCGCGCATACTAACCAAATTTTTCAAGGCAACGCTAATAGCTTTTTCCATTTTTGGCCATAACTGCTCTACGTCAAAATATCCTTCATCTGCTGAAATAACATCCGGACACCTAGATAAGTACAAAACCTCATCTTGATTATTAAGACTGAGCTCTTTTATACCAACCGCGTTTCCTACTTCCTGTAAAGCATTATGGTAAGCTTTTGCAAGCGCCTTGTCAACTTTGATTACACAATTATCCCCGTTTGTATAAACGGAAGTAATAAACACATCCACCCGCCCACGGCTAAGTGTCTGCAAAATTGTCTTACGAACCCTGTCTTCCAGAGCATTCAAGAAGCGTGGTAAGCGAATAGCCACCTCATTATAACGATGATTTACTGTTTTCATTTCAATAACAAAAGAAAATTGGTCATCTTTATATTCACCACGTCCAAAGCCTGTCATACTTCGTAACAAAATAAAACCCCCAATCCTTAATAAAACCCTAATTCATAGTTCCAAGATTAATTTCAAACTCCCTAACTCCACCGGCTTGGTCAGAAATAGTAAGTATCATAGATTTTGTAAGGTCCAATTTTGCCAAATCAAAATAAATGAAATACTGCATATTCCAAATTTTTATAATAACTTGATCTGATGGCGAATTTGCAGAAGAACCATCTTGTAAAACTTCCTGTGTCTTTTTGTCAAGTTCTAACTTATCTTTATATAAATCAGTTTTTTCCTGCATGCTAGGCTGAAACTTATCACTAGCCATTAAAGTTCGTCTATTTACCTTTAAATCTCGCATAACTGCCTTATCCAATGTTACATTGTAAGGCATTAAGACTTGACGGCCTTGAGTTATATAGGCCTTAAGATATTTTGGTTCTACTTGAAAAGATGAATCTATTATTACCCCCAATGCCAGTATGTCATTATATTCTTTAGCTAAAGTAAGCCCTGAATCAACATTCACTTTCTGACCATTTACTGTCTTACTTTGAGCATCTACAGCTGCCACAACATAAGGAGTATAGACTACAATTCGCTCTCTGGAACCAAACTTATTCGTTTGTTTCCTATCAGCAACTGTCCACCTAGTTAGCAATTCTTCCGTAGATACATTTTTTTGAGATACTCCATATTGCTGCGCTGCCTGCACCGTCTCCGCTGTAATAGGCATCATAGCTTGAACTGTCCCCATAAAATAAAAAAAACCTGCTAAAAATAGTAAAATTTTACCCATGGTGCACCTCCACCTTACAAATCTTCCCAAGACTTGCATTTCTTCACTGCACTATTTGACCAAACCCATTCAACAGATTATACTTAAGTAGGATTTGAACTTATTGTCTCTATATTATATATTATTAGACAGTGTGGTGCAAATAAAACTACATATTTTTACGAAATTACGAGGAAAATAGATGAATTTAGAAGGAATTACTCTAAGCTTACTAACAAAAGAGCTGAAAAAACAAATTGAAAATGGCAAAATATATAAAATATTTATGCCCGCCAAGAATTCCTTATTGCTGATGATTAACACGGGAAATACTACCCTTAATCTTTTAGCTGATTTCAGCGGAACTACGCCCTTACTTTATCTTGCTGATACTATACCGGAGCGTCCAAACACGCCTCCAGCCTTTTGCATGCTTTTACGCAAGCATTTAGAAGAAGGCCGAATTACTTGTTTGCACCAGCAAAACTTAGATCGAGTGCTAATTATGGACATTTGCCTGATTGGTCCAGCACGTCAAATTATTACTAAACATTTAATTTTTGAGTTAACCGGTAAAAATAGCAATATAATTTTTACTGATGAGCAGCAACTTATTATAGACTCATTACGCCACATAGGCAAAAACCAAAGCAGTTTTCGACAAATACTACCCAATTTACCATATGAGACACCACCAAAGCAAGATGGTTTAAACTTTTTATCGGCTCCTGCCCATAGTATTGTGGATGCATGTCAGCGTGCAATAGATGAACCTGTGCTTAAAAGCCTTATAACTCTAACCATAGGAATTGGTAAAAATACCGCCTTAGAAGTTTTAGCTCGCAGTAACATCAACACTAACGTAACCGGACTTACTCTATTAGAAGCTATTTCTTGCGAAAAAGCTTTGACCGCTCTACAAAAAGAAATAAACAACTGCTTCAACACTGAAAACTATAGTGTATATGGCATTATCAATCAAAAAAACTCTATGAAGCTTGTGGTTCCCTATTCTCCGGTTGCTAATAATGGTGAAAAGTTAGTAAAATTCAATACTGTCCTAGATGCATTAAGCTTTGGTGCCAAACTAATTCCTATTCAAATTCCTGATAAAGAACTTTTGAATAAAATTATTAGTAATGCTGTAGTGAAAACAACAAAAAAAGTTAAACTGCTAGCCAAAGACTTAGTGGAAGCCCAAAAGGCAGATGACCAAAAAATAATTGCTGATACCCTAATGGCTAACATATATAACTTAAAAAAAGGCATTAGCAGCTGCACATTAAACAGCATCTACGACAATACCCCACTAACAATCTCTTTGTCTCCGATTTTAAGTCCGATTGACAATGCACAAAACTATTATAAAAAATACAATAAATTCAAGCGAGCACTAAATGAAATTGAACTCCAGCAAAAAGAAACCCTAAATCTTTTGACTTACCTTGAGTCCATTGATGCTTCTATTGGAACTGCAGCTACCAAAAATGAAATTGCTGAAATAAAGCAGGAAATGATTTTTGCCGGACTATTACCCAACACTAGCAAAAAGAAAAGAACCATTACCTTGGCAAAATCAACTCCTGCTGCAATTAAATTTTCAGATGAAACAACGGTCCATATTGGGAAAAACAATAAGCAAAATGACTACGTTACTTTTAAAATTGGTAAAAGTTCAGATTTATGGTTTCATACAAAGGGTATTCCCGGTTCCCATGTAATTTTAAAAACCACTTCGCCAGAACCAAGTTATGAAGATATACTGCATGCAGCAAGATTGGCTGCTTTTTATAGTAAAGGAAAAACTGCTGAACAAGTACCGGTAGACTATACACAAAAACGTTTTGTGAAAAAACCAAACGGTGCAAAACCCGGATTCGTCATCTATACCGAACAAAAAACCTTATATGTAAAGCCTGATGCAGATTAAAAATATTATGAAATCCGTATTAAAATAACCAATGTGTAGTACTCGTATATACAATTTTCGCAAAATACGTTTGACTAAATCAATAAAACGTATTAAAATTTTTTATGATATACATTACATAATTTAAGAAAAGAGGGAAATAAATGCGTAGTGATACAGTAAAAAAAGGTTCGACACGTGCTGCACATCGTTCTTTGTTTTATGCTATGGGTTATACTGAAGATGAAATGAAGCGGCCGCTAATTGGTATTTGCAATGCACAAAATGAAATTATCCCAGGCCACATGCACCTAGATGAAATTGCTAAGGCCGTTAAATATGGTGTACTAGAAAACGGGGGAACTCCAATTGAATTTCCTGCTATTGGTATTTGCGATGGTATTGCCATGGGGCATGATGGGATGAAGTATCCACTTGCCAGTCGTGAATTAATTGCCGATAGTATTGAAGCCGTAGCCAGCGGCCATGCATTTGACGCTTTGGTACTAATTCCTAACTGTGATAAAATCGTTCCCGGGATGCTCATGGCAGCAGCTCGTCTTAATATTCCAGCCATCGTCGTTAGCGGTGGTCCTATGCTTCCTGGTCGACGCAATGGCGTGGACATAAGCGTTAGTACTGTGTTTGAGGCAGCCGGCCGTTTTGAGGCCGGTAAAATAAACAAGGCAGAGTTAAGCGAAATAGAACATTGTGCTTGTCCCGGATGTGGATCTTGTTCCGGTTTGTTTACCGCCAACACAATGAACTGCCTAACAGAAGTTCTAGGTATGGGGCTCCCCGGAAATGGAACCATCCCAGCCGTTTATCAAGGTGCCCGTATTTCTTTAGCTAAAGAAGCAGGCAAACGCATTATGGACTTACTGGCAAAGAATATTTGCCCTCGTGATATTATGACGGCCAAAGCTTTTAAAAACGCTATCACTGTAGATATGGCTATTGGTGGTTCCACCAATACTGCCCTACACTTGCCGGCTATAGCCCATGAAGCAGGCCTGACTTTAACTCTAGATTATTTTGATACCATAAGCAAAAAAACCCCTTATTTAACAAAACTCAGTCCCGGTGGAACATTTCACATGGTAGACGTCAACGAAGCCGGTGGTATTCGTGCTATTATGGCCGAATTAGATAAAGCCGGACTTATTGAAAAAAGTTGTAAGACTGTTACCGGCAAAACTGTTGGACAAAATATAAAAGGTGCTGTTATTTTACGTCCCGAAGTTATCCATACAGTAAAGGAACCTATTTCCAAAACTGGTGGTTTGGCTGTTCTAACAGGGAATTTAGCACCAGCATGCAGCATAGTTAAAGAAAGTGCGGTAGCTCCTGAAATGCTAAAACATACAGGCCCGGCTAAAGTATATGATTCTGAAGATGCTGCTATAAAAGCCATTATCGGCAAAGAAATTAAAAAAGGTGATGTAATCGTTATCCGCTATGAGGGCCCTAAAGGCGGGCCTGGAATGCGTGAAATGCTAAACCCAACTTCCGTTATTGCCGGTATGGGCCTTGATAAAGATGTTGCCCTTCTAACCGATGGTCGTTTTTCCGGTGCTACTCGTGGTGCTTGCGTTGGTCATATATCACCAGAAGCTCGCGAAGGTGGCCCCATCGCTCTCATTAAGACCGGAGACATCATTGAAATTGATATCCCTAAGCGCAAATTGAATGTAAAACTTAGTGATAAAGAATTAGAAGAACGACGCAAGGTATGGAAATGCCCTGAACCAAAAGTTAAATCAGGTTATTTGGCCCGTTACGCGTCTTTGGTTTCCTCTGCAGCCCAAGGTGCTGTTTTAAAATTTAATTAAATTTGCTATAAAAAACGGTGCCCAAGTGTTATTTTTAGTCTTAAAGCGCACACCCAATGTTATAAAAACATTGGGTGTGCGCTTTATTTTGGTAAATTTAATACACTTATCACAAACATTGTTTTAAGGCTTAAATAAAAAGCTAATTGTCAATACTATAAGGCTTCTTTTCACTCATGGCACTAGATTAATGACAAAATGCATTCTTTATTTTTGCTACTCTTAGTTGTATAATTAATTGCTATAATGAATTTGAGGAGGATCTGTAATATGAAAACACGCATAACCGAAATGCTTGGTATTAAGTACCCTATAATACAAGGCGCTATGGCTTGGACATCGGAATCAGAGCTGGCTGCTGCTGTTGGTGAGGCTGGTGGCGCTGGCGTCATAGCAACAGGAGGCCGTACTACAGAATGGGTCAGAGACGAAATAAGGAAGACCAAACAACTGACCAATAAACCCTTTGGCGTTAATTTAATGCTTATGGCTCCAAATAAGGATGAAATTCTTGAAGTTCTTTGTCAGGAAAAAGTAACTTTTGTAACACTTGGTGCCGGCAATCCGGTTCCATACATAAACCCACTCCACGCTGCCGGTATAAAGGTTATCCCGGTTGTCCCTTCCGTTAAACTAGCAAAACGGATAGCAACAGCTGGAGCCGATGCTATCGTAATTGAGGGACAAGAAGCCGGGGGACATATTGGCACACAAACCACGATGGCTCTGATGGAAAATGTATTACCCGAAGTAAGCATACCAGTTATAGTGGCCGGTGGTATTGTAGATGGCCGCGGTTTGGCCGCAGCCTTGCTCATGGGCGCAGAGGGTGTGCAAATGGGTTCTCGCTTCATTCTTGCTAAAGAATGTCATATGCACCAAAACTGTAAGGATGCTATCATTGCCGCAACTGATACTGATTCTGTTGTTACCGGACTTACCGGTACCCACGGTGCCGTTCGTGGTTTGAAAAATGCCTTTACAACAAAATATCTTGCGCTAGAATTTAGCTGTGGGGCATCTGAAGAAGAGCTTATGGCCATGGCTACCGGCACCAATAGTCTTGCTACAGTTGATGGAGATATAGTTAATGGCATGGTTCAGGCTGGGCAAGCACTTAATAGACTAAATAAGATGGAATCAGCTAAGTCAATTATAGAATCCGTTATTGCTGAAGCTAAAGCTGCTATTAAGAAAGTGCAACGTTTAGCCCAATAAACAAGCTAGCATAGAAACTCGCCTTTAAATTTTAGTGCTATCCCATAAACTGTGGTGTGGCCGACCCTATAACAAAAACTGTGGTCATTTTTACCTCTCCCACATCCTGTGTTTGACCTCTAACAAATGCTGTGGTTAGCCTTTAACAACATCGGTGGTCAAGCTATAACACTTTCTGTGGTTTTAGCTTGGCCACCGCTATTTTATGACAAAAAGAAACCTCCTGTTTTACAATAGGATTGCCTAAACCACTATCGTAAAAAGGAGGAAAGACAAATTGTCTTTAAATCAGTTTATCACAGAGATCTTAAACATTAAAGAAGAGGATTTAGAGGATGTCCAGCCTTTTAAGCAGTCTGATGATACCCTGCTGATTAAGTTAAAATTGAAAAACCATCAGCCCTTATGTCCCTACTGCAATAAAGAAGTGAAAATTCATGGGTACTATCCCAGAAGGCTTACCCATTCGACCTTCAGCAACCGGAAATGTCTCATTATCTACCAGCAGCGGCGTTACCGCTGCCCTAACTGCGAGTTAACCTTCCATGAGCCCAATCCTTTCATTAACTCTAAGGAAAACCTTACCTTTGAGACAAAGATAAATGTCCTAAAAGAACTTAAATACCCAGAACAAACCTACACTGCCGTTGCCAGAAGATGCAATCTGTCCACAACGAAAGTCCAAAGGATATTCGATCAGCACGTCAATATTCCGCGCAAGGCACTTCCCAGGGTTCTGTCCATGGATGAGCACTATTTCCCGGAATCCAATTATGATTCCTTGTACTGCTGCCTGCTGATGAATTTTGAAACCGGTGAAATGGTAGATATCCTCCCTGACAGAAAAAAATCCTATTTAATTCATTATCTCAGCAGCATTAAGAAAGACACCTTTAAAGACAACACCTTGAAAAGCGAACTGGATAATGTGGAATACCTATCCATTGACCTGTTCGACAATTTTCGAGAACTGGCTCACACCTATTTTCCAAAGGCAACCGTCTGCGCAGACAGTTTTCATGTCCTGCAGCACATTACCAAAGACTTCAGGGATGTCCGGCTACGCTGCCGTAGGACCACGGAAAACACTGTACTCATTTACCTTTTAACCAAGTTCAAGCACGTTTTTCACCATGCAATATATCTGGACAACGTTCCCAAGTACAACAAACGGCTGAAAAGGGATGTCAATTACAGGGAGATACGTGACATTCTTTTTGCCAGTTTCCCTGATTTACGCTTAGCTTATGAGCTTAAGGAATATTACATTGCCTTCAACGAAAGTGCTTCTGTTGAAGATGCAGAAGGTAGGCTGGCGGAAATTACATACAGGTTTGCAGATTCAAACATACGTGAGTATGACGAGTTCTACACCTTACTTACCAATTGGAAGGCAGAGATTGTTAATTCCTTTATTGAGATAAATGGTACCAGGATTAACAACAGCTACATAGAATCTAAAAACAGGCAGCTGGAAAAACTTCTGTACAACGCTAACGGCTTTACCAACTTTAAGAGGACAAGAAACCGCATACTTTACTGTCTGAACAGGAATGATACTTTCATTATTTAAAAGAAAAGTGGTTAAGGCACAAGGATGACCCAAAAGGGTCATCCTTTATTGCACTTAACCACAGTATTTGTTACAGGTACCACTACAGCACTGTTACAGGGGGCACCACAGCATTTGTTACAGCCTGACCACAGAATATGGGAGAGGTCAACCACAGCATTTGTTAAAGGTTCTACCACCGTTTGTTTAAATGGTAGACCACAGCATTATTTACGCTCCCTAAATTTTCTTAGAAAAATATAATTTGTGATACAAAAAATGCCCGTGATGTTTTAAACATCACGGGCATTTTTTATATATTATGTGTAATTATTGGTAGATATATAATTTAATCATTTTCATACTTTACTCATACATATAAAGTCTTTTTAACCAAAAAGCCACGAATATAAATAGTAACATACTGCACCAATAAAAAAAACTACAGCCAACATTGGTAGAACAAAAAAAATCAAACCGATTATTATCACGAAAAAAATCAACCGCCATACCCAGCTTATGCCTAACCCAAAAGTTTGGACATGAATTCTGCTATGCTTTGGTTCTTCATGTTCTTCTTTATCATAAACACGGAAACCATTCTCATTTTCATCCTTTGTATCTTCAATAGTAATGCCATCAAAAGTGTCTCTTTCATCCTGAGTCAAAACCTTAACCTCTAATGGTTCATTAGGTGCTTGACAATTTGGACATTCTTTCAACCCATCAACATATTCAAATCCGCATTTTTTACAAATCATTATTATCCTCCAGCACTACAACTTTTTAGAAAACATCATCATGAGGAAACCCTCTTCGTTACAATAACGAGGATCATATGTTTCAATACCTAATTTTTGTTTTATTTGCTCAGTTGCTAGATTTAAATCCTGACGTGGTACATTCCAAGACATCTCTTTTATGCTTTGCGGTGAATAACTGTAAACCCCATTTAAGCGGAGATATGTTTCTACTACTCCTGAAGCCCAAAGTTCTGGATTTTTTAAATCGTTAGGTTGAGCTTTAGAAAAATCTTTCCACAACCGACTAGCCAAAGAAATATCTCGGCAGGAAAAATGTTGTGGTCTCATGATTTTTTGTATGTACTTAACAACTACGTCGTCTTCACTGATTTCTTCATCCGGACTATAATTTTGCACATTTGTTTTATAATTAAACCCATTGATAGCAAAGTAATGTGCAGAAAAATAAGTCAACCGCCTCACAACCATTGGGTGCCTTGCTACAAAATCTGCCATTGTTCCATGTGGTTCTTGTATCTTATACCAATTATAAAAACTATCCAACAGTCCATGTAGTCTTTTTCTTGCAATAGGGTTTATTTGAAAGCATCTTACATAATTCATTACCATTGTCTTGTTATAAAAAATGTGTCCAACAACGAGCATATCCTTAATATCAGCATCTATATCTAAAGGCAAATTTAGAGAATATTCCTCATTGGTTAAAAAATCTTTACAGGCATAAAATCCTTCTTCACAAGCTTCTTCTACCGTAAAAATAGCCAAACGAGATTTACAAAGTTCATTTACTAACTCTAAATTATTACTTTTGCCATTATCAGCAAAATGCTGCAAAGGTGTTTTATCGTCAGCAATTAAATGATAATCAAAAAGAAAATAATCCCAAAAACATTGCCAAAACTCTTCTGTCTCAGGTTCTACTTCCATTTTATCAGTAGAAAAGAAACCATGGTAAAAGAAAACTGCACGCTCTAAATCTAAATTAAAGCTATCTTTTTGAAAATAATCATGAAGCTCTTCTAACAGCTCTGCCAAAGCATCGCCCATATTTAGGAATATTTTCGTTGGTACATCAGCGGCTGCATATTCCACCCTCTTATATTCTCCCGGTAAAAAATCACCTTCAGAATTTATTAAAGCCAAAGTGCCATCGTCTTTAAGCAACTGAGTTTTTGCCATATGTGGTGCCAATGCGCTGCTAATGGCATGTCTTTCTTTTAAATACACGAAAAGACCACCTATAACCTCTAGGAACTCTTTAACGCTATTATAAGAAATTTCAAAATCTGTAACATTGCGTCCACACCAAGCCACTGCATCTACAATATCATCTTCGCTCATATCACCAAGATAAATCTCGGCATGACCTAGATAAAGGCAGAGCATAAGTATATACTCCCACTCGTCTTGTAATTCATCATCTTCTACACCATTCCAAGCTTCTTTACGCAAAAAACCCTCAACATACTCACGACGTAAAACCGCATTCCAACCATCATCATTTTCATAAAAATTTGCTACTAAATCGTATACATTTACCATAATTCCTCATCTCAAAACATAATAATAATCTATTTAAATAATACTCATAGATTCACTGGTATATATTATATCACGCTCACCGTAACCATTCAAATGAAAGAACTGTGCCTAAACTATGAACCATGTACAAAAAAGAAAAATGTTTAATAATCAACCTTCATAAGTTAACTGACAACAGTAGAAAATATATCTTCATCCTTATCGTCATTCCATAAATACTCAATATCTAGCGCAATTTGTTTAGCACTAGCCAAACCATATTGGTCGCTAATAAACCCTAATGCCATATCCATTCCTGCTGAAACACCTGAAGAAGTATAGAACTTTCCATCTACAACCCATCTAGCCTTTTGTATCCAATTAACTTTATTAGAAGTTGACATGGCCCAGACAAATGCCTTTTTATTAGAGGTAGCCGCTTTTCCATCCAGCAAACCTGCCTTAGCCAAAAGAGCGGAACCTGTACAAATTGATAGACAAAATGTTGCATTCTCCCCTATGTTTTTTAAACAAGAAAGGAACTTTTTATCATTAACCAAAACTCTTGTGCCACGCCCACCCGGCAAGACCAAAACTCCATTTTTGTTTGCGGTACAAATAGGCTCTGTTTCTATTTTCATACCTTGTGCGCTAGTGACAATGCCACCATCAAGAGAATAGTAGTTGATTATATGAGTCGTTGTGCGAGATAATATTTCTACAGGTCCAAAAGCATCTAATGTCTCAAAATCATCAAATAACATAATATTTATATTCATAATTATCACCCTTTCTTCTTATTATAATACCAGATTTAATATATTTTAAGTAAAAAAAATTTTACCTGACATCATTTCGACATAAGTTTATTTTATAATTTGTTTACAAGCTAATAAGCTTAAAAAATAAGGAGGCTAACTATCATGACAACATTCAATAAAGCTTTAATCTTAGGTGCTATTCTTACGGCAATGGCAGCATCAACAGCCTTCGCTGATGGCGGAATAGGTAAAAATACTGTGCCATTACAGGGCAATGGAAATGGTACTGTTTGTGAATACCAAAACAATGGCGATAACAGTTGTTATGGTCCTCAACCTGATAATAGCAAAAACGGCCAAGGCCGTGGCTTCTGTGGTGGCGGCCGCAGATAACATCCTTAATAGAAATAAGATAGAGCACAAGGGGAATAATATTCCTTTTGTGCTCTATCTTATTATCACAACATTATATATTATCGTAAGCTGAAAATTTTATAGAATTGTACACTAATCTTTTTAAAACAATTTAGGAATAAATCATAATGCTAGCTTAAATAGTCCATGCTTATTACAATAGGCATATAATATACCTTTACCATATATGAAAAACCGCGCCTCCGGATTCTGTTCCGGATACAGCTTTACTATTTGCACCCGATCAGGTGTAATATAAGCAAAAAATGATATATAATGACTTTTTGTCATTGTATGATGCATAGTAACATAATAGTCATTTTCTATACGTTCAACCCCGAAAGAATGTGCTTCATCTTGTGCTTCTGCTTCTTGCATAGGTAATGTAATGCCACAACAGCTAAATGATCCTTCGCCGATGGAGTTAATAACATTTCCGCAAACAGGACATACATAAAAGGTTGTCCTTAGCATATTACCTGAACGGTTCTTATTTATGACATATTCTCCTGATAAAAGCTCCGCAATAGATATGCCTAGTGTTTTAGCAAGTGGTTCAAGCAGTGAAATGTCTGGTAGCCCTTTTTGAGTTTCCCATTTTGATACCGCTTTATCGCTAACGTTTAATAATTCTGCCAATTGTTTTTGTGTGTACCCCTTTTTCTCTCGCAGAGATTTTATCATACTGCCTGTTACATAATTTGTCATTCTAATTCAAACTCCCTTCACAATCAATACAGTTAGAATAACAAAAAAAGAGTAGGGTTACAACCTACTCTAAGTAGAGAGAGTTTAATTCTTCCGGCCAAAGTGCAAAACATTCGTTATCATAAACGCTTCCGTCGTATATTTTTTCACAAAGAGCTAGTTTCCCCTCATATTGAAATCCCAATTTATTTAAAACTCCCTGTGACCTGGTATTGGAGGAATAGCAATATGCTGAAATCAAAGCTAGATTAATTATTTTAAAACCATGCAGTACAACAGCCTTTCCTGCTTCGGTCATATATCCTTGCCCCCAATACTTTTCTCCAATTGCATAACCAAGCATTTTTACAGCATCATTTTCTCTTTTCTTATCATCAATCAATCCCACTGAACCAATTAGTTTCCCCGTTTTCTTCAAAACAATTCCAAAAACATTTTCTTTGTTAATAAATATATCTTGCATCACTTGAAGACTTTCTTCAATACTTTCATGAGGCTTCCACCCGGCATTGGGGCCAACATTAGGTTCTTTTGAATATTCAAAAACATCATAAACATCATCTGTTATTATAGGGCGCAATATAAGTCTTTTTGTAATTATTTCCACACCACACCTCCATAAAATTACTTCCTCTTCACTCATATTATATCATTTCAAAAATTATAACAACCAAAACCATAAAAGATTGCTTATATATATGACAAAAGGTAGTATGGCTTTAATCCATGCTACCTTTTGTTAGAAACCAATTTGCAATATTTATTTTTCGATATTACTAATACTGTTAGCTATTGCCAGATTGCCTGCAATACCCTCTTTAAACATTTTTAAATCCATGCTGTCTTCCACTGTATGACATTTTTTTAGTTCCGCCGGTGAAAAGCCTATTACCGCAACACCTTTATTGCTAAAATGTCCACAATCAGTTGCAAAAGCCCAAGGTTTTATAGGTACGCTATGTTTATAAACCTTTTCAAGGGCCTTTTGCGCCGTTTTCACCAAAATATGTTCAGGGCTTATGGCGTAAGAAGGTTCACCGTACATTCCAACTTCAGTTAAACCATTATAACAAGTTACATCACAAGTCATACGCGTTACTTCAACTTTCATACCATCAGTTAGACATTCATTGGCTATAGCACTTATCTTAGCAAGGATTTCCCCATCGGTTTCAGAGGGAACACTTCGGTAGTCAATACACATGGTAACCGAACTGGGAACTAAATTAGTACCGCTTTCAGAAGAAACAATTTTTGTTGGTGTTAATGTAGAAAATCCAAAAAGTTCATCTGCTTTCGGTTCATACTTACGAAGCGCCGGTAAAAATTTAGCAAAAAAATCAAATGGGTTGATGCCTGTATGGGGAACACTGGCATGACAAGATTTACCAATAGCATTTACTAAAACAACAATTCTTCCTCTACTGGCAATCCCTAATTCATTTTCTGTAGCTTCTCCTACAACGGCGAAATCAGTTAAAAAACCATCGGCTGCCATGTTCATAGAACCAAAACCCGTAGTTTCTTCGTGTACAACGCCAACTACATATATATCTCCTTTAGGCAGTAAATTCTCCTTTTTTAAAATATATGGAGTATAAATTTGAATAGCAAAAGTAGCTTTAGTATCACTGGCGCCTCTGCCCCACAACCTACCCTCAGCAATTTCACCACTATAAGGTGGATATTTCCAATTTTCTACAGGCCCAGGATCAACAACATCTAAATGGCAGTTATACATAGTTGATTTACCGCCGCCACTACCCTTAATAAGGCCAATGACGTTGCCACAACGATCAACTCTAACTTCATCATAACCAAGATTTTGCATTTTTTTAACCGTATATTCCGCCATCGCTTTTTCCGAACCAGAAACGCTAGGAATTTTAACCATATCAGCAGCCGTTTTTATTATTTCATCATAGTACTTTTCGGCCAGAACATTCATATTACACAACTTAAAACACCTCCAAAATTATATATATTTTATACCAAATACATATTACTATTTTTTCAGTCATAAAAAAGACTGTTACAAAAGATAGCTTTAATCATTTTGCAACAGCCATAGATAGTTATTTCAAGAATATATTGCCACCAGGCCCCAACGGTAAATTCAAGGTCGTCCAAACAACCAATTGTATTATCCAACAAACTGCAAATGTGAAAGAGAATGGTATCATATTAGCAATGATTGTTCCCATACCTATTCCCTTTTCGTAACGTCTGGCAAATCCAAGAATCAATGGGAAATAATAGAATAAGGGTGATAATGGATTAGTAATTGAATCGCCAATTCTATACGCTACTTGAGAAACTGCTGGGTCATAGTTTAATAACATCATCATAGGCACAAATACAGGCGCCAATATTGCCCACTTAGCTGATGCCGACCCTATGAACATATTTATTATACAAGAAACTATAATAAGACCAACTAAAAGAGGTGTTCCAGTAAAGTTCATAGCCTTCAAAAATTCAGCTCCCTTAACCGCAAGAACTAAACCTAGATTGCTCCAAGCAAAATAACTGGTAAACTGAGCACAAAAGAAGCATAATAAAATATATGGAGCCATATCTCTAAAAGCCTCTGTCACGCTGGCAAATAACTCTTTATCATTCTTATATTCTCCTGAAACAAAGCCGTAAACCGCTCCAGGGATGAAAAGTAATATGGAAACTAATAGTACTATCCCGCCCATTAATGGTGAGGTTGCCGCTAAAAGAGAATGTGTTTTAGGATCTCCCAACAATGGATCATCACCTAGGCAGAAAAAAATAACTGCTAAGATAGCAATTAACAGGGAAAGCACGGCTGCTTTCAATCCTTTTTTTTGCTGTGCAGTTAAATTAACAGAATCACTATCAAATGCATATTTAGAAATATCTTCACCTGCAAAACGAGGTGCCATAAATTTTTCTGTCAAAAATGTTCCGGCGAAAGATAGTATTATACAAGAAGCGAATAAGAAATAATAGTTAATAGCGGGAGAAGTTGCATATGTAGGGTCAATTATTCTAGCAGCTGCTTCTGTATAACCATAGGCCAATGCATCAGAAAGTCCTAATGCTATATTGGCACAAAAACCAGCAGCCACACCTGCATAAGCTACAAACATACCCAGTAATGGATGTCGTCCCATGCTTAAAAAAACAATAGCAGATAGCGGTGGCATAATTACAAAGGCCGAATCACCGGCAATATTTCCGTTTATGCCAACAAAAAGAATGGCAAACGTTACGACCGCTGGTGGAGCACTGGCAAGTACTTTGTGCATAAGAACAGCTAAAAAGCCGCTTTTTTCTGCAGCACCAGAGCCAATTACCGCCACTAAAACCATACCTAAAGGAGCAAATCCCGAAAAATTTGTTACTGCTTTGTTAAGCATCATACGAATACCATCTTGTGACAACAAATTTACAACAGTAATTGTCTTACCAGTTCCTGGATGTACTGCACTTATACCTGCTGCGCTGCACATGGCTGAAATAATAACTACTAAAGCAGACAATATTATAAATAAAGTTACAGGGTCAGGTAATTTATTACCTGCTTTCTCTATTTTACTTAAAACCTTGTCCAAAAAACTGCTGTCTTTCATCGCGACATTGTTTCCGTTTTGATTCATCCGTTTTCATCTTCTCTCTAATTTTCTTTATGGATTTTATATAAAACCTAAAATCCAAACTTTCCCCCTAACCTAATTTTTTATTCGTTGTTTTTTTATTTTTTAAACCACCTACTTTTATCTTAAAAATAACTTCTCACCATTGAGAAGCAACTGCACATAAATAATGTGCCGCCAACCCGTATAAAAGTAGCAAACACAAGTTTAATTATAGGTTACTCGCTAATTCACGTCAATATAAAACTGAATTTCTAGATACTGGTTTGCACTTTCTAATACGCTTTAATATTCATTAAACATTCTTTGTATTTCATCTAACTTATTAGTTTTAGTTAGAGCTAGTGATAAAAGAATTCTAGCTTTCTGTGGACTTAAAGAATCACCTGTCAAGAAATTTTCCTTGCTATACTTAACCGGACCACCCTTAACCGTACCGTTACCACATCTGGAACTACGAACAATTACAACTCCTTTTTTTTGGGCTGCTATTAATCCCTCTTCTGCCTTTTCATGTATGCTGCCATTACCCATTCCAGCATATATTATGCCTCTTACCCCAGCTTCTACTGCTGCATCAACCAATATTCTGCTATCATTGGCATGACCGTAGATAATTTCTACATAGGGCAATTTATCCAAATCATTTACTACAAATTCGCTGGAAAGAGTATGTTTACGTAGACTGGCATTATAAAAAAAAGCTTCTCCATTATTTATATACCCCATATAACCCAGTTCTGGAGCTCTAAAAGTATTAACATGTGAAGTATTTGTCTTAGTTGCATCCCTTGCCCCATTTATTTCATCATTCATAGCAATTAAAACCCCTTTATTTTTTGCTAAGGGATTACCGGCCAATCTTACCGCATTTAATAGATTAATCGGTCCATCTGCACTAATTGCGGTAGCAGGACGCATAGCACCAACAAGAACGACAGGATTGGTACTTTTTATCACCAAATTTAAAAAATATGCTGTTTCCTCTAAGGTATCTGTTCCGTGAGTAATGACTATTCCCTCTGCTTCACCGTTATTAAATATGGCGTTTACTTTTTTAGCAATTTGCAGCCAAATACCATCAGTAATATTATTACTGCTTATTTGACATATTTGCTCCCCTGATACATCTGCATAATCCTTAACTTGCGGCACTGCATCTAATAGGGTTTGTATTCCTATGGCTCCTGCTTTATATTCTGACATTTGTGTTTTTAATAATGCACTGCCTGCTATTGTGCCTCCTGTAGCTAAAATTTTAACTTTTGGTAGTTGTATTATTGTCCCTTCCGCTGTTTTCATTTCGTTCCTTCTCTCTTATACCTTATTTTCATAACATTATTCATATTATATTACCAATGAATAGCAAAAGAATCAGGAAGCACAATGCGCTCCCTGATTCTTTTACTATTCATTTTATTATTTATGGTTTTACTATTACTCTATTTTCCAAATCTACATATTCCAATTCTGCTGGGTCTCCCGTTGGTGAACCAAAGGGCATTTGAGCAATTAATTTCCAGCTTTGTGGTACGCTAAATACTTGGGCAACTTCAGCATCTATAATTGGATTATAGTGTTGCAATGATGCTCCCATTCCTTCTGTAGCAAGTGCTGTCCATACGGCGTATTGAAGCATTCCTGCACTTTGCATGGACCAAACAGGAAAGTTTTCTGCATAGGTAGGAACTGCTTCCTGCATTTTTTTTATTACGTCCATATCTTCATAATACAAAATAGTACCATGCCCTGCAGCAAATGAATCTATCTTGGCCTCCGTAGCAGGGAAATTTTCTGCGGACACTTTTGTGCGCAATATTTCTTTTACTATGGACCATAATTTAGAATGATTTACTCCTAAAAGCAATATGGCTCTAGAAGATTGGGAATGAAAAGCAGAAGGTGCATATTTAACTGCATCCCGTACTAACTTTTCAATCTTACTATCGGATACAGTAGCACTGCTATCGATACTATAACGTGTACGTCTTGTTTTTATTGCTTCGTTAAATTCCATAATTTACCTTCTTTCTTAATTGCATAGCTCAATTATGTTAATTCAACCGGTTATTTCCATTTTTTCCTCATCACCTAGTTATGAGAAATAATAGTGGCATCAGCGGGTACAAAACCCACCGCACCATCAGCACGAATAACTAAATTATATAAAACAGTCTCTTGTAAATTTCTAACTTGGTTAATAGGAACAAGTTTAGTTCCTTTGGGCAAGGTACCTAGACTTAAGCTGCCAGCATTGGCTTCAGCCAACAGTTCTACGTCGTCTCTAGTTGTTATGACAAAAATACCTGAATTATTATACTTGTCTAAAGTCGTTCTAGCAGATACTACGTTTAAAAAAGTGCTTCCTCCCAAAACTATACAACACAAGGAAAACATTGCAATAAATTTTTTTAACATTTAATCGCCTCCATTAGATTTATTATATCATCTTTAAACAACTTGGAAAATATAGAATTTAAGATAATTGGTTTCCGGTACACTATAAAGAATTGGGTGATCCTGCGACTGTTGCCTAGCCTCTACTTGTCGCAAAGAAACATCTGCGTCAAGAGCTGCTTCTTTAAGCATTTTGACAAATAGTCCTTCAGGCATGAAGTGCGAGCAAGAGCAGGTAGCTAAATATCCTCCTCTAGGCAATAGTTTCATTGCTTTCAGATTTATTTCTTTATACCCCCGTAACGCATTTTTAACCGTACTACCTGACTTAGTAAACGCCGGCGGATCTAAAATAATAAAATCATAGTCACGTACCTGTTTTTCCACCAATTCTGATAATAATTCAAATACATTTGCTTCTAATGTAGATACTTTATCTTCCAATCCGTTAAGCATGATATTATGCTTGGTATTTGCTATAGCCTCTTTTGATACATCTACGGCAGTAACTGAAACCGCTCCCCCCGCAGCAGCATTTAAGGCAAAGGCCCCTGTATGGGTGAAGCAGTCCAAAACACGACGTCCCTTACTTATTTTACGAATCGCTAGACGATTGTATTTTTGGTCTAAGAAATAACCGGTCTTTTGTCCATTTACTACATCTACACGATACTTAAGGTCATTTTCCAAAATTATAGTTTCCAATGGACAATCAGTCAAATTTTTACCTTGTAATTTGAAGGCTCCCTGGCCCTCTTTCATACCCTCAAGCACGCGAATTTTAACATCATTGCGCTCATATATACCGCTAATATTTTCGCCCATTTCTTCTAATATTTTTACCAAAAGATTGAAAATCATATCTTTTCGTATTTCTATTCCCAAGGAAAGTACTTGTGCTACCAACACATCGTTAAAACGATCCACCGTTAACCCCGGTAAAAAATCCGCTTCGCCAAAAATCAAGCGGCAACATTTAAAATCTGCCCCAGGCATTACGGTATGTCTATATTCGACGGCATAACGCAAACGGCGTTCAAAAAACTTTTCGTCAAAGTTATCATTAGCATTACGCGAAATAATCCTTACTCTTATTTTAGAATGATTATTAATAAAACCCGTACCAATATAACGAGCTTTATCATTCATGACATCCACTAAATCACCGTCAATGTAATTGCCCTCTATTCGAATAATCTCATCCGCGAAAACCCAAGGATGACCCAATCTAGCACTGAATTCTGCTTTTTTTGTAATATATATTTTTGTATATTCCCGCATCAAAAAACTCCCATTCTCGTTATAATTATCACATTCATATCTTATCACGTTAGCGGGAATTATGAAATATAAAATTGCGCAATAAATAAAAGCTATGAAAACCAGCTCTTACTATTGCACGCTCAACTGTAGAAAGTCTTCAGCAATATTATTATTAGAAAATGCTGTTGCACAAACACGCTTAGCTATTAATGTGTCTAAGCAATTATCTTCATCGTCGAATACCATAAGTCCATGCATTTCTTCCAGAATAATTCTTGCCGCCGCATAATCCCATATATACAAGTATGCTGATAAATAAATATCCAATGAGCCTTGTGCTATCTTACAAATTGCTAGGGAAGCGCAGCCACTGGATCTATGAGCCCGTATTTTCCCAGACAAGTAAAAAAAGTTTATATTTTTTTCTTTACTCAGATAAACCATACTTCTCAAACTACAATCAACAACAGCATCCTGCAAACATTTTGCACCGGAAATAGGCTTTATATTTTCCCCATTAAGCCATGCTCCGCCGTCTTTCACTCCTACGTACATTTTGCCGGACATAACATCATACACAACTCCCATAACCGGATTTGATTCTTTGTATAAGGCAATGGAAACAGCAAAATCATTACCGGAACTAATAAAATTGGTCGTGCCATCAATAGGGTCTATAATCCAAGTGTAATCTTCAGTACCTATATTAGTAACTACCTTTTCTTCAGTAATAAAACCATGGCTAGGAAATTTATAACGAATTTCATCAGCCAAAAATTTCTCTATTTTAATATCAAATTCGGTTAGTAAATTAGAAGTATCACCATTTTTACACATAATATCCTTGCACAAAGTATTATATTCCTGCAAACGCGCTCCAGCTCTAAAAGCCAATTCCTGAATAAAGAAAAAATAATTAGGACTGCATTTTTGCAAACCAACAAAAGAACTTTGCGGACACAGGTAGCTGCCAAATTCCTGCACAGTGTCATACTTCCCATGGAAATCACTGCCACCGGTCAAAAACAAACCATATTGTTGTGCTAACTCGATAATTTTTTCTTTTACTTCATCGTTATTTTTATTATGTACCAATTCAATGCCATTTAGTCCGGCCTTCACCAACATTTTAACTAAATGCAAACTATCTTGAGCCCCAGGATGAGCTAAAACAGCTATGCCGCCATCAGCACGAATTGCTTTTACTGCCTGTGCAGCATCAGGGTAATCAATGTTTTCTTTTCCTACGCAAACACCTTGTCCTTTAAATAATTTTTCATAAAGGTCAGAATAAATTTTATCAGTATAGCCATTTAACACAAGTTCTTCCATAATGTGCTGCTTATATATGGTCCTCCCCTGGCGCTTAATATTTATGGACGTTTTATCAATTTTATAGCCATTATTTATTAAAGTATCAATTTGCCAGAGTGATTTTTCTTGCTGCTTACGCAGGGTAGAAGTACACAGCTGTTTTATATGTTTTGCTCCAAGCATAAAGTTGTATCCTAAAATATGTACGGATTTACCTGTTTCCGGATCTTTAGCTGAAATTTCAATACCGGGTATAACTTCTATGCCAAGCTTTATACCAATAGCAACTGCCTCTGCTAGTTCTTCTACTGTGTCATGATTAGTAATAGCAATATGTGTAATACCACTTTCGTGAGCCATTTTTAAAGTCTTTTCAATACCATAGGCCCCGTCTGATACATTTGTGTGAACATGTAAATCCACATACATTAATCCTTCCTCCCTTTACTTCAATTTATTTAACATAAGCCTTTAATCTATTGGAACATATTTCCATTACTATGGCAAAACCTAAAACCATATAAGTAATAAGGCCTATCTCACGAATGTTATAATAATAATTTCCTGCCATAAACAACTCATAGCCAATACCCCCGGCACCAGCTGCAGCTCCCATAGCCACAGCATTGGTGAAATTTATTTCAAATCGCATAAAGGTCCAAGCTAATATATATGTAATTGATGATGGCAAGACAGCTTGAAACACTATTTGCCACCAATTTGCTCCACTAGCTTTTAAAGCCTCTATAATTCCCTCGTCTAATTCTTCAAATGACTCTGAATAGCTTTTTATTAAATACCCTATACCATGAAAACTTAGCCCTATAATGGCAGCAACACTTCCCAAACCAGCAGAAGCTGCAAAAATAAGTACCCACAAAACTGTAGGTACAGCACGAATAACTGCAACGCCACCCTTAATAAAGTCAGATGTTTTTTTATTTGTTAAATTTTTTGCAGCTAAAAGTCCAAAAAATAGGGCAATAATAGACCCTATGACTGTAGTCAAGAAAGCTAAGCTTAAGGTCATAAGCAGTTGGTCGAAGGCTTCTGCGTAAGTAAAGTGAACAGCCATTGGTTCAGTAAACATAGTCGCGAAATTCTTAACAGTATCTACTATAGCTTTACTTATTTCTATTTTTTTATAATCAAAAGTTGCAACCCCGTAAACAGTCAAAATAGCTAAAAACCCCAAGGTATAATTTACAACGTTTTGTTTAGTATCAGTAGAATGCACAAGGATTTTTCCTTTTTTGTCCGTTTTCATAAGCTTAGGCAATGAAGACGTCAATGAAATAGGCTGTATTGTCGAATCAAATACATTTTCCATTATAAAATCATCCTCCTAACATGATTAGAAGCAGCTTCTATGATTAGTATTACTATTACAATCATAATCACTACTAAACTGGCACTGTGATAATCAAAGAATTTATAATATATATTAAATAAATTTCCTATACCTGTTCCCGTGAGCATTCCTACTAAAGTTGAGCTACGAATATTGGTTTCAATCATAAATAGCAGCCAACTAACAACTTGTGTGATACATGAAGGAATAATTGCTTGGAATACTATCTGCCCATACGTAGCTCCGGCAGCTTGCAGCGCCTCAATAGAGCTAGCCCCTACCTCCTCTATGGTTTCGACAAACGCTCTGGTTAGAAAACCAAAAGTTGCAAAAAACAAAGCAATATAGCCGGAAATTACATTTTGTCCAAAACTTAAAAGCAATACTATAGCCCACACAGTATCAGGAATATTACGGAAGAATGACGCAATCAGTCTACACATTACGGTAAATACCGGTACCCCTTTAGTACTAAGCAGGGCAAATATCATGGCGCAAATACCACCTGTTGTCGTCGCTACTATAGCCAAGAATACAGTCTCATGCAGTTTAATTAAAATAGCCGGCAAATTTTTCATTGAAGACACCGTGGGATAAAAATTGGATAGGGACCAAAAAATAGCCTCAGGTATAGACACCAACGCTTGGCTTAGTTCAAATCCTGTAACTTGCACCGCACCATAATAAAGTATTACTACTAATACAAAAAATGTCATTATATAATTTTGGCGTTTTTTTACAACTAATAGATTCATAAATAATCTCCTTGCCTCGCAAAATAATTCAATCCATTATTAGCTCGCCTGTTTTCGAGTCATATATTTTGTGAATGGTTTCTTTTTTTAGCTCACTTGGTGGTCCATCATAGATTACTTCACCCTTGCGGACACCAATAATTCTATCAGAATATTTCATTGCTACATCTACTTGATGCAGATTCACCAAACAAGTAATACCCATACTTTTGTTAATATCCAACAAATAATCCATTATAACTTTCGCGGCACTAGGATCTAAGGAAGCAATGGGTTCATCGCATAGCATAAGCTTAGGTTCTTGAATAAGCGCTCTGGCTATGCCTACCCGTTGTTTTTGCCCACCGCTTAGCTCATCGCAACGTTTGTATGCCTGCTCTTCCATTCCTAATCTAGCAAGAATTTTAAAAGCATCCTCCTTTTCACTTTCATTATATTTCCCCAATATTCCTTCCAAAGTACTTTTGTAACCAAGTCTGCCATGCAAAACATTTTCTACAACACTTAAACGATTCACCAAATTATAATGTTGAAAAACCATGCCTATTTTTCGTCTTTGCTGCCGCAGTTCCGCACTATTAAGCCTATTAAAATTAATTCCATCAAAAATAACTTCACCTGTTGTGGGTTTTATCATTCTATTAATGCAACGCAGTAACGTAGATTTTCCGGCCCCAGAGGGTCCAATTATGGCAACCATTTCTCCATTTTTAACAGAAAAGCATATATTTTTTAGTGCCGTTGTCGTTGCATATTCTTTTGTTACACTCTTACATTCTAAAAAAGCCATCCTGCGTTCTCCTCACTTTTATTCCAATGTTGACATAAGATAATTGCGGAAGCCTTCCCCGTGAACAGGCCTCCGCAATCACATAGATATATAATATTAATTAGACAAAGCGCGGATGGGGTCAAACCAAGAATTTTCGACTTTCACAAAGCATTCATTTTTAGTTCGCTTAAAAGAGCCTGTTGCTTTTGAATCTGCCGGAACAAATATAGCTGGATTATTTGCAACAGCAGGGTCTGTAAAGACAGTAACTAATTTTTCTTGCTCTTCTTTGGTTAACATACTTGTATTCATAACCATCGGAGAATTCAACACCGGCACTGATTTAATAACGACATATTCTTTGCCTATCATACCGTTAAAGGGCTCTGCCGCTCCATCTTTAATCTTATATACTGCACCTGTAGCATTCAGGTCGCCGGAAACCAAAGTAATATAATTATTCATAATCTCATCACAAAAAGCAGCAACATCTACTTTGTTGTTCAAAAGATTCATAGCCGCGCCTTGATGAGAACCGCCAAATAATACTTCGCTAAAGAATTTGTCCGGCCCGCCCTCAAGTAAATCTGCAACCTTTATATTCTTCCATTTGTCCATCTTTCCAAAGTAGCTTACAATTCCGGCACTTGGAACTTTAAAACCTGAAGTAGAACTATTTGATACAAAGGAAAATCTTTTTCCTTGAATATTATCAATAACATATTTTCCATCTTTTTTATATTGATCCTCATCGCCTTTATTAACTGCTAGCCAAGAATAATAAACTGCATCCTTCAAGGTCCCGGATGCTCCGCTATTTACTACAAAAGGAAGAACCTTGGGGTTCTTTTTATTAGCTTCTACAAAACTTTGCGCTCCCAAATACCCAATTGCCGCCTTATTATTAGCCATGGTTTCTACAGCAATAGCGTAATCTGTGGTTAGCTTATGCACAACTTTTTTACCGGTAGCTTTCTCAACTAATGCCCCAATAGCATCCCGGGAGGCTTTGTACCCATCACCTGATTCATTAGGCAGCCAAACCATGACAATATCTTTTCCCTTACCGGCACTTGCACTTTTATCTTCGCTTTTTGCGCTACCGCAGCCAGCAAGTAAACTAGCTCCCAAAATTACACACATGCCCAAAGCTAACAATCTTTTTTTCAACATATTATTATCTCTCCTCAGTTTAATTTTATTATAAATTTTAAACCATTTTACAAAAGCTTCCCCTGAGAAATATTTATTTGCTTATCGCATACCCCCTCCATAAATTCTATGTCATGGAAAATTCCCAGCATAGTTGTTCCTTCACTCTTTAGTTGCTCAATAAGTTCTCTGACACGTAGCTTGGATGCATTATCCAAACTAGCCGTTGGCTCGTCCAACAAGAGTAAACGTGGTCTTTTAACCATTGCTCTAGCAATATTTAAGCGCAATTTCTCGCCCCCGGAAAAATTATTAGGATAGCTATCCCACAAACTTTCATCAAGTTCAAAGTGCGTTAATATTTTTGTAGCCTGTTCCCGACTATATTCAATTCCGTTCCCCGTATCCAACAAAGCTTGTTCTACAATTTCCAGAGCATTGGTACGTGGCATAACATTAAGGAACTGTGAAACATAGCCAATTTCATAACGGCGTAAATAAGTTATTTGCCGTTCTTTGGCCGTGACCATATTAATTAAGCCAAATTCAGCAGAGTCATACCATATTTCTCCCTTACTTGCTAAATAAGAACGATAGATACATTTTAATATAGTTGACTTACCACTACCGCTTTTGCCTACTATACCAATAAATTCTCCTTTGTTTAGAGAAAAACTTATATCCTGAGAAGCCTGTATTTCTTTATTTATGCTGTGAATTGTAAAGGATTTACTTAAATGTTTAATCTCTAAAAGTACCGGCAACTTTTCCCCTCCTATACACGATAGTTTGTTTGCGTTATTACTTTTCCGTCTACCATGACGCAAGTTATTACAGGAAAATCTCCTTCGATTTTGTTTATAATGAGCACATCAGCTTTTTTCCCAGGCACAATAGATCCGATTTCCCTATCCATTTTTACTGCAACTGCCGGATTAAGAGTAACCAGCCGGAACATTTTTGCTAGGTCCTGCCCATATTGCTCATGCATAATAAAAATTGCATGTAATAACGCAGCTGGATAATAGTCACTGCAAAGAATATCCACTACGCCTTCATTAATAGCTTGAGCAGCGCTCATGTTGCCCGAATGTGAACCACCTAGCAAAATGTTAGGTGCCCCAACCAACGTTAACATGCCCGCAGCTTTAGCCGCTTTAGCAACTTCAATAGTTATGGGGAATTCACTAATTGTGGCTCCAAACTGTTTAAGAAATTCAATTTTTTCGAGAGTGTCGTCATCGTGGGAAGCAATAGCTATATTTTTACGGTGGGCTAACTCTGCTATGTCTTGAATCATAGCTAGAGTCATTTTTTCACTCCCCTGCCTAGCGGCAATAACCTTATCAATTTCATTATCTGTAATTTTTTTATAGCCTTTTAAGGTTTTGCGGTAAATCTCTAAATTTCTATACTGCCCTTGTCCCGGTGAATGATCCATAAAAGAGAGTAACTGCACCTTTCCAGCTAGAATGAACTGTTTAATTTGCTCTATATTATCTACCGCATCTATTTCCAAACGTGCATGAAAACGGTGTCGAATCAAATGCAACCTATTATGTGTTTGAGCGATTTTCTCTAAAAGAGCCTTAACATTTTCAGGTGAACGTATGGGTTTAACACTAAATTCGTCTTCACCTATAAATGAAAGAGAATGAAACATAGTCGTAATTCCTTGGTTAATCAGTATTTTTTCTGTTTCGCGAATACTAATATCAAAATCCAAAACACTTGTTGGCCGTGGCGACGCCATGTTTTCGATATAATCTGAGTGAATATCCACAAAACCCGGAGCTATAAGACCTTCCTCTGCATTTATTACCGTATCTAGCTTTGTCACTTTATTAGTTCCGCTTGCATAAATCCCAACTATATTTTCACCATCTATAAGGACTTCTGAATTATTTAAAATTTCCGTTTCCGTAACAACTTGCCCATTTGTAATTAAGTACACTTGCTCATCCTCCAGTTTATAGCAATGAATATACCAATTCTTGTGTATACGGGTGCTGCGGGTCTTCCAAAATCTGGTCTGTCAAACCACTTTCAATAATATTACCATTGAGCATTACTACAGTGCGGTCAGCTAACATGCGTACTACTGCTAAATCGTGTGAAACCACAATCATGCTAATATTAAGTTCCCTTTGAATTTTTTTTATTAGATCCAACACATTAGCCTGAACCGAAAGATCTAGTCCTGTAGTTACTTCATCTAAAAGCAAAATTGGCGGATTATTACTAAGAGCCTTAGCAATTTGTACTCTTTGTTGCATACCGCCGGAAAAATTTTTAGGTGGCTCCTTTATTCTAAACAAAGGGATATTTACTTCGTCTAGCAGGTCTTGCCCTCTGTTGCTCATGGCCGCAACATTACGATTACCGGCAGCAATAAGTTTTTCAGCTATATTACTTATGGCGGAAAAATTCATATTAAGGCCCATAATTGGATTTTGGTAAACCATACCAAACATATTATTTCTTATATAGCGTTTCTGTTGGGCAGATTCAGCAAACATATTTTTACCATTTTTATAGCTGCGGAGACTTACCGTCCCTGCTGTAACTTCTTGGTCAAAATATAAGCATTGCATCATGGTGGATTTTCCACTACCGCTTTCTCCAACAACGCCCAAAATCTCCCCTTCATATAACTCAAAAGAAACGTCCCTGCAAGCATAAACTGTGCCACATTTTGGACAGTAATTTTTTTCTAAATGTTCAGGCTTCATATCACGACAATGGTCACACCCTAAACCAAATTGTTTACGCAATTTTTGTACGACTAGGATTGGTGTTTGAAAATCTTTCAATTATTTACCCCCGTTCAAACGCATTAAACAGTTGCTGGTATCATTACATTGATAGTAAGCCTCTCCTGTTTTTTCATCTATAATTTCATCCAAATATACTCCTTGTGCTCCACACAGGTGACATTTTTGTCCGGAAAAACTCTCTACTCGGAAAGGATAATCTTCAAAAGCCATAGATATTACTTTAGTGTAAGGAGGAACCGCATATATTTTTTTTTCACGCCCTGCCCCTAATAATATTAAAGCTTCGCTATTATTAAGTTTGGGATTGTCAAAACGAGGAATAGGACTTGGTGACATAACATAACGATCTTTCACTATTACAGGATAATCTGCACCGTGGGTCACGCTGTCATATTTCATAATTTGTTCAAATAACATAAGCCAAGCTCCGCTATAATCACTTTCGGAATGTAACCGTTTTGTTTTATGTTCACTAGCCTCTACTACACGCAAGGGCTCAGGTATTGGTACTTGTAAAACCAATATTTGCTCTTTATTCAAAGGGATTTCCGGAATCCTGTGACGTGATTGTATTAACGTTGCTTTCCTTGTATCAATAGTTGTTTGTACACCTGTAGTAGAAACAATAAGTTTTTTTATATTAACAGCATTAACTGATTCATCAGAACCCTGGTCTATAACTTTTAGTATTTCCTTTTCGCCTATTAAGGAAAGGGTTAGCTGCAGCCCCCCTGTTCCCCATCCTCTGCCGATTGGCATTTCCCTGGAAGCAAATGGCACTTGGTATCCGGGAATTGCTACCGCTTTTAAAGTAGCACGCCTAATTTCACGCTTAGAACCCTCATCAAAAAAAGCAAAATTGTATTTTGTTCCCACCTTATTTTTCCCTCGCTTCTCTTGTCCTGCGAATGCTGTCAAGTTTAGACTTAAATGTTACATAATGGGGTAACTTCAAATGAGAAATAAAACCTGTCGCTTCGACACTATCTATATGATAAAGAACAAATTCTTCATCTTGAGTTGGGAACTTCTTTTCCTGGGTTTCCAAATCTGTGTCAAGGATGCTCATGGCAATTGCCTTCGATTCATTTTGCCCATAGCAAACCCCATAGCCAATTGTCAAATTCAGTTTATTGCCGTCAGCATTATTTTTATCAGGGCTAGAAATATAACTTTCTACTTCTGTAATTTGAATATTACCAATATAGAACTCATCATCACCCATAGGATTAGCTATGCAAATATCCACATACCCAACACGCAATTCACCAACTGTTGGATGTAAATCACCAAACCCTCGTAAAGACGCATATCCCAAAGCTATAACCGCGCCTGTTTGCCCGCGTGTTAAAACTTGTAATCTTTCACTGCGCTTAGTAGGAAATTCTATGTTTTTCTTTGTAACGTCAATAGGCGGTGTATTATCCTCAATGGCTTGAGCAATTATTCCCTCTTTGCGCAACATATCTGTAACACGTGGTAAATTGCATAAATCAATATCAGCAGGTTCTTCTAGTTCACTAGTTTTTCTATAGCTGTCTAACCATTTTTCAACTTCCGTAGTGTTTTCTTTGCTAAGATCAAAATCTATTAGACGATGCGTATAATCGTAGGTTGTACCTAAAATCTGCCCACCTGGAATATCCTTAAAACTTGCGGAAATTCTTCTTTCCACAAACATATTTTTAGTATCTATCACATTAGAATAATATTTTCTTGGCAAAGTGGATCGATACGCACGCATAAGGAATACTGCCTCTTCAATACTTCCTTCTGCTTGCTTTATAGCCACAGAAGCAACTTGGCGATCATAGAGACTGCTCTCACTCATTACAGTATCAATTAAACCCCGCATCCCATTTTCAATATCTCTAGTATCTAATACAGTTCCATTTTTTATTCGTTCATATTTTAAACGTTGAATGGATTCTGCAATAGCCTCAGAGCCACCTTTTACCGCAACGTATCCCATTACTTAACCTCCAAATTACAAGTATGTGTTGTTCTGGGCAAACACATAATATTTCCTTGTAAATCCACTAGAATTACATCAATACCAAGTGGAAACTCAGCGTTAGCTTCAGTCCTGGCTGCCAACCATGCTTCACTACCACTTATCTCAACGCTAACACTGTCTTTTATCCCTGGACCCGTTAGTTTAAGAGATGGACCAAGGCCTAATGTTTCAACCTCTATAATAAAAGTAGCTGCCGTATGCGGATCTATGAATGTTCCTTTTTTGGCAATACCGAATGCGGTAGCTATTTTCCCTCGCTCAGCTAAAAATTTAACGATAATATAATCTGCTGTTTCTGTTTTTTCGCTCTGTGCATAAGTCAAATTGTGCACCTTTCTAATAATACTTTCTTCATGCTCTCCGAGTATGTTAAAACTTACTTCTGCGTCGCACACAGTAAAAGTTAAAGCTAATAAACTATTACTAAGTCCTGAAGCAATATTTAATTTATTGCTTTCCTGACTAATATTAGCCACAACACCAGGCCTAGCCATACAATTTAATAATTTTCTATATATTTTTTGTACATCATGAACCATATCAAAATTCATCTATTTTCCTGCTTTCTAAACGTCCATGGTTGCAAAATCAACTTTTGTTTTTAATATACTAGCCGTTTTACTTTTTATTTTATTTTCTATAAGACCTTCTTCCGCAAGTAAAATTTCTCTCCAGGAAAGAATTTCAGGAAGATTTGCGTTATATGCAGCGTCAATAACAGCAAGATTATATGCGAGTTGGCTGTCAGAGCCTATTAACACCCCCAAACCTATGCTGCCTTGCACTTCAACCCTAGCTTCTATTACTGCTACTTCACCAATATAAAATAGGCTTTGTTTAGCGTTTTCCCGCATCTTCAGCATTACAAGTCCATTATTAGGTACATCCAACACATTTATTTTATAATTAGATTTAATGACAGCTGCTAATTGCTCGGCTATTTTACTGTTACCATCAATAAGAACTTTGCACCGTCTTTTTCTGTTCATTGCTTACCTCCTATCTATAAATTCATTATAGAACAATTACTATTTTGATATGTTATGCCCCTGTTAAACAACTGTTAAGTAACTGTTAATTTTAATTCCAACAAATTTACATCTATAGGTTTAATAAAAACAAAAAAAGACCTATCAAATATAGATAAGTCTTGGTACTAGTATATAAGAATGGACACGAAAGGTTTAACAAGCTAAAATAAATTCAAGAAAGGGCGTGTTAAACCTTGTCTAGAAATGGAATACGATTTACAGATGAATTTAAAAAACAAATAGTAACTTTGCATCATTTAGGTAGTACCGTGAATCATCTTAGTAGCGAATATGGCGTATCAACTGTAACTATTTATAAATGGATAAAAGAACTTTCTCCGGTTAACGTATTTGGCAAAGAAGAAATTACCGCCAGGGATTACGAAAAAATGAAACAACGCATTGCTGCTCTGGAAATAGAGAATGATATACTAAAAAAAGCTACCGCCATATTCGCAAGAAAACCATAGAAGAAATAGTTGCCTTCATCAATAAATATAAATCACAATATACTATAAAACGCATGTGCAAAGTACTGAAATTTCCAAGAAGTACATACTATAAAGCCTTATGTGCATTACCATCTGCAAGAGGAATAAAAAGACTAAAGCTTAATGAAACCATTAAGAAAGTTTTCGAAGAAAGCAAAGACCGTTACGGTGCACCTAAAATACAAAAGATATTGGATTCTCTCGGGATTCATACTAGTTTGAAACTTGTTCAAAGGTATATGGCAGCGTTGGGATTAAGATCCATAGTGGTAAAAAAGTATCGCCATTATTCTTCCAAATGCTTGGCCCAAGGGCTTAAGAACTTATTAAACAGAGATTTCAAAACCACAGCAATCAATAAGAAATGGTGCACTGACATAACATATATCCATACGGTTACTGATGGCTGGACATATCTGGCCTCCGTAATGGATTTGGCCAGCAAAAAGATCATTGGTTATGCTTATTCAAGAAAGATATCTGCTGAATTAGCTGTAAAAGCGGTTGAGAATGCTTGCCTTAATGTTAAGAATACTGCAGGAATCCTCCTGCATAGTGATCTTGGGACCCAGTACACAAGCCAGCTGTTTGAAGATATGCTTGCAAGCAGGAATATGGTTCATTCTTATAGCCGTAAGGGAAACCCTTATGACAATGCCTGCATTGAATCATTCCATTCTATTTTAAAGAAGGAAGAAATCAATCGTAACAAGTACTATGATTTTAAAACTGCAGGCAAGGCAATATTTGAATATATTGAATCCTGGTATAACCGTAAAAGGATTCATGGCAGCATAAACTATATGACACCGCAAGAATTTGAAGATGCTGCGAATGCTATAGCATAAATGTTAAACTATTTGTGTCTATTATATTGACCTAGGTCCATCTTTTAAAATAATTTCACAGTTACCATAGTATTAATATTTGTTATAATAATGGTAGTTGTAATTAATAAGGTTAGGAGTAATTATGAAATACGAAAATATTATCTCAGCTACATTTCTATCTAGACCCAATCGTTTCATTGCCCATATCATAGTAAATAATAAAGAGGAGGTCTGCCATGTTAAAAATACCGGTCGCTGCAAAGAACTATTGCTACCGGGCAGTACCCTCTATGTACAGACTAACGATAATCCTAAACGCAAAACCAATTTTGACCTTATTGCCGTAGAAAAAGGCAGCATGCTTATAAATATGGACTCTCAAGCTCCCAATAAAGTAGTTGGCGAATGGCTTGCGGCAGGGAACTTACCCGGAGTAACCCTTATTAAACCTGAATGTAAATATGATAATTCCCGTTTTGATTTTTATTTAGAATTTGGCAAACAAAAAGCTTTTATGGAGGTAAAGGGTGTCACCTTGGAAGAAAATGGCGTCGTCCGTTTTCCGGATGCGCCAACTGAACGTGGAGTAAAACATCTTCATGAATTAAGCCGCTGCACAAAAGAAAACTACAAAGCTTTTTTATTCTTAGTCATACAAATGCAAGGTGTTAAATACTTTGAACCTAATTGGAAAACCCATGCTGCTTTTGGCAAAGCCCTTATAAAAGCCCAAGAAGCAGGGGTAACAATATTAGCCTATGATTGCCGGGTAAGTAAAGATACCCTGGAAATAAATCATCCGGTAGAAGTACAGCTTAAGGAAACACCATAAAATTAACATAAAAAAGGACCTGCTAAAATGATCTGCACCCAAAATGTTGGACAGGTTATTAAGCGATTAATCTGGAATGAGTTCGGTATTCTACCGGACTCATTCCTTTTAGTTTTAGCTTGATTCTCTTGTTGTTGTAGTAATGAATATATTCATGCAGTTGCTTTTTGAAATCTTCTAACGAAGAAAAGTCTTGCAAATACAGTAATTCTGATTTTAGAAGCCCGAAGAAATTTTCCATCACGGAATTGTCCAGACAGTTGCCCTTACGGGACATGCTTTGGATTATGCCGTGATTTTTTAATGCTTTTTGATAGAAAGTATGCTGATATTGCCAACCCTGATCTGAATGGAAAATGATGCCCTCAGTGTTTTTTATTCTTGCAAAAGCTTTATCCAGCATATTGGTCACCTGCTGTAAGACAGGGGTTTCTGACAGCTCGTAGCTTATTATTTCCCCATTAAACATATCCAGAATTGGAGAAAGGTAAAGCTTTTTACCAAACAAAGCAAATTCGGTTATGTCCGTAGTCCATTTTTGGTTAGGTTTTGTAGCAGAAAAGTTTCTTTGAATAATGTTTGGCGCAGCCTTTCCTACTTGGCCTCGGTAGGAGCGATACTTTTTCATTCTGACTTTACTGGTGAGGCATTCTTCCTTCATGATCCTCATTACCACTTTATGATTTGTGTCAAAACCTTCTCTGCGAAGGACAGCTGTGACACGACGATAGCCATATCTTCCAAAATTACTCTCACAGATGACATGAATCTTTGCTCTAACTTCTGCATATTTGTCCGGCCTATTGAGAGCTTTTAATATCGCATAATATGTGCTCCTGGACAGTTTGGCGAACTTTAACAGTACTTTGAGCGGAAATCGCGCCTTGAGCTCGAAAACAACAATTGCTAGCTCTTTTTTTGTTGTCTTTTCCGCGCTTGAACCAAGGCGTTCAATTTTTTTAGGAAAGCATTCTCCATCTTGAGTTGGGCAATTTCTGCTTCCAGCTCTTGCTCGCGTGTTAATTCACGTGGGTTTTTAGGTGTTTTAGGCTTTTCTGGCGTCATCTTACATTGCCTGCCTTTCTTTCTTGGTGTTAGCCCAAAGATTCCTTCCGCAAGGTATCTCTTTTCCCATTGAAACACAGTTCCGTTATTGGGAATTTTAAAGTGGGACATTGTCTCGTTTAATGATAAGCCATATTCCCACTTATATTCAATAACATTTTTCTTGAATTCTGTTGAATAGCACCTATTAACGTTTATTAATTGCGTCACTCCACCAGCATTATATTGGTGGACCCATTGTTTAATAGTTGTTTCTCCGATATTGAATTTTTTAGCAAGCTGCCCAAAAGATTTGCCTGAAAGTCTTTCGTTAATTACTTGCATGCGTAATTCATGTGTAAATTTTGTCATATTAAAAGTGCACCTCCAAATGTTATTTTTGTCTAACATTTGGGGTGCACTTCAAAATGCAGGCCCATTTTTTATGATAATCTCATTTTAAAATCTTCGTAGCCAAATGTTTTTATAACTTTAATGCTGCCATCTGCTCTAGCAACAGCAATTGTCGGCAAGTTCATGCCATTAAATGTATTATTTTTCACCATTGAGTAAATGGCCATATCGCCAAAAATCACTTTATCTCCAACCTTTAGCGGTTTATTGAAAGAATACTCTCCAATAATATCTCCGGCCAAACAAGTAGGACCACCAAAGCAATAGGAATATTTTTTCTCCCCCGGTTCTCCTGAATTAAATACCGGTGGTCTATATGGCATTTCTAGCACATCAGGCATATGACAAGCAGCAGAAGTATCCAAAATAGCAATCTGCTTTCCGTTATCAACAATATCCAATACAGTGCTCACTAGAAAGCCGCTGTTCATTGCCACGGCCTCGCCCGGTTCGATATATACATCTACACCATACTTCTTCTTAAAAGCAACTATAGTGGTTATGAGGGTCTCTACATCGTAGTCAGACCGGTTAATATGATGCCCGCCGCCAAAGTTTACCCACTTCATCTGCTTAAGGTAGGAGCCAAATTTTTCTTCTACTGCCGCCAATGTAGTAATAAGTGCATCTGCATTCTGCTCACAGAGAGTGTGAAAATGCAAACCACTGATTCCTTCCAGTAACTCTGATTTGAAATTACTTATAGTAACCCCCATGCGTGAACCCGGAGAGCAGGGATCATAAATAGGATGATCTTGAGTTGAGCATTCAGGATTGATCCTGATACCGAATTCTTTACCAGATAACAAGGCTTTATTTCTATACTTCTCCCACTGGTTAAAGGAGTTAAAAACTATATGATCACAAATATTTAATATTTCATCAAACTCATTTTCTAAATAAGCGGGAGAAAAAATATGATTTTCCTTCCCCATAAATTCATGACCTAAACGGGCTTCAAAAAGTCCGCTGGCAGTTGTACCGGATAGATACTTCCCAATTAATGGGTACAAGTAAAACATGGAGAAACATTTTTGTGCCAAGAGAACATGACACCCCGTACGCATAGCTATATCCTGCAAGCGTTCTAAGTTTTTTTGCAGTAAACTCTCATCCACAATATAATACGGGGTCGCTACTTTATTAACGTCAAAGTTCACCTTCATTTTATTCTACCAGCTCCGGAGCAAAGCTCTCTATCCACGGTAAACCCCATTTATTAAGTGCCTCCATAAAAGGATCCGGATCAAATTCCTCCATATTATGAACCCCCGGTTTTTGCCAAGCTCCTGTCATTACTAGCATAGCCCCAATCATAGCGGGAACTCCTGTAGTATAGGAAATAGCTTGAGATTCGACTTCTTTATAGCATTCTTGATGATCACAAACATTATATAAATAATAAGTTTTGTCTTTACCATCCTTTTTACCTTGGAATATGCAGCCAATATTGGTCTTGCCTTTAGTTCTTGGTCCCAGGCTTGCCGGATCAGGCAGTACCGCCTTTAAAAATTGTAGAGGTATTATTTGTTTGCCTTCAAATTCAATAGGTTTAATAGAAGTCATGCCCACATTTTCCAAACATTTCAAATGCGTCAGATAACTTTGTCCAAAAGTCATAAAGAAACGGATACGCTTAATACCTTTAATGTTTAAAGCTAAAGATTCCAGCTCCTCATGATGCAATAGATACATGTCTTTTTCACCTAATTGTGGAAAATTGTACACGCGTTTTATTTCCATCGGTTCTGTTTCTATCCATTTGCCATTTTCCCAATAACTGCCTTTAGCGGAAACTTCACGAATATTAATCTCAGGATTGAAATTTGTAGCAAAAGGATAACCATGATCACCGGCGTTTGCGTCTAAAATATCTATGTAGTTTATTTCGTCAAATTGATGCTTCATAGCATAAGCAGAAAAAACACTAGTTACTCCTGGGTCAAATCCGCTGCCTAAAAGAGCTGTAATCCCTGCTTTTTCAAAACGTTCCTTATAAGCCCATTGCCAAGAATACTCAAAATGTGCTGTATCTTCAGGTTCATAGTTAGCTGTATCAATGTAGTGCGTCTTCGTAGCCAAACAAGCGTCCATAATATGCAAATCTTGGTAAGGTAAAGCTAAATTTAAAACTACATCAGGTTTAAAATCATTAATGAGAGCTATCAATTGCTCTACGTTATCAGCATCTACCTGTGCTGTATGAATTATAGTTTCTCCGCCCTCTAATTTAGCTTTCAAAGCATCACATTTACTCTTAGTTCGGCTGGCAATCATAATTTCTGTAAAAACTTTGCTATTTTGGCAACATTTGTGAATAGCTACACTAGCAACACCGCCGCAACCAATGATTAAACATTTTCCCATTTACTTACCTCCCAATGTTAATAAAATCTCTCTTATAATTTTGCATGCTACTGCTGTAGATACACCACTCTGGTCATATACAGGTGACAATTCTACAACATCACAACCAACTATATTTAACCCTTTTAAACTCAGAACAGCACGTAATAACTCACTAAAAGTTACGCCCCCTGCTTCCGGCGTTCCTGTTCCGGGAAAAATAGACGGGTCCAAAACATCAAGGTCCAAGGTAAAATATACTGGTTTACCTTGCAGTTGCTTGATGCCATCATGCAAAGCTTCTAAATTAAATTTGTTTAGAATGGTGTGTTCTTTAGCAAAATCAAATTCATATTTTTCACCGGAGCGAATCCCATATTGGAAAATCTTTCCGTCCCCTACTAAGTCCCAAATTCTACGTAAAACCGTAGCATGTGACAACTTTTCACCTAGGTAATCTGTTCTTAAATCTGTGTGCGCATCAAAGTGAATGATATGTAAATCAGGATATTTTTTGCTAACTGCTCGTACTGCTCCCAATGTTACTAAATGCTCACCGCCAACCATAAAGGGTATTTTCTCATCGCTAATAATATCCATTGTATACTTTTCTATTTCATTAAGGACCCTTTCGGTATTACCAAAAGGTAGATCTAATTCACCCCCATCAAAAATAGAGGAAGCATCTAAATCTTTATCCTGATATGGGCTATAAGTCTCAATACCAATGGATTCACTGCGAATTGCCTGTCCGGCAAAGCGCGTACCAGGACGAAAAGAAGTAGTGCCATCAAAGGGAGCACCAAATAATACTATATTTGCATCTTTATATTCTTTATCACAGCCGATAAACGTTGTAATATTTTTATTCAACATCATGTAGCATCTCCTGTACATAGTTAGGCAAATAGAAAGCCCCTTTATGCAAGTTGGTATTGTAATAACTTGTTTTTAGCCCTAAAGCATTCCAGCGGCTAGCATTTAGGTCATGTATGGGATGATATTTTTTGGAAGCAAAACCAAAAAGCCAATGTCCTGAAGGATATGTAGGGATATGGGCTTGATACACACGGCTAATGGCAAAAGATTCAACAATACGTTTGTGCGCACGTTTCATAGCGATTGCATCAGAAGTATAGAAGGGGCTTTCATGCTGATTAACCATAATACCGTCTTCTTTTAATGCCTTATAACAATTACCATAAAATTCTTTGGTAAAAAGACCTTCTCCCGGACCAAAGGGATCCGTAGAATCAACAATAATAAGGTCATATTCATTCTCATGTTTACGTACAAATTTCAAACCATCTTCGTAATAAGGATGCACCCTAGGATCATCAAAACAGCAAGCAGTTTGTGGTAAATATTCTTTGCATATTTTCACAACCATTTCATCTATTTCCACTAAATCAATATGTTCTACGTTTTTGTAACGAGTTAATTCACGAATAACACCGCCATCACCAGCCCCAATAACAAGCACCCTACGTGCATTAGGGTGTACCGCCATAGGAACATGAGTAATCATTTCGTGATAAATAAATTCATCTTTTTCGGTAAGCATCATATATCCATCCAAAGTCAAAAACCGGCCAAATTCTTGGGAATCAAAAATATCTATTCTTTGGAAATCGCTTTGCAAACTAACCAATTGCTTATCAACTTTAATAGAAAGCTTTACAGTTTCTGTGTGTTTTTCACTAAACCATAATTCCATATTATTAGTCCCCCCTCAATACATTGAGACGATTTATTTCCATATCTTCAGGACCTGTCATTGAACAACCTTTGTCTTTAGCATATTTGATATACTCAATAATTTCTTTGGTAATAGCCTCTCCCGGAGCCAAAATTGGGATTCCCGGAGGATAACACATAACAAATTCAGCACAAATATGTCCAACACTCTCTTCTAAAGGCAAAGACATCTTTTCGCTATAGAAGCCTTCTTGAGGTGTAGTTACAACCTGTGGTGTAATATATTCATGCCGCAGCATACCTACGCGGCTTTTTTTATAAAGTCTACGTATTTCAGATAAAGCACCAATAAGACGTTCTATATTTTTATAGCTGTCACCTACAGAAACATAAGCTAATATATTACCAATATCACCAAATTCAATTTGTATATCATACTCATCACGCAATAAAGCATAGACCTCTATACCTGCTAATCCTACATCTAAAGTATTTATGGACAGCTTGGTAACATCAAAATCATATATAGAATCTCCGTTAATAAGCTCCTTAGAATATGCATAATAGTCACCAATATGGTTTATTTCCTTACGCGCGTATTCCACCAAATTTTCTACATCATGAAAAATTTGTTTCCCGTGCAAAGCTAAATTTCTGCGAGAAATATCCAAACTAGAAAGTAAAAGATAAGAGCCACTAGTGGTCTGAGTTAAATTAATTACTTGTCGCACATGCTTGGCATTAACGTTAGCTCCGCAAAGTAAAAAAGAACTCTGAGTAAGAGATCCACCTGATTTATGCATACTAGCCGAAGAAAAATCCGCTCCGGCAGTCATAGCATCTATTGGTAAATTTTCTCCGAAATAAAAATGTGTACCATGTGCTTCATCAACTAACATAAACATATTATGGGCATGAGCTAATTGTGTAATTGCTTTTAGGTTAGAGCATATTCCATAATATGTAGGATTGTTGACTAAAACAGCCACAGCATCAGGGTTAGCGTTAATTGCCTCTTCAACTTCACTTAATTTCATCCCTAAAGCGATTCCAAGTCTCTCATTAATTTGTGGGTTAATATAAACAGGTATAGCCCCACAAAGAACCAAGGCATTAATTACACTGCGATGGACATTGCGTGGCAAAATAATCTTATCGCCTCGTTTACAGACTGAAAGAATCATAGCCTGTACAGCAGAAGTTGTTCCATTTACCATAAAAAAAGCATGTGCCGCGCCAAAAGCCATTGCCGCCAATTCTTCGCCTGCTTTAATACAGCTAATAGGATGGCAAATATTATCTAGTTGTTTCATTGAGTTTACATCAACAGTTAAACATTTTTCACCCAAAAACTCCGTTAATTCTTTATTTCCTTTACCACGTTTGTGCCCCGGTACATCAAAAGGTACCAAACGCATTTGTTTGAATTCTTCTAAAGCCTCTAAAATAGGGGCCTCCGTTTGACAAGATAGCCTATCGGTTTCATTGTTTTTTTCCCCTTCCGATTTAGCGCAAGCGGCATCCCCTATAAGTTTTGACAATTTAAGCTTCACCTCTTAATATATATTCGTACCGCTAAAAATTTCTATCATTTCACGGCGCAAACTGTTTGTAATATTTAATCTTGTTTTTGGAGATAACTCATATACATCCGCTTTAAACAAGTAATTTTGCAAATCAATATCTTTGATTAATAGTTTTGTATGGAAAATATTAGCTTGATAAACATTAATATCTACAGCATCATATTTTTTTAATGTTTTTTTGTCAAAATAGTCTTGGATTGAAGTAATATTATGGTCAATAAATAATTTTTTACCATCCATATCCCTAGTAAACCCACGCACTCTGTAATCCATGGTTATAATATCCGAATCGAAACTGCTAATCAAATAATCTAAGGTTTTTAGTGGAGTAATTTCACCGCAAGTAGCAACGTCAATATCTACTCTAAAGGTAGCAATAGAATTATCCGGATGAAATTCAGGGTAAGTATGCACTGTAATATGACTTTTGTCTAAATGAGCTAATACGGTTTCGCCTTTATGAGCAATGGGAATCTTATACTCCTCGGCAATAAGTATTGTTACACTAGCGCCTTGAGGATCATAATCCTGTTTAGAGATACTTATAACTTTAGCTCCTATCATATCTGTTACATGTTTTAATATCGCTGTCAGCCTTTCAGAATTATACTGCTCGTCAATATAAGCTATATAGTCATGTTGCTCTCGTTCAGTACTGGCATAACAAATATCATAGATATTAAAGCTCAAAGTTTTAGTAAGGTTGTTAAACCCATAAAGTTTTAATTTATTTTCCATGCATTTCTTTCCCCCTAAGAATATTTATCATCACCAGACTGCATCCTAATAATCAAACAATACATTAAGAGCAACTTTTTGTCAATATATTGGAAAGATTAATAGCCCACATAAATGTGGGCTATTATCTAAAGCATATTAGAACGCAGGTACAACGGCACCCTTGTACTTTTCCTCAATAAATTTTTTTACTTCAGGACTGGTAAGTGCTTTCGCTAACTTTTGTAATTCCGGACGATTTTCATCACCTTTGCGAATAGCAACTATATTAGCATAAGGAGAGTCTTTTGGTTCCGAAAACAAGGCATCTTTTACCGGATTTAATTTAGCCTCCATGGCAAAATTGGAATTTATAACTGAAAGCGCAACGTCATCCAAAGTACGAGGAAGCAGTGCCGCTTCAACTTCCACAAATTCCAGACCTTTGGGGTTTTCTACAACATCAGCTACTGTACCACCAACACCAACTCCGTCTTTCAGTTTCAAAAGTCCTGCGGCTTGTAAAATTGACAATGCTCTTCCACCATTAGTAGGATCATTAGGAATAGCAACATGAGAACCGAAAGGAACATTTTTTATGTCTTTTATGGATTTAGAATAAATACCCATAGGTTCAATGTGAACCTTGACTAATGAAATTAAAGGTAATTTCCTTTCAGAAGCAAATTTTTCTAAATAGGGAACATGCTGAAAATAATTAGCATCTAACTCTTTATCATTTAAAGCCAGATTGGGTTTAACATAATCGCTAAACTCAATAACTTGCAAATCAATACCCTCTTTAGCCAACATTGGTTTGATAAAATTAAGTATTTCGGCATGAGGTACCGGGGTTGCCCCCACTTTTAAAACTACTTTCTTACTATTTGCAGCTTGATCAGTCGTTTTTTTCTCATTACTGCTGCAACCGGTAATAAGTGCTGCAATACCCAAAAGAGCAACAGCTACAAGTAAAATTTTTTTCATGATAACATCTCCCTTATAAATTGCGGGACTTCATTGTCCCTATTTTCTCCCCAACAAACAAAAAACTCTTCCCGAGGAAAGAGTCTGCACTACTACTTTCCTCCCATCTTGCAGTTTAACCTGCAGGACTTAGCACCGTTTTTGTTATTAAAGCAAAATGGTTGCTGTAGCTTCATAGGGCCATTCCCTCCGCCACTCTCGATAAGAGTATCGTTATTAAGTTATTTATCATATTAAGCTATCAAAAGGTAAATGTCAATATAAAAATATGCAACCAGTATTACACAAAACATTAAAAAACGTACAACCCCCCCACCTTTTACAAGGCAGGGGGGATGTATTTAGAAAATTATTCTTTAGAATACTTCTTTAACCCATCTTTATAGGTATCATTACCATAGCAATCGACACATACGATAGCTGGGAAATCCACTACATCATAACGTCTAATGGCTTCCGGACCTAAATCACCATATGCCAATAGCTCTTGTTTTTTTATGGATTGAGAAATAACAACAGCCGCACCACCAATAGCTACAAAATACACTGCACAGTGTTTAACGCAGGAATCTATAACTTCTTGTGAACGCGAACCCTTCCCAATCATTCCCTTCATACCTTGTTCAATCATGGTAGGTGTGTATTTGTCCATGCGTCCACTAGTAGTAGGACCGGCAGAACCCACAGCTTGTCCGGGTTTTTCGGGAGAAGGACCAACATAATAAATAACGTTACCCTTCACATCTATAGGTAACCCTTCCCCACGAGCCAAAGCCTCTGTCATTCTTTTATGAGCTGCGTCACGAGCGGTATAAATAGGACCTGTAATAAGCACACTGTCGCCGGCATGCAGCGTTTTTATAACCTCATCTGTTAAGGGTGTAGTAATTTTTTTAGGCTCAGTCATATTCCTTGTCCCCCTTACAAAGTCACTACAGCACGACGTGCTGCGTGACAGTTCAAATTAACGGCTACAGGCAAACCACCAATATGAGTTGGTGCATACTCAATGTTCACGGCTAAAGCTGTTGTTGTACCGCCTAACCCCGATGGTCCTATGCCTGTCAAGTTAACGCGGCGTAAAATTTCTGCTTCTAATTCAGCATATTTTGGATTCGGATTATGTTCACCCATTCTTCTAGTCAATGAATGTTTGGCCAATTCCGCAGCACGCTCCATATTGGCACCTATACCTACGCCTACTGTGATAGGAGGACATGGATTTGGCCCTGCAATGCGCACAGTCTCCAAAACAAAGTTTATAACCCCTTCAACACCGTCAGCAGGTTTGAGCATTTTCAAAGCTCCCATATTTTCGCTGCCACAGCCCTTAGGTAAAACAATTAATTTAACTTTATCCCCTGGGACAATAGTAGTGTGAATAATGGCAGGAGTGTTGTCACCTGTATTTTTTCTAAGGAAAAGAGGATCATCAACAGAGGATTTGCGCAAATAGCCATTTGTATAGCCATCCGCTACGCCAGCGTGTATAGCTGCCTCTAAATCCCCTCCTGTGAAATGAACCTCTTGGCCTATTTCAGCATATACTACAGTTAGTCCTGTATCTTGACAAATAGGACAATCAGTTTCTTTAGCTAATTTTGCATTTTTCATAATTATTTCTAAAATTTCTTTGCCTAGCGGAGATTCTTCGTTTATAGTAGCGTTTTGCATAGTAGTGATAACTTCATCAGGAAGATCGCAGCAAGACTGTATGCACAATTTGCTTACCGCCATTTTCACTTCTTTCACATCCATATTTCGCATAGAATAAAACACCCCCTTGTATTTATGTGTTTATAATATTAACGACCCACACGTTTGGCAGTATTAAGTCTTATTTCTTCCGGATCCTTTTGCACTCTGGCAATACCAAGTTCCATAGCAGTTTTGGCAACTGCGGCAGCAACAGCAGGCGCTACGCGATTATCAAAAGGACTTGGTACCACATAGTCTTGGCGCAAGTCTTCGTCAGCGATTAAATCAGCAATGGCATGTACAGCAGCCACCTTCATTTCTTCTGTAATAGCTTTAGCACGAACATCTAACGCCCCACGGAATACGCCGGGGAACACACAAACATTATTTACTTGGTTAGGTGCATCGCTGCGTCCTGTAGCAGCAACAGCTGCTCCAGCAGCCATAGCTGCTTCGTACGAAGTTTCCGGAACCGGATTAGCAAGGCCAAAAACGATACCCTGATTCATGCTGCTAATAATTTCAGGAGTAAATACATTAGGTTGAGAAACACCTATAAGAACATCAGCACCCTTGGTTACTGAACCCAAGTCGCCCTTAATTTTATCAGTATTAGTAACTTTAGCTAAATAAGCCTTTGCCATATCCATAGAGCCTTCACGGCCTTCATAAATCGCACCTTTGCTATCTAGCATTATAATATTTTTTGCGCCTAAGTTATGAAGCAATTTACCAATAGCGCTGCCAGCTGCACCACAACCATTAACAACTATTTTAACTTCAGCTAAGTCTTTCTTTACAAAACGTAGTGCTCCTAACAAAGCAGCACAGCATATGATAGCTGTACCATGTTGATCGTCATGAAAAATAGGAATATCACAAGTTTTCTTCAAGGTATCTTCGATTTCATAACATTTAGGAGAAGATATATCTTCCAAATTAATCCCGCCGAAGGAAGGTTGTAACCTCTGAACCATATCAATAAATACCTTAGGATCTTTAGCATCAATACAAATAGGAACTGCATCTACGTCACCAAATGATTTAAATAAGACTGCTTTTCCTTCCATGACAGGCATAGCGGCCGCAGGTCCAATATCACCCAAACCAAGTACACGTGTTCCGTCACTAACGATAGCCACCATATTACCACGGCAAGTATATTCAAAAGATAAATCAGCGTTGTCTTTAATTTTTCTGCAAGGCTCAGCAACTCCGGGAGTATAAGCGATTGACAAATCGTAACCATCTTTCAAAGGCACCTTGCTACAAACCGCCAACTTACCATTGTTCTTAATGTGCAACTCTAAAGATTCTTTGTTTAAATCTACCATTTTTACTACCTCCATTCAAATTTTTAAATAGTGTACTCTACTATTATATAGCGAATACTATATAATTACAATGAGAAAATTTTGGCTGTTGGTTTTTTCCCTTCTTGTAAGGTAAGAACAGCATAAGTAGGTCCTTCATCACCCCTGGGTAAAACCAAACTGCCCGGATTAATGAGCAAGGTATCACCAAACCATTTAATCAGAGGCACATGCGTATGACCAAAAACTACTATATCTGCCTCTAATTTTCGTGCCCACCAAACCATTTCCTCAATTTTATAATCTTTCATATAGCGATGACCATGAGTGAGCCAAATGCGTTTGTCTTCCAAAACCAGGAATTCATCCAAATTGGCAATACCTATAGGCTTATCACAATTTCCAGCCACTGTAAGCATTGGCAGCATAGTCTCCGCCACCAAAAATCTAGCATCTTGACTATAATCCCCTGTATGTAACCAATAATCCACAGGCTCAACCACCGTCAATAACTGACGTATGGCCTGTATGTGACCATGGGTATCCCCTGTAATCCCTATCTTCATTTATCTTTTCTCCATATTGCGCATAATTTTTTAATCGCTTTAGAGCGATGACTAACACTGTTCTTCTCCTCCATTGTAGCTTCTCCCATACCTTTATGCAACTCTGTTGACCAAAACAAAGGGTCATAACCAAACCCTTCTGTTCCCAATGGCTCGTGTAAAAGCATACCTTCGCAGGTACCATTTGCCTCTTCTAAAATTTTCCCTTGAGGATCTGAAACAGCCAGCGCACAGAAAAAGCGGCATGTTCTGCGTGTATAAAATTTCATATTCATCAATAATAAATTATTGTTTTCTTCAGACGTAGCATGATCACCGGCATAACGAGCAGAACGGACCCCAGGAGCCCCTTTTAGGCTAAGTACTTCTAAGCCTGAATCATCTGCTATACAAGTCTGTCCCAAAGCTTTCGCATAATATGCGGCTTTTAGTTTAGCATTAGCGGCAAAAGTCTTTCCTGTCTCCTCCGGTTCCTTAACCTCTGCAAAATCATTTAGACACTTAAATTCTATGCCCAAGTCTTTCATTAATTCTTTAAACTCTTCAACTTTACCAGCATTTTTAGTAGCAATAACAATTTCAGCCATATTACTTACCTACTCTATCCGCAATTTTTCCCAAAACTTTCTTTTGGCTTGCTATTAAATTTTTACACCCTTTTTCACCTAAATCTAGAAATTTATCTAATTGTGTTTTAGTAAATGTATGTTCTTCACCGGTACCTTGTATTTCCACAAAATTACCATCACCTGTCATAACAATATTCATATCCACATCTGCGCTTGAATCTTCTGTATAACACAAATCCAGCATTTCTTTTCCATTCACTAAACCTACGCTAACAGCGGCACAGAAATCTTTGATAGGAAACGGTTTATCTTTAGGGCAAACTTTGGCTAAAGCAATAACTAATGCTACAAAACCACCTGTAATAGACGCTGTGCGGGTACCTCCGTCAGCTTGCAGCACATCACAGTCAATAGTAACAGATTTTTCTCCTAAGGCCTCCAAATCTACGATAGAGCGCAATGATCTTCCAATAAGCCTTTGTATTTCTTGAGTTCTGCCACTTTGTTTACCTCTGGCAGCTTCACGTGAATTTCTTTCCTGAGTTGAGCGAGGTAATAATGAGTACTCTGCTGTTACCCACCCTTTACCCTGCCCTGCTAAAAATCTAGGCACTTTTTCCTCTATAGTTGCATTGCACAAAACCCTTGTGTTTCCTACTTCAATTAGAACAGACCCCTCCGGATAAATTATAAAATTCTTGGTCATTTTTATCGGGCGTCCCTGATCTGCTTTCCTACCATCAATTCTTTTCATATTAAATTATCTCTCCCCTTATAATTTTTCCACAGTACTTTTCACTTTATCTTGAATCAAAACATAATCCCACTTGCCATTTTTTTTCTCTTTAGCTGCATAATTCATAGCATTTTTACGACAATTCTCACAAGTATCACTATTAAAAATTACTATATAAGCTTTTTGATTACCAAAGCGAGTGTTAGTAGCTGTGGTTTCAATGGTCAAATATCCACTGCAATTATTACAATAATGAGCGGTCTCCTTTTGTGTTTCACGAATACCCTCCTCATCATAATATATGCTCTTATTTCGTTGCCATTGGTGCCCACATTGATTCAAAGCCTGCGTTCTGGTTTTCTCCTTGTTGCTCCAAATTTGCCCAACCTCATCAATAAGTTGATCTACTCTGTTATTACAATTAATACCCTGAGGGCGCAAGGAACTTTGATCAGGCTCAACAACTTGACTATAATCAAGTCCTGCCATAGCCAAAATAATTCCTGTATTAACATATGGTAAAGCGGCTTCTACTGAATAACCACCTTCCAATACTGCAATATCAGCCTTTAATTTATCTGCCAAACTAGCATAGCCTTGAGCTGTAACGCTCATTGAAGCCAGCGGATCGCTAAAATGATTATCTTGTCCGGCTGAGTTGATAATTATTTCCGGCTGGAACTCATCCAAAATGGGTCGAATAAGACCATCAAACAATCTGTGAATCCCGTCATCACCTGTACCAGGCAATAATGGTAAGTTAAGGTTCATTCCCCAAGCTGCCGGGCTTCCGGCCTCATTTGGAAACCCGGTTCCGGGATAAAGAGTTCTCCCGTCTTGATGAAAAGAAATATAAAGAGTATTGGGATCATGATAAAAAATATCTTGAGAACCATCCCCGTGGTGTACATCAGTATCCACTATAGCAATTTTTTTGACTCCGTACTTAGCACGTAAATATTCTACCATAATTGCCTCAATATTTATTGTGCAAAACCCACGAATTCCTTGCACTACGCGCATAGCGTGATGCCCTGGCGGACGCACCAGCGCAAAAGCCCGTTTTACTTCACCTTTCATTACCGCATCAGCAGCCGTGAGACACCCACCAGCCGAAACTAAGTGAGCCGGAGTAATAAGTTTGGCGATAGATGGTACCCCAATATGTACCCTCTCTAAATCTTTAATATCAGCCATTCTAGGACGATATTCGCGGATCTGTGGCAAATCAAAAATTCCCTCTTCTACTAGTTGGTCACGAGTATAAAGCAACCGTTCTTGCCGTTCAGGATGTGTAGGGCTAAGCATCCAATCAAAGGCAGGGAAAAAAACTAAACCCAAATTTGGTATCATAATGACACCTCCCTACCAGCAACTCTGTATAAAATACCGGGTGCCAACTGCATTTTTAAATATATTATTTTACCAGATGAATAATAATCGTGGATGGTTGCAAACTCCTCATAGGCTACAATCTCTGTATCCTGTGCAATAATTTGCCACTTAGCAGCTTCTTTTTGCAGCCATGCCGTAAGTAACTCTTGAGCTTTATATTGGTTAAACCCTCCGGGTAATTTAGCTTTTATACCGGCTTCAGGAATTATATAATAATCTTCGGTAGTATCCGCCCTTAGGGTAGCCACCAAAGTTGGTTTTGCCAGCGCTGCTCCTATAGCATTTGCTACCATAGCACCTTCCGGTATTTCAACAGGCAGATGCATACGTTCGCCCAGCAATTTTATCAAACCTGGAGCTGCACCTCCCACCCCTATTAAAAGTTCCGGTTTAAACAAACTTCCTGTAATAATATCGTCAACTGTGTAAACAGGCTGAACGCTCCATTGCTTCAACATCTCATCAATAGTGTTTTCTATCTTCTTTACCGCCACATCTACAATCGCTTTGGCAACATCTACCGTACTTTCCTGTTCCACTGCGTAAAGCTTCATAGCCTGTCCTGCCAAATCGCTATCGCCAAAATTTACCAATCCTATAGTAATAAGTGCATCAGATAATGTTGGCACATTACCTCCTAAAGCCATGGCAATGCCTGCTCTAGCAGGGCCAACTAAAAAACCGTCCTTAGTACGATTTACTGCGCTGTCACCACCGACTCCCAAAGACTGCATATGATAAGTATGTACCGAGGTGTTAAAACCCGCTACAGATGCTCCTTTTTTTGCCATAAGGGGTTGCCCATTTTCCCAAAAAGCAATGTCGGTAGTCGTGCCGCCAACATCTAGGGAAATCGCCCTCCTATTAGGTGGTGCTATGGCTTCAATTCCCAAAACACTGGCCGCCGGTCCTGTAAATATAGATTCTATAGGCTGCTCCAATGCAGCTTCCAAAGGCAAAGCTCCACCATCAGCTTTTAAAACATATACAGGAGCATCAATATTTCGTTCAGTCATGCTTTTCTTTATTTGTTTAATAAACTCCACGTATTTCGTGTAAACAGCGGCAGAAAAATATGCAGTATTAGTCCGTCTCACAAAATTTAATTCTCCGGAAAGTTCAGATCCTGAAAAGATTTTTAGAAATCTAAAAACATTTAGATCTCTACTTAAGGCTTTCTCATTAATCTGGTTGCGCACAGCGAATTTACCACTTACAGCCGCAATCTTTTTGTCATCACACATTTGGGCCACTATATTGTAATCGATAGCCTCTGTGGCACTTATCTTTCCTCTATGGTCAATATACCCTTTTGCCAAATATGGTTCTACAGGAAATTGTCCTTTAGTAGACATTCCCGGCCCCGCCATAACTGCCAAAAAAACTTTATCGGTTTTCCCTTCCAAAAGGGCATTGGTTACTATGGTGCTAGAAATAACCACGCGAGTTATTTGTGATGCTAAAACCTTCATATCACTTGGCAAGTTCACCTTGGCCTCATCCAAAACTAAATCTAAGGCAGCCAAAATTCCAGGCAAAACGTTCTCTTGTGTTGTCTGGCTTTTAGCCAAAGCATAAATGGCACCGTTATCTATCAGAACGGCGTCAGTAAATGTTCCACCAACATCAATTCCCAGTAGCATTAGTAACATCACCTCTTCAGGAATATACATTATTGCATTTCCTAATTGTAAGCGAAAAAACCTGCTTTCAGTCTTTATTTTCCAGAATTTTTTTATTTTTTTATCCTTACGTTATATTATAACAGATTATAAGGGAATTAAGCATTATTACTCTATAAATATAATAACTAAAACAAAAAGTGCATCATAGAAGACTTCCCTCCCATGATGCACTTTATAGGTACTTACCTTTAATTACTTTTTATAATTTTTTATAATACAGATTGGTGTTTTTTGACTAGCATTACCAAAGGGATTATCAATTAAAATTTTCTCAACTAATCTTGGGTCAACACCTTCAGATACTCCCAAAACACAGGAACGTTTCAAATCATTAACATCAGCAATAGCCGCACCATAACAACCGGTAGCTAATTTTATCGCTTCCGCTACTTTTTCCGGATGATCCGGGCCATAAACAATATGTTTATCATAGGGAGGCATTGTTCCCGTAACATCATCAATAAGACGTGCTTGTTCTCCTGCCATTTGGTAAAAAACACCGGCCTTGCCAAAACACTTGGCAAAAAAACCACAAATAACCGCTAACAATACCCTATATTTACCCTCTGCATCCATCAAGGATTGCATGCTGTTCCAGCCGGCAATGCTTCCCCGCGATGGGAAAAGTTGTGATAAAACTTTGGCCAAAAAACATGGTTTAAAATCTTCCGGACGCTTTGCTCTACCCTGAGTAATAGCAACGACGCTTTCTGCTGAACAAATAACATCATTAGGGCCAATTTTATCAGCACCATATTCTATAATTGCTTCAACAATATTATCGTGAATAGTCAAAATTCTAGTAGGAACAGGAATTATTTCATAATTATCTAACATCTTTAGACCCTCCTACCAAAGCGCTAATTTCCGTACCCATTACAGTAAAGAAGTTTTTACGAATATAAATTGCTTTCCTAGCCATCCCATTATAGTAAATTGCCACATCCATATCTACCATATTTTTCATAGCTTCTTTTATAGAATATCCGTCATTAGCAACAAAGCGCAAAGTTACAATTAAAGCCCTATTAGATTTTGCTTGCAAAATAAGTGCTTCAAAATAGTTGTCGTTACGGCGGCGATCCACTGTCTCTACATTACTATAGACAGTCGCTTGATTATATTGTTCTTGAGGTAAATAGGGGCGGGCAAAAACATCCGTAATTACAGCATCTTCAACACCGCTGTTGTTCAAAAGCATTTCTGTAGTGAATATTGCTTCTTTTTCTGTCAAACTTACCAATTTTAAAGCAGTTCGCTCATCGGTTAAAACACTTGTGTTATCTGTTGGTTTCATCCAAGCATAAATAACAATAACAATAGCTCCGACAATAGCCAAAATCATAAGGCACATAATCAAATTTACCAAAATACTCATTTAGTCGTTCCCGACCTTTCTTGACCATATAGGGCGTATATTTTATTATAATATTCATCAGTAAGTCGGGTGATTTTCCCTGACATATTGGTAAAAACATTCTGAGTCTTACCAATAGCTAATAGTGCACCATCAGTTTTTCTTACCACTGCATAAGAAAACGCCATCTTTGCTTTACTAAAATCAGTCATAGTTGTTTGAATTTCAAACTCCTCATCGAACTTAGCTGAATTTTTGTACTTACACTGCACTTCGGTAATAGGAAAGACATAACCTGCAGCCATAAGATCATTTAACTCAACCCCAGCAGCCCGCAAATAGGCAACACGCCCCATTTCAAACCATCGCAAATAATTAGCGTGGTGTACAACTCCCATTAAATCCGTTTCTACAAACCGTACCCTGTCAGAAATTTCTATCATACGCCCTCGCTCTTTTCTAAAATCAACTTATGTATTATACCACTTTTTTGCTAATTAACGTAGTTATAAAAGCATAATTTTTTAATACCCCAACGTTTCACCAACAACAATAATATGAAAATCAGAACCTCTAGGAGCCATATGAAGTATAGATGTTATCATACATATTCTTTCAGGGCTATTGCAATCCATACATATTCCTGTGGAAACGCAAGGTGTTTTACAGCTAAGACGGGTAGCATTCATTGGTGCTGCCTGAAGCTTAATGCGTTTTCTTCCTGCCGCTTCGTCTTGAACAATTTTATTTGCTCCTACTACTACTATTACGAGTTTTGGCCCAAAAGACATGGCTGCTACTCTGTTGCCTGAACCATCCACATTAATTAGCTCGCCCTCTAAAGTAACAGCATTAGTACTAGTTAAAAAAACATCTGCGGTTAGTTCCTTACAGCGCATAATACGCGACTCTTCCGGAGGCAACCCTTGATGATAATAGATGATATTTCCACGTTTCTCCAGCTCAGATTTCAGTTTTAATTCCTCAGTAGTCTCTGAGCCCCCCATACCGACAGTATCCTTATCTTTTATAAGGGATAATATTGCTTGCACTGCCTCTTCTTTAGTGGCAGCAAATTGAGCAATAAACCTTTTAGCATTTAAAGCTTTTACCGCTTGTTTTCCTAAGGCTTCAAGATGTTTTTTTTCTATTTCACTCATAATAATACCCCTTTTCTAAGTAATATTTTCTAATACATTATAACAAAAATAACTACAATTGATAATAGCCGGCTTATATGCTATAATTAACACCGCGACACAAGCATACGCCTGTAGCTCAGTGGATAGAGCGTCAGCCTCCGGAGCTGAAAGCGGTGGTTCGATTCCACTCAGGCGTACCATAATTTTATAACTAATAAGAGCGACTTTCCTGTAATATGGAAATCGCTCTTATTTTATTTTTTTGTTACTCGTTTACTAACTCCCAAAAATGTTTAGTTTTATCTTCTGTCAAATACTCTTCTTTGTAATATATTGTCGCAAAATGCGTACAAATGTTCCTCCGGGCATTGGCATAGCAAAATAGAAACCCTGCCCTGCTACTATACCCATATCTCGCAATTTGTCTGTATCTTCCTTTGTTTCAATACCTTCTGCAATAATGGGTATCTCTAACCGTCTACCTAAATCAGCCACTGCCAATAAAATTTTAGACGCTCTGAATACATCATCACAATCACCTAAGAAACGCATATCCATTTTCAGCATATCAACCTTAATATCCTTCAACATATTTAAAGATGAGTAACCACTGCCAAAATCATCCATAAGCACCTTAAAACCATACTCCTGTAATTTTGTTATAGTTTTAAACATTATGTCTTTACTTTGGGCATAAACGCTTTCTGTTATTTCTAGGCGCAGCAGATTAGGTTCAATTTTATATTCGTTCACCAAGTCAATAATATGTTCGCTGAGCTTAGCGTTATAGAAATTAACCCGCGAAATATTAACAGAAATTGGCACTAAATAGTTATTTTGTTGCTTTTGAGCTGAAATAAATTTACATGCCTCACGCCACATATATTGGTCTAATTGTTCAATCATGCCATTGCGTTCAAATATTGGAACAAAAAGGGCAGGAGAAAGCAAACCTAGTTTAGGATGAAACCAACGCGCCAAAACTTCTGCACCCAAAATTTCTCTAGTTTGCAAATCAAAATAGGGTTGATAGTAAGGAACTATTTCCCCTGTCTTCAACGCTTCCTCTAAGTCAGCCATTAATTGATGTTCTATAATAAAGCGTTTACGCCAAGCATTATCATAATAGGCAAAACAATTGTGATAGGAGCCTTTCACTGTCTGCAAGGCCATCTTAGCCCTGTCAATCATCTGCCCTACTGTAATACTAGCATCATCGATGCAATAAATACCCATGTCCACAATAACCTTAAAATTATAAGAAAAATTATTGAGTTCCTTGGCTGCCATATCCATGAAAGTTACTGGATTAAAAATTTCCTTGGATAGGCACACTACAAAACGGTCTGCATAGAGGCGAGCAATTGTTGCTTTTTCACCATACATAGCTATAAGCTTACTGGCAATAAGTTTCAGTGTATTATCGCCTGCCTCCACACCAAATAAGTCGTTTATCATCTTAAAGTGTTCAATATTCAGCACAAATAAAATATATTCTATTTCGCGCCCATTACTAAGCATTTTCTCTGTTTCCGCGAGAAAACTATGCCTATTAAGCAGGCCTGTCACTACATCCCATCGCAAAGAATTTTCCAGCTTTATCCGTAATTCCTCGCGTTCTGTTATGTCCCGTGCACAAATCATTGCCGTTTTAATCCCATTATACATATTACTATCTTCAACGCTAAACTCCATCCAACGCTTACCCTTCTCGTCTTTAACGAGTATAGCTTCTGCGCATATACCGCCATATTTGTTTTTCAAAGGGCAATTGTAACATGGGGTTTCTTGCTGGCACAATTCTTTATAGCATTTGACTTTATTTTTTTGACTGGGGAAAATGTTTCTAGAATGGTCGGTACAATACAACAAATCGTAATTATTTTTGTCAATGACATAAACACAAGCACCTGCACGACGCAAAAGCATTTTATGTATTTGATAGCGCTCATTCAACAATCGCAAACGTGCTTCCTTCATAAAGAAAACACCTATTAGCATGGCTAAATTGCCAAGAAAACTCGTTTTATTCCCACTGGTGTGACGCTTGCTGTCGCATTGTTCGAAAGTAACAATAGAGTATAGTTTCCCATTTTCGTCGTAAATTTTACATAACATAATCGACAACGTACCACGCTGAGAACACCACTCCAATAGTTTTGTGCTTTTTAATTTAGAAACATCTTCCGAAACTAATACTCCATATTGATCAAAAGCATCCGCACTTTCTTGCAACAAATCTTCGGTAATTACGTGCATTTTTTCCCCAGCGACGCTAATGCCTTTATTGTTCCATTCATAATAATCTTGTAAATATTTGCCCTCGCTTTTAACTATAAATAAAGAAATACGGCTAAACCCGCGAGCCCTTCCAACTAGGTCAAAGACCATGGGTATTGATTTTTTTAAGTCTCGCACGTCCAATAAAATTCTGAATACATATTCAAACATATTATCGCGAAAGTTTGCGCCTGCATCTTTATTTTCGTTTATTCGCTCTTGCTTTTCATCATTTTCGCTAGTTCGCCATTTCATTTTTGCATCATAAAAACTGTATTGATTTTTGCCTTTGCTCTTACTGTAATATAAAGCAGCATCTGCCTTGGACAGCAAATCCATATAGTTATTACCATCACCTGGAAACATGGCAACACCCATACTGCAAGAAAAGTTGAAAAACTCTGTGACTTGCGAGAACACGGCATTTAAAGAACGATGTAATTCTTCCACTCTTGGCTTGGCTTCATTTTTATCTATGCCTGCCATGTAGATTATAAATTCATCACCACCATAGCGGCCTGCTACATCACCTGGACTCATAAAATTTTTACAACGGCGTCCAATTTCACTAAGAAGTGCGTCTCCATAAATATGTCCCATGCTATCGTTAACTTGTTTGAAATTATCAATATCCAAAATTATAAAAGCTCCGGGAAGCACTGCATTTTTTATACTACTATTAATAATACTTTCAGCATAGGCGCGATTGTACAAAGTTGTCATTGGATCAAGTTCTGCTTTTTGCTTTAAAGACAGCTCTGCTCTTTTCTCTGCCGTAATATCATTAATATAAAAATTGCAATAAACGTCGCCTTTCTCATCGTCGATTAGATATGCATAAACTTTTCCCCATAAATCTTCATCGTTTGCAAAGGAAAAAATCAAATCTTTTTGCAATTCGTTTTTCCCGTTTTTGTAACTTTCAAGTAGATTTTCTCGAGAAAAAGTGTGAAAAGCTATGGGAATATATTCTGGGCTAACAAACTCTTTGATAAAATTGTGCAAAAATTCCGTCCAAGACGTTTCCCACTGCTCAGACATATTGGGCACTAATTTCATACTTATGCTGGACACTTCATCTCTATTTACGCAAAATTCCACATTGCATATAGCATTAGCCATGATAACTTCGCTATAACGTGAAGCACGCCACTCTACAAACTCGTCCACATTTTTTTTATCTTTTTGCTTAGAAGATATTTCTAGCACATTCTTTATACGCTGACGCATAATAGTAAGATTAAAAGGTTTGGTGAATATCTCTGTTGCACCTAAATCTAAAGCCGTACCGGCTTTTTCAATATTCTCAATTTCTGTCATAGCAATAACAGGAATAAATTTAAAATTCTCATCTTTCTGCATAAATTTCAGTACGTCTTGCCCCGATATATTGCTCATACTAAGTTCCAATAGCACTAAATCTATTTCTTTGTATTTCTGTGACAAAAGACAGAGGCCTTCAACCCCGTCTTGTGCAATTAAAACATTATAATCGACAGAAAGGGTTTTACGTAAAATATTACGATTAATAATAGCATCATCAACTATTAAAAGTGTTTTTTTATTATTAGTCATTTTTTACCATTTCTCTCTGAATTATTTTACAATTAAAATTTATTCACATACTCGGAATTATATCACATTTCGTAATATGACGCAGTATGATATAATGCTTTTATAAAAGTTGCTTTTAAATTTTCCATAGGGGGCAAATTGTCAATGAAAAGGGCCTTATATTTGCTTGTATTTTTACTATGTTTTTCGTCTGGAAGTTATGCAGATGCTTATCACAATGACAAATTTGGTTTTTCGCTAAATATTCCGGAGGAATTTCAGGATATGCCATCTTCTGCACCATTTTCCATTGCTTCCTATACTAACGAAAAAATTTTTCTGCAGTTAAGATATATCAATCCTCAGGATACTTATAGTGGTTCAACCTTTGAAACCACTACTAAAACAGAAATAGAAAAATTTATCAAGCGACAACGATTAGTAGCTGCCCTAAACACTGCTAAATTTAAGTTTTCTACTTATGACACTCACACCACCGCTACTGGCTTTACCTATGTATGGGCAATGTTTGTTGCAAATATCCAAATCAATGAAGATAACTTCCGAACATATATGTTACGTAACTACTTTTTAAAAAATAATATTATAATTGAACTTGATTTTATTATTCCTGAAGAGGAATTGCCCCAGTCTAAAACTATGATTAGCGACATAATCGCCAGCTTCGAATTTGATCAACCCCATAAGCTATAAGGCATAGCTTATAAATTACAACGCAAAATATGCAAAAACCCCCATTCACTTTCAAAGTGCTTGGGGGTTTTAAAATATAACTTATTTCAGCAAACTTTCCAATGTGCTATAAAAATTTGTTTTATCAATAGGCTTGCATAAATGGCTATTCATACCACAGGAAATGGCCTCGTTTACATCATCAGACGAATCATTAGCAGTCATGGCAATAATAGGTATATTCTTTGCTGCTGGATGATCAGACATGCGAATTAATCTGGTTGCTTCACAGCCATTGATTTCAGGCATCTGTATATCCATCAAAATGGCAACATAATATCCGTCTTCGGACCTGCCAAACATTTCACAAACTTCTTTGCCATTAACAGCCCTGTCAACTTTTAAATTGATTTTTTCCAACAAACGAGTAATAACGTCAGCATTAATATCATTATCTTCGGCCAACAATACATATTTCCCGCTAAAATTCAAAATATTTTGCTCCGCATCATTTTTTACTGCCATATTTCCAAAGTTATCAACTAATAAATCACAAATATTAGAACTGAAAATTGGCTTGTTCATAAAGCTATTTATACCATTCTTTTTTGCCTCATCTATTATTTTAGAATAGTCATACCCTGTAACCATTATAATTTTCATACCAGAGCCATTTAATTCTACTATTTTTTTGGCAGTCTCCAAACCATCCATACCAGGCATTTGCCAATCCAGAATACACAGGTGGAACGGATTACCCTCCTTAGTACTTGCTGCAATACACTCCAAAGCATCGGCACCGTTATTAACAACTTTAGTTACGACCCCAAACTTATTTAACAATTGCTCAATATATTTGGCGCTATTTTCCTGATCGTCTACAATAAGAGCCTTAACAAAAGAAAAATCCTGAAGCTTCTGAATTGTTTTATGATGTTCCAAATCAAACTCAAAAGGAATATCTAACTTAAAAGTACTTCCCTTGCCTTCTTCGCTTTCCACTGTTATAACGCCATTTAACATTTGCACTAAATTTTTAGTAATAGAAAGTCCCAAACCACTACCACCATAGCTAGCGGCAATTTCGCTATTTTCTTGCTCAAAAGGAGTAAAAATTTTTGTCAAATACTCTTTGCTCATACCTTTACCTGTATCAATTACCTCAAAATGCATGAATACTTTTTTATTGCGAATAGCCATTTGACGAACAATGCAATTTACCTTACCGCCTGCAGCCGTAAACTTCAGGGCATTTGATAAAAGATTTACCAAAATTTGATTTAGTCGCAATCTATCACCAACAACAAATTCTTCTTCAACATCCACCAAAAGTATTTCGAAGTCAATATTTTTCTCTTTGGCCTGCTCATAGAACATATTGCCAATAACGGTAATAGTCTGCTTAAAATCAAATAATGCGTTATTTATCTTCATTTTTCCTCGTTCAATAGAAGACATGTCCAAAACATCATTAACAATGTTTAGTAAATGCTTAGCAGAAACATCGCTCTTACATAAAAAATTATTCACTGCCTCTCTGGAAGGTTCCTCTTTTGCCAATGATAAATAACCTATAATAGCATTAAGTGGCGTTCTAATTTCATGAGACATATGCGCCATAAAATTCCCTTTAGCGTCTGAAGAATGCTGCGCTGCGGTTAGAGCATCTTGAAGTTTTTCTCTTTGCTCTAACTCTTTACTTTTAAAAGTATTTATGTTTCTTTTCAACAAAAGACAATTACGGTGATACTGCTTATCGCAATGTACTCCCTGAAACAAATAGGCCATCCACTGGTATTTACCATTAGAGTTTTTCTCGCGTACAATAATCTCTTCCTGAGTACAAGTCTTCATAACACGATCCATAATGTTTTTAATTACATTATTTTCAAGCGCTGCAGCGTCGTCAGGATGAAAATTTTCCCGTATAAGATTAATGTCTTTAAATTCGCTTTTTTTAATAATCAATTTTTCATTCTCTAAACTGTAAGAAGTGACACTGTTGTTATCAACATCTATTTTTTCTACCTTTTCATATGTCAGACACAAATAAGATATCAGTTCTTCTAAAGCAGCGTTATTCTCACGCAACAATTTCAGTCGTTTTGAATTAGATAAACGTAAAAGTAAAAATAAAAGCAAAACCAAAAGAAGCATAATGATCGCTGCTGCGACACCAATTGCTATGTTCTGATTTTTATACAAATATGCCTTTAAAACATCAACGTTTGCATAGCTTAAAAGCTGAGCATATGTGGCCTTAAAATTTCCATCATATGCAAATGCTGATGGAACAAATAAAGTGAAACTCAGCATAAAAGTCATATATGCACTAAGAAATTTTTTTATGCTATTTTTCATATTCTTGTCTCCCAACTAAAATTTTATGCGTAATGTTATTTACCTTTTTGGATTTCTTGAGCTATATAAACCAATGCAGTTTCTAACTGGTTGCTTCCTCTTTCATCAGTAGCTTCCACTAATTCATCCGGTTCAATACCTACACCATTGATAGAACGACCGCTAGGAGTATAATATTTGGCCATTGTTAATTTTAAGGCCGTATCCCCGCCCAATTTAAATACTGTTTGCACTGAACCTTTACCATAGGTTTTTGTGCCAAAAAGTTTACCAGCCTTAGTATCTTGTAAAGCTCCAGCAACAATTTCTGCCGCACTTGCAGTACCGTTGTCGACCAAAACCGCCATAGGATATTTTACTGTTGCTAAATCAGAGGATTCTGTTAATGTACTTCCATCTTTTTCTGTAACAGAAACAATGGGTCCTTTAGGAACTATTAGCTTTGCCACTCCCACACCACTCCATAAGAGCCCGCCCGGATTACCACGTAAATCCAGGACAGTCCCTTTCATACCCTGATTTTCTAATTCATGATATTTTGCGGCAAAATCTGATGCAGTGCTTTCATTAAAGGAACTAATACGAATATAACCTATATTTTTATCCTTCATTTCGCCTGTCACACTTTTAATCTTAATTTCTGAGCGCACAATACGTACAATACGCGGTGCCGTAGTACCTGTTTGTACCAAAACTTCTACAACGCTGCCATCCTTGCCTCGTATTTTACCAACGACGCTCATCATGTCTTGATCTTGAAGCTCTTTACCATCAATTGCAAGAATCTGATCACCTGCTTTGATTCCTGCTCTAAAAGCAGGCGTATCCTCAATAGGTGCTACAACAATGAACTTTTTATCCTTCATGCCGAGAACAATGCCTACTCCGCCAAAATGACCTTCAGTAATTGTTGACAAAGACTCGTAATCTTTTTTGTCCAGATATACTGAATAGGGATCCCCTAATTCTTTAACCATGCCACGCAAAGAGCCTGCATAAAGCTGTTCTCTATTAACATCACCAACAAATTTTTGCTGTATTAGCTGCATGGTATAAACCATTTTGAAAAGTTCTGAAGCACTCCCCACATGAATATTTAGCCAGTAAGCACCAACTCCTAAAAGGATAGCACAACTAGTAACACAAGCTATAAGTAAGCCTACAAAGCTAAATCTTTTTTTTAACATATTTTACTCCTTCACCTATATGTACCTACGTACTGCCACTTAAACTTTATTAATATTATGGTAAGTAGGACAATGGATTAACGGTTTCACCATGGAGACGAACTTCAAAGTGACAATGAGGTCCTGTAGAATAACCTGTACTACCGGCATGGGCAATAACCTGACCTTTGTCCACTGCTTGTCCTTCACTAACTAAGACCGCTGTGTTATGACCGTAAAGGGTAACCAAACCACCACCATGATCAATCATTACTGCATTACCATAGCCGCCCATCCAGCCAGCATATATAACTGTGCCTGAATCTGCAGCTAAAATAGGATCACCATAGTCAGCTGCAATATCAATTCCTGAATGAAAGATTTGAGTACCAAAAATTGGATGTGTGCGCCAACCATAAGGAGAGGTAATTTCACCATGGATAGGCCAAATAAATCTTCCACTACCATTAACAGAACCTAATGTACCACTTTGCTCCCAATTTTTAATCATGGACGCAATATTATTACTGGTTTCCATCAAATCATTATACTCTTGTTCCAACCTATTTTGTTCTGCTAATGCTTTGTCATAAAGTGCTCTGCGTTCAGCAGCTTTAGCTTCTACCGTCTTCTTTTTAGCATCTACGTCTGCATGGACTTTATCTAGTTGTTTTTTATCTTCTTCCAATGCTTCTTGTTGAGAATTTAAATTGCGTTTTTGTTCTTCCAGCTTACTTAAGAGACTAATATCTCTGGCAATAATTCTCTGCAGTAAATACATTCTGGAAGAGAAATCTGAAAAATCCTTTGCCCCCAAAAGCACATCCAAATAATTTATTTGACCATTTATATATATTTCGCGTAATCTCTTACTATAGATTTTTTTTGTTTTTTCTAATTCTTTTTGATTTTTTTCAATAGTTATTTTGGTAGCCTTAATCTTAAGCTCCAAGCTACTTTGCTTATCCTCCACAGCCTGCAGTGCTTTCTGAGCTTCTGCCAATTGATTTTGTGCCACCATTAACTCATCAATAGCGCTCTTTACTTCTTTCTTCTTGCTTTCACGCTGTGCATCTTTATTTTGTAGCTGCTGTTGAACATCTTCCAGCTTGGCTTTCTCTTCTTCCAAACTATCGGCATAAGTTGGTAAGGCAACAGTAAAAATCATTGCCACTAATACTATAGCGGATATGAACTTTCTTATCACCATAATTATCTCCTAAACATCTAAAAATTTACGCAGCGGTATACTGCTGCCAGCCGCACCAATAGCTGTACCCGTTATAATTAAGCACAGGCATAAATACCCCAAAAAAGGCCAGGCAGGAATTAAGGGGAAAAACGCTAAAGTAGCATAAATTTTATCCTGTAGTGCCAAATAAATTTGAACTAAAACAAAAGAGGCCACCAGTGCCCCTGCAAAACCTAAAAACATCCCCTCTAAAAGGAATGGCCAGCGGATAAACCAATTAGTAGCGCCTACATATTTCATAATACTAACTTCTCTTCTACGGGCAAAAACTGTAATACGGATAGTATTGGAAATAATGAAAAGCGTTGCCATAGCAAGTAATACAACTAAAAGAATTCCGCCCAAACGCAAAAGTCTAGTTAATTTAAACATATGTTCCACAACTTCTTGTCCAAACTTTGCGGTTTCAACGCCCTTCATTTCATCAATCTTAGGAACGATCTCCGCTATGCGCTCTGGCTTATCTACTTGCACATCAAATGAATATGGAAAGGGATTTTCTTCTCCCAGTGCATCTAACAAACGGTTTTGGTCACCTAAGCGTTTTTTGAATTTAGCCAAGGCCTCCGTCTTTGTCACACTAGTAACTTTTACCACACCAGGCATAGTTTTCAAACTTTTAGCTGCTGCCGATAAAGTTTCATTGCTGGCGCTGTCTTCCATATATACCGATATCTGTACTTGACTTTCTAAATATTTCGCCAAGTTATTTGCATTCATAACCATAAGTAAAAATAAGCCTAAGACTAGTAGTGATAAAGCCACTGTAGAAACAGAAGCAAAGCTCATTAATTGATTACGCCTTATGGACTTAAAGGTTTCTTTAACAAAATACTCTTTAGTGCTCAGGCTCATAACCGTACACTCCCTTTGCATCGTCACGCACAATGTAGCCATCTTCAATAGCAATTACTCTTTTTTCCATAATGTCTACAATGGTTTTATCATGAGTAGCCATAACAATTGTTGTACCACTATCATTGATTTGCGAGAAAATTTTCATAATATCCATACTTGTCTCCGGATCTAAATTGCCAGTCGGTTCATCAGCAATTACCAAAAGTGGATCATTAACAATAGCTCTAGCAATCGCAACTCGTTGCTGCTCGCCGCCTGATAATTCGCCAGGATAATCGCAGGCACGACTACGCAATCCAACCAAGTCAAGTACTGCTGCAACCCTGCGCTTAATTTGCCTATATGGAGTCTCAATAACCTGCATGGCAAAAGCAATATTATCATAAACAGTTCTATCATTTAGCAAGCGATAATCCTGGAAGATAATACCTAATTGCCGCCTCAAAAAAGGAATTTCTTCCGGTTTCAAACTCATAACATCAACACCGTCAACAAACAATTTTCCCGTTGTTGGGATTACTTCTCTAAAAAGCATTTTAATAAAAGTAGATTTACCAGCTCCACTGGGGCCTACTACAAAAACGAATTCACCTGGTTTAATATGAATATCAACACTGCGCAGAGCAACCGAACCACTCGGATAAGTTTTACTAATACCTTTCATTAATAGCAATGTCAACACCTCCTTAATTACCTATCTTTTGACAAAAGATTAACTGCCCTAATTATATTAAGACTGGCTTCTTCACGAAGTTTATTTATTTTCTCTATCTGTCGTTTAGGCTTTTGACACCATAACGCATTAGCCTCAGTGACAATATCTTCAGCAGTAACCTTGTCTATGGTTGCAGTAACTTTGCCATCCATACCTTTTACAAAGCGGTCAATTTTAGGATCGTAAGAAATAGCCATAAAAGGAATATTTGCTAATGCGGCAAACACCAAAGCATGCAAGCGCATACCTATTAATAAATTTAAATTGCTTACTATAGCCAAATATTCTTCCGTAGAAAACCCTTTTTCTAGGACAAATACATTTTCACTATTTTTCATAGCACCTATGACCATATCAGCGACCTGCGTATCTGCCGGAAATTGTAAGGGAATAAAAACTATCTGAGCATCATAAATGTTACTCAAACGTTCCGCTGCTATGGCAAATTCTTTTATATAACGGGCTTCTCCTTGCCAATGGCGAAGTGCAATGCCTATAAGAGGTTTTACACCCATGCCCTTTGCTTTTAAAATAGACTTTCCCTGTTTTATATCAGCTTCTGGCAAGGAAAAAACAGCATCTGCTGTTACAATTATTTTGTTCTGACAGACTCCCATGCTTTTTAATTCTTCTGAGGACCCATCATCCCGCACTGTCATAATATCTACACTATTGCAAACCCATTTAGTCAAAATCCTAGCAAATGATGATTTTATTGGACCAATCCCTTGGGCAAAAAGCATAACCTTTTTCCCCATCAGTTTGCCCGCAAAAATTACGCTAAGATAATAAAACAGACTCTTACTGCTTGTAACATCCTGTAAAAGACTGCCGCCACCGGAAAGTAATAAGTCGGTATGTCTTAAAACCCTCAAAAACCCCAGAGCATCAAAACGATTAAGAGACTTTACTTGATACTTTGCCGCCGTTACCGCAGGATTACCTGATAATACAGTAATTTCAACGTCTGGAACTTCACGACGTAAGGCAGAAACAATTGCAGCTAGCATAGCTTCATCTCCAGCATTAGCAAAGCCATAATAGCCGGATAGTAAAATCTTACTCATCGCCTTACATCCTCCTTTGCAACTTTTGCAAATATGGATAGATAAAAGCAAAAATAGCTATAGCTATAATTCCCAAAATAATCCCCAGTGCTAATCCATCAAACGCACGTATATATGACATAATAACAGGTGTTCTCATATGAGCAAAGGTTTGCACTAAAGATGCTTGTCCAATAGTAGCCAATAAAACAAATACCATATAAAACATATTAGGCAACTTTTTGTACGCAGCATAAGCCGCTAAATAAAAAGCAGGGTGACCGATCATAAACTCTTTTTCCCTTGGTCGTGCATACATGGCTCGTTCCAAAAATAAGCGGAGCTTCATTTCAATATCCGGGACAGGAACCCCTTCAGTATGACCGCTGCGGCCAATAAACACCCATGCAACAAAACCTAAAAGACCCAACCACATAATTAATTTAAAATTAAGTGGTTTGTTTAATACATTAGATATGCGTTTAATAATACCTTCTTCCACCTTGTCGCCCTCCCATAAGGAATGAGATTTGCAAAACAAAGCCGCCATTAACAATACCGGCAATAAGAAGGTTAATTTAACTCCTCGATAAATATCTATTTCTAAAAGAAACCTGATATCGCTCAAAATAGCTGCTAAAATTGCTCCCCCAATCAAAGAAAACAAAACAGCTGCTATTAATTCCAGCGTAGCTATTCTTATAATGCCAAATAAAGTTTCTCGGTCATTTCTATGTTTTTCCCATAACTGCATAATATAATTCATAGATAAAACGGGAATCATGGTTGCTGAACCTAAGGCTACCGTAAGTCGCACTATAGTATACTTTCCTGGCACAAACAGCCCTGCACTAAGCAAAAGACCGCCAAATAATAATAAGATATATTGTTTACGGTCTGATAAATTAAACAAGAGACCTGCATATATGACCCATGCGGCTACTACAGCAAAAATTAACGGTAAGATTAAAAAGGCATTGGAAAGATAAGGCTTAAAAATTCCAGCCTCGCCACTAGTAAAACCTTTTTGTTCAACGCTACGACAAATTTTATCAACATAATCAACATTTGTAGCCAAAAGCGTTTTGCCATCTCTAGGAGTCAGAAAAGTTTTAATATAATTTATGCGAATATTACGTTCTTCATCTGACAGAGCCCACCTACGAAAAGCGTCATACATCGACATACGCTTTTGTTCTATCTTATCAATGACATAAGTTCGCGCTACTTGGTACCCAGTTAGCTTCGCCAACTCAGTCAATCCTTCTGCCGGTGCAAATTGCAGCTGGGTGACTCCTTCTACCATCCCAAGTGTTATTTTGCGTTCTTGCATTTTTTTTGCCACATAGGGCATATCCGTCTTAAATCCCAAAACACTTTTTCCGCTAGGCACAAGAGAAGAAACCTTGGCCCCACTAGCATCCAAGCGAGCAAAAAAAGCATCAATTTGCTTCTTGGAACCGGCTGCCGTTTCAGTATAGGGAACACTATAATTTACCGGTCGAACCATAACCATGAACCCAGCCGCTTTCGCCGCTGCTAATTCGTCCGAAGATATACCCAAATCCATTTCTCTGACACCTTTTTGTTCGTCCGTAGAGAAATTATCCTTAATCATATCTAAATCACCGGTGAATTGCAGAATCTTAGGTTCCTGATTCAAAACTTTCAGGCGATTTTTGCCGAAACGTAATGCAATATCCTCTTCTATGTCTTGCAATGCCCTAGGGCTCTTACCTTGTGATATATAAACAGCAGCACTATTAAACTCCGTGTTTTTTACAATAGCCTGCCACTCAGGTGCCAATTGTCCAAGCTTTTGGGCGTGCAAAAGTTCAGCTCCTGTTACCACTGAAACAGCACCTGCATTGGATAATTTATCAAGAGTAGTATCAAAAAGCGCCAAAGTAGTAACGCCTTTATCCTTGAAAATTTTTAAGGCTTCGCCCTCAGGAATTCCCTCTGAATGTGCAAGTCTCGTAATGGCTGCATACTCCATTACCGTTTCAACGGTAGTATTAGCCTGTTCTACTTTATAACGTTGCCAATTTAAAAACAGGGAAAAAAATAAACCAACAAGTATAATTAGTAACAAAAATTTATTATAGTTCTTTTTCAAAATGCGACTCCTATTCTGTCTTCAAAAATCACACTGCTTTTCTCAAGCTACGCAAATAAGCTTCAACAAACTTTTCTAAATCTCCATCCATGACGGCCTGAACATTGCCTGTCTCGGTATTTGTACGATGATCTTTTACCATAGTATAGGGCTGAAAAACATAAGAACGAATTTGGCTTCCCCATTCAATGGCCTGATAGTCTCCAGCCAGATCACTTTTCAACTGATCTTGTTTCTTTTTTTCGTACTCAAACAACTTTGCCCGTAATAATTGCATACACCGTGCCCTATTTTGGATTTGTGACCGTTCATTTTGGCACTGTACTACTATTCCTGTTGGTAAGTGTGTCATTCGCACAGCAGATGAGGTTTTATTGACATGCTGTCCACCTGCTCCGCTTGCTCTATAAGTATCTACACGCAAATCCGATGTGTTAATATCTATTTCCACATTATCATCAATTTCCGGCATAACATCAACAGCCGCAAATGAGGTATGACGCCTAGCATTAGCATCAAAGGGTGAAATACGTACTAGACGATGTACACCCTTTTCTGATTTCAAATATCCGTAGGCATTGTGACCATTAATAGCCAGTGTACAGCTTTTTACACCAGCTTCATCACCGGGAAGAAAGTCCAACATTTCAACTTGATAGCCTTCGCGTTCAGCAAAACGTGTGAACATACGAAGTAACATAGAAGTCCAATCCTGAGCCTCAGTCCCGCCGGCCCCTGCATGCAAGGTTAAAATAGCATTATTAGCGTCATATTCTTCGCATAACAACATACCCATTTCTAAATGCTCTACATCAGCTTTTGCTTTAGCTAAAGATTCCTCCATCTCATCTTGAATACTATCATCATTTTCTTCCATGGCCATTTCCCACATAGTATCCAAATCCTCCACTCGCTGTTCTAGTGAGCGGAAAATTCCTGTTTCGTCTTTTAGTCCATTAACATCTTGAGACATTTTTTGGGCAGCATCAGGATCATCCCAAAACCCAGGCTCGGCCATCTTGTGTTCTAATTCAGCAATTCGGTCCTCTTTGCGAACGACGTCAAAGAGATCCCCTCATTTCGTCAAGCTTAAGTTTTAAATTAGCAATTTCTGGTCTTAATTCTTCTATAAGCAAGTTTCACACGCCCTTTCAAAGCAAGTTAAACATAACCCAAACAAAGTCAGAGCCTTATGACCCTGACTTCGTTTAACATCATTTTTCTTTTCCGCAACAGTTTTTATACTTTTTCCCACTACCACATGGACAAGGATCATTGCGCCCTATTTCATTTTTATTATGCAAAGGCTGTTTTTTCTCAGTCTCACTGTCACCACTGGGATTGTTCACCGAAGCATTGGCCAAATGATCCTCTACTTTGGGCTGAGATACTAAATTAACCCGATAAATATATCTTACCACATCATCTTGAATAGCACCTTTCATAGCTTCAAACATATCGTAAGCTTCGAACTTATATTCTACTAAAGGATCTCTTTGTCCATAGGCTCTAAGACCTACGCCCTCACGCAGCATATCCATAGCATCTAGATGTTCCATCCATTGGCTGTCTACAACTTTCAACATAACCAAATTTTCCAATTCGCGCATTACCCCGGAACCCATCATGTTTTCACGTTCCTCGTAATGATTAATGGCTGTCTCATGCAGATACTCATCAAGCTCTTCGCGGCTTAAAGTTTGCAAATGTTCCACTGTAAGCTTACCTTCAGGAGCATAAAATTCTTCGGCATAAGCAATCATAGCCGGCAAATCCCATTCCTCCGAATAAACCTCAGGAGGTGCATACATAGTCATAGTACGATCAACCAAACGATTAATCATATCAATAATATTTTCTCTCAAATCACCTTTTATAAGTATTCTACGACGTTGTTCGTAAATAACCTCACGTTGCTGATTCATAACATCGTCATACTCCAAAACATGTTTACGCATATCAAAGTTACGTGACTCAACTTTTTTCTGAGCAGACTCAATTGAACGTGTCACCAATTTATGTTCAATAGGTTCATCATCTTCCATTCCCAACTTATCCATAATGCCGGATATATTATCAGATCCAAATAGACGCATTAAATCATCTTCAAGGGAAAGGTAAAAGCGCGTAGAACCGGGATCTCCTTGGCGAGCGCAACGTCCACGCAACTGGTTATCAATACGTCTTGACTCATGGCGTTCTGTACCTACTATATGCAACCCGCCAAGTTCAGGGACTCCTTCACCAAGCACAATATCAGTACCACGCCCTGCCATATTTGTAGCTATAGTAACAGCACCATATTGACCGGCATCAGCAATGATTTCCGCTTCTTTTTCATGAAACTTCGCATTTAGTACATTATGTTTAATTCCGCGATGTTTCAAAACCTCGGATAATTCCTCGGATTGTTGAATTGACGTAGTACCAACCAGAACAGGCCTGCCGGTCTTATGACATTCCGAAATATCATCTGCTGCTGCCTTGTATTTAGCCTTCTTTGTTTTATAAATAACATCCGGATAATCAATACGAATCATTGGTTTATTAGTTGGTATAACAATAACATCCAGCCTATAAATCTTCTGGAATTCTTGTTCTTCAGTTTTAGCAGTGCCCGTCATGCCGGATAGTTTTTTGTACATACGGAAGTAGTTCTGAAAAGTAATAGTAGCCAAAGTTTGACTTTCACGTTCAACTTTAACACCTTCTTTTGCCTCAATTGCTTGATGCAAGCCTTCCGAAAAACGACGTCCAAACATTAAACGACCTGTAAACTCATCAACTATGATTACTTCACCATCTTTAACTACATAGTCGCGGTCACGAATCATTAGAGCCTTAGCTTTTAAGGCCTGCATTAATTGATGGGAAAAATCCACACTTGCTTCACCATCATACATGTTTTTTACACCCAAAAGTTTTTCTGCTTTGGATATTCCTTTTTCTGTGGGAGCGACGGTTTTCAACTTTTCATCAACAGTATAATCGTTCTCTTCACCGGCAGTCATTTGAGCAACAACACGTGACAAGGTCTTATATAAATCAGTGGATTTCTCACCTGGGCCTGAAATAATAAGAGGAGTACGCGCTTCATCAATCAAAATACTATCCACTTCGTCTACAACGGCAAAACTGAGTGGTCTTTGCACCATTTGGTCTACAGAGACAACCATATTATCACGCAGATAGTCAAAACCAAATTCATTATTAGTGCCATAGGTAACATCAGCAGCATAAGCAGCTTTTCGCTCAGGGAAATCCATTTCATGCTTGACTAATCCTACAGTCAATCCCAAGAATCTATAAACACGCCCCATATCCTCGCTGTCACGGCGAGCTAAGTATTCGTTAACTGTAACTACATGAACACCTTCACCCGTCAGTGCATTCAAGTACACCGGCAACGTAGCAACCAAAGTTTTACCTTCACCTGTACGCATTTCAGCTATCTTGCCTCTATGCAAGACACACCCACCTATAAGCTGGACGTCAAAATGCCGCAGCCCTAAAACACGACGGGCTGCTTCTCGCACAACAGCAAACGCTTCCACTAAAATATCATCTAAGGTTTCGCCTTTTGATAACCGCAATTTAAATTCTGAAGTCTTGGCATATAAGCTTGCGTCGCTTAGTTTTACCATCTCCGGTTCCAACGCATTAATCTGCTCAACATAGCCTTGACAGATTTTCAACTCTTTTGCATTCGGATCTCCGAATATTTTTTTCATAAGTGTTTCGAGCAACACGATCACTCCTCATTAGCTTCTGGGTCAAATGCCCACCATGCCTATCCAATAATTTTATCAGACTAGACATTAAAAGTCAAAAAACCCAGAGCAACTGCTCTAGGTTTTTTGTAAAATTTTCATGAACTTATTTAAGCTTTGGAGCAATCAAGCCATAATCACCATTCTTGCGGCGATAAATAACGCTTACTTCCTCGGTGGCGTCATCAAAATATACAAAGAAATCATGGTTCAAAAGGTTCATCTGCATAACCGCTTCCTGTACATTCATAGGCCTTAAAACGTATTTTTTGTTTCGCACAATTGCAAATTCCCCATCATCTGCTTCATCTTTTGGAGCTGCAGCAATGAAATCATCTCTGAAATTGCTATATTTGCGGCGCATTAAACGCGTTTTATACTTGTGAATCTGTCTCTCTATTTTATCTACACAAGAATCAATAGAAGAATACATATCCTTAGTACTTTCTTGCGCTCTCAAAACAATACCACTAGCAGGTACCGTTATTTCCACTATATGTTGATCTTTTTCTACACGCATAACTGCAGAAATGTCTCCTACCACTTTAAACTGTTTTGTAATAGTCAATACTTTTTTCTCTACATAGTCTCTTAAAGCCGGTGTTACGTCGATGTTTTTACCACGAACGTTTACTGTCATAATTAAGACCTCCTCTGTAAGTGAACCCTTGTCCACTTAGTTCTTAATTACTATATTCGCCAAAACTATACATATTCCTGCCAAACATGTGAAAATAAAGCACTGAATTGTTATCTTTTTTGTGAACTTTGAAGTGTTTTAGACAAAAATCGTCTTATTACACTATTTTTATCCTCACCAAAAAGTATTTGTTTATAACTATTTTTCAACCTACCTGTACAAATTTAGAAGAATTCAAAGAGGTGAAGTTTTTATAAACAACCCAGCTGACCTGGTTTTCGCCCCCACACTCGCCTGCTGGAGGGTTTGCTCCTAAGCCTTAGCTCCCCACTACTACCTCTCTCGCTTTTCGCGGCAGGTCTTACACCTAAGCTGCACCGTGCTCACAATACTTTGATTGCTTACGTGGATCGTTTTGCCTGCAACTGGCATCGACTTTCAACCACAGACCTGAGTTGTTTACTTTCCAATTATAGTGGTAACAAGAAATTTTAGCAACTTAAATTTTCTTACCACAAACCGTTTTTTTATAGTATACTATTAAGAGTTTCAAAGAAACCCATGAAGGTGGATTAACATGCTTACGATACCACAATTTTTAGAATTCCCATCAGATGAAGATTCTTTAGAAACTATCGAATTCTTCTTGAAGATGCTAGAAAAAAAGAATAGCGCCTTATATTTACATAGCCAACAAGTGGCAAATTATTCTGTAAGTACGGCAGCAAAAATGGGACTTCCCTTAGCTGAGGTAGCTTGTATAAAAACAGCAGCCTTGTTGCATGATATTGGACATTTAGCTATTCCCAACACAATTTTAGTTAAATACCCTTATCTAAGTACCAGAGAGTTTTCTACCTACAAGAACCACGCTTTGGCTGGGTCCAGTATGTTGGAAAATATTCCTGAATTCAGTCACATTATGAAAATAATACTTCACCACCATGAAAATTGGGATGGAACCGGATATCCCAAGCGATTGAAAGGTGTAAATATTCCTCTTGGTTCCAGAATCATTTCCGTAGCAAACTACTATGACCGCACCATTAATCCTTGTACCAAAAATTGGGAAAAATCCCATACAATAGCCGTGAAAGAATTGCACAATCTAGCTGGGATTCATTTCGATCCAGATGTTGTACAAGCCTTCTTAAAAGCACTTACACCCAATATAAAAAATGAGACTAATGCTATTATATGAAATACAAAAAATGAGACTAATGCTATTATACAACACAAAAAAGGCGACCTTATGTCGCCTTTTTTGTCGCCAAAATCCCGAAAATATTGTCCAGCCAAACTACACTTGTGCCCCACCGGCAAAAGCTAAAGCCCATATTTTAGCAGCTCCGGCTTTTTTTAAAGTTTTAGCTGCTTCTTCCATTGTTGCTCCACTGGTAAAAATATCATCAACTAAAAAAATGTCTTTACCAAACACGTTTTCTCGCACAACAAAGCAATTTTTCACATTTTTCCTACGTCTATTTTTATTAAGTCCATATTGCGGTACAGTTTGTAATACTCGTTCTAAAGCCTCACACCAAATAAGCTCTTCTCTTTCTCCCCATGGTTTAAAAATATCCGTGGGAACATCATAACCTCTTGCCTTAAATCTAGCAGTATCTGTTGGAACCGGTATTAGCAACATATTTTCTGATAACTCCCAGTTTGCCCCCAAATCTGCACAATAACAAACCTTTTTTATTTCTTCAGCAGCACGAGGTAATAACTGCCGCTTTTTTTCAAACTTGATTTTATGCAAAGCAGTTTTCACGCCTCGTTCGTAGCTGTACAATAAACAAATACCGTCTAAATGCCTGCATCCATAGCCTGTCGGATATAAAAAGCGTATATCCTGTAGCTGCCTGCGGCAAGAAGCGCAAAACAACTCTTGTTTTTGCACCTTTCCATGACAATTTAAGCATTTAGCAGGGAAAAATACATCCTCTAGCAAACATAAAAATTTCATCATAGCCTGGCACCCCTATTGCATAAATGAGAAGTTAACCTTCTCCTATAACGTCTATTTTAGAATATTGCTTAATTGAAATTTTGTATATCTTGTAGTCTTTCCGCAAGTAGTGAATAACGTTTTCTTGTTTTGTCATTATTTACTGCAATATTAAGTGCACTATAACTGCCAACTAAAACCACCTTATCCTTAGCCCTAGTAACACCTGTGTACAACAAATTCCTTTGCAAAAGCATATAATGACTGCGCACAAAAGGCATTATTACTGTGCCGTATTCACTTCCCTGGGCTTTATGCACGCTCATAGCGTAAGCTAGCTGCAAATCATCAATTTCTCCTGCAGCATAGGTTACATCCTCACCTTCTGTTCTATCAGGAAAGCCTGCCACAATATTCCTTCCATTAATAGCTTTAATACAGCCAATATCTCCATTAAAAACATCTTTTTCATAATTGTTGCGAATTTGCATAATCTTATCGCCTACACGCAAAATAATACCGCCCGTATTAATTTCCCCTTTCCCTGGACGCGGTGGATTCATACGTTTTTGTATCATTGCGTTAAGATTTTGCACACCGCAGGGATTTTTATGCATAGGGGACAAAACTTGTACATCCTGCCATTTACCATTTCCTGTAAGCTTAGCATAAAGGTCTACCACGAATTGTGCTGCTTCTTCTTCCTTTTCAAATTCATGAAAAGTAAAATCACTATCAACTTCAAATTCCGGTGGCAATCCACGGTTAATTCTATGAGCATTACGTACAATAGGGCTCAATTCCGCTTGCCTGAAAACATTCTCTAAACGTACTACCGGCATAGATTTACTGCGAATAATATCTTTCAAAACTGAACCTGGTCCAACAGATGGCAGCTGATCCACATCTCCTACTAAAATCAAGCGGCAGCCAATTGGTATTGCCCTTAGCAAATAATACATTAAAGCAATATCAAGCATGGAAGCTTCATCAACAATAATAGCATCCGCTTCCAAAGGATTTTCTTCGTTTCTTCCCCAAAATTGTCCATCACCTGCAGGCGTGTATTCTAGCAAGCGATGCACTGTAGTTGCGCTCTGACCTGCTGACTCCGACAAGCGTCTAGCTGCTCTGCCAGTAGGTGCTGCTAATAAAATCTTGCAGCCAGCTTTCTCCAACACTGATAAAATGCCCTTAACAACTGTGGTTTTACCGGTTCCAGGTCCACCCGTTAAAACAAAAACTCCGTGCTCTACAGAAGCTTTGACAGCTTCTTTTTGTTCTTCGGCCAGTTCAATATGTTCCTGATCTTCCCAGTTTTTTACAATAGTTTGATAATCTACTTTCCACAATTTATTAACGTTATCCCTTAAAGCCAACAATCTATGCGCTACCCCTGTTTCTGCTCGATATAAGTACTCCGGATATACAAGGCGTACTCCTCCTAAAGTTTCTGTCCTCACTAAATCAGCCTTTATTAACTGATTAAAAACCTCCGCAGCTTCCAATTCGTCAATTTGCAAAAGACCTGCTGTTACTTCCAATAGTGTGTTGTCAGGAACACAAGTATGCCCTTGAGAAGATGCCTGTAAAAGAGCATAGTTTATGCCAGCTTTAATACGCTCACTATCGTTGAAATCATGCCCTAACGCCAGAGCAATTTTATCAGCAGTCTTAAACCCTATGCCAACAACATCAGTAGCTAAACAATAAGGATTATTTTCAATACGTGTGATAGCGGTAGCCCCGTATGTTGCTTGCAATTTTGGTGCATAATTTGAACTAATACCGTGTTCTTCTAAGAATACCATCAGTTCACGCATATCGCTAAGAGCTGCATAAGAATTTATGATATCCTCGGCCTTCTTTTTCCCAATTCCGGTAATTTCAGTCAAGCGGTAAGGATCAGTGCTTATAATTTCCAATGCAGCATCACCAAAACGTTCTATAATACGTGCAGCCATAGCTTTCCCTACCCCATGTATAGCTCCACTCCCCAAAAAGCGTTCTATACCAACGGCGGTGGAAGGTTTTACTGATTGCCAGATAGTTGCCTGAAATTGCCTGCCAAATTTAGGATGTTCTCCCCACTTGCCTTTCATCTTAACAACTTCTCCAACAAAAGGAGCAATGCCGCGATAAACTACGCAAACACTTCCGGTTTCCTTGCTTTTAGCCCGGAAAACACAGAAAGCACTGTCAGCGGATTGAAAAACGATGTTCTCTATTAAAACCTCTAATTCATCCATAATACACCTCATGCCCTACTATAATGCAACTATTATAACATATTGAATTATATAAAACTGCCTTTCATTGCTTTAAACCACTATGAAATTATCACTGCCTATTTAAGTCTTTTAATACTAGAATAAGCACCACTAAGTCTGACGGCTTAGTGGTGCTTATATATTTATTTTTCTGATTATTATTCTGCAAATTCCATATATTAGCTGTGATTATTTGTAATTAATTTTTCAATCGCCCTCACCGACATGTTGTTCAGTGTTGTCATTTGTGTAATGTCTATGTTGCTCATATTTTCTATGTTGCTCATATTTTCTATGTTGTCTTCTCATTTCTTCTCTTTGACGTTGTATTCTTTGTTCTTCTCTTTGCTGTTGAAGTCTCTTTTCTTCTTTCCGGCGCTGTATTCTTTGCTCTTCTCTCTCTTTTTGAAGTCTATGTTCTTCTTTTTGGAAATGAATTCTTTGCTCTTGTCCATTTTCAGAATTGTAAGAAGCTGCCTCTGCAATAATTGGTAACCCCGCCGAACCTACAAAACCTACTAATACTAGTACTGCTATTATTTTTTGCATTTTGTTCATTAGCATTATAATCACTCCTTTTTTCTGACCAACACACCACTATTACCATATTTATAGTAACAGTAATATATGTCAAAATTATGTTAAAAATAATATAAACAACTTTATGAGCATATTTTTTTGCTAAATCTATCTTTTTTCTTAATTTTGCTACCGCTTAATTCGCTCCTTGTGTCTGTTTATAACTGACTGCCACCTTATTTTTTGACACAAACTACTAAATAAGCTATAATTACAACACTAAATCGTTTAATAAGGATGTGTACGTTAGGTGAAATTCAAAGGGACACAGATTGCTATTGATATGTACAGTTGCAACGGTAACATTATCTCCAATAAGGATCTTGTAAGAGAAGTCTTAGAAAGAGCTACTACTGAGTACGGTATGGAAAAACAGTCCATATATTATAATGATGACCAAGGAGACGGGGAATTTTCCTACATCATCCCGTGTAATCGTGGTCACATTAATGTTCACGTTTACCCTGTTTTAGGTTTTGTAGCTGCAGATATTTTCACTGTAAATGATACTGCAAGTCCAGAAAAACTTGCTATTTTCTTGCGCAAAGAATTTTCTCCTGATAAGTCCAAAATTACGTTCTTGCAACGTGGTGATTTCGGTTCTCAATTCGATATGAAGCCTCATCGTCGCTCACAGATTAAAACTATCCGCCGTGCCAAACACGCGGGAGAAGTACTAAAAAAACTAGTGCTAAAACCAAAATCTCTATAAAATCATGGTAGGGTTTTCTGCAGAGGAAAGCCCTTTTTTATTGCAAAATTTATGTTACAATAAACAGATAGATAGGAGGAAGTATGAAATATTTATTTTGGGACATTGATGGAACATTATTATTAACTCAAAGAGCAGGTATTGATGCTTTAAAAGAAAGTATGCGTATTCGCTATGGAAAAAATGATTTCGAATTTTCCCATAGTTTAGCCGGACGCACAGATTCTTTTATAATAAAGAATGCAATTACAGAAATTAAAGGTAAGTGTACTGCTTCTGATGCCGCAGGTTTACTTATTACCTATAACAAAATTTTGCCACAATTTTTGGCTACTCACAAGGGTAGTTTATTGCCAAATGTAAATGAAACCTTGGACTTTCTTAGTACTAAAAAAGATTATTGTTCTGCCCTCTTAACCGGTAATTGCAGTAGAGCTGCTTATGAAAAAGTATCTTACTATGGTGTGCAAAAATATTTCAATTATCAGCTTAGTACATTTGGGGAAATTAGCGAAGACCGCAAAATTCTTGCCCAGGCTGCTTTACAAAAACTTTATGTACAAAACCCTGAAATTAATAGCAATGACATTTATATCATCGGTGATACACCCCACGATATAATGTGTGCTAACTCTATTGGCGTCAAGTGTCTAATAGTAACAGCAGGGTCATCGTATACAGAAGCACAACTAAACGAATATAAACCTTGGAAGATTATTTCCTGCTTACCGCGCAATCCGCAAATATTTTTAGATCTTTTGGAAGAATAGGTGTACTAATGAAAAAAATACTTATTTTTACATGTGCTATATTGTGTTTCTTTACACCTGTCTATGCCTACAGTCAAAAGGATGTTAATACCCTTTTGTCTAGCAAAAATTGCCCTAACGGAGACCTGTCTGGGGCTCAATTACAAAATGCAGATTTGACTGGAGCTAATCTCTCGGGTGCTAACTTGTGTTTTGCTAATTTAGAAGGTGCGATCTTAGAAAACGCTAATTTAAAAAGCGCTGATTTAGTAAAAGCTAATGTGAAAACTGCCTACTTAGCCGGAGCCGACTTAGATGGAGCCGATTTGTCCTCTGCGAATTTTTATAGAGCTTGCTTAAACAGGGCCTCATTAGTTGGCACCAAAGCTTTTCGCACAAATTTTTCTCATGCTTTGCTTACCTTTGCCAATTTTTATGTTGCCGATATGCAAGAAGCTAATTTTGATTATATAAATGGTCATTTAGCTAATTTTGTTTCCACCAATCTGGCACAATCTTGGCTTTATAATGCTGATTTACGCTCTAGTAATCTAACTAATGCCAATCTTTATAATGCCAAACTACAAAAAGCAAATTTAACGGAAGCTAATTTGACAAACGCAAATTTAACCAATGCCATTTTGCGCGACACCAATTTGAACCTAGCAGACCTGACTAATGCCAATCTTGATGAGACAGATTTATTAGCTGCTAGCATGCAAGGAACAAAATTTACCGCCAATGAATTAAAAACTGCCAGAACAAAGTAATCGGTTTCATAAAGAACACAAAAGCCTTCACTTGGATACCATCCAAGCGAAGGCTTTTTAATTATATTAATTCTTAGTGATGAAACAAACGAAGACCTGTCATAGCCATGGCTATGTTATATTTATCACAGGTTTCAATGACATTATCATCACGTATAGAACCCCCTGCTTGAGCTATATAGTCTACACCGCTACGATGCGCACGTTCTATATTATCGCCAAAGGGGAAGAAAGCATCAGATCCCAGTGCTACACCATGCAAATTGAGAAGCCATGCTTTTCTTTCTTCTTTTGTTAATACTTGTGGTTTTTCTGTAAAAAAGTGCTCCCAAATTCCATCAGCTAAAACATCCATATAGTCATCTGAAATATATACATCAATGGTATTATCCCGATCAGGCCTGCGAATAGCTTCTTTAAATGGCAGCCCTAAAACCTTGGGATTTTGTCTTAACCACCAGTTATCCGCTTTTGCTCCTGCCAATCGAGTACAATGTACACGTGACTGTTGTCCTGCACCCACGCCAATAGTTTGACCATCTTTTACGTAGCAAACAGAGTTTGACTGGGTATACTTCAACACAATCAACGCTATAAGCAAATCTCTTTGTGCTAATTCAGGAATGCTTTTATTTTTAGTTGGTCGCTCTAAAAGCAATTTTTTATTAATTTTAACTTCATTTCTCCCCTGCTCAAAAGTAATACCGAATACTTCTTTTGTCTCTATGGGATTTGGTTTGTATGCCTGATCAATTTTGATAACATTATACGAACCTTTACGTTTTGTGCGCAATATTTCCAAAGCTTTGTCCGTATACCCCGGAGCAATAACACCATCAGATACTTCACGTGACAACATGGTAGCAGTTTCTTCGTCACAAACATCAGACAAAGCTACAAAATCGCCATACGAAGACATGCGATCAGCGCCACGAGCACGAGCATAGGCAGTAGCTAACGGTGATAACTTCAAATCATCCACATAGTAAATCTTCTTAAGGGTATCACTCATTGGCTGCCCAACTGCGGCACCTGCTGGACTAACATGCTTGAAAGAAGCTGCAGAAGGCAAACCTGTTGCTTCTTTTAGTTCCTTGACTAATTGCCAGCTGTTAAAGGCATCAAGAAAATTAATATACCCGGGACGTCCATTTAACACTTCAATAGGCAAATCACCGCCATCACGCATAAAAATACGTGCTGGATCTTGATTTGGATTGCAGCCATACTTTAATTTTAAATCTTTCATAGAGTAATCCTCCTTCTCGTACATCAAAAAAGCCGCCACTCTAGGCAACTTTCTGCCCAGACGGTCGGCTAATCATGATTATGCTCCACGTGGTTATCCACTTCCGTCAGTTACATAATCTCATGCCTAAATTATACAATTGAGAGCCTCTCTTGTCAATAAACGTCACAACATGATTTCGCTTTTGTTTTTATTCTATTGGTTCTGCATCCAACAAAGCACAAATTTGTTCTTTAAAAGCTTTGAATTCTTTCCAAAAAAAATAGTCTATAATACCATAAAGAACTATGGTAACAAGTATAGGCAAAACAATTGCCTTGCCACCCCAATTAGCAACATTGGTAAAATCAGAAAATATAAGTCTGCCATAAAATTCAAACCAAACAAATATAAAACCTATAATAACAATATTTAGACGAGCTTTAATATGGATAATAGTCTTACCATCTTTAGATTCTAATTCTCCCTTAAAAATAGGTTTAAAAGTGTTACTACCATTACGAATGGTCGTTATACGAAAATTGCTTCGGCGCACCGAACCATTTAAATACCCTGCGCAAGTATCATCACATCTTGAAAACAACATTTGCAATATAGAATTTTTCTTTAAATTATCGCGTAATATCTGCACTACCTGTGTCTTTTCCTTGTCTGTTACCAGAACTACCTTACCATAGGGGAATAATATCATTAATCTATACACTTCCTATTTTGTTAATACGATTATTATACATGCAAACTCGTTCACATGATAGTATTTGTGCTAAAATAGAGTAGAAAAATGCAAAAAAATTATCATATTGGCTTAGTAACGCTAGCAAAAACTATAGCCCATACACTTTTTTATATAAGGAGATTTTATTATGGCTCTATGTTATGTCTGTCCACATCGCTGCGGAGTGGAGAGACCTCAAACTATGCATTCAGAAGGTGTCTTTGGTTCCTGCAATTGCGGTATGAAGCCTATTGTAGCCAAAGCAGGCCTACATATGTGGGAAGAACCTTGCATTAGCGGTAAACGTGGCAGCGGTACTGTTTTTTTTAGCGGGTGTAATTTGCATTGCATCTTCTGCCAAAATTACGATATTAGCTGTCAAAGAAAGGGTAAAGAAATTACAATTGAACGCTTGCAAGCTATATACCAAGAGCTTATTGCTAAAGGCGCTCACAACATTAATTTGGTTACCCCTACCCACTTTACTGAGGCTATTTTAAAAAGCCTGTCAATACCACTTTCCGTGCCTGTAGTCTATAACACCAGTGGCTTTGAAACCCTAGATACTCTAGGTAGCTTAAAAGGTAAGGTCCAAATTTATCTACCGGACCTTAAATACAGTAATAACAACCTTGCCATAAAATATAGTAATGCGCCTGATTATTTTCGGATAGCTAAAGCCGCCATTAAAGAAATGTATAAACAAGTTGGTGACTATAAACTTGATAGTGAAGGAATTATGACTAGTGGAGTAATTATAAGGCACCTAATATTACCTAACAATTTAGAAAACAGCAAAAATATTATTGACTGGGTATCTGATAATTTCAACCCCGGGCAAGTTATGTTCAGTCTTATGCATCAATATATACCATGCGGAAATGCCAATATTTACCCGGAGATTAATCGCAAATTAACAAGTGCTGAATACAAAGAAGTGGAAGATTATTTGTATTCCAGCAATATTGAAGACGGCTTTGTTCAAGAAGAAGAAGCCGCTGACTCTGATTTCATCCCTACCTTTGATGGCGATGGTGTATAAATAAAAATAAACCGACACTTCTATTAAAAATGAAGTGCCGGTTTTTTATTTTGTAAATATAGCCCTAGGAATATTATTCTTATTCAACAGTTACCGATTTGGCGAGATTACGAGGCTTATCAACATCACAGCCTCTTGTCAGAGCTGCGTAGTAAGCTAATAATTGCAATGGCAATACTGCTTCTAAAGGTGCTAAATATTTGTCAGTCTTTGGTATATATATAACATGATCAGCATGCTGGGCAAGTTTCTTATCACCTTCCATGCCAATACCAATAACAACAGCATCTCGAGCCTTTACTTCCTGCAAATTACTAATAGTTTTTTCATATACATCCGGCTGCGTTGCCAAAACTATAACAGGAACACCCTCTACGATTAACGCCAAAGTACCATGTTTTAGTTCCCCTGCAGCATAAGCCTCAGCATGAATATAAGAAATCTCTTTAAGTTTTAGCGCACCTTCTAAGGCCACCGCATAATCAAGTGAACGGCCTAAGAAGAAAGCATCTTCACTGCTGCCATATTTTGTCGCAAATATTTTAATCTGCTCAACATTTTCTAGCATCTTATGAATTTGCTCAGGTATCTCACGAATACCAACAATTAGCTCCTGTAAACGGTCTACTGTCACTGTATTGCGCAATTGTGCAATGTACATGGACAATAAAAGCATTATCAAAAGCTGTGTTGTATATGCTTTAGTAGAAGCTACAGCAATTTCAGGACCAGCATATGTATACACCACTTGATCGGCTTCACGAGCTATAGAAGACCCAACAACATTGGTTACAGCCAACGTACGAGCTCCCAAACGTTTTGCTTCTTTCAAAGCCTCTAATGTATCAATGGTTTCACCGGATTGACTGATTACAATACACAGGCAGTTGCCATCAATAATTGGCAGGCGATAACGGAATTCACTAGCTATATCAACTTCCACAGATATTCTAGCCATTTGCTCAATATAATATTTTCCTACAACACCGGCGTGATAAGCAGTACCACAAGCTACAATAAAAATCTTGTTAATGCCCTTTAGTTCTTCAGGTGTCCAATTTAATTCAGAAAATACTACGGCATCGTTGGTTTTAGCCAACCTTCCAAGCATAGTATCACGCATAGCCTTTGGTTGTTCATAAATTTCTTTCAACATGAAATGTTCAAAACCGCCTTTTTCAGCCGCTTCCGCATTCCAATTAACTTCAAAAATCTTTTTACTGATAGGCGTACCATTTATGTCCTGTACCCAAACATTATCTTTAGTTACTGTGGCAATCTCACCATCACTCATAATAAAAGTACGACGTGTTTTAGCTATAATTGCCGGTATATCTGACGCAATAAAATTTTCACCATTGCCTAAGCCAATAACCAAGGGATTGGATTTTTTTGTACAAATAAGTTTTCCCGGTTCCTTAGCACACATAAATACTAACGAATAGGAACCTTCTATCATTCCCAAAACTTTTTTGACAGTGTCTTCAAAGTCTCCTGTATAATACTCCGACATTAAATGTGCAACGACTTCTGTGTCAGTTTCTGATAGAAAGGTATGCCCTTTGGCCTGCAAATCTTGTTTTAAGCCCAAATAATTTTCAATAATGCCATTGTGCACAACAACAAATTCGCCACTGGAATCAGCATGGGGATGAGAATTAACATCACTAGGCCGACCATGGGTTGCCCAACGAGTGTGCCCAATGCCCATAGTACCTTCCGGCATATTTCCTTTTAATTTTTGTTTTAGAGCCTCTAGACGCCCTACACATTTTTCAATGCAAATCTTACCTTTGTTGTATACAGCTACGCCTGCAGAATCATAGCCACGGTATTCCAGCTTACTCATACCGTCAAGTAAAAATGGTATTGCCTGCTTATCTCCTATATATCCAACGATACCGCACATGGTAGTATCCTCCTATAATTTACTTGCCAAACTGCCACAGAAATTTTGTCCCCATCGTTACCGACAAGTTTTGTATTCTGCTTACGGTTGCAGTCAACCGAGAGGCACCCGCTGACTAATCGATTAACCTCTCCCTCGTCTACCGCCAAAACGGTACTTGCGCTGATTTCCAAAGCATCTTCCTTTGCGTGCTCCTTTCATGCACACAACAAGCCGCACAGGTGGCATTCCCATGCGGCACGTCTTTGTGATTGCTACTATCATACTATTTTTTAACAATTTGGTCAACCGTTAACCTTAAGCAAGCTCTTGTCGTACAACAATGGCAATAGACTCTGCTATACACTCTAATTGACTCTGGTCAGGTCCCTCCGCCATAATACGAATTAAAGGTTCTGTCCCCGAAGCACGCACCAATATTTGTCCGTTGTCACCCAGTTCCTGCTTATATTGTTCCGTTATCTTGAGAATATTTTTGTTTTGTTCCCATCCATGTTTATCTTTTACTCTCACATTAAGCAAAATCTGCGGGAAAACCTGCATTAAACTCCCCATTTTTGATAAAGTCTGATTATTGTGAGCAACAGCCCCCAATAACTTTACAGCCGTCAAAATACCGTCACCGGTTTTAGCATAGTCCGCAAAAATAATGTGTCCTGATTGTTCTCCGCCTAGTTTATAACCATTTTTCATCATTTTCTCTAGGACGTACCGGTCACCTACACTAGTTGTAACACAGCTTCCACCATATTTTTTCATGGCTTGGTGCAAACCCACATTACTCATAACCGTTGTCACTAAAACATTATCTTTGAGCTTATTCTGCTTCATCAATTCAAGAGCGCAAATAAGCATAATTTGATCACCATCTAAAACTTTCCCCATCTCATCAACTACCAAACAGCGATCAGCATCACCATCATTGGCAACTCCGGCATCAGCTCCACATTCTATAACCTTTTTTTGTAATGCTTCTAAATGTGTTGAACCACAACCATTGTTAATGTTGATACCATTTGGGTGATTGAAAATAGGAATAACCTCTGCTCCCAAAGCACTTAGTATTATGGGGGCTATTTCACTATTAGCACCATTGGAACAATCCATGACAATTTTTAGACCATTTAGTCTATGATCTGCACATTCCACAATATGCTTTATATATAGGTCTCCCTTATCTGTCTCCAAAATGACTCTACCCAAAGATGATCCTGTAGGGGTTTTTTCGTAATCAATAGGGGTTGCTACGATATTTTCGATTTCATCTTCAACTGCATCCGGTAATTTATGCCCTGTTTGCGAAAAAAATTTGATGCCATTATCTTCAAAGGGGTTATGTGATGCTGAAATCACAACACCGGCATTAGCCTTTAATTTCTCTGTTAAAAAAGATACAGCTGGTGTAGGGATTACTCCCAATAGATGAGCATTACCACCGGCACTGCATATGCCTGCCGCCAAAGCCGCTTCTAACATTGTCCCTGATAAGCGTGTATCACGTCCAATAATAATCTTAGGCGTAGTAGTTTCACGTCCAAAATAAATTGCAGCCGCTCTTCCTAATCTAAAAGCCAATTCCGGCGTTAATTCAGAATTAGCAACTCCCCTTACCCCATCTGTCCCAAACAATCTTGTCATAGTAGCCTCCAAATTATACATTTCCGCCACAGCAACAACAATTAGTACTTACTGTTATTTTCCTTGCTGCGTCTTCCTCCCAGCTCGCTTAGCATTTCTCCGGGAGTAATATTATGATATGCCAAAAGCACTAGACAATGATACCATAAGTCACTCATCTCGTAAATAACTTCTTCATTACTATTATTTTTTGAAGCAATAATAGTTTCCGCGGCTTCTTCGCCAACTTTTTTAAGAATTTTATCCTGTCCTGACATAAAAAGATACTTAGTATAAGATTTTTCTCCTCCATGAAGTTTTTTATCCTGAATAACATCATAAAGTTCAAATAAGACCCCTGGTAATTTTGGATCAGAGGCTACTGGCAAGTTCTGCCCGTTAGCACTATTCCATAATGGATAGTTAAAGCAGGAATAATCACCTTTATGACAAGCTACTCCTTTTTGTTCTACCTTGACCAGAAGAGTATCCCCATCGCAGTCATAGGTTATGTTTATCACTTTTTGCGTATTTCCGCTGGTAGCACCCTTATTCCACAACTCCTGCCTACTCCTACTCCAAAACCAAGTGTATCCTGTCTCTGCTGTACGAGCTAAAGATTCCCCATTCATATATGCCAACATTAAAACTGCATCTGTTTTAACATCTTGCACAATAGCCGGAATTAAACCCTTGTCATCAAATTTTAATTTGCTGAAATCTATTTTCATAATCTTACCTCCACTCCGCGCTGAGCCAAATATTTTTTTACTTGGCTAATAGTAAATTGTTTATAGTGAAAAACAGACGCTGCTAGTACTGCATCTGCTTTACCCAAAGTTAATACATCATAAAAGTGTTCTAATTGCCCTGCACCACCTGAGGCAATAACGGGAACTGATACTGCTTCTGCCACTGCCCTTGTTAAGGGGATATCATACCCGCTCTTAGTTCCATCTGCGTCCATACTTGTTAGAAGGATTTCCCCTGCCCCCAAGGAAACTGCTTTCTTTATCCACCATAGTGCATCAATACCCGTAGGTGTCCGGCCGCCGTTTACATAAACTTCCCATTTGCCATCCCCTGAGCGTTTAGCATCCACTGCCAATACTATGCATTGATTGCCAAAAAGTTTAGCCCCTTGAGCAATCAGCATAGGATCTTTTACTGCTGCGGAATTCACCGATATCTTATCCGCCCCTGCTTTTAAGGTGTTTCTAATATCTTCTACCGTAGTAATCCCACCGCCCACAGTTAAGGGCATAAATACTTCACCGGCCGTACGATTAACAACATCCAGCATAGATTTTCTTTTCTCTACGGAAGCAGTAATATCCAAAAATACTAATTCATCGGCTCTTTCGGCATCATAGATGCCGGCAAGTTCTACAGGATCTCCCGCATCTCTTAACTCCACAAAATTAGTTCCTTTAACTACTCTTCCGGCCTTAACATCTAAGCAAGGTATTATTCTTTTGGTATGCATACTATTTCTCCTTTGCTACGGCCAAAGCTTCTGCCAAATCTACCGCTCCGGTATAAATAGCTTTCCCAATAATGCAACCCTCAATACCCAAATCTTCATACTTCTTAAGTTTAGCAATATCCTCCAAAGAGGAAACTCCACCGGAAGCGATAATTTTTACGCCTGAGGACATCGCCATTTGTGCCGTAGCTTCTACGTTGACACCTGAAAGATTTCCATCACGGGCAATATCCGTAAAAACAATATGTTCAACGCCAACTTGGGACATTTTTTTTGCTAATTCTAAAGCCTGCATTCCACCACGAACACCCCAACCCTCTACTGCTGCCTCTCCGTCCTTGGCATCAATTCCTACCACGATTTGCCCAGGAAATTTTGCACATGCTTCTTTAACCAGAGCAGGATTTTTCACTGCCACCGAGCCTAGGATGACCCTAGTTACGCCCAGCGATAAAAGTTGCTCCATATTCTTTAAAGTACGTATACCTCCACCTACCTGCACCGGAATATTAGCATGTGCCAAAATATTTTGGATAGCATCCAAATTACGGCTAGCACCGGCTAGAGCTCCATCTAAATCAACTACATGCAAATACTCTGCCCCCGCCTTGGTCCAGCGTTCAACGATATCCACAGGATTATCCGCAAAAACAGTTTCCTTGTCAAATCTACCCTCTGTTAGACGCACACAGCGTCCCCCGCGTATATCAATGGCCGGGAAAATTATCATGGTTTCCACTCCTTAAATGCTTGTAAAATTTCTATGCCAACACTACTTGACTTCTCCGGATGAAATTGCACAGCTTGCACATTTCCCCGACCTACAGAAGCCGTTATTTGAGTGCCATAATCACACACAGATGTAATTATACTTTTATCTTTAGGTACCGCATGATAGCTGTGAACAAAATAGACAAATTCACCTGCAGCTTTATTAAGAATTGGTGACGGGCTTTTTAGCTCCAGTCTGTTCCAACCCATATGGGGTATTTTAAAAGTCGTTCTTATCTTTTCTACTTGCCCCTCAAAAAAACCCAGTCCTTTAACCCCGGGGGCTTCCTCACTACCCTCAAATAAAAGTTGTTCACCCAAACAAATTCCTAAGAATGGTTTACCACTATTTAGCGCATTAAGCAATACCTTAGTTAAACCATAACTATTAATATTCTCCATACAGTCACCAAAAGCGCCTACACCCGGTAAAATCACTTTATCGGCAGATGCAATAATAAGTGGATCTGAAGATATTGTAACGTTTCCGCCTACCTTTACCAGCGCCTTATTTACGCTATGTAAATTGCCCATACCATAATCAACAACTACTATTTTTTCGTTCATAGGCTCCCCTTACTACTCATTACGCCTTTAACTCTAGGGTCATTTGCAACTCCGTCAGCTAGGGCACGAGCAAAAGCTTTAAAAATAGCTTCAACCATATGATGAGTGTTATTTCCTTCCAACAAGTGTACATGCAAAGTAAGTCCACTTTCCATAGCTAAAGCGCGGAAAAATTCTTCCACCATTTCGGCCTCCATATTTCCCAGTTTGACCTTTGGTATTTCTGCGCGCCATATTAGGAATGGACGTCCGCTAAAATCTAGAGCTACTTGTGCTAAAGCTTCATCCATAGGTAATAAGCAAGTACCATAGCGGTGAATACCGCATTTATCCCCTAGAGCTTGCTTTAGTGCCTGTCCTAAGGCAATTCCGCAATCTTCTACAGTATGATGAGAATCAACTTGCAAGTCACCCTCAGCTTTCACTTGCAAATCAAAAAAGCCATGTTTTGCTACGAGCGTAAGCATATGGTCCAAAAAACCAACACCTGTAGCAATATCCGCACAACCGGTACCATCTAAATTAATTTCTAAACTTACTTTTGTTTCCAAGGTTTTACGTTCTATTTTTGCTTTACGCATTTATTATTCCCCCGCTCTTTGACATATTGCCGCCAAGGTCGCTGCTATCTTAATATTCTCATCCTCAGTACCAATGGTCAATCTAATTCCACCAGGTAAGGCAGGGTGATTTGAAAAGTTTCTCACTAGAATTTTTTCGGCTAAAAGCTCCTGAAAAACTAACGAGCCGGCCATGTTTTCATTACTGCCAAGCAGTTTATACCCTTTCTTTATCGCGTAACGGGAAAGTTTGAATGCTAAATCTGCCGAAGGTAAAAAAAACAAAAAATTTGTTTCAGAATCAAAAACATTAAAACCTAAGCTTTCTAATTTTCCCTGCATTTTATTTCTTTGCCGGCGTATTAGCTGAACACGGTCAGCAAAAAGTTTTTTATGTTCATATGTTTTAAGAGCAACCATAAGCGAATAACTATTAACGTGATACGGCAGCAGCACTTTTTGCATAATTCTGATTAACTCGGTACTTCCTGTACCATAACCTACACGCAGCCCTGCTAAGCCATAGGCTTTAGAAAAAGTGCGAAAACATAAAAAGTTAGTGTATTTTTCTAAAAGACTCATGGTAGAAATCTTGTTTCCTGTATCCGGCTCTTGTGCAAACTCCATATAAGCTTCATCCATAATTACCGGACAAGAAACTCCTGCCAAGATTTTTTCTATATTTTCCAGAGAATTGAAGTTCCCTGTTGGATTATTGGGATTACAAACAATCAGCAGGCTTGGATTTTCCCTTTGGCAAAAGTCTATGACAGCCTCCGGATCAATATAACCATCTTGAGTTAACGTATACGGCGCTCCTATGCTATCAGCCATTTGTACATATACACCATACATAGAAAATGATGGATAAGGGAAGGCTATTTTGCTGCCCATACCACCAAAGGCAAAACAGGCCTTTTCTAAAAGTTCGCTAGACCCGTTGCCTATAATAATTTGCTCCTGTTCTACATGCAAATCATTGCCTAAAACTCTACCTAATTTCCCCGTATCCAGTGGTGGGTAGCGATTAAAAAGGAATTTTTTTGTTTCTTCCAAAATTTGTGTTAAAACTTCTTTGGGCAGATTCCAGTTCGATTCGTTGGCATTAACTACTATATCAGCATCAGGAACTGTCTCAACACTATATTCTTCCAATTTATCCAGCCCCAAACGAGCAGTCATTTCTTTCATTTTTTATTTATCTCCTTTGCGAATTCTAATAGCGTTAGCATGAGCTTTTAATCCCTCGGCTTCTGCCATTTCAATTATATCATCAGAAACTGCAGCCAATGCTTTTTCCGTGTACGCAATAATACTGGTTTTTTTCATAAATGTTTCTACATTCAAAACAGAATAGAATCTTGCGGTTCCGCCTGTTGGTAAAATATGATTTGGTCCGGCATAATAGTCCCCTAATGGTTCAGGCGAATATGCTCCTAAAAATATTGCCCCTGCGTTACGAATATACGGTAATATGGTAAAAGGTTCTTTAGTGTTAATTTCCAAATGTTCAGGTGCAGACAAATTCGCCATTTCTATTACGGTCTCAATATCTTTAGCAACTATAATTTTACCCTGTTTGGCTAGGGCTTGAGCTGCTATTTCCTTCCGTGGTAACTTGGCAAGCTGTTCTTCAACTTCTAGAGCTGTAGCTTCAGCAATTTTTATATCGTCTACCACTAAAATAGCAGACGCCAGAGGATCATGCTCTGCTTGACTTAGTAAATCTGCTGCCAAATACTTGGGGTTGGCCGTAGCATCTGCTACAATTAATATTTCGCTTGGTCCTGCAAGCATGTCAATATCACAGTGACCATAGACTGCCTTTTTAGCTAAAGTAACGAAAATATTCCCAGGTCCTGTAATCTTGCAAACCTTAGGTACAGATTCTGTGCCAAAAGCTAAAGCAGCTATGGCTTGGGCCCCACCCATTTTGTAAATATTTTTTATCCCAATAAGATCCGCAGTCGCTAGCACATAGGGATTAACTTTACCATCCTTACCGGGTGGGACTGCCATTACTATTTGGGGAACACCTGCTACAATAGCAGGGATTGCATTCATTATAACGGAAGATGGATAAGCGGCCGTACCACCTGGGACATAAATTCCTACAGAGTCTAGTGGAGTTACCTTTTGTCCTAACATTGCACCATAAGCACGATTGGTAAGCCAAGATTTAGGCAGTTGCTCTTCATGGAAACGTTTTACGTTAGAAATTGCCCTACCAATAGCTTCCATTACTTCTGACTTAACAATATTTTTTGCCTCTAAGAATTCATCTTTGGTAACTTTCAAACTTTCTTTGGTAAGTCCCGCCTTGTCAATAAGATTCGTATAATACAAAAGCTTTTCGTCACCACCGGTGCGTACCTGGGCAACTATTTTTTCAACCACTTGGGCAGCTGTAAGAGGTTCTCCAAACATAGCTGTAACACCTGCTTGAACATTGGGTGAAAGTTGGCATTCATCAAAAGCTTTTTTCTTCATTAAACCTATAATTTCTTTAGCCGATAATTTTCGGGCATCTGTTACTTGCATTTTGTATTCTCCTCTTCTAGGACAACTCTTAAATCCTTTACTAATTTATTTAAACGTTCAAACTGTAATTTGAAACTTACTTTATTAGCTATAAGACGTGCACTGGCATGATAAACAACATCAAGCTCTACCAGTTTGTTTTCTTTTAAAGTGGTTCCTGTTTCAACAATATCTACGATTAATTCGCTCAAACCAACAATAGGAGCAAGTTCAATAGAACCATTTAATTTAATAATTTCCGTTTGAATACCAAGCTTATCAAAATATTTACGAGCACTGTTGTGATATTTTGTAGCTACACGCAAATGCGCGTAGTCAGTTAAATTTGGGCGGCGTTTATGCTCCGGCACGGCTAACATCAGTCTGCATTTACCATATTTCAAATCCAATAACTCATAAACATCTTTATCTTCTTCCAACAAAACATCCTTACCTATAATGCCAATATCTGCAGCTCCATATTCAACGTAAGTTGGCAAATCTACCGTTTTGGTAATAATGAATCTCACTTTTGTTTCTTCATTAGTAATGACTAATTTGCGAGAATCTTCTACAACATTTTCAGCACTATAACCAACTTTAGCTAAAAGCTCAACCGACTTAGCAAATAGCTTCCCCTTAGGCAAAGCTATAGTTAAATAATCCATTTGTACACTTCCCTTTATAGTTTTAACTTATTTTAAATATACCAACGAATTGCAATGATTTATTTTTTTTAGTTCCATAGCTTGTATTTCCGTAGTCTCTGTCGTAGCCATTTTAACCGTTTTTCCTTGTTTGCGAAGTTCGGTAACCCTTTTTATAGCCTCATGTACTTTATCATGACCCCAAGCAACCAACACATCCCAATCAGAGCTAATATTTAAATTATTTTGTCTTTCCAAGACTAACATAATACGATCTATACCCATAGCAAAACCTGTAGCTGGACAATCTTGTCCAAAAGATTTCATCATGCTATCGTAGCGACCACCACCGCAAATATTAAAACCCATATTTGCCGTATAAACTTCAAACACCATACCCGTATAATAGTCAAGGTTTCTGTTAAGGCTTAAATCAAAAGAAATAAATTTAGCCACACCATACTCTTTAGCTAAATTATAAATATCCGCTAAATTACGTAAAGCTGCACGACTTTTTTCATTTTTCACTAATCCTAATAATTCTTCAATTAATTCTTCCCCACCATGTAAAAAGAGTAATCTATTAAAAATGGCTTTTAACTCCGGGGTTAAATACAATTTATGAATTATTTGTTCCAAACCAACGGCATTGTGTTCCAACACTGCTTTTTCAATGGCCACAGCATCTTTTTCCCCTATCTGCGCTTCTTCCATTAATCCTGCCAAAAATTCTATATGTCCCAGACTTAAAGTAAAATCAACAAGTCCTGCTGCTTGTAATGAAGCTATTGCCAGAGCTAAAACCTCAGCATCTGCCGTTGGTTCTGCCGCTCCCATAAGTTCAACTCCTGCTTGGCAAAATTCACATTGACGCCCTGCTTGTGTTTCTTCATAACGAAAAATATTTGCTATATAAAACAAACGTTTCAGGCTTTTATCTTTACTAAGTCTTGTTGATACCATGCGGGCTAAGGGGGTCGTCATATCACTGCGCAAAACTAAAGTGCGATTATTACGATCCAAAAACTTCATACTTTCATCTGATATTCCACCATTACCAATAGCAAAGGTATCCAGATATTCAAATGTTGGTGTTGCTACTTCGTCATATCCCCATGTAAGGAAATTAGCAGCTATTTTATCTTCCATCTTCCGCTTTGCTCTCGCTTCTCCCGGCAAAATATCCTTTGTTCCATATGGAAGCTGCAGCACTTTATTATCGTTCATTTTTTTTGACTCCTCCGTCTATTACCTTCATTACTTTAACATAACCACCGGCTCCGTAATGCAGGCAGCGATTCACCCGTGATACTGTAGTACTGCTGGCTCCTGTAACCTTGGCTATGGCAGCATAATTTTCACCCTCATTTAGCATTTTTGCTACTTCTAACCGCTGAGCCATCGCTTTTACTTCGCTAACAGTACAAATATCCTCAAAAAAAGCATCACACTCTTCCTGTGTTTTAAGGCTTAAGACAGCAGTAAATAGTTGTTCTAAGTCAACGTCAAGTAACCGTTCTTTTAAAGACATATCATTTCCTCCTAATAATTAAAACTGAATACGCTTGGTCATCATATTCTCCACAATTTGAGGCCAAAATGCCTCTTCCTCTTTATCTCTCCATTACTTTACCACAATGCAGTGGTAAAGTGCAATAGCTTTATTCATATTTTTTAAAAAAATGTTGACAAACATTTAGTTTTTGTTGTAATATTCTCATAACAACTTTATAAAGTTCATCTAGAGTAGTCGAGGGAATGGCCCAATGACGCTACGGCAACCATCACAACTGTGAACGGTGCCAAGTCCACCAGGTTTACACCTGAAAGATGAAGAAGACTTAAACGGTTATTTAGTCCTCTTCTTCTGAAGAGGACTTTTTTATATAAGAAATCCAGAAAGAAGGTTTATCATGATTGAGTTGCAAAACGTTGAAAAAACTTATCAAAGCAAACACGGTAATGTGCTTGCTTTGAAAAAAACTAATTTAAAGATTGCAGCTGGAGAAATCTTCGGCGTAATCGGACTATCAGGTGCAGGAAAAAGCACCCTGATTCGCTGTATTAATATGCTAGAAACACCTACCGGCGGTAAAGTTATCGTTGATGGTCAAGAACTAACCGCAATGAAAGACTCAGAGCTGCGCAAAGCCCGTCAAAACATTGGCATGATTTTCCAACATTTTAATCTCTTGGCTTGCAGAACTGTATATGACAATATTGCTTTCCCACTAGAAATTCAAGGCATGAGTAAAGATACCATAAAGCAAAAAGTTGAACCCCTATTAGCCTTAGTAGGACTTGAGGATAGAAGAAATCACTATCCTTCCCAATTATCCGGTGGACAAAAGCAAAGAGTGGGCATTGCTCGTGCTTTAGCGAGTAACCCAAAAATCCTTTTATGTGATGAGGCTACTTCTGCGTTAGATCCCCAAACTACAAAATCTATCTTAGGATTATTAAAAGATATAAATAAGCGCCTAAACTTGACCATAGTTCTTATTACTCATCAGATGCAAGTCGTTAAAGAGATTTGCGATCGAGTAGCGGTTATTGAAGATGGTACTATTATTGAAGAAGGAACTATGTTCGACCTCTTTACTAATCCTAAAACTCCAACTACCAAAGAGTTTATTAGCAGCATCAACAATGTTGAGCTGCCAGAAATATTGAAAACTGCTCCTATGAGTAAAGAATACCTTGATGGCAGCCGCCCACTAGTACGGCTTTCCTTTATTGGGGATTCTGCCGGTGATCCCCTTATTTCTACATTGATTAAAAAATACGATGTGGAAGTTAATATTATTTATGGCAACATAGATAGTATAAAGGATATTCCCTATGGCACCTTACTTATAGAAATTAGCGGAGATCGTGAACACATAAAAAATGCTATTAACTATTTACATGAAAGAAAGCTTAAAATCGAGGTGATTGGCTATGTCTCATGAAATGATTGAGTTATTATTAAAGGCCTTATGGGAAACTTGTTATATGGTTGCCGCTTCTACGGTATTAGCTACTTTGGTCGGTATGCCTCTAGGGATTATTTTAACAATAACCAGCAAAGGTCATATTTTGGAAAATAAATCTATTAACGCTATTTTAGGGGCCATAGTAAATGCCACTCGCTCTACCCCTTTCATCATATTGATGGTTGCCATTATTCCTTTAACGCGTATGATTGTAGGTTCTTCCATTGGTACCACGGCTGCTATCGTTCCTTTAACAATTTCAGCAGCGCCTTTTATTGCAAGAATAATTGAGTCTTCTTTGTTGGAGATAGATCCGGGGGTAATAGAGGCGTCCCAATCCATGGGCGCCAGTCCGATGCAAATAATAAATAAGGTTTTATTACCTGAAGCAATGCACTCTATCGTTCTTGGTGTTACCCTAGCTATTATTAGCCTTATTGGTTACTCTGCTATGGCTGGCGCCTTAGGTGGGGGCGGTCTTGGCGACTTAGCTATTCGTTATGGCTACCAAAGATTCCGTATGGACATTATGATTGCAACAGTAGTTATTTTAATTGCGCAAGTACAAATTGTGCAATCACTGGGAAATTATATTTCCAGTAAGTTGAACAAGACAAAAATATAGAAATGTGAGGAACAATATATGAAAAAAATTACTATACTATTAACATTATTGCTCAGTTTACTCGCCTTAGCAGGCTGTGGCGGCAACAATCAAAAAGTCGCTGATGCCCCCAAAAAAGATGCAGCTCCTGCCGTTCTTAAAATCGGTGTTACTGCAGGACCACATGCAGAAATAATGGACAATGTAAAAAAGCTAGCTGAAAAACAGGGACTAAAACTGGAAATTGTCGAATTTTCCGACTATGTATCTCCTAACGTAGCCTTATTTCAAGGAGAACTTTTTGCTAACAGCATGCAGCATGCTCCTTATTTACAGGCCACTTTAAAAAAAGAACCTAAATTTGATTTGAAAGAATGTTTTAAAACCGTAAACTTTCCTATGGCTGTATATTCCAAAAAAATAAAAAAAGGTGAAACCATTCCTGATGGTGCAATAATCGCAATCCCTAACGATCCTTCTAATGGCGGCCGTGCCCTTTTACTTTTAGCTAATGCTGGACTAATCAAAGTAAAAGACATTAACAACGTAACTACTTCTGTTGCAGATATTACTGAAAACATTCATAACTTCAAGTTCAGAGAATTAGATGCTGCTACGATTCCACGCAGTATGGATGACGTAACTGTAGCTGTTATTAATGCCAATTATGCACTGCCGGCAGGTCTAAATCCCACAAACGACTCTATACTTTTGGAATCTGCTAAGAATCCTTTCGTTAATATTTTCGTAACTAAAGATAAAAACCTGAAAAGTGAACAAATTGCCAAATTAAAAGCAATTTACCAATCTCCTGAAAATGAAAAGTTTATCCTTGAGCACTTTAAAGGAACTATACTGCCTGCATGGAAATAATGTGATCATAATTTCATAAACCTAAGCTAAAAAAGATAATAGATTGCGTTAGCATCTATTATCTTTTTTTCTGTAATGTTACTAGTAAAAACAGTTTTCTTCTAATTTGCACTGGACTATTTTTTTGTGCTATACTTTACTGTATTAAATTTACCAAAAGGAGTGCTTCCTTTGTCTAAAAAACATTTATTTTTAAGTTTTATTACTATAATTTTTCTTTTCGGCACTATTGCCGGGTGCACCAATATAGAAATGAAAAATCCTTTAAAAAAGAACGTAACCTTGCCACCGAGGTCAATAGACATCGGCAAAGTAAACGGTACAATACAACAGTTAACAATTCCTTCTATCACAACCACCGACACCAATAGAATTCTTAATCTTTTTGTACAAGACGATACCTATTTCTTAGCCTTACGCAGTAATGACAATGATAGCACTGAATTAAAAGCATTCACGGTCAAAAATACTACTCTCTCACCACTAAATAGCTTTGGAGAAAATGGCATACGCACCTTAAAATCAAAAATGATTTTAGGTGTAACGCGTTCCAAAAATGGCGACATATATTTTATTCGTAAAGGCGTACATACTTACAAAAATGGCAATGATATTGTAAGCCTAGAAGGAAAAACTACTGCAACACAAATAGCCCTGCTACCTAGCGAAACCGAGGCCTATCTTTATGGCAATGATAATTTCGATTTGGTAACAATTAACGATGGGGCTTGCGAAAACATGAAAGCAGCCTTCTTAAAAAATAGAGCAGCACCTTTTAAAGGCGGCTTAACCTATGTACAGATTGAAGATGATGGTACTATTTATGGCGGCGGGCGTATTGTTCCCAATGGGCTTAATATAGTAGCCTCCTTTACTTCTGGTGGTAAATTGCTTAAACAATATGGTAATCCTTCAAAAATGGCCAAAGACTCTATTTATAATTTAATAAGTATGGCTGTATCAAAAGATTATGTGTGCGTTATTGACGGTTTGAACTTTAAAATATGGACAAAAGATGGTAAATATGTTGGAGAAATTAATAACTCCACACTTCTTGGTGGTGATTTTAATGCTTACAAACTTACTGTCATAAATAATAACACCATAGGCATTTTGGGCTACGAACGAAATCATAGCACAAAATTAATTGATATTTCGCTCTTTACCTTGGTATTGGAACCACCAAAATAATATTTTTATTCATACCCTGATATTAAATAAGCACATAAAAAGGCGGCCTACAGGCCGCCTTTTTATGTGCTTATTTAATAATTAATTTTTCAATAATTCTATTTCAATTTTACGCCTTATGACCATTCATAAATCTATCAATAATTGACGCAGCAACTTCTTCTGCCGCTGCATTTGGATTCGCACTGTGGAAAACCATCATGATAATACCGAAGAAAAGACTTCCGGTCAAAGTATGTATGTCTCTTATCGGTTTTAAAAATCCTTCATTAACCGCCTCTTCCAAAATACTCTGCAAAACAGCGATTTCAGAATGAATAATTTCATAGTAACTTCTTACTACTTCTACTTCTGACTCGGTTGGACCATCACCCCAAGTAACTTTTACCTCAAACTGGTCATTATCGTCTTTCTTATGAACCAACTGCCATCCACTACCGGTACCACTCATTTCAAACAACAATACCTGCCAAATAACCGCATTCTTCCTCATAAATTCAATCAATTGCACAAAATAATCCTGTAATTTTTTCTCAATACTACAGTTCTGTTCAGCAATCGACTTAAGTTTTTCTAAAAAAGGCGTGTTTTTTCTAAGTACAAGTGAATAAAATAGCTTTTCCTTGTTTTTATAGTACTTATACACCGTTCCCTTGCCTGTATCGGCTATTTTAATAATTTCATCTAAAGTCGCTTGTTTATAACCCTTATGAGAAAAGACTTGCTCTGCTGCTGCCATAATACGCTCATCTTTTGGTGTTGACCTATCAATTCCCACCATATCCACCTCCGAATATATTATAACATTATTCTATAATAATTTTCCATTTTTGTGGGCAAATATGGTTTCCCCCTATCGAATACATTTGCTTTGATGTATAATATATATGTAGTTTTTGTTGTTCGTTTACCCGGTAAAATCACATAAATTTCTAGAAAAGGAGGTCCGCCTTATGAGTCTAAAAATTCATCTTAACCGTTGTAAGGGTTGCGGCATTTGTGTAGCTTTTTGCCCTAAGCAAGTACTTGCAGTCAGTGAGGTTGAAAAAGTTGAAATAGTTGATGAATCAAAATGTATCAAATGCGGTCAATGCGAACTTCGTTGCCCAGACTACGCAATCTTTGTAGAAAAATAGTAAAGGAGTGACAAACTCATGTCAAGAATTTTGCTCTTGCAAGGAAATCAAGCTGTCGTTGAAGGTGCTATTGCTGCCGGCTGTAAATTTTTTGGTGGCTATCCCATTACCCCTTCTACCGAAATTGCTGAAGACCTTGCTAAAAAACTTCCTAAAATTGGTGGTAAATTTATCCAGATGGAAGACGAAATCGCCAGTATCGGCGCCGTTATCGGAGCTTCCTTAACCGGCAAGAAAGTTATGACTGCTACTAGCGGCCCAGGTTTCTCTCTAAAGCAGGAACTATTAGGTTATGCTTGTATAGCAGAAATTCCTATTGTAATTGTTAATGTGCAGCGCGTAGGTCCTTCTACCGGACAACCAACTTCTCCTTCTCAGGGAGATATTATGCAGGCACGTTGGGGTACCCACGGCGACCATTGGTTGATTGCCCTGACTCCCGGCAGTGTACCGGAATGTTTTGAATTAACTATAAGAGCCTATGCTCTTAGCGAGAAGTATCGTGTACCAGTAATACTTTTGATGGATGAAGTTATTGGACATATGAGAGAGAAAATTGAATTACCGGATAATTACGATGAAATTCCTCAACCTGAAAGAAAGCAACCTACTTGCAAGCCTGAAGATTTCAAGGCTTATGCTACAGATGAATCTTTAGTCCCTGCAATGCCTCCTTTTGGCAGTGGATATCGTTGGCATGTAACTGGTTTGGTCCATGACGAAACCGGTTTCCCAAAAGGTACTCCTGCCGCTACCGTAGAATCTACTAATCGTTTACACGATAAACTATATAATAACCTTGACGATATCGTTGAAGTAGAAAACTTCAAAATGGATGACGCTGAATATGCTGTCGTTGCTTTTGGTGGTGCAGCCCGCGCTGTATATGAAGCCGTTAATATGGCTCGTGCCGAAGGTATTAAGGTTGGATTGGTCCGTCCTATTACCATTTGGCCATTTGCTGAAAAACAAATGAAAGCTTTAGCTGGTAAGGTTAAGCATATAATGGTGCATGAATTAAACTACGGTCAATATGTCGAAGAAGTTCAACGCGTTGTTGCAGGTAAAGTACCTGTAACTTCTTATGGCGTTTATAATAATGAACCGGCAACCCCCGAAGAATTGCTGGAAAAAATTAAAGAAACATTTAAATAGGAGGTAAATAACATGAGTATGGAAGAATTAATTGATCAATATTTCCGTCCTGGTCGCTTGCCTCATATTTGGTGCCCAGGCTGCGGTCATGGTGTTGTTACCGGCTGTATTGTCAAAGCCGTTGATAAACTTGCTCTAAGTAAAGATGAGGTTGCTGTTGTTTCAGGTATAGGTTGTTCTTCACGTGCCAGCGGCTACTTGGATTTTAACACGGTGCATTCTGCTCATGGCAGAGCGCTTCCTGTTGCAACCGGCATTAAATTAGCCGATCCTAAATTAACCGTTATTGTAGTAACCGGAGACGGTGATGCTACTGCTATTGGCGGTAACCATTTGATTCATGCTGCTCGCAGGAATATTGATATGACCGTAGTTCTTTATAATAATAGTATTTATGGTATGACCGGTGGACAGTATTCACCTATGACTCCGGTTCATGCCAAAGCAACCACCGCTCCTTATGGTACAATTGAGCGCGATTTTAATGTGGCCGAATTAGTAAAAGCTGCCGGAGCAACTTTTGTAGCCCGTTCCACTTCCTTCCACGCACAAATGACTACTGATTTAATTGCCAAAGGTATTGCGCATAAAGGGTTTAGCCTGATTGAAGTCGTTTCTGCCTGCCCGACTTCTTATGGACGTCAAAACAAAATGGGCGGTCCGGCCGATATGATGAAATGGCAACGTGACCATGGAGTTCCCATGGTTGCTTATGAAAAGCTAAGTGCTGAAGATAAATTAATTAAATTCCCTATCGGCTTGCTCTATGAAGTAACAGACGCGCAAGAATACACAGAAGCTTATGAAGCATTAATTGCTGCTGCCAAGGGGGGAAAATAATATGAAACAAGAATTACGTTTATCCGGTAGTGGCGGACAAGGCTTAATTTTAGCAGGTATTATCCTGGCAGAAGCCGCCTTATTAGATGGCAAATTAGCTATTCAATCCCAATCCTATGGGCCTGAGGCTCGTGGTGGCTCCAGTAAATCAGAAGTTATGATTTCAGATGAAGAGATTTATTTTCCTAAAGTAACTAAACCAAATTTGGTTTTGGTTATGAGCCAGGAAGCTGCCAAAAAATATGTTGATGATTTGAGTGATGCAGGTGTTTTGGTAACTGACAGTCTTTTTGTCAAAGACCTGCCAACTTCTTTCAAAGGCAAAGTTTATGAACTCCCTATTACTCATACTGCTAAAACCGAATTAGGTAAAGCATTATTTGCTAATATTATTGCCTTAGGTGCAATTGTTAAACTCACCGGTCTCGTTTCTGAAGCTTCTATTATTAAAGCTGTTCTAAACCGTGTTCCTAAAGGAACCGAAGAAGTAAATGAAAAAGCCATTAGGTTGGGTATGTCCCTAATTAAATAATTTTTAGAAACTTTCAGGTTAGTAAAAAGACAGCCACGATTTTTTATCGTGGCTGTCTTTTTATTTAGTTATATAAAATAATAGCAGTAATCTCTAAAAATATATTTTATTTAATAATCCTAATTTATAAAAGTAACCTATTTAGCTTTTCCCTTTTGCCTTTGGTCTTTTGTTAAAACAACTATAAGAGCAGTAGTAACAAATTTTATGATCCGTGTACGCTTTGTAAGTGTGATACCTCTTGTTACAGACAAATTCTTTACCACAAATAGGACAAATTATAGTTAATGAATTTAACGATGTTGCCATACTCTGATGCTCGCGATTCTTTTCCTCGTAGGCCATTTCTTTCATACAAAAAACCACCCATCTGTAATAGTATCTTGCATTATGTTACTGTCTTTAAATATAACATAATGGTGAGAAAAAGAGAATGGCTTTTATTAAAATCTTAATTTTGTAAATAAATAAAGCGTATTTAACAGAGTAGGACAATATTTTTCTTCTCCGGCTCTTTACCAAACACACACTAATGTAAAAAAAGAAAAAGGGTATCTCCTCAGAGAAACCCTTTCACTGTTTATAACCGGTAATATTTACATTAACTATTATTAGCAACAACTGCTCCAATAATCCCACCAATAATTAGTCCGGTAACTAAATTACCTGTATCGCTATGGCTTTCTGTATTATATCGTTGTGGAATTGGCCTGTGATAATACGCACGTCTTTCCGCTTCATTATGGCGACGTTCTGCTTCTTTTCTGTGTTTAATCATTTCATAGTTATGCTCTCTTTGTATCTCTTCTTGACGATTTTGAGGGTGCCTAGGAGAAGCTTCCACACTAATTGTTAAAGCCGTAGACCCCACAAACCCTACCAATACTAATGCTGCTACTAGTCGTTGTATTTTTTTTATTAACATTATAACCACTCCTTTTATTTTTCTGACTATCTAGTCAACTTCCCTATGCTTATACTACTAATGAAATATGTTTAATTTATGACAAAAATAGCGCTTCTTTATGACAAAAATTTTATTAAGTAACGTTAAAAAAGTGCATACTTTTCTAAGTATGCACTGTGAAAAAAATCTATTATTATATTATTTTGCAGTCATAAGACTTTCAGGATTTAGTCCCTTTAATTCATCAATAACAAACAATCCGTCTTTACGAATTAGAACATCATCAAAATAGATTTCTCCTCCGCCATATTCTTTTCTTTGTATGCAGACCAAATCCCAATGAATTGCGGAAATATTTTCATTTGGAGCCTCTTCATAACAATTACCAGGCGTAAAATGAAAACTCCCACAAATCTTTTCGTCAAATAAAGTATCTTTCATAGCCGTTAGAATATATGGGTTTAGACCAAAAGAAAACTCTCCAATATAACGTGCACCTTCGTCCGTATCAAGAACTTGATTTATTTGTACCGTATTATTAGCGGTTGCCTTAATAATTTTGCCGTCTTTAAAAGTAAATGCTATATTCTCATAGGTAATGCCCTGATAAACAGCTGCACAATTGTAAGCCAGGGTCCCATTAATGCTTTTCTTGACAGGCGCAGTATAAACTTCGCCATCTGGAATATTACATTCCCCAGCGCATTTTACTGCAGGAATCCCTTTAATCGAAAACGTTAGATCTGTACCAGGTCCTTTGATATGAACTTTATCAGTACGCTGCATAAGCTCTACTAATGGTGTCATAGCAGCGGCCATTTTAGCATAGTCTAAAGTGCAAACATCAAAATAAAAATCTTCAAAAGCTTCCGTGCTCATATTGGCCAGTTGACTCATTGCTGCATTAGGGTAGCGCAAAACGCACCATTTTGTTTTTGGAACACGTATTTTACTATGTACAGGGTCATTCCAATAAGTCTGATATATATGCATTTTCTCAGTTGGAACATCAGACATTTCGCTAATATTTTCTGCTGCACGTACAGAAATATAAGCGTCCATAGAACGCATCCGCTCAGCCTCGTATTCTGCAATTTGCTCAATCTGTGCCTGTGAGCAACCTGAGATTAACGCCCTTTGTAAGCTGCTGTTTTTTACTGTAATAAAGGGCACACCACCAACGGCATAGGCTTCTTCTATTAAAGCCTGGGCTAGTGGAATACCACAATCAGTAACCTCAAGAAGAACTTTTTCCCCCTGTTGCAAATTTATCGAATAGTTAATAAGACTTTTAGCTAATTTTCTAAATCTTTGATCCATTTTTTTCACTCCTTCTAATATTGTTAAACTGCCTCATAATTAAACATTAAGAGGGCTATCTCATATTAACGAGACAGCCCTCCTCTTTAAAATGAGCCGCGCTGCCAATAAAGAGCATAGGGCGGACACGCATAACCTTCTTGTAACACAGTTGCCGGAATCTAATCGGCAAAATTTACACTATTCCTTTAATTTTTTTAACAACATTTCATTAATCATAGCTGGATTAGCTTTACCACGAGATTTTTTCATTATTTGACCAACCAAGAATCCTACTGCTCTATCTTTACCGGCTTTAAAATCAGCTATTGATTGAGGATTTTCTGCCAAAGTTTCATCAACCATTTTTTGTAATTCATTGCTGTCGCTAACCTGCTCAAGTCCTAAATCTTTAACTAAGTCTTTGGGAGCCTTATCATCCTTCACCATTTCCACAAAGACTTTTTTGGCAAGTTTACTGGACAGAACACCTTTTTTAATCAAGGTCACTAATTCTCCTAAATGCGCAGGGGTTACGGGAAACTTATCAATTTCAATATTTTCATTATTTAAATATGCTGAAACATCCCCTAATAACCAGTTAGCCAGTCCTTTAGCATCATCAGTATGTTTGGCTGCATCATCAAAGTATTGAGCCATAGCTTTAGTGGCAACAATATTTTCTGCATCGTATGCCTGCAAACCTTTTTCGCTCATGAGACGTACTTGTCTGGCGGCGGGCAATTCCGGCAATTCGCTTTTGACACGTTCTATCCAAGTATCATCAATTTCTACCGGTACCAAATCCGGTTCCGGAAAATAACGATAATCATGAGCTTCTTCTTTGGAGCGCATGGAAAAGGTCATTCCTTGAGCATCATCCCAAGTACGAGTTTCTTGTACTACATGTCCACCATCTTCAATAAGTTCAATCTGTCTTTCTACTTCATAATCAATTGCACGTTCTAAAGCACGGAAAGAATTCAAGTTTTTAATCTCAGCGCGAGTACCAAATTCAGTAGCATCCTCTGACATTACAGAGATATTAGCATCACAACGAATACTACCTTCTTGCATTTTGCAGTCACAAACATCAATATATTCTAAAATCGCCTTTAATTTTTCTAAATAAGCTCTTGCTTCTGCGGCACTACGCATATCAGGTTCAGAAACAATTTCAATAAGAGGAACACCTGCCCTATTATAGTCCACAGCAGAAGAATCTGAGGTCTTAATAGTTGAGCCGGAATGAACCAATTTACCTGCATCTTCTTCCATATGAATACGGGTAATACCTATACGCTTTGGCTCTTTACCAACATGAATATCAATATGTCCGCCCAAACAAATAGGTTTATCAAATTGGGATATCTGATAATTTTTAGATAAGTCAGGATAAAAATAATTTTTACGGTCAAATTTATTGAATTTTTGAATTTCACAATTAACAGCTAAACCTGTTCTAATAGCAAACTCTACAACCTGTTTGTTTAGCACAGGTAAGGCTCCCGGCATACCAAGGCATACGGGGCAGACGTGGGTATTAGGCTCACTACCAAAAGACGTGGAACAAGAACAAAAAGCTTTAGATTTGGTTTTGAGTTCTGCATGAACTTCCAGTCCTACAACAGTAATATAGTTTTTCATGATTATTTCCCTCCCAATGGTGCCATAACTTTATGATAGTCATGAGACTGTTCAAAAGCATAAGCAGCACGCAATATGGTTTCCTCATCCAAAACTTTACCAATTAATTGCATACCAACGGGCATACCATCTACAAAACCTGCAGGAATGGAAATACCTGGTAACCCTGCCAAATTAACAGGGATAGTACATACATCCAGCAAATAAATAGCCAAAGGATCCATTTTACCATCAATAGGATAAGCAACCACAGGAGATGTTGGTGTCAATAAAACATCACATTGTTCAAAAGCTTTCGCAAAATCTTGACGAATCAATGTTCTAACTTGCATAGCTTTCAAATAGTAGGCATCATAATATCCCGAGCTCAATACATAAGTCCCTAGCATTATACGACGTTTAACTTCAGCTCCAAATCCTTCCGTTCTGCTAGCAGTGGTCATTTCCGGAGCAGAAGTAGCTTTCATGTCGCGATAGCCATAACGAACGCCATCAAAACGTGCTAAATTAGCCGAAGCCTCAGCAGGAGCAATAATGTAATAAGTTATTACAGCATATTCGGTATGTGGTAAAGAAACATCCACAATTTTTGCACCCATAGCTTCATAGTCAGCTAATGCTTTTTTCAGTACGCCATCAACCTTAGGATCTAATCCTGCAGCATAATATTCTTTAGGCACGCCAATCCGCAAGCCTTTAACATCATTAGTCAATGCCTTAGTAAAATCAGGCACCTCTTCATGAAGAGATGTGGAATCCATCGTACACACACCGCAAATAGTATTTAAAACTGTAGCAGCATCAGTAACGTCACGGGTAATAGGCCCAATTTGGTCAAGGGAAGAAGCAAAGGCTACACAACCATATCGAGAAACACGACCATAAGTTGGTTTAATACCTACGCATCCTGTAAATGACGCCGGCTGACGAATAGAGCCGCCGGTATCAGAACCTAAAGACCAAATGGCCTCTCCTGCTACTACTGCGGCTGCGCTTCCGCCTGAAGATCCGCCAGGCACTCTCTCTAAATTCCAAGGATTATGGGTGGTCTGAAAATATGAAGTCTCAGTGGTAGAACCCATAGCAAACTCATCCATATTAGTCTTTCCTATGAAAATAGTTTCATCGGCACGTAATTTTTGAATAACGTGCGCATCATAAATTGGCGTAAAATTCTCCAACATTTTTGAAGAACAAGTGGTTCTTAAGCCTTTTGTTGAAATATTATCCTTAATGGCGCCGGGGATTCCGGCTAAAGGAGCTATTTTTTCACCACTGGCAATAATTTTGTCTACTTTGGCGGCTTGCTCCAAAGCATTTTCTTTGTCCAAGGTTAAATAAGCCTTAACGCTATCTTCTACTTGGTCAATACGATTATATATACTGTTAGTTAATTCTACGGAACTAATTTCTTTTTTCACAAGTTTCTCATGAAGTTCATGCGCTGCATTTTTATATAAATCCACTTTAATCCCCCTCTTATTCGATTACTCTAGGCACCTTAAAGCCGCCATTATGCACCTCTGGCGCATTAAGCAATGCGTCTTCATGGCTGACACCTTCAACTGCTATATCCTCACGCAATACATTACTAATAGGCAATACATAAGGAGTCGGTACAATGCCATTAGTATCTAATTCTTGCAAAATATCCGCGTAATTGAGAATTTGATTAAATTGTTCTGTAAATTTTTCCATTTCACTGTCTGGAACAGTTAAGCGTGATAAATTAGCAATATGCCTAACTTCCTTAGCTGTAACTTTCATAATCTCACCATCCTATTTACTCATTTGTTGAAAAGCATAATATAGTTGCTTAATAACTTATAAATTATACCACAAATAATGCTTGCTGGACAAATCTTAGCTACCTTTTACTAAGGTCAAATATTCAATCCTATAAGCACTCTAAGGTATGTATTTAAAACAGGTAACTGTCCTTATAAAAAAACAGCAAACTGTATCTTTTAAATGGTCAGTCTTATTTATATAATTACACCCAAGATGTAAATGTCTAAAAAACTAGGAGGAATTAATATGACAGATATAGCAAAATTAAACAGAGACTTGGCAAAAATGCTAAAGGGTGGCGTCATTATGGACGTAACTAATGTCACAGAAGCCAAAATTGCAGAAGAAGCGGGAGCCGTTGCGGTTATGGCCTTGGAAAGAGTACCATCTGATATTAGAAAAGATGGCGGCGTAGCCCGCATGAGTGATCCCAAGATGATCAATGAAATAAAGATGGCTGTTAGTATTCCGGTAATGGCTAAAGTTAGAATTGGCCATTTCGTGGAAGCACAGATATTGGAAGCCTTACAAATAGACTATATTGATGAAAGCGAAGTTTTAACCCCTGCCGATAATTTGTATCATATTGACAAACATGCTTTTAAAATTCCCTTTGTCTGTGGTGCTAGAAATTTAGGAGAAGCATTACGACGCATTTGTGAAGGAGCCTCCATGATTCGTACTAAGGGAGAGGCCGGCACAGGAAATGTTGTAGAAGCCGTTCGTCATATGCGTGCCATAACTAACGAAATACATCAATTAACCAATCTACCAACCGCAGAATGGATGACCTTTGCCAAAGAGCACGGTGCACCTTATGAATTAGTTGCTCAAATAGCCAAAACCGGTAAGCTTCCCGTTGTGAATTTTGCCGCAGGCGGCATAGCAACGCCTGCGGATGCCGCACTTATGATGCAACTTGGCAGCGATGGTGTTTTTGTAGGTTCTGGTATCTTCCGCAGTGACAATCCTGCAAAACGAGCTAAAGCAATTGTTATGGCAGTTAGTTATTATCAAGATCCAAAAGTATTAGCGGAAGTATCCTCTGATTTAGGAGACGCCATGAAAGGAATTGAAATTGCTGAGATTCCCGAAGGGCAAACCTTTGCTAAACGAGGTTGGTAAACTATGGAAACAATAGGCGTACTAGCTTTGCAAGGTTCTTTTGCAGAACATATGCAAGCATTGAGAAAAATTGCCGGAATAAACCCAATACTTGTAAAAACTGCCGATGAATTAGCAAGGGTTGATCGATTAATTATTCCTGGTGGTGAAAGCACTACTATTGGTAAACTACTAAATACTACAGGATTAAGTATAAACTTATGTAAGCGTATACTATCAGGCATGCCGGTATGGGGAACTTGTGCCGGGTTAATATTACTGGCAAAAAAAATAGATGACGAACAACCCCATTTAGCCGTTATGGATATATGCGTTAAGCGCAATGCTTATGGCAGCCAATTAGCTAGTTTTGAATGTCAGAAACTAATACCTGAAATCAGTAACACACCCATCAACATGGTTTTTATTAGAGCTCCACAAATTATATCTGTAAGTGGTACTACAAAAATATTAGCTGAATACGAGGGGAAAATCATAGCTGCACAACAAAACCGCATGCTAGCTACTGCGTTTCATCCGGAATTAACCGCAGACTTAAGTGTTCATAACTATTTCCTAAGATTGTAATATTTCAAAAAGCTATATTCTTTTAACAAAAAAAGCAGGCATTATTGTAGAAAAAACATAATGCCTGCTTTTGCTATGCAATTATTCATGCTTAATTTTCAAACATATAACTAGTCATTGACATACTACCCAATACACGGACGTCATTAATAATCCGCAAGTTATATTTGCTATCTTGCACTGCCCCTAGGCAGTAAAACAATGGGGCAAGGTGCTCAGATGTTGGTACCGCCTGCCATGCATGGGGTTGTTTTGTATATTGAAAAAACCGGTCTAGGTCTTTTTCCACAATACACTTCTGTACCCATTTGTCAAAATCATCCGCCCAAGAAAAACCTCCGGCGTTATTCCAATCTATCATGCTTAGATTGTGTACTATATTTCCGCTCCCCAATATTAGAATGCCTTCATTGCGAAGAGGCTGCAGCGCCTGCCCCATAGCAAAGTATTCCTGTGGTGTTAAATTATTGTTTATACTTAACTGAACAACAGGAATATCGCAAGCAGGATACAAATGTACCAATACAGACCAAGTTCCATGATCTATACCCCAAGAATTATCTACGCTGACCGCTAGGCCTAATAACTCTTTTACACGCCTTGATAGTACCGGACTGCCAGAAACAGGATATTTAACTTCATATAGCTGTGCCGGAAACCCATACATATCATAAATTTGCTCTGGTTGTTCGAGGTCTTGCACAAAGCTGCCACCTGTATACCAATGGGCTGAAATAGATAAAATAGCCTTTGGTCTCGGTATTGCTTTACCCAGCATCTTCCATTGCTGAGTTATTGCATTATCTTCGATAGCGTTCATGGGCGAACCATGTCCAATAAATAATACCGGCATTTTATCCATATTCAAACCCTCTCCATATTCTGCAAATAATTTTATTGTTTATTTAATAATTGCAAAAATTTTTCCTGGTCTATAACAGTAACACCCAATTGTTCTGCTTTAGTAAGCTTGCTGCCAGCTTCAATACCTGCAACCACATAGTCAGTCTTTTTGCTTACTGAATTAGTAACTTTAGCTCCTACATCTTGTGCCATAGCCTGTGCTGATACTCTATCCAACGCTGGCATAGTGCCTGTGAAAACCATTGTCTTGCCGTAGAAAGGATGATTTTCATCCAATTCGCCTTCTACAGACATAGTCATATTTATGCCCAGCTCTTTTAGCCGTTCTATTAAATCTTGGTTTGCTGGATCTGCAAAATATGTTACGACACTTTCCGCAATAACCTTTCCTAAATCAGGAATTGTGCTAAGTTCTTCTTCACCTGCTATCATAAGGCCATCCATACTTCTATATTTCATAGCTAAAGTTCTAGCCACTTTAGCTCCTACATGACGTATACCTAAAGCAAAAAGCAATTTATCCAAACCCTTGGTTTTACTGGCTGAAATGGCAGCAAGCAAATTATCTACGGATTTATCACCCTTGCGCTCTAGTTTTAATAATTGTTCTTTGGTTAATAAATATAAATCACCGGGATCTTTAATTAAATCAGCATCAATAAGCTGGTTAATAACTGCGGGTCCACAGCCATCTATGTCCATGGCAGACCGAGAGGTGAAATGTATCAGTCCCTCTCTGCCTAGTGCAGGACAATGAGGATTTGTGCAACGAACTGCCGACTCACCCTCTTTACGAATTACCGGCCAATCGCATTCCGGGCAAGTAGTGGGCATAAAAAAAGGTTTCTCTTCGCCTGTACGTTTTTCCGGAACAACTTTTAAAACTTCAGGAATAATTTCTCCTGCTTTATTAATAACTACCGTATCACCTATGCGAATATCTTTCTCTGCAATAAAATCTTCGTTGTGCAATGTTGCACGACTAATGGTACTTCCTGACAATTTCACCGGTGTTAATATAGCCGTTGGTGTAAGAACTCCCGTTCTTCCTACTTGCAGGACTATATCTTCCAATTTAGTCTCTGCCTGCTCAGGAGGGAATTTAAAAGCAATTGCCCAACGCGGATCTTTTCCTGTAGCCCCTAATATATTTTGCTGCCACACAGCATTAACTTTTACTACAACTCCATCAGTATCATAAGCTAAAGTTTTTCTACGTTTGTCATGAGCTACTATTAATTCATTGACCTCAGCAATAGTTTTTACTTTAGTTCGTCCCTCTGTGGTATGAAAACCATATTTCTGCAATAAATCCATAGATTCATTATGAGAAGCCAGAGCCCCTGTGCCTATACCATAAGCAAAAAATCCTAATGCGCGCTCTGCCGTAATTTCTGGGTTTAGCTGACGCAAAGACCCCGCTGCCGCATTACGTGGGTTAGCAAATTCCTGTTCTCCCTTTTGCTGACGTTCTTCATTAAGCCGCATAAAAGAATGACGGGACATATATACCTCGCCTCGTACATCTAAAATTGACGGGTATTCTTCTCCCTCTAGCTTGCGTAAAACTAAAGGCACCGTTTTTATAGTACGAACATTTTGCGTAACATTTTCGCCTACACTCCCATCACCGCGGGTAGCAGCTCGTACTAATCTGCCATCCTCGTAAATAAGACTGCAAGCTAAACCATCTATCTTTGGTTCTACCACATATTCTATCTCAGCGCCTTCCGGCAGCCCTTCATGAACACGGCTGTCAAATTCTTCCATTTCTGTTTGGGAAAAAGCATTCCCCAGACTAAGCAAAGGTGTAATATGTTTTACTGCTGTAAGGTCGCCTTTAATCTGTCCGGCGACTCGCTGAGTAGGAGAATCCGCAACTATGAGTTCAGGATAAACTGCTTCTAATTCTCGTAATTCTTTTACAAGAATGTCATAGTCTGCATCTGTTACTGAAGGCATATCTTGTACATAATACAAATACTCGTGATGCCTTATTTCCGTCCTTAGCTGCTCTATTCTTTTTTCTGCATCAATAAAAGACTTACCCTCCATTATAGGTATCCCTCCAGCTACTGACTTATATTTTCTCTAGTACTGCAAATTTAGTCAAAATCAAACGTACGCCCTCTTGTGGGAAAGCTACTTTTACTTCTTGTCCTTCTTCTACTTTTTTAGCCGTTACTACCGTTCCTATACCCCATTTTTTATGGCTAACTTTATCTCCCGGTGCCAAAATTTCTATATTGCACGCGCTTTCAGGAGTAAAAGTTCCTCTTTTTTCCCTTTTCCCCAACATAGTTGATTTTGGTTTTTGCAAAGGTTCGGGTAATACTGATGCTGCTTTTGTTTTTGGCACTTCGTGCAAGATACTTTTCCGTCTAATTATTTCACTGCCAAACTCTACTAGTTTAGGCTTGTGTACTTCTATAAGAGCTCGCGGTATTTCTTGTAAAAAACGAGATGGCGGATACATAACAATATGTCCATAAAGCATCCTTTGCGTAGCCGCTGTCAAGTACAACTTGCTTTTTGCTCTGGTAATGCCTACATAACACAAACGTCTTTCTTCCTCAATAGCCTCTTCATCGGCTAGGCTGCGCTGGCTAGGGAACATTCCTTCTTCCATGCCTGCTAGGAATACCATAGGAAATTCCAAGCCTTTAGAAGAATGCAGTGTCATTAAGGTTACGGCATCAGAGGCGAATTTAGCATCATCAATATCTGCCACTAAAGACACATGATTTAAAAATGCCTCTAAAGTATTTTCTTCATCTTCTCCGGCAAATTCTTGTGCAATACGCATTAATTCATAAATATTATCTTTACGTCCTTCCGATTGGATGGATGTATCTACTTCCAATTCCTCTAAATAACCGGTTTTATGTACCACTGCCTCGATAAGCTCTTTCACTGTCACCTTATCAACCATATTTTTCAATTCTGTCATGGTTTTTCCAAAGCTTTCCAGTTTGACAGCAACACGGCCAAGTGGTGCCAGTTTAAAGGTATCTGTAACCACTTCTAGAAGGGAACAGTTGTAACTATCAGACAACCCTTGCAACTTTTCAATAGTAGCAGTGCCTATACCACGGCGTGGCACATTAATAACTCGCAACAATCCTTGATTATCTTGAGAATTAAATAGTACTCGTAAATAAGCTAAAATATCTTTAATTTCTTTACGATCGTAGAACTTAAGTCCTCCAACCATAATATAAGGCAACCCGCTTTTTACTAATAATTCCTCAAATATGCGAGATTGGGCATTGGTTCGATAAAGCACTGCCATATCGCCTAATTTTTTACCCTCATCCTGCATACTTCTGATTTCCCGAATAACAAAATCAGCTTCATCTCTGTCATCACGAGCCCGATAATACATAATTGGCAGGCCATTTTTATTATCGGTCCACAAATTCTTTGGTTTGCGTGCTGTATTATTATTAATAACGGCATTAGCTGCATCCAATATCACCTGCGTAGACCTATAGTTTTGCTCCAACTTAACAACTTTTGCCTCAGGGTAATCTTTTTCAAAATCTAAAATATTTGTAATATCCGCACCACGCCAGCCATAAATACTCTGGTCAATATCTCCTACGACACACAAATTGTGATGTTTTTCACACAAAAGCTTTGCCAGCAAATACTGTACATGATTAGTATCTTGGTATTCATCAATAAGGACATAGGCAAATTTCTGCTGGTATTTAGCTAACACTTCCTTGTTCTCAATAAAGAGCCTAATAGTAAGCAATAATAAATCGTCAAAATCCAAAGCATTATTAGCCCGTAGTTTCTTTTCATATTCAGTATAAATTTCCGCAACTTTCTTACCATGGAAGTCTGCTGCCTGGACTGCAAATTGTTGGGCATCAAGCATAGCATTCTTGGCATTAGAAATTGTGGAAATTAGCATATTGTAAGGATAGTATTTATCATCTAAATTTAATTTTTTAAGTACTTCTTTTAAAACATTTTTGCAATCAGTAGTATCATATATAGAAAAGGAATGGCTATAACCTGCTAGCTGATCAATTTCTCTGCGCAAAATACGATTACAAAAACCATGAAAAGTGAAAAGCCATACATCCTTAGCATTAGGTCCTACTAATTTATCTACCCTCTGGCGCATTTCTTTAGCGGCCTTATTAGTAAAAGTAATGGCCAAAATACTGTATGGCGGTACATGTTCTTCCAATAAATGCGCAATGCGACAAGTCAACACTTTTGTTTTGCCTGAACCTGCACCTGCCAAAATTAATGTTGGGCCGGCTATTTGTTTTACGGCCTCGGTCTGTTCCTTGTTTAACGAATCAAAAATATTAGTCATTGCTTCCTCGTTTCTCTTCTCTTTATCACAAGATAATTTTAGCAGATTACTACTTTTTTTGCTATAATGTATTGGTATATAGAAAGGACAACATAATGTCACAAATACCATTCATCCCGGCAAAATATCTTACAAAAATTTGGCGGGCACTAATTGAATTTAATATGATTTCTGATGGTGATAAAATCCTAATTGGGCTATCCGGTGGTAAAGACAGTATGTTTCTCACCGCTGCCTTAGCTGAAGTGCAAAAGCATGCCCCTATGCGCTTTAGTTTAGCCTGTTACACTGTAGATAATATGTTTGACGATAAGTTCCCTGCCCACGAATTAGAAGCCTTCTGTCAGCAATTTGGGCTTGAGCATTACCATGAACAAGTTAATATTATGGAAGCCTGGAAAAACAGAGGAAATACCCCTTGTTTTTCTTGCGCATATTTTCGCAGAGCCGCCACTAATCGCAAAGCCGGTGAATTAGGCTTTAATAAGATTGCCTTAGCTCATCACAACGACGATGCCGTAGAAACTTTTTTGTTAAACCTATTAAATTCCGGGCAGCAAAAAACCTTTCTGCCGGTAACTTTCCTAACTAGAACCCAACTAACAGTACTAAGACCTCTAATTTACTATCGCGAGCATGAAATAATTGATTATGTGCAAAAACTAGCTCTTATGCCTTTAAAAAATCCCTGCCCCTATGATGGTCATACCCAACGACAAGACATGAAAGAATTAATTGTAACTTTAAGTAAAAATAATCCCGAACTATATAGTCATCTAGCAGCCGCCATGCGAGAGACTTCCGGGCGTGAACTATGGCCGGCAAGTTTACCACAAGAAGATATTATCGCTAAATTTCGCAACTTTTGGGGGAAATAAATAGACTGCCCCTAACCGCTATTTGCGTGCATTGGCAGCCTTTTTTATCTTAGTAAGTAAGAATCTCGTTACCACTTTCTGTTATCAATATTGTATGTTCCCATTGAGCAGAAGGTTTACCATCTTCAGTAAGAGCAGTCCAATCATTTGCCGAATCCACATACAGTTCCGGCCTCCCCATATTAATCATAGGCTCAATTGTAAACACCATGCCGGGAACTAAAAGCATACCCGTATTTTTCTTGCCAACATGACTGATAAAAGGTTCCTCATGCATTTGCAAACCTACCCCATGTCCACCAAATTCTCTTACCACTGAGTAACCATGCTTATGAGCAAATGCGGAAACAGCAGCTCCAATATCACCTATAAAATGCCACGGCTGAGAAGCCTCTACCCCACGACGCAAACACTCTTTAGTAATTAGCACTAAATTTTTCTTTTGCGGCGTAACTTTACCAATCATAAACATCCTCGAGGCATCGCCATAAAATCCATCGTATAGAGTAGTCACATCTACATTAACAATATCTCCACTTTTCAAAATAACATTAGACGAAGGAATGCCGTGACATATCTCTTCATTAACTGATGTACACACACTCTTAGGAAACCCTTCATAGTTTAACGGTGCAGGTATTGCTCCGTGTGCTAAAGTACTTTCATGAACGATAGTATTAATATCATCTGTACTCATACCAGCCTTAATTTTAGCAGCTACGGCATCTAATACTGCCGTATTAATTTTAGACGCCCTGCGAATTCCTATTATCTCCTCTGGAGTCTTAATCATATCTTTAGTTGGAACTTCATATCCTTTTGCTGCATATTCTGCAATTTTTTCTTCAATTTGTGCCAAATCAGTCATCTTTTTCTCCCTTTCGTTGGGTTTTGATATATTTTCTTTATTATAACACAGAAAGTATGGTAGAATAATGCATTATAGTAATTACAGAAAGGATTTTGTATGGAAACATTAATTTACATTTTTTCAGAATATATTATGCATTTTGACAAATACATCCCCTTGGTTATGGAAAACTATGGTTATTGGGTCTACTTTATATTGTTTGCCATTATTTTTTGTGAAACCGGGTTGGTTGTAACACCTTTTCTTCCCGGTGATTCTCTGCTTTTTGCCTGTGGAGCTTTAGCCGCTACCAGCAGTGAACTTCATTTTGGCACTCTATTTATTATTTGTTTAGCTGCTGCTATTTCAGGTGACAGCTGTAACTACTGGATTGGTGAGGAATTTGGGCACAAACTTCTCAGCAAAACTACTCTAATTAAACCTGAACATATTAAGAAAACAGAAGAATTCTATAATAAGCATGGTCATAAAGCAATCTTTTTATGCCGTTTCGCACCTATAGTCAGAACCTTTGCTCCTTTTGTCGCTGGTATCGGCAGCATGCATTACCGCACATTTGTTATGTGGAATATCATAGGAGCAATTGCTTGGGTAAGTCTTTTTACCGGTGCTGGGTATTTCTTCGGAAATGTTCCTTTTGTAAAAAACAATTTTCACTATGTAGCTTTGGGTATTATAGTAGTATCTGTTATTCCGATTTTTACAGAGATAATTAAAGCACAACGAAAAGACGATGCTACTGAAAAGTAAAATATGAAAAAGATGGCAAATGGACACAAAATCCTTTGTCATCTTTTTTTATGTAGAAAAAGTCTTTTAAAATCTATTTAGCCTAGGATTTTAAACAATACCTACGTGATTTATCATAGAAGCTTGATAAGCAGCACCAAAACCATTGTCAATATTTACAACACTGACACCACTAGCACAAGAATTTAGCATAGACAACAACGCGGAAATACCGCTAAAAGAGGCTCCATATCCAACACTGGTAGGCACAGCTAAGACTGGACAAGAAGCAAGCCCTCCAATAACGCTTGCAAGAGCTCCTTCCATTCCTGCAACAGCTATAATAACACTAGCATTCATAATATCATCTTTATTTGCCAATAAACGATGCAAACCTGCAACCCCTACGTCATAGAGTCTGGTCACCTCGTTACCCAAAGCTTCTGCCGTAAGAGCTGCTTCTTCAGCTACGTGCATATCACTGGTACCACCTGTTGCAACCAAAATTTTCCCTCTGCCGTCCGGTATCGGCATTTCACCAACAATACCGATGCCTCCCATATCAAAATATTTTAACTTTATATTCTTTCCTACACTGTTAGCAACGTCTGCATCCATGCGGGTAATCAGTATCGTTTTTTGTCCATGCTCTTGCATAGCCCTAGCTATAGTTGAAATTTGCTCCGGGGTTTTTCCTGCACCATAAATAACCTCTGCTATTCCTTGTCGCAAGCTACGATGATAATCCAACTTGGCAAACCCCAAATCCTCAAAAGGTGCTTCCTTAAGTTTTAATGTTGCCCCCTCCACAGATAGCTTTCCTGTTGCCACTTGCTCCAAGAGCATTTTTATTTCTTTTTTTTCCATTAATATATTTCCCTCCCACAGGCACCAATAGCTTCTACACCGCATTTATCCATTAATTGAACATCATATAAGAGTTCTTTAGATGGTCCATCAGCAAAAACACTACCATCTTTAAGCAATACGCTTCGTTTGCAAGTTTCTGCTGCAAACATTAAATCATGAGTGGCTATAATTTTAGTATGTTGCAATCCATTAAGTACACTAAGCAAGATCCTCCTAGCTTTAGGATCCAAAAAAGCTGTTGGTTCATCAAATAACATAATTGAGGGCTCCATAACTAGTACTGTAGCCAACGCTGCCATGCGTTTTTCCCCACCTGATATTTTGAGTGCCGTTTTATTACGCAAATGTTTAATATTTAAAAGAGACAAACAGGTTTCAATTCTTGCATTAATTTCCAACTCATTCATTCCCATATTACGAAGACCAAAAGCAATATTATCATAAATAGTTGGCATAAATAATTGATCATCAGGATTTTGAAATACTACTCCTATTTTATTGCGTATTTCGTTCAAATTATCTTTATTTAATTTAACATTGTCGGCAAAAACATTGCCATTAGAGGGAATTACCCCTACTAAGGCCATAATAAGAGAAGTTTTCCCAGCCCCATTGGCACCTATGAGCGCAACACTTTCTCCCTCTTTAGCACATAAGCTTACATTATCTATTCCTATGGTTTGGTCAGGGTATCTCACACTAAGTTTTTCTATCTTTAACACTAAAAGAACCTCCCAGCAACGTACTGACTAGCGCCCCAACGCAAAAGCAAGAAAATACCTCCGGTAAGCAATATGAAACACCAATCATGCTTATCAAGATTATTTTGCGCATGAGAAAAATTACGCAATGCGTACCCACGGCACTTCATGGCTTGGTAAACTCGGTCTGCCCTGTCAAAACTACGTAATAAAAGTTGCCCTATAAAGCTGCCCATATCCTTCATCTCTAAACCACTACCTGTTCTGCTCCGCAAACGGTAGCCTATAAACATAGTCGCCGCTTCTTCCGCCAAAACACCAATATAGCGATATGTCATTTCTAAAAGCGTAATAAATATATTAGGTAAATGCATTCTGCGCAACTCTTCAGTTAACTCATCAAAAGGCGTAACCGCTACTAAAATTAGTACGGCAGAAACACAAAGCAGCGTACGCAAAACAATGGTAAAAAGTGATAACATACCAAAAGTAAAAGAAAACTCTCCAAATTGCATTACAGGCGCTGTATCTAAAAAAACATTAGAAACTCCTGCAAACAAGCAAAATGGAAGAGCAATAATTACCCTTTTAAAAATCATACCTATAGGTACCTTGGCCAAAAATATTAATAGTAAGGGATAAAACGCATAGGGTAAAATTTCAAAAAAAGCATACCGATCAAAAGATAAAATACAAACAATATATAATATCGTACTACATATTTTAGCTAAAGGGTGTAAGCCGTGGACACAGCTGTTTTGAGCAGAAAGCTGTTCTAAAGAATATATTTGCTCTATTTTACTGCGTATATCAGTCATTTTACCCTCCCCCCAGCCAAGTTATTCGTTAGTTGCGGTTCGCTTTCCCTTCTTTATTTTAGCAAGCAAGATTCCTGCTGCGCCGACTAAGGTACAAGCAAATATTGAGCCGACGATGCCAGGTATTGATATATTTTGAAAAATACTTTTCCCATTTGCATTAATTAACTCATAATCCGGAAAAATCGCTAAAGATTCCTGCAGAGCCGACGACACTGAAAATATCTCTCCTTGCGCTTCTAATTCACTAGTTCCGGTAGTCCTAGCAATTGCCCATTCCAATCCATCAGGATTTTTTGATGCATATAGAGACAGCCCGCCACTAACTAAAACCGTTATAAGAGTAAGTGCTACAATTATCTTTTTTATAGAAATGCCACTGCTAATTGCCACTCTTTGCCCGGCACTTGCTAAAATTTCCGGTCGCATTTGATAAACAAAACGTAAAATAGCGACCGTAACAACTCCTTCAACTATACCAATAGCCAGGTGAATTGGCTGCATAAGCAAAGCAAACGTTGAAAAAGGCAACTCTGTTATTCCTGAAGCAAAGGTCTCCAATACTACGCTAAAAGCGCCTAACTGCAGTCCTAATACTGTAGCTGAAATCGTCGCCAACGCCAAATGCTTGCCTTTTTGCCTAAGTGGTTTGAAAACTAATGGATAAGCAACTAAGCACGGAAGCACACCCATATTGAAAATATTACAACCAAGGGCTAAAAGTCCTCCATCAGCAAAAAATAAGCATTGAATTATGAGTACAGAGGCAATAGTAAGCAAAGCCGGATAACCTCCGATTAAAGCCGCCAACAAAATGCCTCCTACAATATGTCCACTGGAACCCGTCCCGGGAATGGTAAAATTAATCATTTGAGCAGCAAATACCAAAGCACCTGTAACTGCCATAATAGGCAACCTTTTCTCAGTAAGTTCGTCCTCTTTTATTTTATGTATAGCATAACCAACAGCACTTATACTAGTTGCATACATAGCCACAGCAACCGATGGAGATAAAAGAGCATCTGCCATATGCATAATATATTCCTCCTTAGATAATAAAAAACCACAAAAGTATATTGTCCCCTGCAAAGGGCAGCATTACCTTCATGGTAAAAGATTAGTATTAAAGTATTTTCTAAAAATCGCTCGCTTCTGCGAGTTCATCATCCTGTCATAGTATGATGTTATATCAAAAGTTCTTAATCTGCATAACCGCATTATCTATAATTTTACTTAGGGGTTGATCCATAGCTCCTGCAATAATATTGTCACAATGCTTAACAGGAATTAAGATACGGACAGCATTACTTTGTCCTACAGCAATTGCCATTGCCGGTGTGATTTCACCGAACATAGCATCTGCTATAACAATTCCAATTGGTCCCACAATAATATCAGTATGCCGACAGCCTACCACCACGGCATTTTCTCCGGTAGCAGCATTATCTGCGCCAGCTTTTAGCATAGCGGAAGTAGCTAGGCTATTGGTGCCAACAGCTGTAATTATGGCCGCACTAAAAGATTTTTTAATAGCAGCTACAAGTTGTTTCCCAATTCCGCCGCCTTGTCCATCTATAATAAGTATATTCATGGGCACAGCCATCCTTTTACTAAAATCTACCTAGATATTATAGCATAATTTAGATGTTTTACCCAAAAATAAATTAAGCTAAAAAACATTTTTTTTATCTATCCATAATTGTAAACTAAAGTTTCTTTTCTTTTAATGAAAGCTACCTTTATCGCTCTTTTGTGGTAAAATATATCTATCAAACAAACATGAGGAGTGGTAAATTTGAAGAAATTTTTACGAGGCTTTATGATGATTTTAGCTCTGGTTGCTTTATGCTCAACCGCTTTTGCCTCGGCAGAATCACCTACCGATGATGAGGTAATTGCTGCCTACACCAATGCTAATAAAGTTTACAATTGGTTCGGGATTAATCCCCTTCCAACTAATGGACGGCAAAAGAAAGAAATAGGCTTTATGATTTACTACAATGTTAATTTCCCTAATGTTAGAACCATGTCAGACTTGCGCCGCGAAATGAACGCCGTTTTCATTTCAGACTTAACGAACAAAATACTGGCTGAATCCAGAACTTACAGAGAATTTGACGGTGGCCTTTATGTTGCTCCCAGTGGTCTTCGGGCAAATGTTTTTGCCGGCCAAAGCTCTTTTACTGTAAATCGTTTGGCTGCTGATAGTATAAATTTACAGGTCACTACAGAAATCTTAGAAAACCCACTGAAAAACAAAATGGATGTAGTGCGTTATGAAACCAAAGACTTCTCATATGTAAATACTCCCATCGGCTGGCGTTTTGCAACCTTTACCCGCGTTAGATAAAACCTAAAGCTAAAAAAGCTCCTGTCATAAACAGGAGCTTTTTTCTTTGCCTTTTAGTCTTTTTTACTATAGATAAAATGATATAAAGTCTGATATAAAAGTCTAGGCTCTATGGGTTTAGCCAAATGAGCATTCATGCCTACTCTTTTAGTGTTTTCTATATCTTCCTCAAAAGCGTTAGCCGTCATAGCAATTATAGGAATACGTTTGGCATCTTCCTTTGTCAACCGCCTGATTGCCTGTGTAGCTTGAATGCCATCCATTAATGGCATCCTGATATCCATAAGAATAGCATCATAATATCGCGCCGGCATTGTGGTAAATATTTCCAAAGCCTTGAGCCCATTATTTGCACAATCTACTGCAAAACCTTTACTTACTAAAAGTTTCTTGGCAACTTCCGCATTAATAAGATGATCCTCTACTACCAGCAATCTTTTACCTGTAAAATTAAACTGTTCTTCGCTAATTGCGCAAGTTCCGCTTTGTTTACTATGAAAAGCCTTGGTAAAAGCAGAAACTAACGATGATCTAAAAAGCGGTTTATCCATCAACAGATTAACACCAACATTTTTAGCAGTTCGTTCAATGTTAGCCCATTCATAAGCTGTCATAATAATAATAGTAACATCAGGTCCTACAATTTTCCGAATTTCTTTGGTAGTTTCAATACCATCCATATCAGGCATTTTCCAGTCTACCAGTATAATGTCATAGTAGCTAGACTTAGTCCATTTTTCTTTTACCCTATCTATGGCTTTTCTGCCACTATCTACCCACTCCGCCTGCAATCCCATATCATGCAACGTAGCTGTTGCTTGTTCACAAACGTTTACATCATCATCTACAACCAAAGAGCGTAAATTAACAAGACGATGCAAAATATCCGTGTCTTCCTTAGGTGCACTCTTTGAACTTACATCCAAGCGAACTGTTATTGTAAATTCAGACCCTATGTGCTTAATAGAACGAATAGTGATTTTTCCACCCATCATATCAACAATATTTTTAGATATAGCTAAGCCCAATCCTGTACCATTATATTTGCTGGTAGTACCTCCGTCTTCTTGAGCAAAGGGTTCAAAAATATGCTCTAAAAACTTCTCGGAAATACCACAACCTGTATCGTTAACTACAAACTTAATAGTCGCATTCTTAGCGGTACGCTGAACTTGCTGAACACTAAAAGTCACTTTGCCGCCTTCTTGCGTAAATTTAATTGCATTAGAAATAATATTAATAAGTACCTGCTGCAATTTACCTGCATCGCCCACATAATAATCATCCATCATATGATCAACTATGCATTCATAACAAACATTACTTTGCTCTGCCTGAGAATAGCAAATATCGTTTAATCCTTTAAGAAATTCAGCAAAAGGAATATCTTCATTACGCAAAAACATCTTGCCACTTTCTATTTTACTCATATCCAAGATATCATTTATAAGACTTAATAAAAAACGAGCGGAAATGCCAATTTTTCCAATACAGTCTGCTGTTTCCTCATCTTTTCCAATGGATTTTGCAGCTATCGTACTCATACCAATAATAACGTTCATTGGCGTGCGTATTTCATGGCTCATTCTAGATAGAAAATCTGTTTTGGCTTTACTAGCCTGCTGTGCGGCTAATAAGGCATTAGCTAGTTCTTTGTTTTTCTGTTGAAAACCATCCATAACGTAGCTTATATCACGGCGACAGAAAACAAGCATGTTTTTCTTGTCTGACAAATAACTAAATGCCCATTTTTTCCAAACTATCTTCCCCTCTTTATTTAAAACAGGATAAATACACCTATGAGTGGACTTTACTTCCAAAACTTTTTTAATGGTATCTAGGCTCATCCGCTTCATAGCATCAGCTCGCTCTTTTTCTAACACTATTTTTTGCAATATAGCTGGAGTTATAACAGAATAATCCTCATTATTGCCAATCCCTCCAATATCTGATAAACCATTGGAATAGCAGGAGCTTACTTTATGGGTTGCTACATCAATTAAGCCTAAAACCTCATAATCCATTTGCGTAATTTTAGCGATCAGTTCATGAGTTAACTTTTCACTGCTAACATCAGTACCATATAAAAATGCCGTAAGTGCATGTGTTAATGGATTTTGCCTTAAACGAATTTCTACGTGCACAGCACGCTCATTACCATCATCAAATTTACGCACATATTCAACGCTAAATGCTGACAACCCTTTTTCATATCTATGCATAAAATACGGCACGTTTAAAATTTTAGCCGCTTGCGCTCTATCTTCATCTGTAGTTATGCTATCTAGGATATTAGAAAAAAAATCTTGCAAACTTCCAGCTCTGCCAAGAGAAATATTGAAACTGCAAAGGCCCCTTAACTCTTCAATTTCACCTGTAAGCAAATTAATACGCAAGTTATACAAAGTATTCTTACTAACAATATCCAGCAAGCCCATTTCCTCATTATAACGAGCATCCAAGTAGCGCTCTTCACCTACCTCAGTAGCTGTTCCCATTGCTTTTATAGGATTTCCTTGTTCGTCAAAAATTGTTTTATAGACAACTTTACACCAAGCATATCCTCCTGTTTTTTTATTTAGCCAACGAGCTGTACTCTGGGCTGTATGTTTACCCTTTAAAATATCAGCAAACATTGCCCTTACCGAAGGTTCATCATCAGGATAAACCATACCGCTGCTAAAAAAAGAATCAGGAACATTATCCATAGGAAGAGCATAACCAAGCAAGGGATCTTCTCCATAATCACTTATAACCTTTTTCTCCGGAATATTGTAGGTCCAAGTAACCAATTCTGAATTTTCACTGGCACCCATTATAATTTTCTCTTGCTCTTCTATTTTACTTTTTGCTTGACTGAGCTCTGTGATATCAGTATATAGCAATTGCATTAGCAAACAACCATCAGCATATTTAGCAAGTTTAGCCGTACCTACTATATTATAAATATTTCCTACTTTATTTACTATTTTCAATTTCATTTCAAGTTTCTTATTTTCTACTCTAAAAGCATTATGTTCCTGCCTTATGCGTTCAACATCATCAGGATGAACAAAATCCATTAAAGCAGTCTTGCCATATTTTTCCATTTCGCTCAAAGAACTGTATCCCAAAAGTTTCAAACTTTTGTTATTAACAAAAACTATTTTCGAATTTAGGCCTAGTTTGTACCATATAGAACCACAAGGCATATCGTTATGGATATTCTGTAACAGTTGAATTTGCTCTCTATCACTTACACATACCTCATTATCAGTCATTTTTATTCTCCACCTTTAGTCCTAAAATTAAAGTTTTATTTCTATATTATAACTTTTTTAAATATATAATACCATTTTTTTCACAATAAAATAACTATCTTGTTGGACGGTAATTAATAGCTTATAATATGTGTTATATTAAAAAAATAAGAGGTGTTTATTATGTGGGCAGTATATGCAATAGGCTCTGCAGTTTTTGCGGCCTTAACTTCTATTTTAGCCAAAATTGGCATTGAAGGAGTAAATTCAAATCTTGCTACTGCTATTCGTACTATAGTGGTTTTAGCACTGGCTTGGGGGATGGTATTTATTACAGGCGCCCAATCCGGTATCGCTGCTATTTCTAAACGGAGCATGATTTTTCTTATCCTATCCGGAATTGCCACCGGCCTTTCTTGGCTCTGTTATTTTAAAGCAATTCAAATTGGTGAAGTTGCTAAGGTTGTTCCAATTGATAAATTCAGCATTGTTCTAACTTTAATTTTAGCCTTTGTTGTTTTGGGCGAACCGGTTACCAATAAAGCTGTAATAGGCGGAATACTGATTACCATTGGAACCTTCGTAATGATTCTATAACACAAAGCGTTCTGTTTGTACAAAACAATGTACAAACAGAACGCTTTTATTTATTTTGTTGGTAAAATCTCCAGCCAATAATTATCAGGATCGGCAATAAAGTAAATTCCCATTCCGGGATTTTCGTAACAAATACAACCCATTTTTTTATGCAGCTCATGTGCAGCAGCAAAATTATCTACTCTAAAGGCTAGATGAAATTCATTTTCGCCTAAATTATAAGCCTCTTTGCGATTTTTCAGCCAGGTAAGCTCCAATTCATGAGTAGTTATACCATCCCCTAGGTATACAAGGATAAAACTTCCGTCTGCAGCCTCCTTACGCCTAACCTCTTTAAGACCCAAAGCTTCCTCGTAAAACTTCATGCTTTTTTCTAAATTCAAAACATTGAAATTATTATGTGCGAATTTAAATTGCATATTACGACCTCCTCTCATCCTCTTTTAAATTATATCAGATAATTGTGTTATAATGATAATAAATTTTTAGGGAGGAAAATATGAAAAAAACAATAATTGATATATTGCCAACAATGGAAATACATAAAAAATTTTTGGCACTCTTACCTGATAAGCCAATCATGCTTGATTTAGATGAAGATGGTGCCTTGGAGGCTTTACAAAAGTCTCTTCCCTTAGAAGACGAAAGCCTCTATGATGGTATATGGTCAGCTATGTATATTACGCAATTGGCAGAAGCTGACATTAATGCCTTGCTTAATATCATCGTCACCGCCCTTATCCCAGGTGGCTACTTTTTCTGCGCTTTCAAATATGGCGAAGGGAAACAAACCATAGATGGAAAATTATATAATTTATATACTGAGGAAAGCTTTAATAACTTGCTAACCAAGCATCCTGATTTTGCCATTACAAAATTATGGCGCCGCAGTGCTAGTGAAGCTGGCTTGAACGGTGACTGCCTCTACTGCATAATAGAAAAAAAAGTAAATTCCTAACCTCAAAATTAGATAGGAGAGATAAATTTGCAACCAATAATTTTTGATTTCAATGGTACTATGTTTTTAGATTCAGCAGAAAATGAAGCAGCCTGGCGTAAAGAAATCAAAGGTATTTGTGATAAAGATATTTCCGACGAAGAGTTCAAAAGCTTTGTTCATGGTAGTATGAATGCAGATATTATACGCCACTTTGTAGGTCCTAATATATCAGACATTAGAGTAAAATTATACTCGGAAGACAAGGAAATAATTTACCGCAAATTATGTTTGGAAAATCCTAAAATGCTACATCTAGCTCCAGGTCTCGTACCACTATTAAATGAATTGAGGGAGCAAAAGGTTCCTATGACAATTGCTACTGCAGCGCTTCCCAGTAATATGGAATTTTATTTTAAACATATGGATCTAGCCAGATGGTTTAGTCGCAGCAAAATCGTTTGTAATGATGGCAGTATTCCCAGTAAACCAAATCCTATAATTTATTTGAAAGCCGCAAGAGCTCTTCACGTACAGCCGGAAGATTGTATCGTAGTTGAAGATTCCATTAATGGTATCCGGGCCGCCAGTAATGCAGGAGTCAAAAAAATAATAGCTATCGCATCAACAAACCCTATAGAATATTTTGCTCATATTCCTGAAGTAAGTGCTGTAATTAAGGATTTTTACGAATTTAAAAACTTACTCTAACCTTACTAATAATAGCAACTAATATAGTATAATAATTCCATTAATCTTAAGGAGGTAATATTATGAAAGTAGTACTAGTAAATGGCAGTCCACATGTTAAAGGAGCCACATATGCAGCTTTAACTGAAGTTGCCAAAAGTTTAGAATCTCAAGGCATTGAGACTGAGATTTTCCAACTAGGGCCCACGCAATTTCCGGTTGTATAGGATGCCACTATTGCCGGACTCATGATAAGCAATGTGTGGTAGGTGATATAGTTAACGATTTCAGTAAAAAAATGTTGAATTATGACGGTTTTATCTTTGGTACCCCAGTGCACTATGCTGCTGCTTCCGGTGCTCTTACTTCTTTTATGGATAGAGCTTTTTATAGTGCTGGAAGTTTAATGGCTAATAAACCGGCAGCCACTGTGGTTGTTTGTCGCAGAGGCGGTGCCAGCGCTACGTTTGACCAAATAAACAAATATTACACTATTAACAATATGCTTATTGTTGGTTCTAATTATTGGAATTCAGTTCATGCTGCCACTCCTGAGGTAATCGTCAAAGATGCGGAAGGGCTACAGACCATGAGGACCTTAGGCATTAATATGGCTTGGATTTTAAAATGTATTGAAGCAGGTAAAAATGCAGGCATTAGCGAGCCTAAACGAGAAGATAAAATAGCAACTTTTTTTGCCCAATAGATGTAAGTCAGTTGTAAAATCCATTATTTAAACAATATTATTCCCAAAATACACAAAAGCACGAATTGGCATTTGCCAATTCGTGCTTTTAGTATTTTTTAGCTATGCGAACGATTTGATAAAAAACGGGAAATTTTAGACCAAATTTCTTGAGTATCAAGAAATTGTTTATAATGTTTTTGCACATTTTTATCATAGTGATCAAGTTCTTTAGCTATATTCATAAAATCATCACGACCAAAATAAGCACACACACTGGGAAGTGTAACCCTTATTTGCTCCCGCATCGTGTTAATTCGTTCTTCATAGTTTTCGCGTTGGGTTATATACAAAAGCAATGGTTTGTAACGTATCCAACCAATACAAGCCTTATAAAAACGAGTAACAATGGCCTCTGAATCTGCTTTTATATATTTTAATTTAATTGGAAGTACTCCGTCCATTAAATGATGATAAGTAGAGAAACTATCATGAAAAGTATAAGAGGGTACACGCAGTACTGTTCTTTCCGAAAGACAAGTACTTAAAAAAGTATCTTCTCCTCTAGCTCCGGGAGGATTATAAAAAGGACTTACCCTCTCCGGTTTTGTCAAATTGATGCATAAATTCGAACCAGATATAAACTTAGCGTGATTTATTTCCTTAACTTCTTTGGCTTCACCACTCATCAAAATTTTTGTATCAGCATAAGTCACCCCGCCATTTTTCATAACCGAACTTATCGTATCCCAGTTTATAATGTCATTGCTTATAGCTTCAACAAACAGTCTGAACATATTTTCCGGCATTATTTCATTAAACTCCAAATATGGGATAGGCGAAATATAACCACAATGCAGCCCATTAGTTATATCTGCCTCTTTTATGTTTTGTAGATGTGTTGCTAAAACCTGTTGTCCACCCCAAATAGCAGTAGAACGAGTATTCGTTACAGCCATTGGATATTCATCATCATCAAGAAAAAGTAGGTAATCAAGATTATTTTTTAGTGCCATATAAAGAACGGCATTACGTTTAGCCGCATATCCACTCCCAAAAAATAACTTTGCCTCCTTTTCATTTATTACGCCCTCACTAATTAGATATTCACTTTCCGTCTTTACAATATCCTTGTTGATAAATGATGTGCTGTCAAGGAGATTTAGAATATCTTGACTTACATTTGTATAATCTGTTGCCTTCGTATTAGAATATTTTAAATCATAAGCAACAATTAGATTCAAACGGACATTATCTATGTCAGTAACTCCGCTTTCCTTCCAATTGTAAACACTGGTTTTTAAAACATTCCTAAAGGTCTTTCTACCGGTTGCAAATCCTATTCCTACATTTATATTCCTGCCATCTGCATTTTTCAAAACTTATTACCTCCTTGATCTATAAACTCACCAATAAAATAAAAAACCGACGCTTCTCTATCTGCCTTGACATCATAGCAGCAAAGGGACTACGCCAGTTGGTGTGCACTACCAAAAGAAACAATATTTAAATTTTGTACTATATTGTTAACTATTTTTTAATATACACTAGCTTTCCCCGCTTTTAAATGCAAACTGTAACGTCAATAATTGATTATAACATATTTTCATCATATTGGCAAAGCACCCATTTTTTTACATTCCACAACAAATCCTTTTAACTTTCAGACATGAGCTAACCCCCTTTCATTAGACTTATTCTGCCTAATAAAAGGGGGTTCTCTTCATACACGAAGAAAAACTTTTTCACACTATTTCTTTTTGTAAACTATTCCACCTGTAGCCTGCTGAGTAGGTGTAACCGTTACTTCACAAATTTGAACATGTGGAGGAGCACTAATGGCGTAAACTATTATTTCCGCAATATCTTCCGGTGTCAAAGGCGTAATTCCGGCATAAACATTCTTGGCCTTTTCTTCGTCTCCATGAAAACGCACATTACTAAAATTAGTCTCAGTCATTCCTGGTTGAATATTAGTAACACGTATGGGTGTATCCACCAAATCCATACGCAAACCATCACTAATGAAATGCACTGCTGATTTCGTGGCACAATAAACTGCTCCATTGGGATAAGCAAAAATACCCGCAGTAGAACCTACATTAACAACATGTCCGTTAAGTTGGTATTTAAGCATAAGTGGCACTATTTTGCGAGTAAGATATAATAATCCCTTAACATTAGTATCAATCATATTATCCCAATCTTCGGGACTACCCTCATGCAATTTTTCAAGGCCTAAGGCACAGCCGGCATTATTTACTAAGATATCAATTTTCTTCCATTCTTCCGGTAAATTATCTATTGCCTTATCCACAGCCCCACGATTGCTAACATCCAGCTTAATAGCAAGACTTTCGGTATTATAAAGATCACGCAAATTTTTAGAAAGGTCTTCTATCTTATTGAAACTCCTTGCACACAAAATCAACTTTGCCCCAGCAGCTGCTAAAGCCTCCGCGCAGGAACGACCTATACCATTACTTGCTCCGCTTACAAATACAATCTTTCCTTTTAGTTTTTGCATTATATAACGCCTCCCTGATTAAGCACCCAACTTATTGACATTTCTTCTGATTAATCTTAACACAATATAATGCAAATGTTAATAGTTGTAATTATTATACGACTATCTGTTTTTTCACTATGTAATAAGCAATCCCAATTATAGGAAATGTACCATAAACATTAAATAAAAATAGCATTTATGGTACACCAAAGAACTATATAGTATTAAGGACTTTTATTAGTAAACTATCTGTTGCCAATTAAAATTTCAAGGCTTTTTTAGGACAAACAGCAACACATCTCCCACATTTCAAGCAATCACTATTGTTAAACCCTTCTAACTTACCTTTTGCCGTATAAGGCTTTAGTTGCATAGGGCATGCTTTTTCACAAAGCTTGCAACCGACGCAAGAATCAGATACGCTTAACTTCATAGGTTTTTTTATAGTACTAATCCAACTAGCCAAGGTTCCCATAGGGCAAAAAGAACACCAAGTTCGTTGATGATAAAATAATCCTAGCACAATCCCAACTATAGTTGTGATTAGTATAAGACGTACCAACACTGCTCCCATGGCTGTTAAATCCCCCCATGCCGCATACATTTGCACGGTAAAGACAATCATAATAAATAGCACCATAAATATTCTTAAAGCATTACTTCTGAATATGGAAGGAATAGGTTTTTGCGGCGAAACTTTCGATAATACATGATCATAAAAACTTCCTCTTGGGCAAAAGTTACCACACCAAAAGCGACCCTTATAAAAAGATACCAACACTGGTGCCAACATACAAACAAGTGCTATTACACCTATTGCAGGATAGAAAACTCCTATGCCCAAAAATACTAATAAGAGCCAAAACATGTATTGTTGAAGCTTATTTTTCATACGTTTTATTTCCTCCCAATATCTACAAATATACAACGATATTTTCCTTAAAGTCCTTTTTTCTCAAACCATTTAAATAAACTTACCGTTAAGAAAATCAAGAAAAATATAACTATCCAATGATTCAAACCCAAAACCTGCGGGAGCGTAATTTTACCATAATTGCCCCAGGTCAGTACAGTTTTTAACATATATGGGTATGCTTCCGCATAAATACCAGCTCCAACCAGCATGCCGCCGATTCCCCACAAGGCATCAACACGTCCTTCGCCCAATGCACCTAAAGAAGTACCAGGACAATATCCCAATAAACCCCAGCCAATGCCAAAAATCAAACCTCCAACGACAACGCCTCCTAAAATCATCGGTTTTAGTGATAATTTAACTATCCCCAAATCATAAAGGAAATAAATTCCAACCATAGCTACAGCAATATGTGAAAGCATAAATTTCAATATTGTCATATCTTGCAAACGTAATGCGCCGATTTGTTTATCATAACGAAGCACTTGTCCTTTTTGTAATAAAAAACCAAACAAAATTCCCGTAATCAAACCATATAGTAAAGTCATCATTTCTTCGCACCACCTTTATACAATAAATTAGCAGAAATCATTCCTCCAATAAAGAAACAAGCTAGAGCTACAAACCCACTTACCGCCAACTGAGACACTCCAGCTAGTCCATGTCCGCTTGGACACCCATCTGCCAACCGCACTCCAAACATTGCTATAATACCACCTATGAAGGCAACCACTGCTCTAGGTCCGGTCGGTTTTCCAAAACGCGCCTCCCACATATCAGGGATTGCCTTGATTTGAAAAGTACCCGATGTCATAGCTGCAACAAAAGCACCTATTGCTATACCAAAAACAAACATCCACTGCCAATCAATTGCCGGTATCTCTTTAATAAAGTATGGCATTTGTGCTATGCGTTCCGGAGAAAACATTTTCTCAATTAACCCTGCGGATTTTACAAAAGAAGTAGACGCTCCAAAATATTTACCAACAAACCACACAGAACCAATGGCTACTACCCCACTTAAAGCACCCGAAAAATATGGACTCCAACTACCTTCCTTATTCATATGCTCGCCTCCTTGTTTTTCTTAGATTTTCACTAACAACCATTCTTAAAATCATTTAATCAGTAAATAACGCTGACAACAATCTTCTTACTCTTGGATTACATATCTTATAATTAACTATCAAGCCTTCACGTGTTCCTTCGATTATTCCCGCTGTTTTTAATTTTTGAAGATGCTGTGAAACTGTAGACTGCGGAGCGTTTAGGCAATTTTGCATATGGGAAACATTACATCCACCATTTTCCAATAGCCCTTTTACTATACACAGACGCACAGGATGCGCCAAAACTTTCAATAGTTCAGCCGCTTCGCTCAATTTTCTTGTATCATAATCCATAAAATCACTCGCTTTCATCTTAAACATATTACCAATTTAATTAACAAAGGTTTTATATCTTTATATTCATATATTACAATATATGAATATAGTTGTCAAGAACAATTTTATCTTGGTAAGTTTTAGAGTAAAAGCAATAATGATTGTTACTTAACCCACCACAAATAAAGCAGTTTGCCAATAAACATTGTCAAATTGCTTAGTATATATATACAAAAAAGCTACCGGTTTTCGCTTGTATTAATAATACTATTTTCTTAGCTTAAGCTTTTTAAACAAAATAATTCACTTCATTTATTTTCAGCTTAGTTTAGGTATAACTCCTGCCACCACACTGCGAGCGTCTGCTACTGAATAAAATGCTTTAGAATGACATTCGTTTATAATCTTTATTACTCTTGCAAGATTTTTACGTCTAACAACAGTAAAGATTAAGGTGACATGACCACGATTGCTTTTGCCATCCACTGTCGTTACGCCAAATCCTGCATCGGACAAGCTATTTTTTAATAAATCGTCATTTTCTGTAAGAATGATTCTAACTTCCAGCATACCTAACGCCATTTTTTCTTCAATTATTATTCCAACGTAGTTACCAACAGCAAATCCTGCTGCATAAGCTATATAAGCAGCTATATTACTTACATTACTCATAATCTGACTAATCGCAATCAGCCATATAGATACTTCCAGGAAACCAAGAAGCGTTGATAACAGTCTTTTCCCCCTAGCAACAAAAATTATTCGCAAGGTTCCAATACTAACGTAGGCTAAACCACCAAGAAATATAAGTATTGGTAGTATTACCCAGACCAGAATATCGTGGTTAAAAAATGTACTTAAGTTCATTTAATTCCCCCTTCCAAAACTATTCGTCTAGTTTATTTCAAAATTCGCCGGTCTCTACTAATACTTATTTGATTTTTTACCCAAATATATTTTGTTGCCCATCGCATCGTAAGCAATTTACCAAAACTCATTAAAGATACATTTTTTCTTTCCATTTACCTCTTTTAATCATTGTAGCACACAACTGTGTTTATTATTTGTGCATAGGCTAAAACACTATTTGTCATTAATTTTTATACATATATCACAGAGGAAACTATTTATGGCCCTACAAATAAAAATTACACCAGTTTAAAAAACACTGGTGTACAATATTGAAAATGTAAAACTATCTCATTTTTGCCAACACTAAAATTTTTCCTAGCTAGGAATATTCACATTGTTGTAATAAAAATCACGGTAGCTGGGAAAAGGTATTTTCATTCTTAGCCTTGTTTCGCTTATAGAATCTAATAGCACCATAAACTAGGCCTATTGTAACAATAATAAATGCAGCACGTAATGAATTAGTATGTATAGTTAATGCATAACGCCCCATCATCGCTTCCACAACTGTAGATGGAAGCTTTCCAAGTAATGTTGCCAGAACATAATCTCTTAAACTTATTTTACTTATGGCCCCTAGCGCATTCAAAACACCTGAGGGTATATAGGGAATAGCTCTGGCAATAAGCATGGCTTGGAAACCATTTGCGTTGCTTGAATTGTCAATTTTAGTAAGGCATGAATTTCTCGCAATAAGTTTTTCAGCTGATGAACGAAAAAATGTGCGCATGAGTAAGAAGGCTACAGTTGCGCCAACTACCTCTGCAAGCCAAGAAAGTATAATCCCGGGAATAATACCAAAAAGCATGACATTTGCTGTTGAAAATAAAATAGCCGGTAAAAACCCCAACATATTAGCAATTACTACCAGTAAAAAGCTAAACAACATAGCGGCATTCCCAAAGGAGTCAATATACCTTGTAATTTCTTTTATATTACCACTAAGCAAAACACTACCCAAAGTTGAAAAGAAACTAGGATTTATCATATAAATAACTAAACATAAAAACAACAATATAAAAACTCCCGCGGTTTTTAACCCTCCCGCAGCTTTTAAAAATCTCATTAAAAACCCTCCGATAATTTTATTAAAATTTAATGTATATATTGTACTACAACAATGTAAACTTTTTCTGTAATATTTTGTAAATTAAAAATGTTTTTTATCTATGTTCGAAAATCAGTTTATTATAATATCTGAAAAAACTCTATCGACAGCAACTCACTGCCAAAACAATGCATCCCAAATGTTAAAGGTAATTTAATATTTGGGATGCATTGTCATATTTTTTCTACCAAGCAGCAACCGTGCCATCTGCACGAGGTTCTGTTGCTCCGGCCAAAACATTTTTACTTTTACGCCAAATAATCTGTCCACGGCCAAAACCGGAAGTATCTTCTGCAACTACAACTTCATGTCCCTTTTTACGCAAACCCTCAACGATATCTGCAGGAACCGAGCTTTCAACTTCAATTCTTTTTCCGCTAGTCCATTGCCATCTAGGGGCATCCAACGCAGCCTGTGGGTTCATCATAAAGTCTATGGTATTGGTAACAACCTGCACATGTCCTTGTGGCTGCATGAATCCTCCCATAACGCCAAAGGGTCCAACTGCTTCGTCGCCCTTAGTCAAAAAGCCCGGAATAATTGTATGATAAGGTTTTTTACCCGGTAATATATAATCGTCTGATGTTGGATCAAGGCTGAACCCAGAAGCTCGATCATTTAGAGAAATAGCATATTTAGGCACCACAATACCTGAGCCAAAACCTTGGAAATTACTCTGAATAAATGACACCATATTTCCTTCGTTGTCAGCAGTACAAAGATATACAGTACCGCCGCTAAAAGGTGTACCTGGCAAAGGCTGTAAGGCTTCGTTGCCAATAAGAAATCTCCGCGTGGCTGCGTATTCTTCAGAAAGCATATCCTTAACCTTCGTTTTCATATAACGAGCATCAGCAACATACTTCTTACCGTCAGTAAATGCTAATTTAATAGCCTCAATTTGTTTGTGATATGTGGAAACGCTCTCCCGCTCTTCAAAAGAAAATCCATTTAATATTTTTAAAGCCATGAGAGCGACAATTCCATGACCGTTTGGTGGTATTTCCCAAACATCATAGCCACGGTAATTAACACTAATGGGCTCCACCCATTGTGCGTGATATTTAGCCAAATCTTCCTTGGTAAAATATCCTCCTGTGGTATCAGAAAATTTTATAATTTCTTCGGCAATTTCTCCTCGGTAGTATGCTTCACAGTAACTTTCCGCCAAGAGCCTAAAAGTTTTAGCAAAAGCAGGCATTTTTACAAGCTCTCCCGCCACAGGTACTTTACCACTAGGTGCAAAAAGGTCAAACCAGCCCTTAAAAGCAGGCTCTGTCTCGTACTTTTTAAATATATCTAAGCCTTTTGCCCAAAATTCTGCAATGACAGGAGATACCGGAAACCCTTTTTCCGCATATTCAATGGCAGGTGCAAATAGTTGTGCGAAGGGCAGCCGGCCAAATCTTTTATGCAGCTCAGCCCAAGCCGATGGTGCACCTGGAACAGTAACAGCTTCCCAGCCTCTGTCCGGCATAGTATCTTTTATACCTTTTGCTTGCAAAAGCTCAGCATTTAATTTTTTGGGTGCATAACCACTACCGTTAAGGCCATATAATTTATCTTTAACCCACACTAAGGCAAAGGCATCACTGCCTAGTCCGTTTCCTGTAGGTTCCAGCAGAGTAAGACATATTGCCGTAGCAATTGCCCCATCAATGGCATTCCCCCCCTCCTGCATAATTCTAAGTCCTGCCTGTGCCGCTAGGCTCTGAGAAGTACAAACCATACCATTATTAGCATATATTACACTTTTTCTGGATGGATAGGGGTATAATGAAGAATTAAAATCCATTTTCATTTCCTTTCTACGGCAACTATCTAGTATTATTTATAGACTCAAGCCGATATAACATTTATATTACAGTACAATTCAACACTTGTACTTATACTAAAAACAAATTTTTAAAAATACACCTAAATATGCTGCTACTTTACAACTTCATTAGGACAATTCCCTGTAGTTGCATAAAAATACAAGTTTTCAACTGTAATCGCAGAAATATTTCTTATCGCCTCATCTGTATAATAGGCAGTATGACTTGTAAAAATAGTATTTTCATATTTTAAAATTTCTTCCAAAATAGGCAGATGACATTTACCATCATGTTTTTTATTTCTAAGGGCTCCTTCGCCCTCAATAACATCAATACCAAGAGCTCCAACCTTTCCTGTTTTGATTCCTTCTAAAACTGCCTTCATGTCAAACAAAGGACCTCTGGCCACATTAATCAAAATTACTTTATCTTTCATTTCTGCAATGGTTTCCTCATTTACCATGTGATAGTTTTCTTCCTTGTAACTACAATGGTATATGATAATATCGGATCTTTTATATAATATGTCCAAAGGAACGTATTCAGCATATTCCTTGACCTTTGCCTTTTCATGATGATCATATACATACATTTTTTTCGGATTAAATCCAGACAAACATTGTAGGGTTGTATAACCTATGCGGCCTGCACCTACAATACCAATTGTCATATTTCTTACTTCTTTTCCCTGCAATCCATTTCTTGCGAAATTATTTCCCTCTATTCGTAAAATCTGTGTCCGTAATTTTCGAAGCAACGCTAGAAGAAGCATTACCGTGTGTTCCGATATTGCATTTGGTGAATATTCAGGAACATTAGCGCCCTTGATTCCATACTTTTTCATTGCCGTTAGATTTAGAAATTCGTAACCAGCCGAGCAGCAACAGATATATTTTATACCTTGTTCCGCTAGGGTTTGAAAAAAAATATCATCTTCTTGATGGTCAGAAATGTAAATCATTCCTGTACAATTATTTTGTTTTAATTTTTTTAAATTTTCTATTGTTGGGGGACAATTCAGTTCAATTAGCGCAAGATTTTCACTATATTTATTAATATATTCTTGGAATATTCCTCCGCCGCCACCTGCTGTAGTAAAAATACCTATATTCATTCAATGTCCTTCTTTCTATCTAATGTAAAATTAATTTAAAATAAGCAGCAACCTATAACACTATAGCTATTTTAGCATTGTATGAGGTTTATATTCAAGGATTATAAATAGCCAAAAAGTCTAGCTAATAAAATTACGCTAGACTTTTTAATGTTGCTTAACATACATTGTGACGGGGCGTTCCCTTATTTCATTTCTTCTGTCGCTAAAATTCCGTAACATAGTGTTTTTTACGGTTTACTTAATTACACATTTTTTAAATATGAGCAACAATAATCAACTGCTTCTTTTGCCGCTACTTTAAATTTACTATTGGCAGGCACGGCAAAGCTTTGTCCCGCTTCAAAAAGTTCCCAGTTTACACTGCCGGAAATTAATACTTCTAATTTGCCAGCTAAAAGTTCCATAACTTCACTATCGCCTGTAGAAAACTCATATTCTCCGGGTAATATAATACCCAAAGTTTTTTTAGTTCCATCCGCAAATAAAACTGTACGGCTTGTCACCTTGCCATCAAAATATATGTTGGCATTTTTCACCACTGATACATTTTCAAAATTTTTCATAATCGCTTCCTCCTGCTGATAATTTTTAGTATTATGTTATTTACAATTTAGTGCAATATTCTCTGTAGAAAAACCTGTGTCCTTTTATGTCGTGGATTTTCAAAAATATCTTTTGGGGTTCCTTCTTCAACAATAACACCTTGATCCATAAAAAGCACTCTGTCTGCTACTTCTTTAGCGAAAGCCATCTCGTGAGTCACTACAATCATAGTCATGCCATCTTCTGCTAACCGTTTCATAACAGAAAGGACCTCTCCTACCAGTTCCGGATCCAGAGCTGACGTTGGTTCGTCAAACAACATAATCTGAGGATTCATGGCAAGTGCTCTGGCAATTGCTACTCTTTGTTTTTGTCCTCCCGACAATTCTTTTGGATAGCTATCACATTTATCGGCAAGACCAACTCTTTCCAACAATACCATAGCTAACTTTTTAGCTTCAGCTTTAAGTGTTTTTTTCACAATTACCGGCGCTTCAATAATATTTTCTAATACCGTTTTATGTGGGAAGAGATTAAAATGCTGAAAAACCATACCAATTTTTCTTCTCAATGCGCTTAAGTCAGTTTTCTGTGTAAGTTCTTGTCCTTCAAAAATAATTTTACCACCTTGGATAGGTTCTAGGCAATTAATGCAACGGAGCACAGTACTTTTACCTGAACCACTAGGTCCAATAATAACTACCTTTTCCCCTTCACGCAGGTTAAGATTAAAATCTTTTAAGACAGTAACTTCTCCGAATTTTTTGCAAATATGCTGCATTTCTACAATGTTATTCATTGTCTTTCCATCCTTTTTTCCAATTTACCCGCAACAATCATAAATACAGAGTTCATAATCAAATAAAGGACAGCTACTACAGTATATACCTCAAAGCTCCGGAATGTAGTATAAATAAGCTGCTCACCTGTACGTAATAACTCCGTTATGGTAACCAAAGAAGCGATGGAAGAATTCTTAAGGGTCATAATAAATTGGTTTACCAACGGAGGCATACAAACCTTTACCGCCTGAGGGCCCACAATTCTAACCATAGCTTGGTAAGGTTTCATCCCCAAAGACAAGGCTGCTTCTGTCTGTCCCTTTTCTATTGCCTGTATGCCGGAACGTATAATTTCCGTAACATAAGCCCCTGTATTTATGGCAAGACCTAGTATTCCAGCTGTCATACTAGACATTTTTATTCCTAGCTGCGGTAGTCCAAAATATAGAATGAATAGTTGCACCATTATAGGCGTCCCACGAATAATCCACACATACAAAAATGCTATCCCTGAAAGAAAGCGATTTGACGATATGCGGCACAAAGCTCCCCCTATACCAAATATCATACCTAACAACAATGCAAAAAAAGATATCTCTAGGGTAACCAAACAGCCGTCAAGAAAAATAGGGAGTTTGCTTAGTACAACCGAGTAATCTAAATTCATACGCTCATTTCCTTTCTTTTTTTATGACTGTTTGGCCTATAATACTAAGACTGTTTAGCACTCATTAACCATTTTTGATATAATTTATCAGCTTCACCATTTTGTTTCATTTCTTTCAATACAGAGTTAACTATATCTAGCATTTCTTTATCACCTTGTTTAACAGCAATCCCTAATGATGCTTTAGTAAACGGAGTCCCCACAATTTTCACATTCGGATGAGTTTTGTTATATTCCAACTGATTCAACAAATCATTTATACAAGCATCGATACGCCCATTTTCCATGTCAAGCAGATAATCAACAGTTTCTTTATAACTTTTTATAGTAATATTTGCACCTTGTGCTTTTAGATCCTGAGCTACTTTTTCACTAGTAGCACCTGCTTTTACGCCAACTACTTTGCCGTCAAGATCTTTCGTGCTTTTTATTGTTGTATCTCCTGCCTTTACAACTAGAACCATACCTGTATCCATATATGGATCTGCAAAATCCACTACTTTTTTACGTTCATCTGTAATATACATTGCTGCAATTACTAAATCTGCTTGACCATTTTGTAATGTTGGTATAAGGCTAGTAAATTGCATCTCTTTTACTTCTAGAGGAACGCCAATTTTTTTGGCTATGGCAGCCGCCAAATCAATGTCATAACCTACCATTTTATTTGTCTTTTCATCATGATATTCAAATGGGCGATAGTCTCCTGTTGCTAAAACCAATTTACCAGCCTTTTTAATTTGATCAATATGGCTTTCTTTAGCCGCCGTTTTGGTTGTAGAAGACTGGCCACACCCCGCTACAAGAAACATAAGTAATAATAAAACAGAGAAAATTCCAACGATTTTTTTGTGTTTTTTCATGATAATCCTTCTTCCTTTTATTAAATTTATAATAAAGCCTTAGCCATATTATCAAACCATGTTACCAGGACTGTCTAAGCACCTTACCTGCCGGTATTTTTTCATATATGCCGGAGTGCAGAACTACATTCCCGTTTACTAAAACATACTCTATACCAACAGGGTATTGCTCTGGATTTAAGAACGTCCCTTTGTCTCCCACTGTTTTCTGGTTAAAAATTACTATATCGGCAAAATTTCCCACTTTAATGCTGCCCCTATTTCTAAGGCCAAAAGCTTGGGCCGGTTTTAATGTCATCTTTTGTATTGCCTTTTCTAGAGTCAATACTTTTTTCTCCCGTACATATTTTCTCAAAATTCGTGGAAAAGCCCCAAATACTCTAGGATGAGGTTTTCCCGCAAGAATTCCATCCGTACAAACATTCTGCTCTTTCCTAGTAAGAAAGCTTATAACATCCTCTTCTTCCCCATAAAAATCCACCATGCCCACCGCATTTTCTTCTTCATACAATAAATCAAAAACAGCTTCATATGGATCTTTGCCACGTATTTCACCAATCTCACATAAGTTCTTACCAATTAAGTCTTTGTTGGTCTTTGATTTTACGCTAGTAACAATAATCTTTTCCAGTCCGGCAAAATCAATGAAGTTATCCCAGCCCGGTAAACCATGTTCCATATCATAAATCATTTTTTTACGAAGACTTCTATCTTTCAATCTTTCCATTAGTCTATCTGTGCCACCGTCATGTGCCCAAGGCGGTAAAATTACCCCTAACATAGTACTTCCTGCAACGTAAGGATATTGATCGAAGGAAATAGAAATTCCCTCTGTTTTACCTTTGTCTAACAACTTCATCATGTCTTCTATAAAAGGTCTGTTCTTGTATCCGCAAATCTTAAAATGAGAGAAATGTATTTTCACACCCGACTTGCGCCCAATATCAAGGACTTCTTCCATGGAAGAAATAATAGTATCAGCCTCACTTCTTTGGTGAACAACAAAAACCCCATCGTATTCTGCCACAACCCTGCATAACTCAATAAGCTCTTTTGTTTCAGCATAAGCACAAGGCATATAGATAAGCCCAGTTGATAGCCCAAAAGCTCCGGCTTCCATTTCTCGTCTGACAACCATGCACATTTTTGCCATTTCAGCTGCTGTAGGCTGCCTGTTATTGAGTCCCATGGCTTCCATCCTCACATTGCCATGTGGGACTAAATATCCTTCATTGAGGCCCAAGCCTTGTTTTTCCATCAAGGCCAAATACCCTGAGGTATCTTTATAATGCCAATCTATAGCGTCGCTATCTCCATCTAGACCGGCAAGATTTTTTCTCCATGGTGATATATACTGCTCAGGTAATGGCGCCAAAGAAATACCATCCTGGCCCAAAAATTCAGTTGTAATTCCCTGTCTTATTTTCTGCTCAATATAGGGGTTTAGTAAAACCTGCAAATCAGAATGACTATGGGTATCAATAAAGCCGGGAGCAACAATCATTCCCTTTGCATCAATAATGCGATCCAATTCACATTTTTTTATAGCAAAATTACCCATGTCCGTAATAACCTCATTTTCAATAAGAATATTACTTAAATAGCTCTTTTCTCCTGTTCCATCAACAATTTCGCCATTTTCTATTAAAATTTTCATTTAATTTACCCTTCTTTAAAAACAAAACCTAAAATACCGTAATACCCAATTGCCGCTTTAAGTAATTGCTCTACCTCTATGTATTCATCTACTGTATGTGCTAGGTTTTCTCTCGAAGGTCCAAACCCAATCGTTTTTATGCTTTTCTCACCGGCATAGTGACTGCCATTAGTACAGAAAGAATATTGTGTTATTTCAGGATTTAGACCAACCTTTCTTAAACCGGAAAGTGCTTTTTGTACAAACTCGTCTTCCTCTTCATATAACCATCCTGGGAAGAAACGCTCCCCTGTAATAATTGCCCCTGTATAACAAGTTTCTGTACCCTTGGCTAAATAAGTTTTGGCTTTGAACTGTTTATCACTACTGGCTAGTTCATCTATGGTGTCAATTATTGGTTTTAAAACGCTCTCTTTAGTTTCACCAACCAACAATCTTCTATCGTAGGTCACCTTACAACAATCCGGAACCACGGAAGCTCCCGGATATGGTTCTGATTTTATATCAGTAAGTTCAAGAATCCCCTTACCTAAAATTTGCTGTTCAGGAGCTTTAAGCCCACAAAGCTTCTGTATAAGCTTTGCCATTTTATAAACCGCATTAATTCCAGCCTCTGGATTTGCAGAATGTGCAGATTTTCCTTCTGTTTCAACAATAATCTCTGCACGACCTCTTTGTCCCCGCTTAATATTCAGCTCTGAAGCTTCTCCAATTACCACATAATCAGGATGTATTCTCTCACTTATTTTTCTGGCCGCTACGCCCTCAAAACACTCCTCATGCACTCCGCCCACTACATAAATGTCGCCGGCAAAATTTTTGTCACAACTTTGGGCAAAATAACTTGCAGCCATAACCATAGCACTGAGAGCCCCTTTCATATCAGAAGCTCCACGTCCGTATATCTTGTTATCAATTAGCTCACCACCAAAAGGTGCGTACTGCCATTTTGTTTCATCAGGAACCGGTACTGTATCAATATGCCCATCAAACAATATTTTCTTTCCAGGGCGCTTTCCTTTAATATGTCCAATGATACTTCCGTACTCATCGATAAAAACATCATCATAGCCACATTTTTCAAAGGCCTTGTGCAATCTTGCAACTGCTCCCCCTTCGTTTCCCGAGTAGCTTTTTTGCTGAATCAATTCTTGACACAAAACTATTATTTGCTCTTCTTGTTGTTTTGAAAACATTGCTCATCAGCCTCTCTGTTTTTACTAATAGCTCTTATTTAGTGCTTGCATATAACCCATCCCACACAATATCACGATATTTTTCAGGATCTGTATCTCCTTCTGTACTAATTAAGAGAATTTTAGAATTTTCATCAATACCAAGACTCTTTTGAGCCTCTTTTAAGCTACCTTCCTGCAACAAATATGACAACAGCCCTGTTGTCACGGCCCCTGATTCTCCTGAAATAATACGCTTATCATAAGCGAGAGGATTTCCTAGCAGTCTCATTCCCCTTGCTGTTACTTCGTCAGGACAAGAAAAAAACATATCGCTATAATCCCGCAAGATTTCCCAGCCCAAAATATTTGGTTCACCGCAAGCAAGGCCTGCCATAATAGTAGCCATGTCTCCTGTTACATTTTTAGGCTTACCATCATTAGCCACTACAGATTTATACAGGCAATCAGCGAGATTCGGCTCTACAATAGCAGTTTTAGGTTTCTCATCGCCAAACCTTGTGGCAAAATAGCCCTGTATTGCTGCCGCAAAGGAACCGACACCGGCTTGTAAAAATACATGTGTAGGTTTTTCAATTCCCGCACTATTAAGCTGATCCATTGCTTCATCAGCAATAGTCCCATACCCCTGCATAATCCATGTGGGAATTTCCTCATACCCCTCCCAAGCAGTATCTTGAACTACAATCCAACCAAATGCTTTGGCCTTTTCTGCTGCAAGGCGTACTGCTTCGTCATAATTCAAATCAGTGATAGAAGCCTCAGCTCCCTCAGCCAGTATGTTTTTCAAGCGAATAAGCGAAGACCCTTTGGGCATGTATACAACTGCTCTATGCCCCATGTGTTTCGCTGCCCAAGCCACGCCACGTCCATGATTGCCATCAGTAGCTGTAACAAATGTAAGCTGTCCTGTTTTTGCATAGGACTCAGGCGAACAAATTTGCGCGCAAGTAAGTTCCTCTGCCTGCCCATAGAAATGCTTTTCCATATATTTAGCCATAGCAAACGAACCTCCCAATACTTTAAAAGCATTGAGCCCAAATCTCTGTGACTCGTCCTTCACATAAATCCCGCCTACTTTTAAATATTTTGCTAAATTTTCGAGACTATGCAATGGTGTTTCCGTGTACTCCGGAAAACTTTTGTGAAACGCCTTAGCTTTAGCAATTTCATTTCTACTAAGAAAATCTGTTGCCGTACCAAGTTTTTTTTGCATAGTATTTTTTACCCAAGAAATCTCCTGCACAAACCATCATCTCCTATTAAAAAAACTACCCTAATATTTGTGTACTTCCCCTAATCCCACATAAACTATAGGGTTTAGGCAAACAAAAAAGCCCCGGTAGGGATTTTCCCTAGCCGGAGCACCATTGCCCCAAAAATAAAATGCCCCGGAAGAATATCATTCCAGAGCATCGTTGCCTGTACTTTAACGCAATTAAATATAACGTTAAGGCTATATTATCTCATTTTGAGACAATTGTCCACTATTTTTTTAACAATTCTAGACAATATCATATTCTCTTATTTTACGATATAGCGTCGCTCGGCTTATTCCCAGTAGTTCTGCAGCTCTGTCTTTGCTGCCGGCATCTCCTGCAACTTCTTCAAGGGCTTTTATAATCGTTGCTTTTTCCAAATTATCCAAATTAAGAAGTTGCAGCTTCTTTCCTGCATTAGAATCGTGTTCAGCAACATTATTAACAATTAGCTCTGCCATTTTAACAATGAATTGCAACATCCAGTCTTTGTTATTGAGCAATTTTTTTGCTTGCATTTGATCAAAACTTATAAGACCAATAACGCCTATAGGAATACCATTTAATAAAATGGGCGAGGCTATTTCACCATTCTCACAGCAATTTTCTCTATTTGGACAGGGTAGACAAAGTTCATTAAAGCCAGGTTTTTCAATAACCACTGTTTTGCCTGTATCTAATACATGCTTATAAACAAATCCATCAAGCATAATTTTCCCACATTGGTCTCTATATTTCCCTGTTCCTGCTATACGCACAAGATTGTCGTCGGCTATTTCAACTTCAATTTTCAGGACATCGGCAATAGCTTCTGCAGTTTTTTGCACCGTATGCTGTATTTCTTGTAAAAAACTCATGTTCTTTCACCTCAAAATTGAGTATGGCTAAAATGCCCTGCTCTTGCTTATAATTATTGAAATATTATACTACATACTTTTACTAAACGAAATAAGATTATAGCATATTGCACGCTATAATCTTATATTTTTCCATCATACACCCACAGGTAATACGTAATAAATCACCGCGATAAACTGTGAGATACTACCGGCTAAGACAAACAAATGCCAAATGGCATGGTTATAAGGCAACCTTTTCTTTAAATAGAAAATTGCTCCTACACTATAGAAAACACCCCCTAAAGCTAGCCACGCCATACCAATAACGTCCAGCTTTGCAAGCATTGGCTTAATGCACAGAACTATCAGCCACCCCATTAGAACATAACAAACTGTTGTCAACTTGTGAAACCTTTGCACAAAAAAAATCGTTAACACAATGCCAACCAAGGCCAAGCCCCAAATAATTCCAAGCATAGTCCACCCTAGCCAGCCATGTAGAATAACTAAAGCAAATGGGGTATATGTTCCTGCAATCAATAAATATATTGCCGAATGATCAAATATTTTGAATAAACGTTTTAAGCGTTCATTTTTTAAGCTGTGATAAAATGTCGAAGTAAGATACATCAGCAATAAGCTAACGCCATAAATGCTAAAGCTTACAACATGCCATACAGTACCATACTTCCAAGCTAGGGAAACCAGCAAATACAACCCTATTGCGGCGATAGCAGCGCCAAATCCATGTGTAATAGCATTAATTCTTTCTTCCATAATTCAGCACCTCCCGTGCCTTATCCTAAATAGACTACGAATCAATTATAACACTTAAAAGTGCTATAATTCCCAGAAAATACTATAACAAAAACTTATAACAGTCAGCACAAATCAGCTTTGCCTTTTATTGTAAATCCCACATCAAATATAAATTCAATATGGTTACGATAATTCCTATGCTCACCAGCAAAAATTTAGTTATGATAGTATTAACATATTTCCCCATAACACGCTTTGATGAGGTTAAATATAACTGCAAAAAAATAGTAAATGGTAATTGTACGCTTAGCAAAACCTGGGATAAAATCAATCCGTAGAAAGGATCAGTTATAAAGAGTAAGATAATAACCGCAGGTATATAAGTAAGCAGTAATCCCATTTTAGAGTGTAAATCATCCATGTCATATGATTCGCGAAACATACCGGCAAATATACTAGCTCCAGCCATACCTGCTGTTGCAGTAGAAGCAAAACCAGCGAACAACAAGGCTACAGCAAATATACTAGCCGCATTTGAGCCTAACAAAGGCACTAGCATTTCCTGTGCTTGCTGCAATTCATCAACAGCTATGCCCTTGGCAAAAAAAGTTGTTGCTGCTAACAAAATCATGGCACTATTAATGGCCCACCCTACACTCATGGAAAACAGTGTATCCACAAATTCATAGCGCAACTGTTTTACAATAAGTTTGGGATCTTCCAAATTCCATTTTCGGCTTTGAATTACTTCAGAATGCAAAAACAAATTGTGTGGCATAATAACAGCCCCAATAATCCCCATGACAACAAACATAGACCCTGAAGGCATACTTGGTGTTACCCAGCTAACAGCAGCGGCAGGCCAACTTACATTAACCATAGAAAGCTCAAATAGATATGAAGCGGCAATAAGTGATACAAAACCTGCAATCCACATTTCTAATTTTCTATAAGAATTTGTCATTAGCATAAGGGCACAAATTACCGCCGTAATAACAGCCCCAATGAAAATAGGTATTTTAAATAGCATATTTAGTGCGATAGCCGCACCTAAGAGCTCTGCCAGAGCAGTAGCAATAGCAGCGAGCATCGCCGTGCTAAGATGTATAATAGCAACCCACGGCCTTAAAAACTTTCTAGTAGCCTCAGCTAAACACTCACCTGTAACAATACCAAGATGAGCCACATTGTGTTGAAGCAAAATCAACATTATTGTTGATAGGGTGACGGTCCACAAGAGCGTATAACCGTAGCTGGACCCAGCAGCTAAATTAACTGCCCAATTCCCAGGATCGATAAAACCAACGGTTACTAAAATTCCGGGACCTATATAACGAAAAACCGCTGTTACATCTTTTCCAGGCTTATGTATTGTAGTTAGTTGCTTTAGCAATTTTTCAAGCATTACGTCATCCTTTTCTTTTGAGAAATTGTACTTACACCTATTATACCGCTAAAAAGCTTATTAATACCCTAATTAGGACTTGATTTCACTAATCAGAAAATAAATTATCCATATAGTCAAAATTATTTTCATTAACTTTACGTTTTTTTTCTGAAAAAAGCTTGCCATTGGCAAGGAAATACTTCATTTTTACATTATTCTTTATTGAGTAATTAATCATATATTCATAGCATTTCTGTGTTTGCAATACGTCACCCAAAGCTCTGTGTTCAACCACAGTACCAATGCCAAATCTGTTTATTAAATCAGAAAGTTTATGCTGCTTCTCGTTTGTGAATAATATTCTGCTAAGCCTCATTGTGTCAATAAAATTATTAGCAAAAACATAGCCAATTTTTTCTCTGCAGTTGTTATACAGGAAGTTAATGTCAAAATTCACATTGTGTCCTACAATTAATCCCTTACCCACAAAATCAACAAAATCTTTTAATACTATTTCAGAAGGTGGAGCTGCTTTTACCATTTCGTTGGTAATACCTGTAAGGTTTACTATAAATTCATTTATAGTATTTTCTGGTTTAATTAACGACGAAAACTTTTCACTAACAGCGCCATCACGAACTCTTGCGGCAGCAACTTCTATTATTTCGTCACAAGCAGCATCTAAGCCGGTAGTTTCTATATCTATAACTACGTAGTTATCCGCGCGGCCAATAAGATTTCTCCCTTTTAACTTATGAACTTGATTCTTATTATTAGAAAAAGTCAGAGAATCTTCTCTAGAATTAATTTTTACAGCACCAAAATTATTCATCTCGTAGCCTCCCTTGCCAAATTATAGCAAATATTACTGTTGCCGTCATTTTTTTAAAGCAGATAAAAATTTCATGCCTTATTTCTTGACAAGAAATAAATGCTATGTTATGATTTCCATGAGTTAGCCGTGGCTAACTCATGGAAATCATAACACTAATTTTTAAAAAGTGCAATAAGTATTCCTAACAAAGGCGCCTGTCACGCTTTTAAGTTTTCTATTATTTTTGAGGATGGATGTCATGCATAATAAATTTGAACAAACACTCATAGATTTATGCGCTCCTACTTTAGCAGGTATAAAAGTAGGAAGCCTATTTCTCTACATAATAGAAAAAAATGAGGATCTTCATGAACTTATAAATTATTGGAATATGAAATTATTGGAAAAAGGTATCCACCTTTCCTTAGTCAAAGAACGAGAAAACGGCGGCCTTATTTATATTTTTAGACCGGCAATGCTAGATGCCCTCCTTGCTAACCAAAAAATAAGTCTTTTCTTGCAAAGTCGTGGGTTTAAAAGTTCTTCTAACTCAAAGGACTATATAGAACAACTAAAATTACGCTTTTACAGTGAGCCCTGTTTTCCCCACGAAATAGGTATTTTTCTCGGTTATCCTTTAGAAGACGTAAGAGGCTTTATTGAACACAGTGGGAAAAATTTTTCTACATGCGGTCTTTGGAAGGTTTATAGTGACCCCAAACTTGCCCAAAAAATGTTTTTACAATATCAAAAATGTTTAAATATTTATAAGAAAATATTCAAAAAAAGCTCTGATATTCTCTACCTTACAGTAACTACTTGATATCTTAAAATATTTATTTAAAAATAACCAAACATAGAAAGGATTGTTATTATGAAAAAGATTGCAATTGTATTTTGGAGCGGAACCGGCAATACCGAAAAAATGGCTCGTGAGATAGCTAAAGGGGCAAAAGAAAATGGAGCCGAAGCAACTGTTTTCACACCTGCTGAATTCTCTGCCGATTTGGTAACAGCCTATGATAGAATTGCCTTTGGCTGCCCTTCCATGGGAATTGAAGAATTAGAAGATTACGAATTTGAACCTATGTTTATCGCATTAGAGAACAAACTCTCCGGTAAGGAAATCGCTCTTTTTGGTTCTTATGGCTGGGGGGATTGCACATGGATGCACAACTGGCAGACTCGTTGTTCCAGTGCTGGAGCCAATATTTGGGGAAATAAGGGGCTATGTGTAAATGGGACTCCTGATTTAGAGAATCTGGCAAAATGCTACGAACTTGGTAAAGCTCTGGCTTCTTAATCGTTTACTATTGCAACAGAGAGAATCCTTCTTTTATAATAAAATTATTAATACTAAAAATACGAATCAGGCAATTGCCTGATTCGTATTTTTCTTTCATGAAACAGTCATGCTGTCTGCACTACAATAATATGCTTCTTACCATCATCAAGCAATTTTATTTTATTTCCAACTAAAGCAACACCATCAACACTTATTCTATCTACAGTATTCTCATATTTTCCCTTTTCTCCAACCTGTATCTCGTAAAAAGAACAGCCATATTTATACCATACTGTGTATTCACCAAATGTGTCAGGAACTGAGGGTATGATAGTTAAATATTCGCCTTCTTTTTTAATTCCCAGGAAAGTTTTAACAAGACCTTGATACATCCAGCTAGCAGATCCCGTATACCAACTCCAGCCGCCCTTACCAAAATTTCCCTCCGCAGATGAAATATCAGCAGTCATTATGTAGGGCTCCCTTTTGTACCGAAGAACATCATTGTATTTCAATGTAGTATAAATGGGGTTAAGCATAGTAAAAAGTTTATATCCAAGACAATACTCTCCCAGCTCAATACAGGCCATGGCCAACCACACAGCAGCATGTGAATACTGCCCACCATTTTCCCTGATACCGGGATAATAATTTCTTATATAACCAGGATCATTCACCGTTTTATCAAAAGGAGGATACAATAGCAGGGAAATACCTTCCTGCTCCTTTACAAGATATTTATGAGCTGAATGAATAGCTTCCACCCCTCTTTTCTTTTCCGCTCCTCCTGACAAGACGCTCCAAGATTGACTTATAGAATCAATCTTACATTCAATGTTTTTGCTTGAACCTATTTTTTGGTAATTATCATTAAAAGCTCTAATATACCAATTCCCATCCCAAGCATACTCTTCAATATGCTTTAATAGCTGCGCTTTGACTTTCTCCTGTTCATTGGCAAATTCAACATCATTTTCATGGTAGCAAATAGGTATAAACTTTTCTAATATAGAGTAGAGAAACCACCCTAGCCAAACACTTTCTCCTCTTCCGCCTACCCCTATTTTGTCCATTCCGTCATTCCAATCTCCTGTACCCATAAGAGGAATCCCATGCTTACCAAACTGAGTATGGATGATTGCCCTTTTGCAATGCTCATAAACACTTTCGTTAATATCCGAAGCCTTTGGTACAAACATTGACTCATTATGACTTTTTTCCAGCAAATCTCCTTTAATGTAATGAGTTTTTTCTTTTAACAATAAATAGTCCCCAGTACTTTTAATGTATTCACTTGTAACATAGGGAAGCCATAATAAATCATCGGTTATTCGAGTGCGCACTCCCAAATCGCCTGGTGGATGCCACCAATGTTGCACGTCTCCTTCTTCAAACTGATGTTTACAAGCCAGTAAAATTTGTCTGCGCGTTCTTTCCGGTTCAATATCCAAAAGGGCAAGCACATCTTGTAGTTGATCTCTAAAACCATATGCTCCACCACATTGATAAAATGCAGCCCTAGCATTCAACCTACAACTTACCGTTTGATATAACAACCAACCGTTGACAAGAATGTCTAAGGCTCTATCTGAAGTTTTAACTTTTATTACACCTAATAATTTATTCCAATGTGCTTCAATTTTCTGTAGTTCAGAACTTATGTTTTGCAAATCTTTATATTTTTTTATTAGCATACTAATTTCATTGCCTTCAGTACTTTGACCCAAAGCAAATACAATTGTCCTTACTTCCCCAGGTAATAATTTTACTGCAACCTGAATAACGCCACAAGGATCATAACCCACACCGGTTGTGCAGGATAGCTTTTCCCACAAACCTTCCGGCCTGTTTATTGATCCCTTTATACCAAAGAATTCTTTTCTATCCCCAGTGTAAGAAATTATGTCCTCACTGGAAAATATAAAACTACTCTGCGTGCGCAAAGTTTCGCTATAGATGTTTTTTGCCGCTAAATATTCATATTCGTTATCATAAGACGATACAATATAAGGCGCTGTATCTTCCCTATTAACTCCGAGAACCCACTCTACGTAATATACAAGACTTAAGCGCCTTGCAATGTCCGAGCTGTTTTTAAGTTTCAGTACCCAAATTTTCATTGGCTCGTTTAGTGGTGTGAAAACCTTGAGTTCTTGTTCTATTAGTTCCTCTTCATGACAAAAAATAGAATAGCCAAATCCATGCCTTACTAAATATTCGCCATGTCCCTTTCTACCTAACGGCATTGGTGTCACTAACTCTCCTGTCTCTTCGTCTTTAATGTATATAGCCTCTGAAGGAGTGTCACTAACAGGATCATTGTTCCAAGGAGTTATTTTGTTTTCATGACTATTACCTGCCCACGTTGATCCCGCTCCGCTTTCAGAAACAAAGAACCCGAAGTTTTCGTTGGCTATAACATTAACCCATGGGGCTGGTGGCATATTATCGTCTTGTAGCAATATCTCATACTCTCGACCTTCGGCCACAAACCCACCAAAACCGTTAAAGAATTCACATTCTCTGCCAGTAATTTTCTTTTCAGCTAAAGGTCCCCCATTTTTTCCCAAAGCCTTCGCCGCCTTTCCAGAAAAGCTCCCCATCATTAGCGTTCTTCTTTTATTTTACGAAAATAAATGCCTGTCTCTTCACTAAAAACTACTCTAGCAACTGTAAGAAGTAAATCAACTTCTGCCGGTGTCAATTGATAGGCGTCTAGTATAAATATATTATGCTTATCACTAGTTTCATCAAATATTTTAAGAGACGTAGTCATATCCTGCAACAGATTATTGAGTTCTGTCATATAGCCGTGCTTTCCTTCACTAAGAACTACTAAATCCACCTTTACTTCATTTATACGCAAGTATTCATAAACTTTAAATACATCTTTCATTATCTCCAAGGCTTCACTAGATGTAACCCTAAATAAAAGAATAGGATTATCACCTGAAATACCAAATCTCCATAAGTCTTTTTGAGTTTTCCAATTTCGTCTAATGTTTTCTAAGGGGCCACGATAATACCGGGAAGAATAAAATATTGGTGCAACTAAATCCTGGCAAGCATTAAGCTGTGAGCTTGTCATATCCAAATACTTAAGTTCAAGAATACTTTGTAATCTAAACTTTTCATTCATCTCTTCAATCCACGCTACCTCATCCAATTCTTTACCTAGGCTTTTTGCTTCAACTACATTTGTACAAACGCCTGTAATAAAGTAAACACTGACTTTACCGAATGCCGGCAGTACTACTCTTGCCCTTAAACTAATAATTGGATTATCAGAAAAAATAGTATTGTTGGAAAATGGCATACTGTCTAAAACCGCCACGGGACTTTGCACAGTATTATTACGCCCCAGAAATCTTAACCGATCATTTTCATATTCAACCTTTTGCAGAAAATCCGTGTTTGCATTAATCATATGTAGTACATATGGTTTTGGCTCACTAACACTTCCACGCCTTTTGGCGAGGAACATATTGTTTTCTTCTAAAAAATCACTTTCTATAAAAAGTTTATTAAAAGCCGGATGGGCAAGCTCCGCTCTAAAATCGTTAGCAACTATATCCAAATAGCTGGTTAATTCTATAACTTTAGGTTTTGCGCTATGATTTGTCAAAGTTACTTTTCTTATTTCCAAATCATAGTCCGGTGAAAGACTTACTACTGTATGAGTACTGATATCGCCATCTCTTCGCTTAAATTCCGCTTGATGCAGAGAAAATATAACCTGATATTCGTCTGGTTCTTTTTTAGTAGGATTGTAGGTATTACTCCAAATTTCGCTTGTTTCAACATCTTTAAGAAAAATGTAATTGCCTGTGTTGGCATAAATATCCGGCCTCCATCTGTAAATCATCGTATCTTTATATTTGCTAAACCCATCACCATCAGATGTTAATAAAATAGAATAATTGTCATTTGAAAGAAAATGAGCTACAGGCATTTCCGGCGCCACTTTATTAACATACCTACTTTCCGGAATTTCATATGGTTTATCTATTTCTTTGAAGTGAACGTTATATCCTTTCTTAGGAATGTTCACAAAATACGAACCTCTTTTTTCTTCAAGAAGCGTAGCAACAGATTGTATAATCGGTTCCTTATGAAATCTTTTTTGCATAATTCCATTATTCAAATAATTATTTATTGCCACTAAAATCATACCTTGATGATGTGCCATAAAAGATTTAACAATTGAAAAAGGTGTAAGCGTAACCGGATTTGGTCCATTAAAATCTATGGCTTCATAATAACCATAGGAACCTACGCACCCAAGTTCAGCTAATTTTTTAAGATTAACCATACACTCTTCGTCAGCATAACTAAGTGCAAGCATAGTTGCATAAGGTGCAACCACCAAATTTTCGTTACCTAAAGATGTTTGTAAGCGCAAACTATGAACACCAAATGCTCTATACTGATAGTTACCATCTTGATCGAATTGATAATACTGGGATTCTGATATACCCCAACAAGGTATTGCTCTTTTTTGAGCAAAAGCAATATTTTCTGCAACAACAGCTCTCGCTGTCTCTACAAATACTGACCCCTCATATTCCGGCAATACTAAACTAGGCATTAGGTACTCAAACATTGTGCCACTCCAAGAAACAAAACACGGCGTCCCCTTAATCAAGGTCAAAGGCCTGCCTAATTTTGACCAATGCTTTAGTGGAACGGTATTTTGGGCAATATTCAAAACACTTGTTAAAAGGCATTCCGAAGCTATTAAATCGTAACAGCCTTCATCTAGGCTTTTAGACGAAACGTGATACCCAATATGAAATAAGCCACGTTTCCTATTGTATAGAAATCGAAAGTCAGCATTGGCCACAATTTTATCTATTGCTTCAGTAATTTCAGCTATTTTTTTCTCCAAATCCTGTGCATAAATATTTCCTGCTAATGCCTGCTCTTTAAGGCTGGGACAAGCTGTAACGGAATAGTCCTTAAGCCCCAATTTTTTCTCTTCTTCGAGTAAGGCATTAATGCTTTTTAACAATTCCCCGGCAAAAACCTTTTCCTGATTGGCTTTGACCTGTTTTTTTTCTAACAACTTTTGTTCATTCTTAATAGCAGTGACAAAATCCCCCACTGTTTTATAGCTTTCTTGCAACTGCTGCTCTTCTTTACAAAGCTTGCCAAGTTCTCTTAGTCCCTCTATTTGTACTTCAGAAAACAACGGATTTTCCGCACAAGTTAGTAGTCCATTCTTTACCGTAAGTAGATGCCCTAAAAAATTCCCACTATCTACTGTAGATATATATTGTGGTCCTAACACCTCTAATGTTTTTATGTTATACCAATTAAAAAGATGCCCTTTCCATTTGGGTAACTTAGCAATAGATTTTAATATTCTCTCTACATTAAAAACAGTTGCCGTCAATGTTTCAAAGCCTAAGTCCCTAGCAGATATTACCGCTAACATTTGCAATCCGATATTAGTAGGAGATGTTTTTTCTGTAATCTTTTCTTTGGGCTCTTTTTGATAATTATCCGGGCACAGCCAATTATTCTCACCTGAAGAAAAATCTTTGAAAAACTGCCAGGTCTTACGGGCTATTATATGCAGCTCTTGTTTATTACTTTCAGGAATCGCCGGTCTATTACCGCCTCTTATTTCTCCAATATAGTAAGCTAAAAGATAAGAACTACTCCAACTAATTGCCAATACAATAACCAATAACTTTTCAATACTACTTGTTTGAACAAAAAATAATACCATAAGAATAAATATGGACGGAATAAGAGAAATTCGCATGCTGCGGTAATATGCTTCTTTTGTTCTTCTAGTTGTTTTTTCTGTTATTGCCGCCGTGTTCCAATTAAGTAAATGCCGTTTGCTTATGTATAGACGATATATCGTACGCACTATTGCGTCAGCAATAACAAAAACCATATATGGCAGAAAAGCCAACTCAAAAAAACTGCGTTGACACAAAAGAATAATTTCTCCGAAAAAATCTTTGTAAACTAGCGTTGCTTTCGGGCTAAGCAACTTATATAATGCAGTTTCAAAAATTAAAAACAACAAATTAAGTGCATCCGGCAAAAATACTATTATAAGTCCAAAATAATAAAAATTTGGTAATAAAGTCAAGCTGAATATTATTACAAGGAGTTTAAACAAAGGCGTCAAGCTGCTAAGCATATTTCCTAATATTTTCCACTTTGATAATTTTGACAAACTTGTACTTTTAAAAAGCCAAGGTAATAACTGCCAGTCTCCTCTAATCCACCTATGTTCTCTCTTAGCATAGGAAAGAAGGTTTTTAGGGTAGTCTTCCATTATCTTTGTTTGACTGGAAAAAGCTGTTTTCACAAAACAACTCTCTAGCAAATCATGACTTAATACACTATTTGCCGGAAATTTGTTATGTAGGATACCATGAAATGCACTTATTGCATATATACCCTTTCCCACAAATATACCTGCTCCAAATACATCCTGATATATATCAAATATAGCCCGTGCATATGGATCAAGACCTTGCTTACCACTGAAAATTTGCGAAAATAAACTGTTATTAGCCCTAGCAATATGATTGCTTACGGATGGTTGAATTATGCCATAACCTGCTGCCACACTACTTCCAGCGAAATCCATTTCAGGTCGGTTAAGTGGATGATGAATTATACCAACTAGCTTAGCACCGGTGTTTTTTAATAAATCAGAATCAGCATCTAATGTAATAATATATTTAAACGTATTTAAAATACCCTCATCGCATATTTTTTTTACGTAACTTGTATGCTTATCGCCACTAAGTAAACTATTAAACTCCTCCAGTTTCCCTCTTTTACGCTCCCAACCCATATAGCAATTTTCTGCTGCATTCCAGACTCTACCACGAATAAAAAGTGAAAAGCGCCTATAAACGGAAGGATAAAGGTAATTAAGTTTATTTATACCATTAGTCAGTTCTTCTTCTATAATTTTATCAGATTGCAAATTGATAGTATTTGCATCAGCAAAATCTACTAATAAGGCAAAACAAAGATTGTCTTGGCGATTACCCAGATACTGTTTAAGTAATTTAGAAACACTTTCAACGGCTTGTTCTTTTGTGAAAACAATTATTGGCATTACCACAAATGTCCTAGCACTATTAGGAATAGTATCCTGAAAATTCATAGCAGGCAGTGTTCCAACAGTAATCGTTTTTGCAAATATTCTATTGGACAACTCAATTGCTAGACCACAAAACAGAAATGCTGCTGAAAAGAAAAAAGGAATCGAACCGTATATACCACCTAATATATGCACGCTTTGTGTAAAATATGTCAAAATACAAATTAATAATATGAAAATTATGGCAACCGAAAGAAAGTACGCTGTTCCTCTAATATTATATTTTCTTTGCATGGGTTTAGGTATATTTTTATTCAATACTTTAGCCCTGAAAATATTATATCCAGGTCCTATCAAGTATGTGCCTACGTGATTTGCACAACGCAAATTTGGTATATTTGCATTGGCCAGTTCCAGGCAAACTCCAGCAACTAAAGCCTCGTCCAAGTTTCTTTTCACTGTCAACTTTTCTATAACTGCCCTATAAGTTCCCCGACTTTCCGCATCCATTTTCGCATATACACCAGCCGGATCTTTCCTTAATATATCCTCTAATATGGAAAGCTGCTCAAATAGTTCTTCACCGTCCATTTCATAGGTTTTCCTCAGACTTATGAGCAATTCACGTATTCTAGCTTCAAGGCTGGATTCAAACTTTCCCTCCTGCTGAAATAAATCTGATGGTTTTAAAAACTTACAGTTATGCTGACAATGGTATTCTAAATATTTCTGTATTGAGGCTTCGTCAAAAGACATATTTTTTAATAAAAAAATTACCTGTGAATGAAATGAGACATTTTCATCGTCTTCAATTGCTATTTCCTTCAGAAGATGCTCTATACTGGTTTTATTTGGATTTTGTGAAAAACCTTTTTTTACAAAATCATCTGCTTTAGCTTTTATATTCGTTACCCAGATTATATCTTTTGCTACAACAATAATGTGTTCTAAAAGACTATGACTAAGCATTTCAGGTAGAGCCCACAATTCTGCTGCCGTAAGCATAGTTCCTTTTTGGTAAGCCTTTAACAAAGTTAAGATATTTTTTTCATCTAAACGCCCTGCCGAAAGCTCCACTATTTCTCTAGCTACAACATAAATTCTAGGATAACCGCGAAATTCTCCGTCTTGAAGTATGGGCAGAGGTCTATGTCCTATTCCGGTATCACTGACCTTTTCCAATTCCCTATATATCATCTGAAAATTATCAACAAGCCAACGTGATGCTGGTATCAAGCCTATAAATTCTTTTCTTACTTCAGAAAGTTTAGCCCGAATTCTATTAAAACTATGATATAAAACTCGATTACGATACATTACAAGAAAATTATAATTTCCCCATTTAACATTTTTTTGCATGCCAGAAAGATGCAGCATACTCTGCTGCATCTCATCTATTCCGAGAACCTCTTTATTTTTTACTGTCCGTTCGGAAAGAGATATTTTTTTTATCCGAATAATCCTGTAGTTAAAAAATAAAAAAACAACAATAAAAATTGCAATCAGTGCTCCAATGCCAAAATAGGCACTTGTCATAAATTTTTGAAGCTCTCCCAACCAATTCTCAAACATTTTCTACCTCCATTCATCCACAGGTCCGCATACATAACACTACTATAGTTTCGGTTCCAGCCTTTAATGAGGCAATAGGAATAAATTTTATGGTTAAAAATAATGATGAGGTAATTAAATTGGTAATTTAACCGGCCGTCATAATTCACAAGCAAGTTAAAACACTTTTCATTTTACATTGTTCTTATTAGCGAAATGATTCTTATAAATTAATTTTATCACAGATTAGTGTAAATAAAAAATGTTTTACATACGTTAAGAATCTGCCGTTAGTGTCAAGTAAACGTTGGCAATTTTTTTCATCCAGAATGCCCTTTAGTATCCTGCTAAGCCAAAAAGCTTTTTGCTTTCACCTCTAAGAGCTCCGTCCAGTGCAATAAAATGTCCGCTTACAGGATAGTTGTAGCCTTTTCCCAGAGTTTTCGTAGCCTGCTTAGCGCTTAAAATCTCTTTCTGTATATCTACTATCTTATCTGTCTCAAAAATCTTGTAATGTAATTTTTCTGTTACCTCGTTTAGCCTGCCGCTACATTTCTTGGCCAAGATTTTTGCCATATTGTTACCGCCAGAGACACTCCAGTTGGTATGGTTGTGTTTCATGCGTTTGGCTATCACGCTCCAAATATGGTTTTCCATTGTTCCCATGTTTTTGTAAACTAAGCCGTCAGGGTTCTTGGGAAGCTCAATGCCTTGTTCTTGGTATGACAAGAGTCCCGCTCTGTTTCCTGTGAAATACTTAAGTAGCTTCTCAGCCTGCGATGCCTCTTCATCATCAGGCAGACTATCCCTATACATTTCCAGATATGCCAGAAGATCATTAACTTTCTTTGCTTTTAGGTATCCGTGAATCTTTTGTCTTACATCCTTGTAGGGCACAAGTTCTTTTATTGCCTTGTTCCTGTGAAAAGGATCAAGCTGGAAATGCGTGTCCTTGTCTTTGACGTTCTTAATCCAGGGAGCACCGTCACCATTTAGCACTCTTACTTGTGTTTCATCAAGATTGTACGTCTCAGCTATTGCAGCCTCTCGGTATTCCTGAAAATCTTTGTTGCTGGAGAATCCGGCTACGACCACCTTGCCGTCTAATTCGTAACGATTGCTTCCTGTTTCCTTCCAGCCATCATAGGCAATGCCCACTTTAATCTCGCTTTTGCGCCTATGCCTGCGGTCCTCTCCTTGAAGGCTGACGTGTACTCCGTCCGTTTCCTCAAAAAGAACCGGTGCTTCTTTGGATCCGCGCACTTGCCCCTGCTTGTGGGCGCAGACTAGCTGCTGCTCATCCTTGCTTACCTGCTGCCCTAGAGTCTGTATGACGTTCCATACTCCCATTGCGCTGATGCATTGCCCCGTCATGGCAGATACTTTCTCTGCGCAGCTGCGGTAAGACAATTCGGTAATTCCGGCTACCAACTGCTCTGCCATATTTTGTGAAATTAACCCTACGTTGTTTATGGAAAGCATTTCGTCCAAAAGAAATACGAATTTCTTTAACCCGTCTTCACCAGTAGTTTCATAAACATTGCGGGAATACTCCACTTCACCAAATAAAGTTTTAACGGAAGTTTTGCGTCCACCCTTATTCCGGTAAGCCTTCTTGTCCCTTTCCTGCATCAGCTTACAATCGTAGCTTTCCAGAAATGTTTTGGTATATTCCCGGCACACCCTGCATGCCTCTTGAAAAATTTTTATCTCAAAGTCCTTGAATGTTAAACCCTTTTCGTTTACGATAGTATTAATCATACGATAACCTCCTTATTGGGTTTGGTCGCTTTAATAATAAGGCTATCTGTATGATAAGGGAAGAGGGTTTCGATCCTTTTCCCTTTATTTTTTGCCAATTATAATTTTACACTAAGAACACTGCCTCAATTCTTACTTGAGACAGTGTTTTAAATTTGATTATATCTTATTTTGCACCAAGAAACGCACCAAACAATATACTGCCTATTACTAGCACTATACCACCACCAAGACGCGAAGATAATTGTGCATAAGCCATAAGCCCCATTCTCTTGGAAGCTCCAAGTACTGCCAGATCCCCTGAACCACCACGATTAGCCATGCAAAGGCCGGCTGTAATAGCAGCATCAACGGGATAGAAACCAACCCATTTACCAACAATAGCCGATCCAAAAATTGCCCCCAGTACGATAAGTAGAGCAATTACTACATTTTCAAGATTGATTGCGGCAAGAAGCTCGTTAATGTTAGTATCAACTCCAACACCTACCATGATAATAAGTATCATGTTTGTGGTCATAAATGATTGCAGTCTCTTAGCTGCAGCTTTAGTACTCTCAGGAACAATACCTAAAGCCGCAACTATTGCGACAAAGACAATCATATAAGCAAAGGGGTGAATAGCAACACCAAATATTTTTGGCAAAATGGCTTTGGCAAATAAACGACCCAAAGCATACAAACCCAATGTTAAGAAAAATGCGCCCCCCAAATCTTTTAAACTAGGAATAACATCTTTGCCTGTGCTTTCTTCTTCAAACTCTTTTTTCATAAGCGTAGTGCCATCGCCAGTCCAAGAAGGTTTCATTTTACCTACTTTATTCAGCAAAGCCGCTGTGAAAATAGCGAAAATATTAGCTATCGTCAAAATAGTAATAGCAAAAGTATAGTAATGCGCAGCTTTGTCGCCTGTCACCGATTCGTAAATCTGGCTAAGAGGAACCGCTCCTGCCCCGTTGCCACCTCCCATAATGGGAAGAACATAGTTCAAAAGAATAAGTTTTGGTGAAATACCAAACAAAAATCCTCCAATAATGCCTAGGATTGCAGACCCAATCAAGCCCCCAAAAATGGCTGGGATGTAGCCTGCAAATGATCTTATAAGCAATTTGCGTTCTAGGGCTAGAATAGAACCTGTAATCAAGAAAATAATGAATAATGTCAAGAAATCCACTTTACTACCCATAACGATAGAACCAATAGAATCAGCATATTTCTTTGGAATAATATGGTAAGTAAACAACACTGCAGAAACCAAAAAGGTTAAGACAAGGCCGCCACCAACATAATCATTCCAAATAGGAACTCTCTCACCAATTTCATTACAAATAATACCAATAGCCAACATCAACGCAAATGCACCTGCTAAATCAGTTGTTAGGGATCCTGTGGCAGCTGCTGCCAGTATAACAAACATTACCGCACCGCAAAGCCACCATTTTAAACCGAAGGGTGTAAATTCTTTCTTTCCTTCTGCCATAATAAGCCTCCTCACTGAATTTAAATTAACCTTCTACAAAATAGGCAGAAATTTTATTCAAGAGGTAAATCCCTGCCTATACACGCCAACACTAACTTCTTAGGCTAAAACATATTTTGCCGGTTTGCGTACAACATCAATAATTGTTCCGTCCCGATATTCAACCAAAGCAACTACTTTATCTTCAAATTTTGTATCTTCCGGCTTGCCTGCTAAGGCATAAGCCTCATCACGCAATCCTTCGATTGTATACCTCTTTAGAGGACAGTTTTTCAGAGCTTCAATTAAATCCTGTCTTCTAGGGTTTACAGCATAACCTACTTCTGTTACGAAAATATCTACTGTTTCTCCCGGAGTTGTTACCGTCAATACTCTATCCCTTACTGACGACAGTCTACCTTTACGAACTAGCGGAGCCATAACTACAGTACATTTGCTACCTGCAGCCGCATCAACATGGCCACCGGGTGCACCACGCACAACACCGTCGACACCAGTAATTACATTAACGTTAAAATCAATATCAATATCCAAAGCTCCCAGCATTACATATTCTAAACGGTTTACATAGGCTCCTTTATTAAATGGATCTGCATATTCTGATGTGGTAATTTCAAAATGACCCGGTGTTTTATGTACAGATTCCACAGAGGCAAAATCAAAATCTTGAGAATCCATAATAGCCCCTATAAAGCCTTCCTTCAACAAATCAATCATAGGTTTTGTGCATCCACCTACTGTAAATCCTATTTTTATTCCAGCCTCTTCTAACATGGGGCGCAAGAACCTTGTTACAGCAAGAGAAGGTCCGCCACCACCTGTTTGAAAAGAAAATCCGTCTTTAAAATATGGTGTATGTTTCATGATAAGCGCAGCGTTTTCAGCCAAAATTAATTCCCTAGGATTTTCAGTCATGCGCATTGTGTGATTAGCAATTTTTTCCGAGTCGCCAATTTTATCAACCACAACAACATAATCAACATCACTGCAACTAATACTAGCAGGTACGTTGGGGAATGGCACTAATGTGTCTGTAACAATTACAACCCTATCTGCATACCTTGCATCTACTTCACCATAAGAAAGAACTCCACAATCGGAAATGCCACCTTGTCCGCGAGCATTACCATAATCGTCACTTGTCGGGGCCCCAAGGAATGCTACATCTATATGAACTGCACCGGACGCAATTGCGGCTGCTCTGCCACCATGTGAACGTATATAAGCTACATTCTTCAATTTTCCATCAGAAATCGCCTTGCCTACCTTGCCACGCAAGCCACTAGAAGAAATGCCTGTGATAACTCCACTTTCCATCAAAGGAACCAAAGCATCGTGTGCTGTTCCTAAAGATGTTGCACACACCATTATATCCTTAATACCCAATTCGGCGATTGCCTGCATAACCATGCAAACTACATAATCTCCATCGCGAAAATGATGATGAAAAGAAACCGTCATACCATCTTTTAACCCGCAAGCCATAATGGCAGCTTTTAAATCAGGAAGCACTTTAGTATGGTTAGGATCACTTACTCCTACTGTTTTACTAGCTACTTTATGATAAACATTCTTGTCAAAAGCAAACGCTCCTTGGAAAACCTGTTTACCTTCCTTAAGAAATTCATCGGGAATCTCCCGTCCCACTTTGTTCTTCATAAATGTCATTCCCCCTTGTAAGCGCCTGCAGCTTCTGCAAGTGCCATAATACGTTTTGCGCCTTCAAGCATAGCAACATCAATCATATCTTCCCCTACCATAAACACGCCAACGCCCTCTTTTGCTTCATTGCTCAACTTGCTTATAATCTTTTGAGCCTTTTCAATTTCTTGCGCTGTAGGTGTAAACACTTTATGGATAATAGGAATCTGGGACGGATGAATAACTGATTTACCATCAAAGCCCATGTCATAAATAAGCTGAGTATCTCTCTCTAATCCTTCATAATCTTTTACTTTAGTATGCACGGTATCATAACACTGAACACCGGCAGCTCTAGCTGCCAATACCAATTGTGCTCTGGCGGCATAAAGTTCTGCACCGTCGTCGCGACGACGTGCATGCATAGAACGCATGAAGTCTCCCGCTCCAATGGAAATGCCGAAAATTCTCTCAGAAGCCATGCTTAATTCATAGGCATTGCGTACCCCAAGAGGAGTCTCAATAGCAACCTGCAAAAGAGTACTGCCAATAGGTCTATTAAATTCTTTTTCAGCGTTTATAACTTGTTCCTCAACAATTTCCACATCGTGTGGTGTTTCGCACTTTGGTATACGTATTCCATCACAACCTGCAGCAACTGAGGCTCTTATATCCTCTTTCCAAAAAGGCGTGTCCGCACCATTAATGCGTACCAGACGCTCAATCCCCTTATAGTCAACATATTTTAAAACATGATATAAGGCAACTCTAGCACTGTCTTTTTCGCTTACAGCTACCGCATCTTCAAGATCAAAAATAATAGAATCTGGGGCATATATATAAGCATCTCTTATAGATCCTGCTCTTTGAGTACTTAAAAACATCATTGTACGTCTTAAACGATTTTTACTACTCATTATAAATCCCCCCATGGTAAGTTCTCTTTCATATCTGCCGCACGAAATATAGCTGTCACTAATCTCGCACGTATTGTTTGATCTACAGCACCTTTGTCCTTAACAATGACTTTGGCATCTGTAACATTTAATCTAGTAAGTGTTTCTAAAACTGTTTTTTTAATAGAACTACCATACTGGCTTAAGACTTTGCTATTAATTTCTAGTTCCAACGTTCCCTGTCCGGGGGCTACTTCTACAAGAACATCACCTGAATCTTCTGTACCACCTACAGCGGCATGACTTAACTGCATTTTAACACCCTCCCTTTCACCTTATGTTTTTAAAATCCATACCCGTGCTGAAAAGTCAGACTTTTCTTACTTTTATTATGAATTCGTGGCAATTATAAGTCAAACAGATAAATTTGATATATAATATAAGTAAAATCTTATACACATGGGAATGAGGCGTTGATTATGAACTTGCGACAAGCAAAATACATGGTTACGATTTACAAAGAAGGACAAATTTCCTTAGCTGCAAAAAAACTTTTTATATCACAGTCTGCTTTAAGTCAAATTGTACAGAATATCGAAAAAGAGCTTGGGGCGACTTTGTTTAAACGCACAACTCCCATTACATTAACCAGCGCTGGAATTATTTATATTAAAACAGTACAAAAAATGCTAATGTTAGAAGAAGGTATGGAACGCGAAATGGAGGAAATTACCGTTGAATGCAGCGGTACTTTGCGAATAGGGTTTCCTACTACTTATGCAAAAATATTTCTACCTACACTTTTCCCTCTTTATCGCAAAAACTTTCCTAATGTAAATTTAGAAATCATACGAGATGGGTCTGCCTCCATGCCCGGACACATTAATGCCGGTGATGTTGACATGGCTTTTATGGCCTCTAATAAGGCTGCTCCTGAAGAGCTACATAGCATTGTTCTGCGCACTGAAAAGATTTTACTGTTTGCCGCACCAACAACAAAACTAGCTAGACGTATAAAATCCCACACACCTATAAAAATTATGGAAGCTAAGGATGAAGAATTTGTCACCTTGAACCCAGGTCATGGTCTTCGAGCTTTGCAAGACAATATTTTCGCCGATAAAGGGATTTCCCCAAAAATACTTATAAATGTAGATGATTGTCTTTTAGCTGTGCAACTAGCAGCAAAAAGCAATGCGGTAGTACTTTTTCCCGACACCTTTCTCAATAGTGAATTAGAAAACTCTCCACTATTCCCCTACTACCCTTTAGAAGACGAACGATATCTCCGTAAATACTATCTATGTTGGAGCAAAGACTTATATGTACCAAATTACATGTACGGATTTATTGAACTAGTAAAAAGTATTTTCCCCGAAAACAATGAATGCACTCCCCAAAACAAAAAACCTAACAGCCTTATATAGCGCATTTTGTAAAAAACACCACCATGCAACTCTTTTTCAAGAGTTGCATGGTGGTGTTTCCACTTTATAATATAAAAACTTATCTGTTTTCCTTAGGCCATTATAATAACTTGGTCACCGCTGCTAACACCACTGGCATTAGCTTCGTCCGTATCAATATGGCACTCATCCGCATGTTTTTCGCCTGTTCTTACTAATACATTATTAAAAACAGTTTCCCGCTCTCCCTTGGTTCTCACCGAAACAACATCTCCCTCAATAAGGCCGTATTTAGCAGCAGTTTCAGGACACAGATGAAGATGCCTGGCTGCCACTATAATACCGCGCTCAATATTAACTTGTCCTGCCGGACCTATGAGCACTCCTCCGGGCGTTCCCTCTATGTCTCCGGAAATCCTTATAGGAGGCGTTAAACCAACTGTTCTGGCATCAGTAAGGGAAAGCTCGATCTGCGTTTCCTTGCGCAAGGGTCCTATAACCCTAAGCTTCATCATCATGCCTTTTTCTGTAAGCAGTGTAACCTGCTCTTCCGCCGCAAACTGTCCCGGCTGCGTTATGCTTTTTTTAATATGCAGTATCGCGTCGGCACCGAACAATTTTGCCATATCCTTTTTGCAAAGATGCAGATGCCGGGCAGATACCCCTAACCCTATTGAAAACTCCACATAAATCGCTCCTTCTCCTGCCACCGTACTAAGCTAGGCAACCAGTCACAAAAATACTATGTTCTGGCAGATACGCTCTGTCTCTTCCGCTATGACCAATTCCTCGTTGGTGGGTATGACCAATAATTTTACCGGACAGCCGTCCTTGCTTATCTCCCTTATACCGTCACGAACAGCATTCTTTTCTTTGTCCAGGCTAGCACCCGTAAAGCCTAAGTTTTCGCAGATTTTCTCTCTAATCACGGGAGAATTTTCTCCCAGCCCCGCCGTGAAGATAACCGCATCCAGTCCTCCCATGGCAACGGCATAAGCACCTATATACTTACTGACCCGGTAGGCAAAGATATCCATGGCAAGGCTTGCTCTTTCATCGCCGTTGCCTGATGCTTTTTCCAGATCCCGAAAATCACTGGACAGCCCCGATATACCCAGCACTCCCGACTTGTTATTAAGATATTGGTAGACCTGCTTTCCCGTCATATCCTCTTTGTCCATTATAAAGGGGATGATGGCAGGATCAACCTCTCCGCACCTAGTTCCCATTACAAGGCCCTCCAAAGGCGTGAACCCCATACTGGTGTCTATTGATTTCCCGTGCTTGACTGCTGCCACGCTTGCACCGTTTCCCAGGTGGCAAGTTACAAGGCGCAGTTCTGCCAATTCCTTTCCCAAATATTTTGCGGCCGTTCCCGACACATACTTGTGGGAAATGCCGTGAAAACCATATTTTCTTAGGCCATACTTTATGTATAACTCATAAGGCAAGCCGTAAAGGTAGGCTTTGGCCGGTATGGTTTGGTGAAAGGCCGTGTCGAAAACAGCCACATGGGGGGCATTAGGCATAAGCGTCATGCAGGCCTTGATCCCCGCCAGGTTCGCCGGATTATGCAGCGGCGCCATGGGTATGCACTTTTTTATGTCTTCTATGACCTGCTCATTAATGAGCACCGACTCATGAAACTTTTCACCGCCGTGCACCACCCTGTGTCCGAAGGCTGTTATCTCGGACAGGTCTTTTATTACCCCGTAGTCCTTGTGGACCAGGGCGTCAAGGACCATTTGTATGCCCTCTGTGTGATTGGCCACAGGCCTTTTTATTTCTATGGCGTAGTCATAAACAGAATAATGTTTTAAAAAACTTCCTGCGGTGCCTATTCTTTCCAAAAGACCTTTTGCTATAACCTTTTTAGCTTCACTGTCTATGAGCTGATACTTTATTGAGGAACTCCCACAATTCAAAACAAATATTTTCAAGTTTCCACCACCTTAAAAATTATTAACAGCTTGACTCGTAATATTAAAAAAGCACTGCCATAATAAACTTAGCCTGGAATTAATGCTGTCATTGTTTCTGGCTGTTTTTTTCTGCCAGAACGGCCTTCGTAAGCTCAGGTAGTATCTTCTTAAAGTCACCCACTATACCCACATCGGCCACATTGAAGATAGGAGCCATCCCGTCTTTGTTAATAGCTATTATGTAGTCTGAGTCTTCCATGCCTGCCACATGCTGTATGGCCCCGGAGATGCCTACAGCGAAGTAAAGCCCGGGCCTTACCGTCTTACCGGTCTGACCTACCTGCTCGTCTTTTTCCAACCAACCGCTGTCGACTGCCGCACGCGAGCCTGACACGGTTCCTCCTACCGCTTCTGCCAGATCGTAGAGGTACTTGAAGTTTTCTTTGCCTCCTACTCCGCGCCCTCCTGATACAAGTATCTTGGCATCTTGTATATCTATTTTATGAGCTATATGTTTAACCACGTTTTGAACTTCCACGCAGCAGTGGTTCTTTTTTAGGCCCGCATCGAAAAGCACTATCTCACCCTGCGCTTCTTTATCCCGCAGACGTTTAACCATTACGCCCGGGCGCACCGTTGCCATCTGGGGTCTGTAGTCCGGACACTCGATGGTTGCCATGAGGTTCCCTCCGAATGCAGGGCGCGTCATGAGCAGCTCTTGCTTTTCTTTATCCACGTCCAAAGCTGTACAGTCCGCCGTAAGGCCGGTGTGTAAACGTGCTGCTACCCTTGGTGCCAGATCCCTGCCGATGGCAGTTGCCCCCATAAGAAGTATTTCCGGATTGTATTTTCTTACTGCAGCCGCAACCGCCTGGGTGTACGGTTCTACCGTGTACGTTTCCAATTCCTCGTCGTCTATTACTATTACCCGGTCTGCCCCATACTCCACAAGGCTCTGCGCCAGTTGCTTTATACCGCTTCCCACAAGCACCGCGCTTACCTCTGTGCCAAGCTCACCGGCTATTTCTTTAGCCTTGCCTATAAGCTCGTATGATACGTTTGTAATCGTCTTATCCACCTGCTGGGCGAAGACGAATACGCCGTGAGATTCTTTAACCATGTTCATTCACCACTTTCTCGCCATCACAGGATGTATTTTTCTTTCAACTTGTCCATAATGAACTGCACTGACTCGTCAACGCCTCTTTCAATTTTCATCCCTGCTGCCTTGACAGTTTTGGGGAAAGATTTGACTACTTTTGTAGGCGAGCCCTTAAGCCCTATGTTTTCGTCTTCTACCGGCAAATCCGCACGTGTCCAGGTGGTTATTTCTTTTTCCCTGTAGGCGTCGAAGATACCGCCCGGCGTCATATACCGCGGCGTGTTCAACTCCGCCAGTGCCGTGATGAGGCAGGGCGTATTCACCTTTACTTCGTGGTAACGGTCTTCGAATTCTCTTTTTACCAGGAGGTGGTCTCCGCAATTTTCAATGGCTGCCGCATAGCTTACATTTGGTATATTTAGATGCTCGGCCATTTCCGGCCCTACCTGCGCCGTATCTCCGTCTATTGCCTGGCGGCCCGTAAAGATAATGTCATACCCAAGCCTCCCGCAGGCGGCTGCAAGGGTGCAGGAAGTGGCCCAGGTGTCCGCTCCGCCAAAAGCCCTGTCGGTTATGAGCACCGCGTCGTCCGCGCCCATGGCCAAAGCTTCCCGCAATACGTCGGCAGCCTGGGGCGGCCCCATGGTTATTACCGTAACTTCAGCCCCACTGCTGTCCTTGAGCCTTAATGCAGCTTCCAGGCCGGCCTTGTCGTCAGGGTTCATTATGCTTGGCACCCCTTCACGGATAAGCGTGCCTTTAACTGGGTCCAGGCGCACTTCCGTGGTATCCGGTACCTGTTTCACACATACTATGATTCTCATGCTTTCATCCCTCCGGTATCTTTAAGTCTTTATTTCAGCAGGTTGCCGGAGATAACCATCTTCATTACCTCGGACGTGCCTTCGTAGATTTCAGTAATCTTGGCATCGCGCATCATGCGTTCTACTTCGTATTCCCTTATGTAGCCGTAGCCGCCATGCAGCTGTACTGCTCTGTCCGTTACATATTCTGCTACCCTTGAGGCTTTGAGTTTGGCCATGGCTGCGTCTATTGAGAATTTTTGCTTGGCATCTTTGGCCGTGGCTGCTTTATACACCAGGCAGCGTGCCGCTTCTACTTCGGTTGCCATGTCGGCCAGCGTGAACTGCGTGTTCTGGAATCCTGCTATGGCCCGCCCGAATTGCTTGCGTTCCTTGACATAAGACACCGTGCGCTCCAAGGCTCCTGCGGCGATGCCCAGTGCCTGGGCTGCTATGCCTATGCGTCCTCCGTCCAAGGTGCTCATGGCGATGCCAAAGCCTTTGCCTTCCCTGCCCACAAGGTTCTCTTTGGGAATCCTGCAGTCTGAAAAAATAAGCTCGTTAGTGGCTGAACCGCAGATGCCCATCTTTTTCTCCGGTGTGCCGAAAGTAAAGCCCGGGGTGTCTTTTTCCACTATGAAGCAGGAAATTCCCTTCGTACCTGCCGAGGCGTCCGTCATGGCGAAAACTGCGTAGACGTCTGCTTCCCCCGCATTGGTAATGAATATCTTGCTGCCGTTTAGAACATACTCTTCCCCGTCCTGCACGGCCTTGGTCTGCTGACCTGAAGCGTCGGTTCCCGCTCCCGGCTCTGTGAGCCCGAAGGCTCCCAGTTTCTTGCCGGAGGCTAAAGGGGCCAGGTATTTTTGTTTTTGTTCTTCAGTTCCATGCTTGTAGATTAGGTCTGCGCACAAAGAGGTATGCGCGGAAACTATGACTCCCGTAGTCGCGCATACCTTGCTCAGTTCTTCAACGCAAAGGACATAGGTTAATGTGTCACAGCCCTGCCCGCCATAAGCTTTGGGAAAGGGGATCCCCATGAAGCCAAACTTCTGCATCTTTTCTACCGTTTCCCTGGGAAAACGATGCTGTTCGTCTATCTCCTGCGCCAGCGGCTTTACTTCTTTTTCCGCAAAGTCTTTAAACAGCTGTTGGGCTGCCTTATATTCTTTCTGCAATGTGAAATCCATAATCTGCCTCCCGGTTATTTTTCGTAATTATAGAATCCTGCCTTCGTCTTACGACCCAATCTTCCGGCTCTTACCATCTTGCGCCGCAAAGCATCAGGCGCTCCTTTTCCTGCCAGAACTGCCAAGTACTTGTTTTAACGATTCGTTACTTATTAATGAATTTCTTATCGGCACGCTTTGTCAGAAAGGCGTCCATTCCCTCCAGCTGGTCTTCTGTTTCAAAGCATTGAGCGAATTCTATGGCCTCAATATCCAGAGCATCCTTAATGAGCATTTCTTTTCCGCAGTTGATGGCATATTTGGCATGCTTTACAGCAATAGGAGCATTTCCTACAATGCACCCGGCCATTTCAAGAGCTCTAGTCAGTAAATCTTCCTGCTTGTAAACCGCACTGACCAGGCCTATGCGCAGCGCCTCTTCCGCATCTATTGTCTTGCCCGTATAAATAAGTTCCTTGGCCTTGCTCAAAGAACCTATTACCTTAGCCAGCCGCTGGGTTCCACCAAAACCAGGTATGATACCAAGACTTGTTTCAGGCTGCCCGAAAACAGCGTTCTCGCTGCAGATTCTTATATCACAACTCATGGCAAGCTCATTTCCTCCACCAAGCGCGCAACCATTAACCGCTGCTATAACTGGAACGGGAAACAGCTCTATGCGCCGAAATATCCCGTTCCCGAACTTGGAATATTCTTTGCTTTCCATAAAACTCATTTTATGCATCTCGGCTATGTCTGCTCCTGCCACGAAGGCTTTATTGCCTGCTCCTGTCAAGACCACTACCCGCACCTGGTTGACGTCTATGCTTTTAAATACATTTTCCAGGTCTCTTAGGACTTGCTTATTAAGCGCGTTCAAAGACTTTTCTCTGTCAATTGTTACAACGGCGATCTCGTCACATAGCTCAACCTTAACAAAACTCATGAAATATTTCACCTCCACAGTGATTCACTTTCCTCACTACCACGGCCAAACCATGCCCATCTATATAATAACTAGGCCAGGTTAGGCTTTTGGTATTTTTCTTCGTCTGGCAGGAATACTTTATTGGCTGCCCTTCTAGTATAATTATTCTCCAACATGGCTTTATGAGAAATAAATGCCGGATCATCCATGTATTTAGCCTTATTGGGACAAACTATTATACATGCCTGGCATTTGATGCAGATGCCGATAACTTCAAGGGGATTATCTTCACTAATGGAACCCATGGGGCAAACAGAAGCACACAGTCCGCATCTTATACACTTAGCTTCATCCGTCTTCGGTTTGGCTTTTAAAAATATGGCAGGCCTGCCATCTATTCCCAAGGGTGTATAGTATTCACCTACCACATTAAGTTCGCTGATCTCAACCGGTTTAGGAATAGTCGTCATGTTCTCGATTCTCTTAGCAAGCTTTGTAGCAAAATCTTGCATTTCTTCTCTGTCAGCCACATCAGGACGCTCCGGTGCAATCTTATCAGAAAATACATGGGCAGAAACAAAAGCTGCTCCTGCTATTGTATGAAAGCTGTTTTTTTCCAGTTCCTTTTGCAATTCCATAAGGCAGTCATCGTAATTTCTATTGCCGAATACGGCAACAGGTACCGCTAGAGCACCGTTCCCTTTGGCACAGCGTATATAATACAATAATTTGTTTGGAATCCTTCCTGCATAAACAGGCGTCCCCCATATCACTAAATCATCCTTGGCAAAATTCAACCCTGCTTCTCTATTGTGCGGAAGCGTATAGTCTATTACGTCAATGGTTGTTCCTAGTTTGGCACACAGGATATTTGCTATATGGGTGACAATTCTGGCGGTATTGCCGGTAGGGCTGAAATATACTGCAAATATGTGCTTGATTTTTCCCCCTGAAAGATCGGCATCTGTTTCGCTAAACGTCCTCTCGTTTCTTCCTTGTCCTGTTTGCACAGGTAAGTCCTTATATTCGTTCATGAGCACCACTCCTAAAGCGGCAATTTAAACCTGCCTCTGCATTTTATTTCTTAGAGTAATCGTAAAAACCTTTGCCGGTTTTACGTCCTAGGTATCCTGCTTCCACCATTTTACGCAAAAGTTGCGCCGGGCGATACTTGGGATCACCGTAGCCTGCGTAGAGTACTTCCATAATGGCCAGAACTGTATCATTGCCGATAAGGTCAGCTAAGGCCAAAGGCCCCATGGGGTGCGCGAATCCAAGTTTTGCTACGTTATCAATGTCTTCCGCACTGGCAACGCCTTCCATGAGAGTGAAAATTGCTTCATTAATCATAGGGATCATGATCCTGTTGCCCACAAAGCCTGGAGCATCATTAACCCGTACAGGGTTCTTCCCTACTTTTTCCGCCAAAACCTTAATGGCAGAAAATGTCTCCTCAGAGGTAGCCAGGCCTTTGGTTACTTCCACCAGTTTCATGATCGGTGCCGGATTAAAGAAATGCATGCCTATAAATTTGTCCGGACGTTTGGTAAACGCACCCAGCATGGTTATCGAAACTGATGAAGTATTACTGGCTAAGATGGTATTAGCGGGACAAAGTTCATCTAAGGTTTTAAAAATATCTCTCTTGATGGCAATATTTTCAGTAGCCGCTTCAATGGCAAGATCAACTTCACAATTAGTTTCGTCTAAATCAACCACGCCGCTGATGCGTCCCATGACAGCGTTTTTCTCCTCATCGGTAAGCTTTCCTTTGGCAACGCTGCGGCTCAGATTCTCATCAATATTTTTAATGCCCTTGTCCACAAAGCTTTGCTTGATATCCCGCAGAACTACCGTAATGCCGTTTTGCGCCATGACCTGGGCAATTCCTCCACCCATTTGTCCTGCGCCAATGACCATTACTTTTGAAAACTCCATCCTTCTTCCTCCTAACTTGTTTCCTATCTCTTAAATCCTTCCGCCTGTATTTTTACTGCATATATAGCAGGCCTCATCTATTTTCTCTATGCAAGGAACTCTTTTCGGTTCCCCTGATTTCTTTTTTCATTAAAGGCTTTCTACAATGGTAGCCGTTCCCTGGCCCCCACCGATACATAGTGTGGCAAGCCCCAATTTTTTATTATGTGCCTTTAGAGCATACAGCAGCGTTACCAGGATGCGTGCACCGCTTGCTCCGATTGGATGACCTATTGCGATAGCGCCCCCGTTAACGTTTACTTTAGTTTTATCAAAGTCAAGCTCCCTGCCCACTTCTACGAACTGGGCTGCGAAAGCCTCGTTTGCCTCGATCAGATCCATGTCTTGCATAGTCAGGTTTGCTTTATCCAATGCCTTGCGGGAAGCCGAAATAGGCCCGATTCCCATATATCTGGGATCCACACCTGTAGAAGCATATGATACGATTCGCGCCATAGCTGTAAGGCCCAGTTCTTTAGCCTTATCTGCCGACATTACCACTAGAGCCGCTCCGCCGTCATTAACGCCTGATGCATTACCTGCCGTTACTGTGCCGCCCTTTTTAAATGCAGGCTTTAAGTTAGCTAAGCCCTCCATAGTAGTTCCTTCTCTTGGGAACTCATCAGTATCAAAAACCACTTCGCCTTTTTTCGTCTTAATTGTTACCGGCACGATTTCAGCCTTAAATGCACCATTTTTTATTGCTGCACATGCTTTTGCCTGGGATTCAAAAGCTGCCTGATCTTGCTCCTCGCGTGTAACTCCATACTTTTCTGCAACATTCTCAGAGGTGATACCCATGTGGTAATCATTAAAGGCATCCCATAGGCCGTCTTTTATCATCACATCTGTCAAGGTAGAGTCTCCCATACGAAGCCCCCATCTTGCTTTTGGACTGGTAACAAAAGGAGCGTTGGTCATGCTCTCCATGCCGCCGGCAATTATGATATCCGCATCTCCTGCGCGAATAGCTTGTGCTGCCAGCTCAATGCATTTAAGCCCCGATCCGCAAACCTTGTTGACCGTAAAAGAGGGAACCTCTTCAGGAATACCGGCTAAAATGCTTGCCTGCCTAGCAGGATTCTGACCTAAACCTGCCTGCAAAACGTTGCCAAAAATAACCTCGTCTATTTGTGCAGGATTAATCTTAGCTCTGCCGATTGCCTCCTTAATAACGGCTGCGCCTATTTCTTGTGCCGATAGCCCGGCAAGTCCTCCGTTAAACTTACCTACTGCTGTCCTGACTGCACTCACGATTACTACTTCACGCATAATTTTATCCCCCTGTTTTCTCTAAACGCATATAACTAAATGTTTACAGTAATTTTTTAATATTCTTCGTACTCTCTACATAAATAAGGCGACTTTTAGAAAAAGTTTTTATTTATATTGCTTTTAGAGTCGCCTTAATCATAACTATAATAGTTTTTTTACTTTTCAATACTCACTTGATAGGCAAATAATGCAGCTCCAAGAGCCCCGATATATTGTGTCAAAGGTGTTGTTAGAATTGTATGGCCTAATTCTCCCTCTAAGGCTTTAACCACTCCGAAATTCTGTGCTACCCCACCTGTCATCACGACTTCCGGTACGTCACCTACTCGACGGACCAGACCAATTACACGGTTAGCAATAGAATGATGAATGCCTTCTATAATATCGCATTTATCAGTTCCCATAGACAACTGACTAATCACTTCACTTTCAGCAAAAACAGTACATGTTGAACTTATTGCTACACGCTTCTTGCTCATAGCACCAAGAACAGCAAGCTCTGAAACTTTTACCTCTAAAACTCTAGCCATAACGTCAAGAAAACGACCGGTACCAGCGGCACATTTATCATTCATTTGGAAATTTACCATAACACCGTTTTCGATGTGAAGGACTTTAACATCTTGACCACCAATATCAATAACGGTATGTACATTAGGGAACAAAAATGCTGCTCCCTTAGCATGGCAAGACAGTTCGCTCATTTGCTTACTAGCCAGATTCATTAATGAATTCCTTCCATACCCAGTGGCAAGTATGTATGACATATCCTCTCGTGTTTTATTTGCATTGTGCAAAACCTCATCAATAGCTCTCTGTGGCCCACTGGTACCTGCGCCCACATCGATTAATGATTTTCCTATAATCTCTTTACCATCTTGCAAAATAATACACTTAGATGCTGTAGAACCTACATCAATTCCCATCGTATAAACAGTCATATGTATCCTCCAATTTAAACATTATCTACCTATATTTCATTAATTTTTGCGCAGGTACCCACCAGTTAAACTTATAAGCAATAATCCACATAACAGCTACTATTCCGAAGATACTCCAAGTCAAAACTGATCCTCCAATGGCTGGCATGACACTCATAACAATAGGAGGGATAACCTGCAACCCTATAATTAAAGGTCTATTAAATAAATCTGAAATGCCACTGTCTTCTATGCCGCGAGATTTTAAATCAGGATCAACTACCCTTTGCAACAACACGCCTGTAGCCGCAACTCCTGTAGCATGTCCCCAAACCATCATGTTTCTTTCAAACCAGTCAGTACGAGATGATTTGCCACCGACATAAATAAACCACCAATATGTTATTATGAAACCCAAACTACATACCACTAGCAAGGGGACTGCATAATCAAATACAACCTTCAAATTTAAAGAACCAATACCTGATACCATTAATAAATCTGTCGATGCGCCTTGAATACGGCTAATTGTATTACGATCAATATAGTCCGAAGCTCCTGTTTTATTCAAAAGCCAGTTTAAAACAAAAGCTGCTAGTAGCGCTGTGCAAAATTCCGGAATAGATACGGCATATCCCAACTTACCGGAAAACATTTTAAACCATTTAGTCATATAATAGCCGCCAAGGGCCGCTACTAAAACAATACCCAAGTGGAAAGCCAATGGATCTACAGAAATAGATGATACCGTAACTTTACCGGCAGACTTTTGTTTTTCTGTTGGAATTAAACCGGTACGCAGCTCTACTGGTAAATCGGCAGGATCTTCAACGTAGTGAGTATAACCTTTACGTGAACCCCAGTTAATAATACCCATACCAAAGAGGATACCACCAACAATGCCTATGGTAGCGCAGGTATATGCTAAATCCGTCATATTGGCAACACCTAACTCTTCCAAGGCATTACCCACGGCCGCGGCTGTACCATGCCCACCATAAAAACCTGTTGCCATCATTAAACCAAACTGCTCTGGCAAGTCCGGATAAAAATACCGTAAACCATACACGGTAACAAACATACCTACAGCATATTGCAAAACCGCAATGCCCGTAAGATTAAAGAACATACCCCCTATAACAGGGCCTGATAAGGCTTCTTTACTAGGCTTGTCGCCAATAGGCGTAGCCGCAAACACAACAACAATAAAAACAGCCGCATATGTTCCAAAGGCTTTGGACAATGGAAGAATATCATACCCTCTGGGTCCCAAAGCTAATGCCAAAAACCCAGCTATCAAAGCTGATGGTATCAATAAAGTCTGGAATATTTTTACTTTAGCTCTTAGTAACTGCCCAATAGCCAACAACGCTGTCATAATACTTAAATCAAGAAAAACTTGCCAAATACTTGCCCCTGTAAATGCCATCTCAACCCTCCTATTTTAAAACCACTGTTAGTGTTTATCCTATTAATAGAAATAAACTAAACTTTTCATTATAATTCCTTAACTAGAATATAAGAATCTCTAATTTCTCCGAATAATAACATTTGGTGGGATCGACGTACAAATTCAGGATTAAGGCAACAAGTGCATTCATCTTAATGAGGTCTTGGCAATATAGCGTACACTGACATTTCAATCTTTTTTAAGCCCAAACCTCAAACCGTATTTAATTTTTAAAATGGATTCTCTTGGAGAACACCGGCTAAAGTTCTTTTACTATCTGTGTTCTGCCCTAATCCTGATTGCAAAACATCACTTAACATAATCTGCTTTACCTAAGACAAATTATCAAATATTTTATAAACTTTCTGCAAAAGCTTGAATAGCTGTTTTAGCTTGTCCGAAATCACGCATTTGTTGATCAATACCTATTTTAATATGAGGAATCTTAGCTGCATCTAAAGCCTTCTTTAAATACGGATACTCCATTTCCTCAGGATCACAAAATTGCTGCATAAAGAGAATAAGACCATCGGCCCCACTATCCTTCACAAGCTTAGCGACAAATTCACCTCTGTTGTTTTTAGCTGATTCCGGATCATACAGTAGAACGTCGCAGTCGATATTAGCAAATTGTTTAGCAAGAGCCATCATAGGATCTGCGTCTTCAGGAACATCAATGCGGAAAGCACGGCTTTCGTAAGCTACATCATCTGCAACAATTGCAATATTGTTATCTTCTAAAGCTTCTAACAAGGCAGGATTGTCACAAATAATACCGGAAGTAACAATTTTCTTTCCAGACCATTGGCAAATAGGAAGCGCAGCCAGCTCACGATTCAACTCCTCCAATTTAGCAGTATATTCGTCTTTTAACATAAAGAACGCAGCTTTTAATACTACGGAACGAACCGTTGGTTTAATTACATCACAATGCTCAGAGGCTAATTTCACAAACTCGCGACGAGCTTTACGGCTAGCATTGTAAACCTTAATGCTCTTTGCAATATCGTCGTCAGTTATTGCTTTACCTGTAATTTTTTCCAATTCTTTCCGTACATTACTGTATTGGTCAACACAGAATTTTAAACCGTAAGTTGTAGAACGATTTTGAGGATGTGCTAAGAAGATTACCGGCATCTTGTCTCCCATTGCTACCCGGATATTTTGACTCATTGGGCGAAGCGTATCGCATATGGTCGGGGTGATAATGCCGCTAAGACCGTCCAAAGTCCCATCCAATAGCATTTCTAGTGACAATTGAGCAATTGTACAGTAGAATGTTGCACAATACTCTTTAGCATGACTGATGTTTTTATTGTTAGTTCCCCAAACACCAAAGGGAACCATGCCCCCAGCGTAGACAAGTTCTTCAGGTGCATAGTAAGGAAGCACTCCTATAGATTTTTTACCTTGTGCCTTATACATAGCAAGTTGTTTTTCGGGATTTGCTGCTATTTCTTTAAACTCATTAATAATAGTTTCCATACTTATTTGTCACCTTCCTTTGCTTTCTTGTTGACTTCCATAGCCTCAACAAGACCTTGTACACGTGTCTCATACTGAGCAGCATTAAAGTTTCTCGGGTCTGCTTGATCGCCATCAAATCCAGCACAAGGCACACCTAAATCTTTAGTGAAGCGACGTTGCATTTCTGCCATATATCCACTCCAGGGTTTACAACTTCTATTGTAATGAACAAGTACTCCGTCCACCTTATTATCGCGGCAAATTCCTTCACGCCAATCTACGCCCTGCTCTATACATACAGAATTTGGGGCCTTACAATAGGCACGTACCATCTCATCAAGTCCATTATATACAAACCCGAAAGCCGGTGCATATACAACAGCTGTAACATTAACGCCATTTTCTTTGAGAGGCTTGAAAAGTGCAGGAAGCTTAGGCCAGCAGGGAATCCCTTCAAACATAATGCGGTATTTTTCCTGGAAAGGAAGGGTGCTATGCCCTGTCTTAACATTCTCTTCTAATTCAGTAGCAAGAAGTTCAAAAGCCTCAGCAGCTTGAACCTTCCCACGAGCAGTAACAACATCAGCCATATGGTTAAAGAGATCGAACCCACTCATTGGTGCCGGTTTGTATTGCAAGAAATCACAAACCTTCAACCATGCTTTAGCAGTTCTGTTCGCATTAGCGCAAGCTTTTTCAAATTTTTCTTCGTCAAATTTGCGGCCGGAAATCTCTTCTAGTTTTTTAATAGCGTCTGCAAATTGCCCCCGAATATATTCAACATTAGCACCCTCAACTTCAACAGTGTTGTTATACGGAACATCAATCATTATAAGAGGAATGTTATGCATACGAGCAACATTCTCATACCACTTAGTCATACAGTTACAAATATTATTGCAGCAAAGAACAAAGTCTGGTTGTGGCATAATCATTTGACGATAATTCTTAAGTGCGGCAATGCGACGCTCTTTTTCTGCACCCTCGGGAAGTTTCTCTATCTCATTTAAATCATCAAGAATCGTGAATGGTTTCATAGTCTTGGGATCTTTTTTAGGTTTACCGGTAACTGGATCAATAACAACTTTTCCATTCTCATCTTTCAGAGGTTTCCCGCTATTAGGATCAATTACATACGCACCGGTAGTAGGATCCAACTTTTTAGCAGCTCTTTTACCTGCTGCATAAGCAAGGCTAATACGCGCGTAACCACAAATATCGGTATCGTAGCCAAGATCTTCAGCTGCTTGGCACAATAGTTCACCATCACGGTTAGCTGCGACGCCAGCTGCTTGATTCTCAGGATATACAACATGAAGGCCAAAAGCTTCAGCCAATTCACAAGGGAATTTTGAAGATGACCAGCCTACAGGTTCACCTCTTTTTTTAGCTTCACGCGCTTCAGCATACACGTTTTCTACAACATCACGCAATGCTTGGACGCCCGGACTTACTTTCTTGTTAACCGGTTTTCCCGGTGCTTTCACTTCTTCACTCATAATAATCCTCCTCGCTTTTTATTTTTCCATAGTCCCTTGGGAGTCAAATTGAGAACATCAACTTACCATTACCCAAAGCAATACCCAAGGGATGACTTTTTACTCATACTCGCATAACAGAAGATTTTTCCTTATTTAATCATACCTGCACAATAATTAATAAAACCAGAAATAATAACAGCATTAGAAATATTACTTAAGAAACCACCAATTACAGGTACCACAAAAAACGCTAATTTAGAATATCTATATTTCTTGCATACGCTCTCCATTGTAGTCATAGATACCGGAACAGCCCCTAAGCCAAATCCAATATGTCCGACAGACATAACAGCAGCATCGTAATTTTTTCCCAAAAGCTTGAAAGTAATAAAATAGCAGAAAATAATGATAAAGACAACTTGCGCCATCAATAATACAACTAAAGAACCACCCAATCCTGCCAGTTGCCATAATTTCATAGAAATAATGGACATGGAAACAAAAAGTGACAAAGAGAATTCTCCTACTATATTAATTGCTTCATAAGCAGCTTCACTAGTATTATTTCTAGAATCCAGAACAATTCTAACCAAAATACCACCCAACATAGCACAAACATGAATTGGGAAATTAATCCCAGCCGATTTTAACATCAAGAAAAATACTTGCCCTATACCACAAGCTATCATCATTAAAAAAACACCATTAAGCATATTTGCTTTTGATACTAAAGTACCAACATTTTTACCGCTTTCGGCCGCAGCCTCTTCTATACCATCTTGAGAAGGATCTTCTAGATGAAAATGTTTAATAACAAAAGCACCAAATGGTCCACCAACTATACAACCGGAAATTAGACCAAAAGTTGCCGCTGCTAGAGCAACTTCTAGGGCAGCAGGAGCACCGGCAGCTACAGCTAAAGGTGCAAAAGCAGCTGCATTACCATGCCCGCCGGTCATCGGAGTACTGCCTGTCATAAGAGCTATAAGTGGATTTACTCCCATTACTGTACCAAGCCCTACCGCTAAAACATTTTGTAAGAATGCTAATACTGCCGCTAAAATTGCGAAAATAATTACTAATTTTCCACCTTTTTTCAATAAACTCAAACTGGCTGCAGCACCACTCGCTGCAAAGAATATGCAATAAAACAATGTGTTTACCGTTTTGTAATCAAAACTTAGCTCGGCAATACCCTTATAATATAAGATTAAAGATATACAAGAAAAAATAGTACCACCAATAACAGCGCCCGGTAAGCAGTATTTCTTTAAGATAGGCATCTTAGACCTAATAAAATCACCAAAATATATTGCTAAAACTGCAAGAGCTAACGTTTCAAACATTCCTAATTTAAGTACACCCATAATAAAAGCCTCCTCTTTTTTACAATAGCTGACGTTTTTTTAAAGCGCCGGTCATGATCGGAGCGGCACTTTATGACTCTCTTTTTATAAGAGCATGCTGTTGTCTTCTCTCCCAAATAGGCTAACTTTTATTATTTCTTAACAAAAGTTTCAAAATCCCTAATAGTTCTGGGTAATAACATTTGGTGAACCGGGCATACAGACTTAGGATTTTGGTAAGCAGCTTCTGTAAAAGCTGCAACATACGGCCTAAGCATGCACATATCCACGATCTCGTCTACCATACCATCCTGGGCACAAAAAATTGGTCTTGACTTTGTTACAAAATCCTCAATAAGCTTGTTCATCTTGTCTATAGTCGGTTGTAAATCCTTACCGGCTTTCTTGTCTTTAGCCAAACGACGGGAATACATTGCCGTCGCTGCCGTTTCCCCGTTCATAACATATATCTCGCTGGCCGCGGTTCCAATAGAGAAAGCGTTGGTGTCATTGCCCTGTGGACCGCCCAAAACGTAATGAGCTGCCGCAGTGCCTTTTCGCAAGGTAATCTCAAAAGAAGGCAAGCCTGAATTTTGAATAGAATAAATTAGGGACTGACCTAACCCTAGTAGTTCAGCTCTCTCGGCATCGTCACCAACATCTATACCGGAAGTGTCCTGTATCCAAACCAAAGGTATACGGTCACGGGAGCACAAGGTTACAAATTCATTCATCTTGATTAGTCCTTGGCGATATAACTTGCCACCGATAGCTGCAGAGCTTTCCTTATATTCCGGATAATTTAACAGCAAACCTTGTACATTGGCTATAACACCAACCAATAACCCATTAACCTTAGCCAGTCCGGCAACGATTTCAGGCCCATAGCCTTTTTTATATTCCATGAATTCGCTGTTATCAAAAATACGGGCTAAAACTTCGTAAATATCATAATTGCGTTTTTGGTTCATTGGCACTATTGAGTACAAGTCATTAGCATCAAATTTTGGCAGGTAGGGTTCATCTACTCTGAAAAATTCCAAGTTATAAGCTGGCAGCATGCCAACGTATTTCTTAATTCCTTCAATCACGCCTTCTTCAGTAGCATATACTTCACGCATAAAACCTGTCTCGTTATAATGTACATCCACTGAACCAGGAGACTTTTGCTTTCCGGAATTAGCCACCATTTCAGCGATTTGTTCAGCACCTTCCATATCAATATAGCCTTTAGGATGCATGCCACCCAAAATACCTGCACCGCCTACTGCCATATTTGCCTTCTCATGAGCGATGAGCACCGTAGGACTGATACTGTGGTAACCTCCGCCTGCAGGATTGGTTCCATAAATACCAACGATAACAGGAATCCCCATTTGGTTTAGCTCTGCATTTCTAAAGAAAGGCGTACCGCCGCCCCGGCGATTAGGATAAACTTTTTCCTGCTCATCAAATTTTACGCCGCTGCAATTAAGCAAATACACTAATGGAATACGCAAGATTTTGGCAGTATCAGATGCACGCAACAAATTATCGGCTTGACCGGGAACCCAGGCACCTGCCAATTTTTTATTGTCAGAAGCAACAATCATGACCCATTTTCCATTTACGCAGCCCAGTCCTTTAATAATACCTGTAGAACCATTATCGTTACCCTCCGGATTGTACAAACTGTTCAGAGGTCTCCAAGTATCTTGGTCTACCAAAGCTAGTATGCGCTGCATAGCCGTCATTTGTCCTGCTTCGTTTAATGATTCCGTGGAACGCCCGGCATCCTCTACTTTTTTAATTAAGTCTTTTATTTCCTGCTCAACTGCTTTGAGCTCAGCTATATTTTCAGTATTTTCGCTGCGCAGCTCTTTGCCTAATATAGGCATATTTTGAAAATATCTTGGCATTGAGTATTGACCCATTATTAATCCTCCCTTCTACTATCCTTATTTATTAACAGGAACTTTTATAAATACTTGGCCTGGGTCTATTTCTTCTCTAATCATTCGAATTACTTCCGGATCCGGAGCCTCCAAAAGTACCGCTTTGCTAACATCTATATCAAACCCAGTGTTTTCAGCTACATCTTCAGGAGATGAGCTAGGATAATAACCGGCTAAATACATACGTTTTGTTTTCTCGTCAAACTTCATTGTACCTCTGTCAGTAACAACCATTAATGGCCCACGATTGCCCGGTAATCCAGCTCTTTCACGTCCCCCAGGGCCATCCATCCATCCTGCACTAGTAACATAATCTATCTTTTCCATAAAACGACGTTTCTCATGCTGCATCATTATAACAGTATTTGAATAAGTAGCGATACCGTTAGCTCCACCACTGCCTGTAAATCTTGTCTTGGGATGATTATAATCACCAATAGAAGTAGAATTAACATTACCATAAGCATCTATTTGAGCTCCACCTATAAAAGCGATTAGTCTGTCCGTATTATGCAGCCACTCATTGGTTTCAAACCCTACGAAACGAATATTCGGCCACTGTACTCCGCAATGGGCCATGAAGCGGCAGTCACCAACACTATGAGGCACTTCAATAGGACAACAATCCATTAAACCGCTCTCGACGATGATATTACACTGCGGTGCAAAAACCCTTTTAGCTACGGAAGCTCCAATTAATGGCAACCCTGTACCTACTATAACAACTTGACCATTTTGGATTTGTTTGGCAATAGTCACAGCCTGCATTTCTTTGTTTGTATAATTAGAGTAATCCGCCATTATTTTGCCTCCTTTGTCATATCACAAGCATAGCCTAGACCAGGTACTACTTTTAATTTTATCAAACGGCTAGCTCCAAGTTTATCTAGGTAAGCATACTGATCTTTTACATCATAAATCCATTCCTTACAAAAAGCTTCGAAGTCTTCTTGTGTTTTACTTGCAACATCATAGGTCTTCAAGAAGGCGTTATCATAATCATAGTAGTTATAGCATTGAGAAGGATGTGCTCCATAAGGAGTGTGAACTACTGCATCTACACAAGCACAAAAAATAGAATTTTTAGATGGATCCTTGCGAATTTCCTCATTGCTTACCAGCTCTTCACAGGTAACAATGCAACGCTTGGAAGCAATTGCTATGTCCACATCATGGAATTCATCACCCTCAATAGAGCAAGTACCATCCGGAGATGCTTTTTGTACATGGATAATCGCAACATCAATTTCCGGCACAGGCAAAGCTACTACCTTATCTCCTGGTTTAAAAGGATTGTCCATATAGACAAATTTATCATTAGGTATTTTATCTATCGTCTCGCGAACTTCTTTGCTAATACCCCATTTAGCCGTCAAATCAGTGCCCAACATTAATTTTACCGGTAAAAAAGGCAACCCTAAAGATGCAGCATGTAACATAAGCATAATGGCATCTTGAGAATAATCCTCCATATTTAGCATGCCCTTTTCAAAAAAATCTCTAAACCTTCTAGATACATTAGTAACGCCTGAGTTTGCTGTGTAGCAATTATTATAGGCCTTCACACGATGCTCCCCGATTAACAAGTCCCAATCACCGCCGGCAGGACCACCTTCACCAACAAAATCAGTTAATCCTTGACGCAAAATCTCATAAACCGCAGCATAAGGTTTTCTATTAGTGGTAAAACCACCAATAACAATGTGGTCCCCATTTTTTACATACTTAGATACTGCTTCTGACAATGTACACACTTTACTCATACAAAAACCTCCCAATTTTTAAATAATAGCCAAGGCAATTAAATTCCTTACCACCTCCTCTATGCATTTTGTTTACCAAACAAATAACATATGGTTCACATTACAAGTTAATAAAAAATAAGGAAAAAATCTTTTATTTTCCGCAATGTGGAATGCGTTCCATTAATATTAGTATAAAAATCCCGCTTATTTAATCGCTTTGTACTGAACCTTTATGTGTTGCAGACACAAAACTACAGAATCCTTCTAACGAATTTACAATATCTAGTAGGCATTAAAAACTACTATTTACTTTATTTATTCAAAGAAGAATTTAACTTGAAATTAAATTTCAAGCAGCCATATAATATTTTAATTTGTTTTCATCATGCCGTAATCCACTTAAATATGCAAGAACCTGTTGCGAAATTACAATATAAATCTCCCGTTCAGTTTCGTTTGGATAGATGCAATTAATAGCCAGACTGTATCTAGTGTTGAACAGTCCATCTAACGGGCGATTTACTCAGGGCAATAAGACACTAATGCTAACCATCTTCTAAAGGCACTCTCTTTAAGCAAAGCAATCTTGCCAAATTTTCCGCCTTCAACGTTAATGTATAATTAGTGTAAAATTAAATTTCCTTATTCGTTATTCCGCATTATGGAATTGCTTCCATTTCTTTCAAGGTAATATTCGTCACATTTTTATCAACTCCTTCTTTTTTTAAAAATTTTAGAAAATTTTTTTATTTTCTAAAATTAAGCATTATTCTATTAACAAAAATAGAACAATTTCAAATAGATAATTTACTTTGAATTGCAGAAAACCTTTTATTAATGGGGTTTTAAGGATATTGTTGTTGTAAAAGCTTTTTGTTTTTTGTATAATTAACCTAAAATTAATAAGGAGGCCAAATATGGTTCAAAGTGTTACTCGTTCACTTTTATTGCTAGACGCTTTAAGTAAATCCCATAAAAAATGCTCATTAGCTGAGCTTTGTGAAATAACCGCTTTGGCACCAAGTACAGTTCATAGGTTATTATTAGCACTAAAAGAATCGCGTTTTGTAGCACAGGACAGCTCGTCTTCAAAATATTATTTAGGCCCGGCTCTAATAATTTTGGGCATACGAGCTTCAAACTACTTGAATCTAAGAGAATTAGCGCGACCTGTACTAACTAGTCTTGCTGCTACTTCCAAAGAGGACGCTTATCTAAGCTTAATTGATGGTGATAATGCAATTATGGCTGAAAGTGCCTATGGTCCTCAGCCTCTTAAAGTCATCTATCCATTAACAGTTCCAATTCCTTTGCACAGTGGTGCGGCTAGAAAAGTCCTACTAGCCTACCAAGACCCAGCTTTTATTGAAAACTACCTGCATAAAAAGCTTTCCAAATATACCAATAATACAACTACTGACGCCAATAAACTAAGACAACAGTTAGAAGAAATTCGAGAAAAAGGTTATTCTCTTACTCTTGGAGAGTCTTTGAATGGCGCTTTGGGTATATGTTCTCCTGTATTTGATAGTTTTGGCAATATAGTAGCCGGTCTTGGTATTAGTTGTCCGACATTGCGTATAAAAAAAGAAGATTATCCAGCTTTAATAGAACTAGTAAAACAACATGCTAAACAATTATCTTCTGACCTTGGTTATGCAGATGCTAAATAATCTAAAACTTGCCCCAAATAATTAATCTTAACGAAAAAACCTGCAACTCTTTTATTTTAAGAGTTGCAGGTTTCTATTTTTATTTAACCCCATAACAAATAAATTATATATATTCTTCTATTAGCCTGCTATAAATAAATAGCCAGACTAAAATATGTGTTTACTCATTTTCCCGTGAATACCGGTTTGCGTTTTTCTAAATAAGCCTTCATGCCTTCCTTTTGGTCATCTGTTCCAAAGCATATACCAAAGTTATCTGCTTCATAAGCTAACCCTGCCTGTAAACTCATATCAAAACCACGATTAATGGCATCTTTGGCTAATTGGACAGCCACAGGTGCTTTGGGCATAATTTTATTAGCCATAACTTTCGCTGCAGCCATTAGTTCCGTAGGTTCCACCATAGCATTAACCAGACCAATTCGATAAGCTTCCTCTGCCTTAATCATATTTGTAGTACAGATTATTTCCTTGGCCCTTCCTTTGCCGACAAGTTGCGCTAAACGCTGCGTGCCACCAAAACCGGGAATAATACCCAAAGAAACTTCCGGTTGACCAAATACTGCTTTAGTAGAGGCAATACGAATATCGCAAGCCATAGCTAGTTCGCAGCCACCACCTAAGGCGTAGCCATTAACAGCGGCTATTACAATCTGAGGTAAATTCTCTATGATATTAAACACAGTCTGTCCCAATATAGAAAATTTTCTGCTTTCCATAGGGTTAAGCTTTTGCATTTCTAAAATATCCGCTCCAGCCACAAAAGCACTTTCGCCGCCACCGGTAATTATAACTATTTTAGTAGCTTCATCTTTGGCTAATATAGCAAACAATTGTTTCATTTCTTCTAAAGTAGAACTATTTAAAGCATTCATGGACTTTGGCCTATTAATTGTGACAATAGTAATGCCCTGTTCCATTTGCACAAGCAAATTTTTATATTCAGTCATGATTACCACTCCTAAATCGACGCATAGAAAACATCTCTTTATTTTATTGTTTGTTGTAATCGTAAAACCCTTTGCCAGTTTTACGTCCTAGATAACCTGCTTCCACCATTTTACGCAGCAATTGAGCAGGGCGGTACTTAGGATCTCCGTAACCTGCGTACAATACTTCCATAATGGCCAGAACTGTATCGTTGCCAATAAGATCCGATAAAGCCAATGGTCCCATAGGATGCGCAAATCCAAGTTTTGCTACATTATCAATATCTTCCGCACTGGCAACACCTTCCATGAGAGTGAAAATGGCCTCATTGATCATAGGAATCATAATCCTATTGCCTACAAAACCCGGCGCATCATTAACACTGACAGGGCTCTTCCCTACTTTTTCCGCCAAAGCTTTAATAGCAGAAAAAGTAGCCTCAGAAGTTCCTAAACCTTTTGTTACTTCAACCAGCTTCATAACTGGTGCAGGATTAAAAAAGTGCATGCCGACAAATTTATCCGGACGTTTAGTCGTAGCAGCCAGCATGGTAATTGAAACTGAAGATGTATTGCTTGCCAAAATAGTTTTTTCCGGGCAAAGCTCATCCAAAGTTTTAAAAATTTCTTTCTTTATCGCAATGTTTTCCGTTGCTGCTTCAATAACAAGGTCAACATCACAATTAGTCTTATCTAAATCTACAACACAGCTAATACGCCCCAAAATGGTCTTTTTCTCGTCCTCAGTAAGCTTACCCTTGGCAACGCTGCGGCTTAAATTTTTATCAATAGTAGTAACGCCCTTGTTCAAAAAGCACTGCTTAATATCACGTAAAACTACTGTAATGCCGCTTTGAGCCATAACTTGGGCGACGCCTGCACCCATTTGCCCGGCACCAATAATCATTACCTTAGAAAATTCCATTTCTCTACCTCCTAACATGCTTTCCGTTTCTTAAACTCTTCTGTCATGATTGGTAATACTTCCAAAACATCGCCCACAATGCCATAATTTGCCACTTGGAATATAGGTGCGTCTTTATCCCGATTAATGGCAATAATAATATCAGAGGAAGACATCCCTACCAAATGCTGAACAGCGCCTGAAATGCCACAAGCAATATAAATTTTTGGTCCTACCGTCTTGCCTGTCTGTCCAACTTGGCACATATGAGGCTTCCAGCCAGCATCTACAGCAGCCCTAGATGCACCTACAGTAGCACCTAATACTTCAGCCAAATCTTCGACTAACTTAAAATTCTCAGGTTTACCCAATCCACGACCACCGGAAACGATGATCTCTGCTTCCTCTAAGTTACAACAGGTTGTGCACACCTTTACTACATCCGTGAGTTTAGTACGAATATCTTCCGGTTTTATCGTACTCTTCACCCTGATTATTTTTCCGCATCTATCATAATCAAGCAGCGGTTTCTTAAACACAGAAGGACGTACAGTGCCCATTTGAGGTCTGTGCTCAGGGCAGAGAATTGTCGCCATAATATTTCCACCAAAAGCAGGTCTTGTCCAAGCCACCAGTCCTGTTTCGTCATCAATGGCTAGGCCTGTGCAGTCTGCCGTTAACCCTGTAGCTATGCGGCTTGCAATCCTAGGCCCTAAATCACGGCCGTCATTGGTGGCTCCTACCAGCACTACAGATGGTTTATATTCTTGTATTAAATTGGCAACTACTGTTGTGTATCCATCGGTGTTGTAATGTGCCAGTTCATCAGATTCCACCAAATAAACCTCATCAGCTCCCGCAGCAAATATATCTTTGGATAAACTTTCCACGTCTTTTCCTAGTAAAACACCTGCTAAATGCTGCCCCATTTTGTCGGCTAATTTACGTCCTTCGCCCAATAACTCAAGGCTAACATTTTTAATTTTCCCTTCAACTGTTTCAATATATACCCACACATTCTTATACTGGGTCTTGTCCATAGTTACTTCCTGCGCTACTTCCACGCGACTAATAGCACCAACAGGACAAACATCAACACACGCCCCACATTGAGTACAAGCTAAGCCAATTACTGCTTTGCTATTTTTCAAACTAATAGCACCAAAGGGACATGTGGTTTCACAAATCCCACACCCTATACATTTTTCTTCATCTATTATAACTGCCATTTTAGTTTCCCTCCGTATTAGACAATTTTAGCTTCAGCGAGTTTATCTAACAAAACGGTAACACTTTCCTTAGCCGTAGGCTCAGCAATAAGTATCCCTTGAACACGCCTCGGTGGGCTAAAAATCTTGCTAACCTTGGTGGGAGAACCGGTAAGACCTATTCTTTTTTCGTCTGCCTTAACGTCTGCAGCACTCCAAACCGCAATTTCGGCTCTATTGGCTTTCATTTTTCCTTTTATAGTAGGAAAACGTGGCTCAAAAGCAGCTGATTTAATAACTGACATAAGCACAGGCATTTTTACTTCAATGACTTCATATCCATCTTCACATTCCCTGTCAACTATAGCAGTGTCACCTTTAATATCCAAATTTGACACATAAGTTACTTGGGGGATACCTAAATGCTCCGCCGTTTCCGGCCCTACTTGTGCTGTATCGCCATCAATAGCCTGCTTACCGCAAAAAATCACGTCTACCTTGCCAATCTTTCTTATGCAAGCAGCTAAGGTATAGCTAGTAGCCAAAGTATCGGCTCCGCCAAAAGCACGATCACTTACTAATATTGCAGTATCCGCTCCCATAGATAAACATTCTTTCAGTGCAGCCTTAGCCTGAGGCGGCCCCATTGAAATTACTGTAACACGAGCACCATATTTATCTTTAAGTTGCAGTGCGGCTTCTAGAGCATTCTTGTCAAAAGGATTAACTATACTAGGTACGCCTTGTCTAATCAAGGTGTTAGTTACCGGATCTATTTTTACCTCAGTTGTATCCGGAACTTGTTTTATACACACTACGATTTCCATTCGTTTTGCCTCCCAAGTATTAAATCACACGAAAGTAATTATTTCTTCTATCTTAAAAGTGCCCCCGATATTACCATGCGTTGCACTTCATTAGTTCCCTCGTATATTTGTGTAATCTTAGCATTACGCATAAGTCGCTCAACAGGGTAATCTGTAGTATAACCATAACCACCATAAACCTGTACTGCATCAGTTGTAACCTCCATTGCTACATCTGAAGCATAGGCTTTAGCCATAGCCGCTTCTTTTGAAAAAGGCTTACCGGCATTTTTTAAACAAGCTGCTCTGTATACTAGAAAACGTGCCGCATCAATCTTCATAGCCATATCTGCAATTTTAAAAGCAATTGCTTGGAAAGAGGAAATTGGTTTGCCGAACTGCACCCTCTCCTTAGAATATTTAATAGCATAATTCATAGCTGCGTCAGCAATGCCTAGGGCCTGGGCAGCAACACCAATACGTCCAGCATCTAATGTGGTCATAGCAATCTTGAATCCTTCTCCAACTTTGCCCAAAAGATTTTCCTTGGGTACCTTAACATCCTTGAATACTAGTTCAGTTGTAATAGAGGTATGTCCGCCCATTTTACTTTCTCTCTTGCCAAAAGTAAAACCTGGCATACCTTTTTCTAGGATAAATGCTGATATCCCTTTCAACCCTTTTGTTTTATCTGTCATAGCAAAAACCACATAGGTGTCGGCCTCACTACCATTGGTAATAAAAATCTTATTACCGTTTAAAATATAGTAATCACCGTCCAACTTCGCTACTGTTTGCTGCGCAGCCGCATCAGTACCTGCATTCGGCTCGGTAAGTCCAAAGGCTCCAACATGTGTACCTTCAGCAATAGGCCTTAAGTATTTTTGCTTTTGTTCCTCGGTCCCATAAGCCATAATTGGACCGGCACACAAGGACACATTGACCGACAATGTGATACCCATACCATCGTCAACTTTAGAAAGCTCTTCTACTGCTAAAATATAGCTAAGATAATCTCCGCCTGCTCCACCATAGGCCTCTGGGAAACAAATACCATTAAACCCGGCTTCACACATTTCATTAACTAGACCTCTGTCAAAAACATGCTGCTCTTCTCTTTCCTCTACCGTAGGAGCTAATTTCTGTTCCGCAAATTCCTTAGCCATTTGTTGGATTGTTTCTTGATCTTCTGTTAGTTCAAATTCCATCTGTAAATCCCCTCTCTCCTCAAATGAGTTCTACAATAGTAGTTGTTCCCTGTCCGCCACCGATACATAGTGTAGCAAGTCCTAGCTTTTTATTATGTGCCTTTAGGGCATAAAGCAAAGTTACAAGAATACGGGCGCCGCTTGCACCGATAGGATGTCCTAGTGCAATAGCGCCTCCATTAACGTTTACTTTAGTTTTGTCAAAATTAAGCTCCCTGCCCACTTCCACAAATTGAGCTGCAAAAGCCTCATTTGCCTCAATTAAATCAATATCTTGCATAGTTAATTTTGCTTTATCCAAGGCCTTGCGAGACGCAGAGATAGGCCCTAACCCCATATATTTAGGATCAACACCTGTAGAAGCATAGGATAAGATGCGTGCCATAGCTGTAAGCCCCAACTCCTTAGCCTTATCTGCTGACATAACAACTAAAGCTGCTCCACCATCATTAATACCCGAGGCATTACCAGCCGTCACAGTACCATCTTTTTTGAATGCTGGTTTTAATTTTGCTAAAGCCTCCATGGTAGTTCCTTCTCTTGGAAACTCATCCGTATCAAAAACTACCTCACCTTTTTTGGTCTTAATTATTACCGGCACAATTTCAGCCTTAAAAGCACCGTTTTTTATAGCTGCACAAGCTTTTGTCTGTGATTCATAAGCCGCTTGATCTTGTTCTTCACGAGTAACGCCATATTTTTCTGCAACATTTTCAGATGTGATACCCATATGATAATCATTAAAAGCATCCCACAAGCCGTCTTTAATCATCACATCTGTTAGGGTAGCATCACCCATACGAAGCCCCCACCTTGCTTTTGAGCTCGTAACAAAAGGAGCATTGGTCATACTCTCCATACCGCCTGCAACTACAATATCTGCATCTCCTGCACGAATAGCTTGAGCTGCCAATTCAACACTTTTCAAACCTGAACCACAAACCTTATTAACTGTAAAAGATGGAACTTCTTCAGGAACACCGGCCAAAATACTTGCCTGCCTAGCAGGATTTTGTCCTAACCCAGCTTGCAAAACATTACCAAAAATAATCTCTTCTACTTGCGCGGGACTAATCTTAGCTCTGCTAATAGCCTCTTTAATAACGGCAGCTCCTATTTGCTGCGCCGATAACCCGGCAAGTCCTCCGTTAAACTTACCTACTGCTGTCCTGACTGCACTAACAATTACTACTTCACGCATAAGTTTATCCCCCTGTTCTCTATAAACGCATATAAATATTCAAATTCGCATGTTCATATTGCTATTGATTACAATAAAAATAGGGTGACTAGTAGCAAAATTTTCTATTTGTACTACGTCAATCAACACTTTAATTTTGTAGTAATATTACATTTATTAAGCCTCTGCTCGCTTACTAATGGGAAAAATTCTATCTTCCCGTCTGCTAAATTACACCCATTTTCCTCAGCTCCTTTTTCTAAATAATTATTCGATAAAACTTGCTAGCTTTTTTCAGCACTACCAAGTTTTATTGTCAAATATTTTTATAAACTTTCCGAAAAAGCATTTGCTAATTTATTAGGATATTTTCCATAGTACCAGCCTACTTCCTAGCTTTTTTTACTTAATAAGTTTAAGTATAAAGGCTTTCCACAACATCAAGTAGTGTTTAAACGCCTGATTTTCCTTTTATTTTCAGCCAGTTTTTCTGATACTGTAACTTCTTCTCATATAATAATCCTACTCGCTTTTTCACGACTTTTCAAGAGCACTTACTACTCAAAAACCACACTACAAGAGCGCCAAAATTCTTTGTAGCACCGCCTAGCCTTGCTGCATCTAGTTTGTAGCCTACACGCCATTCCAGAGGCTTTACAATGCTAGCAATAAAAATAATTTTAATAATAAAAACCTGAGTCTCTTTTACTTCAAGAGCCCCAGGTTTTTAGGTTCTATAATAAATGTTGGGGTAGGACAGACATTCTAGTCTGTCCTACCCCTTTTTTCATAAAATAATAGGCATAATAATGTTCATCCATTACAATATAAGTTACCACACTAACACAGAAGGGATGAACATACTATGCCTACGACAAATTATATCGAAAAACTCTACGCTTTGGAAGAGGGTTCTGTGAAAGATTTAGAAATCCTAGAAGATTCTTTCCTAATCTACATCGAATTTAAAAGGAAATCCCATATTTGTCCAAATTGCTGCCACACTACTAATAAGATTAAGGATTACCACCTACAAAAAGTGAAATTGGATTCAATAAACGACAAGGATACTTTTGCTTTGGTCAATAAAAGACGGTATTATTGTCCTAATTGCCACAAATCTTTTTACGAAAAAGCTTCTCTCTCATCTAAATACCAGCGCCGTAGCCAAAGCCAGCTTTTTCATATTGTTAGTGAATGTGCTAAAAAGCAATCTTTTACAGATATCGCTGCCCGCTACCGTGTCTCTATAACCACCGTCATTCGCTATTTCTCTATGATTTCCGTGCCGTGCCCCGCTAATCTTCCAGAAGTGCTTTCCATAGATGAGTTTAAGGGCAATGCTCAGGGTCATAAATATCAGGTCGCTGTCGTTGACCCCGTTGCAAAAAGGCCTTTAGACATACTGCCCAAAAGAGATACTGATGATATTGTCAGGTATTTCTTTAAGAATTTTACCTATAGGCAACGTTGTAAAGTGAATTTAGTGGTTACCGATCTTTCATCACTATTCCGCAAGGTTATACGTACCGTTTTTCCCAATGCCAAGATAGTCGCTGACCGTTACCACGTTACCAGGCTTGTTAACTGGGCTATGGAAAGGGTGAGGAAAAGGATACAAAACACCATGGGCAATAATCGTATTTATTTTAAACGAAGCAAGTATTTAATTAACAAAAACAAGGAAAATTTAAAACCGGAAGAATTAATTAAGCTGGAAACAATGCTGGGGAAAGCAAAAGATTTGGGCTATGCATACATGTTGAAAGAATGTTTCAGGAAAGTATTGAAACACGATGCCTTAAGCATACGTATCTTCTTGGACAGATGGCTTGAGCTAGTAGCTAGTTCTGGTTTGAAAGAATTTAAAAGTATCTTAACCACCTTCAAAGAATGGAATGGAGAAATTATCAGGGGTTTCATATCTCGGTACTCTAATGGCTATATTGAGGGTCATAACAACAAGATAAAAGTTGTAAAAAGGCTTTCTTTTGGTATTAAAAACTTCAATATTTTAAGAAATAGAATATTGTATATGGCATAGAAAATGAGGATTGTCTGTAAAGACAATCCTCACTGAGTGAACATTTTAGGGAGTCACCCCAACATTTGACAGAGAACCTATATTCTGCTAGTCAATACCTAACAAATTACATCATGCCAGGCATGCCGCCGCCCATTGGAGGCATAGCAGGTCCGCCATCTTTAGCTGGTTTATCAGCAACTAGAGCTTCAGTAGTAAGGATCATAGCTGCAATTGAAGCTGCGTTTTGCAAAGCACTGCGAGTAACTTTGCAAGGATCAACAATACCAACTTTAATCATATCAACATACTCTTCAGTTAAAGCATCAAAACCAATGCCTTTTTTCGTACGTTTAAGAGCATCAACAATAACAGCGCCTTCCAAACCTGCATTGTAAGCAATTTGGCGAACAGGTTCTTCAATAGCACGTCTAACGATTTCTACACCGGTCTTAACATCGCCTACAACATCTAATTTATCCAGAGAAGCCTGTACTTGCAAGAAGGCAGTTCCGCCACCGGCCACAATACCTTCAGCCACAGCAGCACGAGTAGCATTCAAAGCATCTTCTATACGAAGTTTCTTATCTTTCAATTCAGTTTCAGTAGCTGCGCCTACTTTAATAACTGCAACGCCACCGGCCAATTTAGCCAAACGCTCTTGCAATTTTTCTTTATCAAATTCAGAAGTAGTTTCAGGAATTTGTGCACGTATTTGAGATACGCGGTTAGCGATTGTATCTTTAGAACCTGCGCCATCAACTATAGTAGTCATTTCTTTAGTTACGCGAACTTGACTTGCGCTGCCAAGATCTTCAATAGTAGCACTATCTAATTTACGGCCAACTTCCTCGCTAATAACAGTAGCACCGGTCAAAATAGCGATATCTTGAAGCATTGCTTTACGACGATCGCCAAAACCAGGAGCCTTAACAGCTACAGCCTTGAAAGTACCACGCAACCTATTTACAACCAAAGTTGCAAGAGCTTCACCCTCGATATCTTCGGCAATAATCAAAAGTTCACGGCCTTGTTGTACAACTTTTTCCAAAACCGGCATAATATCTGCAATCAAAGTTATTTTGCGATCAGTGATGAAAACATAAGGATTACTCATAACAGCTTCCATTTTGTCTGGATCAGTAACCATGTAAGGAGAAATATAACCGCGGTCAAATTGCATACCTTCTACGGTTTCCAAAGAAGTCTCCATTGTCTTAGATTCTTCAACGGTAATTACGCCGTCATCGCCAACTTTATCCATAGCGTCGGCAATCAACCCGCCTATTTCTTCATCACTAGCAGAAATAGAAGCAACTTGTGCTTTTTCTTCTCTAGTTCTTACTTTTTTGGATATTTTAGCCAATTCCGCAACCAAAGTATCCACTGCCATTTTGATACCTTTTTTAATAATCATAGGATTAGCCCCGGCAGCTACATTTTTCATGCCTTCATGTACCATAGCTTGTGCTAACAAGGTTGCTGTAGTAGTACCGTCACCGGCGATGTCATTAGTTTTCGTAGCAACTTCTTTAACTAATTGAGCACCCATATTTTCAAACGGGTCTTCCAACTCAATATCACGAGCAATGGTAACACCATCATTAGTAATAGTTGGGGAACCGAATTTCTTATCAAGTACAACATTACGTCCCTTTGGTCCCAATGTAACTTTTACTGCATCTGCCAAAGCATTAACGCCACGTTCCAAGGAACGGCGAGCTTCTTCGTTGAATTTAATTTCTTTTGCCATAATAGCATCTCCTCAATTTAATATATTAAGTATTTATTTTTATATTTAGCTGTGTTTTTTATTAGCTGTCGTAGCTTTTACAGGAGCTTTTGGTTTGCTTTCTACAATTGCCAAAATATCGCGTTCCTTCATAACAACATAGTCAACACCATCAAATTCTAATTCACTGCCTGCATATTTTGCAAAAACAACAGTTTGTCCAACTTCCAATTCAGAAGCAACTCTTTGCCCATTGTCTAACAAACGGCCGGCACCAATTGCCACAACATTACCGGTTTGTGGTTTGTCTTTGTGTGCTGTATCCGGTAGATAAATACCACTGCTGGTTTTTTCCTCCTGAACAATCGGTTTAATTACTACATAATCTTCTAATGGCTTTAACATAGTTTAAATCCCCTTTCTAGCTTATAAAATTTAATTATTTTATTTTTTCTGTTAGCACTCTTTAACTTTGAGTGCTAACTACATAACTTATGATACCCATTTTCCATAAAAAAAGCAAGTCTTTTACACAAAAAAATGTAAAAAACTTGCAAACTTTTATTTTTTCTTACTTGCTGCAGATATGATTGCTTCAGCCAATTGTTTAATTGTAATCCTCTGATTCATGCTATATTGCTGCATTTTGCGATAAGCTTCTGCTTCCGTAAAACCGTGAGCATCCATTAGAATTCCCTTTGCTCTATCCAACAGCTTCCTTGTTTCCAAACTGGATTTCAAACTTTCTAGTTCTAAACCTAAAGCCTTGATATCCTTAAAACGAGCATAGGCTATCTCCATAGCAGGAAACAATTGTTCTTCCCGTACAGGTTTCACCAAATAGGCCAATACTCCGGCATCATTAGCCTTACTAACAATATCATCCTGACTGTAGGCAGTCAAAAGCAATACAGGTGCCAATTGTTCATCCACAATAACTTTAGAAGCATTAATACCATCAGAGCCAGGCATTTTCACATCCATAATGACAAAATCAGGTTTTAGTTCACGCACAAATCTGATAGCGTCATCACCGTTTTTAGCTTCTGCCACGACAGTATGTCCTGCGTCTATCAACATTTCCCTCACATCAAGTCGGATCAAAGCCTCATCATCAGCAATCAATACTCTTAACTTTTCCATGTTTGCTCCCCCATTTTCATTGGTACCGTTACCCGAGCGCATGTCCCCTGCTCCCTAGGCAAAATTTCAAATCTACCACCTAAATCTGTTTCCACCATGGTTTGTATAATTTTTAATCCCAAGCTTTTGGTTTGACCCAATTTGAAATTTGGTGGCAAACCCATACCGTCATCGGTTATTTCCAGAACATATCCGTCGGGATGAGCCTTAAAGGATACACTCAGTTTACCGGTTTTACGGTCGCTAAAACCATGTTCAATAGCATTTTGTAACAACTCATTAAGTGTCAACGCAATACTGTTTGCTTGCTCTGAAGGAAGAAAGGCTGAATCCACATCAAAAGTTGTCTCCAACTTAAGATCTGGCGCTACCATACTAGATAGAATAGCTTGGTAAATTTCCCTAGCTACAACGCTCACGTTTATTGCCCCTTTATCTTGTTGTGACAAAGATTCGTGCACCAAAGCAATGCTATTTACTCTATTAATCGCGTCCCGCAAAATGCTTTTTGCTTCATCAGATTCAGTTCTGCGAGCCTGTAACCGCAAAAGCGAGGCAATAGTTTGCAAATTATTTTTTACTCTATGATGAATTTCCTTAATAACTACCGATTGAATGTAGAGTTCTTCATCTTTCTTACGCAATTCTGTAACATCAGCTAGGATAACTATAGCAGCTTCAGCATCAGGAGTCGAAGTAAGCGGTATAACTCGCATAGCCAGTTTAATACCCTGAGTAGAAAGCTCTTTACCTTCGGCAATACCTGTTTTGAGTACCATACCAACCAGGGGCCAATTAATCTGAACGCTGTTTGTTCTACGGCCAACTAAGTCTGTTACGCCTAGAACCAAAAAAATATGATGTGCAGTATTATTGGCTGCTGTAATAATCATATCCTTGTTTACAATCATAACGCCATCACTAGGTGTCAAACGTCTATAGTTCTCATCATTTTTCATTTTATTTTGGTCAGCACCCAACAGAAATTTCATTGCCGTTTCCAAAAAAATATCGTTGGCATTGGCTTCGTGTTCCGTGCTAATTTCAAAAGCTACAGCTCCAAAACAATTTCTATGGCTATCAAAAAGCGGATAAATTTTTGTTTTCGCAAATACTCCTAAAGCCCATTCACGTTTGCCAACCACTAAAGCTCCTCTTTGCAAAGCTCTTGCTACCAAAGGTTCTTCAACTCGCCTGATAACCCGTCCCGCCATTCCCGGTGAATGCACAACAAATTTTGGTAATGGCTGGGCCTGCGCATAAACCAAGATGTTCTTGGGATCCTCGTCAGGCACATAAATGGTCACATGTGCATGAGCAATATCTGCTGCTAAGTCAGCACCTGAAGCACAGCTGCGTAAAATATTCATTTGTTCTTTAGTGAATAATTTATCAGTCAAAATTTTTACCTCACGCAATTTTTTTAATGGTGGTATTTTACTATCCACAAGCTGTGCCCATTTTTATCCACAGCCAATGCTCAACTTATCAACAGCTCAAAGCTAGGTATAATCAGCATCCCAGAAGTTATCCACAATTACACCCCGCATCCAGCCTGCTATTTAGCACCTAACTTTAGTGAAGGATTAGCATTGAGCGTATAATCACTAAATTCATTATTTTTATACATATAATACCCTCGAGCAGCTATCATTACAGCATTATCCGTACACAAAATCGGCGTAGGATGCACGAGTCTGGCCCCTACCTCAGCTGCACCGATATCCAAAGCATCTTGCAACGCTTTATTAGCGGAAACACCACCAGCTAACACAATGTTTTTTAATCCTGTTTCCAGTAAAGCAAGCTGACTCTTTTTTACCAAAACCTCTATAATTGCTGCTTGAAAGCTAGCTGCCACATCTGCTTTCGGTACTTCTTTTTCATTTTGCTCCAGACCGTGAATGTAGTTAATAACAGCGGATTTTAAACCACTGAAGCTAAAATCATAGCTGCCGGGTAATAATGGCCTAGGAAAATCTATAGCGTCTCTTTTACCTGATAAAGCCAATTTTTCTATCTCGGGACCACCTGGATATTGCAAGCCCATATAACGAGCAATTTTATCAAAAGCCTCGCCTGCGGCATCATCGCGAGTCTGCCCTAATAATTTAAATGTATTATAGTCTTCTACTGTAAGCAAGGAAGTGTGCCCACCGGACACTACCAGCGCCAAAAATGGCGGCTGCAAATTTTCACCGGATAAAAAGTTAGCAAAAACATGACCTTCCAAGTGATTAACACCAATTAAGGGTTTGTCATTGGCAAAGGCCAAAGCCTTGGCTGCTGATAGCCCTACCAAAAGAGCCCCAACTAAACCCGGTCCGTAAGTAACGGCTATGGCATCTATATCGCTAATAGTTAGATTCGCTTGTCCCAGTGCTTCATCAATAACCGGCATAATATTTTCTATATGTTTACGTGAGGCAATCTCAGGTACTACGCCACCAAATTTTCTGTGAATAGAAATTTGAGTAGAAATAATATTTGATAAAACTTCGCTTCCGTTTTTAACAACAGAGGCCGCTGTTTCATCGCAACTACTTTCTATGCCCAATATATATATATCTTTCTCTGCCATTTGCTTTTCACCCTTGCTCTGTTTTCAGCCACATAATGACTGCATTCTCATTATTATCTTGATAGTAATTTGGTCTAATTCCGCTTTCCACAAAACCATTTTTTTCATACACCTTGCGGGCCGCTATATTAGACTCTCGTACTTCTAAGCTCACTGCAAGAGCGCCCTGGCTCATGGCACGTTCAATCATATCAGACACCAGTAAATTTCCTAACCCCCTGCCCTGCAACTTACTAGCAACGGCTATCCTAATAATTTGTGCTTCCCCAGCTACCAGCCAATAACCTGCATATCCTACAATTTCATTGTTTATTTCCAATACGCTATAGTAACTAATATTGTTATTTATCTCTGTAAGCCAAGTTTCCTGCGACCATTCATCCTTGAAAAGCTCTCTAGCCAATTCTTTCACAATGTTAATGTCCGCAGCGGTCATTCGTCGGATTTTGCTAGATTTTTTTGTCGTTGTTCCCATAATTCTTCTGCCTCAGATCTTCTAATATAGAACGGCTCTAAGCCGAAATATTGTCTATCTTCTTTTCCCAAATGCTGTTTAATGCCTAACATAGCTACTGATGTAGCCTTAGGCATGCTAACCGTGCAGGGTGCACAAGTAACTCCACAAGGTAATACCCCTGCTAATTTTGCACATTCACCCAACAATAAGACGTTTTTATTATAAGCCGCTAAAATAGTTCCTAATTCGTTGCCAGGCACAACCCTAACAGCGTCAACCTCATGAATTTCGCCCTGCTTCCACTCATAAATCGCCAAATAATAATTACCTTTTTGTGCATCCAAAATTGGTGCTAAGAGGATTCCTTCTATTGGCAGGTTATAAGCTAATGCCTCTAACGTATTTACTCCAACCAAAGGAATCTTCAGGCTATATGCTATGGCTTCCGCTGTTGCCAGCCCTATCCGCAAACCGGTAAAAGACCCTGGTCCTATGCTGACCGCCATAAGCTCTATATCACTTTTCTTAATACCGGTACGAGTAAAAATTTGTTCTAGTTGGGGCACTAAACCTTCTGAATGCGTCATCCCCATATTAATTTCATAAGCTGCCAAGATTTCCTCATCGCGGCATATTGCCACAGAACAAACTTTGGTCGCTGTATCAATTCCCAGCGTTAACAAGCGTCCACACCTTCTCACAAAGTTCTTTGTAATGACTGCCGTAGGCCTCTAAAAAAATCCTGCGACCGGTCTCTTCTTTTACTATTTTTACGCGTAAATATTCCTGAGGCAATTCTTCCTGAAAAAGCTCTCCCCATTCAATAAGGGTAACGCCATTATTACCTACGTATTCACCAAAGCCGATATCTTCCAACTCTTCAGCACTGTTTAGGCGATATAAATCAAAATGCTTTATTTCCAGCTTGCTTCCTTGATAAATATTCATAAGGGAAAAAGTTGGACTACTAACATCACTAGGACTAACCCCTAGTGCGGTGGCAACAGCCTTTGCAAAACAAGTCTTCCCCGCACCCAAATCTCCTGACAAGCACAAAACATCACCATCACTTAAGAGCGTACCCAATAAAAGACCTAACTTTTCTGTTTTTTCTTCGTCCTTACAATATATATTGTTCATAATGGCTTATTATACCATAAATGTAAAAAAAAAACTGTAATAGCTCTTGTGATTAACTATTTGTTAGATTAAGTAAATGCTTGTGCAATAAGTTGTAACCTTTAAAATTTACAAGCTCCCTATAGCAAAAAGGCTTCCCATATTTTATATGAGAAGCCTTTTGTATAGTTTTATTAATCAATACGAGGACCTGCATTTATAATATCCTCAGTGACTACTCCTTGAAACTTCTTAATATTATCGGCAAATAAAAGAGCCAATTTATTTGTATATGTATGGTAAGCCTCTTTGTCAAACCACGTGTTAATAGGATTTAAAATATCACAAGGAACATTAGGACAAGCATTCGGTATATCTAACCCGAATACCGGTGTTTTGCTCCACCCGCCTTTGCCTAGCTCGTCATTTAAAGCTGCCGTTATCATGGCTCTAGTGTATTCCAACTTCATACGGCGCCCTACGCTGTAAGGGCCTCCGCTCCACCCGGTATTTACCAAATAAACATTAGTTTCGTGCCTAGCAATACGCTCACCTAGCAGTTTGGCATAAGTAAGAGGCGGCAAAGGCAAAAACGGCTCGCCAAAAGCTGTAGAAAAAGTTGCCTGTGGTTCAGTAACGCCACATTCTGTACCGGCTACCTTACTGGTATAACCTGCTAAAAAATGATACATAGCTTGGTTTTTTGTAAGTTTAGAAATTGGGGGCAGTACTCCAAAAGCATCTGCAGTCAAAAAAATAATATTACGTGGATGAGTAGCGCAGCTGGGAATCCTAGAATTAGGGATATATTCCAAGGGATAAGCGACTCTACTATTTTCCGTTATCTCCGTATTAAAGAAATCAGGCGCTCCCGTCTTCTCATCTACATACACATTTTCGATAACAGAGCCAAATTTAATCGCATTATAAATTTCCGGTTCTGCTTTTGCCGTCAAATTAACACATTTTGCGTAGCAGCCGCCTTCAATATTAAATATCCCGTTATCACTCCAAGCGTGTTCATCATCACCAATAAGTTCACGATTGGGATCTGCTGATAAGGTAGTTTTCCCTGTACCTGAAAGACCAAAGAATAATGCTACATCACCACATTTGCCAACATTAGCTGAGCAATGCATCGTCAAAATTTTGTGCATTGGCAACAAATAATTCATAACAGAGAAAATAGATTTTTTTATTTCTCCTGCATAACGGCCGCCACCAATAATAACCATCTTTTCATCAAAATTCAAGATAATAAAAGTATCAGAAAAAGTCCCATCTGTCTTTGGATCAGCTTTTACACTGGGAAGACAAATAACCGTAAAATCTTCATTTTCCCCTGTTGGTTCGTCGGTTTTAATAAACAGTTGTTTGACAAATAATTGCTGCCAAGCAAGCTCATTAATAAACTTCACTCGCAAGCTGTATTTATCATCGGCACCTGCCTTTAAATCTGAAACATACACTTTATGCTTCTTAACAAAATCAGACATTTTGGCATAAAGTTTAGCAAAGGTTTCAGGACTGCAGGGCTTATTATTACTCCAACATACCGTACCATGTGTTAAAGGTGTGTCAACAATAAATTTATCATTAGGGGATCTTCCCGTGTGTTTGCCTGTTACTACACGCAAAGCACCGTTTTGTGCGAAAGTTCCTTCCCCATTACAAACTGCTTCCTCGATTAGTTCTCTGATACTTAAATCTTTTATAACTTTTTTCGCATTTTTTAAGAAAGCCACGCTGCTTACTTCTGCCATGTTTAGCACTCCGATCAATATATATTTGCCCTATAATTAAATCCCGCTCATTCAACTATGTGAAAATAAAATTATAAATCACTCATAGACCATTGTATAATATGCAACCTAAGGAATATCAATTCACCAGAATTGACGCCATACTAACAGTACATTAATAAGGTTACAAATTTTAAAAAATAAAAACAGCGCCTTCATAGATTACAAGAAGGCACTAAATTTCAATTTAGTAACACGATACACGAACCATAAGGACATCTTCAACTGTTATATTATTTCAGTTTTGCGAATAATTGTCAATATCTGCATATTGAACAAACAACGCACAAGCAATTTGCCTGTGCGTTGTTTGTTATCTGCTAAACATTAGTGTATAAAACATTTTTAATCACTACATACTCTTATTAATTACAACCAATGAACTTCCAATGGGTTACGGTCTACCAGCCTTTTAAACTTATATTTTGGATACCCAACCATAACTGCCCCGGTTATAACTTTATCCTTGGGTACGTTAAATAACTCTAATAAAGGAGCATAACCTGCAAATATACACATTTCTACTATTCCTGCCCAACAAGAGCCCAAACCTAGAGAAGGTGCAAATAATTCAAGGTAGGCAAGAGAAAAAACACTGTTTTCCCTGCCCCGGACAAAATCCTTTTGCGCCATTGCTAAAATCAAATGCGGAGCATCACGCAAAATATTATCCAATCCCTGTTCCCTATAAGCACGAATATGAAGAGGAAGGCTCCAATGTGTCTTTGGACCCTTTAAAACCTCTGCTTCCATCCATTCAATAACTACTTCAGTTACCCGTTTAAGAAGTTGTTTATCATTTATAATAAGATAGGATATCCCTTGCCCATTGCTGGCAGTAGGGGCAAATCTCGCAATTTCTACTAAATCCAACAACTTATCTTGAGGAACCGGCGTATTCTTATAACAACGAATTGATCTACGCGATCTAAGAAATTGTTGAGCAGTTTCTTTGTCTAGAGGCGGTAATTCCTTTAACTCAGTTTGATTCTCCAAAGGTGTTTTTATATTGTTAATGGCCCTTTTCGGACAAATAGCCACACAATGGCCGCAGGCAATACAATTTTGTGCCATTAGCTCTTCAGGGCCCTTTTCTCCCATAACTAAAACGCCGGTTGGACAGGCAGCTATACAAATACCGCATTTAATACATTCTTCAGTATTGACTTCAATTAATGCCATTATTCTTCCACCTCTCTAACAAATTTAGCCCCCATAGCAAAAGCTTTTAAACAATCCTTGGGAAATTCTGTCTGTCTTCTTTGTTCTTTTTGCGGAACATTGAATTTAGGTGCCACATATTTAGAATAATCATCAAACTGATAGGTATCAGTAACAAATAGTGATTCTGCAAAACCAAATATGCTCTTCATAAATCTTTCATTAACCTTAAAATGTTGCTCATATCCCAATTCTTCAACTTTATCTTCAGCTGAGTTCATTGTATATATAAAGCCTGTGGGTATTTTTCTAGGGAAAAGCGTGGAGTATTTTTCATCATAGACTAAATAAGGATACAACAACCGTTCCATGAATGACCTCATTGCACCTGTAACAGCTCCAAAATAAATTGGTGAACCAAGAAGCAGGGCATCTGCTTGCTTGATACTCTCTAAGACAGATGTTAAACCATCCTTACATATACACTGGCCATAGCTTTTTCCGTCCTTTAGTTTACAAGCGAAACAGCTTATACACCCTTTGTAGTTAAGATCATAAAGATTAATAAGCTCGGTTTCTGCCCCTTGCGCAGCAGCTCCTTCCAGTGCTTTGTTGAGTAAAATTGCCGTATTCCCGTTTTTCCTCGGACTGCCATTAATAGCAATAATCTTTTTCATGAGAACCTCCTTACATTTTTTTACATATTGTATTTTACTGTTAAAGTGTATATCATAATATATATAAATGAAAGTATGCACTTTTATGGTAGATACTATATAAAAGGAGAGTAAAATGAATAAATGGGAACCCAATACCTGTACCTGTTCCGTAACTTACACGCTTTCTGTTGTAGGTGGTAAATGGAAATGGCTTATGCTCTTTAAATTGTTCAAACATGGCGTGCTGCGCTACGGCGAATTAAAAAATACTATGCCGGCAATTACACACAAAATGCTGAGCCAACAACTAAAAGAATTGGAAGCAGCAGAATTAATATTTAGAAAACAGTATAATCAAATTCCACCTAAAGTAGAATACTCCTTAACAGAAAAAGGTGAAACTTTGATTCCCATATTACAGCTAATGTCCAAATGGGGCGCAGATAACAAAACAGGAGAAAATCTAGAAGAGTAATTAGCAATTATCTAAACAAGACACCTCTTTGTCATTTATCTGACAAAGAGGTGTCTTGTTTATGCTATAGAATTTCCCGCTTATAAAATCTGGTATCAATCTTTACAAGAGGAAATGTGTTTGGCAAAGTTTCTTTAGCTATTTGCCTAAAGTTATTTTTCTCATAAAAACGATGAGCAGCTAAGAATTTTTCCGTAGTTCCCAGATAAATTTCCTGGAAATTATGTTCTTTGGCCCAGGTAAATAACTGCTCTAACAACAACTTTGCTGTATTATAGCTGCTTCCTCTGAAGGCCGCTTTAACAAACATTTTGCGTAAAGCACCCTGCCGGTTTCCAATATCCACCAAGGAAATAGTACCAACTACTTGATTATCGTAAAAAGCCAGCCAAAAATTACCGTTGCCTGATTGATAGAAATTCTCTACATCACTTAAATCCGGTTGATCTTCTCTTGTTATAGGAACATTAAACTCCTTTTGTTGGATAGCAAGGATTAACTTTATTACGTCCTCCATATAGTCTTTAGTATATTGTTTTATAATAATTTCTTTCATAGTCTATACCCCCCATTTTATATCTGCAAAAGCCTGGCTATATTTCCTCCTAAAACCTGCTCTAAAACATGTTTATCTGTTACTATCTGCTCTATTATAGTCCTTGCTGTAAGTGGAGAGCAATAGGGAGCATCTGAACTAAAGAATGTACGTTCAGGATATTCTTTAATGGCAAAAGTCGGTGCCATAGTAGTGAAGGTTGCCGATAAATCCAAATAAACATTAGGAATATCATGTACAGCTTTCAATGTATTTAGCCAATTAACACAGCCAAGATGTCCCAATATCAATGAAACCGTAGGATACTTTCTGGCTAGTTCTAACAACTCTTTAATATCTTCAAAGTTCAAAGGTATAAAAGTATGAACCCATAGCGGAAGGTGCCCTATCTCCTGAGAAGCCTTGAACAATGGTTCCAACCTACTTACCTGCCCAGTCCCTGGAGCCAGTTCCCCTATACCACGAAAATCATTAGCTACAATGTATCTATTTATCCACTCCAAGTTTTCTTTATAAGATAAACCCAGCGGAATTGACCCAAACCCAATGTACTTATCAGGATTTTCTTTTATGACTGTAGCAAGTTCTAAAATAGAATTTACTCTTTCCGCAACCGGATTTTTTGCACCGTTTAAAATATCATACAATTTATTCATTTCTTCTTCAAAAGCATTTATATTGGTAGCTATTTCCGGATGTATAACTGTAGTAAAAAGAACGGTGCGATCAACTTTGGCTTCTGCCATTAGTTCTAATTGTCTTTCCGATGGACGCATTACATGTGCATGACTGTCAATAATCATAATATTAATTTCTCCCTTATTACTTTATCTTAAAATAAGATTCTCAATAAAATTACTTGGCACTAGTTTTAAAATCACTGATTCTCTCTAACAACTTTGCCTGTACATCCAGCAATATGTCTATTTGCCTATTCACTTCGTATAATTTCTCCTTATATAATGCGAAAGCAGCTGGGCACATAGGTCTGGTTTGTGTTGTATTTGAGCAGTCAATTATCTTTAAAATATCGTCGATATTGAGACCTAAACTTAGATAAAGTTTTATTGTTTTTACCCTTTCAATAGCAGTATCATCATATTCTCGATACCCATTTTCCAAACGCTTAGGTGCTAACATTTTTTTAGTTTCATAATATCTTAGTGACCGCACACTAGCATTTGTTTTTCGTGATAGTTCGCTAATTAACACTTTTGCACTCCTCCCATTAGGTTAATTATATTATAAAGTATAACATTAATGTTAATGTCAAGCATTAAATCAAAGAGCTCAATTGACGAAAAAATAGCCTCTAGTTATAAACAATGATTTTTTCATTGCCTAAACTAGAGGTTGCCCAACAAATTTTTAATACGCTCTTTTTATTATTTCGCCATTCTCCATGCTTTTACTAAGCCGCTCGCCGCCGACTCTGGATTCTCTGCCTCCGCTACCGCCGAAACAACAAAAAATCCATCTACCTTGGTCTGAGCAAGCTGTGGTATGTCAAAAATTTTTACCCCTCCACCAACTACTACGGGAATAAGGCTTAGCATTTTTAGCTTGCTTAATTCATCCAAGCTTCTAACAATTACCTTGCCCGTAGAATCCAAACCACAGTCTAGTTTTGTCGCCGTCTTGTGCAGAGGACCAGCGCCAAAATAATCAATTTGACTGACATCCACGGTCTTAATATATTCAAACAGCTCCTCCGTACGTGCCGATAAACCAATAATAGACTCCTCCCCTAGATATTCACGGCAGATATCTACAGGAATATCTTTTTGCCCTACATGGATACCATCTACTTTTATACCAAGTTTTCTAGCAGCCAAAACAACATCTAAACGGTCATCCACAAGAAGGGCAACTTTTTCAGACTTCCCTGCGCTAGCAATAACCTCAGCTGCTTGGCGGGTAAGTTCAATTAACTCAGTGGCAGAAGCAACCTTTGAACGGATCTGAATACAGGTAAAGCCTGCACTAATAGCAGCTTCAATGATTTCCCTAACAGGCCTGCCTTTGGTATTTTCAGGACCAACTACAAGATATGCTGAAATGTCCAAGTGCTCTCTTATACTCATTTTATTTTCTCCAAAATTTTATTTACTTTATCAACTTTTGTAGTGATCATATTAGTGAAACCCGGACGAATGTCTGCTTTCAAAACAACTTCCGTGCGAATTCCTTTATTAGCAAGAACAAAAGTTGCGTCCTTGACTACTTGCATTACTTCATCCCATTCTCCTTCAATCTCTGTAAACATAGATGAGGTGCGGTTTGGTAATCCTGAATCCCGAATCACCTTTATAACTTCGGCCACCTCCGCTGAAACTTCCTCACTAGTACCACAAGGAACAATCGCAACCGCAATCAAAGTATTCATAAGTCATTCCTCCTCAATTTCAAATTTATTATATGCAATATCTTCTGCTGTAGCCTTATATAATTCATCAAGGAACTGGCTTTGGAAATGTCCAGGTCCCTCAACCTTATCTTCCGCTCTTTTACCTGCTAAATTGTAAACTGCGGCAGCAGTCAAAGCTGCAATGAAAGGAGATGCCGCACTCAAATAAACGGCAACCACTCCTCCTAAGGAACAACCAGCGCCGGTAATTTTTTCAAAAAAATGTGAGCCACCATGAGAAAAAGCAACCAACGAACCATCTGTTATTAAATCTGTTTCCCCTGATACAAATACTGCCCCGCCAGTGCATTTTGCCAAAGCCACTGCGGCAGTTCTGGCAGAGCTAACTGCATCTGTAGAGTCAACACCCCTAACCTTAGACTCTTCTATTCCGCCTTCTAGATTCCACAACCCGGCCAAAGCAATAATTTCAGAAGCATTCCCTTTAATTACACTTGGTTTATACTCTTTAAATTGCATTAATAATTTGGTTCTAAGTTCTCCAATACCCACAGCCACGGGATCAAGCACCCAAGGTTTTTCTGCTTCATACAATGCTTTTGCTGTTCGTGGCAATGTCTCCTCGTAAATAGGCAACAGGGTACCAACATTAATATAAGTAGCTCCGGATGCCCTAGCTAAAAACTCACCTTCATCCGGCAAGTAAACCATAGCGGCTGCTCCTCCCACAGCCAATTGTGCGTTGGCCACAAGATTAATTGTCACGCTATTTGTAATAGAACCAACCATAGGGTTAGTTTGCTTTACCATTTCCACGGCCTGCACAATCTGGTTTTTGATAAATTCTTTATTAATCATGCTCTCATCTTTCTTTCTTTTTATATTTACTTCACTAGAGAATACATGGTTAAAGACGGTAAAAACAAATAAAAGATGCTCGCTTATTAGGCAAGCATCTTTCGCATCTTAACATTGCTTCCCTACGTCAGTATTAACTAACAGGTTCAAAGGGTCAGGTTTTACCTTCTCAACTCCTAGGAGTCCCCCCACAATTCATTTATTCATTTTTTATAACATATCACCTATTGCAAGCCCTGTCAATATCAAAACAATTAGACTAAGAGGCAAACGTGTATATTAATCCTTGCTGTAAAATTTGATTATTAAAAAATAAAATCTAACTATTATCTTTAACATTATTAGTAAAATGTAGTAATATATAAATAACTATAATTCCTCAAAGAGAAAAACATAAAAATGGAGGCACAGACATGTTTGAAAATATGATTGAAAATTTAAAAACAAAACAGCAAAAACTAGTATTTACAGAGGGCTTAGATCCAAGAATTCTTGAGGCTGCCAGTCGGTTAAAAACCCAGAAGATTCTCGAACCCATACTATTAGGTAATCCCGAAGAAGTACATATGGCAGCGCAAAAATATGGTTTTTGCATAGATGGAATTGAAATCATAGAGCCTAAAACATACACAGCTCTAGAATCCATGGTTGCCCTGATGGTAGAACTCAGAAAAGGAAAAATGGATGAAGCTACTTGCCGTGGATTGTTAATGAAAACCAATTATTTCGGCACCATGCTCGTAAAAATGGGACACGCTGACGGTCTCTTAGGTGGAGCAACCTATTCAACTGCCGACACTATCCGCCCCGCATTACAAATTGTTAAGACAGCACCGGGAAATAATATCGTTTCAAGCTGCTTTATTCTCTATCGCAAAACAGATAATGTTGAGGAAAAATACGCTATGGGTGATTGTGCTATCAACATTAATCCCAGTGAAGATGAACTTGTGGAGATCACTGTGGAAACAGGAAAAACAGCAAAAATCTTTGCTATTGATCCTAAAGTTGCCTTATTATCTTATAGCACTTTGGGCTCAGGCGCAGGAGAATCAGTAGATAAAATGCGTAACGCAGTGGCAAAATTAAAAAATCTAAATCTTGATTTTCCCGTTGACGGCGAGTTACAATTTGATGCCGCATTTTCTAAAGATGTGGCAAAGATAAAAGCTCCAAATTCTCCTGTAGCGGGAAAAGCAAATACTTTCATCTTCCCTGATATTAATGCCGGCAACATTGGTTATAAGCTAGCTCAGCGTATGGGAAGCTTTAAAGCCTATGGTCCTATCTTACAAGGGCTGAATGCACCTATAAATGACCTTTCCAGAGGTTGTACTGCCGATGAAGTTTATAATATGGCAATTATTACTGCTTCTTTGAAGAAATAAGTTTTTCCCTTTGGCTTCTTTAATTAACAATGCAGAATAGATAAATTCATACTATATTTTTCTGAAAATTATCTATAAATAAAAAGATGCTTGCTAAATTTGGCAAGCATCTTTTTCTGTTTAATATTGCTTCTCTTAGAAGGCCTTATCTTTTTTTGCTCTTTGTTTTAATGAAAGCTCGTGCATTTTTTATCCCGCCCATTTCTGCAAACATAGCGGTAAGCTTTTCAGTATCAATCTGCCGTGAGTTTAAGCCATCGTATTTTGCTTCTTTTTTTAATTTCAAATAATTAGCAAAACGCTCAGCAGACAAAAGGCCGTCCTGAATAGCTTTTTGTACCGCACAATTTGGCTCACGAGTATGGGTGCAATCACGAAACTTACACTTTTTTGCCAGTTCATCAATATCAATAAAAGTCTTTGTTAGATTAATATTTTCAATTCCCAGTTCACGCATTCCCGGAGTATCAATGACAACTCCCCCACCGGGAAGGATTAGCAACTCTCGCCGTGTTGTAGTATGCCTGCCTCTGTCGTCGTTTCTTAAACCTTTTGTCGCTAGTACGTTTTGGCCCACAAGTTTATTTATTATTGTCGACTTTCCTACTCCTGATGAGCCAATAAATGCTATGGTTTTACCGCTGCCAAGGTACTTTTGCACGGATTCCAACCCATCTCCTGTGAAACTCGAAGTAACAAACACGTCTACGCCGCAGGCCACAGTATTAATTTCCGCCAGCCGTTGAGAAATATTATTACATAAATCAGCTTTAGTAAGTATGATGACAGGAACTGCTCCGCTGTCCCAAGCAATCCCAAGATAGCGTTCTAATCTACGCAAGTTGTAATCATTGTTAAGGGACATACATATAAATACATTGTCAATATTTGCGGCTATGACCTGTTCGTTATTGGCTGTTCCGGCCGCCTTTCTTACAAAAGCACTTTTTCTAGTTAAAACATGATGGATTATTGCATTACCACCTGTGTCCTCATTGCGGTCAAGCATAACAAAATCTCCCACTGCGGGATAATCCGATAAGGTTTGTATAGCAAAGCGAAATTTGCCGGCAATCTCTGCTCTTAGTTCCCCTTCTGCTGTTATAACCTTGTACAGGGCATTGTATTGGGATACTACTCGTCCAATATAAAAACTCGAATATAAAGAAGCCTCAGTAATAAATCTTTGACTGAGTCCTATATTTTCCATATTAATTTTATCCATTTTATATCCTCCAAAAATTTTTAATAAACTTTTGGGAGGTATATACATTAATTTATTTTGTATGCACCTCCCGCATCAGCACAATATCCAATTCAGTTTTAAACATAAAACAACAACTCCTTTCAAGACTATATTACTTTTAGCTTTTTAGCTTGTCAAGCGTAAAAAACACTTATCAATATTGTATTATTACTATTACTTTCTAACCAATAATACCTTGGATTACAGACTTTTTTGCATATAGACAATACTAAACTTTCTAGCAAATTTGCACCCAATATCTTTTAGTTCCCCTGCTATAACAAAACCATGTGTTTTGTGAAAAGCTATACTGCCTACATTTTCTAATGATATTTCTGCAAGCAAATTTGTTATTCCCATTGCAGCTGCCTCTGCTTCTAACCTTGCTAGGCATTTTCCACCTAATCCCTTACCTGTATACTCCTTGGCAATAAAATACGAAACACAGGCGGTGCCCTTAAAAGTGGAAAAGGGATTGTAGGGACTTAACTGACAAAATCCTATTACATGATTTGTTTCCGTATTTTTAAGAACATAAGAAGGATAACCTTCTGATCTTTTCATTATCATTGCAAAAAAAGGTTTTGGCAATGTACTATCAGCAAAGGCAGAAGTACTATTTACCACATAAAAATTGAAAATATCCATAACTTCATTTTGATGTTCAACGCCCATTTTCTCAAATACAGCCTTCATTTCCGCACCTCCTAGCATATAATTTTTTCTATTATTGATGACTGTTTGTAACCACAGCCTAAATTTCAGAAATCATATCGTGCCTATACTCATATAATAACATAATATAATAAAAAAATGCCCCTCAAATGTCGTAACTTGCCAACATTTAAGGAACACTTTTTATCTTGTAAATTTTTTTATAGTTTCGCTAACCGCTCATTAATCGCCTGCAAGAATTCTTCGGTATTAGCAATATGTTTTCCCTCAATGTCAGACAAGGCAGCAAGATCTCCCGTTAGTACCCCATCTTCAATTGTCATTATGGAAGCTTTTTCTAACTTGTCAGCAAAGGCAACCAATTCACTTAGACCATCAAGCTCTCCACGTTTTCTTAGGGCGCCGCTCCAAGCAAAAATCGTGGCCATAGGATTTGTAGAGGTTTTTTCACCTTTAAGGTATCTATAGTAATGCTGTTGCACTGTTCCGTGGGCTGCCTCATATTCATAATATCCTTCAGGAGATAACAAAACAGAAGTCATCATGGCTAAACTGCCAAAAGCTGTGGCAACCATGTCTGACATTACATCACCATCATAATTTTTGCACGCCCAAATCATGCCACCTTCGGAGCGAATAATCCTAGCAACCACATCATCAATAAGGGCGTAGAAATATTCAATACCAAAATCATCAAATTTATCTTTATATTCTTTATCAAAAATCGTTTGGAATATGTTTTTGAATTCATGATCATAAGTTTTGGAAATGGTATCCTTGGTTGCAAACCATAAATCTTGTTTTTCTTCTAAAGCGTAATTAAAGCAGGCTCTGGCAAAACTTTCGATAGATTTGTCAACATTATGCATTCCCTGAATTACTCCTGCACCGGAAAATTCATGAATTGTTTTTCTGGTAACTTTGCCATTTTTACTTGTAAATACTAACTCCGCTTTTCCTGCTTCCGGAACACGATACTCAACACTGGCATAAATATCGCCATAGGCATGTCTAGCAATAGTAATAGGTTTTTTCCAGGTTTTAACAAAAGGTTTTATGCCTTCAACTATAAGAGGTTTTCTAAACACAGTTCCATCTAAAATTGAACGAATAGTCGCATTGGGGCTTTTCCAGATTTCTTTAAGATTATATTCTTTTACTCTTGCCGCATTAGCTGTAATAGTTGCGCATTTTACACCAACGCCATATTTTTTGATTGCTAGTGCTGACTCTTCTGTTACTTTGTCATTAGTCTTATCTCTGTTTTCTATTCCAAGGTCATAGTATTCGGTTTTTAATTCAATATATGGATTTAGCAATATATCTTTAATCATACTCCAAATAATCCTTGTCATTTCGTCTCCGTCCATTTCAACTAACGGTGTTTTCATAATAATTTTGTCTGCCATTTCAATTCCTCCCTAATATTATTTACGTTTACAAATTCTCTATGTAATTATTATTTAAGACTACATCATATACAAAGACATAAAAACAAAAATAACTGCACCCACAATAGTAGGAATAGCATTGCGTTTTGCCAATTCAATTGGATTAACGTTTGCATATCCGGAACATATAATACAAGCCCCGGCAATAGGGCTCATGGTACGTCCCAAACCACCGGCCGCCGCTACTGCCGCCCCTAGATGCAATGGATCAAGTCCAAAAGACGCTGCATGAACCGTCACCGCAGTATTAAAGGAAATGGCTGCCGCGTCGCCTGACCCACAAATTGTAGCTAAGATGAAGGGTCCTGCTGTACCGGCAATTTTCGCAATAGCATGATGTGCGGACATAGCTGTAATCAAGGCTTTAACAAGCCCTATAGCGTTCATGCCTGCCACAAAAATAAGTGAACAAGTTACTATGCCATAAACATGACCAAACCCTTCGCCCATACCGGCAAAAAAGTCTTTGCAAATATCTTTAGGTGTAGACTCTTTTCTGGTAACAATAAACGCAACAATTGCACCAATAATCATAGCGTGAGAAATTTCAAGTTTAGCCATGCCCGGTAAATAGCCTGTTTTAGCTAATAGTAAAAGGGCGATAGGAACTATAGGTACTATAGCCTTAAGTAAGTCCACTTTGAAATCTGCTTTAGTATCATCAACATCGGCAATGTAGCCTTTGTGTTCTTTTTTCATAACGGCAATAATACAAAGAATTACCGCTACCACTATAGATACCACTAGTACAGGCAGTGCCGAATATGCAACAAATTCCATAGGAGTATGCTTAGATACTTCTGAGGCAATTACAACCTGATGATAGCCAGGGTTGACAAGGGGTGAGCCAAATGTTCCCAGAAAAACCGCAGATGCGGCCATAGCCGGATGTACTCCCATACGCATAAGAAGAGGTATCAAAATAGCTCCTACAGCGGCAGAACAGCCTGAAGAACTTGTAATAGATATATTTATAAAGGCGGTAATCAAGACTGCTCCAGGTATAATCAAATAGCCAAAACTATGCAGGTATTTTGCTAAAAAATGCACAAGATGCCTATCACATTTAGTGTATTTCATAACATAGGCAAAACCCATAGAAGCTACAATTGGTTCTATTACTTTTGCATTACTCATGGCCTTACTAAATCCTACAAGAGCTGCCATGGGATTTAATGCAATACAAGAAAGAATTACCCCTGCTGAAAAAAGCACTAACCTGGATTCATATCTTTTGGCAAGGCAATAGATAGTCCCAATTATAACTATAATTCCTAAAATCATACTAATACTCACATTATCATCTCCTTATCATAATAAAAATAGACCTACACTCGTTTTTCAATACTAGATAAACTATCCTCGCCTCTTTTCACAAGCATAAATATACGCCAGCTTATTCATTTTTGGATTTTATGATATAATTACAATCAATTGAGGTGTGCTATGAATAATAATGATTTATTATTTCTAAAAATATTAGCTGATGAGCATAATCTAACCAAAACAGCAAAAAAGCTTTTTATTTCTCAACCGGCCATAACGGACAAAATAAAGAAATTAGAAAAAGAATTTGGAGCAAAGCTTATTGTGCGTAAACCCCGTGGCATCGAATTTACCCCTGAAGGTGATATATTAGTTCAATACGCAATACGTGCACTAATGGAATTTGAAAAAACCAAAGACCTAATAACAAATATGCATACAGACGAATTGCACGGTTCACTACATATAAGCTGCTCTAATGTTTTTGCCAAATACCACCTGCCAAAACTACTGTCCGATTTTCAAAAACTCTACCCAAAAGTTGAAATAACTTTCAAAAGCGGCTTCAGCACAAACCTTTACCGGGACTTCCTACGTGGGGAAAGCCAGTTAGCAATCCTTAGAGGTGACCATCTATGGAGCCAGGAGAAAAAGTTGCTATTACAAGAACCCTTATGTATCTTCAGCGCCTTTCCACTTGATCTTGATAATTTACCAGAAGTACCTTATATACATTACAGCACTGACCCCAACTTACAGATACTTTTGGATGAATGGTGGGGAAATAACTATCAAAAAAGACCTCATATAGTAACTGATATTGACTCCATGGATACCGGTATGAAATTAGTGCAAAACGGCCTCGGTTATACGATCTTGTCCGAAAGCTGTGGCAGTGATACGCCAGGGCTCTACAAATATCCCCTAAAACTACTTAATAAAGATATCATCTATCGAAAAACTTGGCTCTACTACAGAAGCGACTGTAATTCTTCCCGTATTGTTAAAACTTTTATTTATTTCATACTTAAAAAATATAGACCCATTCCCTTATAATTATGAGTTATCTGAAAACATCTAAATCAAGTGTACTTGATATGAGATATTTGCACAAATATGTATTTTGCCTAGTTAGACATAAGTTTTTACTTATACCTCAAAAAAACAAATTAAAGATTATTTTATAAAAAAGCAATACAAAAAGACCACTGCTAAATTTCTCTTAAGAAATTTTAGGAGCGGTCTTTTTGTATCTATTCATAGTAGCAAACAATCTCCCACCTTTACCTATTTAAGATTAGCTACATCAATAATTGCCGGTGAAAGATATTTATTGGTACTTAATCAAATATTTGTTTCGCTATATGCGATATTCCGAATAAAAGCAACAGATACAACCACTAGCCAAAATTATAGGATATTCCGGGAGAAGCTTGGACAATTCTTGCATTTGTGCTAGAATCCTTATTAGGTCCTATATAAATTAACCATAAGAACTATAAATTTATGTCAAATATGTAAATAGTTCTAGGTATTGATAATATTGAATCCTAAAAACAAATGTAAGCAAATTTATGGAATAAAAGGTGTCATAAATATGTCATTAACCCAAAAATTACGAGAACTTAATTGGAAAAGGAATTTTGCTTCTAAGAGATTAAAATTGCGCATTGAATTTTTATTTTTTTCTCTAATTAGACTTATGCTTCCCCGTAAAATTAAAGAATATGATTTATCAAAAGTAAAAAAAATATTAATTATACGTAACGACCGCATTGGAGATATGGTTGTAACAACAAGCTTAATTAGAAACTTAGCTAAATCCGGCTACAGCGTTTATGTTGTATCAACTAAATCTGCGCTTGATATAGTGAAATTTAACCCTTATGTTAAAGGCACCATTATTTATGACAATTCAACTTTTTTAAACTGGATAAAATCTATCGTACGCGTACGCAAAGAAAGCTTTGATGCGGCAGTAGAGATAAAATTTATTAGATGTTTCGATATGAAAAATATGATTTTTTCTTCATATGTCAAAACACCAATATTAATCGGTTTTAATAAAAGCAGTATAAAATCTTTTAATCTTTCTATCCCCCATTATCTTCATAACTCACATGTAACCGTACAATTAAAACAGGTATTGGAAGCGCTTAATGTCAAATATGATGACATGCACTATGAAATACCTGTAAGTGAAAACATAAAAACCAATGTGAATTCATTTTTTAAAACAACCGCTGACAACAAAAAAAAGGTTGCTGTTCTCAATCCTTTTGGAAGCACTGTAGCAAGATTGCTGTCCAATAAACAAGTTAATATTATCTGCAACCTGCTTAGTGCTAAATATAAAACAATAATTATTGGGGAAGAAAATAGAATAAAGCAGCTTAACCTTCCTGATGGCGTATCTGTGTTTAATTCATCAAGCATACTTGATGTAGTGCCCCTTATTGAGTTATCCGATCTAGTTGTCAGTGTTGATACATCTATTGTTCATATTGCAACCTGTTTTAATAAGAATACTATAGCTTTATATGCCGATAGCGACCCTAACCAGCCAGCTGCTGATAAGAAATCTGTTTACCACCATGAATTCTCTATTTTCAAGCTTACCTTAGAAGATTCTTTCTACAATAAAGACTATCTTAAAACACACTCACCAAAGATAATGCTACCAATAACTCACTGTATTTGGGCACCAAATAACAAAAATGCGAAACAGCTTTTGTTTGATGATGATAATATGTCAAAGGTAGACAATCAGATATTTGAAACCAAACTAGTAAATGCTTTAGAAACTATCGACTAATATGTAATGCTGCCTTATAGCGGCAGAAAAATTCGTGTTTCGTAAGCTCGCTTATCTGCTATTTTTATATTAACAGGATTTACACTTGCTGCTACTCTTGCGTTGTCAATCCCTATAGTTCCATAGCTGTTTGCGCTAACTAATCATCCTTGAAACAAAAGCAAGGCCACTTCCGATTTTTGCGGAAGTGGCCTTGCTTTTGTTTATGCCAGTGACAGTAGTTTAACCAACAAATCATTATTTTTCTTATGGTGTTACTACCTCAGCACCTAATTCTGTGAAGTTAATTAAGGCATTAGGAGGTAATTCTACTTCCATACCTTTGTTCTTCCATTTCAAAACATTTTTAACTGTACAGCTCGTCACTTCTCCATTTTGCGTCAAGTTGACTACACTTTTTGCCTTAAATTCTACAAATCCGGCATTTTCCATATTTATGGCATTATTCTTCCAACCAACAGGGCGCAACTTAGTATCTTCTGACAAGGTACCTGTTTTTACTGCACCATTGTCATAAAAAGTAAGCAGAGAATCACTCTTAAAGTCTACGAAGCCGTATTGCCTTTCGCCTATACCTATTGTTGTCTTGTCAACAATAGTTCCGCTAAGCACCGTTCCTTGCTCGCTAAAAGTTACTGCTGTACCTCCTTTATAGCGGATATGCCCAGAACTGGGTAATGCTATATTATAGGTGCCGCTATTATTCCAGTAGCGGTAATAACGCGGTAGGAAAAAACTACGTTCTGTATACGCTGCCACCGAATAGTAATCATTGATAATACGTTGCCAACCTTGAGGCCGTAAATATGTATCATTGGCCAACACGCCTGTCACTAATGAACCATTTTCATTAAGACTTGCCATAGTACCTTTTTTAAATTTCACCTGATCGCCTACCGACCAACCCTGAGGAAAAAGTTCTTCATTTTTTGTGAGAATTTTGTTTACAGGAGCGGCAAAAGTACTACCACCGAAAATACAAAGGCTAATTATGATTGCCGTTTTAAGTAAAATATTCTTTACGCGCACTCTAACCATTCCTTTCCAAACATCCTGTATTTTAAAATTTATATCTCACGCTTAGATGCTTACAGGCGCTGTAATCTTTTTACCCACAAGATCGATTATCTTGGCAAACCCATCCCTGTCTTTCAGCTTACTACCTAGTGAAGTTGGTATACAGATAACTCTTGCCCTGCCTTCTTTTTCAAGAAATGTTCTTACTGCAGGAGGTAAAGTACTAGCCCAAACGGGAAAGACTAGAATTAATTCTTCATTGTCATCCGGCTTTTTATATCTTGCCGGTAACGTCTCACCTCTGAAAGCCTTATAGCCCGCTTTAATATAACCACCAGCCCCTTGCCAATCCACATCATCTGCGATTTCTCTGGCCGTAGTACCATAACGTGCGGCCAATTCTTCTGCGATAGCTTTACTTCTTCCAGTTCGAGTAAAATAATATACTTGCATAACCATAAAGCCTCCTTTATTCAAGTTCTTATTTTTACTACATTGTATTACTTTAGACTAGAAGACACAATCTAAAACTTACTCAAAATAAAAGCACTCAACCTAAAGTTGAAGTGCACCCCAAATGTTAGACAAAAATAACATTTGGGGTGCACTTCACTATCGCGTGGTTTTCAATATACAACAAAACCTTAAACAGTCAACCTACGTCTTGTAAGTAGACTGTTTAAGGTTTTCCTTATGTTTACATGTTATTCTTTTTCACAACTTTGCTCTCCAATACCTCAATCCGCTTTCCCTTCAACAGCAATTCAAACGCTCTATCCATCGCCACAGAAATATTTTGTGTCATGCGGTTGTAATTGTACGCTCTGGCTGTTTCAGTGCAGAGGGTTTCTTTTGTTGCCCCGATCCATTTATCAAGAACAGCCATCATTACTTCTTCCAATTCTTCCTCGGAAACATAATCTATTTTTCTTGTATTGTTTTGGCGAGGTGTGATTTTACAATAGCCAATCGGGAACAAGAAATCACCTTTACGAATAATTTGTTTTTCAACCTTTGACAATCCACAATCGACTTCACGCTTTACCTTTACCGTGGATTTTTCATTGCCAAGCAGGGGGGCAAGCTCTTTGCAAAGTAAATCATAGTGAATTGGGAAACGCTTATTTACAACCTCTAAAATACAATCCTCCATAGAAAGATGTCCACTGTAATTGCGATGAAGGTCAGAAAAAGAAACTTCGTTTTCCGCACCAAAGCCATAGGGATTTAGTTGATCATTCAACGAAACAGTTTTCTTTTTTATGGACACAAAATCATCCGCTTTAGGTTCGTCCCTTTCTGCTATTTCTTCGTAAGAGACAGCATAGTTTTTTAATGCATTCTCTACGGCTTCAATCAGTTTTGCTCCCTCAGTAACGTGGTCTTTAATCCAGTCCGTTGACCAAATACGATAAATTTTCCATCCCATCTGTTCCAACACATCTTGACGCAGACGATCACGCTCTCTTGCCGTTCTTGCAGAGTGATATGCTGCCCCATCACACTCAATTCCTAAGACGTATTGTCCGCTTAGTGTTGGGTGCTTTACCGCCATATCAATGCGATAGCCAGAGCAACCTACCTGAGTTCCCAACTTGTAACCTTTCCTATCAAGGAAATTATAAACTGCTTTTTCAAAAGGTGAATCATGCTCTACAATGTCACTCTCTGTAATTTCACGAGAAAGTGATGCTACACCGTTTAATGCAAAGTCAATATAGGCTCTCAACAACTTTGGACCATCGGAGGTGATTTTTTCGATATTGATATCGGTAGGAAGGATAGAGCCAACCAGTTTAACATTATATTTTGCACGAGTAATTGCAACATTTAAGCGGCGTTCTCCACCACTTTTGCTCAGAGGACCTAAGTTCATTCTAAATACGCCATTCACATCTTTTGCGTAACCGATACTAAATACAATGGTATCACGCTCATCTCCCTGTACATTTTCAAGGTTTTTTACAAAGAATGGTTCCTCTTTATCCTCGTTGAAAAACGATTCAAACACCTGATTCTCCATACGCATTTTGCGTATAGCAGTGTCAATTGCTTGTTGCTGTACTTCGCCAAAGGCAATTACACCAATGGAGCGGTTTGGATGCTTTTTGAAATGCTCAAAGACAATCTCGCCTACTCGCTTTGCTTCTATAACATTCCCCTTTTTACCGCCACGGTCATAAAAACCTTCTCGTACATATTCATATTCCACACCGTTATCAGCTACTTTGTCCACATTGGACGGAAAAGTAATCAAGTTGTTTTTGTAAATCTTAGCATTGGAGAAAGCTATTAGATGTTCGTGTCTGCTGCGATAATGCCATAGTAAAGTTCTTTCAGGAAGAAGATTTGCCTCATCTAAGATTGATTCATAAGCAGTACCATCATCTTCATCCTCTTCATCAGTATCGTAATCCACATCGGATAGAAAGGCTCCAAAAAAGTTAGTCGGTGGCAGTTGTTTACTATCGCCGGCAATAATCACTTGCTTTCCTCTGGCTATTGCCCCAATAGCATTTTCAGTGCATATCTGTGATGCCTCGTCGAAGATAACCGTGTCAAATTGATAGGTTTCTGCCTCTAAAAACAAGCTTACAGATAATGGTGACATCATCAAACAAGGCTTTAAGGTCGGTAGTAGATTTGGAATTTGCTGAAATAACTTTCTAATAGGCATTATTTTCCTACGTTTAGACAGTTCTCTTTTCAGGATACTAATCTCATCAACACCACTGGTAAAATGATCAAATGAGGGTAAATCGTTGATAAGCTTTCCTTTTATTCGTGCCTTGGCAATTTCAAACTGTATTTTATCAAGAGATGCAAATTCTTGAATCGTATTCTCTTGATTGATTCTTCTAAAATTCAAAACAGCAGGATAATTTGGTAGTATGGCGTCTAACCACAATCGGAAAAATCTCTTTTTGAATATTGGCAGGATATAACTGGGTTCTATTTTTTGTACTTCAATTTTTTCAATGTATTCGGACAGACCTTCTTCACGGCAATTTTTTCTTGCGTTTCTAAAATCAATCCACTCTTCCAACAAGAACAATCCATTATTGCATTGACCTATTCGTTCTATCAATTCTGGAAATGCAGTCATTTTCAACTTATTGGCATCGTCAAACAATTTTAAATACCACACAAATTCGATGTCAATATCTTGTTTCATTTGAATGAGCTGCTCTTTATAAGCACTGCACAAGGTGACGATTTCTTTCTCCCCACAGACCTTTTCCACAAAAGTTGTCCCCAATTTGTTTTTCTCAACAATTTCTCGAAAGGAAACGCTCCAAGTCAAGGATTTACGTATATTTTCCCACGAAGTGTCAAGCCCATTATACAAAAACGAATAGTGAGTGATAAGATTAGCTTCCATATTGCTGGATTTTACAGCAATATCATACAGCTTATTCAAGGATGCAACAGTATCTGTAATTACCTTGTGTAGTAAAATATATTGTTCAATTTTTTGAAAGTCTGTATTTTCGCCATTGAAATCCTCGAAGAACACCTCCCTAAAACAACTTACACTACTTTGTAACCATTCCCTTCCTTCAGCAATTTTTTTCAAGGCATCTATCGTAGATAAAATGATTTCGTCATTGATTTTGGCCGATATATCCTTATAGAGAAACTGAAATTGCTTTTTATCCGCTTTATAGCTACTCTTAAAATATTTGAAGAACGAGGTGTATTCCGTTCTGTATCTACCAAGAATTCCTATATAATCAACATCGAATATTTCTTTTTCAAACACTTGTAAAAGCTTGCTTTTCTTGCTGTTAATGGTAGCAACTTTATCCTGAGCTTCTGTTTTTTCGTCTATGAGTTTGTCATAACTTTCAACGCTATCAATTGCACACAAAACCTTAGTGTTTTGTATTAAATTAGTCAAATTTTCTTTTTCCCCTGCAATTTTTTGATATGTTTGCAAGCTATTTATGTCAGAAAGAAAAATGTTCTTATCTAAATCTTGTAAAAGTGCATATTGCGTTTTTAACTCTGTTTGCATTTCTATAAAATCACTTTTCAGAGCTTCACACTCACTTACCTCATCGAACAATGTGGCGATTTCGCCACCTAAAATCCACTGCGAAGGAACAATAGGAGAGTCCTTTGCTAAGTTTAGGACCTCTATGACATCTTCAATTACGGTATATGCAATCGGTAAGTTCAAGGATAGCTCTTGATATATTTTTTGCATTTCAATTTGATAATTCTTGAGCTTATCATAAAGAGTAGGAAGCGTTGCATAAATATCGTGGCGAAGTTCATTGCTTACGCTCTGCACATTTGTTCCGTGCCAAGGATTTGCGTTGTAATCCGCTGACATTTTGCCGATGCTGCTTATAAATTCACTCAAAACATAGATATAACGACTATATTGATTCCAGTCTGCCTTATCAATATTTTCAATAGGAAAGATAACATCTGCATAATCATCAAGATTAGCAAGCACACCATTTACTTCATAAATAGATTTTCCCAGAGGTTCGACCTTTTCAAATAACTGTGCTGCATATTGATTTAACTTTTCTCGATCTCGCTCCAATGTATCTAGTTTTAAATAGGCATCATCGCTAAGTTGTGCTTTGTTTTTCGCTAAATTTAATACTGCTTCAAGCTGCTCTAATACAGCCTTTTTGTTGGCTTTGTAACTATGCAATACAAGGCAAAAATCGTTTAGCCCTGCTGCAGTTAATCTCCTATAAACCACATCTAACGCAGCCATTTTCTCTGAAACGAACAATACTTTTTTGCCGTCAGCTAAGCATTCTGAAATAATATTAGTTATAGTTTGGCTTTTGCCTGTTCCGGGAGGTCCCTGTAAAACAAAACTAAGTCCATTTTTTGCGCACAAAATAGTATCTTGCTGACTGGAATCGGCATCAACAACTTGAAATGTATCAATTGGCTTTATTTTTGCATCAAAGTCATAGTCATTTATTTCTTCAGGAATAGGGTTAGATGCGGACGCATCCCCACTAATAGTTCTCACAATAGAATTGCGGATGATTCTGTCTCTATGCTTTGCTAAATCGTTATACATATTAATTTTTAAAAAGGACAGCAAGCTAAGACTCGTTTCCTCCACTACCTTCCAACGATTATGAGCAACCAACGTGTTAATGTTTGAAAAATACTCCAGCAAATCGTCCTCCTCACCAAATTCCGGCAACGAAATTCCAAAGTCATTACCAATTTTATATTGCAACGTGGGATTTATAAGTATTTCATCCTCGTGCAAAGAAAGAACATACGGAGAAGAAATAGATTCAACCGTTAGTGTGACAGGGACTAAAATCAAGGGGGAACGAAAAAACTGTTCACTATCTTTTGATTCATTCCATTCCAAAAAGCCAAAAGATAGGTATAAAATATTGATGCCTTGCTCCTCCGTTGCAGTCTTAGCCTTGTCCCTCAAACTACGCAATGTCTTTTGCATATCCTTAATAGATTGATTTGTCTCAATGCTTGTAAGCAAGTTGATATCCTCTTCATCTTCAATATCATCATAATAAGGAAATTCAAGAGGCTTTTCATTTTTGACAAAGCTGTTCCAAAATTCATAAATACCTGGAGCAATAATACGCAGAGTGGAGCGCTTCGTTTCTCTATAGTTGAGCAATTTATTGCGCTTACCAAGATCAAGCAATTTGTTTTGCCATATTTCAATTTTACTTTCAATATTGACCACCATACAAAATCCTCCGAAAATGATTTTTTAATTTCTTCACAAAATAGCAGCGAAAAGAATTTGCCGCTACATCTGCTCATCGTTTTTTAAATCTTCATCTTCAACGACTTCCATAATATCTGATATATCGCAGTGTAAGGCCGTACAAATTTTAAGCAATACATCGGTTGTGACATTTTGGTTCTTTCCGAGTTTGGCCATAGATACAGTACTTATTTTAGAAGATTCAAGCAAATCTTTTTTCATCATTTCTCGATCTATAAGTAATTTCCAAAGTTTTTTATATGTTATTCTCATCCTATTACCTCTTTATTTCGGCGTACCAACACAGTTTACATTATAGCACCAGCTTTACATATTCACAATTAAAATTTGATAATTCAAAGTTAACGCAATAAAATAACAGCTATCGACATGAAATCTATAACTTTCATCTCCGTATTCAACCTGCCTTAATCCTCGGTTAACAAGTTATCTTTATGTCTACCCGCATTTAACTGGACGGCTTTTTTATTAAATTCAACTGCGAAGGTATACTAACGGCAGCTAACATATGTCAAAGCACTTAAAACTACAGCATAAGGCTTCTGACCGTTAAATTCCCGATTTAATTCATTCTTTGCAGGATTTTCATTGCGTTTTTGTTTAGTTGCATTAAATTGCGCAACTGTATATTAGGATATGAGTCCCAGTTTCTTCTTGTAGGCTGCTTTCTTGTATATCTCTAAGGATTCCTTGACCTTCTGCAATAAGTCTTGCGCTTGCATCAAGTCTTGCTTGGTCAGTTCCGATTCGTTCTGCAGTTCGACCAATTTCAGTTGCATTCGTTCTTTCTTTATTCTATCAGTCCAAATAAGCTTTTAAGCAAAAAAACAGCCCCTTCTGAAAATCTTCAGAAGGGGCACTGGTTGTGTTGGTGCGGGTGACAGGAGTTGAACCTGCACGTCGTAAAACGCTAGATCCTAAGTCTAGTGCGTCTGCCAGTTCCGCCACACCCGCAAGGATAATATTAATTTAAAGAAAAAAATTGGTGATCCACCCGAGATTCGAACTCGGGACACCCTGATTAAAAGTCAGGTGCTCTACCAGCTGAGCTAGTGAATCATTGGCTGGGGCGGCTGGATTCGAACCAACGCATGCGGGAGTCAAAGTCCCGTGCCTTACCGGCTTGGCTACGCCCCAAGAAAACTATTTAAAACTATGAAATTATGGGGTGGCTGAAGGGGATCGAACCCTCGAGTAACGGAGCCACAATCCGCCGTGTTAACCGCTTCACCACAGCCACCATGTAACCAAACATAATCGCTTGGCGACGTGAAATATTGTAACATGGCTAGCAATTATGTGTCAACCATTTTTGTAACTTTTTTACCATAAAATCAAAAAAAATTACTTGGAAGCTGCAATAACTTCTATTTCTATTTTTACACCTTTGGGTAAAGCCGCTACTTGGACACAAGAACGTGCCGGGGCTTGTTCTTGAAAGTAAGAACCATAGATACCGTTAACGGCAGCAAAATCGGCTAAGTCCGTAAGAAATACCGTGGTTTTAACTATATTAGCATAGTTTAGTCCCCCAGCTAGTAAAATTTCTCCTATATTGTCTAAAACCAATTTTGTTTGTTCCTCAATGGTTCCTTGTAATACTTCTCCTGTTGCCGCAATCAAGGGTATTTGCCCTGATACAAACAATAATCCTTGAGCCCCTATAGCTTGAGAATAAGGCCCAATGGCTTGTGGTGCTTTTACTGTTTTGATTTCTGTCTTCATGTAATCGCCTCATTAAATTATTTTTTTATAAATATACCCTAATATACCAAGCTATATTTAGTCTTTGTGAAAAATAGTTCATTTACTAAAATAGCGTTTTGCCCAGGCTAGGGCCGTAGGGGTATGAGCGAGCCCACCATCTGCTGTTTCCCTGAGAGCACAGGGCATTTTATCCCCTACTTCTTTCATAGCATCAATTGCTTCGTCGGCCGGTATAAAACTTTTAATTCCCGCCAAGGCCATTTCTGCCGCCAAAAGGGCTTGCATAGCACTGCCTCCGTTACGTTTGATGCAGGGTACTTCTACCAATCCTGCCACAGGATCACAAACCAATCCTAGCATGTTTTTTAAGACAATGGCAACTGCATGTCCAACTTGCTCCGGTGTACCACCCAGCATGCTTACAGCCGCTCCTGCCGCCATAGCTCCTGCGCTGCCGCATTCAGCCTGACAACCACCCATAGCTCCTGATAAAGAGGCACGACTGGCAATTACCATTCCTATATTACCGGCAACAATTAAACCTTTTTGCAAATCTATATTGCTAAGATTGCGATGTTTCTTGAGTGCGAAAAGAACTCCCGGCAGTACTCCGCTAGCGCCTGCCGTAGGTGCCGCTACTATTCGCCCCATAGCAGCATTGGCTTCGGACACTGCCAAGGCATAAACCAAGGCATCTTGAGCCACAGGACCTAAAAGACTTTGATATTTTGGTTTTGCCATAGCTTCAGCTAGAGCCTTAGCACTGCCACCTGTTAAGCCGCTACGTGACTTTACTCCCGTTAAGCCAAAAGCAATAGACTCTTGCATGACTTGAAGCATTTCCTGCAATTTGGCTTCCAAGGCAATAGGCGCCGTGTCCATTTCTTTGGCATTATCAGCCAGCATAACTTCATAAAGAGCCTTATTTTCTTTTTGTGCCAACTCAATGTATTTTTCTAAAGATAATTTATCATTTACCATAGCTATCCTCACAACACCTTATTTATAAATCGTACAGACTCAACATTTTTAGTTTCTTTTAATGCTTTTATTGCCTCTTCAGGAACCGTCTGATCACATTCTATGATCATGGTAGCAGAACCGCCTTTATTAGTGCGAAATACGCGCATACCGGCGATATTTATCTTATACTCTGATAGTTTACCGCTAACTAAAGCAATCACTCCCGGGCGATCCTTGTGCACGATTAACACCCCAGGCAGTGCTCCATTTAGTTCCACGGGAAAATCGTCAATTTCTGTAACACGAACCTGTCCTCCTCCAATAGAAGAACCGGTAACCGTACAAGTTTTTCCGGAAGCCCCTTCTAACTGAAAACGCACTGTATTAGGATGCGTTAGTTCCCCTAAATCAATAGTAGAGAAATTATACTGTATGCCATTTTGCTCTGCATAAATATCTGCTTCCGGGATTCTGGCATCGTCCGGCATCCAGCCCATGAGACCTGCTAATAGTGCCATATCGGTACCATGTCCGCGATAAGTTCTGGCAAAGGAACCGTGCAAAGCAATGTCTGCCTTAACAGGTTGTTCGCCTAAAATAGAAATCGCTAATAAACCCAGCCGCACCGCTCCTGCCGTATGGGAACTGGAAGGCCCAATCATAACCGGACCTATAACATCTAATAAATTCATTTTCTCACCTCTTAATTAGCAAAAATGCCCCTACAACATTATCATAGCCGACAACATTGTACAGGCATATATTTGCATTAAATTCCCGGAAGGGATCGATGTGCAAGACCTACGCACAACTCATTTAAATTCAGCACCCCAACCGCCATAAATACGGCGACACAAATATGCTCGCCATTGCGGGCAATGCCTATTTTCCCGCCTACGTTAAAGCCGATGGCTTTAAGTTTAATCTGTTCCAGAGCGTCCTGTGTTGCACCGGCAACTGCGCCGGCGCCTAAATGATTATCCGCTACTAAGTTTTGTCTCTCGGCAGCAACTACCGCTCTTTCAACTATCTTTACGATAGATTGTATGAACTCTCCACCAAAATCTACAGCTGTAGAATGAATGTCTTTGGCAGCTAATTCTTCTTTTACTCGTTGTTCTTCCTCGCGGCTTTCAGTAATCGCTATTTTCAGAGCCGCCCTGCCTACTTCCAAACTACTATGCTTCTTTTCCATTTTAATCTTCCTCTTCTAATTTCGGTACTTTAATCGGTGTAGGATCAACCACATAAACTATCAAGAAAGTAATTACACAAATAACCCATTCGAAATAAATAACGTCCTTGAATACATGTAATGCCGGTAGATATGCCCAGGCTACTATACCGATAAGTCCAACTACAGTAGTATAAAAAGCGGCATTCTTTTTGCACAGACTAGGAGCAAATACAGTGAACAGAAAGATAACCGTTAGCGGTGCCGTCATAGACAATCCTGCTAACATAGTTTTTAAAATTCCTACAGCATTAAAGGCCAGCCATAAAGTTAATATACCACAACCCAAAACAGTAAGACGATTAACCAACATGAATTGCTTATCACTCACACTAGGATGTAAAAATCTCTTATAAATATCTTGCGCAAACAAAGTCCCTGCTGCCAGCAGTATTGTGCAAGCCGTAGAAACATCAGCAGCCCACATAGCAGCCAGCGTTACACCGGAAGCCCAAGGGTTCAAGCTCATAACAACCTTTGGTAACGCCATGGTTGCTGAGATGTCCGGAAAGGATACTCTGGCAACAATACCCAGAAGGGCACATAAAAACCCTATAGGGAAAATTAAAGCTGCACCGTAAAGAAAACCTCTTTTTGCTGTTTTAGCATCTTTTGCTCCACAGGCAATCTGCACAGGTCCTTGAGCAGTAATGGCCTGCGTAATCATAACTACAAAAAAGGCAAGAATAGCCGACAGCGACATGCCAGCCACCGGACTTAGCATATTCTGTGCTTGAGGAAGAGCTGCCTGCAAAGCATCTAACCCGCCAACACTGCTAACAGAAGTATAGGCAGAATATAATACCCCTAAATAAATCAACAATACACTAACAATATTTGATAGTCCTGAAGACCATAATCCCCCAATTAAAGTAATACCTATAAATACTACTGCACTGGTTAGCATGCCACCTTTAAAGGAGAATACCTCAGGCAGCAATGCGGACAAAATAGCACCGCCTGCCAAATACTGCAAAGAGGTAATAACCAGCATGATAATAACTAAACCTAAGGCACTGATTAAACGGCCCTTAGTATCATAGTAACGTTCAAATAATTCAGGAATCGTAGTAGCTTTTAAAGCTCTATATTTCCCAGCAGCTACAAGTCCCATAACAATTGCTCCTGCTGACCACGCTGCATTATACCAGCCCGCCGCCATACCTATGTTATAAGCTTTTTCTGCTACACCTACAGTAGAAGCAGCTCCTACGGCTAAGCCTGTAATATTAACTGCGATAAGTAAAGAAGACAATTTGCGTCCTGCGAACAAATACTCTGTGGACCCCTTATCTGCCTTTTTCTTTGCCCAAAAACTAATACCGAACAACAATACAATGTACGCACAAACAATAAATAACTGAATTGACACCTTCCACACTACCCTTCTACAAAAATAAATTAGAAATTCTTAACGCCATACTACCTTCCTACATTACTGCCTACAAAATTTACCTCTTCATTATAACAACAAAACACCATAAAAAAAAGAAGATTATTCTGTATACTTGCTATTTATATGAAAATTACGTTAAAATAGTTATATTGATAGGAATTTTACAACTTTTTGTCGAACAGTACATACATTCCGGAGTATGTATTTGCATAACTGCCGTTTATGTATAATAACTACGCTAAATTAATAAATCCCCCTAAAGAAAGGAGGCGCACACTATGTACAGAATCTTCAAAAGCACAACAACCGGTATTGCTGAACTAGAACTAGAAGAACTAGAAAAGGGTATTTGGATTGATATAGTTAGCCCCTCTTCCGAAGAACTAAAAGAAATAGCTGCCAAAACCGGCATACAAATGGACTTTCTCTCCGCAGCTTTGGATGATGAGGAAAAATCCCGTATTGAAATTGAACAAGATCAGATGCTGGTTTTGATAGATATTCCTTTACTTCGCAGTAACAATGACTATGACACTATACCGCTAGGTATTATAATTACCGCCAATTATGTAGTTACTGTTTGTTTGGAAGTTAATGCTGTTTTGGCTGATTTTTCAGCACCCAACCATAAACTTTTCAGCACTTACAAAAAAACACGTTTTTTATTCCAAATACTCTACAAATCTGCTACCCTATACCTGAAATATATCCGCAACATTAATCGTCGTACAGATGAATTAGAGCAGCATCTACGTAAATCTATGGAAAATGCTGAGCTTTTTAACCTGCTTGATGTGCAGAAATCCTTAACGTATTTCTCTGCCTCTTTACGCAGCAATTATATTGTAACAGAAAAACTTTTGCGCCTACGTTCCACCAGCCAATTAAAACCTCTTCTTAAAATTTATGAAGAAGATGAGGACTTGTTGGAAGACGTTATAATTGAGTACAAACAGGCTATTGAAATGGTTGAAATGTATAGTCACATTTTAAATAGCATGATGGAAGTATTCGCTTCAATCATTAATAATAATATGAACTTAGTAATGAAATTTTTAGCCGGCGTAACAATTCTCTTGGCTATTCCCACTGTATTATCCGGTCTTTGGGGCATGAACGTACCGGTTCCTTTTAGTAATGACCCTAACGCTTTCTATATGGTTAGTGCCATTGCTATGACCATTGCCGGCAGCTTTGCCTATTTTTTATGGAAGAAAAATATGTTCTAACGAAATAAGGAGCGAAATATGTCATTAATTATAGCCGAACAATTAAAAGCCGGCATTATTTTAGGTGATAATGAAAATGGTGAATATGTTTATATGCCCGGTAGCGAAATCGGAGTAGAAAACCCTATGTGCATCTTTGAAAAAGGCAAAGAAAAAGAAGATTTGCATATAGATGATGCTGTGGAACTGGTCAAACGTCTCAGCCTCATACCGGTTAGGCATCCCCGCTATGGAAAAAGAGCATATTAAGTAAAAACCCTGCGAATACATTTAACGTATTCGCAGGGTTTTTTAGTTAATTACTTATTCATTTAACAATTACAACAGGACATTTTGCAAAGCTAATAACTTTGTTACCGACACTGCCTAAGAGTATCTCAGCAAATTGTCCCATACCACGATTACCCATAACAATTATATCTGCCTTGATTGCTTCAGCTTGATCTACTATGGCTTTAGCAGGATCATCACCTATAATCTGGCGATACTCAACCACCAAGTCTTTATTCCTGGCCAACTTCTTCTTGGCAGTCATTAGAACTCTGTCTTTGCTAAAGTCAGTTATTAAATCTCCTGACTTGCTTTTGGTTTTAGGTGGAATTTGTGTGGTTACTAAATCTGAGATATTTGAAACATATTCTTTAGCCGCCTCAGAAAAAGCGTAGGGTAAAGAAACCGTCGAAACAACAATCTTACCTCCACAATCCTTACTTAAACCAACAGCATACTTTAAAGCATTAAACCCCTTTTCTGATCCATCCACCGGTACTAAAATTGTCTTCAACACAACTACATCCCCTTTCAAACATAGACCGTGTTACTTCACAATAATCACAGGGCACTCAACTGATTGAGAAACCTTTGCGCTTACGCTACCAATAAAGAATCCAGCGACGACACCAATACCTCTATTACCCATAACGACCATATCAATTTCACGCTGCACAACCACTTCGGAAATTCTTTCGGCCGGGTCAATACTAACAGTTTTTAAAAACATTACTTTGCCATAACCAGCTGCTTCAGTTATACTTTTAGCGTTATCTAATATGCTGGGCTCTTTGGGAGCCTTTGCCATTTCTTCAGCTTCTATCTCATTCTTAGGTTGGCGTGGAGGAAGTTTTGTGTAATCATAAGGCACTTCAACATTGACTACTATAATCTCACTATCAAACTTTTCACCAATAACCATAGCAAATTTTAAAGCATTAAGCGCCGTATCCGAACCATCAACAGGAACCAAAATCTTCTTTAACATAAAAACACCTCCTAATAATAACTATAAAGTGAGCTTACCACTTATTGGCCATTAGCGAGTTCTTATATGTCATTATAATGGCCTATATCAGACCCAGCAAAAAGGTCTAATTATTTAACAATTAGAACCGGAATTGTAGCATACTGAGAAACTTTGGAACTAACACTTCCCAAGAAGAATTCAGCAATGCCGCTTAAGCCACGACTACCAATAACAATGGAATCACTCCCATTTTTTTTAGCCAAAGCAATTATACGCTCAGAGGGATGCCCAACTTCTAGTGCAAAATCAACTTTGCCCTTAAAACCAACCATTTTCTCTTTTGCCATGGACAATACCTTGTCCCCAATTTTTTCTAGTTCTGTATTTCCCTGGGTAATAGTAGCTTGATCCAGTGGAACAGCCAAAAGGGCTGCATTATTGTATGGTTGTATAACGTTAACGATATTTAATTCACCATCAAATTTTTCTGCTAAATGTATAGCTTGGTCTAATGCTCTCCAAGAGGTTTCTGAGCCATCGATGGGTACCAAAATTTTCTTAAACATAAAACCACCTCCAAATTTTCTTTTATGGAATTAAGGCAATGCGGATTTTGCATATTACCTTCTATATTGTATATATTCTTTATAAACGCAAGTACTCCTGCTAAATTTTTCCTTTTTTCTTGTTTTTTCTTGCAGCATATTTCATAGCTTTAGCACTTGGTTTTTTAGCCTTGCCCGCTAACTCCATTGGTGTAGGATCATTTTTACTCCAATTACCACCTTTTACAAAGCGATAATACAAGAGCATTATGGCAATAACTGCCATGGGAACGCCGCCAACATAATATCTATATTCAATAGGTCGGGTAATTGTCAATAAATCCCACCCAATTATTGCAATAGGAATAAAGAAAATTTGCGCATAACGAGAAAGTTTTCCGTTCGCCCCAAATAACCATAATATAATCGCATAGGCTACAAAAGCCATGGCAAAAGAAACCACAGACATGTAAATCAAAAATATAAAAAATTCCATCTTCAACCTCACTCGTTAAATTTTTTGTTTTCGTCTCCTAAAGGGTCATCCTTCTTTGGATTGTTTTTAAATACATCAATATTTTTTTTGACTTCACTAACAGCATCAGCATAAATCGTCTTAAAGGCACTCATGTCCTTAGGTTTACCTGTTTTAAGCCACTGTGTAACAACCCTGCCCAAACCATATGTAGTACCCATAGCAATGGGTATTTGTAATGGTGCAAAGGGAATTAAAGTCGCAGCCGTTTGCCCAACATATGTAGCACCCAGTGAACTCAAAAGACTAACTGCCGCTGACTCACTAATTTTTTCTTCGTAGACTTTTCCTAATTTGCAAATAAGATAAATTTGATTGGCCATGAGCGCCATTGTCCCTAACAAGGGTGCAACAACGATAACACCTGCCCTTGCAGTTGCCCATTTGCAAAGGGAAGCAGCTTCTTCTTCTCTCATTTTGTCATCAATAACAGTTATCTTTACTTGCTTGTGCATTACAAGCCTTCTCTTTCCACAATAGTGTCCAAAATTTCTGCAGCTTTGAAAATAATTGGATTGCATTTTACTTCATCATTTCTATAGGTTGCTTTTAAATTCTTACAATCAGAGAATCCCAGTTCTTTTTGAAAAGCATTTATAAATTCACTTTCCAGCTCTTTTATTCTTGTACTTTCGTGGGAATTTTGTTTTACATACAAATGACTCAGTACCATAATAGCACCTGTTAATGCCCCACAAACACTTTCTACGCCCATGCCTCCGCCAAAACCGGCAGACAATTTCAAGCTCTCCGGCGCTAGTTTTAAATCATAAGCCCAATTAGCTCCATAAACAATTTTTTCTGCACAATTTAAATCCATTGTATTGCCATACCCTTTTGCCAATAATTCCTTTAATTTCATGAAAATCCCCTCCATATTAAAATATATTATTGCCTATTATATTACTAATTTTTCAATGTACTACCTAAATAGTAACTATTTAACTCATTTTACGGTTGTTGCAAATAACTCTAACAATGTTTCTTCTAAACATACCCATTGCCTGCCGCCTTTGCGCATATCCATGTTAATCTGGGCCAATTGTACTAGACAATGCTTTAGAGCTTGTAAGGGGAAATGTTGACAGGTAGCTATCATAAGCTGTACTGCATATGGATGCATTTTTAGGATAGCGGCAATCATGTCTTTTCTTTCTCCTGCGTCAATGAGTTCACGTACTTTGCATAACCTACGTATTTCAAACCCAACTCTAAACAATACAGGAATAAAATTTCCACTGCCTTTTTTACGTTCTATAGCCAAAAGCTCTAAAACTTTGGAAATCTTGCGCTCACTAATAGCGTTTCCTAAGGCAAAGCCTGATACTTCCGGAAGCTGTGAAAAAATCTCTGCCACATCTTGTGCCGTCCAAATTTTCCGGTCTCCGGCGTAGAGAGCTAATTTTTCTATTTCGCCTTGTAAAAGCAACAAAGGAACACTATCTGCAATTGACATATACTCCATTATAAGTGCTGCGGCTTGATATTCAAAACGACAGCCAAAACTAGCTGCCTGTTCATCTAACCAGGGCTTTAATGAATAGGACTTAATCGAAGTACATTCAACTACTACTGCAATTTTGCTAATGGTTTTATAAAAAACCAGCCTTTTATCTATTTTACCACAAAGACAGATAACATGGGTATATTCAGGAACATCGGACAATATTTCTGTGAATTCCTGCAATTCGTTTTTGCGTTTATCACTTATTCCCTCAGCGTTCTTTTTTTCTTTATCTAGCAATTCAGGTTCTTTGATAATTATGAGGTTTTTACCTGAAAAAAACGGATATGTGTTAATTCCTTCTCGCAAAGCAGAAAAATCAACCTCTTGCTCAAAAGTTACAATTGATCTATCTTGTTCCGGAACACCTGCAAAAACCTTGCCAGTCAAGGTACTCATTATAATATCTTTATAATAAGACTCATCTCCCCAAGCTATGGTAAGATTAGGTATTTTTTCATTACTATTTAACGCACTGATGAATTTGTCAGCATTTATTACCATAATACACGCACCTTTAAAAATATTCCCTCTGATAACGATAACTATAACACGCATGTTGTGAGTCGTCAAAAACTACTTTGACCGCTCCTAACTTATCCGTTCTATATGTTGAAATATTGAGCCTGGACAATTTTCCTAAAACCTCTCTTGAAGGATGTCCAAAAGTATTATTACTACCCACAGATATAACCGCTGTACTGGGGCTGACTGCCTGCAAAAACTCTAGTTCTGAAGAACTGGGTGAACCATGATGAGAAATTTTTAGGACTTGAGCTTTAATGTTATTGTCGGCAGCCCTTAACTCCGCTTCACCTGTTGCATCTCCGGTAAACAATACACTATTTTTACCACAGCTTATTTTTATAATTGCACTGTTTTCATTGCCATTGCCTGTTTCTTCAATTTGTTGGTGAGCATCAACTACGTCTATTATACAATTTCCCAGAGAAATTTTCTCCCCCGAAAACATATTTTCTTTATTTGTTTTACTGCCAAGATTATGTAACAAAGCATCTATCTCTTGGCAAGGTTTTTCTCTTGGGAGCAGCACGTTATCTATAGGTACTAGCTGAGCTAGTCTTGCTGCCCCTCCTGCGTGGTCTAAATGCCCATGACTAAGTATGAGTACATCTAGCTTTTTTATGCCTAAATAACGCATTACCGGTAAGATAATCCTTTCCCCGGTATCAAAGTTTCCCTTAAAGCCACCCGTATCTACAAGTATGCTTTTCCTTTCCGGCGTAATAACTAGGGCACTGTCCCCCTGCCCTACATCCAAAAAATACACAGTAAAAGGCTGTGGCATAAAAACATAAAAAGCCTGCTGACCTAACAAAACTAAAAGGCATAATATTCCGCAAAGCTTACGATTTTCAACAGATAAATCCTGCAGAGGATAAAATTTAAAAATGGTCCATACTGCTAAATAATATACTATTGCCATATACACAGGCGTTTTTGGTACAGCAATAGCAGCCCAGCCCCATCCGGCAATCCAGTCCGTAATAACTAGGCAGGGCCACAAAACAATACTTGCTGCTATAAGAAATATACTCCCTAAAGGTGGCACAATAAAGCTTAAAACCAAACCTCCTAGAGTAATAATTAAGACTATCTCGATAATAGGAACAACTACCAGGTTAGCTAGTAAAGAACATAGAGATAACTGGTGAAAGTAATACACTAAAAATGGGATAACCGCAATTTGTGCTGCAAGACAAACTGCCAAGGAATCTGCCACAAACACTGGTAATTTTTCCACCAATAGTGGTCGTATTTTGGGTGTTACATAAATTAACCCAGCCGTAGACAAAAAGGAAAGCTGAAATCCTATATCCAGAAGCCACAATGGTCTATAGCAAAGCATCAGTATAACTACCCCTGCAAGAATTGCACCTCGATCTGCATCTTTACCTAAACTTAATCCTAATAACATCGCCAGTCCCATAAGCACCGAACGCAGCACCGGCGGAGAAAAACCACATAAAAAAGCATAGCCGATAATAACCAGTGCCGCCACCGGGATTGCTATTTTATGGCGTATTTTGCAATAGTTCATTATGGCCAAAACAGCTCCTATTAAAAGAGCAATATGGCTTCCGGAAACTGATAAGATGTGTACAATACCAGTTGTAGAAAAACTGCGTACTATATCCGCATCAATACCATCGTATCCTCCTAAAACCATGCCAGCTAGCACAGCACTGTCTCTTCTATCCATGGTTTTAGCCAATGACCTTTTCATAGCAGCACTAACTTCTGCCACATAGGCTAACCAAGGTTTAGCTGTTAGTTTATACTGCAGCTCTGAGGCTTTAACAGACATCCGTCCCCCAATATTTTGGATTTTTGCCATTCTCTCACTATTAAACATCCCAGGGTTAGCAAATCCCGTTATTGGCAAAAGCTTCCCCTTCACTATAAGTATTCCATACTGAGGAAATGGTTTGTTTTTTGGGTACTTACTCACAGATACTCTTATAATGCCTTGTACTTTCTTTTTATCTTTTTTACCTACGCTCTTAGCTTCTAATTGCAGGCTTATTTTCCCATCTTCAAGTTCTTTGCTTGTTCCGGGGACTATTTCGCCTTGCAAATAGACGTCAGTGTTTGCTAAAAAACTAACGTGATTAGCCGGAGTTTTATTGGCAACCGTTCCCACGAGACCGCCGGCAGCAAATAAAAATAGAGCAGCAGCGCCCAAATAAACCTTTTTACTTGATTGCAAGAAAAAAGCAGCAATACTGCTCACTAAGGCAACGCCAAAAAGAATCTGCCAAAATAATAATGACAAATTTATAGTAAGGGCCAAATAATCTCCTAGAGAAAAAACAATTGCTCCCCCAAAGATAAAACTCATACTACACCTCTAAAAGTTCTTTTATAGCATTGAACTTCTTGGTGTTAATACCAGGTATTTGCATAATGTCTTCAATAGCAGTAAATTTTCCTTTTGCCCGGTAGTTTATGATTTTTTTTGCCATGGCCGGCCCTATTCCCGGTAGAGATTCCAATCTTTTTTGATCTGCGGTATTCAAATTAACTTTGTCTTTTATAGCGTTACCTTCATTAACCTGCAAACTACCTTCAGATAATGCTTTATACCTGGATGCTGCCACTACGTAAGCCACATCCTGCTCCTTTTCTTTTTTCTGTTTAGCAGATAAAAAAGGAACGTTAACTTGTGCACCATCTTTGCATTTTTTTGCTAAATTAACCTTGTCTTTATTAGCATCGTTTAACATTCCTCCTGCCATGCCAATAGCTTCCACAGCTCTTGAGCCTGCAGGTATTTTGTACATACCGGGACTAACAACAGCCCCACTTACATACACCGTTATGCCTGTTGGTTTTTCTTGCTCTGCCAACTGTTGTTCAGCGCTAACCGAACTTTGTTCCAATTTTGTCGGTTTACTTTCCCACATGCTAAACCCTAAACATACTAAAACGATTACACATATTGCTGCGATTTTTTGCTTCTCCCATTGCTCCATTTTCGTCTCCTTTCGAAAATAAAAACAGACCTCCGACAATAACACTTATAGCATTATAGAAGGAGGTCTGCATTAGCGTCGTTGTGTAGTGTGTGTGTGCAACCTTATTTAATTATGAAATTATATTATCCTTTTATTACGATATTAACCAAACGGCCCGGTACCGCAATAATTTTAACAATTTGTTTGTCACCAATAATATCTTTAATATTATTATCAGCCAAAGCAAATTTTTCCAAATCCTCTTTAGTCGCTTCTGATGGAACTATAATGCGGCCTTTCCCTTTGCCGTTAATTTGCAAAAGTACCTCTACTGTTGCTACCTTCATCGCTTCTTCATCATAGGTCGGCCAAGAAGCTTTATGAATAGGCATATTTGCATCTATAGTTTTATTCCATAATTCCTCAGTAATATGAGGAACAAAGGGTGCCAACAAACGTAACAGGGCAGAAATTGTCTCAAAAATAAGACCGGAATTAACCACTGCAGCTTTATCTTTGTAAGCATACAAAGCATTGACCAATTCCATCATAGAACTTATTGCCGTATTAAAATTGAAACGTTGTTCAATATCATCTGTAACTTTTTTAATGCTGGTATGTAAAACTCTGCGCAATTCTTTATCTTCTTCATTAAGATTAGAGGTATCATACTCAGTTACGTGTTCCACCAATTGACTTTCGAAGTGAGCTACTATACGCCAAACCCTGTTTAAGAAGCGGAAGGAACCTTCTACTCCCTGATCACTCCATTCCAATTCTCTTTCCGGAGGAGCAGCAAACATAATAAATAAGCGAGCAGTATCTGCACCAAATTGCGAAATTATTTCTTCAGGCGAAACCACATTACCTAAAGATTTACTCATTTTGGCACCATCTTTAATTACCATACCTTGAGTCAGCAAATTAGTAAAAGGTTCTCCTGCTTCTACTAGTCCTGCATCACGCAAAACCTTCATGAAGAAACGAGAATATAGTAAATGTAGAATTGCATGTTCAATACCACCAATATACTGGTCCACAGGTGCCCAGTGATTAACCGCTTCTTTACTAAAAGGTGCTTTGTCATTTTTGGGATCGGTATATCTTAAATAATACCAAGAAGAACACAAGAACGTATCCATGGTGTCCGTTTCTCTTCTAGCAGGTCCACCACATTTAGGACAAGTGCAATTCATAAAACTTTCAGAAGTAGCAAGAGGTGAAACGTTGCCACTTTCAAATTTGACATCTTCAGGCAAACGCACCGGCAAATCTTCTTCCGGTACCAAAACTTCACCACACTTAGGGCAATACATAACAGGAATAGGTGCACCCCAATAACGTTGACGGCTAATTAACCAATCACGCAATCTAAAGTTTACCCGGCGATTACCAATACCCAAGCTTTCTATTTCATCACTTATTGCAGCCATAGCTTCCGTGTTAGTTAAGCCATCGAATTTGCCGGAATTAACCATAACGCCATCTTCTTCGTAAGCGCCGGTCATTTCTTCCAACTTCAAAACTTTGTCTTTAGGTTGAATAACAATAATCTTCTCAATGCCATATTTATCGGCAAACATCCAATCACGAGAATCATGAGTAGGAACGCCCATTACGGCACCGGTACCATAATCATATAATACATAATTAGTAATCCAAATCTGAACTTTTTTACCTGTTAGTGGATGTACGCAGTTAAAGCCTGTATACATACCAACTTTTTCTGACTCGCTGGAGGTACGCTCTATATCAGATGTATTGCGGACCTTAGTACAGAAAGCTTCTAATTTTTCTTTATTGGGATTGTCCTTAAGAATTTTCTCTACCAAAGGATGTTCCGGTGGCAAAACCACAAAAGTTACACCCTGGATAGTGTCCGGACGCGTCGTATATACAGGAATCTTAGACTCTAACTCCGGACAATCAAAACTAAATTCTAAGCCCTCGCTGCGGCCAATCCAATTTTTCTGCATAGTTTTTACACGCTCAGGCCAGCCTGGAAGGTCTTTTAAATCTGCTAACAATTCATCGGCATAATCTGTGATTTTAAAGAACCATTGCTCCAAATCTTTTTTAACTACTTCATGGTCACAGCGCCAACATTTACCATCAATAACCTGTTCATTAGCAAGAACTGTATTACAAGTATCACACCAATTGACAGCAGATTTTTTCTTTACAGCCAAGCCTCTTTTATAAAATAGTTCAAAGAACCATTGAGTCCATCTATAATAGTCTTCCTTGCAGGTGGTAACTTCTCTATCCCAATCATAGGACAAACCCAACTCTTTTTGTTGACGCGTCATATTTGCTATATTTTCCATGGTCCATTTGGCAGGAGGAATATTGTGTTTAATAGCAGCGTTTTCAGCCGGCATACCAAAAGAATCCCATCCCATAGGATGCAATACATTAAATCCATTCATAGTACGAAAACGGGCAACCACATCACCAATAGAATAATTACGAACATGTCCCATATGTAAATTACCGGAAGGATAAGGAAACATTTCCAGCACGTATGACTTAGGACGAGGATCATCAGTATTTGTTTTAAATGCCTGAGTCTCCGCCCATATTTTTTGCCACTTTGCCTCTATCTCATGAGGGGCATATTTTTCGTTTAACATGTCAAAAACCTCCTAAAAATAAAAAATCCCTTTCCTCCATGGAAAGGGACGAGTAAACCCGCGGTACCACCCTGTTTGCCAGATTACACGGCCACTTTATATCTTTAACGCCGATTTGCGTCTTGATATTTACATCAAGCTCCTCAACGGTGAGTTCATCCTTTTTATGTATTGACTTGCATCTTCCGTCAACTTTCTGTAACATAAGTGTAGGAATACTATTCCGTATCTTAGGATTTAACGTTTTAATTATATTATAGTAGTATATAAATGTCAACGGAATTGACTGTTTTAAAGGCTACTGTCTGACCGGAACATCTTCGTACTAAAAATACCTTCATTAATTAAATCTATTATTTAGTATTAACGAAAGGAAACAACAAAATATGTCTATTTACGCAATTGGTGATTTGCATTTTTCGGGTACTCCACCCCAAAAACCTATGAATATTTTTGGCGATAACTGGGAAGGCCATAGAGAAAAAATCCTAGCTTCATGGACTTCTACCATCTGTCCCAAAGATACTGTACTTTTGTGCGGAGATACCTCATGGGCTATGGATTATAAAACAGCTCTTAGTGATGATTTAGCCCCTATCATCGCCTTACCGGGAAATAAAATTATTCTTAAAGGTAACCATGATTATTGGTGGACTTCATTAAAAAAAATGGAGACCCTGTCAGATAATAAATTAAGCTTTTTACAGAATAAATTTTACGCTGTGGATGATATTGCTATCTGTGGTACCCGCGGTTGGAACCTTCCTTTTTTTGAAAATTTTTCCTCCGAAGACGCAGCAATTCTTAAAAGAGAATGTGGAAGACTGGAAACCTCCTTGCAACAGGCAAGTGCCAAAAACTACACCGATATTATTGTGGGGCTCCACTATCCACCCTTATATAAAAATATGGAAAGTTCCCCTTTTACGGAAATTATGGAAAAATACTGCGTGAAAAAATGTGTCTTTGGCCATATTCACGGCAGTGATTCCGAAAATGTGTTTCAAGGCAGCAAGAATAATATTGAATATAGGTTAGTAGCCGCAGACTATACTAATTTTCAATTTGTTAAAATTACATAAAAATACCGCTGATAAAAACTATCAGCGGTATTTTTTACATTCCTTTGTTGTAAGTAAATGTATCTAAAGTATCTGTTATTTTTTTCTCCAAGCTCTCAGGTAATCCTTCAATGTTAATATTTAAGAACCCACGCACAATAGTCGCTGCTGCTGCTTCCTCGTCCAAACCACGGGCCATCAAATATTCAATCTCTTCAGGAGCAATTCGGCCTACCGCTGCTTCGTGACTAAGTTCTGAATTTCCTGTGTGAGCATCCAATTCAGGTATAGCATAAATACGACCTTTATCATTGAGCATTAATCCGTTACATTCCAAATGAGCGCGGACTCCTTCGGCTAAGCCTTGCAGCAATCCTCTATTTATAATTGTTCCACCTGTAGAAATAGACCTAGTAATTATTTCCGCCTTAGTACCGCTTACTTCCAAAATAGCCTTGCCGCCAATATCCAGATGGGCTCCCTCAGGGGCTACCAAAATAGAATTCAAGCGTGCTGTTGCACCCTTGCCTATCAAGCGGCAGGTCGGATACATTTGCACGTCGGCAACTTTATCCAAACATACATAGTTAGACATATACAAACCGCCTTCATCTACTATAGCTACAGTACGAGGGCGTACAGCAACCTTTTCACCCCAACTGTGAATCATAGTAAAAGTCATTTTAGCATTTTTCCCAATGAAAAATTCGCTAATGCCAATATGAACGCCATTTTCAACTGTAGGATCACTAGCACAACCGGAGATAATATTCAACTCAGAGCCTTCCTCCATAATGATTACATTATGGACTCTTTGTAGTTGGTCTTCATGACCCATGAAGACACAAGCCTGCAACGGAGCAGAGATTTTAGTGCCGGCTTTTACATGAATGAAATAGCCGGTTTCTTTTTCCAACGCTGTTTTAGCCGTATATTTATCAGTTTCCGGCGATACAGCCTTCCACCAATATTTTTCGACAAGTTCCGGAAATGCCTTGGCAGCATCTCCCGTATTCATAAGTACCAGTGGCGTATCCTTTTTTACATTAACTGTTACAGCAGCATTATCTACCTGCACAAAAGTGGCACTACGTCCTGCTTCATCAAGTTCTATACCAACTCGTTCTAATTTTTTCTTACCGCCAGCCGACAATTCATCCGTGCTTTTTATACGCACAGTGTCATTATCATCATAAGAAGTAAAGTTTAAATCCTCACCATAAATAGCCTTTTTATCTAACGCTTCTGTAAGCTTTTCTTTATTTACGCTCATTTTTTCCACCTCCTGCATCCCTGATGAATGCAATGTTCATACCCGCTTTGCCCTATACAGCTAAGCATTTCTTCGGGATCTCCTGAACAAGCTAAGGTACCATCGAACACAATATGCCCTGTATCAGCAGGCACATATTTTAAAATATGTCCTAAATGCGTAATAATAAGTCCGGAGCGATTGCTTTTGCCCAAAGGATTTACTTGGACGTCTTTGAAATTATGAGGACAGCAAGGCCTATCACAAGCCTTACCACAAGCAGCGGTTGCACTATTTAAGATATAGTTGGCAGCTCTACCCACTAAAGCAATATTTTCTACATCTACGCCTGACTCAGGTTCATCTAGCAATAAAAGCTCCGGTTTTTGCGCCATCAATTGTAGTAATTCTGACCGTTTGATTTCTCCACCGGAAAAGCCCTCATTAACAGAGCGATCCAAAAACTTATTTAGGCCCATCCATTCTGCCATATGCTCTGTTTCTTCAGGAGTCGCACCACAAATGCCTTCCATTTGACGCAGACTAAGCCCGCGAATAGTAGGCGGACGTTGAATCATAATACCTATGCCAAGCTTTGCACGCTCAAAAACAGGGGCATTAGTTATATCTTGCCCTTTAAAATATATTTTGCCCTTAGTAATTTCATAGCGTTCAAAACCCATAATTGCGCTCATCAATGTAGATTTGCCAATACCATTAGGTCCGAAAAGTACATGAACCTCACCTGGGCGAATATGTAAATTAATGTCATGCAAAATTTCTCTGCCATTGACAGCTACCGATAAATTTTCTATTTTTAACATAACCTTACCTCTACCTTCATTAATTGTATATTTTAAGCATAGTATATTCATTATGATTCGTCAATAGCCATAATGATTATCAAAAAGTTCACTTTAATCTGAATACTGAGTATGATACAATAAGTTAGTAATAAATACGACCTTAGGAGGATATATGCATCAGTACTTATTTCATATTGGCGGATTTCCCGTACGCATGTACGGCATAATAATGTGTCTAGCAATTTTTTTGGCCACGGCAGTTGGTTATTTTTTAGCAAAAAAAGATGGTCACGGCTGGCACGAATACATGGTAGACATTGGTATTTACGGTGGTTTTGCAGGCATTATTGGCGGACGCTTGTGGGATGTTTTCTTCTTTGATTGGGACTACTACAGCGGACATCTTTTGCAAATACCCTTCGTATGGCAAGGTGGTATGGCTATTCAAGGCGGTATAACCGGAGGTGTTTTAGCCGGCATCTACTATTGCAAGAAACGCAACATCGATTGGGTTGCTCTACTGGACGTTATCACACCTGCCTTACTAATAGGACAGTCTATCGGCAGAATGGCCAACCTCTTAAACGGTGATGCCTTTGGTACCCCAACAGGCAGTAATTTCGGCATTCTCTACCCGGTAGGAACATTAGCTCATCAAACCTACGGAAGTGTCCCCCTGTGGCCAGCTGAAGTTTGGGAAGGCCAGATTGATATTATACTTTTCGCCTTGCTTTTATTATTTCAAACTACCAAGTATGCCAGAGGGCAAGTGTTTTTCCTCTATGTTATGCTCTACTCAGGTTTACGCTTCTTTTTAGAAATGCTCAGAGGCGACTATGTAGAACCGCTGTTCTTAGGATTGAAATCAGCACAGGCAACTAGTTTGATATTTATAATTGTGGCTGCTATTTTATTTTTTTGGAGCGGCTGGAAACAGAAAAAACAGGAAGTACCCAAAATAAAAAGCAAAAAGTAAAAAAACTAAGCCACTTCTATGAAGTGGCTTTTTTATTACAAAGCAGTTCCCCGTTTAGGAATATAAAATTTATTCATATTTACATGTTCAATTTCCAGCAGCTTAATCTTCTTATCTATTCCACCTGCATACCCGGTTAGACTGCCATCTGTGCCCACTACACGGTGGCAAGGAATTATAATTGAAATAGGATTATGTCCAACAGCACCTCCTACGGCTTGAGCTGACATCTTCTCTTTTCCTGTTTCTCCGGCTAGTTTCTTAGCAATTTCTCCATAGGTTATAGTTTTTCCATATGGTATATTAGTTAAAATACTCCATACTTGCTTACGAAACTCTGTGCCATGTGGAGCAAGAGGCACCGTGATATCTGGTATCTTGCCGGTAAAATAGCAATCAAGCCAGGCTATTGCTTTATCAAATATCGGCAACTTTTTATTTACACATTTTTCTTTGATTGTTGAAGCAAAATATTTCTGTCCGGAAAGCCATAGTCCTGTAATACTATCACCATCACTTGCCATGGTCAAAATTCCTAAGGGCGACGTATACGTAAATGTATAGAGCATAACCTTCTCCTCCTTTGCTAATACATTTATTATAACATTTACAAAAAAGTGACACAATGAAAACTCTCATTGTGTCACCGGTAGATAATTTCATACGTTCATATAGTATTAAGTAATTCCTTTAATTTTACTACCTCTTCTGCGGACAAGGTAACTCCCTTACCCATTTTTTTATGATCTGACGACCATTCACGTAAATCATAACGAGGTCCCCTATCGTTCCACGAAACTAAATTAAGTTCTTTTCTCCAACCCTTGGTACCTTCGGCTACTACTCCTATTTCTTTAACAATTTCAAATTTTAGCTCCGACATGAAAATACCTCCTAGTTTTCAGTAAGACAAATATACCGTCTCCTAAAAAACAGTATAGCAAAATTAAATAATAAATCCATAACATGTACAAAATAGGGCTTTTATGAGTAATAATTGGGGAAAATCAAAACCGCTCTTTCGAGCGGTTCTTCTATTTTATTATTTCTTGCACTCGCCCTACAACGCCATCTGTCAAACGAACTTTAATACCACGGTGATGTACAGCCGAATTTGTCAGTATATCTTTAACTATACCCTCTGTTAGTTGTCCTGTCCGCTGGTGTTCTTTCTTAACAACCATAACATGAGTTCCAGCCGGTACGTTCTTTCGAATAGTTCCTTCCATAAAACACCTCCCAAAACATTATATCATTTCCCTATACAAATGACATGCCTATATACACGCAATTAAGCGTCTCTTTTATTGTGCAAACAATGGAACGTGACCACTATTTCGGGAAAAATCGAAGACATTTTCTGCAGTAAGTGGATCTAATATTTTACCCATATTATCAAACAACTTTCCTGCATCCGCATTTGCCTGATTTTCTTCTTGCAAGGCTATAGCTATTTTGTCTTCCAAACTGGTTTTAGCGCTATAAATTTTGTTTATTACACTTTGATGCTCTTTTACGCTCGCCTCCGCTGTATCAATGTCCACAATTTTATAAACAGGCACTAACCATTCCTTGTAGTAAGCATTAACTCCTATTTCTCCAGTCTTAATAACATATGCATTATATTTTTTAAAACTTTGTACTTCACTGGGTGGATTAATGATTTTGGCCCAGCCGCCACCGCTTAGAGAAACATACAATGCATTATCAGATGAATATTTTATCCCGAAGTACTCAATATATTTTGTTGCATTTATCCGTTCTTGAGCTGCATATATTTGTTTTTGCTCATTTAGGATCTTATCTTCTATGTGCATATCAGCAATTTCTTTATTAAGTGCAGCTATATTATCACTTGCTACTTTTTTCTGTCTAATTCTTACCGCCAGTGCCTTGAAAAAATGTGTGTTTTTGGCCAAAATCGGTACATCCGGTTGATTGTCCAAATATTCAATATACTGGAGTATTGCGTTATTATCATCTTCATGCAAATATTTTTGTATAGCATATATGTCAGCAATACCTTTTAAGTTCGTGAACATATTATCGTCAGCAAATCCATCTACATTGTATCGTTGCAAAGCATCTATCTGATTATCATAGTCTCCCGGATTACTTCTAAAAAATTTGAGATAATTATTTACTTCCGCAAACATCTTATTTTCAAAAATCTTGGGATTAATACTAAGTCCATTTTTTTGTAGTACTTCTTGCAATTGCACATTTTTATCATATATGGTAAAAATGTTTGGTACAAGCATCTTGCTATCAGTAAAAGCAGTAATAATAGCTTCTTTCTGCCGAACATTTACATTTTCGTCTAATAGATATCCAGACAAGTCGTTTATATACTGTTTATTTTTCAAAGATATAAGGGCTTTGGCGGCAGCTTTTGTGACGTTGGTAAAAAAGCTGGATTTTGATCTAGCATCCACCATTTGTATTAGTGCAACATCGTCATGGGCAGCACTCAATTTTGCTACTCGATATTCAGTTGGACCGTTTGTATAAAAGGCAATTGCTACCAGCATGCTGGCAATCACAGCCAAAATTGCGATATTTCGGTATCTTTTGTTTTTAAATTTCTCTCTAATATCACTTTTGAGCAACTCAAATAGACTTATTGAGGAAGATTCTATTTGTTCAGTTTTTTCTACCTTGCTATCATTGCCGTCTTTTTTGTGGTTAACCATATCTTTTAATATTCGTCCACAGTAGTGACACTTTATAGCACCAGCCGTAATTTGTTGACCACAATATGGACAAAACCTACGCATATTTAAAACTCCTTTACAAACACCGTTTTAAAGATTTTGACTCAAGTGAACGTATTTTGCGATAAATTCACTTACTCTATTAGGACAAGCCTGAACATAATACAAATAGCCTGATTGTATAAGCAACCATAGAAGCACTAATATAAACAAATAAATTCTCACTGCTCTAGTAAAAACACTATGTTTTATACCTAGATTTTCTTCATGAGTAACGCTATATTCTACAATATCTTGCTTATTAAGGTATCTAAATTGCTGTCTTCGTTTTGTCGTTGTCAACTCACCGAAAACATTTAAGCGTACCGACAACTCAGGATTCTCCAATATTTTTTGCACCACATATGCCAATTCTTTGCATAAATCATCTAAAAATTTTGCATTGCAAGTAAATTTATTATAGGCAAATACTTTTATTGAAACTTCGCAAATTCCTTGAACAATTTTTGTTTTAAGATAGGGGAACTGCTGTAGTAATCCTGAATTTAATTTATTAACTTTTTCTTGTTCATCAGAAGTAAGTTTTAAAAGTTTTGCTAAATCTTTGTTACTTATTAAAATTTCGCCGGAAATGTTTATTTCATTATTTCCGGTGAAATTTTTCCATTTCAAGATAAGCTCTTTAAACATTCAACTTTACCTCCACGATAATTATTCGCCTTGGCGCTCTGGTAATTTGCCACCACAGAATTCGCAAAATTTTGCATCTTTGGATATTAACTCCTTACAGAAAGGACACTCTATAATTGGTATTGTGTTTTGTTCTATATTATTTGGTGACACTTCACTCCTGCAATATTTGCATCTTGTAGCATCGGCACGAATTAACTCTTTACAAAATGGACATTCTACCATAGCCTGTTCTTCAATTTCAGTACCACAATACCTGCATATTGCCGCATTACGTTTAATTATTTGCCCACAGTTAGGACAAGGTCTGCCCCCTGCTATTAAATCCTGATTAGTTGTATTTTGCAATTTTTCTACTCCGGTTCCCAAGGTCCCGATGCTTTGTTCTACAGCCTGAATTTTCTTATTTGTTGCTATTTCACTCATTGCAACACGGTCTTTAAGTTGCTGCTGTTCCATAGCAACCTGAACCACCTGCTCTTTAATTTTCTCGTCCTTTGATAAAGCGAGTAATATTGCGGCTAAAAAGGGGCTGAAAAAGAAAGCTCCAATACCCCAAGCAAATGCATTTTTACCTTTTCCTTTGGCAAAATATCCTACAGCTATGCACAAAATTAACCACCCAATTGGGTATCCATCTAGCACAATTATTCCTCCTTGTAATGCATAAGAAAGAAAATACATATTCTTTTGCATTGTTATTTTTTTATTAAAGGCCGAAAGCCTTGGCTCTCAGTATACAACCAAACAGATTTCCACGCAATACAAGGCACTAAAGGTTCACATTTTCACACTAATGCCTTCTTTTGTTTAGTTCCGCACAAAAAAGTCACTCTCCGCTAGTGAGAGTGACTTGGGTTTATTTAATTACTAATTCTACAGGGCAGTGATCACTACCCAATATTTCGCTATGAATTTTTGCGCTAACCATTTGTTCTTGCAGTTTTTCCGATACCAAGAAATAATCAATTCTCCACCCAGCATTTTTCTTGCGGGCTTGAAACATATATGACCACCAAGAATATGCTCCTTCTAAATCAGGATAAAAGTATCTAAAAGAATCTATAAACCCATTAGACAAAAACTGTGTCATCTTAGCTCGTTCCTCATCCGTAAAACCAGCATTGTTGTGATTCGTTTTATAATTTTTTAAATCTATTTCTTCATGGGCTACGTTTAAATCACCACATATAATAGTTGGTTTATTATTGTCCAAGTCTTTAACATATTTTTGAAAGGCATCTTCCCATTCCATCCTATAAGCTAAACGTTCCAATTCTCTTTTGGAATTTGGGGTATAAACATTAACCAAATAAAAATCCCTGAACTCTGCTGTTATAATTCTGCCTTCATGGTCATGTTCTTCAATACCCATATCATAAGTTACTGCTATAGGCTCTTCCTTACTAAAAATTGCCGTACCTGAATAGCCCTTTTTTTCTGCACTATTCCAATATTCATGGTACCCTGGGAACACAAATTCAGCCTGTTCCCGTTGCATTTTAGTTTCCTGCACACAAAAAATATCGGCATCAGAAGCAGTAAGAAATTCTTGGAATCCTTTATTCATACAAGCCCTTAGTCCATTTACATTCCAGGAAATTAATTTCATTTATTTCTCCCCTTTTTCTTAAATACATTAAAAAACATATTCAAAATGAAAATTATTGCAATACCTATATATACGTATTCCATTCCAGGAAGTTTAAAAACAACCGTAATATAGAACGAACAAATTACTGCGCTAAGCATCAAAAGTCCACCATTAAACTGCAACTTATTTAACTCACGCACACCTTTTACAAGTAAAAATATAGCCAATACAAAATAAAATGCTGATAACAAACTTGACGCGTATAAAGTTCCACCGACAACATTAACTGCGAGAATACTGCTTGCAAAAATTGTTGGCGGTAAGAAAGTAAATACATGATAAGCATTTCCTAAAAGCTTTGCCCGCCTAAGTTCCTTATAAAGATAGCCCCAGGCTAATACAGCTGTAACGACGTAAGCTACTAAAAAAGGCACCCCAACAGCCCTAGCCGCCCAAAAATACGGTGGCAAAAGGTGCATACCGATAATAATAGCCACCGCTGCTCCACCATAAACCAAATACGTAGTAACTGGGTTATTATCTCCACCTGCCAGCCTGCCAAACATAGAGCCCAGAGCAAGCAATACTACCAGTTTTTCTCCTGTAAACCAATCATATGTACTGCCAAAAACTCCCCATAAAATGAGCCCACAGCACACAAAAAGCAAAAACATTATATTTTTATCTCTGCTTTTATTATCTTCATTCATAATAAGGTCCACCCCTCGCCCTTTCCAGTTCTATGCTAACATAAATATTTTAAACTTTCTTGGTGTATTGGTCTTGTATTTGTCCTAAAAAGTCTAGACTTTTTAGGGATTTATCCGTTTGATACAAAATAAATTTGTAAAGTATTTGTTCCAACTGCATAAGTTCTCCGCCACGCACCACAAAATCTTGAGGTTTCGTAAAATCCAAATTTATGAGATTTTCCATTAATTTTTTCGTATTTATAGAGCAGCGCAATTCATCACCAATAGCACATTTTGCGCACAAAAATCCCCCTTGTGCCAAGCTAAAATAGCCATCTTTTGTAATTTCTTCGTGACAACTAGTACATGCCGTCAATTCCGGAGTAAACCCGCAACAAACAAGTAGTTTAAGTAAGGTACTAAGAGTAACAATACGTTTATTGCGCTCTCCTAACAGCCTATATGCCTGCAGTAAAAGATTATAGACTTCTTCTTCTGGTTCCTGCTCACTAGTAAGATTCTCTGTTACTTCAGCAATAACGGCACCATAAGCAAAAGTTTCAACATCCACAGTTTCCGGAAGGAATAAACTTTCACATTGGCGTAGGGTATCTATACGAGCTCCCGGCGTGAATTGTGCTGACAACTGAGCAAAGGGTTGAATCAAGCGCCCATATGTACTACGAGGGTACCGAGCGCCAAAAGCAATGAATGCTATCTTTCCATGAGAACGCGAAAAACAGACTGCGTACTTATCCGCAGTCTGCCAATTTTGTACTCGTAATATGAATATATCGTCTTGGTATGCTTCCTTACTCATTGGCTTTTTCTTCTTCCCCTGCATGAAGCGGCGGTTTTACTTTGACCCTAAGTACTCTGAAGCCGGTAGAATCAAGAACTTCAAAAGTATAACCGTCAACCATAACTTTATCCCCATTTTCGGGTTGTCTGCCTAATAAGCCAAAAACAAACCCTCCAATAGTATCCTCTTCAGGCTCATCAAATTTAATATTAAAAATTTCTGATACCTCATCTAGTAAAACTAAACCATCAAAAACATAGGAACCATCTGCACTACGACTAATTTCAGGCATGTCGGTATCATGCTCATCCTGAATATCTCCCACTATTTCTTCCAACAAATCTTCCATAGTAACTAAACCTGCAGTCCCACCATATTCATCTGCTACGGCAGCCATTTGGATATGTTTTTTCTGCATAATCTGCAAAATTTTTGCAATAGACATGCTTTCCGGAACTACTTCTATGGGACGCATAACTGTACGCAAATCAAAGTTTTCGTCGCTTTCGCTAACGTCCATTAAATCTCTTATATGAATCATACCAATAATATGATCTCTATCATCCGTACACAAAGGATAGCGTGTATGTCCCGTTTTTCGTGTAACCATAAAGTTTTCTGCTAAGCTATCGTCGGTAAATAAGCACACCATGTCTTGACGTGGTACCATAACTTCTCGAGCTACTCTATCAGCAAAATCAAAAACATTGTCAATTAAACGGCTTTCAACGTGGTCTAAAACTCCCCCACGCTCACTAGCGCTGACAATCATGCGTAATTCATCCTCAGAGTGAGTAATGTCTGCATCAGGTACCGGATTAATACCAAAAAGTTGCAATAAGGCTTTCGAAATCCTACTAAAAATGACAGACAAAGGATAAGTGACAATGTAAAAAAGATACAAAGGCCTAGCCACGAACAACGACACCTTTTCCACTTTGCCCAAGGCCAAAATTCTTGGCATAAACTCACCTAAAACGACCTGCAAGCATAGCAGAACAGCAAAAGCACACACAACTGTTAAAATTGAAATTGTCCATGAATCCTGAAGCAGCAACGGCAAATATTTATAAAAAACATCCACCAAAAGTCTACCACCGAACCAACCCAAAGCCAATGATGTTACTGTATTCCCCAATTGGGCAACATTTAAATAAGCATCCAGCGAGCCTACCATTTTCAATACTAAAGAAGCTCCTGTATTACCTTGTTCAATAAGTTCCTCCAAGCGCCCCTTACGTATACGCACCAAGGAATATTCAGCCATCACAAAAAAACCGTTGCACAACACAATAAAAATAAGAATTGCAATTTTAATTGCGTTAGATAACGCAGGTCCACCGTCTATAAGACATCTCTCCTAACATTTTTTGGCAAAGCCATTATTAAGTAAATGATACCATTTTCTATCATGTTGGTCAAACCTTACGCCTTATCGTCATAGCCAAACTGACGCAATAATTGGTCACGGTTACGCCAATCCGCTTTTACCTTTACCCAAAGTTCCAAGTAAGTTTTGTTACCTAAAAGAACTTCTATATCTTTACGAGCCTGTTGCCCTATTAACTTTAACAGTGCACCTTTTGCACCAATAACAATGCCTTTTTGAGACTCTCTTTCCACAAAAATTGTCGCCCTAATATAAAGGTTATCATTTTCCCGAGTCTTCATTTCTTCAATTTCTACCGCAATAGAATGGGGAACTTCATCCCTAGTGAGTTTTAATATTTTCTCTCTAATTAACTCAGCTACAATAACTCTTTCCGGCTGATCCGTTATCATGTCCTCAGGAAAATATTCCGGCCCTTCCGGTAAATATTTTAAGATTTCTTGCACTAGTGGCGCAAGGTCTTTATCCTGCAGAGCTGATATTGGCAATACCGCCTTGAAATCGCATGAGTTGCGATAACTTTCAATAATAGCAAATAGCTGCTCTTTGTTAGAAAGCTTATCAATCTTATTAACAACTAAAATAACAGGAGCCTTAATATTTTTAAGCTTAGCCATAATAAAGGCATCTCCGGCACCTTTTTTCTCATTAGCATCTACCACAAAAAGTACTGCATCCACCTCGTTTAGAGTACTTTCAGCAGCACGCACCATATACTCACCTAATTTATGTTGTGGTTTATGAATACCCGGAGTATCCAAGAACATGATTTGTGCATTATTGGTATTTAGAATACACATAATCTTATTTCTTGTGGTCTGTGGTCTGTCAGACATAATAGCAATCTTTTCCCCTATTAAATTATTGATTAAAGTTGACTTGCCCACATTTGGCCTGCCCACAATAGCAACAAAACCTGAATGATGTACGTCGTTGTTTTTTATATTAATCGCTCCTTAAATTTATTTTTCTAGAACTTCCGGCCCAAAACCAACCGGTAAAAGTTCTGTCATTTTCATTTTCCTATAGGCTCCTGCACAATTCATTAGCCATACTTCTTTAATATGAAATTCCAGCATCACTTGGCGGCAGGCACCACAGGGTGCTACAGGTTCAGCGGTATCTGCCACTACGCAAAGAACTTCTAGTTGGAAATATCCCCTGCTTATAGCAGTAAAGATAGCGACCCGTTCAGCACAAATACTCAAACCATATGAAGCATTTTCAATATTACAACCTGTAAAAACAGTGCCGTCAATAGCTCTCACTGCTGCACCTACAGCAAATTTTGAGTAAGGTGCATAGGCATTTTGTCGAGCACTCATAGCCGCTGCAAATAATTCTTGATCCATATTAACCTCCAAAAAATTCCTCTGAAAGATCTAGCTCACGCAATGTAGCTTCTTCTCTGGCACGCATAACGACCTTATCTTCTTCTACCATATGATCATATCCCAGCAAATGTAAAAGACCATGTACTGCTAAATATACAATCTCGCGCTTTAGACCGTGGCCAAATTCTTCCGCTTGTGCTGCCGCACGTTCTGCGGAAATAATTACATCACCGAGTAAATGTTCTGCTTCCGACCCCAATATTTCAGGTTCTTCTTCCCCTTCGTCCAAGGCAAAAGACAATACATCTGTTGGTCTATCCACCCCACGATAATCACGATTTAGAACATGAATTTCTTCATCCGTAACAATTGTAATGTCTACTTCTGTATTGTCAGAAAGTTTTGAGTTTCTAGCCACTATATTCATAGCCTTAGTTAATAACTCTTCTAATTCCCCAGGTATTTCTATTTTTTCTTGGTTATTCTCCAAGGAAACAATCATATTTAATCCTCCACAGCCAGAGTTTTTTTCTTATGCTCCAGTTCGTATTTTTCGTAAGCGCGAATTACGGCCCCTACTATTTCATGCCTAACCACATCTTTTTCAGCAAAATGAATAATACCTATGCCCTCAGTATCTTTAAGTACTATTGCTGCGTGATCTAACCCCGATCTTTTTCCATAGGGCAAATCAACTTGCGTCACATCTCCGGTAACAACCATTTTTGAGCCAAATCCGAACCTTGTCAAAACCATTTTCATTTGTTCTTGAGTGGTATTTTGTGCTTCATCCAAGATAATAAAGGAATCATTCAAAGTACGACCACGCATATAGGCAAGTGGTGCAACCTCAATAGCGCCTTTGGCCAACGCTTTTTGAAAAGCTTCCAATCCCATTATATCATAAAGAGCATCATACAGAGGACGTAAGTATGGGTCTACCTTATCTTGCAAATCCCCGGGTAAAAAGCCTAATTTCTCACCGGCTTCTACCGCAGGACGAGTCAAAATAATTCTTTCTACTTCTTTTGCTTTCAAAGCTTTTACAGCCATGGCCACTGCCAAGTAAGTTTTTCCTGTTCCTGCCGGTCCAATACCAATAGTAATAACGTTATGCCTTATAGTTTCTAGATAATTCCACTGCCCTAAAGTCTTAGCCTTAACCTGACGCCCACGATTGGTCACAACCACCGTTTCCGCAAACATCCTATGAAGGCTGGCTTGTCTGCCTTCAGACAACATACGCATGCTATAACGCACATCGTGAGTAGTCAAGGGAAGCCCTTGCCTATAAAGAAACAATAATTCTTCAATCAATTGTGTCGCCAAGTTCACGGCCTCTTCCGTACCGGTTGCACTAATAATATTGCCTCTGGCCACCAATACACAGGAAACTCCGTCCTGCATAATATGCAAAAACTCATCGTTCTTGCCTAAAATGCCCACCATTTCTTGTTGATCTTCCACCTCAAATTGTGTTTTCACTTGTTCACGCGACAAATAGACCCCTCCGTTTCTTTATTACTTAGCTTTCAATAATTTCTATAGATTTTATAACCACGTCGCTAATGGGTTTATCTCTACCATCAGTTAGCACTTTACCAATTTTGTCTACTACATCCATTCCTTTGGTTACTTTACCGAACACAGCATGTTTTCCGTCTAACCATGGGGTAGGTGCTAGTGTAATAAAGAACTGACTTCCCCCCGTATTTGGACCGGCGTTAGCCATAGAAAGCACCCCTGCTTTATCATGTTTTAACATAGGTGAAAACTCGTCTTTAATAGTGTAGCCGGGGCCACCCATACCAGTTCCTTTTGGATCTCCGCCTTGAATCATAAATCCGGGAATAATACGGTGAAAAATCGTACCATTATAAAAGCCTTTTTTTGCCAGCTTAATAAAATTGTCACAAGTAAGCGGCGCTTCCTTGGTAGCCAATGTTGTTTCAAACGTTCCCATGTTGGTAGTAAAAACAGCCGTAGTAGGTTTTACTACAATTGCCTTTGCCGCTCCGGCACGATTTTCTTGATTACTGCAGGCAGTTAAAAACATAAGACAAACTAATAACACCATACTAATATAAAGCTTCTTCATTTCATAACCCCCAATAATATATTGCTTCTTCTATTATATAGTTTATTCCAACAAAATGGAATTATAAAAACCAAATTAACATGAAAATAACCATTATCACTTATATTTCATTCCGCCAATAGTCAAAAATGACGTTATCTCTAGACGATTTGACAAAACACGTCTACACCGCTATAATACTTTTATTCGGAACTATAGCTCAGATGGTTAGAGTACCACGTTGACATCGTGGGGGTCACTGGTTCGAGTCCAGTTAGTTCCACCACTTTAAAACACAAAAAATACGACCAAAAGGTCGTATTTTTTTATGCCTACTTAAAATTAACCAAAGAACATTTTTATTTAACTATGTTGGTTAACTTGCCAATTTTTTCAATAGCACAAGTAACTACATCTCCAGGTTGTAAAAAACAAGGAGGCTTCATGCCCATACCTACGCCGCCCGGAGTTCCTGTTACAATAATAGTGCCTGCTTGCAGTGTCATTCCCTGAGATAACTCGCTAATAATATGGGCTATCCCATGGACCAACAATCTAGTGTTACTATTCTGCCTAAGTTCACCATTCACACTACAGCTAATATCTAACTTGGGTGGAAAAGAAATTTCATCGGCTGTAACAATCCATGGACCCATAGGAGTAAAGTCATCCATACTCTTACCAAAGTACCATTGTTTGTATGCCGTCTGCACATTGCGGGCACTGACATCATTGACAATAGTATAGCCGAATATATAGTCCTGAACATCTTCCTCGCTAACATTTTTAGCATCTTTACCAATTACTACTGCTAGTTCTGATTCATAGTCCAAAGAATCTACAATGTTAAAATGGCCGTCAATAAAACCATCCGGGTCCACGGCGCGATTTACTCTTTTAGAAAAATAAATGGGAACATTGCGTTTTTTTAGTTGTTCCTTACCGAAGGAGTGGGCTATTTCTGTATCATGTTCCTGATAATTAATTCCCAGACAAATTAAGTCTTGGGCTGGCTCCGGTATAGGTGCCAAAAGTTTTACATCAGTCAAAGCTACTTTATTTTCTCCCCCTGCAACAATTCCTGCCAATTCACCTAAGGCAGCGTGTTTTATAAGTTGTTGCATGTCTGCATACATAAAAGCAGGCACAACATATTTACCATCTTCTGTAAGAATACCTACTTGTTCTTTGTTTTGATATTCGTAAGTTAAAATTTTCATTACGTACCTCCTCAATATTACTTTATTTTAATTTTAATCCTTTTGTGCTAAAATATCTATAGTAGAAATATATGTTAGACAAGTTGCGCAAGCAAACTATCCCAAGGAGGCTTCACTATGGAGCAACAAATATATTATCTTGATGATGGGCGTGGTCCCTACGGCCAAAGCTACGACCAGGAGCATGATGACTTCGATTATGCGGATTATTCCACTGACCATCGTGATAATAATTTTCGTAATTACGAAAAGAAAATCAAAAAATCCAAAAAAGAAGAAATTCAAGATATTTTAAAACACTATGAATAAAAAGCAGCCCGTCATCTGACGAGCTGTTTCTTATTTATCTTTCATAAATTTAAAATAGTAAACCGGCAAAACAATAATCCAAACAAGAAATGTGCCAATAGCCCATAATATACCATTTTCTATTCCTCGTTTTTTTGCATCTTGATAAACATAATAAGCAAAACCCAGAGAAACAATCGTTCCTATAGATAACATGGAAACACCTCCTCGTTGTTATACCATATATTTTAGCAAAATAAACCATAAATGTCGATAAAAAACGCCGCACAGGAAAATGTGCGGCGTTTAATTATTTTATTTCAGTACCTCTACACAGCGATGACATAGGGTTGGGTGTTCACTATCTTTGCCTACGCTGTCACTATAAATCCAGCACCTCTCGCATTTAGTACCTTCAGCGGCTTTTACACTTACCTTTAAATCCTCGCGACCGGTAGCTTCTGTACCATCTTGCAAGCCCTCAAAGAGAACTGCTTGGGATACAATTAATAAGTTTGGAAGCTCTTTCTCCACAGCCTTTAAAATCCGCAAAGCTTCATCAGTTGCATGTAATTCTACTTTTGCATCTAGAGAATGACCAATGGTCTTGGCTCTACGAGCATTTTCCAAAACCTTAGTAATTTCTCCACGAATTTCAATGAATTCATCCCACTTTGTTTCTAATGCTTCATCGATATATTCTTCGTGTACCGTAGGCCAAGGAAGCATTTGTACGCTTTCAGGAGCATCCACAGGCTTAGTCATAAACTGATAAACTTCTTCCATGGTAAAGCTCAGTACAGGCGTTAGCATAACAATCAAATCATTCATGATTTCGTACATTGCAGTCTGAGCACTGCGTCTTTCCTTAGCTTCTGCTTTGGACGCATACAATCTATCTTTAATAATATCCAAGTAAAAAGCACTCATTTCCACAGTACAGAAATTATGTATAGCATGATACAACACGTAGAAGTCGTAAGCTTCATAGGCTGCAGTAACTTCTTTTTTCAAAAGTTGCGTATGCATTAATGCCCAACGATCCAATTCTTCCATATCTTCGAAAGCTACTTTATCCTTGGTATAGTCAAAATCACTAGTATTACCTAGGATATAACGAATGGTATTACGAATTTTACGATAGACTTCAGAAAGTTGTTTCAAAATCTCCTTAGAAATTCTTACGTCAGCTTTATAGTCAGAAGATGCTGCCCAAAGTCGAACAACGTCAGCTCCATATTGACCAATAACATCATCAGGTGCTACGGTATTGCCAACAGATTTAGACATTTTCTTTCCATCACCATCAACTACATAACCATGAGTTAAAACTGACTTGTAAGGAGCCTTACCGGTACACGCTATAGAAGTTAACAGCGAGGATTGGAACCAGCCACGATGTTGATCACTGCCTTCTAGATACATATCTGCAGGCCATTTTAATTCAGGACGTTCTTTTAATACAGCTTCATGAGATGAACCACTGTCAAACCATACGTCCATAATATCAGTTTCTTTGCGGAAATGGGTATGACCACACTTAGGACATTTAGTACCTGGGGGCAGAATTTCTTCAGCTGTATGAGCCCACCACGCATCGGAGCCTTCTTTGCCAAACAAAGTTGCTACTGCATCAATAGTCTCGTCATTAATTAAATGCTCGCCACATTCTTCGCAATAAAAAATCGGAATCGGGACTCCCCAAACACGTTGGCGAGAAATACACCAATCATGACGATCTGCAACCATATTATGAATACGAGATTCACCCCAGGCAGGAATCCATTTAACGTCGTTTGCAATGGCATCCAAAGCCGCCTTGCGGAAACCGTCTACAGAAGCAAACCATTGCTCTGTAGCGCGATATATAATTGGTTCCTTACAACGCCAGCAATGAGCATATTGGTGACGTATTGTTTCTTTACCCAAAAGTGCGTTTATAGAAGCCAAATGTTTTAACACTGGAATATTAGCATCAAAAACGTTCATTCCGGCAAATAAAGGCCCTGCTTCTTCCGTTAATTTACCTGAAGCATCTACAGGAGAAATAATTGGCAGCTTGTAGCGCATCCCTGTTTCAAAGTCCTCTTGCCCATGTCCGGGAGCCGTATGTACACAGCCTGAACCAGCATCTAAAGTAACATAGTCGGCTAAAACAATGAGCGAGTCTCTGTCCATAAATGGATGCCTAGCTACAGCAAACTCTAAATCTTTACCAAGCACAGTTCCAAGTACATTAGTGAATTCACGCTTACAAGCCTTACCAACAGCACCTAATAAATCTTTGGCCATCAAATAAACTTCGCCTTCAGATTCTACCCATGCATATTCAAAATCAGGATTTAGCGCAATAGCAACATTGGCAGGTAAAGTCCAGGGAGTAGTAGTCCAAATAACTACAAACACATTTTTATCTTTAGCAGCCTCAGGTACAAGGCCCTTGCCATCTTTCAATGCGAACTTAACAAAAATAGCAGGTGATTTTTCTTCCCCATATTCAATTTCTGCCTCTGCTAAAGCAGTTTCACAATGAGGACACCAATAAACTGCCTTTTTACCCTTGTAAATATATCCCTTGGTTGCCATTTTACCAAAAACTCTAATTTGTCTTTCTTCATACGCCGGTTTTAAGGTAATATAAGGGTTTTGCCAATCCCCTAAAACACCTAAGCGTTTGAAATCTTTGCGTTGTTGATCTATCCAACCCAAAGCATAGTTACGACATTCATTACGCAAGACAAGAGTATCTAAGGCATGACGATCTAGGCCTAAATTGTTAATTGCTGCATGCTCAATAGGCATACCATGAGTATCCCAACCAGGAACATATGGTGTGTCAAACCCTTGGGCATATTTGTATTTTACAACAATGTCTTTCAGAATTTTATTTAATGCCGTTCCCATATGAATCCTACCATTAGCATATGGTGGTCCATCATGTAAAACGAACTTTTCCTTGCCTGCATGCAGAGCTTGTTTTTTCTCATAAATCTTGTTTTCGTCCCAGAACTCTAAAAATCCAGGCTCTCTTTCCGGCAAACCGGCTCTCATAGGGAATTCAGTTGTCGGCAAATTTAATGTTTTACCATAATCCACAATACTACACCTCCAAAAAAAATAAAGCCCCCTATCCCAAAAAGGGACGAGGCTAAATTACCCGTGGTACCACCCTAATGACACCTATCGGTGCCACTCAAAATGTTTTAACGCTCATTACACGATTTGGCCTACTACTGCTTCGGCAAATTGCTCTAGAGTGATTTTCCTTTGTTAAATTACTGGCGGACTCACACCATCTCCGCTTCGCTCTGCAGACTTTAACAAACTACTGTCTCTATCATCGCTTTATTCATTATTAAAAACACTATGATTATACAATAATATAAGCATTAGTGTCAACGCCAAGCAAATTTATAATTAAAAATATCTAAACTGCCATTTCTTTGCAAATAGGAAGTATCGTTAAGTAGAAATATTGCGTGTTCTTGCCACTTATTTACTCCAAGTATACTAATAGAAGCAGGTTTTACATCAATGGAAAAATTTTTATTACTCACTTCCGCAATATCCATTCCTATCCAAGAAAAAACTATATTTTGTATCGTCCCTTTATGAGCCACAATGATAATATTTTCGCCGGCAGTAATAATATCATTAAATCCGTTCACTGTTCGATGGTAAAACTCTCTACGGGTCTCACCACCATCATAATTGGCATGATCCAACTCTTTTTCTGATAAGGGCCTACGATAATATTTACGTGCCTCTTCTTCAGTTAAGCCAGCCGCTTTTCCATTATTCTTTTCACGCAAAAACTTTTTTGCTTGCACATTATTTCCACCTAATGCCACGCTAATGATATTCGCTGAGGCATTGGCTCGTTGCAAGTCGCTAGAAAAAATAGCTGGAACTGAGTGTCCGGCAAATTCTTTCACCAATATTTCTGCTAAATTTTGCATTTGCTGTCTGCCGCGTTCTGTCAATTCAGAGTCAGTCCAGCCTCCGGTCAAATGCTCAGTATGATGAGTAGCTTCGCCATGCCGCACCAAAATAATCATAGGCCCTCCTTCAAGAAATTAAATATAGCGTTTCAGCGTAATACTTATTCTTCCCTTTTTAGTAGTACCACGAACTTCTGCAACTTCTACTCGTCCGCGCCCACGATAGGAAATTATATCGCCTTCGCCTATAGTTTGAGCGGCATTCTTAGCTTCTTTCCAGTTGACCTTTACATTTTGTCCCTTTATTTCATCAGCCATACGAGAACGTGATGCACCATAACCTGCAGCTGCTACTGCATCCAACCTCATTGCTGCCACTGTAGCACTTATAATTTTTACCTGCTCTTCTTTTTCTTGCAGCTCACTTTTTGGTATATTAATGAGCTGTACCGTTGCCGCTCCAATCTGAGTAAGGTTGGAAAGAATATAACTATTAAAACTTTTGTCTGCTACAAACTGTGCTCCTTCAGGAATAAAAACAATATCTCCCAAAATATCTCTTTTGCAGCCCAGCCCCATAAAAGCCCCTAAGATGTCTTGATGCCCCAGGGTATAATAGCGCTTGTCCCATTCCACTTTATAGGCATCTATAGCATAATCAGGCTGCCCATAAAAATCCTCAGACACAAAAGCGACCTTTGCTCGCTCAGGATTTAAAAACCCACCATTGGTTTCCATTTTTATACGGTCAAAATTAGCCGCAATAATCTCTGCCACATTAAGACTATGTGGGTCCAAAAAATCACTGAGCTTATACTTCCTGCTCCGCTTGGCCCCTTCACACAAATCCAATAATTTAGCTGCTAGTTCTTCATCGCCACCGGCTCTAAAATATTTTAATATTTTTTCTCTATCTGCCATATCATTTACCCTTTAATTCACTATTGCGTTTTAGAACAGCACTCACGGCATCATACATAGCTCCACGAACACCATGCAATTCAAGAGCATGAAGTCCTGCAATGGTAGTACCTCCGGGAGACGTTACTTGATCACGCAATTGAGCAGGATGCAGGCCTGTTTCTACTGCCATTTTACCGGCTCCTGCAAATGTTTGTGCCGCTAGCTTGATTGCTAGTGCTCTTGGTAACCCTACATTGACCCCAGCATCAGCTAAGGCGTCAATAAGTACGAATACATACCCAGGACCACAACCACTAATAGCGGTAATTGCATCCATAGCAGACTCTTGTACTTCTACTACCTCTCCACAAGCTCCAAAAATTGCCTTAACGGTCTCAACGGCACTTCCGGAAGCAATATCATCAGGAGCAATTGCCGTCATACCACAGCCAACCGCAAGGGGCGTATTAGGCATAACGCGAATAACCGCCTGATGCTTAAATATTTTATGAAGTTTTGCCAAATCTACAGAACCCATAATAGAAACGATTGTCGCTTTTTCCGGTATGGCAGCAACAACGTCTTCACCAAGGGCAGTATCAAACATTTGTGGTTTGACAGCTAAAATAACTATATCGGCGTCATTAACCACTTCATTATTTTTAGAAAAAGTTTTTACACCATATTCCTTAGCCAAATAATCTCTTCTGGCTGCCGTTGGCAAGCTTACGCTAATTTCTTCTTTTCGCGTCATATTGGCAGCTAAAAGTCCCTTTAAAATGGCTTCTCCCATAGCTCCACACCCAATAAAAGCAACCTTACCTGTAGTTATTATTTTCCCCATGGTGAATCACTCCTATCTCCATAAGCTGTATTCCCTGCATCTATATCTACGTTTTGTGGAGCACAGACCATAATATTACGGCCAATTTTTTTCATACTGCCATTAAGGGCATAAATTGTGCCGCTAACAAAATCTACTATGCGCTTCATTACGTCACTGTCAGTATCTTCGAAATTAACTACTACCGGTTGATTCTTACGCAAATAGTCTGCAACTTTTTGTGCATCATCAAAATTTATCGGTTCTATAACAACAACCTTAACTTGCGTTTTTGCTAAAGGCATAGAAATTAGTTTATCATCATCGGAATTTTTCGCAGCAAAAAAAGACTTACGCTCTTTGCGTACTCTATTTGTTTGCCGATCTTCCCAACTTTTTGTGCCAAACATTGGGCGCATGGGTTCTTCCTTAACCGGCTCTTGTTTTACTTCTACTTCTTCCTCGTCTCCATATAACCCCAAAGCTTCGCAAATTTTGTCAATAATTTTCATTAATTTCACCAATCCTTTATTTAATAGAATAGTCCCTGAGCCCAAATAATGCTGTTCCCAAACGGACTGAATTTGCTCCTTCTTCCACGGCTATCCAATAATCGTGCGTCATTCCCATAGAAAGAATATCGCAGTGCGCAACACCTACTTGTTTTTGCAAAAGCAAAAAATCCTCATAGCCTGCCGCAAAAACCGGTTTAGTTTCTTCCGGGATATCCGTTGCCTGTGCGATAACCATTAACCCTCTCACACGAACTTTATCAAAAATAGCCAACTTTGGCAACATAGCAATAAACTCTTCCTGTAAAAATCCACTTTTTTGTTCTTCGCGGGCAACATTAACCTGCAATAAAATATCTTGTATTTTACCAAGTTTGCCGGCTTCCTTGTTGATTGCAGCAAGAACTTTTTCACTGTCAACTGACTCTATAATATCAAACAGTTCCACAGCCTGCTTTATCTTATTCGTTTGCAAATGTCCAATTAAATGCCATACCCCACCGGGAGTAAGGATTTCCTTTTTTCCCTTGGCCTCTTGCACGCGATTTTCACCAATATTATTTAAACCTGCAGCTAATGCTTCATTTACCACCTGTGCAGGATGGTTCTTTGTAACAGCTACAATGGTTACGCTATCTCCTGTTACCTTTTTTGCCTTACGATGCGCAATTGCTTCGCCAATGCGGGCGCGAACTACCTTAATATTATCCTCTAGCATAGCAAAAAGCCTCCTAGATAAGTTGTATTCTTATTTTTAGACAAAACATCCCTCTTTATTTTTTGTAGACAATTGCTGCCAAACGCCCTGTTTTACCATTTTCGGCACGATAAGAAAAAAACAAATCTTTATTATCAAAAGTACAAACTTCAGCACACACAATATTATCAGGCAAAACACCATTTTCTTCAAGTTGTTTGCGGTTTACCTGCCACAAATTAAAGTGCCAGTGACCCTTGGTTGTAGGTATAAAACAATCATGATATTTAGGAGCAGCATTCCAAACTGTCTCATCAACTTCATAACAACAAGCCCCTATGGATGGTCCAATAGCCGCTACAATATTTTCCGCTGAGGCTTTATATTTACTTATCATAATGTCAACTGCCTTCGCAGCAATATTAGTAATGGAGCCACGCCACCCTGCATGTACAATGGCAATAGAATCACCTTTGACATCTACAAGTATAACAGGTACGCAGTCAGCATAAAAAAGCATTAATGGAACTTGCTTCATATTCGTAATCAAACCATCAGTATTGCCAATGGTTTCAGAAAAATCAGTTGCACCGCTTCCCATATTTTTCTCAGTTACAGAAACTATATGATTACCATGAACTTGAGCACAAGTGGTGGCTTTATTTAAATTAAAATTTAATGCTTCTGCTACTTTCTGCCTGTTAGCCAATACCTTATCTGTTTTATCACCAACATGCAGAGCCATATTAAGCCCCCCTGGGACAATTTCACTTTGTCCATGCATCCTACAAGTAAAAGCATGAACAATATTTAGAGCTTCTAGACGAGGAAACACACCATACCAGACACCATTTTTCTGTTTTAGAACAAAATCAGACATAAAACCCTCCCCATAAATGGTTCATCTATATATTATAGTACATCCAACAAAAAAAGACGACAATTATGTCGTCTTTTTTTGTATGCTATTTTAATACACTCTCATAACGAGAAATCATTGTTTCTAAAACCTTAAGTCTGGCATAATATTTGCAATTTGCTTCTACAACCGTCCATGGTGCAACCTTGGTATCCGTGCGATACAACATTTCATTAACTGCATCAACATAAGCCGCCCATTTATCGCGATTACGCCAATCTTCCGAAGTTATTTTCCATGTCTTATTGGGATCCTTTTCCCTAGCCTCAAAGCGTTTATATTGTTCATCTTTGTCTATCTGCATCCAAAATTTATGTACAATAATACCTTGCTTAGCCCATTGGGCTTCCATATCATTAATTTCCCCGTACGCACGACGCCATTCATCCACATTAGCAAAATGCTCAACTCGTTCTACCAAAACACGTCCATACCAAGTTCTGTCAAAAATTGCCACTTCTCCTGCATTAGGAATATGTTGCCAAAACCTCCATAAGTAATGAAAGCTTGCCTCCCAATCATTAGGGGAACTGATTGGGTTCACTGCATAGCCTAAAGGATCTAGTGCTGAAGTAAACCTTTTAATTACTCCACCCTTGCCTCCTGCATCCCAGCCTTCAAAACCAATTACCGTACTGATTTTTTTCTTATATAGCTCATACTGTAAAACTTTCAATTTTTTTTGATATTCTTTTAATTTTTCAGCATAATCACTTTTACTTATTGTTTTAGTCAAATCAAAAGTACTCAAAATATCCGGAACAGATGAATCCTTTTTTATAGATAAACTACCCACAGTCTTTTGTTTATTACTGCGCAAGGCCCGCTCAAAACTATCAATGATAATATTAAAAACAGCTATAACTCCAATCCGCATATCCTCCAGTGGCACAACATGCCAAGGTGCATAAGTGGTATATGTCATTGCTAGCATTTTTTCATAAACCTTGTGATAAGCCTTATAGTCTATACCCTCTACACCACCGGGTGCTAAGGTCTCCCAACTATCACCATATAGCTTGTCTATTTTCTTTAAATTCTTTTCTTGTTTTTTTGCAGAAATATGTGCAAATATTTTAATAATACAGTACTTTTCCTCTGCAAGTTCCTTCTCAAAAGCATTAATTTGTTCATAACTTACATCATACCAAGAAGATGCCTCGTCAGGATCGCCCACATCGTGTTCGTTTTTTAAAAAATACCACCCTCTGTGATATAAACTAATAGCGCCTTTATTTGGCAACTGCTGCCAAAACGCTGTAAAAAAAGGTTTTGTCCTCTGCACTTCTGTAGTCTTAGATGTTGAATATACTCTAAAACCACGTGGATCCATAACAGATAAAAGTTGATTAATCAGTTCCCCACGCAAAGTGCCTCTGAATCCTTCAAAAACCACAAGAACCGGAATTCCCGCATCTCTAATATCCCGTTGCAGTGCTCCCACTTTTGCAGATAATTCTTCAAATTTCTTTGCATAATCCTTTTTAGACATTCTTTTTTGTAAATCGATTTTTTCTAACACCAATATCACTCCTGCATCAAACGTCCTTACCGTATGGATTTAGTGCTCTTGGCTGCCCTAGCACCTCTTTCATAATCAAACCACGCCTAATGGCATCGCGAGAAATTTTTCCACGCCAGGCATTAGGTTTTTCTACCCAATCACTGGTATTAGCCTTTTCAACCGGTGCCGCTTGGTGTTCATACTTTACCATAGTAGAAGGCATTGGTTCTGCTTTCATATCTTCCGAGATCATTTTTTCTGCCTGCATTGGAGCCTCTTCTCTTCCCCAATTGCGCCAAAACTCTTTATTTGTACGAGAAAGCCCATCATTTTCTGTAGCTGGGTTTTGTCCGTTTGGTATTTCCTCTTGCCGTGGCCGTTTTTTACTTCCCAGTAATTTGGGAAGTAAAAAGAACACAAAAGCCCATATTATAAAAATAGGTAATATTCTCATTATTTACTCCCCCATTTTCTTTTATTTTAAAGGTTCCGTTTTTCCGCCCTCAGGTCCTGCCTCACCTATCATATTACGCATTTGCGTATCAGCAACAATATTATTCATACGATAATAATCCATAACACCAATACGCCCTGCTTCTAAAGCCGCTGCAAGCGCAATTGGTACTGCAGCTTGTGCTTCCACAACTTTAGCTTGCATTTCCTGAGTATAGGCTTTCATCTCTTGTTCTCTAGCAACTGCCATAGCTCTTCTTTCTTCAGCACGCGCCTGAGCAATGCGTTTATCAGCTTCAGCTTGATCAGTCATAAGTTCTGCACCAATATTTCTACCTACGTCAACATCGGCAATATCAATAGACAATATCTCAAAAGCAGTTCCTGCATCCAGCCCTTTTTCTAAAACTGTCTTGGAAATATGGTCGGGATTTTCTAATACTTCACTGTGATTTGCCGCAGAACCAACGCTAGTAACAATACCCTCACCTACACGGGCAATAATAGTTTGTTCACCGGCACCACCAACTAAACGGTCAATATTGGCACGTACAGTTACACGGGCCTTTACTTTTAATTCTATACCATTTTTGGCAACAGCAGAAACGATTGGTGTTTCGATAACTTCCGGATTAACACTCATCTGTACTGCCTCCAAAACATTTCGGCCTGCTAAATCAATAGCACAAGCACGCTCAAATGTTAGAGGAATTTCCGCACGATGGGCAGCAATTAAAGCATCAATTACCTTATCCACATCACCACCTGCTAAATAATGTGCCTCTAGCTGATTGGCATTAACGACTAAACCTGCCTTGTTGGCTTTAACCAAGGGCAAGACAATCTTAGACGCTGGTACACGACGCAGCCTCATACCTACTAAATTGAAGATATTTACATCTACGCCTGCCGCCATTGCAGAAATCCATAACCCTATAGGCACGAAATTTAAAAACAACGAAATTGCTACTATGGCTAAGATAATAACAAAGCCACTACCTAAAACATCAATTCCTAAAATATTCATAATCACTTCTCCTTTTTCACAAAAATTTTATTTCCTACTACTTTGAAAACAACAATACTCTCTCCACTTGCAATAAACTCTCCATCTGCAACTACATCCACACGTTCTTCATCAATTAGAACAGTACCACTTGGCCTTAGCATACTAATTGAGGTTCCTTTTTTACCAATATAATTACCTAAGTCAGGTGTACTACTGTAGCCATGCTTGTTTTCCTGCCGATTTTTTAGTACCAGTAAATTCCACGCTGGATTATTGGGTAAATACTTAATCAGCACAGCAAAAGCTGCTAAAACAACTATCAAACCACCTGTCAGCCAATATAGAGCAGGCTTGTTACCACCTAAAGCAAGGTAAAAACTACCTAATATGCAACAAATACCGCCTATTCCAAAAATACCAAATCCTGGAATAAAAACCTCAATGGCTAAAAGAACTACCCCTAATAAAAACAATCTTATTTCCATCCACCCTGTTATCAGATCAAAAGTAGAAGGATACAAGTCAAGCGGAGCAGCCGTGGCAGCAAAAGCTATCGTTGTCCATGCCACTAAGCATAAAGCCGTTATAATTAAAACATACTTTTTCATTGTGTTCCTCCTCATGCCTTCTTTATAAAATAATGTAACAATTTACTTACAATTCATTATAACACAAACATGTAAAGAAATTCTCCTTTATAAAAACAGTATTACCTAATAAAATTTGTTATCTTTTATCACCAGTTAATTTTATATATAAAAACTCCCTCTCTAGTCCAAACGATTTACATTAAATCAATCTGGTCTAGGGAGGGATTCTTTATATACATACTTTATTTTATAACATTTCCGTGTTGTTAAATTTCGAACCGTCCCTTGATAATATGTTTATTTTCCCAAACAGCAATTTTACCTTTTGCGAAAACACTTTCAATTACAAAGTCTTCATTATAAATTAATAAATCAGCATCGGCACCTATAATAATATTACCCTTTGCGTTACTCATATCCAACACTTGTGCCGCATTCGACGTAACCAAAGTTAAGGACTCTTCAAATTTAAGCACTTTTTCTTCAACCAAAGCCTTAACCAATTGGTGCAAACCACAGGGAGTAGAATATGTTAAACCTATGCATTCCCCTTTTGTATTAAAACGTGGTTGACTTCCGTAGCCATCACTAGATACTGTTATACTGCTCAAAGGTACACCCTGTTCTAAACAATACCGTACCTTTGCTGCCTCTTCCTTATTTCCCTGCACTGTACCGCTGGCAGTAAAGTCTATATGTCCACCCATTTTGGCTAATCTTATACCGTCATCAAGAAGCTCTTTGCCTCTTGTATTCATATGTGTAGGCAATAAATTCTTTGCCAAGATATCAGAATGCTCTAAGGCATAAAAAATCGGTTCAAGTCGTCCTTTGCCACTGCCCATGTGCATGGTTACTAACCCACAGCACGGCGCCAACAGCCCTGCCCTACGCGCCGCTGTTGCGACCTTTATTATTTCCTCTCCTTGTGGATTAGAGCTACGATGATCAGATACGGCAAGTTTGACGCCTATTATTAAATCAATTAAAGTTATATCTCGTTCAATATTGCCCGTAATATTAACTGACGGATACCCATAGGAGCCGGTAAGGATATAGCAAGTAAGCCCTTCTTCATTTAATGCTCTGGCTTTTGCCAAAAGATTTTCCAGGCTTCTAGAAATCCCATCCGTACCAAGCAATCCAATCACCGTGGTAACACCGCAATCTAATAATGTTCCTATAGTAGCTTCCGGTGTACGAGAAACCGGTCCCTGCTCTCCACCTCCTCCTGTAATATGTTCATGCAAATCAATATAACCTGGTCCCATTTTCTTGCCGTTGACATCAATAACTTGAACATTAGTAAGATTATCATAGCCATTTATTGCCTCTTCTATGGCCACTATCTTGCGTCCTTCCACTAGAACATCTTTGTATCCCAAATGTTTTGGTGCATATACATCTGCATTTTTAAATAGTATCAATTACTTTTCCTCCGTTTCTTCAATATATTATTCAGCTTCTTGTACTTTTTGTGCTTCTATAATTTCTTTTTGGGTCAACTTTTTTATACCAATTCCCGTAAATCCATAAAACAAAGCAAATAGAAAACCGGTATAGCAAAGCACTGCCCATGGCAAATAAGCGAGCGTAGGTACGCCGAGTGTAGCAGTCATATAAGCGCCAGCAGCTGACCAAGGGACTAAAGGTACGACAACAGTAGCAGAATCTTCAAGTGTTCTGGATAAATTAACAGCAGCTAAATTTTTAGCCTTGTATGCATCTCTGAACATTTCACCAGGAATAAGGATGGACAAATAAGAACTACCGGTAGTAAGAACCATTGTTAAACAAGCTGCTACAGTGCTAGCAATAAGCCCTCCTGTATTTGTTACAATAGATAACAGTTTTTCTAAAACTACTTTTAAGCAACCGGCCCTACTCATAATACCAGCAAAGCAAAATGCGCAAAATACAAGTAATGTAGTAGACATGATACTAGCCATGCCACCACCATTAATCAAGCGTGTCACCGCCCAAGCTACTGTTTTAGGGTTAAATCCAGAAGCCGTAAGCATAGATACATTAAAACCACTAACCATACATTTCAGAACATTAGCCAGCGTAATATGTTGAATAAATATTGCCATTATACTTGCAAATATTGAAGATCCCAGCATAACAGGGATAGTTGGCATTTTCATAATAGAACCAACTAATACAATAACTACAGGTAACAATAATAACCAACTCCAACTATACATCATATTCAATGTAGACAGCATGACCTGCACTGCTTCCGAATTATGTGTAGCACTGCTACTAGCTTGAGCTCCAGCTACAGCATAAACTATAAGCGAAACAATGGTTGCCGGCACGGTGGTCCAAAACATATGGCGTATATGTCCATATAAGTCGCTTCCTGCTGCAATTGGTGCTAAATTCGTAGTATCAGATAGCGGCGACATTTTATCTCCAAAATAAGAACCTGCAATAACAGCTCCAGCGGTGGCGGGCAACGAAACATTAAGCCCCGAAGCAATCCCCATTAAAGCAACCCCCATTGTGCCAACAGAACCCCAAGATGTTCCTGTCACCACGGAAACTAAAGCCGTTATTAAAAATGCTGTAACCAATAAATATTGCGGATTTACCATTTGTATACCGTAATATATCATCATAGGAATTGTACCAGATGCCTTCCAACTACCAATTAACATGCCAACGGTAATTAGAATTAAGATAGCCGGCATACCTTTAGCTATTTTATTTGAGATCTCGTCAAGCATTTCATTCCATGTGACACCAACACGCACGGCAACTAAGGCCGCAATAATTGCTACAATAATTAATAATGGTTCTGTAGCCCACCCTCTAACTCCCTTACCATAAAATAAAATTAATAACATGGCAATAATTGGTACTATTGATTCTGTAAATGTAGGTTCTCTTTTTAAAACTGGCTTCTTCATTTTAATTACTCCCCCCTCATTTCTTTAATAATTTATACATTTATATCATACATTTATACATGAAAATTTTAAAATTAAATAATTTTATCAATAAATAAAAAATCCTTATGGCTTAGATAATTCAATGCTATTATCCAAGTCATAAGGCACTATATAGTTATCAGAGTATTTTTAATTATACATTTTTAGCATGTTCCTCCAACAGTTCTAAGAAGAACTTTATGTCCGGTGTTATTTCCCTTTCCTGGGCATAAAGAAGATAAACAGGCATTTCAATACCATATTTTAAGGGAAAGGCAATTAGTTTTTTTTCTTCCAAATCCTCCTTTATTTTTATAGCCGGCAAAAGTCCTATGCCTAAATTTTTTATAACTGCCAAACGTACTGTTTCTGAATCACTACAAGAGAATTGCGTATCAAGAAGTCCAAAATCTATTTTATCTTTTAAAGAATCGCAATAGTCTCCACCATTGGGATAGGCAATATAAGGATATTCGTAAATATTATCTTCATAATTATGTTCCTCATACATTTTAGGACTCACAACCCAAATTATTTTTTGACTCCATAAAAGCTGCCTTTTTGTATAAAGAGGTTGTTTATCAAGATGAATAAAAGCTAAATCATATATTTTATCTTGAAAGGTTTCTTTAAGTGTAGCTTCTACCGTCATACAACGATCTACTTCAATACTCATATCAGAATACTTTTCATGCATTTTTTGCAAAACATCCATGAGAAAATAATTGATAAACTGTGTAGAAACTCCTATCTTCAACTTTTTTCTCTTTTTTTTGAAGCCGGCCATGTTTTCTATACTTTTATCATATTCAGCAATAATATTCTCAGCATAATTGCAAAAACTTCTGCCAGCCTCCGTAAGATAGACATTTTTACCATCCCTTTGAAAAAGTTGAACACCATATTTTTTTTCTAAAGTTGTAATATGACTGCTAATGGCCGGCTGTGTAAAATTAAGATTTTGTGCAGCTTGTGTAAAATTTTTGCACTCTGCAACAGTCAAAAATGATTTGAATAATTGAATGTTCATCTCTACTGGCTCTTTTCTTGGTTGACCTATTTATAAAGTAGGACTAACCATTAAATTTTAGCTTTTACCATTTATAATAGAAATCCTTAGCCTCATTAGCTTCTGCTATATTGCACATGCAGTAATTATAGCAATAAGATTTGAAAATAACAAATTTGAAAATTCTCTTTTTCTCTGGTTAAACATTACAGCAATAGTCTTTCTGTCTGCCAAAAAAGCATAAAAAAAAGATACCATTAACGGTATCTTCTTTTTATTGTTATTTTAATATTTCACGTACCAACATATTGATTCTCTTTCCGTCGGCCCGTCCCTTGGTTTTGCCAATAACTAAAGGCATTACCTTGCCCATATCTTTCTGGCTGGTAGCACCACATTCGGTTACTGCTTCTTGTACCAAAGCTTTTAATTCTTCGTCGCTTAGTTGTTGAGGCAAATACTTTTGCAAAACTGCAATTTCTTTTTCGTTCTGCTCTACAAGCTCCATGCGGCCGGCTTTCTTAAATTCTTCAATAGAATCTTGGCGCATTTTAACTTCTTTCATCAGTACAGCCATAACCTCATCATCACTAAGGTCTTTTTTATCATCAATCTCAATATTTCTGATATTTGAACGGGCCATGCGGATAACTCCAAGAGCCAGTTTCCCAGCCTCTCTATCACGCATCGCTTGCTTCATATCTGCAGTCAAAAGATCTTTTATCGACATTGTTACGCCCCCAAATTATCTGGTTTTGCGCTTTCTTGCAGCTTCAGATTTTAGCTTACGTTTAACGCTAGGTTTTTCATAATGTTCGCGTTTTCTGACCTCGGAAAGGACCCCGGCTTTTTGGGTTGCGCGTTTGAAACGACGCAATGCGCTGTCTATTGTTTCACTTTTGCCAACTTTAACTTCTGTCATCTGTTATCCCTCCCTCCACAACCGCTTTAAGGAAGTGTAGTAGTATATTACACCTAGATATTATAACTTATAGCCTCCCAGACTGTCAATAGATTAACAAGGGGGCCATCCAAGTGTTTTACCACCTAGGACATGGAAATGCAGATGGTTAACAGACTGTCCTCCATCTTCACCTGTATTAATTACTATGCGAAACCCGTTTTCAGCAATTCCTAATTTTTTTACTATTTCACCCAATTTGGCTTGGATATAGGGCAGCAATTTTGGGGAAGCTGTCAAAATATTTTCCGTATGCTCTTTAGGAATAATAAGCACATGAACAGGAGCTCCGGGATTAAGATCATTAATAACTATTATTTTTTCATCTTCATATATCTTTTCACTTGGTATTTCGCCTGCAACTATTTTGCAAAATATACAATCAGTCATTTTGTCACCACCTTTGTACAAGGATTAATTCGCCAAAAAAATACTTTCCCCTGCCAAAAAACAAAAAAACGTTTTTTTACTCATACGAAACTGCCAAAAACACCATCTTTATATAATTTTTCCACCTTAATTAGTCGTACTTTGCCGGCACATGTATTATCTCCATAAGCAAATACGCGTACATACTCTTGAGACAACCCTTCCCATATGCCACTAGTTGTCTGTGCTTCCATAATTACAGAAACTTTTTGTCCTATAAGTTTTGTACAAAAAGCAATATGTCCTTCCTCATCTACTCTTTCCATTCTAGCAACACGTTCTTGTTTCACTATTGGTGATATCTGCCCGGGATAATTTTCCGCAGGTGTTCCACGCCGTTGAGAATAGGGAAAAATATGAATCTTACTAAAGTTACATTTCTTTATATATTTTAAAGAATTGGCAAAGTCGGCTTCTTCCTCACCAGGGAAACCAACTATTACATCGGTTGTAATAGAAACATTGGGTAATTTTTCTCGCACCTTATTAAGCATTTCTGTAAATTTTTCAGTAGTATAAGGACGATGCATAGCCGCCAAAACTTTATCACTGCCAGCCTGCAATGGTAAATGTAAATGTTGACAGACTCTGGCGTCTTCTGCCATAAGAGCCAAAAGCTCATCATCTACTTCTACGGACTCTAAAGAACCTAATCTTAAACGCACCAAACCCGGCACTGCTAAGGCTGCTTTTACAGCCATTACTAAAGTATCTCCGGCTTTGTTTTCATGTCCGTAAGCACCCAAATGAATACCTATGAGCACAATTTCTTTAAAACCAACTGCAACTAAATTTCCAACTTCTTCAGTAATATTAGTTAAACTTCGAGAACGCAAGGGGCCACGGGCATAAGGGATAATGCAATAAGTGCAAAATTGATTGCACCCTTCTTGAATCTTTAAAAACGCTCTTGTTTTATGTGTTCCCTCATCAGCGTTCATTTCTTCAAATTTGCTACCCATTTCCAGCTTACGTACTGCGTCCAAAGTATCGGTTCTTTGTTTACCGTAAGCTTCTTCTACTAGGCTTACTATTGTACCTCTATCTTGATTGCCCACAATAAGATCTACTCCACTAATCGCCTTAACCTCATCAGGAAAGGTTTGTGGATAGCATCCTGTAACAACTACCAAAGCATTTGGCCCCTGCCGTACAGCTTTATGAATAATTTTTCTTGATTTACTTTGTCCCATATTAGTAACAACGCAAGTGTTTATCAAATAAACATCTGCCTTAGAACTAAAATCAACTACCTTATAACCGGCATTACGAAATAGTTTCTCCATGGAGGCGGTGTCAGATTGATTGACCTTACACCCTAAGGTATAAAAAGCTATTGTTTTCATTACTTAACCTCCAAAATCTCCTGTTTCATATAAAATAGCTGCCACCGTCGCCAATCCGGCTGTTTCGGTACGCAAAATTCTCTTACCCAAACTTACTGAAATCATTCCACCCTCTTTTAAAAGATTGAATTCTTCTTTAGAAATACCACCTTCCGGTCCAATCAGTAACAATATTTCTTTAATACTTTTCTGTGACTGTAAGAATTCCTTTAGACCACGCCTATCTTCAACTTCATAAGCTACTATTTTCAATCTCACCCCTTGCTTAAGGTCTAAAAGTTGCTTAAGAGTCAAAGGCCTAGATACTTGTGGAACTATTTCACGTTTGCTTTGTTTCGCAGCTTCTTCCACGATTTTTTGCCAACGTTCTGTTTTTTTCTTTGCCTTTTCTGTATCTAACTGTACTACACAATTATCCATAGAAACAGGAATTATTTCACTAACTCCCATTTCCACCGCCTTTTGCACGATGAAATCCATCTTGTCACTCTTAGGTAACCCCTGAGCTAAGATAATACGTATAGAAGGTTCATTAAAGGTTGCTAATTTTTCCACTAGACGCACAGAAACAACGGCTTCTGTAATAGCTTCAATTTCCATTAAAGCACTTACTTGGTCGTTGCCCACTATTTGTAACTGCTGTCCAACTTTCATTCTTAACACATGACTAATGTGGTGAGCGTCTTTGCCCGTTATTGTCATTAATTCTGCAAACGATGCAGGTAAAAAAAATCTGTGCAAAGTTATTCCTCCCTACACATGGTAATAGCTGCCCATCCACCCTGCCTGTCTATTTTTAAAATCTGCATGCCATTTTGAGCCGCAGACAATAAAACATCATCTACTCTCTCTTCAATAATACCACTGGCCAAAAAGACACCCTTGTCTTTTAGCTTTCCAGGAATATCAGGCAAGAGCATAATAATGATATCAGCAATAATATTTGCAACTATTATATCAGCTTTTCCTTCAGTTCCATGCAATAAATCTCCCTGCTGCACAGAAATTTTCTGGGATAAATTATTTAAACCAATATTTTCATTAGCCACTTTTACCGCTGTCAAGTCAATGTCAACAGCTTTGCAACTACCGGCACCTAAAAGTGCGGCAGCCATTGCTAATATTCCGCTGCCACAACCTATATCAAACACAATATCTCCAGGCTTAACGAGTCTTTCTAGGTTCTTCATGCACATATTAGTTGTGTGATGCAGTCCAGTACCAAAAGCCATCCCGGGATCAATATCTATTACCTTTTCATCACTTCGTGATATATAGCTTTCCCAAGTAGGTTTTATAACTAAAGAATTTCCAACTTTAGTAGTATGGAAAAATTTTTTCCATTCATTGGCCCAATCAGTTTCTTTCACTACGCGAAATTTTGTGGGGCCACAACGACAAGGACCAATACGTTTTTCTACCTCACCAATTTTTTCTTCTAATTGGGTTAACCGTGCAGTTAACTCTATATCATCAGGAAAATATGAGGTAATGGTAACTACTTCTACATTTTCTTGTCTAGGTATATCACACATTTCCCAAGTATCAGAATCACGCAAGCTATTTAAGAGCAGTGGGTCGTCAATAACGACCCCACCTGCTCTTAAAGTATTAAATATATCAGCAACTGCTTCCACAGCCTCATGTATTACTTGTACACTAACTTCAACCCATTGCTGCATTTATATTTCTCCTGTTCATCATTTAAACAAGCCGGAAATCTTTTTTAAGAAGCTTTTTTCTTCCGGATTAATATCATCTCCGCCAACGTCGGAGAATTTCTCCAATGCTTCTTTTTGCTTCTCGCTAAGCTTGGTAGGAATTACAACCTTAACACGCACCAATTGATCGCCGCGTACACCATTTCTAAGACTGGCAACACCTTTTCCTTTTAAACGCAGGATTTTGCCTGGCTGCGTCCCTGCAGGAACCTTCATGATAACTTGCCCATCTAAAGTTGGGACTTTAATTTCAGCCCCCAAACTAGCCTGAACAATATTTATCGGAATTTCGCAGTGAATAGTAGTTCCATCGCGTTCAAAGAATTTATGAGGTTTTACATACAAATAAACATACAAATCTCCCTTGCCGCCACCGCGTATACCTGCCTCACCTTCGCCGGCAACCCTTAGTCTGGAACCACTATCTACCCCAGCCGGGATTTTAACCTTCAAAGTCTTATTGCGCTTAACGCGGCCTGTACCACGACAAGCCTTACAAGGTGTTTTAATAATTTTTCCTGTACCATGACAACGTGTACATGGGCGCACATTAACCATTTGTCCAAACATTGTGTTCTGCGTTACACGCACCTCACCGGTACCATGACACTCGCTACAAGTATCAACACTTGTACCTGGTTCAGCACCTTTACCATGACAAACGTCACACTCTTCCTCACGGTTTAGGTTAACTTCCTTTTCACAGCCAAAAGCAGCTTCCTCAAATTTTATTTCTAAATCCATGCGTAAGTCTGCTCCCGGGCGGGGACCATTATCTGCCCTACCACGGCTGCTGCGACCTTGTCCACCAAAAAACATATCGAATATATCGTCCATACCTTGGCCGCCAAACCCTTGACCGCCGCCAAATCCTCCAAAGCCTCCACCGAATGGATTCCCTTGGGCTCCGCCTCCATTTTGAAAAGCGGCGTGACCATATTGGTCGTAGGCAGCACGTTTTTGCTCATCTGATAAAACGCTATAAGCTTCAGAGCATTCTTTAAACTTTTCAGCAGCTGCAGGATTGTCCTTATTCACATCAGGATGATACTGACGTGCAAGCTTACGATATGCTTTTTTTATTTCATCTGCAGTAGCACCTTTAGCTACTCCTAGCACGTCATAATAATCTCTCTTATCCAAAATAGCACCATCCCATTTGAAACAATTTTTAAAATTTAAACTATTCACCCAAATGCACGAAAAACCGTGGCCTTCATAGCGAGACTATACTATATTAGTATGTCTCGCTACGAAAACGCAAGGTTTGCAAAGCAGAGGGGTAAATATCGTGAATTTTAATTATTTTTTATCTTTCTCATTTACAACTTCTGCATCAACTACATCATCATCATTTTTCTTGCTGTCAGCACCTGCAGAACCGGTATCAGATCCCTCAGCACCCTTAGCTGCTTCGGTTTGTTTATACAACTCAGCTGACAATTCATACAACGGCTTAGTCAAAGCTTCAGTATCTGCTTTAATCTTGTCGTTATCTTGACCCTTTAAAGTTTCCTTCAAAGTTGCCAATGCTTCTTGCACTTTTTTAACTAAATCCTCATGTCCTTTACCTTCCATATCCTTGCAAGTCTTTTCAGCTTGGTAGCATAGGGAATCAGCTTGGTTACGTACTTCTACGCTTTCTTTGCGTTTCTTATCTGCTTCGGCATTAGCTTCTGCTTCTTTAACCATCTTTTCTACTTCATCCTTATTCAAACTGCCGGAAGAAGTAATAGTTATTTTTTGTTCTTTGCCTGTACCAAGGTCTTTGGCACTAACATTAACAATGCCGTTAGCATCAATATCGAAAGCAACCTCTACCTGAGGTACTCCACGAGGAGCTGCCGGAATACCGCCTAATTCGAAACGTCCAAGAGTTTTGTTATCAGCTGCCATTTCACGCTCGCCTTGCAATACATGAATATCAACAGCAGGTTGGTTATCTGCAGCCGTAGAGAATACTTGCTTACGAGAAGTAGGTATTGTAGTATTACGATCAATAATCTTTGTAAACACGCCACCTAAAGTTTCAATACCCAAGGATAACGGAGTCACATCAAGAAGCAACACATCTTTAACATCACCGGCTAATACACCCGCTTGGATAGCGGCACCAACTGCCACACATTCATCTGGATTTACACCATGTGCAGGTTCTTGACCCAACACTTTTTTAATAGCATCTTGAACAGCAGGGATTCTGGAAGAACCACCAACAAGCAATACCTTTGCGATGTCTTTAGCTTCTAGTTTTGCATCTGCCAAAGCTTTTTTAGTTGGTACAACCGTTCTCTCGACCAAATCAGCCGTCATTTCATCGAATTTTGCGCGAGTCAAATCCATATCCAAATGTTGAGGTCCGTCAGCACCTGCCGTAATAAACGGTAAGTTGATATTAGTGGTCAACATATTAGACAATTCTATTTTGGCTTTTTCAGCGGCTTCACGAATACGTTGCATAGCCATCTTATCAGGAGTCAAATCTATACCTGTATTTTTTTTGAATTCGTCAGTCATCCATTTCATAATGCGTTCATCAAAATCATCGCCACCCAAATGAGTATCACCATTAGTAGCTTTTACTTCAAATACGCCGTCGCCCATTTCCAAAATAGACACATCAAAAGTGCCTCCGCCTAAGTCATAAACAAGAACAATATGATCGTCTGTTTTATCGATACCATAAGCAAGTGCGGCTGCTGTTGGTTCATTAATAATACGCAAAACATCTAAGCCTGCAATCTTGCCGGCATCTTTTGTTGCTTGACGTTGACTATCGCTAAAATAGGCAGGAACCGTAATAACTGCTTGAGTAACTGTTTCTCCTAAATATTTTTCAGCGTCACCTTTCATTTTTTGTAAAATCATAGCTGAAATTTCTTCCGGAGAATATTTTTTGTCATCAATAGCTACTTTATAGTCAGTACCCATATGACGTTTAATAGAACTTATTGTTCTCTCTGGATTAGAAATAGCTTGACGTTTAGCCAATTGACCAACTAAGCGCTCGCCACCCTTACTGAATCCAACCACAGACGGAGTTAAACGACCACCTTCTTGTGTTGAAATAACAGTAGGCTCGCCACCTTCCATTACTGCTACAACAGAATTTGTTGTACCCAAATCAATACCAATTATCTTAGACATCTTAAATTCCTCCCTATCATTATGTTTAATTTTAATTTATATGAAAATCTCAGCCTTACGAGATTATCAGCTAACCTTTAGTTACTACTCTAACTTTACTATGACGGATTATACGATTATTAATCTTGTACCCTTTTTCCAACACCAAATCAATAGTGTCTTCAGGTAGTTCAACATTTTCTGCTCGCATAATGGCCTCATGAAATTCAGGATTAAATTTCTCTCCTTGAGACGGAATCTCTACAACATTCAATTCTTTTAGGGCCTGTTCAAACTGCTTGTGAATCTTTTCTAGGCCAAGTCTGATGGTTTCACTGTCAGGGGACTTTGCAATACTTTCTTCTGCTCTTTCAAAATTATCCAAAACCTTTAAGAACTTGCCTACCACACCAGCCGTAACAAACCCTGCCAATTGTGTTTGTTCTTCATTATTCCGGCGCCGCAAATTGTCAAAATCAGCTTGTAACCGCAATAACTTGTTTTGTAAATCTTCAATTTTGCTATCTCTTTCATCCACTTGAGGCGGTGCCTCAGTACTTGTTTCTTCCTGAGCTTTAGCAGTATCATCAACAGCAATTGCTGCTTCTTCTGCTGCCAATTCCTCTGTAGGGATCGTATTCTCTTTGTCACCATGTTCTTTGTTCTGCACTGTTGTTCCTCCTCGTTTATTTAGGTCTTTGCTTTATCGAAAACTACTTGCAGATACTTGTGAAGATAATCCATAACGGATATAACCTTACAATACTCCATTCTAGTAGGTCCTAACACTGCCATTGTCCCAACCACCTGGCCGTTTAGCCTATAAGTAGCTTGAACCATGCTGCAATCTTGAATACTGGTAAATTTATTTTCGCTGCCTATGGTAATGCGTAATCCTGAATTTTCTCCAGCATTGAGCATATCTTTCAATAGCTTTTCTTCTTCCAAAACGCCTAAGAGTTCTTTTATTCTATCCGCATCTCTAAATTCAGGTTGATTAAATAATTGCTTTGTCCCTCCTAGGAACATTTTTTGCTCTTGTTGTCCTGCGCTCATTTGTTGTACTGCCTTAAGTAGTGACGTGAACAACATTTTATCCCCTGATAAATCAACATATAACTCTTCCAACATATTTCCCTTAATATTGCTAAGTTTCATGCCATGAAGTTTATTGCTAATTCTCTGGGCCAAATAATCCATTTCATCTTGTTTCATTCCTAGCGGAATATCAACAACGCAATTATCAATGTTACCATCGTCAGTAATCAAGCAAAGAATCGCACGGTTGCGATCAAGTGGTAAAAACCGCATATAAGAGAAACTACTGCTGCTATCCCGATTGGTCAATACCATGGAAACATTTTTGCTCATTCTGGAAAGAATTTTGGCTGTAGATTGAAAAATATCATCTATGCTTCTTACACGTTCACGGTACCAACCATCTATGAGCGCTCGATCATTATCGGTTAAGGCTCCCGGTGAAATCATAGAATCAACATAGAATCTGTAAGCCTGTGCTGAAGGCACACGCCCTGCCGATGTATGTGGCTGTTCCAGAAATCCTAAAAGCTCCAAATCACTCATTTCATTACGAATAGTAGCTGGGCTTATGCCCAAATCATATTTACGTGCAATAGTGCGTGAACCCACAGGTTCGGCAGTAGCAATGTAGTCCTCTATGACTATTTGTAAAATTTTCTTTTTTCTATCTGTCAACATCATTGCACTCTCCTTGCCTGTCGTTGTTAGCACTCTCTTGTGTAGAGTGCTAACACCTTGATATAAAGATACTCCTTCTTTCCCTAGTTGTCAATACTTTATAGCATTTTTTACAAAAATTTTTCAAATACTTGGTTGCCGAATTTCATGCCAAAATCAGTTAAATGCATCGTCCTTTGTAACCTGTCAATTTCCATAAGGCCCTTACTTTGGCACTCGCTAATTTCTTTTTTATAAATTTCCCTAATATCGATAGCAAATCTTTCCTCAGCTACCGCTAAATTTACCCCATAACTTGTTCTTAATCCCATAAAAATATATTCTGCTAATCTGGTTTCTATGTCCAATTTTTCCGTTTCCGGTGTCTTGCCTTGCAAATATTCTTCAATATTATTAGAATTTGTAATCCGCGCTTGCCCATCAAAAGAGCATGCGGATAGCCCCAACCCCAAATAAGGTAAATATTGCCAATATACCAAATTGTGCCTAGATTCTTCACCTATACACGCATAATTAGATATTTCATAACGTTTATAACCTTGCTGTGGCAAATATTTGGTAACTAAATCATACATATCACCACTGTCATCTTCACTTGGCAAAATCAGCTTACCAACATCCAAATTGTTGCATAATGGTGTTCCTTCTTCTACTACAAGACCGTACACAGACATATGTTTTATTCCTTGTAAAACAAGGGTTTGTAATGAATCAGTAACAGATTTTAAGGTTTGACTCGGATAGCCATAAATTAGATCCGCGCTAATACGTGAAAATCCAGCCTCTCCGGCCAGCTTAATAGCTTCCCTAGCTTGAAGAGAAGTGTGTACTCTCCCCATGGCCCTAAGTTCTTCATCCTGCATGGATTGTATGCCAAAACTAATACGATCAAAACCCAGTTGTCGATATGTGCTCAGACTCTCTAAAGAAATCGTGCCGGGATTTGCTTCAATGGTAGCCTCAAGAGGTTTTTGCCATAATCCATTGTTTTTTAAAGTCCCTACTATTTTGGCAATATCTTCCAATGGCAAAACCGACGGAGTTCCTCCGCCAAAATAAATAGTAGCCTGTGGATTTACAGGAAAACTCAAGGCTCTTTGTTGTATTTCTTGGCAAAGGTTATCTGTGTACTTTGCCATCGTTTCCCTATCTTGCTGGGGAAACGAGGCAAAATCGCAATATAAACATTTTTGCAAACAAAAAGGGATATGTATGTATATCCCCTGAATTTGTTCCCAGTTATTCATGGTAAAACCTCTTTTTAAAATATTAGCATTTTTATTTATTATCATCCATTTTTAATATGGCCATAAATGCTTCCTGTGGCAATTCGACTGTTCCGACTTGTTTCATACGTTTCTTGCCTTCTTTTTGCTTTTCCAACAACTTATGCTTACGTGAGATATCTCCACCATAACACTTAGCCAACACGTCTTTGCGCATAGCACTAACTGTTTCCCTAGCAATAACTTTATTGCCAATAGCGGCCTGCACGGGAATCTCAAACATCTGCCTAGGAATAAGCCCACGTAGTTTTTCTACCAGCTGTCGTCCGCGATATGTTGCTCTTTCCCTATGTACAATTGCAGATAGGGCATCTACCGGTTCACCATTTAGAAGAATATCAACCTTAACTAGATTAGATGGCTTATAACCGTGTAACTCATAATCTAAAGAGGCATAACCGCGAGAACAGGACTTTAGTTTATCAAAATAATCATAAATTATTTCGCTTAGTGGCAAGGAATAGTGAATCATAACTCTGGATTCATCTAAATATGTCATATTGTCATATTCACCACGTTTTTCTTGCGAAAGTTCCATTACTGCTCCAACATAATCCTTAGGAACGATAATTGTAGCATTCACAAATGGTTCCTCCACGTGATCAATAACGGTAGGATCTGGGAACAAGGAAGGATTATCAACCATTTCCACTGTGCCGTTAGTGCGGAAAACTTCATATATAACATTGGGTGCCGTAGTCAAAAGTGATAGATTATATTCTCGTTCTAAGCGTTCTTTCATAACATCCATATGCAATAAACCTAAGAAACCGCAACGAAAACCAAAACCTAAAGCCACTGAAGTTTCCGGTTCAAAAACTAAAGAAGCATCATTTAATTGTAATTTTTCCAAAGCATCACGTAAATTATCATAATCAGAGTTATCTAAAGGATAAAGGCCGCAATATACCATTGGTGTTGCCTTCCGATAGCCTGGCAATGGAATGTCTGCAGGATTATCGTTATTGGTTACGGTATCGCCTACACGGGCATCACGCACGTTTTTAATCCCTGCGGCAAGAAAGCCTACCTGTCCTTCTTCCAATATATCTATAGAAACAGGTTTAGGAACAAAGCATCCTACCTCCGTAACTTCAAAAACTTTTCCTGTAGCCATCATTTTAATACGCATACCTTTGCGTATATTGCCATTAATAACTCTGACATAAAGAACTACGCCTTTGTAAGCATCAAATTTGGAATCAAAAACCAAAGCTTGTAACGGTTTTGAGCAATCACCATGGGGAGCGGGAATTCTCTGCACTATAGCTTCCAAAACTTCATCAATACCCATTCCTGTTTTGGCACTGCACAAAATAGCCTCAGAGGCGTCTATGCCAAGGATTTCTTCAATCTCATGTTTTACTCTTTCTGGGTCAGCACTTGGCAAATCCACCTTATTAATAACAGGTATAATTGCTAAGTCATGCTCCATAGCTAAATAAACATTGGCCAAGGTCTGCGCTTCAATACCTTGAGTGGCATCAATAACCAAAAGAGCGCCTTCGCAGGCTTGTAAGGCTCTGGACACTTCATACGTAAAATCCACATGGCCCGGTGTATCTATTAAGTTGAGCATGTACTCCTTGCCATCTTTTGCTTGATATTCTAAACGTACTGCTTGCGCTTTAATAGTAATTCCTCGTTCTCTTTCCAAATCCAGAGAATCCAGAATTTGTTCTTCCATCTCACGCTTAGATAATGTACCTGTTGTTTCAATCAAACGATCTGCTAAGGTTGACTTACCATGATCAATATGAGCAATAATGGAAAAATTTCTAATTGTTTCTTGTGACATATACACATACTCCTTACATTTATACCTAAATTATCTCTTACAAGTGTTGATTATTATAACATTTATAACGCTTTGCAAGCAAGTATAGGGGGTAATATTAGAAATATCTCTTGCCAAAATTACCTACTCGTGATAAAATTCATGGGTAAAGTAATTTTTAGGAGGTGAATTTCGTTGCCAAACATTAAATCTTCGATTCGTAGTGTAAAAACCGATGCAGAACGTCGTGCTGCTAACGGCCCTGTTAAAGCTACTCTTCGTACTGCTTCTCGTAAAGTTTTAGCTGTAGCTGCTGAAGGTAACAAGGAAGAAGCGCAAGCATCTCTTGTTAGTGCATCCGGTTTACTTGATAAAGCTGCTCGTAAAGGTATTGTTCACAAGAACGCGGCTGCCCGTAAGAAATCTAGATTAGCTAAAAAAGTTAATGCTTTAAAATAATAAAAACCTGCTCATACGAGCAGGTTTTTTTATGTCTATTACATAGCCTTTTTCGCCTTACGCTCTTTTTTTATTTCGCCTTTAGTTTTACCGCTATCACCCAACTTTTGTTCAATAGCTCTATTAATGGCATTCAATACACCTAAAATAGAAGCTAAGTTAATATTACTAGCAATACCTATACCAAAAATATGCCCGTCACCCGGAACTTTAAGTTCAATATAGGAAATAGCCTTGGAATCACTGCCCCGTGAAATAGCATGCTCATGATAATTAATAAATTCATAGCCTTCTACCCCTATCGCTTGCAGTGCATTAAAAAATGCATCAATAGGGCCATTACCTATACCGCTAATTTCAGTAGTAACGCCTTTCACTGCTACTGTGCCTTCAAAATGGGTATGAGTCTCTTCATCGGTGCTATCAGATTCTTCATATACCTTATGTTTGCCTAAGCTGTATACGCCTTTAAAATCTACGTACTCTTTGTTAAACAATTCAACGATTTGAATAGAGCTCAGTTCATCCCCAAACGCATCAGCAGCAGCTTTTACTACATTACCAAATTCAGGATGCATTTCTTTGGGCAAATGATAGCCTACTGCCTGTTGCAAAACGAACGCTGCCCCTCCTTTTCCTGACTGACTATTAATGCGTATTACCGGTTCATATTCACGATTTACGTCAGCCGGATTTATGGGCAGGTAAGGCACTTCCCAATAAGGACTTTTCGTGTTGGCCATATATTCAAAGCCCTTGCGTATAGCGTCTTGATGTGAGCCTGAAAAAGCTGTAAATACCAATTCTCCTGCATAGGGGTGACGTTCGTGCACCCGCATTTTAGTGACTTTCTCACAAACTTCCTTTATTTCCCTTATATTGGAAAAGTCTAGCTTCGGATCTATATTTTGCGTATACATATTTAAGGCCAAAGTAACAATATCTACATTACCCGTACGTTCACCATTACCAAACAATGTGCCCTCTACTCTATCACCACCTGCCATTAATGCTAGTTCCGTAGCGGCAACACCTGTTCCACGATCATTATGTGGATGAAGACTTATAGTCGCTGCTTTGCGATTTTTTAATTTTGAACAAAAATATTCAATTTGGTCTGCGTAAGTATTTGGCGTTGACATTTCAACGGTAGAAGGTAAGTTCAAAATAACAGGATGTTCTTCTGTTGCTTCTAAAACATCCATAACTGCCTCGCAAATTTCTACAGCAAAATCCATTTCTGTACCTGTAAAACTTTCAGGAGAATATTCATACCTAATATTCATACCGCTATTTGCAACTTCTTCTTTTGTCAATTGATGAATTAATTTAGCTCCATCTACCGCAATTTTTATAATCCCAGCCTTCTCCTCTTTAAAAACAACTTTCCTCTGCAGCGCAGAAGTTGAATTGTAGAAATGGACTATAACATTTTTTGCACCTTTAACTGCCTCAAAAGTACGCTTAATCAGTTCTGGGCGAGCTTGTACTAAAACCTGCACCGTAACATCATCAGGTATATAGTTTTGTTCAATCAAGGTACGGATAATTTCAAACTCGGTATCGGAAGCCGACGGAAAACCTACTTCTATTTCCTTAAAACCAATATCCAGCAAAGTCTTAAATAGTAAAAGTTTTTCTTCCATTTGCATAGGGGTAACCAAAGCTTGATTTCCATCACGCAAATCAACGCTGCACCAAATAGGTGCCTTCGTTATTTTTTTACTTGGCCATTTCCTGTCAGCAATATTCAATTCATTAAACGGGACATACTTCTTAATAGGTGCTTTCATCTATAACTCCTCCTTTAGTTGAGGGCGAAAAAAATCCCGCCCCATACAAAGTATAGGGGCGGGGAATATTCCACGCGGTACCACCCTAATTCGGCTGCTACTAAAGCAAGCAACCCTCTCGACCTCCAACAAGGCCCTGGCATTTAACGATGCCACTCGTCTTATTCTACATATCAAATAAGCAACTCGGGGATGAGTATACACATAAAAACAACCATCGGCTTTCACCAAGCGCCGACTCTCTATAGGCTTGTCCATCATGTCTTGTTCCCGTCAAAGTCTTTGTAGTAAACAACATTTATGATTATGCTAAACATTATAAGTATAAATGCAACAGTTGTCAATAAAAACAAAGCATTATTTATTGACAATAACATAGCAAAAGCGTAGAATATGTTCATAATCCTGTAGTAAACCGAAGTAAACATAATTGATGACTACAACGCTGGGGTAGCTATTGGAAGTGTGTGCATGTGTGCAGCATGCGCATTTTTTGTTGTATTTTCTGACTGCTTGACTTCCCTTATTTAATTGCTCTTTGTCCCACGCACATTAGCCATTCTAGTGATGCTCGTTGTATAATCGGTTTCTTGCCATTTTCTTTTTATGGGGTGTTTTAAAAACTTAATTTACAATGAAAAAGTAAAATTAAAGGAGAGATTATGATGAACAAATTTATTAAAGCCATAATTACCACGGCATTATGCGTTACTGCACTAGCAGCAATGGGCTGCGGTGGTGCAAAAAGTCCTGAAAAACAATTAGATACCTCCAAACCTATTAAGATTGGTGTAACCCCGGGGCCACACGCCGAAATAATGGAAAACGTAAAAAAAATGGCTGAAAAACAAGGTTTGAAAATCGAACTGATGGAGTTTTCTGATTATGTTACTCCCAATACCGCTTTAGCCCAAGGTGAACTTTGGGGGAACTGTTTCCAGCACAAACCTTTCTTAGATGCCACGTTAAAAAAAGAACCAAAATTTGATTTAGTTAGTGCTTTTCCTACTGCTTTGTTCCCTATTGGCATTTATTCCAATAAATTAAAACCAGGAGATAAAATCCCTGATGGAGCAACGATTGCTATTCCCAATGATCCATCTAACGGTTCTCGTTCTATTTTACTTTTAGCGAATGCCGGCCTTATTAAGGTGAAAGATATAAAAAATATTGACACTTCTTTGCATGATATTACCGAAAACCCACATAACTATAAAATTATTGAATTAGAAGCTGCCGCCATTCCAAGAAGCTTGGATGATGTTACTTGCGCTGCAATTAATACTAATTATGCACTATCAGCACACTTAAATCCTGCTAAAGACGCCCTGTTGCGTGAGACGGCTGATTCCTTCTATGTAAATATTTTTGCTGTCAGGAAAGAAACTTTAAAAGATCCACGCTTAGAACAATTAAGAAAAATTTATCAATCCAAAGAAAATGCCCAGTTTATCTTAAATCATTTTCCCGGCTCTGTATCTATTGGTTGGAAGGAATAAAGGGGTGCTCGCATGAATCAGGACGAACACATCGATGAAATGTGGCAACAATTTCACTCTATTCCGGAACCTGCTTTTAAAGAAGTTAAAACTGCTGCTTTAGCTGCAAAAATCCTGCAACAAGCCGGTTATGAGGTAACTTCAGGGGTTGGCGGTACCGGTGTAATTGGTATCCTAGATAGCCATGAACCAGGTCCTGTTGTTGGGCTGCGCTCTGACATGGATTGCTTAATATTCACAGAAAATTACAAAGAAATTGGTATACACGCCTGCGGTCATGATGCTCATATGTCTATTGTTTTAACTGTAGCCGAAATGCTGGCAAAAAATGGTATTAAATCCGGCAAAGTAAAAATTGTAATGCAACCTGCCGAAGAAATTGGGCGTGGCGCCAGAACGCTTCTATCCACAGGAGTTATTGATGATATTGACTATCTTCTAGGCCTTCATCTTATGCCAAAAGAATTAGCGGCTTCAGGCCAGATAGTAGCTCAGATACATTGGACTGCCTGCACACTGCTAGAGGCAGAAATTTCGGGACAGACTGCTCATGGTTCCATGCCTAATTTAGGCATTAACGCCATTGATATTGGTTGCTCTATTATTAATACTATTAACGCCATCCACATGAATCCTTTGGAAAGTTGGAGTGTAAAACCTACCCGTTTTCAAACAGGGGAAGGCGCGCTTAATGCCATATGTGATTCCGCTACCTTAGGCTTTGATTTGCGAACTACCAAAAATTCAGAAATGGAAATACTAAAAGCTAAAGTGTTTAATATTGTGAAAAAAACTTCCGAACTTTATGGTGCCCAAGCAAAAATTAAATTGGTTGGTTCCTGTCCCGGTTCTGAAGATGATTTAGACATTTTAGAATTAATAAAAACAGCTATTATTGCAGAGGTTGGTAGTACAGGCCTAATCCTTGAACGTACCACAACTGTCGGTGAAGATTTCAATTTTTATAAACAGTTCAGACCCAAACTAAAAACAGGTTTTATTGGATTAGGGTGTAATCTTACCCCAGGACTACACGACCGCAATATGCATTTTAATCACAAAGATTTAATCCATGGTGTAAATGTTTTATACAGTCTTGTTAACAGTCTTTTAAAGTTTGAAAAAGAATAAATAAAAATACCGTGCACTTAACTTGTGCACGGTATTTTTTAACGTTCTTCGCGATCGTAGGGAACACCAAGGGATTGTGGAGCAGCCAGTCTTCCACCCCTTTTGATTAAAACTAAAATAAGCACTAAAATTGTGAAAATATATGGAAGCATGTTTAAAATAAAAATTGAAACAGGTATACCAAGTACTTGCAAATGGAACCCCAAAGCATCTATGCCTCCAAAAAGGTAAGAACCAGCCAAAGCGCGCCAAGGATCCCACAAAGCAAAAATAACTAAAGCCACGGCAATCCACCCACGGCCTGCTGTCATATTTTCCAGCCAGCAAGGTGCATAGGCCAAAGAAAGGTATGCTCCCCCCAAGCCCGCCAATGCTCCGCCTATAACAACGTATATATAGCGAAGCCCAAAAACATTAATACCGACAGCATCTAAAGCAGCCGGGTTTTCTCCTAAAGCACGTAAAAACAGTCCGGCTCTTGTTTTATATAAATAAAAAGCCGCCAATAATACTAGAGCATAGCTAAGATAAACTAAAGCGTCCTGCTTAAATAAAACAGGCCCTATAATAGGTATCTTGCTCAAAAAAGGAATTGGTAATTTTTCAAAAGTTTGTTCCGGCCTCATACCAACATAGGCTTTACCCAAGTAACTACTAAGGCCGGAGCCAAACAAGGCAAGGGCCAATCCGCTAACAACTTGGTTAGCTCTTAAAGTAATCGTTAAGTAAGCATGTATTAGCGCCATAAGTGCACCGACAAACAAAGCAACGCCTACACCCAACCAAGGACTGTGAAAGGTTACTGAAGCCATAAATCCAGTAGCTGCACCGACTAGCATCATCCCATCAACACCAAGATTAGTAATACCTGCACGCTCTGTAATTAACTCACCCAAAGCAGCAAATAATATAGGTGTTCCAGCCGTAATAGAAGCGGCTAAAATAGAAATAAGCAAGGTCTCATTCATTTTTTTCGCCTTCCTTACTACTAGTAAATTTTATTTCATATTTAGTCAAAATTTCTGACCCAACCACAAAGAATAACATTGCCCCTTGTAGCATAGTTGCCGTTGCAGAGGGCATACCCATAGTCTGTAACATAAAACCACCTACATGAATAATTGCGAATAAAAAAGCTACCCCAATGATGGCAATAGGATGTAATCTAGCTAACCAAGCAACAATAATTGCGGTATACCCATAGCCCGGGCTTATACCTGGCTGTAATTTACCTACTACGCCACTTACTTCTACCATTCCAGCTATACCACAAAGCGCACCTGATATAAACATTGTCAATAAAACATTGCTTTTAATATTGATTCCTGCATAACGAGCTGCCACTGGATTTGAGCCTATTACTAAAGTTTCATAGCCCCATTTGGACTTTTTGAAAATAATCCAAAGGACAGCGGCAATAAGCAACACGAAAAAAATACCATAGTGTACTCTTAAAGAGCCAAAAGTTGGTAACATTGCAGATTGCGGGAAAGCAGCTGTTAAAGGAAAGTTTTTACCATTGGGATCTCTCCAAGCACCATATACTAAAAAATCCACCCATAAAATACCTATGTAGTTCATCATCAAAGTGGAAATTATTTCATCCACCTGCCATTTTGTCTTAAACCAACCGGCAAGGAGTCCCCATAATCCACCACCAAGAGCACCCATAATAATCATTGTCGGAATCATAAGCATAAAAGGTAAATTAGGGAAAGAAAGAGGAATCCAGGTTGCCGCGCAAGCACCCATGTAGAACTGCCCTTCCGCTCCAATATTCCACAAATGCATACGGAAAGCTACCGCTATGCCAAGTCCACACAAGGCCAAAGGAATCATCTTGACAAAAGTTTCTGAAATTCCATATTCAGAACCCAAAGCACCTAAAAACATGGCAGAATAAACTTCGACAGGATCTCGACCTGTTAAAACAAAAAATATAGCACAAAAAAACAAGGACGCTAAAATAGCAACAATAGGAATTAGAGTCTGAGATACAAGATTGGGAGCTAAGCTTTTTTGTAACTTTATTCTCATACACTCTCCCCCTTGTCTTCTACTACCCCTGCCATTAATGAACCAACTCGCTCCATGTCCAGATCTTTAATCAGAAATTCTCCTAGAATTTTGCCACTAAAAATAACTCCCACTCTATCTGAAAGTTCGGCAATCTCTTCTAGTTCTTCAGAAACAAGGATAATTGCTGTGTTGGCTTCTTTAAGTTGCAGTAACAATTTGTGAACTGATTCAATTGCACCAATATCTAATCCTCGCACAGGATATAAAACTATCATGAGTTTGGGTTTAGAAGCAATTTCACGCCCTAACAACAATTTTTGCAAGTTACCGCCACTCATCATTTTAACAGGTTGGAAAATTGAACCCATGCGTACGTCAAATTTTTCAACTATAGCTTTAGTAGCCGCTACCGCCGCCTGTTCTTTTATCCACCAGCCTTGTGAATATTTTGGCTTATCATATTCTTTTAATATTACGTTTTCACAAGAATTTAAGCTTGGCACTAAGCCCATGCCCAATCTGTCTTCCGGCACATAGCTAATTCCCCGCTCAATCATATTTTTAGGGGACATCCCCGTAATTTCTTCGCCATAAAATTTGATGTTACCACTCTTTACCGGTCTTAAGCCTGCCAAAACTTCTGCTAATTCTCGTTGCCCATTTCCGGAAACTCCTGCAATACCATAAATTTCTCCTGCTCTGACCTTTAATGACAGCCCATTGAGACCAAGTGTACCCACATCATTCAATGCGGAAATATCATCTATTTCCAAAACAGTTTCTCCTAATGCTTCTCCCTTTGTTCCACTTTGCGCTACGCTAATTTTCCTACCTATCATCATCTCAATCAAACCATAGCGATTAGTGTCATTACGATCAAAACAACCAGCTACCTTACCTGCTCGCAAAACAGTAATTTTGTCCGCAAGTTCTAAAACTTCATTTAATTTATGTGAAATAAAAACTACTGCACATCCATCATTTGCCATTTTTCTCAAATTAAGGAAGAGTTCTTTGGTTTCTTGTGGTGTCAAAACAGCAGTAGGCTCATCCAAAATTAATACTTTGGAATTGCGATAAAGCATTCTGAGAATCTCAACTCTTTGCTTTTCACCTACCGATAGCTGCCAAACATAACTCCTTGGATTTACGCTCATACCATACTTTTCGCCTAATTTTTCAATATCCTCAACAACTTCTTCTTGTGACAAAAGGAATGAATTAGATGACTGGCTCAAAGCAATATTTTCTGCCACAGTAAACGATTCTATAAGTTTGAAATGTTGATGTACCATGCCAATACCGCTATCAATGGCATCTCTTGGAGATGCAAATTTCTTTTCTTCGCCACATACACTAATAAAACCCTCTGTAGGGCGATATAAACCTGTCAGTATGCTCATTAAAGTTGTTTTCCCTGATCCATTTTCGCCTAATAAAGCATGTATCTGTCCTGAATGCAAATCAAGATTAATTTGATCATTGGCAGTAACTCCCGGAAAACGTTTTACAATATTGCGCATGCTAATTAAAGGTATCCCTGCCATAATCATCTCTCCTTAACACCTTAAATGACATAGGAATCGACAACTGTATTGCCGATTCCTATGACCTCATTTTAAATATTATTTGCTAATATAGCCGTCTACGCCTTCTACAAACCAATCAATTTTGAGAAGATCAGCATCTGACATTATTTGTCCTTGTTCTACACGTACTTTACCATCTTGGTCCTTAATAGGGCCGGCAAACGGATTTAACTTACCACTAATAATATCTTGCTTAGCTTGATTAACAAGAGTTCTCGTAGCCTCTGGAACCATGGGTCCATAGGGAGCAATATCTACTACATTATCTTTCATAGAACCCCAATAAGCGCCACTCTTCCAAGTACCTGCTTGAACTTCTTTGATAACCTTTTCATAATAAGGGCCCCAATTCCAAATAGCAGAAGTCAGAACAGCCTTAGGAGCAGCTTTGCTCATGTCCATGTTATAACCGATACTCCATTTACCACGTTCTTCAGCTGCCAATTGTGGCCCAACAGTATCTTGATGCTGAGTAATAACATCAGCACCTGCATCTATTAAAGTTAATGCAGCTTGTTTTTCTTTAGCAGGATCATACCAAGTATTTGACCAAATAACCTTTACTATGGCTTTAGGATTAACTGCTTTTACACCAAGAGTAAAAGCATCAATACCACGAACAACTTCAGGAATAGGAAATGCCGCTACATATCCAATAATATTACTTTGTGTTTGTTTTCCTGCAACCATACCGGTCAAATAACGTGCTTGATAAATTCTTCCGAAGTAATTTCCCATATTGCTTGCAGTCTTATAACCTGAGCAGTGCATGAAAATTGTATCCGGATATTTTTTTGCCACGTTTACCATAGAATCCATATAACCAAAGCTAGTTGCAAAAATTACTTTATTTCCCTGAGAGGCTAATTGCGTAATAACACGCTCAGCATCAGCACCATCGCCAACATTCTCTACATATGATGCCTCTACATTCTTGTTGTCTTTCAACAATGCTAAACGGCCATTGCTATGTGCATTAGTCCAACCACCATCATTAATTGAGCCATTATGTACAAAAGCTACCTTGGTTTTACCACCCTTGTCAGTATCTTTCTTGCCGCTACCACAACCAGCTACTGCTAAACTGCCGACCAACAAACAACTTAACAAAACTCTTTCCCACTTAGAAAACATACACATACACTTCCTTAGCTCAAATTTTTTCGCTACCGCGTTAATTTCAGATACACTATATTATACCTCAAACAATCCCGTTGCTCAATCAATATTTTTGGCGTTACTTCTTTAAGGGTAACGTGGTATATACTAGGCTGCTAGCCCTCTATTCCTCATTGCTCCGTTTTTATTAAGGAAAAATTTTAATTTGAGCTAAAGTATAATTGTAAATATTGTAACATTATAAAACAAAACACCTTACCTAAAATTAATTGGCAAGGTGTTTTGTTTTATATAGCGCCTAATTCCTGGCGCAGCTTCTTAATATCTTCATTTTCCAAATATTCATCATAAGTATACTTGCGATCCAAACAACCATTTGGGGTCATCTCTATCACGCGATTACAAACAGTTGAGAGAAGTTGATGATCATTAGAACGCAAAAGCAGAGTTCCCTTCAAATCAACCAATCCATTATTCAGTGATGTAATAGACTCCAAATCCAAATGATTTGTAGGCTCATCCATCAGCAAAACATTGGCCCCGGAAAGCATCATTTTGGCGAACATACAACGCACCTTTTCTCCACCGGAAAGTACGTTAGCTTCTTTTTGTGTTTCTTCACCGGCAAATAACATACGTCCTAAAAATCCGCGCAAGAAAGTCTCTTCCGGATCTTTGGAATATTGTCTTAACCAATCAACCAAATTGTCGCTAGTGGCAAAATACTTGCCGTTGTCCTTGGGCAAATAGGCTTGAGTAGTAGTTATACCCCATTTTAATTCCCCTGTATCAGGTTCCATTTCTCCCATAAGTATTTGCATAAGAGCTGTTTGTGCTTGCCCATTGCCACCAATAAGAGCTACTTTGTCACCTTTTTCCAAACTAAAAGTTAAGTCTTTAAAAAGAACTTCGCCATCTAAAGTTTTGGATAAATCAGTTACAGTTAGAATATCGTCCCCAGCTTCGCGATCAGGTTTAAAGTTGATATATGGATAGCGTCTGGTAGATGGTCTAATGTCATCAAGTTCAATTTTGTCCAAAAGTTTTTTACGCGAAGTAGCTTGCTTTGATTTGGAAGCATTCGCACTAAAACGTTGCACAAAAGTTTGCAATTCTTTTATTTTATCTTCTTTTTTCTTATTAGCATCTCTAGCCATTTGCAAAGCCATTTGACTTGACTCTTGCCAAAAATCATAGTTGCCAAAGAAAATACGTACATTACCAAAATCGAAATCGGCAATATGAGTACAAACTTGGTTTAAGAAATGACGATCATGAGAAACAACTAATACAATGTTAGGGAAAGACGCTAAAAAGTCTTCTAACCACTTAACAGAATCGTAATCCAGATTATTTGTAGGTTCATCCAAAAGCAGAATATCAGGTGTTCCAAATAAAGCTTGGGCTAAAAGTACACGGACTTTTTCTTTTCCGCTTAGCTCACTCATTTTCTTTTCGTGCAGCTCCGGTGCAACACCTAAGCCTGCCAGAAGACGCGCTGCTTCAGTTTCTGCATCCCAGCCATTTAGCTCGGCAAAATCTGCTTCCAGTTCGGAAGCACGTATACCGTCAGCATCGCTAAAATCCTCTTTAGCATAAAGCTCATCTTTTTCTACCATAATGTCATAAAGCTTCTTGTGTCCCATTATGACGGTTTTAAGTACTTCAAATTCATCATAAACATAGTGATCCTGTTGAAGAACAGCAAGGCGTTGTCCCTTATCTATAACAACATCGCCTGAACTAGGCTCTACTTCACCGGCCAAAATTTTCAGAAAGGTAGATTTGCCAGCGCCATTTGCGCCAATCAATCCATAACAATTTCCTTCAGTGAATTTTAAATTAACATCCTCAAATAATACACGCTTGCCAAATCTTAAAGCTAACCCTTGGGTTAAAATCATTACATAAATCTCCTTTGCTAAACAGATACTATGTATCTTACCATAAATATTTGCCTACGTCTAATCTTGTTTATAAAAGGAGTCTTGCAAAACCTGTAAAAGGCCAGCAAGACTCCTCATATTTTTTATACTTTTCTACACAGTTTTTCCCTTATATGGGCACAATTCCAGTAAGACACATTCACTACACAAGGGTTTCCTAGCCTTGCAAATATTGCGTCCATGCCAAATAAGCCAATGATGTGCATCGCTCCACTTATCTTTAGGTATTGCTTTCATCAGTTCTTGTTCTACTGCTAATGGATCTGGCCCCTTTGCCAAGCCCAGCCTATGTGAAACTCGGAAAACATGGGTATCTACTGCAATAGCTGGAATTCCATAAATCACGCTTGCAACTACATTAGCAGTTTTCTTGCCTACGCCCGGTAACGTCATAAGCTCAGCAATATTATTAGGAATAATACCATTAAAATCTATCAGCAACTTATGACAGGTTCCCAAAATATTTTTAGCCTTAGCACGAAATAATCCGCAATCATGTATAAGCTCTTCGAGTTTTGACTGTTCTAGTTCCGCCATTTTTTCCGGTGTATTGTAAGTAGGGAAAATACGCGCCGTTATTTTATTTACCCGCTCGTCAGTACATTGGGCAGACATAATAACAGCCACTAATAATTCAAAAGGTGAATTATAATTTAGAGCTGTTTTAGCCCCTGCATAATGTTCTTCTAAAGCCTCTAAAATTGCATCTTTTACTGCCTTTTTCATTAATTAGTCAAACTCCTAATTGGTGCCGGTATTCTTCCACCACGAGCAATGAATACATCCGGTTTAAAGGTATTTACTTTTATAATTGGGGCATAACCTAACAACCCGCCAAACTCTACGCTATCTCCAACCTTCTTGCCAGGTACAGGGATAAGACGAACAGCTGTAGTTTTATTATTAATCATACCAATAGCCGCTTCATCAGCAATTATAGCCGAAATTGTAGCAGCTGTAGTATCTCCCGGAATAGCAATCATATCCAAACCTACAGAACAAACACAAGTCATAGCTTCTAATTTTTCTAAGGTCAGACAGCCACACTCTACAGCGTGAATCATTCCGGCATCCTCACTAACCGGAATAAAGGCGCCGCTTAAACCACCCACATAGCTAGATGCCATTAAGCCCCCTTTTTTTACTGCATCATTAAGAAGTGCTAAGGCCGCAGTCGTCCCCGGACCACCACAACATTCCAAGCCAATTTCTTCCAATATATAGGCAACACTATCACCAACAGCCGGTGTAGGAGCCAAGGACAAATCAATAATACCAAACTGGGTATTAAGTCTCTTCGCTGCTTCTTGCGCAACCAATTGACCAACTCTGGTAATTTTGAAGGCAGTCTTCTTAATCGTTTCTGCCACAGCTCCAATGTCTTGTCCACGTACATCTTCCAAAGCACGTTTAACTACCCCAGGACCACTTACACCTACGTTAATAACGCTTTCCGGTTCCGTTACCCCATGAAAAGCTCCTGCCATAAAAGGATTATCAGGTACGGAATTACAAAAAATAACCAATTTAGCGCAACCTATGGCATCACGTGCAGCTGTTAAGCGTGCCGTTTCTTTAACTATTTGCCCCATTTGCCTTACAGCATCCATATTTATACCACATTTTGTCGAACCAATAGCGACAGAAGAACAAACTATATCTGTAGTGGCCAATGCTTCGGGAATAGAATTAATTAATATCTGATCACCTTTAGTATATCCTTTATCCACTAGGGCTGAAAAACCGCCAATAAAGTTTACACCGACTGCTTTAGCCGCTTTGTCCAAAGCCATAGCTAAAGGGACATAGCTTGTTGCATCGCAACTTTCCCCCACCATAGAAATAGGAGTAACAGAAATACGTTTGTGAATAATGGGAACACCCAACTCAGCTTCCAGATCCTCACCGGTCTTAACTAAATGTTCAGCCTTGGTAGTAATCTTGTCATAGATTTTTTGAGCTACAACATTAATATCAGGGTGAGAACAATCACGCAAGCTAATACCCATAGTAATAGTGCGTACATCTAAATTGTTCTCAGTTATCATTCTTGTGGTTTCTAAAACCTCTTTAATTGTAAACATGAACTGCCTCCCTATATACTATGCATAGCTGTGAATATATCTTCGTGCTGTGCTCTAATTTCAACTCCGATTTGTTTACCCAAAATGGTGGCTTTTTCTTTTAATTCTTGCAAAGATACACTGGCAGTCGCCATATCAGCAACAACTACCATATTAAAAAACCCATCAAGTATATTTTGGTTAATATTAAGAATGTTTACCCCATTATCAGCCAACAAACCACTGACCTTTGCTGTAATACCCACAGCATCTTTTCCTACTATTGTTACAACTATACGCATTTTCGCCCATCCTCTCATTTGTTAAGCTAAAGCTCCTAGGTTATCGCACTATTATACGATACTAACTCTAAGGTTTCAACGTATTTACCAATACTAATCGCTAATTTTTATTGCCCTAATGTATTATTTTTTCAATCTAGTAATACGACCATATTGAAAATTTATCCATATTATTTAAAATCTTTGTAATTATCGCCAAAGCCGTATTTCTCTATGACATAGTCCAAATCTTTATCACCACGGCCACTTAAATTAACTAAAATTGATCCTTGTCCCATTTCTTTTGCTCTGCGCATAGCATATGCCACAGCATGAGCACTTTCCAACGCAGGTATAATTCCCTCATAACGAGATAATTTAAAGAAAGCATCGATTGCCTCTTCGTCAGTAGCACTGTCATATTTAACCCGACCAATTTCACGTAGGAAAGCATGTTCCGGTCCAACAGAAGGATAATCAAGACCGCTTGCTATAGAATATACAGGTCCCGGTTCACCGGCTGCATCCTTTAACATAATACTGTCAAAGCCATGCATAACACCTTCGCTGCCATAACTCATTGATGCAGCGTTATCTCCCATTTTTTCACCACGACCCAAAGGTTCTACACCAACAAGCTCCACCGGTTCATCCAAAAAAGGTACAAACATGCCTATAGCATTACTGCCGCCACCAACACAGGCTGTAACTACATCCGGCAAGAACCCTGTCATTTCCTTAAATTGTTCTTTTGCTTCGGTCCCTACCACTGCCTGAAAATCCCGTACAATAAGGGGAAAAGGATGAGGTCCCACTGCTGACCCAATACAATAAATGGTGTCCTTATATTCCTTTAAGTAAGCGGTAAATGCAGCATCAACTGCTTCCTTCAAGGTCTTTAAACCATGTGTCACAGGTACTACTTTAGCACCTAAAACCTTCATACGTGCTACATTAGGTGCTTGTTTTGCAATATCTACTTCACCCATATATATATCGCACTCCAAACCAAAAAATGCAGCAGCTGTTGCTAACGCCACACCATGTTGCCCGGCACCTGTTTCGGCAATTATTTTTTTCTTACCCATAAATTTAGCTAAAAGTCCTTCGCCCATACAATGGTTTAATTTATGTGCACCTGTATGGTTTAAATCTTCTCTTTTTAAGTAAATTTGACAGTTACCTAGCTTGCGTGACAACCGTTCACAGTGATAAACAGGTGTCGGCCGCCCTTGAAATTCTTTGCGAATACGACGCAATTCACTTATGAATTGCGAAGAATGGCATATAGTCAAATATGCTTCATTTATTTCTTTAAATGCAGGTATCAATTCCGGTGGTAAGTACGCTCCACCATATCTACCAAATCTGCCATCTTTGTCAGGATATTGTTTTAAATATCTTTTAAAATCAATGTTGGCCATGTCATAATCCCCCTCTTTAGCAAAGAAATAATCCTTTAAAATAAATACCAGTTTATTATACCTCAAATATTGAAAATTAACAAAAAAGCAGGACAGTTGCCTGAGCAACTGTCCTGCTTGAAATACATATTAACCTCTATAGTACAAAAAGAATGTCATACCAACGTTAACCAGCATGGCACCAGCCATGGGAATAGCTGTACGTTTAATCAAATCAAAGGGCGAAACACCGCCAATACCTGCAGCCACTACTATAACGGCTGTAATAGGAGAACAATTTCGAGCTATACTCGCTGCAAAATGCATAGGCAGCAACATAAAGACAGGAGCCATCCCCGTCTGAGCAGCCACTGCTGGGGTCAAGGCAGCAAAAGCAAAGAATGGTGCATTGCCCGAGCCCATAACTATAGAAGAAACTGCAATAATTGCTACCATAACCAAAATCATAGACATTGGTCCGAAGCCAAAATCTTGACTGCCTTTAATGAGAGTACCAATAACACCCATACTCATTAAACCTTGAGCAAACGTTTGACCGGCAACAATTAGTGTAACAACGTTGGCCATCTGAAGACCTAAACCGTCAAAGAAAGATTGTACATCTCCAAAAACTTTCTTAAGATCACCCTTCCAACGAATAGATTCTGCAATCATTCCTATAGCTAAACCAATAAACATAGCATTAACAATATTAACTTTAATCCAGGTAATCCACAACGGGCTAAAGCTCAAAATCAAAGCTAAAGGAATTACCGGTAAAAAAGCATAAAACCAAGGAGCCGTATCTTCTTCATCATGCCCGCCTTCTACTTCCATGGGTGTAACAATATGTCCGTCACGTTTATCCATATATTTTTGCGTCATATAGTGAAGAATACCGACAACAACAAAAGCAACCAAAACTATTGGAACTTGATAATCTGTCCAATAAACAACAGGATTAAGACCAGCTGTTTCTGCAGATAAAATAGTTCCTGTATCACTAGGGCTCCAATCAAAACATAAAGTTGTAGCAACAGCGGCTGTAGCAGCCAATCTGCTTACCCCTAGCCCCACCAAAACCGGGAATGCCGTTACCATTAAAAGCATTGCTAACCCTGAGGCACTATTAATGCAAAGACCAATACACATACCAACAATCCATACACAGGATAAAACAATATAGGGAGATTTTAGGGCCAGAAGCGGTCTAATTGTCATACGAACCAATGCTCTTGACGCTCCTATTTTATCCATGTACTTAGCAAAAGCACCAACAGCCATAATATTTAAGCCAAGACCTGCTGCTCTTGAGCTCATCGTTGCACGTACAAATTCAAAGGCATCAAATATTAGAGATCCTGTACTTTCTTTTGGTGCTAAAATATGTCCATACCCAAAAATAACAGCCGTATACATCAGTATGAATCCACCAATTATCAATACCGGTTGTGGTTTATATTTCTTATAAATTAGATAGGCAACCCAGCATGTTACTATAAATGAAATAACTAAAGCCATGACATAACCCCCAAATAAAATTAAATTTCACTTACCCATTTAATTATTGTTCTGCTGTTACTTTAACCATTTCTAAAACCCATTCCGCTGTTTTATACAAATCTTCTTCAATAATGCATTCTTCGCAGGTATGGCAATTAGTCATTCCTACTCCCAATACTGTACAAGATATCCCATATTCATTAAAATGGTTAGCATCACTGCCTCCACCTGTGCCGGTAATATCAGGAACCAATCCAATGTTTTCTGCAGCCTTTTTGGCAACAATCATAGCCGTGCTATTATGTGACAATACATAAGGATTATATGAAGGTAGTACTTCAATATCGATCTTAGCTCCGGCTTCTTCAGCTCCAGCCTTATAAGCATCAACAATTTCTTGTGTTAACTTCTCCATTTTGTTTTGATGACGACTGCGACATTCGCCCTTTATTTCTACCATATCAGGTACAATATTCGTTGCTCTACCACCGGAAATTAATCCTATATTACAAGTGGTTTCCTCATCAATACGTCCCTGAGGAACGTAGGTAAGAATTTGTGCTGCTAATTTAATTGCATTAACGCCTTTTTCCGGTGCAAGACCTGCATGAGCGGTCTTACCATAAACTTTAACATTAATTTTATTTTGGCCCGGTGCCATATCAATAATTTTCCCCGGTCTACCACTGGAGTCCAGAGTAAACCCAAAATCCGCATGCAAAAGACTTTGATCCATATTTTTAGATCCGGCTAAACCAAGCTCTTCACAAACTGTAAAGACAACTTGAATATCACCATGAGGAAGGTTATCCTCTTTTAATACACGTAAGGTCTCTAAAATTGGCACTATGCCAGCTTTACAATCTCCACCTAAAATAGTGGTGCCATCAGAAGTTATTATGCCATCTTTTATTTGTGGCTTAATATTAGCACAAGGCACAACGCAGTCCAAATGAGCTGTCAGCATGATTGTAGGTGCTTTCTCCACGTTTCCCTTAAAAGTAGCAACTAAATTACCACAGTTACCGCCCAAAGCTTCCCTAGACTTAACATCTTCAACAACCGTACCACCAAGCTCCTGCAAACGGGCAATCATTAAGTCACCGACTTCGCGTTCTTGCTTAGAAATACATGTAATCTTTATTAATTCCATAAATTCTGCCAATACACGCTCTTTGTTAACCATTTTCTCTCCTCCTAAGTTTTATAAACACCTCGTATGACGAAACACAAAATCCCGTCACCTATTACAAGCACCTTTATTATACTATATATTTGTAGTGTCACTCAACATGAATTGTATAGAAATTTACATAAATATAGACTTTATCCACTCTGTATGGACATATCCTTTTCAGGTATACAAAATATATACTCTAACTGATACCTATAGGTCAAACCTTGATATTCATTTTTAGTGAAATACCAACTAATTAACTAGCCCTACCAGTAAACAAAAAACAACACTACCATGACTTGGCTAATTTAAGCCACTTATGATAGTGTCATTTTATTATTTAAATTTTGGGTAACGCTGCCAATATCCATTCATAGATATTTGCAGCGCCAGCTTTCCAAAGGCAGTCAGTCATTATTTCTTCACACCTATACTATGTCAGAAGAACTGACAGTCTCTACTTCGTCATATACAGAATCATTAAGTACCTTTTCACTTCTGCTAATGCATAATGAAGTGACAACATCTCCTGTTACATTTAAAGTGGTATGACCCATATCAAGAATTCTGTAAATACCTGCTATCATTCCAACTATTTCCATTGGTAACCCCATTGTAGTCAAAAGCATTATAGTCATAACAATGCCACCCCCAGGAATACCTGGTGAACCAATAGAAATAATAGTTGCTAGTACTATGGTAAGTATTTGCTGTGATAATTCCATGTGTATGCCATAAATCTGAGATACAAACATAACCGCCGCAGAGTAATAAACAACCGCCCCATTCATGTTCATTGTAGCACCCAAAGGCAATATAAATTCAGCTATCTCATCTGGAACACCAAATCTTTTTTTCGTCACACCAATAGTCACAGGAAGGGTTCCTGAGCTGCTAGTTGTACTGGCAGTAACCATCCATATCTGTAAAACTTTTTTGAAAAAATATCCTAGTGGCACTTTTGCAATAAATTTAAGCATTGGTATATACATTATTATTATAACTGTCAGCAAACCTAAATAGTCCGTCATTATAAATTTGCCTAGAGGTCCAAATATTTTTATACCATATTCACCAATAGAACATGCCATAAGTGCCGCAACACCAATAGGCGAAAATTCCATAACAATTGCCGTCATTTTATACATTGCTTCCGTTCCAGAATTGAACAAATCAATAACCTTCTTGCCTTTTTCTCCCAACATTGTTAGTGAGACTCCTAGGAATAAAGAGAATACAATAATTTGCATTAGATTGCCATCCACCATTGATTTAATGGGATTAGATGGGAACATATCTAGCAAGGTTTTTGCCAAGGTAGGCATTTCTTTTGCCTGAAACTTACTGCTGGCCTGTATCATATTAAGATCAACACCAGCACCCGGTTGCACAAAATTAGCAATTAATAATCCAATAATACCGGCAAGCATGGTTGTAACGACAAAATATATTACTGTCCTGCTGCCGATTCTTTTCAAACGATTAATGTCTCCTATACTAGCAACCCCGCTAGTAATAGAACAAAAGACTAAGGGAACTACGATCATTTTTATCAGTGTCAGAAAAATATCTCCCAAGGGCTTTAAAATCAGTACTTTTTCTTTAAATATAAGTCCAAGTATTATACCAAGAGCAAAGCCGATAAATATTTTTGAAGTTAACCCAAGCTTTTTCATTTTTTCCCCTCCTTCAAATTACAAAGAAACAATCTCTGCAGTAACTTTTAAGAATCTATCAATCTCATCACAAGTGTTGCAATGCAGTGGCGACACCCTAATTGCACCTTCAAAGTTTAATGCCTCCACAATTCGCTTTGAATATATACTAGTATTAACTCTTTCGTAAACTGTTATCCCCCTTCTTTGATACTCTTTTACGCATTCCGTTAAATCCTTACCTTTTATATCTATTGCCAAAATAAAATCTTTTCGCTCCAAATCATCATTATCTAAAAACACAGTTACACCTGAAATCTTGCGCAACCCTTCAATCATGTAATTCATTAATGCTCTTTCCTGCATTTCAATGCCTCTCATACCGGCACAAAAGAGCTCTCTTCTGTCACTTGAATTTATAAATTTTGTTCCTAACCAGCAAACGTAATCAACAACTGCAGAGATAGATGCATATAAAGATGGCGTCGGTGTTCCTAATTCCCAAATTTGATTATCTTTTCCCAACAACTTATGATGTGGCAACTTGCTAACTCGCTCCGATACATAAGCTACACCAATTCCGCGGCTGGCCATAAATTTATATGGTGCAAAATTGACAAAATCAAGTTTCAATTTATCTACATCCATCAATCCATGTGGCACATGTTGAACAGCATCACTTATAATATAAACGTTAGGATTCTTTTCTCTTACTACCTTCACTATTTCTTCTAAATCCATTATATTTCCAGATATATTGGAGGATGCCATTATACTCACTAAAATTGTATTTTCATCCACTAATTCAGCTACTTTTTCCGGCTCAACAAAACCAGTTTTTGCATTCACTTCTGCCACTCTAAATTCTTTATGATTTTTTTGACAATAAAACTTTAACGCGTCATATGCTGAGGGATGTTCAACATTACTTGTAACCGCATTAGTTCCCTCCACATTTTCCATTATTGTAGCAATGCCCTGAAAAACGGTTTGTGATGCTGTGAGTTCCGTCATTAACGAACCACCCTTGGCACCCAATATAATTTTAAGAATATCATCCGTTCCTCTTTGAATTATTGCATTCAAAATATCTGCTCTTTCGTGATAACGTTCCGGGCAATCCGGAATCAAATCTAGTTCCGTTTTTGCATCTATTGCCGCCTTCAACCGCAAAGACCCCCCGGAATTATCAAAAAACAACCTAGTACCCAATTGAGGATCTGCATCAATAAAAGCAAACTTGTCTCTAATTTCATTGCACAATGCCTGTGAAAAGAACTCTCCTTTGTCCATAACAGTAGCTCCTTTAGGATAAAATTATCCTTTTTATTTTTTTATTGAATAATTATATTTTTAGTTTATATCATTACATAAAAAACAGCAATGTGTTAATTATAAGTATTATGTATACATTCATGACTTGCAATACTATGATATAATTAGTTGAGTTTATTAGAGGGAGACACAAAATGACTATAAAAACAATAAAAAATTATGTTAGCGAAGCCACTCTAACAAAAACTGAAAAAAAAATTGCTGACTTTATTTTAAACCAACCTAACAAAGCTTGTTTTTTAACCTCAACAGATATTGCTAGAGAAGCTAAAGTCAGTTACACTTCGGTTATCCGTTTTTCTCGAGCACTAGGTTTTAACGGTTTTACAACGTTTCAGAAATTTCTGCGAGAAGAACAAGCACGAGAGATTCCGTCATTGTCAGCGTCCTTGACGGTACCAACCGAAAGATTGGCTAAAAGTGCTGCCTCACTGTCAAATATAGATTTATTCGAAAATCATAAAAATAATGTTTTCAATAACATAAACTCAATAGCTTTGCAAAACAAAAAAGGCGAATTTGAAGAGGCAAGTGAACTTTTATTAAATGCTGAGCGAAAATTTGTGATAGGCACTAGAAGCAGAGCCGGCATGGCAGAATTCTTAGCCTTGATTCTTAACCAATTAGTTGACAACGTTTTTATAAATACTAGCCAAGCTATGACCCCCTTCGACTTTATAGCTAGTTGTAATCCCAAAGATATCTTGATCATAATTTCCTTTCCTCGTTATTCCAATCTAGATATTACTACTGCTAAAATGGCTTTTGACTCCAAATCTAAAATTATATTAATTACTGACAATGCAACATCACCTATTGCAAAATACGCTGATGTAGTACTTTTGGTAAATATTGGCAGTAATACTTATTTTACCTCTTATACCTCTGTGCAGTTCTTATGTGAATTACTCTGTGCTCATATTAGTGCCAAAATTGGTACTGATAACAAAAAGAAACTGGCAAAAATTAATAAATACTTAAATGAACAGGGGCTATATTAATAAAGCATAAAGACCTCAACTTAACAAAGAATCCCCCTATAAATGGCTTTATTGCTCCATTTATAGGGGGATTCTTTGTTTTATCAGTTATCCGCATTTCACAACAAATATTTTCTGTCTCATTCTCCGCATTCATCATGATGCTGATGTTCATGGCAGATAGAACCGGTAGACTGCAAATTACCATTTAAATATTCGGTTACAACTTGCTCTGTTTCGCCACTAGCGCCAACAATAACTTCAATTTGCTTCTCGTTAAATATATCTACTGCTCCGCCGCCCATACCGCCGGCAATAATTACCTTTACACCGAGATCATTTAAGAAATTTGGCAAGAATCCCGGTTTGTGCCCCGGATTGGGAATTGCTTCTTTTTTAAGAATCTTATCACCCTCCGTATCAAAAATAGTAAAAGTCTCACAATGTCCAAAATGACCTGCCACCATATTGTTTTCACTAGCTACTGCAATTTTCATAAATTTTCCTCCATTTTTTATTATAATATTTTTATTAGTTTTTCATAAACTTCCTTCACTGCTCTACCGGAAACACAGTCTATGTCAACTATAGTATTACCACTGTTTATTGCTTCAACTGCCCTATTATCAAAAGGAACTACCCCAATAAAAGGGATATTTTCTTCTAGGCAGAACCCTTCTATTTCTTCACTTTTAGAAAGATTAGTATCATATTTGTTAATAGTAACGGCCATTGGCGTCTGCATTATTTTTGCTGTTTGAATTATTCTCTTCATATCGCTTATTCCTGACATAGAAGGTTCAGCAACAATCAAAACAAAATCTACGCCACTTAAAGACGCTATTACCGGACATCCTATTCCCGGTGAGCCATCCAAAATTGCAAAATCTTGTTTTTGCATTTTTATATTCATAGCTTTTTTCACTTCGGTAACAAGTTTTCCTGAAGTACCACTGCCCATTTTTAATTGAGCCGTAGAAAAAATCCTGTTTTGTTGCCTATACAGCTTTAGTTTTCCTGCTATTGCCGGCTGCATAGTAACAGCACCCACAGGGCAAATAGCTGCACAAACACCACAGCCTTCACAGGCAAAAATATCAACTGTATAACCTTTTTTAACTACTATGGCATCAAAGCGGCAAGAAGATTTACACTTATTGCAACCTATGCAAAGCTTGGCATCTATTACTGCTTTTGGCATACCATAATAGTCGGTTTCCTCCGGAGAAATTCCCTGGCCCATAAGTAAGTGTAAATTAGGGGCATCAACATCACAGTCAGCGTAGGCGTGAGCATCTGCCAATTTAATAAATGCACTTACAAATGTGGTTTTGCCAGTACCACCTTTACCACTAAGCACCAGTAGTTGTTTCATGCTGCACCTCCTTACAAACCTTCCCTAGCAAAGAAGTGAATAGCTCATTGTATTGTGCATTTTGTCTAACTATTATGTGAGCATTAGAATTTTCTGTTCCCAACATCTTGTCAAAAGATATTTTGCCTAGAATTGCAATATTTTCTTTAATACAGAATTCTTCAGCAGGATTTTTACCCTTTGAGCATTTATTCAAAACCACACCAAAAGGTTTAGAAAATAACTGGACTAACTCATAAACCATCTTTAAATTATGCAGGCCAAAAATAGTTGGTTCTGCCACCAAAATACAATAATCTGCGTCTTTAATGCTTTCCATAACTATGCAGGAACTACCTGGAGGACAATCAATTATATTTAGTTGCTGTTCCGTATTTTTTATATTTTGCAATAGATTTTTGATTATAGGAATGCCTGATGCCTCTCCTGCATTTAATATTCCTGTCTTTACAGTTACTGTTTTTGACTGACCTTGTTGCACAATACCAATAGTCTTATCCTTTTCTGATACAGCTTTTTCCGGGCAAACCAACATACAACCACCACAGGAATGACAAACCTCATCAAAAATTTTTACTTTGCCACCTATGTAAGCTAAAGCATTAAATGCACAAAAATCAACACATTTACGGCAACCTGTGCAAAGTTCATGATCTACAACAGGCAGCTTAACTGTGATTTTTTCTTCTACAATATTTTCCGGATTAAAAAATAAATAGCCATTAGGTTCTTCCACATCACAATCAATATAAATAGCTTTTGGGGCAGCAGCAGCTAAATTAACTGATACAAAAGTCTTACCGGTACCGCCTTTGCCGCTTAATACTGCTACATTCATCTATTTTCCTCCGTGATTATGGAAACCTGCATGAATTTCACTTAATACAGCTAACTTACCAACCTCAAAAGCTTGAATATTTTCTCTGACAGAAGTTCCTAGTGTTTTAAACAGTTTAATATTAGCTGCCTGCAATACTTCTGCAGCATTTTGGCCGCAACGTGGCGATAATAAAACATCAGCCCTATTATCCACAAGCAATTGTGCGGCCTTAATTCCCGCTCCGCCTTGACTTTCCGCTGCACTATTAAGCAAAAACTCACTATTTTTTGTTTCAATATCGTAAAACATAAAATATGGGGCCCGTCCAAAAGAAATACACACCCCTGTTTCCTTTTCATTTTCATCTACCGGTATAGCAATTTTCATATTCTCCTCCGTTCTGTTCTAACAAAGTAATAAGAACTGTAAATGGTATAATTCTATTTCTGCATATTACTCAAAATGTCCGTGTCTTTGACAACCGCTACCGCAACACCCTTTACCTTTTCCTCTGCCATCACATAATCTATATTCGCCCCCCTCAATAAAGAGCACCTTTCCATTAACTAAAGATTGAGCAAGTTTTTTCCTGGCTTCGTTGTAAATACCTTGTACGGTAGTCCTAGCAATATTCATTTGCTTAGCGCATTCTTCTTGTGTTAAATCTTCCAAATCAATTAACCGAATCGTTTCATACTCATCAACCGTCATTTTAACAAAATTTTCCAAATTATACTCCGCTCCTAAAGGTCCAAACTGATTCCTTTCTGGCAAACAGCATACTTTTCTCCATTTCATTGGTCTAGGCATGTGTTCTCCTCCCCTCTACAGTTTATGACATATGTCGTTTACTTTTTTATTATACAACGTTTATGGCATATGTCAATAACTTTTATTTTTAATATAAAAATACCCCCAAATGTTTTTCCTACAACATTTAGGGGTAACTTTTATTTGACTAATGAACCCTATGAATATTTATATGTTGCGCTGTTTCACAACCTTTTAGGATAGGGTAAATCCTTTTGCTTTTATGAAGTCTTTGACTTCATATCTAGGTTTTTCCATTAAGGTCTTAGCACACCGTTCACTCCAAGTATCATCTATTTTCCCTGAAGTCCTATTTATATAGTACTCTTTCACCTGTTGGTCATACTCATTAATTAATGCCTCATCTTTGGTTTCATCATAGGTATCCGTTTTAAAGATAATATCAAGTGGAAGACGCGGCCTTTGTGCTTGTTCTCCCAAAGGATAACCTAGACACATACCAAAAACAGGGTAAACTAATTGTGGCAGTTTTAATAAATCGCATAAAGCTTTAATGTCATTTCTTATTCCTCCTACAAAAACGCCCCCTAATCCCATTGATTGAGCAGCAATATAGGCTTTTTGGGCAGCTAAAGCGGCATCTACCGTTGCTACAACAAACGTTTCATGATTAGAAAAAACTTTCTTGTCAGCATCTTTCCAATATTTCTCAGCTCGATGTAAGTCAGCACAAAACATCAGGAATACCGGAGCATTTACTACCCAAGGCTGCCCTCCTGCTATTTCTGCAATAGTTGCCCGTTTTTCCGGGTCTTTAATATTAATAATAGTAAACGTCTGAAAATAACTAGAAGTTGCCGTCCATTGAGCAGCAGAAATTATTTCATGCAATTTTTCAGGTTCAATTTCCTGCTTAGTAAATTTTCTGATGGATCTTTGTGATAACAAAACCTTCATTGTTTCATTCATTTTGTACACCTCTTTCAAAAATATCATAACCTAAAACTAAAGGCTTATCTATAATGATACTATATCTTTAGCTTTATGCCAACCCGAAGCAACAACCCTAAGCGAAAAGCGGCTTCTTCCGTAAGAATTTCAGCCTCCTCTATACACTGCTCTAATCCCATAGGCTGCGGTTGAATATTCATTAAAGCATCAATATCACAAGCTAAAACCTCCCGGTAACCTTGTCCCAAGCTCCCTGCTAAGCAAATAACCGGAACCCCAAACTGCTTTGCCAGCTTGGCAATACCTACCGGTGCCTTACCAAATACGGTCTGAAAATCAGTGCAGCCTTCGCCTGTAATAACCAGATCAGCAGTTTTTATTTTTTCCCTTAATCCGCTTGCGCTTATAACAAGTTCTATGCCAGGCTGAAACTTTGCAGAAGTGAAAAACATTAATCCTGCCCCTAATCCACCGGCAGCACCGGCACCAGGTATTCCTGCCACGTCTTTTCCAGTCGTATGGCAAGCTATTTTTTGGTAATTTTCTAATGCTGCATCAAGTTCTTCTACCATTTTAGCAGTTGCGCCTTTTTGCGGTCCGAATACAACCGATGCCCCTAGAGTCCCACAAAGAGGATTAGCTACATCACAGGCTACGACAAATTTTGCCTCCTGTAAACGTTTATCTAGATTTAATGTGTTTATTTCTGCAAGTTTAATTAAAGCTGCACCACCATAAGGCAGTTCATGCTTAGCACTATCCAAAAATTTAACTCCCAAAGCTTGTGCTAATCCAGTTCCTCCATCATTAGTGGCACTACCGCCAATACAAATAATAAACTTTCGTAGGCCCATATCCAAGGCCGCTTTAATTAACTGTCCTGTGCCATAAGTTGTTGTAATACACGGGTTTCTTTTCTCTTTGGCAATTAACGTCAAACCTGAAGCGGCAGCCATCTCAATTACGGCAGTATTGCCGTCGCCTAATATTGCCCACCTGGCATTTATTGTTTTAGAAAGTGGACCTGTCACTTCTGTATAAATATATTTACCGCCTGTGGCTGTTACTAAGGCCTCAACCGTGCCTTCTCCCCCATCAGCAATAGGTACTTTAATTACCTCTGCCTCCGGAAATGCCTTTAGTATTCCTTTAGCAATAGCATTTGAAACTTCAATGGCGGACAAACTGCCTTTATAGGAATCAGGGGCCACTACAATACGCATAACTCCACCTCAAAATAAATATATATTCGACAAAAACAATGTCCTTATTGCATTAGTAAAAATTCTTCACTAGTTTGTCAAAAACCTCAGGAGCTAGTTTTTTTACTGACTGCATCTGATTATTTTTTGATAACCCACTTAGTTCTTCATAGCTTGGCTTTTTTAAATTTTGATGAAGCAAGCCTGTCAATAGCCCTTCATGCTCGAGAACCTGATTTAATACAGCTCCTTTATCACTATTGTCATATTCTGCTATATCTTTTACATCCACAAGCTTATCCTTAAACCACTCATACGTATTAACCTTGTTAAAAGTAACACAGGGACTAAAAACGTTAACCAGCGAAAACCCGGGATGTTTTACAGCAGCTACAATTAGATCTGTCAGTTCTTGCAATTGAGGGGAAAACCCTTGTGCCAAAAAAGTAACTCCTGCAGCCAAAGCCATTTCTAATGTAGAGACCGGAGTTTCAATATTTCCTGTAGGTGTAGTCTTGGTTTTGAAACCCAAATCACTACGTGGAGACGTCTGCCCCTTTGTCAAACCATAAACATGATTATCCATTAAAACATACGTTAAATTTATATTACGCCTTATAGCATGAAATGTATGCCCCATACCTATAGCCATACCATCTCCATCTCCACCACAGGCAATAACATTTAGCTCCGGATTAGCTATTTTTAGGCCTTGTGCAAAGGGCAATGCTCTGCCGTGAGTAGTATGCATACCATAAGCATAAATGTACCCAGAGAGCCTCCCACTACAACCAATACCACAAACAAGCGCCAATTCATAAGGCTTCATACCTAATTGAACTGCTGCTTTTTGCAAAGCCATCTGTACTGCATAATCGCCACAACCAGGGCACCAATTTGGTTTTACATTATTTTTAAAATCTTGTAAAGTGGCCATTTACAACACCTCCTTGCAAAGCTTTAATAATTGCTCACTGTACATTATATCCCCATCATATTGCAAAATATTTTCCAAATGCGGACACTGTTCTATATGCATACGCAATAAATTCGCCAGTTGCGCCGTGGCATTATGTTCAATAACGATTATTTTTTTTGCTTGCCGCAAATATGACGCAATTTCTTCTGCTGGGAAAGGAGATAACAATCTAACCTGTACATGATTTGCTTTTATTCCTTCAGACCGTAATGTATCTACAGTTTCTTCAATACAAGCACGGGTAGCAGTCATTCCTATTAACAAAACATCAGCCTCTTTATAAGGTGCGTCAATGGCAAGAGCATTTTTATATTTGCGTAAAAATGTTGCCATTTTTTGCAAACGTTTTTCTGTTTGCTTAGTTCTCATAGCTTTTGCTTCCGTAGGTCTTCCGCTTTCATCATGTTCTAAGCCTGTACCCAAACAAATGCCATTGGGTGTGCCCGGAATGACTCTTGGCGATATACCATCTGTGGTTGCTAGACTATAACGCGGAAAATATTCAGGGGCCGTAATAGGCGGAAGCGAATCAGCGCCCACTATTTTGCCACGTCTTATTTCCATTTTGTCATAAACGGGCACAGGTATGGTTTGTTTACCTAATGATAATTGTAAATCAGCTAGCACTATAACAGGGCATTGATACTCTTCTGCTAGATTAAAAGCCTCAAAAGTATCATAGAACGCCTCTTCAATAGTACTAGGGGACAATACAATCTTTGCTGAATCTCCATGAGTATTATAAATAGCCGCGAATACATCAGACTGCTCGTGTTTTGTAGGTAACCCCGTACTAGGTCCACCTCTTTGAGAATTAATTACAACCAATGGATTTTCTGTCATTGCCGCCAATCCAATAGCTTCCGCCATTAGTGACAAACCAGGGCCTGATGTGGCCGTAAAAGCCCGTGCTCCACCATAAGATGCTCCTATAGCCATAGTGCATGAAGCAATTTCATCTTCAACCTGTAACATCTGCCCACCTAATTGCTTAATATTCTTAACCACATACTCCATAACTTCAGAAGCCGGTGTTATAGGATACGCCGCCATAAGTTTAGCTCCCGCACTTAAGGCCCCAAAACCCATTGCTTCATTACCTAAAAGGAAAAGGTGTTTTTCTTTTTGTGTAAGTTCCGGCAAAGCTAAACTATTTATCAAAGAAGGTGCTTCCTTTTTAATGTATTCTATTCCAGCCTTAAGCACTGCCAAATTTGCATTAACTACAGAGGCCCCTTTGCCAGAAAATTTTTCACTTAATATTCCTATTAAACTTTCTTCCGATAACCCAATTACAGCTGCCGTACAACCAAGGGCAGCAATATTCTTTTGTTGTTGGCTGCCATATTGTTTTGCTATATCCGTAAAAGGAATCGCAAAACAACGTGCTTTCCCTTCATATTCCTGAGCCAATATACCATCAGCTAGAATAACACCCTTTTCAGTCATAGCCAAGGCTTCATTACTCATAGTATCTTTATCCAACGCAATTAACAAATCACATTGCTTATTGACCGTACCTATAGCCTTTGTCGCTATGCGCAATTTGTAATTTGTATGTCCGCCCTTTATGCGGGACGAAAATTGTCGAAATCCATATAAATAATAGCCAAAACTATTTAGTGCAGAAGCTAAAATTTCACCTAGACTTTCCAGACCCTCACCTTGCTGCCCAGCAGCTTGCCAAGTAATTTCATTAATTTGCAAAATCATTACCCCCTTTTAAACTATAGTAATTAGCAATTAAGATAAATATTATTAACTTCGACATTTTTATTGCTTCTTCCTGCATTGTTAAAAAAAAATTGAACCTTACCTTAATTTGACCCCTATACTTTTATATTATATTTATAATTATAATCATCTTAATTAAAATTATGCTATTACATGCAAAAAGCTATGTCACCCTTCGTAGGTATTACATAGCTTTAGTCACTTGTTATTTAATTTTTTTAAATTTTATAGGTTTTACCTTTGGTTCCATAGGCAACGTAAATCCAATTACCTCATCACTAACATCATTAGTAGTAAAAATAAGTGGCAAAGTGTAAATATCAGTATCTTCCTTAACCTGCGCTACCTGAAAAACATCATAATTAAAATGTGTTATTGGCCGGTAGTATACATCTCTTTCATGTAACCAGAGTTTTTTGTTTTCAAAAACAATAGTGAATTTACCATAACCGGGATTCTCATACGTTCCCGCATAATCAACCAGTTCGTGAGATGGTTTAGTATCCGGTACTGCCTTTTTTGGCATAAAGTTAAATTCCAAATGATGATACATTTCTTCCGGAGCATGATTAAGTTTTTCTGTATAAAGTCCAACCCAATTCTTCGGTTTTCTCCCTAAAAAGTAATCTAACAATAAGCCTTGAATAGTAAAAATAAATGGATTATCAGGTGCATGGAAATTTTGCATAAATACAGCTCCACAATTTTTCTCCGGCAAATAAAATTGAAATGCGCTGTAACCTTCGATTTTACCTGTGTGTTGCTGTACTATGTGCCCGTGGTAATCCATAACACGCCAGCCAAGGCCATAACCTAAGGAATGTCCGCCTTTTATATGCGGATAATCCATTGCAATCTGTGGTGTATGCATATCCAAAAAGTTTTCAGTGGAAAGCATATTTTCCCTTCCACAAGTGCCCCAATTAATATGCAGCTCTAACCATTTTGACAAATCCTTAACTGTACTCATTACAGACCCACAGGGTCCGGCCATGTCAATATTCCAACGTTTAAGGGCGTGCAGGCCATTATCCCATCCATAGGGTATAGCGCAATTTCCCTGCCTTAGTGCATCATCCATAAGACAGAAAGTATTTTTCATTTTCAATGGTTCGAAAATTTCTTCATTCATAATAGTTTCCCATTTTTTCCCTGATACCGCTTCCAGAATACCGCCTATAGCCACATACATAACATTACTGTACTGGGCAAGAACGCGAAATTGTGCATTCGGTTCCATATTGCGAATACGATGAAGAAATTCAATGCGCGTAATAGTATTATCAGGCCATGTTCCATCATGCCCACCGAGACCTGTTCTATGACAAAGCATATCTCTTACAGTGACACTTTTGGACGCCTCGTCATCCCAAAGACTAAAATCGTTAATATATGCGGCAACAGGCATATCAATATCAAGCAGTTTCTTTTCCGCAAGACGAAGAGCCGCAAAAGCCGTCATTGACTTAGTGCATGATCCTATGCCACTTATCGTATCAGTAGTAAAAGGTTCTTTCTTATCAATATCACTATATCCAAATTGTAGCGAAGATACCCTTCCATGATCAATTATGGAAATGGCACAACCCGGTATACCAAAATATGTCATTTCCTTTTGTATAGCATCTTCAAGAAATTTAAAATCAGACATTACTTTCCCTTCTTTTCCGACAAAAAGATTAGATTAATTTGCTAATCTAATCTTTTATAATATATGTCAACCTTTCCAGCAAGCCACAAGATGAGAAGCCTCTTTAGCTAAAAATTCAGGTTGCTGCTCTAAACATCTTTTCTCCGCAAAAGGACATCGATAGTAATAACTGCAGCCATCAACAATATCGCCGTCATTTACAGATGCATCTTCCGTATCCGGCTGATGAAAAGGTTTACCCACAATAGGTACTGCTTCAAGCAGTTTCTTTGTATATGGATGCGCAGGTGACATTAGTATGTTTTTAGACGGTCCTATTTCCATTACTTTACCCCGATACATAACAGCAGTTCGATTGGAAATGTATTTTACAACGGCTAAATTATGGGAAATAAAAAGATAAGTAAGATTCATCTGTTTTTGCAAACTGGTAAGTATATTCAAAACTTGTGCCTGCACAGATACGTCCAAAGCTGATGTCGGTTCATCCAAGAGCAAAATGTCAGGCTCTGTCGTGAGCGCCCGGGCAATTGACAGCCTCTGACGCTGCCCTCCTGAAAATTCATGTGGGTAACGAGATAAGTTACTTGAACGCATACCAACAAGCTCCAATAATTCAACTGCCTTATCACGCATTTGTTTAGTAGTTTTTACTCCCTCAACACACATAGGTTCAGTTAATATTTCTTCAACAGTCATCCTTGGCGAAAGTGAAGAATAAGGATCCTGAAACACTATCTGTATACGACTACGTAACTTGCGCAGCGCCTTTTCCTTTATATGTGATATATCTTGCCCATCTAGAATGATTGACCCCTCTGTCGGTTCATCCAAACGAATAATAAGATTAGCCAAGGTACTTTTACCACATCCGGATTCACCCACAATTCCTAAGGATTCCCCTTTGGCAATAGAGAGTGAAATTCCTTTTAGTGCTTGTACTTCCGTAGTAGAGCCAAAAAAATTTTTAATTTTAAAAGTCTTTTTCAGGTCCCTAATTTCTAGTAATGGTTCCATCAATTCTCTACCTCCTTTTGCAAATGACAGTGTAGAGAATATCCATCTGCAAAAATTTGTAGTGGTGGTACTTTCTTATGGCAAATATCCATAGCATAAGAGCAACGAGGGGCAAATCTACAGCCTGTAATAACCTCTAAAGGATCAGGCACCATGCCCGGTATTGCAGACAAGGTATCATTACCATCTTCCCTAGGTGTAAAGCTAGGAATAGATGCTAACAGGGCTTTTGTATACGGGTGCTGTGGGTGAGCAAGCACGTCTGCTGCCCTGCCAACTTCGACAATCTGTCCCGAATACATAACGGCAATAGTATCACATAACTGGGAAACCACTCCCAGATCATGGGAAATAAAAATAACGCCGGTACCAGTAGCCTTACAAGCTTCCTTAATAAGAAATATAATCTGAGCTTGAATAGTAACATCAAGGGCCGTGGTTGGTTCATCAGCAATCAAAAGCTTTGGTGAGCAAGATAATGCTATGGCAATCATTACACGTTGCCGCATGCCGCCTGATAGCTCATAAGGATAACAGCTAAGTACCCTATTAGGATTCCTGATATGTACCTTTTCCAACATTTCTTCTGCTTGTTTTTCTGCTTCCTTTGAGCTCTTCTTCTGATGAGTCATTATTACATCTTTCATCTGGCGTCCAATAGTAAAAACCGGATTAAGACATGTCATCGGCTCCTGAAAAATCATAGCTATTTCTTTCCCTCTAAATTTTGTCATTTCTTTTTCAGTTTTTTCCGTTAAATCCTCACCGCAAAAACTTATAGATCCATCAACAATAGATTTTCTTCCTCCAGGAAGCAACTGATTTATAGCAAAAGCAGTCATAGATTTTCCACTTCCTGACTCTCCAACAATTCCCAAAATATGCCCTTGTTCAACTTCCAAGGAAATATTATGAAGAATTGGTACTATTCCCCGTTTTCCTGAAAGAGATACAGAGAGATTTTTAATACTTAAAATATTTTCCATAAGTCCTCCTTAGTCTTTTGAACGAGGGTCAAGAATATCACGAATACCATCACCCAACAAATTAAAACCCATAACTGTAATAAGTATAAATAGTCCGGGAAAAGCAGCATACCACCATTGATCAATAGCATAAATGCGAGCAGTAGCAATCATTGCGCCCCACTCAGGTGTAGGTGGTTGTGCCCCCAATCCTATAAAGCTCATAGAAGATGCTATAAGAATAGCGTCGCCGATTCCTAATGTCATTTGCACAAGAAGTGGCGTTAAACAATTGGGGATTATATGACGTAAAACAATTTTCGACGGGCTTTCCCCAAAAGTTCTCGCAGCCCTAACATATTGCATCTCTTTAAGAGCTAACACCTGTCCGCGCATGAGCCGTACATAAAGAGGTATTCGCACAATACATACCGCCAGCATAGTATTAAATAAACCCGGCCCCATTGCCGCAGTTAAAGCTAGTGCCAATACCATAGAAGGAAACGAGAGTACCATATCGGTGGCGGCCATAATAATGCGGTCAATTTTACCTCCTGCATATCCCGAGATGCTACCAAAAAAACACCCAATTCCTGCTGCTATAACAACAATAGAAAGACCAACGGTAATAGAAATACGAGCCCCATAAATAACACGGGTAAACACATCGCGACCCATTTCGTCCGTGCCAAAAAAGTGTGCTAAACTAGGCGCTTGTAATCTAGCCGGAATATTCATTAAATTAGGGTCATACGGGCAGATTAATGGTGCTGCAACACCTATGAAAATAATGAAAACAACCATAATCGTACCAATCAAAGTCAAAGTATTTTGTTCTAAAATTCCGATAATTTTTTTAGGAGAAATGCTCACTTTTCCACCTCCCTAATTTGAGGGTTGAGGAAACTATATAAAACATCAACTGCCATATTAATCAAAACATAGCTAAGAGAAACAACCAAAGTAAAGCCCATAATAGCGGGGAAATCCAAAAAGGCAATAGAATCCATGACATATTTCCCCATACCTGGCCAGGCAAAAATTGTTTCCGTTATAATAGCCCCACCAAGCAATTCCCCTACCGTAAGCCCAGTTACCGTAATTGTAGGGAGCAAGGCATTTTTTAAAGCATATTTATAAATAATAGTCTTTTGCGAAATGCCGCAGGATTTTGCCGTGCGTATGTAGTCTTGCTCTAAAACATCAATCATACTAGAACGGACCTGACGAGCAACAATGGCTAATTGCACGTAGGCAAGACAAACAGCCGGTAAAATAATATGGTGGATCGCAGAAATAACAGCAGCAAAATTCCCTGCAATCAGACCATCAAAAATATATAGTCCTGTAACTTCATGTGGTGGAGAAAGAAAAGTATCAATTCTGCCCGATGCCGGGAAAATAGGTATTACTTTATAAAAAACAATTAAGGCTATAACACCACTCCAAAAAAGTGGCGTAGACACTCCAATCAGAGAAAAAACTCTGCTGGCATGATCTATCCACTTATTTCTATTTACGGCTGCCGCTACCCCTAGAATAATACCAAATACAATAGCCATAATCATAGAAACCATAGTAAGTTCAAGGGTTGCCGGAAAACATTTGGCTAGTTCTGATGCTACAGGACGCTGAGTACGAATTGAAGTTCCTAAATCACCATGTACTAAGTCAACTATATATTTTTCATATTGCACAATTATCGGTTTATTTAATCCCAATTGGGCACGCGTAGCTTCCAACGCTTCCTGGGAAGCATGGGGACCAACGAGCATACGTGCTGGGTCGCCCGGAATAACATGAGAAATAAAGAACGTAAAAACCGACACGCCTAAAAACACAATAAATAAATGCAGTATATTTCTCATTACAAACCTTAAAGAGAACATAGACCCTCCTATACGCACTGAGACATGTCACTTATTTAATTTCCATCCCTTTATGCGGTAATAATTACTAGCAAAAAGGCGTCTGAAAGGTTAACCGTTCAGACGCCCACTGCTTCCTTCATAAAATTCCTAGAACAACCTTGTTGCCTCCGGAATTACCAAACTTGATTTTATTACTTACTCATATCCTCGAAGTTATACATATCATCTAACATAGGATTATAAACATAGCCCTTTATGTTAGCACGCATTGGTGTAAGAACATTGGTTTGGAAGAGGAATATATAAGGGGCATCTGCCAAAACCATTGCTTGTGCTTTCTTATATAATTCAATACGTTTGTTCTGGTCTGTTATTGTTTCGGCTTCACGCAATATAGTATCTACGGCATCGTTTTTGTAGAAGGCACGATTTCCTGCTAAGCCAAAATATTTGGAATCAAACCAATAAGTCATAAAGAACTGTGGATCTGCATAATCCGGGCTCCATGTGCCCATTGCCAAATCAAAATCACCTTTGTCAACGCGTTCACGGAATGTAGCCCATGCTACCTTTTCCAGTTCTAGTTTAATTCCTACTTTACCTAAACTGTTTTGCAACATTAAAGCTTGAGTTTCGTTGAAGCCCTGATTGTCAGAATATAAAAGCTTCAAAGTTACGCCATTTTCTAGCCCTGCTTCTTTCAACAACCCTTTAGCCTTATCAGGTTCAAGGGAATACCCTTTAATGCTGTCATCACGCCCCCACATTCCTTGTGGTACCGGAGTAGTTAATTGTTGTCCACGGCCTTTAACGGCACCATCAACAATTCCTTTGTAGTCAACAGCATAAGAAATCGCCTGACGAAGTTTCACGTTATTTAATGGAGCTTTTTGATTATTAATATAAACAATACTAGTTAACAGCGATGGTGATTCGAAAATTTGGATTGCTTTGTTGCTTTTTAATTGATCAAGCTGATCCATTGGAATACCTGCGGCTATATCAAGATCGCCACTTTCCAACTGCAAACGTTCTGCAGACGGATCTTTAATAACTTTAAATAATATTGTCTTAATAGCAGGCTCCTTACCAAAATGATTCTTGTTCATAACCATTTTAATATCTTGTCCGGGATTGAATTCTGTTAATTCATACATTCCTGAGCCCATAGTATGAGCAGCTAAATAATTTGATCCTTTGTCTCCATCTTTTTCATGTTCCATTACTTTAGGATTTACTATACCTGCTGCGTTAACAGCCATAGTATCAAGAAATGGTGCAAAAGGTTGTGCTAATTTAAATACAACCGTATCAGCGTCAGGAGTTTCAATGGATTTTACAGGTTTAAAATAATCGGCAGGGCCTTTTTTTACAGCCATAACACGCTCAACAGAGAACTTTACCGCTTTAGAATCTACAGGAGTTCCATCGGCAAACTTATGACCTTTTTCTAAATTAAAAGTCCATGTTAAACCATCATTGCTGACAGTCCATGATTTTGCAAGGGAAGGACCAACTTCGGTACTAGCTTTACCGTTAGTTGTTTTCTTGTATTGAACGAGTCGTTCGTAGCAAGGATAGCTTACCTTCCAGGCTTTGTTGTCCATCGCCACTGCTGGATCAATACTAGCTAGATCGACGGGTAATCCTACAACGAGAGTGTCTTTCGGCGTTTTTTCACTTGTTGCGCTCTTACTTCCGCCACAACCGGCTACTACAATCATAACCACAAACATTAGCAAACAAATAATCTGCTTTCTCAAAATTACTACACCTCTTTCTAAATTGTCACATTGTTTTGGGCAAGACAAAAAAGGCACAGAATCCCTTAGGATTCGGCGCCTTTGCCATTACTGCTCTTTTTAAATTATCTCAATTGTACTCCCGCTATATTGTGATGTCAAGCATGTATACATTTGTTTTAAACCAAATTAGGCAAATTTAACTAAATTTGGTTTTTAGTGTAACCATTAAGCCTTTGGTTACTTGTCATCGGGATTTGGTAGAAAAAATGAAGCCAATGCAGCCACAACAGCAATACTAGTCAACAATTGCATTGTTGCCACTAAACCATAGCTATCAGCAAATTTACCAATTAATGGCACCATTATTCCACCTATACTAACAGAAAGGCCCATAGTCACACCAGAGGCAAACCCTATGTTACGTGATAAATAACTTTGTCCTAAAACAACTACAGAACTAAAGGGAGAAAACATAGCCAATCCCATTGGTATCATGAGTATGTAAGCCGTCACATGATTGGTAGTAAGAGACAGCAAACCAACAATAGGTGCCAAAAGCACATAACTCATGCGCACAATTTTCAAATAGCCAAACCTATCAGCCATAAGTCCGCCTATAAGTGTCATAACAACCCCTAAGGAAAATAACAATGTAAGTGCAGACCCTGCGGCAGCGGCTGAAAGTCCAAGAACATCAACCCAATAAAGAGGAATAAAACTTCTTAGCCCGCAACTAACAATGGAGCTGCAAACAATGACCAGCGTCAAATGAGCGAAGGCATTCCAATCATTATCATGAACCGGTTCTTTATGCTCAGAAAGATGCATGGCAGCCTTTTCAGAAACCTCTGCACGTACGATTTCATTCTTCATTTTGGGAACAAGCCACATTAAAATAAAAGCCATAACTATGGCAATGAAACCAAATACTGTTATTCCTTTTATGCCAAAAGCCGTAATAACGGCAACAGCAACCACGGGTCCTACTGCAAACCCTCCATTTCCGCCGACAGAAAAAATGCTGAGAGCCGTGCCTCTTTTTGTCCCTGAAACTTTATTAACCATACGTGTAGCTTCCGGGTGAAAAATCGCACTGCCTATGCCGCTTATCGTTATTAAGGCAAAAATAACCCAATAATTCTGAAATAAACCGGATAACCCCAAAAATACGCCTGACATTAAAATTCCAAGAGACATATACCATGAGCGTGATTTTTTATCAGCAAGCCAGCCAAATGCAGGCTGTATTACTGATGCTAGAAAAGAAGAAGCAAATATCAAACCCGCTGCTGCGCTATAATCTAAGCCATATGCAGCAACAAAAAACGGTAAAATAGCCGGAAGTGCTCCCCCTGTAATATCATTGGACAAATGTGCCAATGATAATAAATAAACATATTTCTTATTCAAATAATAACCCCCTTTATATGCTTTTTTCTTTCTTATTACTCTTTAGTGACAGTGCATTAAGATCATTAAAAAACCGGAATAGTATCTGCTGTTCCTGAGAACTATAAGTTCTAATAACAGCCATTTTTTTCTTGGTAGCCTTAAGATGGCATTTAGCATGAGTATCATATAGCTGTTTGCCTGACTCTGTTAATTTATAATAAATTTCTTTTTGATTGTCAGGTAATTGATAGCTTGCAATCAAACCACGTTGTAACAGTTTTTTATTTATTTTACTTATAGCTCCTCTAGTCATACGCATCATTTCTGCAATTTTGGTAACATTGGCTTGACTAAGTTTCCCAATAGCATTTATACAATGTATTTCAGCTAGATGAATTTCAGCAAAAGCTTCTTCGTCACCGTGTTGGATAGTGCTTGCATATTCCTGAAACAAGGTTACTTCTTTTAATACTTCGTTAGCTATACCCATATAAATTCTCCTTTCGTTTCCATGGAAACAATATAACTATATCATTTTATTGTTTCCATGTAAACAATAATTATAGTATTCTAATCTCTATTCATAAAATAATCAGGTACCGCCAATGATGTTTTTATAAAACATCATTGGCGGTACCTGATTATTTTTCTGCGTCATTTTACACATTTCTATTTATACATGTATTCAGCCGTCATTGGCCTATTATTATCTATTCCCTTGGTTAAGAGGCACTGATAAACATCTATTCCCCCTACACGAAAAGCTGAGGCACAACCAGTAAGGTATAAACGCCACATACGAATGAATTGTTTATCATACATCTTCTCAATTTCAGGAAGTTTTTGCTGGAAATTATCATACCAGCAGTCCAAGGTTTTTGCATAATGCCGACGCAAACTCTCTAGATGTAATACTCGAAAATCAAATTCCGGCAAAAGCTGCATGGTCTCCCTCAAGGTGGGTACATATCCACCCGGGAAAATATATGTTTTCATCCATGCATTAGTTGGTGCTTCAAAATTGCCCATAATAGAGTGTAATAAGAATGTCCCGTTGCCTTTTAAAAGTTCCGTAACCTTAGCAAAATAAAGAGGTAAATATTTTTTCCCTACATGCTCAAACATACCTATGCTCACTATTTTGTCGAATTGTTCTTGCTTGGGATTTAAATCCATATAGTTCTCTAGCCGTATATCAACTAAATCCTCCAACCCCAAATCACGCACTCTGGCACAAGCGCCCTCATACTGTTCCTTACTCAGGGTTATCCCGGTTGCGTGCACTTTATATTGCTGAGCTGCCCTTATAGCCAACCAACCCCAACCACAACCTATATCCAACAGCTTTTCATTTTCTTTTAAATTTAATTTTTTCAAACTATGGTCAATTTTTTGTATTTGTGCTTGGTAAAGCGTATCTTCGTCTGTCTTAAAATATGCACAAGAATATGACATGGTTTTATCAAGCCAAAGAGAAAAAAAATCATTTCCCAAATCATAATGCTTATGTATATTTAGACTTTCTACAGATTCATCTACCTCTTTCAACTGCCTAGCCAAAGCTTGCAGCTTAAAATCTGCTTTAGCTTTATCGTTACTGTTTTTAAACATTGTGGCAATGACATTATCCAAAGGTCCAACAAAATCAATAATTCCTTTCACATATGCCTCTCCCAAGGTAAGAATTATATCTTCCTTAACATCACTTAACTTAGGTTCTCTGTGGAAAATGATTTTGAAGGCCGGATTTACGGTGCCGTAACATACCTCTTCTCCATCCCAAAAAACAACGGAAAATCCCCCCTCCTTCCATAATTCAAAAAGGGTTTTTAATGCTGTTTTGGTAAGCATAAAGGTCACTTCTTTCTTTAATCGCCGAATTTTGTGTAAACGACAAAATTGATTTCTTATTTTTTACCTCTTATATTACATTATAGTGATATTGTGTTTTTTTTGCAAAATAAATTGTTTGTATTTAATATTGCAGTAATGTTAAAATATAGCGTGAATGTATATTATAAGATATACATCCACGCTATATTTTATTTTTAGATAAAAACTATATCTTCATTTTTACACCATAAAAGTCACACAACTCTTGCCACTTATTTTTTACCTGATAATCTTTAGACTGCATAATGCTTAACCCCCAATGATAATTACCTTCTATTATAACAGGTCCAGTCTCTGTTATAGCAATATCCCAGCCAATAGCACATGAGGCATAAAGAAAAGCATGAGCTTTTTTTGCCAAAGCCACGGCTTCATCATAATAGGGAACTTGATATCCCGCAAACCTAAACCCTGTATCCGGATGACATTCCGTACAGGTAGGTACTCCTTTAAAACGCAAACCATACTTTTCTAAGCGGCCATTTTCATCTATCAGCACAGCTCCTCCTCCGTTAGAAAAATTGTCTACAAACCCGGAAGCTTTTGAACCACAACGCAATGCTGCAGAAAGAACCTTTATGTTTTTGCCGTCATAAACAGTTACCATACGAATAGTATTAACAGCCAACGGATTAATAGCACTCAGCTCTTTGTGTTGACGTACTGTTTTTTGCACAATAAATTTATTCCCTCGCCATTTTTCCGTAAATTTTCCCAGCTCCTCATTATTAGTTATCTTTTGGACTTGTTTTCCCTGAGAACCACAAATAGCCTTAGCGAAATATGTTTCACCACCATGGAAAAGCTGCGATTGGGAAAAATCATTTATATATTTCAGTTCACTTCCAGTATACAAAGCAACAACTTCCGGTGTTGGTAAACGCAGCCCTTTCATAATAGTATAAAAAAGAAACTTATCATCTAAAAGCATTACGTAGTTGTAGCGTTTTTTGTTTTGACCTTTTTCGCCGTTAATATGCATTATAGTTTGTTCCATTAGATTTTCAGATAAAAATTTGTCACCATTTACACCCTTTAAATCAATGCCCCAAAAGTTATACCAATCGTTAATCTCATGGTATTTTATACCCCATAAAATATTTTCCCCGATGCGGTTTAATAAACTTTTACGTTGTAAATGCGGGTAAAAAGATGGTTCATTAATAATTCTTTGCAAATGTTTAACGACACGTACGACTTTTATTTGTTCTACCACAATATATATCTCCTTTTCTTGAAATACTAGCAATTACTTAACTAGGAGTTGATTTTAATGCTTAAACTTTTTAAATGGCAAGATCCCCAGCTAAAAAATATTTGGGACGATTTTTATCAAGATAACTTGTATTTATCCCCCTATTCATCCTGGGAATACAATAATATTTCCCACAACTGCTTTAAATTTCAAACTTCCAGATGGAAAGAAAAAAATTTCTTTTTAGTAGAGTATGAAAATGATAAAGCTCTAGCTATAGTACCTTTGACTCTTAGACGAGGCATTTTAAATATTTTTGGAGATTTCGAGTCAGGAGGTGCTCTAGATTTTATTTATCCAGCAAATACAAGTCTTAACGTATTTGAGACTATTTTTCGCGACCTTCGTGCTTTTTTTCCCAAGCATACTCTATGTCTAAATAAAATTAATGAAAGATCATTGTTGTATAAATATTTAAGAGAAAAAGGGTATGAACCTAGCAGCACAAGAAACTGTGTGAAAATAGAATTCAGTAACTCTTATGAAGAATATTTTAAATCTTTAAGTCAGAATCAGCGCCGAAATATGCACGCCTCTCACAACAGACTAGCAGTTGATAAAAAAGAATATAATTTGGATATAAAAATAAGTAGCATTGTGTCAGAGACATTTATGAAGGATTCTCTGCGCATATATAACAAAAGAGAAGGAGAAAGAGTTGGACATGAACGTGGCTCCTTCTCTAAATTTCGTCAATTACACTTTGAACCCATAACACCTGCCATAAAAAAAATGACTGGTAATTTTAATGCAGGATTATATTTGAAAGGTGCCGGACTCATGTCTTTCCTCTCAGGTTTTATCACCAACGGCAATGAGATTATCTGCCCCCGTGGTGCTATAGACAGCACTTTTGCTAGATATTATCCTGGAAAATTATTAATAAATGAAACAATCAAATGGCTAATTGCAAATACTAATATTCGCTGCCTTGATTTATCTAGAGGCGAAGAAATATACAAATACGAAATGGGCGGTATCCAACATATTAATTACGCTTACGAAATAAAACTATAGTCTAAAATTCAAAATTTTGTTTATAGTTATCTTCCTCTAATGAGATTTTACCTAAATTCGTCCGCAATTTGCTTTTGTTAAAGTCATACAAAGGTGATGAAATATCAAACTTTGCGTTGTAGTGAGTTGATTTTATCTGTAGAATACCACAAACCAAATCATAAATTAGATCATTAGTAAAATAAGCATTTTCATGACACTTTAAGACTTGCGCTGTTTCCGGGAATTTTGTTCTGTAATCCTCAGATAGATATACAAAAAATGGTATGCGCAAATTTTCAAATCCTATAAACCCGGGCATTCTTTTGCTCTTTACTTCAATACCATGATCAGAAAAATATAGCATAGCTTGTAAATTTAAATTTGTCTTAGCATAAGCATATATTTTTGAAAGAATAAAATCAGTGTAAAGAATAGAATTATCATATTCATCTACAATTTTTTGTTTCCCAGGTCCTTTCCATTTGGCAAATTGCTCTGGGTAACGATTGCGAAAAATAGAATGGCTTCCTTTCAAATGTAGCACTACAAAATTATTTTCCTCGGACTTTACTCTTTTTAAATAGTCTAAAAGCACTTCATCGTGTTGCACTGCAGAATAATCCTGAAGGACCCAACGTGAATTGTCTGTAGTTGCCGCAACTAGGCTTATCTGAGTATCATCATTTCCTATATAGCCTTGGTTACTATACCAACAAGTTTTTAATCCTATTTTTTTTGCTATGTCTATGAAGGAATAGGCTTCGTAAAAACTTTTTTCATTATACTGATTTTTTTCTGTAAGTGCCATTTCTAGCGTAGGAACAGTTTGTGTCCAAGTAGAATAAGAGTTTGGGAACAAGAAAAAATTAGGATTATCTTTTTGCTCTGAAAGCCATGGGGTAGTTTCTCTGTAATAATCTGAAAATACAGGCATATGAAGCCTATTAGCCGATTCTCCAATTATAACTATTATGGTCCCACTCTTCGTTCCCTCAAGAGCACTTTTTACCTGTAAATTTTCATACTTTTCCTTGTAATTTATCTGAAAAGCTTTTGATTTATTGTAATACTCTCTGGCCTCTTTATACATAACACAAAGTCCTGTCCTTTGGTACAGCCCTTTATTCCCCATAAACCACATATAATGTCCTAAAAAAATACAGATTACTAAAAATAAAAGTCCTGTTTTTATAGACACTTCAATTCTGCCAACAAAAAAGTAATTGTAATATGCTAATATTGCTAAAACCCCAATAAACATAAGTCCGCTTAATAAATAATAGTAAAAATACAAATTCTTTAAATACTCTTTAACTTCCTGCCTATGTGTCCGCAAGATTGCTAATATAGCATATAAAGAAATATTTTCATGATAGTAACAATAATAAATTATTTCAGTAAGAGATAAAATAATAACAAGAAACTCCACAAAAATTAAAATAGCAACAAGTAAACTTTTCGGCAGAAAAAGTTGCAAGAATAACTGCAAGCTTGCTAAAAAGGCAATAATGTATAAACCAAAGACAAAATCATAGGTAAAACTAAAGGATATATTTTGTTTACGATTTGTTAAATAGTTTAGAAGTGGAAATGTAGCCATATTAAGCAATCCACACAAAATTATTGGAATAGTACTTTGCACCGGCAAAAAATACAGAGGAATCGCCACTAAAAAAAGAGCGAGAAATACTCGACGCATAAACAAAGTTAAATCAGAATAATCTATGCCTTTACTAAGAAACCAATATGAAAACAGAACAAAAATATAGCCAAAAAACATTTTTTTTAGCAATAACCCCACGACCACCATAAACACCCCTCAACAATTAGCTACGTGAAAGTTGCCTAAAATACAGGCGATTAATATTACTCTGAATGGATAAACTTTATAATAAACGCCATTAAATGTTCTCCAACATTTAATGGCATTTATTTTCCCCAACTGCATTTAAAAAATTATCAGCTTCAAACCATTTTTTCTGGTTTGAAAACCTTGTCAAAATCGGCTTCACTCATTAGCTCTAACTTAATTGTTGCTTCTTTAAGAGATATATTTTCCTTAAATGCCAGCTTAGCAACCTTTGCTGAATTATCATAACCAATATAAGGATTCAATGCCGTCACCAACATTAATGAATTGTGCAAATTATGACGCATCTTATCTTTATCAGCCTTTATGCCAACTGCACAGTTTTTGTTAAAAGAGTTAATAACATCTGCTAACAAGCGTACTGATTGTAGAAAATTGTAAACTGTTACCGGTAAGAAAACATTCAATTGAAAGTTGCCTTGGGATGCTGCCATACCAACAGCTGTATCGTTAGCAATAACCTGCACAGCAACCATGGTAACTGCTTCGCACTGAGTAGGATTAACTTTACCAGGCATTATAGAACTTCCCGGCTCATTGGCAGGGATTGTTATTTCTCCCAAACCATCCCGTGGGCCACTGGCTAACCAACGTACATCATTAGCTATTTTCATCATATTTGCCGCCAAAGCTTTTAATGCTCCATGAGCAAAAACCATATCATCAAGACTCGTTAAAGCGTGGAATTTATTTTTGGCTGTTACAAAAGGAATACCAGTATTTTCTTTCACATAGCCGGCAACAGTAACATCAAAATCCTTAGGAGCATTAAGTCCTGTTCCAACAGCTGTACCACCCAAAGCTAGTTCACACAAACCTTTTTCTGCTAGCATAATATCTTGTTTGCTTTTTTCCAGCATATTGCGCCATCCGGATATTTCTTGGGAAAAAGCAATAGGTACGGCATCCTGTAAATGCGTTCTACCCGTGGTAACTATACCACGATTATCTTTTTCTAATTTTTTAAAAGTGGCTATCAATCCATCAATAGCAGGAAATAACATCTCTCTTATTTCCATAACGGAAGCAATATGCATAGCAGTCGGAAAAGTATCATTGGAGCTTTGCGACATATTGACGTGATCATTGGGGTGCAATAATTTTTCTTTAGCAATTTCATTACCGCGCCCAGCAATAACTTCATTTACGTTCATATTTGACTGAGTCCCACTACCCGTTTGCCACACCGCTAATGGAAAATGTCCCTCCAATTTACCTGCAATTATTTCATCACAAACCTGTGCTATTAATTTACACCTTTTAGCATCTAGTTTTCCCAATTTTTTATTGGCCATAGCAGCCGATTTTTTTAAATAACCAAAAGCTTTGATAATTTCAACAGGCATTTTCTCAATACCAATTTCGAAATTTTCTAGGCTTCTTTCTGTTTGTGCAGCCCAATACTTATCTGCCGGAACCATAATTTCACCCATAGAATCTTTCTCTTTACGATACTTTGTTGCCATAAAATATACCCTCCTCTTCCTATTTGTTACTTTTATTTTTTTGTCTCCCAAACATTATCTTTTATAACGTTATTATAACATTATTTTAATTTTTTTGTTTTATTTCGGACTATTTTAAGTTGTTTTATATTTATTTTCCTATGCGCACTAACCCAAAAGCCCCACTTAAACGGCATCATTAGCTGTTCAAATGGGGCTTTAATTAATATATCATACGTGTGAATCTAAATTAAACTAACCAATTGCCAAAATACTTTAATTCGCATTTTACTTGCGATAGCTCAATTCTTTATCAATATACATAAGCGGTGCCCCTTTTTCTCCAACCATTTTTAACTTTTCAATGATTGCACAAGCACTACTTTCTTCCTCAACCTGCTCAGAAATAAACCATTGTAATAAAACTTGTACCGGATAATCTTTTTCGGCAATCGCTGTCTCATATAGCTTGTTTATGCTGGCAGTAATAAATTTCTCATGTTTCAATACTTCTTCAAAGAGAGCCTTAGGAGAGCCAAATTCGCAGGGTGGCTCTGCAATTGCCCCAAGCTTGACTGTGCCGCCTCTCTCCAAAAGATGATTAAGAAACTTCATAGCATGCTCAATTTCTTCTTGATACTGAACTTTTAGCCATTTAGCAAAACCCGGTAAATTTTCTTTTTCACAATAGGCTGACATAGCCAAATATAAATAAGATGAATAAAACTCTTTCTGAATTTGCGCATTAATAGCGACTTGCATTTCCTCTTTCATAAAATCATCCTCCTCTAAATTAACTTACGCTATAATTATACATTTTTCAATGTACATACAACTATTTATGTGTTTTAAGCTCAGCCGCTGTTAAACCATCTACATAAGCTGTCAATAATTTATCCTCTGCTGCGCAGCTTTGTTTGTAGTACCAATCGCGAACAGCCTCACTTATTTCTTCATCAGTTCCTTCTGCCTTAAAAGGGTAAACAGCAATCAATTTTTCTGTTGTCTTATCTCTTAAACCAATTTTTTCTGCATTGGCTAATTTTTTCATAATAAAATCTCCTTCGTCGTGGCTATATATTTTCACACTTTAATAAACTTATTTTCTTCTAATTCTTTAAAAGCAATATTCAATTCTTCTTTCGTATTCATAACTATGGGTCCTCCCCAAGCGATGGGTTCATGCAATGGAGTGGCTGCCATAAGTAAAAATCTAACTCCCTTTTCAGATGCCTTAACTTTCAAAACATCTCCCTCACCAAATAATACCGCATGCTTTTCTTCAATAGCATTTTTCTGGTCTTGTCCAAAATTACCTGACCCGTAAAATATGTAAATGAACAAAGTCTCTTCATGCGTAACATCTATAGCCCAATCGGCTTCAGCCTCTAGTTCCACATCCAAAAGCAGTGGCTTTATATAATCCCCCTCAACAGCACCTTTATGGTTCTTATATGTTCCACCAATAATATGTATTTTACTATTATTTTCCTTGATTACGGGAATATCTTGATTTGTTATCCCATGGTATTTTGGCGGTACCATCTTATCCTTAGCGGGCAAATTAAGCCACAACTGTACACCAAGCATTCTTTTGCTCACCTGAGGCATCTCTTGATGAATAATGCCTGAACCTGCAGTCATCCACTGACATTCACCATCTAAAATACTGCCCTTATTCCCTAAGCTGTCGCCGTGTTCAATATCACCTTGCAACAAATATGTTATTGTTTCAATACCTCTATGTGGATGCCAAGGAAAGCCTTTTATATAGTCTGCTGGGTTTGATGAATCAAAAGCATCCAGCATAAGAAAAGGATCAAACTCACTTGTATCGTTATGTCCAATGACTCTTACAAGTTTAACACCTGCACCATCTTGTGTATGTATTCCTGCAACAATTTTATTTACAGCCCTTATAGTTTTCATAATAGACATCAACTCATTTCCTATCATTTTTATATGCTATAAATATTAATTCGCCACCCAAGTGCTTTTCTCCTTTTTTTTATCGGAATTTCACAAAAAATAGTATAAAAAAGGAGTGACATGTATTTGTCACTCCCAGCATTAATTAATGGTTCAGTATTCTACTCAAGAACATTCTTGTTCTTTCATTCTTTGGATTAGAAAAAAATTCCTGAGGTGGTGCTTCTTCTAAAATAACTCCCTCATCCATAAAAACAACCCGATCGGCAACCTCACGCGCAAAACCCATTTCATGGGTTACTACTACCATGGTCATGCCATCCCGAGCTAAACCTTTTATTACTTCCAAAACCTCAGAAATCATTTCCGGATCAAGTGCAGACGTAGGTTCATCAAAAAGCATTACCTGAGGATGCATTGCCAAAGCTCTGGCAATGGCTACCCGTTGCTGCTGTCCACCTGATAACTTTGAAGGATAGACAAATGCTTTTTCCGGTAGACCTACTTTTATCAATAAAGCTTTAGCAATTTCTTCTGCTTCAGCACGAGACTTATTTTGTACATGAATAGGTCCAATAGTGACATTGTCTAAAACATTTTTATGATTAAAAAGATTGAATTGTTGAAATACCATCCCAGTTAGTTGGCGAGCCTTGTATAAGTTGGCTTCTGAAGCATGGACTAAAAAGTCATCAATACAAACTTCTCCGCCCTCAATGGTCTCCAGTCCGTTTATTGTTCTTAAAAGCGTGCTCTTACCTGAACCACTTGGGCCAATAATTACGACAACCTCACCTTGTGCTACGGTTAGAGAAACATCCTTTAGTACTTCAAGGGAACCATAATTTTTATAAACATTCTTTAATTTAATCACTTTCAGCCAGCCTTTCTTCCAGTTTTCTCACCGCCAAGGACAAGCCAAATGATAATATGAAGTAAAAGGCAGCGATAGCAAACCATACTTCGAAAGCACGGAAAGTAATAGTAACAATATTTTTGGCTACATAGGTCAAATCTGTAACAGCAATAACCGAAACAAGGGAAGAATCCTTAATCAGAGTAATAAACTGTCCAGCCAAAGGCGGTAAAATCCTTTTAATCGCTTGTGGTAATATAATCAAGCGCATTACCTGCCATTCAGTCATACCAATAGAAAGAGCTGCTTCTCGCTGTCCACGATGGATTGACCTAATCCCAGCTCTAATAATTTCTGTAATATATGCACCGGAAAAAAATGACAGCGCCAATACCGAAGCAACCATGGGACTAAGGTTGAAAAATACTCCTAACCCAAAATAAATAAATAAAATTTGAATTAAAAGTGGCGTGTTTCTTATCCACTCAACATAAATATTACCTATGCTACGCAACAGTAATGATTTAGACGTGCGGCAAAGCGCTCCGCCAACCCCCATAATACTGCCCAAAATAATTGACATAACAGAAATTTTAATGGTCATAAATAGACCATCCATAATCGCAGGTAAATACTCTATTAGAACGCTAAAATCTAAATGTTGCAAAGTTCACAACCTCCAATTATAAGAACTTATTTCTTGGCTGGAACCATATCCCACCACTTCATATCAACAAACCAATAATCATAATTTTTCTTGTATTCTGGACTGGCCTTATATTTTGCCACAAACTTATTTACCGCAGCTACAAGTTCTGGATTGCCCTTAGGAATCGCTATGCCAAGATTTTCCGTTGTGAAAGGCTTAAGTACCGTATATGTTTTCTCAGGATTTCTTTTATTATAAATAGCTACCCAAGGTACTTCATGAATAACTGCAACGGCATTTCCATTCAAAAGTTCAAGACCCGCCATTGCCGAACCATCGAATTTTTTAACGGTTGCGTTCTTAAACATTTTAGTAGCCGTCTGATCAGCCGTTGTCCCCATGGAAACGGCGATAACATTTCCGGTTTTATCTAAATCCTCCCAAGTCTTAACATTAGGATAGTTTTTATTAACCAAAAGTGCCTGTCCAGAAGTAAAGTAAGTGTCGGAAAAATCTACAACCTCTTTGCGCTTATCTGTAACAGTCATACCGGCAATAACAACGTCAACTTTCTTAGCTTGCAAAGCAGGTATTAGACCACTGAAAGCATAGTTTTGGAATTCCACTTTTACGCCTAGTTCCTTTCCCAAAGCATTAGCTACATCAATATCATAACCAACCAATTTGCCATCTTTATCTGCCATTTCAAACGGATAATATCCTGTAGCTGTACCGACGACAATCTTACCATTTTTTTTAATAGTATCTAATGCTGTTTCTTTTTTTGTACTGCCACAACCAGCCATTGCTGTTGCAAACAGACAAAAAGTCAGTACACCTGCAATTTTTTTCATCCAGTTTTTCAAAATAATTCCCCCTGTTTGTTTTTATTGTAAACTAAATTACCCGCTTTGCTCAATGCCTCTTTAAGCACTGTAATCACCTCATAATTTTAACACCATCACCTATAGGGTGTCCAGTAAAAATTAGACTGAAAAAAGATTCTTTACCCTAGAAACATGTGGGCATGTAGACAAATTAAAGAAACCGCAAGCATATTAAGTGCATTAATTAGCTGCTTACGGTTTCATTAACCTATAAAAACAATTTTTCTATGAGTTTAATTTATTCTCTATCCATTAAACTACCTACCAAAGAATAGGCTATTACCTATTACTAAACCGTGCAAGAAATTTTCGAGTCCTTTCTTCTTTAGGATTTTCAATAATATCTCTCGGTTCTCCTGTTTCAACTACTACGCCGCCTTCCATAAAAATCACCTGATCTGCAACATCTCTAGCAAATCCTATTTCATGAGTTACTACGATCATAGTTGAATTTTCTTCTTTCGCAATTTTTTTCATAATCTCAAGCACTTCACCCACTAGCTCTGGGTCAAGAGCTGAGGTTGGTTCATCAAAAAGGATTACTTTTGGATTTAGCGCAAGAGCTCTGGCAATGCCTACACGTTGTTGCTGCCCACCGGAGAGTTGAACAGGATAAAAATGTTCTCGGTTTATCATACCAACTTTTTCTAAATAATATTCTGCTTTTATTAATGCTTCATATCTTCCCATTTTTTGCACTAAAACTAGCCCTTCTTTTACATTTTCCAAGGCAGTCATATTGGCAAAAAGGTTATAATTCTGAAAAACCATTGCTGTGTTACGTCTTACTTCCAGTATTTCTTTTTTTGAAGCCGCGGCCATATCAAAGACTTTATCATCAAGAATCATAGTACCTTTATCTGCCGGCTCCAAGAAATTTATAGAACGTAATAGAGTTGTTTTACCACTACCACTTGGTCCAAGTATCACCGTTACTGAACCCGTGGGAACTTCAATACTAACGCCTTTTAGAACCTCTGTACTGCCAAAAGATTTATGAACATTTTCGAGTTTAATCATTTGCTAGTACCCCTTTTAAAATATGATAAATTATATTCAAGTACAGATGCTAATTTTTCAAAACATATGCTAGTACTCCAATATAGGCAAGCTGTTACTATATAAACTTCTAAGTAGGCATTATTATTTGACGCTAAAACATTGGCCGCTCCAAATAGTTCTATTACCGATATCATAAAAGCAATTGATGTTCCTTTTAAAAGGTTTAAAAATTGGTTAGCCATCATAGGTGTAGCAAAGACAGCAGCTTGCGGCAGAATGATTCTAAAGAAAGCTTGGTTCCATGTCATCCCTATAGATAATGCCGCTTCAGTTTGCCCCACATTTACGGACTGCAAAGCTCCGCGAAAAATTTCCGCAAGATAGGCTCCCGTATGTAAAGTAAGTCCTAAGGCAGCAAAAGCTATTGGAGGTATTCCACTAAGCAGCATAGCTGATTTATTTGTACCGGAAACCGCCATAAGTAAGACAGGAATACCAAAAAACGCAAGGTAAATAAGAATCATTGATGGTAAAGCACGTCCTAGAAGAACATATATATCACCAATTTTCCCTAGGATCGGCACCTTTTTATAACGCAATATTGTAACCATCAGGGCCAACAAACATGACATAATCATAGTCCCTACTGCCAGTCCTAGAGTTATTGGTACATATTTTATAAGATGTTCGAAAATTTCCAGAAGGAAAACAGGATCAAGAAAATTATCCATAATAACAGCTACCCTTTCCGCTTAATTGTTTACGAAACTGTTGAGTTTTTCATTCTGGTACAACGTTCAAGCATCATAGTGCCTAGTTGTACCAAAAAGCACAGACAAATATAAATAACCGCAATATCAATATAAAGTTCTAGATGCCTGTAACTAAATGAACCCATTAACTCTGCACGACGCATCATGTCTACAACACCAACGTTAAAAATAAGGGCTGTACTTTTAAGTGTTGATACCACGTTATTGCCTAAAGCAGGTATCGCCATCCTAAAAGCTTGAGGGAGAACCACCCTTGTATATGCACTATATCCTGTCATACCAATAGATTTAGCTGCCTCCATTTGTCCTTTATCAACAGCTAGGATACTGCCACGCATAATTTCTGCAATGTAACCTCCTTCATGCAAGCTCATAACTAAGAAAACATACAATATTCCTGGAATAGAACGCGGATTTTCCATTCCGAAATAATTCAGAACTTGCGGCATTCCAAAACAAATCAAATAAAGTTGTACCAAAAATGGTGTGCCTCGTATAAATGATACATAAACAGCACAAACTTTATCCAATAGTCTAATGGCATTAATACGAGTAAGAGCAATAATGCAGCCTAAAATTATTGCAAAAAATTCTGATACAACTGTTACAAGAATAGTTACGTCAACCATAGACAGCAGCGTTGGAAAAGACTTAATCATATACTCAAAACTAAATATAGTTCCCATGGAAAACCACCTTACAAAAACTTATTTTGTGGCAACAGTAAAATATTTCTTGCATTTATTATTGTATTTACGCTTTTAATTGAGGAACAGAATAATCTTTGCCAAGAATTTTTTCTGATAGTTTCTTCAGAGTGCCATCTGCACGCATTTCTTTAACGGTAGCATCTATTTTGTCGGCAAGAGCTTGCCCTTTTTCACTTTTCTTTAGTGCAAAGAATGTTGGATCACTAGCAATTACAGGACCCACAGCCTTTATATCAAGGCCTAATATTTTTTTGGCATCATCAATAGTAACCTCATATTGCGGTGTTGCATCAGCCCGTCCTGTTATAACAAGATTTGCACATTCAGTGAAGCCCTTATCCGTAAATACAAATTCTATTTTGGGATTAGCAGTTTGATTATACTCTTCTAATTGGCGAGCAACTTCTGAACTTGCCGTCACCGCTACTTTTTTGCCACGCAAATCATCTATGCTGTTAATATTGTTTTCATTACCTCTTACAGCAATCTTGCGACTAGTATAGTTGTTAACCTCTTTGGTCCAAATACTTTTTTCAGCACGTTTTTTATTAAAGGTAATTTGGTTTGCAATAATATCTACCTGTCCAGATTCTAATCCAAGAAAACCAGCATCAACACTCATAGTTTTGAATTCGAATTTAATATCAGGATTTCTTTTTTCAACCTCTTTTAAAATCTCAATATCGTACCCTGTAAGTACCCCTTTGTCATCCACATAGGTAAAAGGACGGAATGTGCCACGAGTAGCAACCACATATGTCTTCTTTTCGATTTTTTTATTGTCTGTTTTTTTCTCAGCTCCGCCGCAACCTGTCATTATAGCCAGAGATGCTACCATAGTTATTGCTACAAGAATTGTCCCTAGTTTTTTCAGATTAAATTTCATCACTTTCACTCTCCTTATTTTATAAAACTATGCTTTTATCTAAAGCGGCCTTAAGCTGCTTAAGAGCTGTTATTAATGTAGCTCTGTTACAAGCAATATTCATTCTCGCATATCCAATACCTGCACTGCCAAAAATATAGCCCTGGTTTAACCAAATTTTTGCTTCAAAAAGCAAAAATTTTTCCAGTTCTTTTGACGTAAACCCATAAGCGGAAAAATCTAACCACAGAAAATAAGTCCCTTGTGGTTTGTGTACAGAAACTTTTGGAAGCTGTGTACGTAAAAAATCTATTGCCAAATCACGATTTCTCTCTAAATATTGCATACATTTATCTTGCCATCCTGCACCATACGAATAGGCTGCTTCGCAGGCAATTAGTGGGAAAGGTCCAGTTCCCGGATAACCAAAATAGGCATGGGCCTTAGCAAACGCTTCACGAAGTTTCACTGACGGTATTACTATATTAGAATTACGCAATCCGGCAATATTAAAGGTCTTGCTTGCCGCGGTACATATGATGGCGTTGTCGGCAAATTCTTCTGATATTGCAGCATACGCAATGTGCTTAGCATCGGAATATACAATATCACAATGGATTTCATCAACTATTGTAATAACATTATATTTTATGCACAGCTTTCCAATAACTACCAGTTCTTCTTTAGTGAAAACCTTGCCAAGCGGATTATGTGGATTGCACAGGAACATAATTTTGGGTTTATATTTTTTTATTTTTTCCTCTAAATCCAAAAAATCCACTGCATAACTATCCCTCAGCCGCTTTAATGGATTTTCCAATATTTTCCTGCCCATATTATTCGCTACACGATAAAAGGGATGATAGACCGGCGTCTGCATTAATATATAATCACCTGGCATTGTGAAAGCTTCCGTAGCTACATGCAATGCTGGCACAACCCCGGGAATTTGAAAAATAGTTTTAGGATCAATAGTCCAATTGTGACGTGTTTTAAACCAATTAACTAAGGCCTCATTATAGCTTTCAGGAACTGCCGCATATCCGTAAACAAATCCTCCGGCACGCTTTGTGAGCGCTTCTGTAACACAAGGAGCCGTTTTAAAATCCATGTCGGCAATCCACATTGGTATTACGTCGTCTGTTCCGACCAGTTGCTTTTTAAAATTCCATTTTTTAGAAAGTAATCCACTAAAATCCACTGGAATATCAAAATAACTTTCATCATTGTTTGTAAAAGCTGTTGGTATAATACCCTGCACCTCTGATAAATTTGCCATAATCTTACCTCCCTTAAGCCAGTTGTAATGCATACTATTTATATATGAATTATATGATTATAATATTCTTTTCCAAAAGCTGTCAAGTTTTTGTTTTAAAAATCTGCTTTTAACTGCATTTTCTAAAAAACAAAGGCGTTTTAGCACATATTTATGCTAAAACGCCTTTGTTTAGACCAAAAAAATAATAGATACGGATATAAAAAATAAGAAGTCACGGCAAAATATGTCATGACCTCATTGTCTTCTTCAGGTTAATTATATAATTAAAACTTTAACTATGTCTGTATTTTAGCATTACAGAATAGAAATGTCAACATATTTTTCTTATTACAATAAAAAATTATTACAATATTGCGTCTTGAAAAAGCAACAGTTATATGTTAATATTCAATCGATTGATTAAATCGTTTGATTGAATATTTTTTTCTATTGAAAGGAGTTTTTACTATGAAACAAGCTACAAAAGAAACTTTGTTATCAGTAGCCATTGAACTTTTTGCCGAATATGGATATGACAAAGTCTCCATTCGTGATATAGCTGAAAAAGCCAAAGCAAATAGTTCAATGATTTCTTATTATTTTGGCAGCAAACAAAATCTTTATGATGCGGCGTTAGAAAAACAAGCAGGAAACTTGCAAGAATTCCTCTCTCCTTCAACAGTTGCACTTAGTCCCCAAAAAATCTTGCAATTATATGCGGATACTTTACAGGAAATACATGAAAAAAACCCTACCCTTATGAAATTCATTTGTTGGGAATTCAAAACTCCCTCTGCGCACCCTGAAACTTTTATTAAACAAAGGCTAAAAAGAGTCTATGAGCTTATTTCCCAAGCTATTTCTCGCGGTATTGACGATGGCTCTTTTAGGGAAGATTTAGATATTCATTCAACAGCAATTGTACTGGCTGGTATAGTTAATTTTTACTATATAAGCCGCGACCTGCGAACGAGAATAAGCAGTGTCGCAGATAATGACGAATGCTATATGAAACAGGCAATGAAAATATTTTTCGACGGAATTAAGAGGAGACAATTATGAAGAAAAAGTTGCGTTTATTTTTACTTTTTGCTTTGCTAACCAGTCTCGTTATATTTGCTATTTTGGAATATCAAAAACAAAAACAGTCGGAAAAAGTTTTTACCGGCACCATTGAAGTTACCAAGGCAGATATAATGCCTAAAACCAGCGGTTATTTAGAAACCCTTTCAGTCAAAGAAGGTGACTTCGTACACAAAGGACAGCTGGCAGCAAAACTTGACCGCAAAGACTTAAAAGCAGAACTAATGCGAGATACTGCAGCGTATAAGAAAGCACAAGCGCAACTTCTCGAATTAGAAAATGGTGCTCGCCCCCAAGAATTACGTGATGCAGCAGCCAAAACCTATTCTGCACAAACTTCCTATGACAAGGCCCTACGGGATTTCGAACGGGCTAGTTCTCTGTATAATAATAATGCAGTTTCTAGGCAATATTTAGATGATGCTGCTGCCAATAAAGATACTTCCCTTGCCCTATTGCAAAGCGCTAAAGAACAAGAAAGCCTCCTACACTCAGGAACACGTATTGAACAAGTTCTCGCTGCCAAAGAAGAGCTTAACCGCACTAAAGCTGTTTTAGCAATATCCAACTCTTTGGTCTCTGATCTTAATGTATATGCTCCACTGGATGGCGTAATTCTAACAAAGAACTATGAACAGGGAGAATATGTTGCCGCTGGTACTCCAATTGCTACTATAGCAGATTTATCAGACTGTTGGGTTAAAGTATATATTCCTTCCACTGAGCTTGGTAAAATAAAAATTGGAACAAAAGCCAGCCTTTCTATTGATTCCCTTCCCAGTCGAACTTTTACCGGTTATGTACGTGAAATAAGCGACAATGCAGAATACACACCAAGACAGAGCATAACAAAAAATGAGCGCGCCAACATGGTCTTTGGGGTGAAGGTTTACATGGACAATGTTGAAAAAATAATGAAACCAGGCATGCCTATGGATGTGATTTTTGATGAATAAAGATGATATAGTTATAGAAACTAAAAATCTTACTTGCAGATTTGGCAATATTACTGCCGTTGACAATCTTAGTCTTCAAATTCCTCGTGGTTCCATTTACGGATTTATTGGCTCCAATGGTTCAGGAAAATCAACAACTATTCGCATGCTATGCGGGCTCTTACGCCCTACAGAGGGGCAAGCTGTAGTTCTTGGCTATAACACAGCCTTAGAACCGGAAAATGTCAAAAAACATATTGGTTATATGTCACAAAAATTTAGTCTTTACCATGACCTCACCTCTATGGAGAATTTGTCATTTTATGCCGGGCTTTACGGATTAACAGGAGCTGCTAAAATCAGACGCATTGAAGAGATAATAGACCTTATGCAATTATCGGAGAAACGAACCAGCCTAGCCGGAGACCTTTCAGGTGGCACAAAGCAACGGTTGGCTCTTGGCTGTGCTATTTTGCATAATCCGGAAATTCTTATTTTGGATGAACCTACTTCTGCTGTTGACCCTACTTCCCGTCGCATGTTCTGGAACCTGCTGCCTAAGCTCGCACAAGAAAACACTACTATCCTCGTAACTACTCACTTTATGGATGAAGCTGAACATTGTGACATAATTGGTTTCCTGAAAAATGGTTGTATGATTGCCGAAGGTTCTCCTAAGAAACTTAAAGATGAGCTGCCAATTAAAACCATTATTATGGAATATGAAACTCCTCTAGCGGCTTTACAAGATTTAAATACCTCAGGGATTAATTATCTGGATGCCTACGTTTTTGGGCAAAAATTGCATGTGCTTTTACCAAAATCAGAATCTCCCGGTATTTTAAAAAACTATATGCCTGCAGATTTGACTATGGAAGATATTTTTGTTTATTATGATAAACAGCAAAGTGGAAAGGATAAAAGCAAATGACACGTTTGAAGGCAATACTTATCAAGGAATTCATTCAAATGAAACGAGATTCTGTAATCCTTGGCATTATGCTTCTTCTGCCTATTGTGCAACTCCTACTCTTTGGTTTTGCTATACATACTGACATCAAGCATCAAAACACTGTGGTTTTTGATCAATCACTTACCCAGGAAAGCCGTGAGCTCATTTCCAGTTTTTCTGCCAGTGAATATTTTGACATTACCTATGTCGCTCAAAGTTTTGCTCAAGTTAACAAACTGGTTGATAGTGGCAAAGCTAAGGTAGGAATAATTATCCCCCCTGATTTAACAGCTAACCTTAAGCATCAAAAACCAACCCCAATTCAAGTTATTGTTGACGCTTCTGATTCCACTTCTGCATCCTCGGCAATTTCAGCAGCAGTAAGCATCGGCCAGCTTAAATCCAAAGAAATATTTTTGCAGCGTCATGCTATTGCTGAAAACACTTTGAATTTATATGACATGCGTATCCGTGCCTGGTATAATTCTGACTTTGTAACTGCCTATTATATGCTACCCGGTATATTAGGAATTATTTTAACCATGACCATGGTTATGATAACATCAATGGCCATCGTTCGAGAAAGAGAAAGAGGCACTTTAGAACAGCTCCTTGTTACCCCATTAAAACCTTGGGAACTGCTGCTTGGGAAAATTATTCCGTATATTTTAGTAGGTTATGTGCAAACAACAGTGGCAATATTAATTGGTCTGTCAGTTTTCTCCTTACCTATGCGAGGAAGCTTTTTTCTGTTATACGCACTTACAACTTTTTTCATTATTGCTTCACTTACCTTAGGTCTTGTTATATCTAATATATCCCGCACACAGATGCAAGCTATGCAGATGTCGTTTTTCATTTTTATGCCCAGCGTCCTTCTCTCCGGATTTATTTTTCCGCGCGAAGCTATGCCTAAATTTTTTTACTTAGTAAGCAGCCTGCTGCCTATGACCTACTATATGGAAATAATTCGTGGAATTGTTTTGCGCGGAAATAATCTTGCTACCCTTTGGGGACAGGTTCTAGCACTAATTATTTTTATACTGGTAACTTTTGCTATTGCTATAAAAAAGTTTTCCAGAACCATGAATTAAAAAAGCCGTTTCCTCAAATAGCAGGAAACGGCTTTTGACACTCATTAACTTAATTATTCTTCTTGTTTTTTCATAATAGTAGCTCTGGCAAACAAAACTACGCAAACAACAGCAAATACAATGCCCGCAGGGTAAGTAATAGTAGTAGACAATTTAAATCCCTCATCAGCCTGTAAAATATAGGTAGATGTTACTACCGACATAAAAGTTGCCGGTATCGCAGCGACTAAATATTTACTGGTTCCAGGGAATTTTCTAAACAGATAAACAGCACCTGACCAAAGGACAATCATAGCTAAAGTCTGATTGGTCCAAGAAAAATATCTCCAAATAATATCAAACTTAATTTGTGAAAGAAAGGCACCAACAAGAAGTAATGGCACAGCAACTGCCAAACGTTTATGAGTATTTTTTTGGTCAATTTTAAACCAGTCAGCAATAGTAAGACGTGCAGAACGAAATGCCGTATCTCCGGAAGTAATAGGGCAAGCAATAACGCCCAACATAGCCAAGGCAGAACCAATACCTGTACCCATATAGCCAAGACATATATCATAAACCGCACCGCCGGGGCCACCGGTTTTCAAAGCTGCAGCCAATCCTGCGCTGCCATCATAGAAAGTACAGCCTGCTGCTGCCCAAATTAATGCGATTATGCCTTCTGCCACCATTGCACCATAAAATACAGGCCGTCCATGACGCTCATTTGTAAGACAGCGTGCCATAAGTGGAGACTGGGTAGAATGAAAGCCGGAAATAGCGCCGCAAGCAACAGTAATAAACATTAATGGCCAAATAGGAAGTGGTGGTACTGCTGGGTGCATATTCGTTAGAACCATATTTGGCATAATATGCCCCCCAACTCCACTTAACATACCCAGAGCAATCCCAACAGCCATAACGATTAGACATATACCAAACAACGGGTATATACGACCAATAATTTTATCAATCGGCAGAATAGTAGCCAAAAAGTAATAAACTAGAACTATAACCAACCAAGGCATAACTGCCCAACCTGTAAGTTTTGCCAGCAACATCGCCGGTCCGGTGGCAAATACCGTACCTACAAGTACAAGCAAAATAACTGAAAAGACACGCATAATCATCAACATTTTGGGGCCTAAATAAATTCCTATGATTTCTGAAATAGACTTGCCATCTTCTCTCAAAGATATCATCCCGGAAAGATAGTCATGAACACCCCCGGCAAAAATAGTACCAAAAACAATCCAAAGATAAACACTCGGCCCCCATAACGCCCCGGCAATTGCACCAAAAATAGGGCCAAGGCCGGCAATATTCAAAAGCTGAATCATGAAAATTTTCCACGTTGGCATTGGAATATAATCTACCCCATCCTCAAACTTAAATGCCGGTGTTTCAGCGTCCGTTGGCCCAAACATCTTGTCAACAATCTTACCATAAATAAGATAACCCAGAATAAGTGCCAGTAATGCAATTAAAAATGTAGACATTTTGCATAACACCTCCATATTTTTAGCGCTTTATGCGCAATTGCCCTTAGCCATAGAATCTTTTGAATTTTCTGAGCATTTCTCTTCTCGTAAAAATAGTATTGCTTTTTTACAGTTATGTCAAGAAAATATCATATAGTTTACACTAAACATTAAAACAAATCTTTTTAGCACAACATAATAACACAATAAAAGCCTTGCAACTTAAATTGCAAGGCTTTTATTGTGTTATTTATTTAGAATTTGTAACCTAATGTTATTTGAGCATAGTCTCCATGCAAACGATTACTCTGATGTACATCATGAAGCCATTTAGCTATAACAGAGACCTTTCCTTTTCCAGCTGGCGGAGTCCAAAGAATAGCAGGTCCTACCCCTAAGGATCCACCTCGGAAACCTCCAAGCTTTGCGCCTCTTCCACTATCATCGGATACCTGTCTATAGTAGTAACTATGTATTCCTGCGGCAAAATTTTTCGTAAAATATTTGTTCATAGCCAAATCGACGTGGAATTCACTTCCTGATTTATAATCAGTTTCTGTATTCTTTGTATTAAACATAATACCTGGTGTAAGTGTGATCTCCGTTTTTCTCTTCAAATTAAGCCAACTTATAGCAACTGATGTATCAAATGCCCAGTAGTTACGACCTGTATTGGAAAGATTCCCGGTACTATAAGCCCCGGTTGGAACAAAAATAGATTCCGTAAGCTTATAACGAACTTTCCCTTTACCATAATACAGAGCTGCAGACACAATTGAATCTCCAATATTAGTATCAGTGTCCGAAACACTAATTGTATTAACTTTTGCATTTAAATCAGTATGTCCTATAGGAACAAGACCACCAACTTGCAATTTTCCGCCAAGCACAGGTTTATTAAAAGTATAAAACCCACCGACATAATTATAAAAAGCATTGGCGTGCAAATCTAAATTAACTTTTCCCCTTAAGACTGCTTTTTGTGCTTTACCACTATAAAATAACATTTCATTAACAAACATAAAACCAGGCGTCGGTGCTACGGAGGTAGCAAAGGTAGTTGCAGAACCCGGAAAGTAATAGCTTGATGCTCCTTCAGTAGCAAATGCAATATTTGGTTGGATAATCCAGCAACACATAAGTAATTTCCCTGCAAAAATTATTCGTTTCATGTTTTTACCCCTTTTTCATCTAAACTTTGTTCTTCCTCAATAGCCCCATTTTAATTTGAACAAACATGTACATTTACCATAATTAAAATTACAGAGGCAGCAAAGTAGGCAATATTTTTTTAATTATAGCATATATTCTAACAACACGATAATTCAACTGCAAATATTTAAGCAGTAGTTTGTAAGTATGCCTGTCTCTTTAAATCCAGCAAATACTGATTACAACTAGTCTAACGTTATATTGACACTGCATTTAAATAGTGCTAATATTCAGACATATAGTAAACAAGGGGGGTAAGTATATGTATAATTATTCCAAAAAAGTTTTGTCTTCTTTGTGCCTTTTAAGCATTTTATCCACTTTTTCACTTTTTTCAAATTCAGAAGTATCTGCCTGTAGTCGTGTCCTTTCAGCCAATAATGGACAGGCTGTAATCTCGGCAAGAAACATGGACTGGCCAGAGCGAACAGATTTAGCTTTATGGTTCCTACCACGTGGTATTGAACGCACCGGCTTACAAGAAGGTAATTCCCTAGCATGGACGGCTAAATACAGTAGTATTGTCGCCGCTTCTACTGCCCAAGGAAGGTCTTTTGCTTCTGACGGGATAAATGAAAAGGGGTTGGCTGCAAATTTACTTTGGCTTAACGAAAGTGATTATGGTAAGAGAGATGAGAAACTTCCCGGCGTATCAATAGCTTTGTGGGCACAATACGTTCTTGACAATTATTCTACTGTCGCTGAAGCAGTGCAAGATGCCCGAGAACATAACTACCAGATCGTTGCGGCAACTGTTCCTATGTATATTCCTACACAAGGAACAACAATCACAAGTGCCTCGCTACATTTGGCTTTGGCAGACAAAACCGGTGACTCTGCAATTATTGAGTATATAAATGGCAAACCCGTTATTTACCATGATCGGAATTATACAATTATGACTAATTCACCTACATTCGAAAAACAACAAGAAAATCTTAAACAATATCAAGGATTCGGGGGCAATAAACCGATTCCGGGAACATCGTCGGCTCAAGATAGATTTGTACGTGCTTCTTACTACATGAAAAATTTACCTAAACCAAATAATTTAAAAGAAGCTCTTGCTTATGTTTTTAGTGTGACTAGAAATGCATCTCAGCCTTTCATAGTTTCTGTTGATCCTAAAAACCCCTACACCTCCGCAACAATTTGGCGTTCTGTAGCAGATTTGACTAATGGTTATTATTACTATGAATCCACTATAAGCCCGTATATATTATGGTTAGATTTTAGCCAATTCAACTCAGAAGCCGGCAGCCCTGCATTAAAACTTGATTTAAGCGACAACCAGGACTATAACGGAAATATTTCCAAATTGCTTAAACCGGCAGATCCCGGAGAACTAAAAGCTCCTAAATTTCAATAATCTTGCCAAAATCCTCATCATTGTCTTATAATATGCGCACAAAGAAAGCCTATGACAACCGTAAAACGGTTATCATAGGCTTTAGTGTATTTTTACTTTATCATTTTGTTGACAGCAAATCATTGACAACTGCGCCTGCAATTAATAGACCAACTGTACCCGGAACAAAGGAAATACTTCCCGGAACACTGCGCTTTTCTAAGCAGTGCTTGGCAGAACCTGGTGGACATATACAATTCTTGCTACAATCGCTTTCTGTTTCATATATCTGTGGACAAGGATTTTCTTGAGAATATACTACCTTTAAGCGTTCTATTCCCAGTTTTCTTAGTTCCCTGCGCATTACTTTAGCCAATGGACAAACTGACGTTTCAAATAAATCGGCCACCCGGAATCGGCCCGGATCTAATTTGTTACCAGCCCCCATAGCGCTAATAACCGGAATTCCCTTTTTAAATCCTTGAACTGCCAAATCAATTTTTGCGGTTACTGTATCTAACGCATCTACTATGTAATCATAGTCATCCTTAATCAAATTTTCAGCTTGATCAGGCAAATAGAAAGATGGCAATGCCTCAATTTCGGCTCTTGGATTAATTTCTAACATACGTTGTCGCATAGCATCAACTTTTAGCTGACCGATTGTTTTTATAGTTGCATGCAATTGACGATTGATATTAGTCAAACAAATTGTATCATCGTCCACTAATACAAATTTACCTATCCCCGCACGCACTAGTGCTTCAGCTACATAACTGCCAACACCGCCAATGCCGAAAATAGCAATTTTTGCAGCAGCTAGCTTATTTAATCCTTGTTCTCCTATAATCATCTCTGTACGCGAAAATGCATGCAATATTTATATCCTCCTAGTTTCTACGTAAAACCTGTCGTCAAGGTACTATTTTTTCAAAATGAGTTCCCTGCGCAAAGCTGCCTTTTCCTTAATGCTCATCTTGCTATAGCCTGGAGCTAAAGCACTTTCCCAATCCCCATAAACAGCATTGGGTAAAACAATTATTTTTGTTCCAAAATCTTTTTTATGTGCATCAATAAGAGCTTGACGATCTTTTGCGTTTTTACCGAAAGTTCCAATACCCCAATCTCCTGCGCAATCTCCCATATATAATATAACATTATAATTTTTAGCTATTTTATCGAAGCGCGCCTGCTTATCCTGAGTATTTGTGGCTAAAAATAAATGTTTCTCATCTAACATAGGAAATTTTAATTTTTTTAAATTATTCATTGTATTTTTTAACATTGTAGACTCATAGCGATTGGTAACATAGAAAGGTTCAATACCTTTATTTGCTAACCTTTGGAGCAACTCAACTGCTCCAGGCATTGCGGGTGCGTTTTCCAGTGTATCATTGCTGGGTTTCAACTCGTTAATTTCTTTTCCTGACACAACCCATTCTGCCAACATTCTATTATTGTCGATTACCGTTTCATCCAAATCCAGAATAATAGCTAAAGGCTTATCTCCCGGTTTTGCTTCCTTTAATGCTTTATCAGCAGCCATGTTTACCATATTATAAGCTTGATAATACAACGCTCTATGCTCTGCAGCATATTGCTGATACAAGACCGCCATAATTCTTTGTTCATGATTTCCTGAATCAACACCATTACTTATTTCTGCCGCAAAGGTAGAATTAATAGGCTGAAACGACAAAACAAAAACCATTGCTAATAGAAAAAACTTTTTCCGCATTCCCATTTTAACAACTCCCTTATTATTATATGTAAAATTTATCATAGATAATAAGTTCTGTCAAAATAAAACTAGCGCTGACCAAATTTAATAAAGTTTTTACTCCATTATACAATTCAACTATCTCGTCAAAATCATCCGCTTATTAAATACTTTGTGCATTGAACAATTTACGTTCTTTTAAATATGCCTAAAGGCTTTCCTAATGGCCAAAACTGTCTTCCAAAGAAATTGTTTAGGAAAATTGCACTAGCACCATATAACGACAATAGCGAAACCATAACTTCAGCATATGCCGCCATGAAAAATGCCCAATGCCCTCCAAGACCTAGTGCATCCAAAGCTAATCCCAACAATAGTACATCAATAAATATCATATCAAAGAATAAAAATTTATTTGCTTCCATAGCTGCGATTGTGCCAACACAAGCAAACAAGAAATATCCTAAAAATGCGAAACCTAAAGCTTTGGGGTCTGTACCTGCAGCCAATGCTGCACCAAAACAACCTGCCTTAATCATCCAACTCATCGCTACTCCCGCCCAGAAAAATCCGAAAGCACCAAAAATTGTTGCACCAAAAATATTTTTGTGATAAAAATCGAAATATGCTGCAACTAATTGGGCAAATGAACCCATGAAAAGAGCCCAGGGAATAACCCAAGAAACCCCTTCCACTATACCAAGTTTTTGTGCAGACGCAACCATTGTCACTATGGCTAATCCTAATAGACCTAAAGGCGTAGGATCTGCCACCGCGATTTGAACATTCTGTCCGGAATTGTTTGTACTCATTGACACTTCTCCTTTTAATTGCAAGTATTTTACTAGCAATTAAATCTTAACTTAATAATAATGTATTTGTCAATGCAACTTCCACATATTTTCAGACAATTCAAAAAGTATTTTTGGTGGCAGTATTTCATGAAAACACTACAAGCATTACAGGTAACCACATATATTTAACAATGGTATAGTTGTACAATTCATATTGTTGGTTTTTTCATAGCTTTCCTAATAAGTACAGCCGCAATATTAGCCTCTTTTTCGTCATAGTATTTATTATATTTATCTAAAAAACCATGGTGTGCCGCCAAACTAAAAGCTGTAATATTTTTCTTATTTTTAAAGTCGCTAACTACTTCTTGAACATTAAAAGAATCATATTCTGCAAAAAGCAAAAGGACCTGGCAGCACGGCTCAACCTGTAAATAGTCCCTTATACGAGACCCATAACAACATATTATGCCATCTGCTAATGATGTTGCGCTGCATAGCCAAGCAATAGTAGCCCCAACACTAAATCCAAGTACAAAAACTTTTTTATAAAAAAGTTTTAAGTGTTTTATTTGTTCTTCAATTTTTTTATAAACATCAAAACCGACTTCATTAAAAAAATAAGCGTAGGCACTTGAGCTCTCTTCATAAGTGAAGTTCTCTTTGCCAAGCAGTTGAGGACAGAATACATCAAATCCATCATTATGATACTGTATGCATACCTCTTCAATAAATCGATTTATACCATATATCTCGTGCAGGATAATTATTGCAGCTTCATTGCCATTTTTATACTCTTTCATGCAAGACTCCAGCTCCTTCTGATAATTTATTATTTATAATACCGGCTATTTAATAGTCTTTTATAAGACCGCTGCTCCATGTTATTATTTTATCAGAATATAAGCTTAAGGCTTCATCATCAATTTTTCTTATGCGTTCTCGCTCTATACAGATTTCAAGTATTTCTTTATCAATTCCTTTTAGCTTACTTACTAGTTCAGATTTACTGCTTACATATTGTTTTTTTTCATAAAAATATTTGGCCTGTAAAACGAAAAAAGCCGACTTGTAAAGTGCCGCTAAAATTTCCCTACTGTCTTCATAAATAAAATTATGACAACCAGCATGGTATAAATTACATGCACCTATTTTTATAGCACATTTAATATCTTGTTCACCAATAAGAGGTAGCAAATAATCTATATTGCCATAAATAGGTTTTGTATCATAATAAAATTGAAACAGATCTGCTTTTTCCCACCCCATTATTTCTCTTTTCCCGGAAATAAATCCACAAACTTTTTCTTTATAAGGCATCTGCGCAATTATATTTTTATATTTTTTTAAATCTTCTATAGTTAGCGTCATTAAGATAACAACTACATCTATATCACTGCTCGCAGTAGCTTCATTTCGTTGATAGCTGCCCTGCAACCCAATAAATATAACTTGGTCTACAAATTCATTTTTAATTTTTATTGCAAATTCATCTAACCAAGTATCTATTGAAAAAATCATATTCTACCTCCCATAGTATTTATATTTTCAGCATTTCTCTGGCGTATATGTTTAAAAATAGCTTTAATACATCATAGTTAAACGACTTTAATTCCCAGTAATAAGGCCAAATCCACGGCTTGCATTGCATTAACCTTAAGTCCCTTTAGCTCATAATATGTGTCCGAAACCATGAGTCCTTCAATGTCGCAGCTAGATAGATTTATTCCATTTAAGACCGTTTTAAAAAAATCTACCCGTTTAAGATTTGTATTACTAAATAAAACACTGCGAAACTTTGCTTCAGCTAAACAAGCTTCCGGCAATTCACACTTAGTTATTTTTGCAGCCTCCCATAATGAATTAATAAAATTTCCATAATGAAACTTGGATTCTGCTAATTCAAAATTTTTGAATGTACATGACTTAAAGTTGCTATTACTTCCCTTACTACCAACTATTTTAGAAGCTTTCCAATATCCTGCGGTGAAGTTACACCCAGATAAGTCACACTCCTCAAAGACACTATTATAAAAAGCCGCTTTTTCAAATAAGCAGTTGATGAGCCTGCATTTACGAAATATAACATTTTCAAATTTTATCTGGCTCATATCAAGGTTTTCCCTATCTTCTTTTTCAAATATACCATTAAATACGCGGTCATCTTCACCTCTAGCTTTCATGATAACTTCTTCCAGCATAACAAAAACCTCCTTTGCGTGTAGTTTTATTATACTACACGCAAAGGAGGTTTTGCCTGACAAGCCTATATTATCTAATAAACGATGCCTGTTTTTCAGCTTTATTTTTCCCTAACCAACTTTGTTATATACTTTACTTTGGGTTGCTCTTATTTAAATATTTTTTTAGCCACTGCCTGAAAAAATCTAACTGTTCCGGTGTATGAAAATAATGCTCCCCATGCTCCATTATTTCCATGCCGCAGTTAAATTTTTTGGAAAAAGCAGATAAACCATCAATTTCACATATATTATCATCTTTTCCGTAAAGTATGTTAGTAGGACTATTCCACTGCTCAATGGGATTTTCTTGTACGTAACAATAATAATCCCAATATAATTTGTTTCCTGTTGGCGTTGCTACTTCTTGCTCCGACTTTAATTGCTCACAACTTACATGAAACCATTTCATCATATTATCAATAATACGGCTCATATCCACCACAGGTGACAAAAACAAACTTTGTTTTAACTGCACATCCTTATAAGCAAGCAAGCTGAAATATGCCCCTATGCTGCAAGCAAACAAACTAATCTCATTTGAGTTTTTTTGGGCAGCCTCCATTATTTTGCCAAGTTCTTGGACACAATTTTGCACCTTACACAACTCAGGGGCTGCTTTTCTATCACCATGTTCCGGCAAATCAAAACTCAGAACCTGATATCCCTCTAATATTGCTTCCTCAGCTAATATTTCAATTGGTATGTCGCTTTTACTTGACATATTTCCATGCACGGCAACAATTATTTTATTACTTTTTTTGCCCCAAATTATAGCTGGTATATTTTCAATTAATAAATTTTGTTTAAACATTTTTTTACACCCCTATATACGTTTTTTCTATAAATAACCTTTTTATATTTAATTAATATTATATATTCATCACTTAAATTTTTGTATTCATATTTTATTTGATTTTTGTCAGTCCGTTCAGTTTAGTCATAATGCAATTCAGTGCATAATTTTAACCGTTCAGTTGAAAAATATTTTTCCCTATGGTATTTGCTATTAAAATTATAGAAGAAGAATTATTTTAATATACTCATCTTGAAAAGGAAGTGTTATTATGGAAAAAAATGCAATGGCGTCAAGTACCGGAAAAATGAAAGAACCTTCAAAGGACGATGAATCACTATTCAAAAAATATGGTTTGGTAATTGCCTTAGCCGTTATGGCAATTATAATGTTACTGCCAACACCGTCTGGTCTATCTGTTGCCGGTCAACGTATTATTGGTGTTTTAGTATTTGCGGTTATAACCTGGATTACTGAAGCCGTAACCTATCCCGTTAGTGCAACTATCATTGCCTCCTTAATGTTACTTTCATTAGGTACTGCTCCTGCTCTCGACAAATCCTCAGGGGCTATAGGATTTGCTAAAGCAGTATCAATGACATTTTCAGGACTTAGTTCCAGTGGTACAATTCTTGTAGGTGCTGCTCTTTTTTTAGCAGCCGCTATGATGCAAACAAATCTGGATAAGCGTATTGCTTTAGGCATCTTATCTAAGGTAGGTTCTAAAACAAATCGCATAGTTACCGGTATGATTTTTGTTGGATTTGTTTTAGCTTTTTTTGTTCCAAGTACTACTGCTCGTGTAGGCTGCATAGTTCCTATAGTTTTGGGTATAATTTCTGCCTTTGGCATGAAAAATAACAGTCGTTTTGCAGCTCTTTTAATGATTGCAACCATACATGCTGCAAGCATTTGGAACATAGGAATTAAAACAGCTGCTGCTCAAAATATGGTAGCTATAGGTTTTATTGAAAAACAACTAAATGGTACCATAACATGGATTCACTGGTTTATTGCCGCTGCCCCCTACGCATTCATTATGTCTATATGTCTTTACTTTGTGTGCATGAAAATGTTGCCCCCGGAGACCAAAGAAGTCGCTGGTGGCGATGCTGCAGTCAAAAAAGCCATTGAAGAACTTGGGCCTATGAAAGTTTCCGAGAAAAAACTACTTATTATTGCCATTACTTTACTGTTTTTCTGGGTAACGGAAAAAGTCTTGCACCCTATTGATACTACGACTTCAACTGTTATTGCCGTTACTATTATGTTTTTACCTGGTATCGGTATTATGACTTGGAAACAAGCCCAAGAAAAAATCTCTTGGGGCACTCTGGTTCTTTTTGGTATCGGTATTAGTTTAGGTTCTGCGTTGCTTTCTACTAAAGCAGCGGCTTGGCTTGCTAATCAAATCGTTCTTGGCTTTGGTTTGGCATCTCTTTCCGTCTTCGCAGTCTTTGCCATTCTCGCCATGTTTCTGATTGTAATTCACGTGGGCTTTGCCAGTGCTACCGCCGTCGCCTCTTCTATGATTCCTATTATGATAGCTGTTTTAAAAAGCCTAAATATTCAAGGGTTAAATATTATTGATATTACTATGTTATTACAATTTGTTGTCAGCTTCGGGTTTATTCTACCTGTAAACTCTCCTCAAGGCATCCTTGCTTTTGCCACGGACACGTTTACAGCTAAAGATTGTATAAAAGTTGGCTTACCCATTACGTTTATAGGTTATATACTTTTGTTAATATTCGCAAACACTTATTGGAAATTCTTGGGAATATTCTAATATTATCTTTGTAAAAATTTGGAAAAGTTGTTGTCTAGAGAATCTTATCAACTCTAGGCAACAACTTTTTTGAGCTTAATTTTTAATTGCGAATGGAAATATCAAAACTAATTCTTTTCATCTAAATCCCAAAAGTTTTTTTAACTCTTGAAGATGTGTACGTCCGATTGGTATATCTTCCCCCTTAATCCCTCTCATATGAACCATATAAGAACCATGAAACCATGGTATAACTTCTTCCACAAAATCCAAATTTATAATGTACTGCCTATGTACACGCAGGAACGAAGCATCACACAAAATATCCGCAAGTTCTTGCAAATTCATCTGCACTGCAAATTCGCCGGCTTCCGTTCTGACAAAAACATCTTTGTCCTTAACATAAGCCATTATTATTTCTTGTTGAGCTAGTGGACACAACCTACCATCCTTAAAGACAGTAACCCGGCTTACTTTTTGCACAGTTTTAGGTTCCTTACACACTCCCGGCAGTAAATCTCTTACTTTACACAAAACCTTTGTGAGTTTAATCTGGGTAACAGGCTTAGTAATATAGCCGACAGCAGGCGTTGCAAAAGCATGTACAGCATATTCCTCATAGGCTGTTACAAATACTATCAAAGGCTTATAATCCATTGTACCTATACATTCAGCAAGCTCCAACCCACTCATACCGGGCATCTCTATATCTAAAAATACCAATTCGCACTTATTCTTAGCTATATAGTCTAAAGCAGCCTGACTTTGATCGAATTTTTCTAACACTTCAATATCAGCATGGGATTGTAACAGATATTCAATTTCATCGCAAATTGGCAATTCATCATCAACAATTATTGTGCGTATTTTCATGCTACAGCTCGCCTCTCAAAAGGTATCTTAATAGTAAAGGAGGTCCCGACGCCCTCTTTACTTTTAACGATAATTTCGCTTCGTTCCTTATAAAGTCCTCTTATGCGCTTTACTACATTAGAAATTCCAATACCTTCAGATTTTAAAGAAAGTAAAACTTTTTGTTTATCTTCACTCATACCAACACCATTATCAATAATAGAAACCACCAAACTGCCATCAGTTTTAGAAATATTTATATTTAAATGGCAATCACTGGTCTTGGGAAACAAACCATGTTTTACTGCATTTTCAACTATAGGTTGAATGGTAAACGCTGGAATCAGACACCCCTTTAAATCATCATTAAGATAAGTTTCTATAGTCAAACGGCTACCAAATCTTGCTTTGACAATATTAAGATATGCTTCAACACTACTAAATTCTTCCTCTAAAGTTACAAGCCCGTCATGTCTAGCAAATGAAAAGTGTAACATCTCTGAAAGGTTAGCCAGTAATTCCCTTGCTGTCTCCGGCTCTGTACGACAAAAACACATAATAATAGATAAGGTATTAAAAAGAAAATGTGGATTAATTTGTGCCTGTAAAGCCTTAAATTCGGCCTGTTCTCTTAAACTGCGTTGTTGCTCCATATCAGCCAAAGCAATCTGTGTTGACAACATCTTGGCGACACCTTCAGCAATTTGTATATCAATAGGAGAAAGACCATTATTCTTAGTTTTATAAATTCTTATAGTACCAACTCTAGCATTTTTTACAGTTAATGGTACTATAACGCCACAGGTCAAGGGGCAATCTGGGTGCCCACAATAAGGACCATCATTAAAAGTAATAGTTTCTCCTGTTTCCAGCACTTTAAAAGTGTTGGAAAAATTTATTGGATGCCCGCAAAGATGATGATCGGCACTAATACCAGCAAACCCTAAGGTTTTTTTTGTATCACTAATACATACCGCTGCTTCACCAGCTAGTTTAGTAATGATTTCCGCCGTTTTTTTTGCAGACTCCATTGTTAATCCCTCTTTAAGAAAGGGCAGGGTTTCATTGGCAATAGCCAGCGAAATCTGTGCTGCTCTAGCTCCGGCCAATTCAGACTGATTTTGCATATCTTTCATAATAAGAACAAACAACACTGTGCCAATAACTGTAACGCTAGCAGTTGGCAATGCCGCTATAACCTCAAAATTCCAGGCCGCTTCAAATGGTTTAGCAAATGCCAATGTAAGACCTTTTTGCAAAATTTCTGCACTCAAGGCTACCACTGCCGCAATTTGCCACTTCAAATTTATGAAACCAATACGATGGCGTACCAATCCTGCCATAATACCAGCAATAACAGTAGCAACAGCACAGCTTGAAGCAGTAAATCCTCCTAGAAAATAGCGATGTAAGCCACCTATAATACCAACACTAAGCCCTACGTAAGGCCCGCCTATAATACCACCCATCAGAGTGCCTACTATACGAGTACTAGCCAGTGCCCCATCTATTCTAGTTCCATAATAAGAAGAAATAATAGACAACGAAGAAAAAATAACTGTAAATAAAGCCCATGCTGACAACGAGTAAGGGTGCATTGCATAATACATAATCTTTTTGCTGCGTCCAAGCAAATAAGCAATCATAGCTGAAATACACATCTCACCTAGCAAAGCAAATAATAAATGCATACAACATCACCTTTTTTTATTTTTACAAATAATACAAATTTCATATTTTAAAATTGGCTCACAATGAATACAATTTTTATAAACAAAACCTTACTGTGCTCGAAAAATATTATACCATAAAAATAATACACAGACTTAAAGACATCAGAATTAAACATTCTGATGTCTTTAAGATTGCCATATTTATTGCCTTACAGGTGTGAAAAAATTTATGTCTTATTTTAAAAATTAATAATTATAAACTAACACCAGAAAGCCATAATCATATAAAAATATTATTATGAATTGACGTAAGCTATTATTTCCTTTATGTTTTCTCTTCTTGTAAAATCTACCGGCATATTATAACTGGCAAGCATACCTAGTTCGTCAGATGTTAATTTATGTTTCCCTTTCAACATTAGCTTCCATTTCAAAAATGTCATGATTACTTTATACAAAAGGCTTAATTTACTGCAATCAAAACCACCTCGCAAATAAAACAATCGTAAATACTTTTGTTCCTCGATAGTAAAGTTATGATTTCTAACTACATTTACAACTTCATCACTAGAAGGTGATAGCCCTGTCGCAAGGACGATAACTTTTTTATTTTTTAGTTTTCCGATATTCTGCTTTATATATTTTACCCCGCCAATACCTATAGCGTATAATCCACCGCCATAAATTACGGTATCGTAGCCTTCCAGCATATCAGTAGTAGCTTTAGCAACATTCACAATATCTGCAGGCAAATCCTCAGCAAGCCATTTTGCATATTTCTCTGTAAATCCTGTTTTAGAGCTATATATTACCAAACTTCGCATATTAGCCTCTATTCCCTATATTATTTTATTCCTCGCATTTATATATTTCCACACATAATAGCATTTATTTTATCTCGTAATTTTTCTTTATCCCAATCCCACCAACAAATAGCTTGCAATTTTTTAATTGTTTCATCATCAAAACGTTTTTTTATGAAATGTGCCGGTACGCCGCCAACTATTGTATATGGCTCAACATCTTTTGTTACTACAGCCCTTGTTCCTATAATTGCACCATCGCCTATATGAACTCCAGACATAATAATCGCTTCGTATCCAATCCATACGTCATTGCCTATAATTATATCACCCTTATTATCCCAAGCTTGTACAACATCTTTCTGTGCAAAGCCATATTCTTCCCAAAACAATGGAAAGGGATAGGTCGATAAAGACTTCAAGGTGTGATTAGCACTTGTAAAAATAAACTTGGCACCACAAGCTATAGAACAAAACTTTCCAATAATCAATTTGTCGTTATTAATAGGATAATGGTATAAAACATTGTTTTTCTCAAAGTCAGTAGGATCATTTACAAAATCATTATATATTGTATAATCACCGACTTGAATATTGGGATTGGTAATTATAGAGCTAAGATAAACGGTTTGTTTATCACCTGTACGTGGGAATATTTTTTCTTCCGGAATAGACATAATAAGTCCCCCTAATATTTTAGTTGTTTTTCAATGTCATTCCGGCAATTACAATACAATTCTTCATTGCCTCACTCCCTAATATATTAATTTTTCGGTCTTAGAAAAACTGCCAAATACCGTAAACTTGTTTACCCTTTATGGCTTTATATAACTATACCCTTGCCTTTGTAATATAGCAAGCCTAGTGACACCGGCAGGAACTATACTAATGAAACTTGGCAAACGCTCTTCCGCAATAACGTTTGCTCTTAAAGCGTTCCTACATGCCGAAATTGTCACGCCCTTACTAATTAGGAACTTCATTTCTCCTACTAATTCTTCAGTGTTTTCAGCCCTGTTATCGGCAAAAATTATTACAGCCTCGGCATTAGCTACAATTTCTATGGAATATTCGGCATCAGCAATGTCTTCTAAAAAATTTTTTACATTAACCAAAGTCAACTTCCATTTACTTACTTCATCAACATGAAAAACAACCTTAAATCCATCCATTTGTTCACCATATCCTTCCACTGTTATCATAGGTTACTTATAAAATTCTGGTCTACGTAGTCTGAAATATGGCTTTCTTCGGCGTATAATAGCACTTTGTGCTAAATCTATTTCTCCATACAATATTTGTTCTATACCCTCTGCCTTAGATACAACATTGCCGAGTGGATCAATCACTATAGATTGACCAATAAAGTTCATATTATCCTCTTGCCCTACCCTGTTGCACATAGCAATATATACGCTACTTTGCATCGCTTGAACACGCAGTTCCCATTCAAATAATTCCAATGGCTCACCCTCGGTGTTAGCCGTAGGGATAATGATTAAATCAGCACCCATAGCAACGCAGGTACGAATGCTTTCCGGCAAATGTCTATCAAAACAAATTACGATTCCTATTTTTCCAAATGGTGTGGTATAAACCTTAAACCCATCATTAGACGGCGTGTAATAGTCCTGTTCATAGAAATATTTCCCTTGGGTGATGTGTACCATCTTAGAAATCCCCTGGATTTCACCGCAAGAACTAATAAGCAAAGAAGCATCGTAAAATCCATCTACTTCTTTAAGATAAAAATTGGGAGACGATATTATTCCCAACTCTCTACTTTTAGCAGTTAACTTTTGAATAAAACTGTGGTCCAATGTAAAGGCATACTTCTCCTTAATTAACTTTTCATATTGTGGAAAGAAAATATTCAACTGCAATTCAGGAAAGAAGATTAAATCAGCTTTATTTGCGGCCGCTTCTTCCATAGCAGACAAGGACTTTTGTAAATTATCAGTACTATTTTCCTGCATCTTCATTTGTGCTAAAGCAATTTTCATCGTTTTTTCCCTCCAAAATATTAATCTCTCATTTTGAGATAGTCTACCATAGGGCGATAAGTCTCTGGTTTATTGTGATAATAAAAAACTCTGTTACGTATTTTTTGCAGCTCCATTTACAACCTCGCCCCTTTCCATAATGACGCTTGAAAAGTCGATGATGATCAACTCTTAATTATGCCTAGTTTGAAAACATGGATTGTGCCAGCTATGTGAAAACCATATCATTCCTTATCAGTTAAATAATTATAGCCTCGCCCTAAACAAATTACAATGCCTTCTCCTCTAGCAAATCCGTACCATATGAGTTATCGATTGCACAGAGCCAGGTACCTTGTGAATTTTTCTTAAACACATATGTTGCTTTTCTCTCCATTGAACATTCTGAATCCTTTATATCTGCGTCAAGATATGTCTGAGAGAGCACTAAGGCTGTATCTCCTGCTTCTAAAATAATCATTTCCCCTTGTGTCGGCACAATACTATTATTGAAATATTTGGCAATTGCAATAAATGCCTTTTTTATTTCCGCTTTACCCCGTGCAATCATTCCTGGTTTTACAACTAAAATTGCGTCATCAGCGTAATAATTCATCAATGTATCAAAATCTTCTTGTCTTATCGCAAGATCACATTTTTTAATAAATTCTTTCAATTCATGTTCCAAGGTATCTACCTCCATTACTTGTTCAGAAGAATTTAATTACATTCTTCTGTTAACTTTTTATTTTCTTGCAATTATAAATAATCTTTTGAATTCAAATAAAACAGTTCCATTTTCGCTTGCTACATAGCACTCAGAAATTTTATCATATAACTTTTTTATAAATAAAGTAGTCTGTTTTTCATCCAAACACTCCAGATAAGGTAACAATGCAGTGCCTTTGATAAAGTCAACTATAGCATTACAATCCTTCATTTGGTGAATATAGTTTGTTTTCCATATATCGATATTAGAATAATATCTACTAAACATATCATAATATTCCTTGAAATTATAATTAAAGTAAGTACTAGTTACCAAATTACCAAATAATGCTTTATTGGTATCAAACTCCAGTGATACCTCTTTAATGATTTTAGCAACCTTCATTTCCTCAAAGTATGGTATTTGAATGGCAAATACACCATTTTCATTTAATAATTCTTTCGTATTCTTAATAAATTCTTCTTGATTTGGAATCCACTGTATAAATGCATTGGAAAAAACTAAATCAAAAGTACCTAAATCATTTAATTTTCTGCTACAATCTCTTTGCATCCAAGTAACACCACTTATTGATCTTCTTGCCTTATCTAACATATTTTCCGACAAGTCAACGCCTACTATCTCAGATTCCGTAAATCTTTTTTTTAGTGTAAGTGTACTCATGCCAGAGCCACAACCAATGTCAATAATTCTCTCAAATTTTCCACCGTCTATTTTGTTCAATAAATCTATTGATGGTTGTTTTCTTTCCTTTTCGAATTTACCATACATATCCGCACTCCACATATAAAATAACCTCCGTCGTATTTTATCTTAATATTTAATTTATTATAGTTGCGATATATAATATTTGTAAAATAGCTTTTTTATGATAAATACAGTGTCATATCATACCAGCATGCACCACCGTGTGAGGAAACAGACTTTCCTTCATCAAGATACCCAAACTGCTCATAAAATGGGATTAGTTTTTTCTTACAGGTCAAGGTTATAATAGCTTTGTGGCTTTCCTGAGCCTGTTCAATAAATTTTTTCATCAAAAGAGCGGCAATTCCTTGATGCTGCACTGATGGGTCAACTGCCAAGCCAAAAATCATTTGGTAGGGAGCAGCATCATCATGTAACTCTATGGAACGATATAGTTCATCAGTAAGTTTCTTTTGTTTGGCGACAGACCCATTTATAAAACCAATAATTTTATTTTCTTGTTCTGCCACAAGAAAAGACCTTTTAAATGCCATTATTCTTTCTATTAAACTTTTATAATCTGCAGCTTCTTTTTCCGGAAAACAAGTGCTCTCTATATCAGCAATTCTTTCTAAATCATTCAAACTAGCCGGTCTAACAATAATTTCCATTGGGAAATCCTCCTTATTAATATACTAACAGTTATTTTAAACTAGTCTCTTAAAGAAGATTGTACCAAAATGTATTGCCTAGTGTAAAAGTTTATTATCTACTGAAAAATTATATATATACATATCATCTGTTTTATTAGCCTGGTTATTGCTATAATAAATTATAGCAAATTAGTAAAATAAAATCGTAATAGGAGGATTTGAAATGCTTGGAAGAGATGAATTGAAATATATCAAATCTCACCTTGATTTTTGGGACAAATTAAGTGAAGAAGAAATTGATTTACTAGAGCGCAATATTACAAAAGTATCCTATAGCAAAGGCTTAAATCTTAACAGTACTAACAGCGAATGTCTTGGCGTCCTGCTTATAAAAAGCGGTGCCCTACGTGTATATATACTATCCGAGGATGGCCGTGAAATAACTCTGTACCGACTTTCACCAAATGATGTTTGCGTATTATCAGCTTCTTGTATAATCAAAAGCATCACCTTTGATGTCCATATTGACGCTGAAATTGACACAGATGCTTACCTAATAAATATTGCCGCCTTTAGTAAACTTAGCACCGAAAACGTATATGTTGAAAACTTTACTTATAAAAAGACGATTGAGCGCTTTTCAAACATTATGCAGGCCATGGAACAAATCCTTTTTATGCGTTTTGATAAAAGACTGGCTATTTTCCTGTTAGACGAAATAACAAAAACAAACTCACAAGAACTGCATATAACGCAAGAGCAAATTGCAAAGTACATTGGCAGCGCAAGAGAAGTTGTTTCCCGCATGTTAAAAATATTTCAATCAGAAGGAATTCTTGAACAAACGCGAGGTGCAATTCGCATTATTAATAAAGAAAAATTGCAGAACATTATATAGCTGTAAATTAAAAGGCAGAGTTTTCAACTCTGCCTTTTAATTATTCACTTATTTACTAACGTCCCTGTAACAATATAAAAATGCTCATTGAGTTTTAAATATTCTATTTCTTTGAAACCGGCAGCTTGAAGCATTATTTTTACATCACTGCTATCTAGTCGATGATCTACAGGTGGTCCCCAGTCACTTTCTGCCCTTATCCATTCGACAACCGCAATTTTCCCGCCTAGAGCAAGAATTCTTTTTGTCTCATTGATAAAAGCCATTCCATCTTCAATTTCATGCAACACAGTACAGATGAACGCATAGGAAACAGAATTATCTTCTAACTTGAAATTGTATTTATCTGTAATCACTGTTCTAATATTTTCTATGCCATTTTCTTCAATCTTTTTATCAAGTTCCTCAATCATTTCTTTACTAACGTCAAGTGCAAAAACAATACCCTGGGGACCAATTACAGCTGCCGCCGGAATAGAAAAGTAACCAATTCCACAGCCAATATCAGCAAGTCTTGCTCCTTCATTTAGACCTATTTTATTCAAAACAGTTCTTGTTGGCAGCATTTCTCTGCGCTTTGGGCTATCTAACTTTTTCTTATTTTTGATATCAAACTCATGCTGCATATTTATATCCCCTACATCTTAATTTTTATATTTATCTTTTATTAAATCATTCAAGCATATTTAAAATAGCCTGCTTAGATTTAACTCCTACAGTACTTTGAGCTACTTGACCATTTTTCATCACTACCAGAGTTGGAATACTGGAAACAGCAAAAGTCTGTGCTAAATCCGGTTCCTCATCTACATTAACTTTACCAACCTTCACTCTACCAACGGTCTCTTCTGCTATTTCCTCAACTATTGGTCCTACCATTCTACATGGTCCACACCAAGAAGCCCAAAAATCCAGCAATACCGGTTTGTCAGAGTTCATAACCTCTTGTTCAAAATTATCCTTTGTTATTTTTAATACGCTCATGTTAATCTCTCCTTTTTATATTTATCTTTTATTATGTAAGGCAAAAAGAATATTATTGTCTGTTTATTCCGGAATAAGAACTCATTCCACCTGCCACGTTGACAACATCAAATCCTTGAGTTGCAAGTTTTTTGGCTGCCCTGCCACTTCTTGCCCCTGATCTACATATTAGGTAGTAAGTTTTTTCCTTGAGCAAATACTTTTCGGGTTCCTCCAGTAAATTTCCCATAGGAATATTTTTAGAGGTCTTTAAGCTTCCGCTTTTATATTCATATGGTTCTCTTATATCTATTAGCTCTACTTTACCAATGAGGTCATCCATAGCCTTAACATTTATTGATTTACTTGTATCCCTCTTAAAAAAATTAAACATTCCTACACCTCCATCCCCAATGTAAAAGTTATCACCTTTTCATCTTTTACAACTTTATTATAGCAATTTATTTATTTCTTTTCTGTAACCTTGTCACATTGCCGTATAAACATAATGATAATTTGCCGAACCTTTTATTTTCCAAAAGCGTTTTTAGTTGGTTTTATCACTGCTGTTACCTCACGTACTTTATGCTTTAATACCTGCGAAAGCATATTTAACTAACGCTTTTATGATATCTTCATCTATTTTTTCGTTAGTTACTAATAATCTATAAAAAAGTGGCCCATAAATTAAGTCAATACACAATTCCAAATCCAAGTCTTTTTTAAGTTCCCCTCTTTGCATTCCTTTTTCTAAAATTCGCCGTGAATCCAGCCGCCGCGGATTGAAATATCTCAAACGGTATGCTTCTGCCAGTTTACAGTCAAATTGACCTTCTCCAATTAATTCTGTAATTACTTTCCCCTCTGTAGTTGTTAAAAAGTTAGCTAAATTACTAGCCTGAATAACGATATCCTTTATAACTGAGCCAGTATCAGGTGTTGGGAGCCTAGACATCGTAGCAGATAAAAATCCATCCATAACGACCGCCGCTTTATTAGGCCACCATTTATAAATAGTAGCTTTACTTACCTTAGCTCTTTCAGCAATTTTTTCAACAGTTACTTTTCCAAAACCATATTCCAGCAACAAATCATACGAAGCTTCAAGAATAGCTTTCTCCGTTGCAACGTTGCGAGGGCGCCCCTTTTTCTTTTCCAAAAAAATTCCTCCTTCAATATTCAATAAAGAAACTATACGTATATTATACTAAATATATGAGAAAAATGAAATTGTCTATTTACAATACTAAACGTTCAGTATATAATTTCTACAATGAAATTATTTTTATTGCCTATGCTAATGACATTTGGGAGGAATATAACTATATGAATAATCAACTTTTTAAAACAAATAACGTCTCACCATGGATTACAACTCTTTTAGCCCTTGCCTGTGGTGTATTTGTTGCCAATCTTTACTATGCGCAACCACTAATTGGTCCTATTAGTATTGATACTCACCTTTCCTTGGCGACCTCAGGATTAATCGTTACGTTAACTCAAATTGGCTATGTTCTAGGTTTATTGTTTATTGTCCCCTTGTATGATTTAATTGAAAATTGTAAGCTTGTTGTAATAACATTAATTTCTGTGATTTGTTCATTGATAATAGCTGCTTTCACAAATACAGCCATAATTTTTCTTATAGCATCACTATTTATTGGCTTAGGATCAGTTGCAACCCAAATACTAGTGCCCTATGCTGCTCATCTAGCGTCAGAAGAACAGCGCGGCCAAGTTGTAGGGAATGTAATGAGTGGCTTACTTCTTGGTATTATGCTAGCACGGCCAATAGCGAGTTTTGTTGCTGACCTGTGGGGTTGGCACATGGTATTTATTCTCTCAGCTATTATAACAACAGTATTAGCCATTATATTAGCATTTGCTCTTCCTAGTCGTAATCCTTCTCCTTCTATGAGTTATTTGGGATTGCTCAGTTCTATGTGGGATCTTTTTAAAACGACAGCTATTTTACGTCGTCGTGCATTGTATCAAGCTTGCTTGTTTGGTGCATTTAGTTTATTTTGGACTGTAAGCCCTTTGTGGCTGGCAAATCATTTTCATTTATCTCAACAGGGCATTGCTTTATTTGCATTAGCTGGTGTAGCCGGTGCCATAGCTGCACCAATTGCCGGAAGATTAGCTGATAGAGGTTGGACAAAACGTTTAACAGGTTTATTTATCCTTCTGGCAATTTTCTCGCTTTCACTTACACTTATTTATAAAGATTCATCCACCATTGCCTTATCCTTACTAGTAGTTGGTGCTGTTACATTAGACATGGCTGTGTCAGGGAATCTTGTTCTCAGTCAGCGCATAATCTATTCTCTAGGCGACGAAATACGCGGACGCTTAAATGGCATATTTATGGCAGTGTTTTTTATCGGTGGTGCAATTGGATCTGCTGTAGGTGGATTTACCTATGCATATGGAAGCTGGCCATTAGCAGCTGCCGTAGGGCTTGGTATGGTTCTTATAGCTTTGTTATACTATTTCACAGAAAAGAATACCTAATACTTCTAGCACTCCAGCTGTAAGAACTTTTCTCTAGTGCGAAATAATTTAATATGCAAACAGACAGGCCAAGGCGATAAATATCACCCTAACCTGTCTGTTTTTATTTAATCTCTCATATAGAAATATTTCTTCCAGTTTATTGAATATAAATTTTTAGTGGCTGGTATTTTCTACGTCATTTTATTGACGATATACATCGTCAATAATTTCAAACCCTTTATCAGCTAAAGATTTTTCTACCCAGTCTCGCTTAGCTGTACCATTCTTAGCCGCTATCAGTTTAGCCTCATCATCAGCCTGAAATTTTTTAGCATCTGCCAAAACAGTAACCGCATCTTTAAGAGGTATTACAATAATACCATCCGGATCAGCTAGAATAATATCACCGGGATTCACACTAATTTCACCACAAGAAATAGGTACATTGATTTCACCCGGTCCTTCTTTGTACGGGCCACCCGGAGTTGTGCCATTGCAATAAACCGGAAAATCCCATTTTCCTATTTCATCAATATCTCTAATGGGACCATCGATAATAATACCTGCAATCTTTTTAGTATAATACAAGTAAGCCATCATAACTTCACCTATTAATGAACGTGTGTCGTCTCCTTCGTTAGAAACAACCAATACATCACCTTCATTACAGTAATTTAAGGCCGCATGTAGAAGCAAATTGTCTCCTGCCCTGCATTTAACTGTATAAGCAGGTCCTACCATCATTTGTGCTTTGGGACTACTAACAAGCTTGATTCTAGGGTTCATAGCACAACTACGTCCCATAACATCTGCCGTATTAGAAGCCGGAATGGCCTTAAATTGCTTCATGATTTCAGGATCAGGCATTACACGTTTTAAATATATTCTCTTACCAACCGACATATTTATGCCTCCCTTAAGGAATATTTCTCGTAAAAATCAGTGTGGTTACACAGCCAAATTTCCCCTATTTTTCTTGTAATTCTTATATATCCTGTAAAGCATGGATACTACCCCTACAATAATAAATGCTGCCGAAATAGGACGAGTAAAGAATTGGTCTATGCTGCCATAAGTTGCCAACCCGCGTCTTAAATAAGTTTCACAATAGTTCTCTAAAATGAATGCTAACATAAAAGGGGCGGTAGGAATTTTCAAACGGCGAAAAGCAAAGCCCAATGCCCCGAATAACAAGACAGCGTAAATGTCAAAAATACGATTGTTATTTGCATAGGCCCCAACAATACAAAGGCAGGCTACAACGGACAGTAAAATACTCTTTGGTAAATAAAGCATTTTAACAAAAAAATGAATAGCAAAAAATTGTAAGGCAAATATCAAGATGCTAGCAATAATACAGGCAATTATCATGTCATTGATCAAAGCCCCATTTGTAACAAACATCTCTGGTCCCGGAACAATCCCATGAATCATCAACCCCCCTAATACTATTGCTGTAACAGCATCACCAGGTATACCTAAGGCAATTAAAGGAATAAGTGTACCTCCACAACAAGCATTATTCGAGGTTTCCGATGCTATAATACCATCTATACTGCCAGTACCAAAACGTTCAGGATGCTTAGACGTTGATTTACAAGTAACATAAGCAAGAATATTTGCAGCGGTTGCACCAATACCCGGCAAAATACCAATACCTAAACCTACAAAGGCCGCTCTAAACATATTTCCCAATTGGTCAATAAATTCTCTTAAAGTAAAACCTAATCCACGCATTGCAAACTTCACTTTTTGATAACCTTTTACTTGCTTGTCTTTAACACTATCTAAAACTTCTGTAATGGCAAAAAAACCAATCATCATCGAAATAAGTGCAAACCCGCCATTTAAATCGGGAATGTCAAAAGTAAAACGTCTAGCATTATCCATAGGTGCTACCCCTACCATAGAAACAATAAGTCCAGCACACCCTGAAATAAGTGCTTTAACCATATCACCTTCTGACAAACTAGAAATAAGTGTTAACGCAAAAAATATTAAGGCAAAATACTCGCAGGGTCCAAACCTGCTAGCGAAATTTGCTAATTGTGGAGCTATAAGAGCCATGCACAATATACCAAAAATATTACCAATAAAAGAATAGGTTATGCCAATTCCCAAAGCTCTGCCAGGCTCACCGTTTTCGGCCATCTTACCGCCATCCCAAACAGTGGCCAATGAACCAGGCGTTCCTGGAATTCGCAACAATACAGCGGAAATGAGACCGCCGGAAATTCCTCCTAAGTATAAAGCTAAGAGCAAAGATACACCATTTACTGAGTCCATTCCATAAGTAAATGGAAGGCACAACGCAACAGCCATGGTAGCATTAAGTCCGGGAATGGCCCCAAAAACAATACCTACGATACTACCAAGTAAAATCAGCAATAATGTAGCCCCATTAAACATCGTTAAAATTTCATCCATAATATACTCCTATAGTCATCTATTCATCAGAATCCAAAAGACCCATGGGCAAAGGCATAGAAAATATTTCATAGAATATTAAATAAACCAACACTGCTGTCACTACTGAAATTACACACCATATAGCAAGTTTTCTAGCTGTAATTTTGCTATCTTCAGTCATTATCCCCATCTGTAAAACAAGGAATATTATACTGCTAAGAATAAAACCAACAGGTTTAAATAAGACCACGTAAACGCAAAGATTGATAAAACTTGCAAATACTGCCTTATTACCGGCAAAACCTTTCTGCTTATTATTTGTTTCAACTGTTGCTCGTATCTTGGCATTATTTTTTTCTTCTAATGGCTTAGACTTTTTAATATGCATACACGTTTTAGCAAACAAAATGATACTCAAAAATATCATTATTCCTGCTACCATTTCCGGTAAAAAAGCAGATCCAACATCTCCATTTACATTTTTTATTGGGATGTTGCCGGAAGCTATAATAACAGCAATACCAAAAATCAAAAAAACAATTGAAGTTATTAAATCACGTCTTTGATCAATTTGCATGTCTTTACTCCTTTTAATTTCTAATAAGTAGTTTCCACATACGAAATGCTTCAACTACTTATTAGATTAGAAAACCATTATTTCTTAAAAGCTGCCTCAGCAGAAACGGCAAAGTCTCCCAGTGTTTTCTTAGCTTGGTCACCTTTTTGGAAGAAAGGAGTTTGAGAATAAGATTTAGTTAATTTATCTTGATAATCTTTAGATTTATAAATTTGCTCACAAGCATTATTAAAAGTATCTATTACTTCTTGCGGAGTTCCTTTAGGGAAAGCAAAGAAATAATAAGTAGGAGCTGCTACATCAAACCCTTGTTCAATACACGTAGGTACATCTGGGAATGCCTTATTGCGTTCTTTTTCAGCTAATGCAAGAACAACAAACTCGCCATTTTTAATATACGGCATAGCCGTTAAAATAGGTACTACGGTAACTTGAATGTCTCCACTCTTTAGTCCTGCTACCTTGTCAGTTGCACTGCCATAATCAACTACATTAAATTTTGCGCCCAACTTATTTAGTTGTTCACCTACCATAGATCCTGTTGCGCCGGCAGAACCACCCAATACTATTTTTTCTGTTTTAGATTTCTCTACCATTTCTTTAAGGGTTTTAACGCCTAATTTTGAAGGAGCTACTATTGCCCAGCCTGCACTACGACCTGCAATATTACCTAATTCAAAGGCTTCCAAGCCATAGTTAGTGATCCCCGCAACTTTATTCAAGAAAAATGATGTCTGTGTAAACAATACTGTGTAACCATCAGGTTTGGCACCTTTAACCTCTTCAGATGCGGCAGCGCCGCCACTACCAGTAACATTGGTTACAATGACAGAAGTTCCTAATGTTTTGCCTAATTTTTCCGCGTACATCCGCGCATTATAATCTGTATCACCACCAGGAGCAAAAGCTACATCAATTGTAATTGTTTTGCTTGGTTTCCACGCCTTAGCTGCATCCGTTTTTTCAGCATTTTTCTGACTCTTAGCACATCCTGTCAGACCAGCAAATAAAACACAAAGACTCAATAGCATAACTGTAAGTTTTTTCATGTTCTTCCCCCCTATATTTAATATAATTCATTTCCAACTATTGGGAAAAAATTGGCAAAACATTCCGCATACTTAATATCTGGGTTACCTGAAATTCTTCGAGCATGGTTTCCTCTAAGAAAAGCTCTATCCGTATAATATTTTATCAAATGATTCTGGGCCTGAAAACATTGCATTGCTGCAAGCTTTTGCTCATAAGAATCAGTAATATCAATATAGCTCCCAGGCTTAAAATTGCTTATCTCTGTTTGATGTGGTTCAAATCCAAATAATTTCATTTGCTTTGTCACTTTAGTATTTCCGGCACTAATCCCTGACGAATTGCTCATAATACTGCAACTATATACCATTTCGCTGACATGATTATGGTCAGGATTAAGGATATCAAACTTATCATGTGTAATGATAATATCAGGTCTAATCTCACGAATCTTTAGGACCATTCTATCATATATTTCTGGAGTTAAATTCATGCAATAGTCTTCTAAATCCCAGAATTCTATATTGTTTTTAACTCCCAAAATCTCAGCAGCTTTTAAAGTTTCAGCTTTACGTATAGCTTTTACTGATTCTTCTGTTTGCCCTCCTTTCTTCCATAAATCATTACTTTCACCTCTAATGCCAAAACTTAGACAAACAATTTGTACATCAGCACCACATTTAATATAATGTGCTATGGTCCCGGCACTTCTCCAAACGTAATCAGCAGCATGAGCACTTACCACCAAAAGCTTTTTTCCTGCAATCATCAATTTGCTCCTTTCTGTATTTTAAATTTTACCTATATGCTGTCTCATTGACATGCACCAGCCACAATTGTTCTCTTTTTATGTACTTCCTTATCTTTTATATTTTAATTTTATAACAATATATAAAAACCGTAAAATGAATATATTAGGGTTGAATTATCAATTATTTTCATGTACTATAAATATAATAATAATTCTGATAATTATACCGATTAAATTGTTTTCTATTTTACGGAGGTGTAGTATGCAGATACATGACGTACAAGCTTTTATGGCGGTGGTGCAGAACAAAAGTATTAGCAAAGCAGCAGAGTCTTTATTTATATCCCAAACTGCATTAACTCACAGATTAAAAAATTTAGAAACAGATTTGGGCGTGATACTAATAGACCGAGGCCATGGTATGAAAGCAATGCTGCTAACGCCGTCCGGGCAAGACTTTTTGCGTATAGCAAAACGTTGGAGCGCCTTATGGGAAGAAACCGTAAATTTTAAAGCTCAAGGTGAACAACTCATACTTTCAATAGGTGCTGTACATACTTTAAATGAGTATATTTTCCCCCCATTATTTCTTCAATTGATGCAACATAGCCCCAAAATTAAACTGGATATATACTCAGAGCATTCCAGCACATTATTAACTTCGGTTGAACAACGACAAATTGACATTGCCTTTACATGGAAAGATATTGTACACCCAAACTTAATTAGTGTCCCCTGGCGCACAATGCCAATGGTTCTTTTAAAATGTGGTGATTCTAAAACTACTGGAAAAAGCGTAATAGAAAACAGTTCTTTAGATTTAGGGAAAGAAATATTAATTAATTGGTGCCCAAAATATAAAGTATGGCATGATCGCTATTGGCCAACAGAACTCTATTCTTCTTATATGAAAATTTTAGGTGCTCCTGTTATGATTAATATTATGAAAAATACAGATCTGTGGTCTATAGTCCCTCTCTGGTTAGCCAAATATGCTATTACTTTAGGAGGACTTACTTATCACTATTTATCAGATCCACCTGAAGATATTACTTGTTATACAACTATTCATAAATATCCACGTCCCAGCACTGAAAAAAGTTTGAAAATTTTTATGGAATATCTAAACAAATTTGAAATATAGTAAAAAAATAACAGCTAATATATAAGCGCCTTTTAACGCCATATGTTAGCTGTTGTTTTTTTCTCATACAATAACTATGCTACGCATCTGCAACTATTAGCAAAAAATATTTTTCACCATAAATATTACCGTTATTCATTTTATTGTTATTACATTACCCTATTAATCTAAATAAACTAGATATATTAGGATTATAATCATCCATTTTCAACAAGATAAGTGTTTCCTCTAACGCTGATAAAAACGGAATTATTATGATAGATATCGGCATATCACCACTGACGATCGCCCACGGACAAAGCAAGAAAATCGTTATTCCACTCAATTTATTCCCAACTGTATGGAGTATGCCAAATTGACTAAATTTTTTCGTCGTAATGCAAAAATTTAATAGCCGAATACCAACCACAATAATTCCACCTGTAATTATTGCAGCAGATATCCTTAACCCATATGAACCTATCATGCATGTTAAGGAAGTAATAAAAAAAATGAAATCAGCCAAACTATCTAATTTTGCTCCTAAATTAGTTTCAAGTCTATATCTCCTAGCAATGTAGCCATCTAGCACATCACTCAATCCACAAATTAAATATATTGTCAGAAAAATAAACCTATTATTTATAAATAATAGTATTACTGATAGTGCCATACGAATAAGCGACAAGGTATTTGGTATATTTTTCAAAGCATTATCCTTTTCTATTCCAAATTTAATATTAACTAAATTCTATCACATTTTCTATTTAATGTTTTAGCAGTAATGTTATTTCACCTAAACAAATTTTTACATGATCATTATTAATTATATTTTTTATTTTGTAAAAAACGCCAACACTTACTCTGTCCAACAAAGGAAATGAGTAAATATTGACGCTTTGGTTTCCCAAACTAGCTATATTTCCGCCCTAAATATAATTTTAAAGTTGTTTATATGCTTGCGTTTACATACCGAAAAAGCATATTATTTTTCTATAAAGATAATAGCTTTATATTTCATAATATGGTAACTGTTCATCAAATTTCTTTTTGTCATTTTTATACCATTCGCAAAGATGTTCTATTGCATCCTTAGCCTTTTCAATTGCTGCTACATCAGAATTAAATCCTTGATGTGGTTGGACGTAAAAATTAGCACTGCGATTAATGGCACTATCTAGTATAGTCTTAGCAGCAATATTATCTTCTGTATTAAACTTTTCATTACCATTTAGACATTCTGAGAACAACGCTTCATTAGTAAATACATCCAGCCCAATGCCTAATATTTTCCCTTGTTTATAAAGATTTAATAGACCTGCCTCCGGTGCTATCTCACCTCTTGTTACATTAATAATTATTAATTTTTTGAGAGCTTGCGATAAATACTCTTCTGAAAAATAACCAACATTATATAATTTGCTTTCTTTGTTCTTAGTTAAATTCATAGTATTAATAATAATATCGCTATTCTTTATAGCCTCTTCTTTAGAAACAAATTTAACTGTATGGTTATACTGCTCATCAAGTTCTTTATATCTCAAATCAACTCCTTGTACAGTCATACCATTTGCTTCCAATAACTCATATGTCCGTTTTCCTATTTTACCAACTCCAAATACTGTTGCAACCTTACTCTTACCAAGCTCAATAAATGATGTAGATTTATTTCTTTCAAAGGTACATGTATTTTGGGTATATTCATTTAACATTCCGGCAGTGGCATATAAAAACTTCATAGCTGTTTGCGCCACTGCATTTACACAATAGTTTCGCAAAGAAGTTAAGTTTATAACATTTGATAAGGCCTCAAAATGATCATATCCGGCACTACGAGTAATAACACTTTTCTTAGTTCCTTTCAAATACTCAGTCGGCAGTATGGAATGGGTTTTAGTTGTAATAATATCAGGTAACTGTAACTCCGGATGTTTTTTCATATAAGTTTGCAAGTCATCAGGCGTTATTAAATACTGTAAATCTTTTGGAAGCCTCCCCTCTTTTTGTGCCTTTTCTGTTAATTCTTTTAAGTGATCTGATTCTGCTCCCAAAGCTTCGAAATGCATAACATCGTACTGCATACAAACACTCCTCCCATTATTTATCTATAATATTTTAAGCCGCTTTTATATTCCGTATTATGGAACGCTTTCCATTTCTTTTAAATTAATATTCGTCACATCTTTTTGAATTCCTTCTTTTTAAGAAAAAATTTTATAAAAATTATATTTCTTAATTTGCAGTAGCATTTAAACTAAATCAGTTTCTATCGATTGGTATTTTTAAGAGGTAAAAATTGCTTGCAACACATTTAATTTACATTAAGAAACCCTTGTATTTGTTGCAAACCAAAAGAAAATATAGTAAAATTAACGTTGTCGATATATAGTTTTATTTATTAATAAAACCATTTATTTTAGTTTACCTAAAGAAGGGCCTATAGATACATATGAAACAACAACGTGGTTTTACACTAATTGAATTGGTCATTGTTATTGCCATACTGGGTATTTTAGCCGGTATTGCTATTCCACGCTTCTTAGATTCTCGAGCGTCCGCAAATGGTGCCAAGTTGCTCGCAGACTTACGCGCTATAGATAGTGCTTACAATGTGTACGAAGCAAGAACAGGCGAAGCACCTACAACTATTGACCAATTAGTTAATTATGGCACTGGGAACTCCTTATTAGCGGCAATTCCTGTACCTCCTAGCAGTGATATGTTAATTACTCAAAATGATGGTACGCAGCGCAGATTTACAGCCCTAGACACTTCCTATGGAATTACCAACGGGAGAGCTACCTATACTTGCGGGGAAGGCTCCAAAGAACCTGTAGAATGGTATCTTGCAACAGACTCTTCGTCCGGTGGAAATAACACTGGTTCCGGTGGTGTAGCAGATAGCTTAAACACAAGTAATTGGGCTGCCTTTTTAGCTCAAGCTGCCAGTGGTTCTGGAGGTAATACAGGTACTGCTCTTTACAAAGATTCCTCTGGTATATATTTACTGCGCTATAATCAATATGTTTCCGCTCAAGTTGCCAGTACTAATCCTACTTTAGCAGAATATGCGGCAGCAAATCCGGGTAATGCCTTTAAAGTAGATACAGATAATATTTTAACCAGTGCAAATATGACAACTCTTTATGGGCAAACAGTATGGAAGGAAGATAGCCTTCCACAAGCCGGTGATGTTTATCAAGATGGCACTAATTATTATGTATGTATTAGAGCAGCAACAAATATATATAACTGTACAAGCCTTTCCAATACAGGTGACTGGCTAAAAGTTAGCTAAACATTATGTTATACCATGTAAAGTGTTTTCTCAAGGCAAAATAGCCTATATTTACTCTTGTCTAGTAAAATAGATGAGTAAATATAGGCTATTTTATTTTTTATCTCTTTTTCGTAATAATTTCTTGTTGTTTAGAAGCAATATTATCTCGCTGCTTATAGGTTGTAGAGTTTTTGCCGCAATGTTTTTATGATTTCCAGTAACAATTTTGCAGCTGGCTCAATCGCTTCTACTTCCAAATACTCTTTGTCTGTATGAGCACTGCCTCCGAGAGGGCCAAACCCGTCAATAGTAGGTATCCCTAAAGCAGCAGAGAAATTACCATCGCTACCACCGCCGGCTTTGCACCACTTGCAAGGCATAGCCAAATTTTCGCTAACACTATTAACAAGAGTCATAAATTCCTCCGTTTTTAACGTCACGAACATTGGGGGCCTAGTAATGCCACCACTCACTTCTATTTTTACCTCTTTCGCTTTAGCATGTTCTTTCAACCTTATGATACAATCGTTAAATTTTTTTTCCTGTTCCAGCCTTACCAACCTCAAATCTACTACCATATTAGCTTCAGAAGCAACAATGTTTGCTGCCTCTCCTCCTGCCACCGTACCAATATTTATAGTAAAACCTTCAGGCAAATCAGTTAAATCAGTCAGTTTACCAATCCAGTACGCCATTTCCGTGATGGCACTTCTTCCTAATTCAGGATTATTACCGGCATGAGCAGCAATGCCTTGAAATTTAAAAGTATAGCGTCCTAAACCTTTACGCTCTTGTACATGTTCATTAGCACCCCTAGCATGTTCTAGGACAATAACATACTTACTTTTTCTAGCTAAATCTTCTAACCATTTACGAACAAATTTAGAACCTTTTTCTTCCTCAGGGTTTAAAGCTAAACAGACTTTAAGCGGAGCCAAGATTTGCTGATTTGCCATGCCTTCAATAACATAGGCTCCCATTAAATCTCCGGATTTCATGTCTGTAACCCCTGGGCCATAAGCACGTCCCCCTAAAATCTTAAAAGGTCGCTGTGCTGCTGTGCCTACCTCAAATACTGTATCCATATGTCCCAAAAGCAACAAGTCATATTGGTCATCCTGCGTATTACTAATTTCCACGCATGGCCCTAACAATAGGTTAGCATAATATTCTTTTATGAACCATCCGTCTTTAGAAAATTTTTGTTTGAAAAAAGTTGCTATTTTTTCCACACCTTGTTTATCACTGGCATTACTATCAATATTGACCAAATACTCTAAATCAGATAAATATTTTTCTAAGTCAAACTTAATCATTTTTTATTTACCCTTCTTGTTTATAATGAATGCTAACGTTTAGGTACTTTAGCAAATTCAGCAGAAATATCTTTTTGCAAAGCAGTATCTGTAAAAATATCGTAAGCCGTCATAGCTAAACTCTTGGCGCCTATTAAAATTACATCATCAGCCTTCTTGCTTATTGCAGCAGCAGTAAACTCTTTAGTATGGTTCTTAATCTTCTCACCTTGTTCTGCAATAGAAAGATAAGCATGAATGCCTGGCAGCTTCATGGAAACGTTGCCAAAATCTGAAGAACCTGCTGATAAATTTTTAGGTGGATACTGCATTTCAATACCAAAATCTTGGACATGGGCTTTTAACCGCTCATCCATGGCCAAATTACAATATCTTTCGCTGGAAATATAACCTGGCTTAAAGTTTACCTTCGCCCCTACCATAAGCTCTGCTGCCTTAGCAATATTTTCCATATCATCTACTACTTTTTCTAATTCAGCTACTGTGCTTGCTCTCACAGTAAATTTACCTGCTGCATAGTCTGGTACAACATTAGAGGCTGTTCCTCCATCAGTAATTATACCATTACAGCGGGTTTTATCTGCCCAGCATTGCCGCCTAGCATCAATACCATTAAACATTTGGATAAGAGCAGTTAACGCATTAATTCCATCAGAAGGTTGCTTAGAATGAGCAGACTGTCCAATGAATTCCACGTCTACTACTACAGCGGCTAACCCAGTCCTTTGAATCATATTGTAATCCGCCGGATGAATCATCATAGCATAATCAATACCATCAAAGCCATTATTATTTAACATAATTACTTTGCCTTTACCGCCTTCTTCACCTGGGCAGCCCATAATAACAATGTCTCCTGTTATATCCTGCATCTGTGTTTTAATTCCTAAGGCTGCACCAACTGACATTGTAGCAATCAAGTTATGTCCACAACCATGTCCTATCTTCTCCAGCGCATCATACTCAGCGAGAAAAGCCAAAGTTGGACCGCCTGGTTTACCATGGTACACTGCTTTGAAAGCTGTATCTAACCCTGCCCAAGGGCAAAGAAAGTCAAACCCATTGGCCTCCAAAACTTCTTTGATTAATTTAACAGCCGTCTTTTCTGTGAAACGTACTTCCGGATGTTCATGAATTGCATGACTCAGATTGAGCAAAGTTTCTTTTTGATTATCAATTGCGGAACAAATTTTTTCATTAAGCATCTGTAAAATCTCCTTTTGTATCTTATCCTCAGAACATTAAATATGTCATAATCTGCACGGTAATCATGCCTAAAACTAATGGAATAACGGTTCTTCTAACTACTTCAAAAGGGGAAACTCCTGCTACTCCTGAAATAGCTACTACTACAGCGGTAATAGGGCTCATGGATCTAGCTACGCTAGCAGAAAGTTGCATAGGCAGTAAAAAATTAACAGCTGAAGAGCCAACTTGTTTAGCCACATCAGGAGCAAAGGACGAAAAGGCAAAGAAAGGTGCATTACCGCTGCCCATAACAATGGAAGCAATAAATATAATAGAACTCATGAGTAAAATCATCGGTTCTTTACCAAACCCGGCTCCTTGAGCCGCGTTAATAACTGTATTTATAACACCTAAAGAAGTTAAACCTTTGGCCAAAGTTTCACCAGCTACAATCAACGTAATAACCGTAGCAAATTGTTTTCCCATCCCATCAAAAATTGTTTGTACTGTGTCCATGACAACCTTAAGATTGCGAGTTCTAATAAATTCTGCAAATAACGCAACTATCATACCAAGAAACAGAGCCACATTAATATCCATTTTAATACCACCAACCTTAAAATAACCAAACAATAAAATGAGAATTAATGGCACTGCCGGAAGTATGGCATAAAATAATGGTGTCTTCCCGCCGTCCTCATCACTGGTTTTTACAGTAGATTCTTCATAACGAGAAATTCCCTTTGCTAAGCCCCCATCATATTTTTTTTCAAACCATCTTTGCACAAAATAATGAGCAGTAACTACAACAATAGAGATAACTATGGCCTGTGGTAATTGATAATTGATAAAATATTCTATTGGAGTAATACCTGCATATTTGGCAGCTAAAATAGAGTTGCCTGAAGTAGGACCTAAATCCAAACAACCATTAGTAGCAATGACGGCAACAGCAGAATTCTTACTTATCCCTAAAGAAATAAAGATAGGATATACTGTAACCATTAGTAAAAGACCAAACCCTGATGCACTAGGAATAAAAGGATGCAGTATTTGCCCCATTAAATACCCACCACACAGTACCAGATAAGGAGAGCGCAGTTTTCTTAAAGGTTTAACAGCTACTTTAACCATGGCTTTACTAGCATTGATATTATCCATATATCTGGCAAACCCGGCACACACCATAATCATCATACCAAGACCTGCCGTACGACTAGAAATAAGTTCATCCAAATACTTTAGCATGTCAAACCAAATAAAACCTGTAGACTGCTTCATAGGAACCAGCGGACCATAATCGCCAATAATAGCAACAGCCATCATAAAAAACCCGCCGGCTAAAAGCACGGCCTGTGGCTTATAACGATTTATAATCAAATACCCGCAAACAACCACCACAACTAAAGCAACTATAACACCGAACATACTTTAACCCTCCTCATTTTTTTCTTTTGTCTACTAGATCACCTTTTGTAAACAATATTCCTTTCTATGCTATAATAATAATATATTTGTAGACTTAAGAAAAACAAAGAAAAATTGAGGTTACTCAAAGAAAATTTGTAGGGAGAAAAAATGGATATTACTAGCCTATATTATTTCATAGAATTAAACAAAGATCTAAACAAAGGGTTAACTATGACCAAGACAGCAGAGCGCTTGTTCATTACCCAACAAACACTAAGCAATCACATACAGCGTTTAGAAAAAGAATATGGCGTAGAACTCTTCCGCCGCACCCCTAAAATGACTCTTACTGACGCCGGTACCCAAATGCTAACTGCAGCTTACAACATTATCGAGGAAGAAAGAAAAGTTGCAAATATTATCAATGATATTAAAAATCAGGAAAGCGGTCTTCTTCGCTTTGGAGCCAGTACCCAAAGAGGCATGAATTGTTTGCCCGTTGTTCTTCCTGCCTTTTCCGAACGTTACCCCAAAGTAGAATTACATTTGACAGATACCATTAGCTCTGTCCTGCAAGAAATGGTTTTAAATGACGACATAGATTTGGCTTTGACAGCCGTTTTAGGCATACATCCTTTACTCGTCCAAGAATTTATGCAAAAAAGCCAAATTTATTTGTGTATATCCGACAAACTGTTAAAGCGTTATTATCCACAATGCTACAAAGATATTAAAAGCAAAAATAAGGACGGTATTAACGTTGCTGATATAAAAGAACTACCTTTTCTAATTTTCGAATCACCCAATGGTCTACACAGTATTATGATGAGATGTTTTGAAGAAGCGGATATAACTCCCCATGTATATATGTCCACCCGTTATGCCCATTTAACATCCCAAATTTGCTCAAATGCTCTAGCTGCCTGCTTTATGAGTCAAATTAGTCTCCTAAATCAAATGTCATCTTTAGGGAAAGATGTTAATATCTTTCCCTTGCTATTCAAAAACAAACCTGTCTTCCATAACATGTGTTTAATTCGCCATAAGAAGCATTACATTCCAACTTACTCCCAATATTTCATTACACTTCTTAAGGAACATTTTAAACAAATTTCTGATGTGAATTTAGCAAGAATAATAAAATAAGGCCACCGTTAGGCAGCCGCTAAAAACCATTTTGCCTGTATTTAAAACACTCTGTACTAATAACTTTTTATCCAGCATAGTAATGAAATGAACCCCTCTGTTTGACAAATAAGTCAAACAGAGGGGTTCATTTCATTACAAATACCCACGAAGAAAATACCCCTTTGTCTTTACAACAGAACTTCCTTCATCTCCAGAATTTTTCTGCCGGCCGTACAAGCCGGGCAAAAACAGTACTTTCCGCCATCAGCTTTTACCTTTTTAGCTTGTTTAGCAAACGCAGAAGATTTTTCTTCACCAAAAACTTTTGCCCCCTCCGGTGAAGAAGCAAATGCTAGTACTATATCTATGGGAAGGACATCTTCTTCCAATTCTTCTACTAGTTTTTTAGCTGCGCCTTTTTCTGTAGCAGTATTTAACGCTTTTAAATAATTTTGAGCTACTTCCTTCAATTCTGCGCAACAACTTGGCGCTGCTATAACTGCCTTTACGTTTTCGATTATCAAATCACGTTTTTCCATGTCTATCATCCTTTTTTTTAAATTTTGAAGCTTTTATTTGTAAAAGCTTTCGCTTAGATACCACTACTATATTTTAAAATTTTCATCTTATATTAGAGTAAACTCTATCCAGATATGCTTCCAGCTTTTTTTGCTCAACCTCGGAAAATCCTTGAAAAAGCTTTTGCGTCAATTCTAAAGAAATATCTTCGAAAACTTCTTTAAATTCTTTTCCCTTATTAGTGAGTTCTACGTAGCTGACTCTTGCATCTTCGGGTGACTGCTCCTTTTTAACCAACCCTAAGTCTACCAATTTGGCAACTAAAACAGTTACCGTTGGCTTAGTTCTATGAATAGTATCCGCTATGTCCCTCATAGTCACTTTTTGCCTGTGAAACAAAACCACAAGAATATCCCCATGTGAGGGAACTAATCCATGAACACCATGCTGTGCAAGACTTTGCATTACAAAGCTGTTAGCATGTTCTTTTATTTTACTAATTGTTGAAATTGCTTTTGTCTTTTTCATAAGTTTATTATAGTTAGACGTCTAACTTTTGTCAAGGACTTGCAATCTTGTATTTTAAGTATTATGCAATATATGCAATAAACAAAACTTCAAGCTTCTCCCTATTAAATAATATTTAAAGAAATAAAATAAAGCCCTGAGAAAAAATCCAGGGCTTTAAATGCTTCTCACATAAACTTTTTTGATATTTACTCAAATTTTCAACATCATTAATCTTCCAGCGGTTGCTTTTAGCTTATTAGTTTACTTCTTCGCCTGTGCTGCATATTTAACAAGAGTCTTAAAGAAATTCAAACAAGTATCTACATTGCAAAGAGCAGCTTCTGGTTTGCCTTGAGCAATTGCAAGGGAGCAATCATTCTCTGGATGGAATTGAACACCTACGCAAAAAAAATTATTAGGATTCTCCACTCCTTCTTACATTTTATTCACAATTTTCCGCTAAGTAAATATTTTTACAATGCATAAGCACGCTAGCAAATATACTGCCAATAACATGTAAAATAATTTACATTAACATATATATAAGCACCTTTTTTATCATATTAAAAAATATAATTTTTCTAGGGGTTAACCAAAAACGCAAAAATTGCCGATATTTGCTCAGATATGCGAAAGACCGAGGATTTAATAATAGCCTAGTCCACACGGATAGATCCTATTACGAAACAGCAAAGTCTGATAAAGTAACTGAGTAAGTAGCGATAATTTTATTTGTATTCTTTTGAAATTATTATTTACCATTTGTTATTATAGTGACGGCTTAGAAATATAGTTGAAAATTAGCCTTGCAGCTCCCACTTGAGGAATATTACTGACATCAATATGTATGGTGTCCATATTAGCATATAATGGAATCCTTTCGATGCTTCGCTGTAAAACATCAGGTTTTCTTTTGCCAATAAATATATCTTTATTTAATCTTTGTGCAAGTGCTTCTTTAGAAACAGCTAGCGTGAATTTATATACTTTAGTATCTGTCAAGTGAAGATTTTTTAACAAGTTTCTTATTATTGCTTCTTCTTGCATAACCCAACAGAATATGATGTATTCAAATTCTGAACACGCTATAAAATTATTTAGCATAAAAGAAATATTTTTCACTACAATCTGCTTTGTTTCTTCATTTACAATGAACGGGTTCATATTCCAGCACCAATCACCATCTAAAAATACACACGGCTGCAGTAATTTAAGAAGTTCTTGACAAGTAGTCGTTTTACCAGCACCCATTGTTCCATTTATTAAAATTAGCTTTTTCATATTTCTCCTATTCTATTGCCAATATGCATTGTAGACATTTTTTGTCTTAAGTGCCACTAAGCAAATAATTTCTGTTATTTTACAACACCAGCATATCCTGCTCATCGAAATTCCAATAGGGATTATAGGCAACCTCCCAATAATAGCCGTTGGGATCAGTGAAATACCCACTATACCCACCCCAAAAAACTCTCTGCGGTTCTTTAGCAATAACCGCTCCAGCTCTTTTCGCCAGTTCCATTATTTCATGCACCTCGTCCTCACTTTTCACGTTATAGGCCAGAGTGATTCCAGCGAAACCTGTAGCAATATGCGGCGGATTCTTCTCGTTAATATCCTCTGCAAGCAACTTAAGAGGATACAGTTCAAACTTTGTACCGGTAGTATTAAAGAAAACCACCTTGGGGCTATCTTCTTTTTCATCGGTGGCGAAGCCAAGCCCATCGCGATAAAAGCGTATGGACTGTGCCATATCCTTTACGCCAAGGCAAATAATGCTAATTCTGTTCATGTTAAGCTCCTCCTTATGACAATAGGTGACAGACCCTTATTGTCATAAATTAATCTAGATATAATTGTTTTTATTTAGCCATGGTTTGGAAACTTTAGTTACTTGGTTATTTGCATCGACAACATAAGTGAATATTTCCACGCCCAACTTGTGCATCAAAGTTACTGTTAAACTATTATCACGCAGATATTCTTTGACTTGGTGACCACCATCTGCAACTAAAACCGCAGGAATAACGATTGCACCGCCAGTGAGTTTGAAATCTTCCGTCAAATGTTGTTTATGAATTTTTCTAAAATACGTGTATGCTTCTAGCACACAGCGCAGTAATGATTCCTTGGAATTAGGTATTTTAAGCTCTATTATTCTTAACACGCTTCCTGTTATTGCAAGCAAATCAATTTTACCGGCCTCATCTGACCGCTTAGATTTTAGTGGAGTCTGATAGTCCAACACTTTGCCAATAAAATCATAATCTTTTCCCTTCATTTGCATGGCAATATGTTCTTCGACCCTTCCAGATGCTAGGTTTTCAATTACCCCTGTGTGAATATCACTCATATTATAATGCTTACTCGTAGTATGTCTATCTATAATATCAAAAGATACATCATCAGTTAAAGATTTTATGTGAGCTAGTAGCGACGCACAAACAACGTCGCAATATCTTTCATGCGTATCTCTTGTCAGATTATTTGATACCACATAATGCTCTCGATATAAATTGTCCATATTACCTATATTCCTATAATTATTTAAACTTTTTTCAATTTCCACTTTGCTTAAAATTTTCCCCATTTTATCTAACTCCCCTTTGCATAGTTATTTTATAGAATAGCGTCTTACAAAATATTACTTAACCCAAGAGTCGCCAAGATTTTTACATATAAAGCCCCAGAAATAAAAAACTTAAAAATCAAATCATGCCGAAATATTTAAAAGCACTTATGATACCATCCTTTTGCTTCTCCTTCCAATGGTATTTTCCTAATTATTTAATTTTATTTTAGCATATTTAGACATAAACAGTTCAATAAAATATATGTTTTATTTTCTACTCCACAAAGCAAAAACCGCCGATATTTACTCATCGCTAACAAAGCAAATGTGTAAATATCGACGATTTTATTTTACTATTAGCTCCCGAAACAATTGGGGAAGTTCTGCTTTTTGCAAAAAAATTGCAAACTATGAACGCATTTATTCAATATGGTTTTGTGTGATTAAACTCTGCTGACTCTACCCATTCATTAGCATTGTTCAGCATTTGGATAATATTATCAAGTACTTCCGCGTGTCTCTCTTCTTCATGCCCGATTTTTTCAAGAATATCTTTTTCCGTTTGCTGCTCGGCCGTCTCTTTAAGTTTTTTATAGGTCTGTATGCTTTCTTCTTCCTTGCGTAAGGCTGCTCGGTAAACATCCAATTGTTCTGCTTTAAGCTTTACAATCGAATCCTTATCTTTTGTCATAAACGTTTTTTTCTTGCCAAGCTCAAATCCATTTTCCGCTTTACTTAAGGCAGTGTCTGTCTCGAAATGTGAATTGCCATTTCGATTTTGGAGCTTCTGCAAAATCTTATAGTGACGCTGTTCATCATCAGCGAGACCGTTTAACACGACTTTCAATTCCTCATACTTCGTTTCCACAGCCATTTCCCGATAATATTTTTCACCATCCGCTTCCATTTTTAATGCGAAATCAAAAACATTCATGATAAACCCTCCCATTTTTTAAATTCTCTACATATGACTGATGCGCAGAAACAAATATATCTTTCATTTTATAGGGGTAGGTATGCGGAATAATCTGTATATCCTTTTTCGCCTAGAGAATGATTGGTTCTCCACGACAAGCTCCTAATGCAGGAATATTTTTATCTAAACAATACGCCCCAAAGTATAATCGTAAATATCTCTTGTGGCATTAATTTCTTTACCGCAGTTATCTTCTTTTTTAGGTATTTGCTTTCCATGATATTCCTATGACAGGCTTTCCTGTATCATTTTCCAAATCCATTTTTGCTGCAAAGACCGGTGAAGCCATGCATACCGCCAATACCACCATAAAAATAAATCCTGTACTTCTCTTCTTGCTGCTGTCTTTTATAAAAGTCTTCCCTTATTCTTTTATTATTCAACTACTTTCATTATAGACACAACACTCTTTTAAAGCAATGTTATGCAATAAATAAAACTCTATACAATATATTTCGAATATACTGTATATTTTCTTACATTTAGCGCCCTTTGCTTAGTGCTTCACAAGCCAAAGTTATCACATTTTGATATTTTTAACACCATCTCACCTCCACCAATTACACAGTTAACCAGCATAGCAACTCTTATAATCTTCCATCGTTTTTCGCAATCTGTTTGATAAACTTAACAAGCCTATCTTTCCCGATATATGCTTAACTTGTCATTAATCGATCATATCCAATATTTTCTTCTTCCAAAGACATTCCACAATTATTCTGAATTTTTAACTTTATTCTACCATATTTAAATATACCGAGTTCACTAAAAATTCATGTTCCTAAATTATTTCCGCAAACACAAAAATCATCGATATTTGCTCAGGTACGCGAAAGATCGATGACTTTGTAATTGGATAGTACACACAGGTATGTCCTATTATAAAACCAGAAGGTCTGACAAAGTAAATGAGTAAATAGCGACGATTTTTTAACAAAGTATGATAAAACCGATGAAATTTTCTTTATATTTTAAAGTAAAGTTTCTTTTAAATCCAATATCTTTTTCCCCGCAGTACACGCCGGGCAGAAGCAATACTTGCCACCATCAGCTATTACCTTTTTAGCTTGTTTAATCAAAGCAGCGGCAGTTTCTGCACCAAAAGTTTTTGCCCCAGCAGGTGAAGAGAAAAAGGCTAATACCGTTTCTATCGCTTGTACATCTTCCTCTAATTCGGCTACTAACTTTTGTCCTGCTTTTTTTTCTTTAGCAGTATTTAGTACATTTAAATAATGTTGAGCTGCTTCTTTCAATTCCGGACAGCAACTTGGAGCCGCAATAACTGCCTTGACATTCTCAATTACCAAATCACGTTTTTCCATGTTAATCATCCTTTTCTTTTAAATTTTAAAGCTGTTATTTGTAAAAGCTTATGCTTAGATACCACTACTATATTTAAATTTTTTTATCTTATATTTATGTAAACCCTGTCCAGATATGCTTCCAACTTTTTTTGCTCAACCTGGGAAAATCCTTGAAAAAGCTTTTGCGCTAATTCTAAGGAAATGGCTTCGAAAACCTCTTTAAATTTTTTACCCTTAGCCGTGAGTTCCACATAACTTACTCTTGCATCCTCAGCTGACTGCTCCTTCTTAACCAACCCTAAGTCTACCAATTTGGCAACTAAAACAGTTACCGTTGGCTTGGTTTTGTTAATAGTGTCCGCTATATCCTTCATGGTCACCTTATGCCTATGAAACAGAACCACAAGAATATCTCCATGTGAGGGAACTAATCCGTGAACACCTTGCTGCGCAAGCCTTTGCATAATAAAGCTGTTAGCGTGTTCTTTTATTTTACTAATGGTTGAAATTGCTTTTGTCGTTTTCATAATTTCATTATAGTTAGACGTCTAACATTTGTCAAATACTTACACTTTGTATTTTAAATATTGTGCAATACATGCAACAAAGAAAGCTGCTCTTTTCCCCTTATTTCTCTATAGCTTCTTTATCATACCTATATTTATTTCTAGGTCTGCCCACCTTACCATAGTTATTTAGGACCTGTAGTTCTCCTCTGCCCACTAAATACTGAACATAGCGCGACGTAGTCTGGTAAGCCAACCCAACTGATTGAACAATATCTTCCAAATAAAACCAATCCGTAGTAGAGCGACAATAGGCATAAATTATTTCTAAAGTAGCCGCATTAATACATTTATTAACTATGTTTTTTCTTTCAACTTCCATTTCCTTTTCTACCAATTTCAAATGTACATTAATTCTGGCCACCAAATCAGGAACTTTTATAGGCTTAGTGGCAAAATCACTAGCTCCTACCTCTAAAAATTCATTGGCTAGTTCTTGTCCATCATCAATAGTTAAAACAATAATCGGGACCTTGTTGTCAATTTCCCGTATCTTCTTGACTGTTAAAACACCGCTCTGCTGTGGCATATGATAATCCATGAGAATAATATCCGGTTTGATTTTTTCCACTTCATCTACAGCTGCAATACTATTGCTCTCAGTATAAACATCCCAACCAACTGCAGTACCAATAGCTTTTAACGTATAGAGTATATCCGGCTCGTCGTCAACTGCCATAATTCTTATTTTTTTATTCATACCCGTTTACCTCCGGTAGAGTAATTACGAACCTTGCTCCACCATCAAGCCGATTACCGGCTTTAACAGTGCCCCCATATTTTTCAACTACTTCCAAAACATAGGGCATTCCTAATCCTGTAGAATTTTTTGAAGAAAATCCTACCTTCCATATATTTTCTACATCACCCACAAAACCTTTACCATTATCAATCACAGTCAAAATAACATTACCATGACCTTCTTCTACCGTAAGCTTTATATACCCCGTCTCTTGGTCAATAGCCTCCAAAGCATTTTGCAGTATATTGATAATAGCCCTTGAAAGTCTGATTTTATTTACACGTACAGCGGGATTAGCTTTCACATTCAACTCAAAAGTTCCTATGCTATTGAGCTGTGGCACGTGAGCCATAGCATACCGTACCAACTCTTCCACTCTGATAGTTTGTTGACTATCATCATTGAGCAACTCATTAACCATAGTACTCATCTTATCCACAAGACTACTTATATAGTTGGCATATTTCTTTGCCATATCATTATCTCCGGAGATAGAAATTACTCCTGCTAGTCCCTGGATACTTGTTAAAGGTGTTTTAAGGTCATGAACTAGTGCCTTAATTTCACGCAAAGATCTGTTTTCCATTATTTGCATTGTCATTTGATGGTTTAGTTTTTCCAGTTCTAGGTTCTGCTCCATATCATGTACCTCTACAGTGTAAAGATTAAGTAAATGAGCCAGTAAGACAGCATTTACAACGCAGATAATACATACAGAAATCCCCAGTAAATTAAAAATTTCATTGGCATGATTAAGATACGATGTAGTTTTTATTAAATCTGACAGGGATCCTCTGCCAAAATGATAGGGGCTTAGTATGGGTACAATGTCCAACCATTCAACCCCGAATAAAAGTAAGATCACAACAGTACATTTATATGCTATACTCCTATTTAAGTTTTTCATTTTGCTAACAATCAATACTACTAGCGTCATTGTAATAGCAGGAACACCAAAATCGTAGGTTACACCGTGGAGATAATAAATACCTTCATAAATACAGGGAATAAGAAAAATTATAAACCAACGAATCCACCACGCTCCTCCTGATTGAAAGGCACCAACTCCCTCCGCAAAAAGTAGTGCACCCATATAAATTGGCAGAGCACGAATAGTATTCATCACAACTAGACGAATAGCAGCCATTAACAAACTATTAATATTTCCTGTATCAATACTGTACAATATGCTTTCCATAATACCGGAATATTCCAATCTAATTATAGAAGGCGCCTGTAACCCAATAACCATAAGGACTATTCCCCAAATGATTAAACGCCGATTATTTTGTGCAATATCTCTTAGTTGGTTCACTGCCACCACTCTTTTCTTTTGCCATAATACAATAACAAAAGCATCCCGATAATCCAACCACTAATGCCAACTTTTAAACCGCTAGGCAGCATAGTTGTATAAAGCACCTTACTTGTGCCTGGTTGAGCACCATTGTAAATACCGTATTCTGCAGCAAGACGGTGAATATTAATTAAATGAATAACTGCACGATTTGTTTTAATGAATTCTGCGGCTAAGCCATTACTTATTACTAAAGATGGTCGATATCCTCGCGTTAATCCTTGACGTAAAAAAGCATTGTGTCCATGTTCTCCAAAGATTACATGATTACCCCCCACATTAATGAGAACATTTGGCAACACCCCATTGTTGGCTTCTTTGTACAAGGCTATGCGTTTATCAATAGCTTCCGTTAAATATGTGCTGTTCATAAAAGGAACTCCTGAACGTGCAATAGCCAAATGTATATCTGCTATGCCTTCTTCAGATAATCCATGTCCTTGGTCTTGTCCTCCTCCGATAGTAACAGCATTAGATTTCCATTGCCAAATACCGGCCTTAACCAAACTTTGTTCCATATCCAACCAAGTGTAATTTGCACGATTTGCTCCCCAGCTGGACGCCCCCACTGAGCTAACAACTACAGGTCTAATTCTCATCGTATCTATGGCAGAAAATGCAGCAATATTAAGCGCAGGGAAAGAACCAGACATATTTACGGCAACCACATCGCCCGGCTGTACACCGGCACGGCTTAACATATCTACAATAACAGCAGCAAAATCAGGTTCCTGTGACAATATTTTTGCATCATGAGCTCCCAAGGTAGTAGTAATGGGAGTATATTCCTCTCCTATTAATTTACTGCCAATTATCTTTTGAGCCGTAATAGTCTTGGTCACAGCTTCCATTTCTATGCCGTAAAGGTTGCTTTTCTGCAAAAGAATATACTGTCTACAAAAAATGAAAAACAATATATTGATAATTGCGAGGTTTATCAAAATAGTCCTTCTTTTCATTATCAACATCAACCTTCCGCCACTAGCACAACAAGCCTAGTTAGGACCACCGCTACTGATAACCATAGCACCGTAACAGAAAAACCCTGCTTAGCAAAATCTTTGGCAATAAGTCCAGGTATTAAGTAGCCAATAACTGACAGTCCCAAATTATGCATTGGATAAAGGAGCAAAAGGTAGGATGCTATCTGAGAAAAAAGAATACCCACCAGCAAATATGCTACGAATAGACGCCGCCCATAGAGCAACGCGTAATTCTTAACCAATTCAACAAGTCCATACGTAAGAAGAGCAGCCAAGATAGTACCAACAATCCACCTTGGCTGCAGAATAAACATAGACAAATACCCAGCAACAACTATGCCGCCAGGAGAAAACCCCGTAAGCTCGGTAATAAGTAAGGAAATAGCAATTCCAGAAAATAAATATAGATGCATATTCCCTATCCCCCATTCAACTTTGCACGAAATTCTTCAGATAACCCTTTTATATTTCCTGCAGCAAAAATAGTAAGACTTTCGCCCTTTATTTTAGCAATTATATCTAACAAATTTTTAAAAGCATTTGTTTCCGTTTGCAATAAGAAAATCTTGTCCTTAGTAACGCCCTGCCTGAGCAAAGTTAACACAGCAAACCCAGCATCACCTGCTACAATTATAGCATTTATCGGTTTTTTGGCAAATAACTCACACAGCTGTGCCGTACGAAATTTCCTGTCTTCACGACAATTTAACAAGACTATTACCCTGTCGTGCTTTTGCAAATAATGATTCCATAACCAGAGTGTTGATTCCGGATCATTTGCTGCCAGAACATCAATTACTTTTATTTGCTTTCCGCAAGCCGAAAATTCAGACACATGGCAATTGCCAGCATCAGGATTAGCTTGTCGCATTCCACTAAGAGCAGTTGCAGAATCTATACCCGCTAGTTCGCAAACTTTCAGCGCAATAGCAACATTTTCCGGCACTACTTCATAAGGAAATCCTTGAAAGTCCTCTTGTGGCAACTCTAAGTAGTCCGCCAGAACAACTTGAGTATTTTTGCAATATTTGTCCAATAGCAGCTTTGCCTGAGGCGTAGTAACCAAAATTCCACATTTTGGAATAGTATTGCTTAATGCTGCTGCCACATCTATTAAACTACTTCCCATAACATCTTCATGGTCAACACGAACATTAGTTATAACTCCTATATGTGACTGTATAAGACGCCTTTCACAAAAAGCCTGTAGTTCAGGGCGGATGGCCATGCATTCGAAAACTATTGTATCAGCACCATTGTCCACAGCTGTTTTTATAAGTTTAATATTCTCTCTAATATTGGCTGGCCCACGTCTGCTAATAAGCTCTTCTGTGCCATCAGGGAAAATAAATTTAGGCTCAGTCCCGGTAGTCTTGGCAAATACTTTATGCTTACCATTTCTAAGCCCAGCAGCAATAAGCCTAGTCACACTGGATTTTCCTCTAGTTCCATTCACATGAATCCTTAAAGAAAGTCGCCCTAGGTTACTATTATGCTTCCTATTTTCCAAATATAAAACTGCCAAAAACAACGCCAATATCACAACATAAAATAACAACTGATTCATAAGCTACACCTTTTATAAATTATTTTGCAATGATACCAGTGCTGGCTACTAAAAATTTAGCAATAGTAAAGCTGTATTTTACTCTATCCTCTATAGGCTGCTTATCACTAGTCTCTATTGTAAAAGCAGGAACCTTTAGAATGGTATTTGCATAATAGGCAGTACTGCCTGCAATAGGATTGGCTAAAACATTAAATTTTTTTTTGTCCTCAGTAATATCTTTATTTACGTACTCCATAGCATCCATAGCTAAGAGAGAACTCACATCATCCTTTCCAGGTAAAATGCTCTCACCCAAAGACTTCTGATTTTCGGCATTAAAGGCATAGCCCTCATGCAAATCAAGCACCATTGCAACTTTGTACTGTTTCATAAGTTGTACAATACCATAAGTAAGTTGCTGGGAGGGTGTTCCGCTAGCTTTGCCAGGATAAGCACGATTTAAGTCCCCTACTTCCGGCAATGTTCTAATGTTTGCCTGCAAAGCAGTTTCATTGGCCCTAGGAATAACAATTAAAGTTCCCTTTATTAATTTAACATCACAGAACTTTTTTGCGGCCTGAGCTCCTGCCGGTTCATTACCGTGTACACCACCTACTACCATTACCGCCGGACCGGGGTTAGCTGATTCATAGATAAAAGCAGGAGTAGCATAGGGAGTGTCCTTCATTAGCTGCACAGTAGTAACCTTTTGAGGTACTGGTTCAGGCAGTGTTTTTTCTGCGGTAACTGCAGTCTTCTTGGTACCATTAGCACAACCGCTTAAAATAAGTACTAGCAATAATAAAGTAATGTAAAGGCACTTTTTAATCATATTGCGCTTCCTCCAATCCAAAAGCCAATTTCAACATATAGAATACTACCCCATAATGTCAATAAATATGGCCTAAGCTTTACTACGTGCTTATAAATAGAACCCTAATCCATTTTTTTGCAAATCTTGGTAAGAAGGCACATTCGTAATAATAATATGTTGCGGTTTTTTCGTGTCAAAAACTTTTATTAGTTCCATTATACCAGAAATATGTCGACCTACACGTTCTTCGATAGGATGTCCTGCATCCGTAAATGGCACAAACAAACGTCCTTGCTTAGCAGCTTGGACATATAAAGGATCTTTACCATCAATAATACTCAAGCTAGATACTTTACCACGCAAACGACCCTGGGAAGGATTAGCCGTTTCCATAAGGGTTGCCAAGGTATCACTATAATCTCCCCACTCACGATGGGATAATCCATGAAAATTATTAGGAGAAGGTTCCAAGCGCATCTCAATACCATCTAACTGTAAGTTCATTACTGCTTCAGCAGCTATTAAATCCATAGCTCTTTCATGAGCAACCATAGCATTAATTACCGGATACTCAGGAGATGCTTCGTGTAAATCTACGGAAATATCAGGTTTTTCTGTTTTAATAACTTGCATTATGCCATACGCAACTTGCTCAGTGAAGTTACCATCAGCTCGACCAGGATAAGCTCTATTTAAATTGCGCGTATCGCTACCGGCCAAAGTTTGTCCTGAACCTGCATGTACATAAATATCAGGGTCAGGCCATTGATCAATAGGATTGGTGGCGCGAGAACCAAAACGGAACTGTCGATCGCCATGAGCAGTTTTGATATAAATATATGAAGGAGTACCCTCCATAGCGTCAGAGTGGCTAAAACCACTGTTGTTCCCTCTTGGGATGACAATTAACCGCCCCTCTTCAGGTTTAGCATTTTCAACTAATAATGTAGCCGCTAAATAACCCGCCGGTTCATTGGGATGAGTACCACCTAAAACAAAAATAGTTCCTCCCGGTTTACCGCTATCCAAAATATATACCTCTGTATCTCCAGCCGTACCCTTCAACCCACTAAAATAATCGCTTAAATGCTTAACTTCCGTTACGCCTGGGCCAGCGTTGATTTTGGCAGGAGTTCTTCTTGCTTTATACTGTGGTGTCACAATAGAAATAAGTATTACAACAACTGCTATCATAATACCAGCTGTCTTATAGCTTCCTTTCATCGTATAGCCTCCTCACACTATCATAGCGAGCCGCAAAATAAACGGAATTAGCGTCATGGCTGCCATTACTTGAATGTTAACTTCCTTCTGTGTGAACATATCCCAAATCAATATAACAGATATTATCGCAAGAATTATCTGATAAACCAATTTCATCATATCTGCGTCCCTCCTATAAAAGTATTTTCGCAACAGGCTCTGCGAATTGAATGATAAGCATCCCAACAACAATTGCCACAGCAATTGGTATTAGACAAGGCTTAGTTAACTCCATGTAATTAGGTTCGCCAATTATCTGAGCAGTAACAACAGGTGTTAAAGCAACAGGTGGTGTAAAACTCCCCATCGCTGCAATTAAAGAAAGGGCAGAAATTATAATTATTTGGTTGGAACCTAATAGTCCCAATGCAAACGGCACACCCAAAACACTTGCAGAACCAAAAACGGAGATACCACCTAGAGCAGGTAGAGTTATAGCCATACCAATGAGTAACAAGTATGACGGAAGCCCTAAGATATTGACAACAATGTATCCTCGTAGACCAACCATGGTCATAATCTCCAAAAGCATGCCCACGCCTAATAATAAGCTGACAATAGGCAAAATATCGTTAACCCCATCTTTGGCAACCTGTGGGATAGAAAAATCATGTTTGCTAAGACACGCTAAGGCAATGGCAATAACAAAGGTTAAAGGCAAACCTGGGTCCGGGATGCTTTGAGGAAACATTTTAGGTACAACCATCAAAACTACCATGACCAAAAGTGGCAAGTACAATAAGAAGCCGCCTTTTGTTTCTTGTTCTTTAAACTTTTCTACAACCGCATTTAAATCCGCTTGCTTTGCATATCTATATCCCATGAATAACGTGGAAAAAATTGCCAAAGGCAATACTATGATCATTAGGACTGAATTAAACCCTATATACGGAACATCCATGCCTGCCCCAATAATCATAACAATAATATTTACAGGGGGAGCAATCATGCCATATACGGAAGCCATCGTAATTATAGCACCGGCAACATTTCGTGGCATTCCAAGTTGTAACAACACCGGTGCCAGCAAAACTCCTGTGCTTAATACAGAAGCGGAGCAGGAGCCGGTAATAGCACCCGGAAACATAATCAATAAAGTAATAACAATCAGCAAAGTTATGGGGGAATGTCCAAAAGTAACTATCAATTTTTTAGTCAGAGCCTTCAGAAGTCCATTTTTGTCGATTATCTTCATGAAAATCATAGCGGTAATAAGCACCAAGGAAACATCCAAATAACCAAACATACCGTTAATAAGACTTTCAAGTACTGTCAAATTTACATGTCCAGCTGCCAAAGCCATAGCAATACTTGTAATTGCTAAAGAAATGCCTATGGGCAGTTTAAGATACATAAATGTGCCCACAAAAACAACTATTAAAACACCTAGCAACATTAGTTCCACAGAAGTATTCCCCCTCCTTGTTAATTGGATTTTTCGAATTAGGAGTTTTTTAACACGTGCACATTTTATAAGGGCAGCGGCCCAGCAAAAAGCTGAGCTGCCGCCTCTATAAACATGCTTAAGTTTATTATTTAAATGCTGCTTTCATAAATTTTCCAACATCTGCAACGTTAGCAGGAAAATCAATAGGTTGCTTATCTGAAGAAGCAATCTTAGTAAAAGCTTTATCTTTATCGCCATCAGCAACAACAATAAGATAATTTGCGTCTTTAGTTAACGGAATAAAACGATCCGTCAATTCACCGCGACGAGCAGACCCACCAACATGTAAGGCAATGATTTTCATTTTCTTTTCTTTAGCTGCAGCAATTAAGGCTTTTGCCCTTTCTTCTTCCTGAGCAAGATTTACGCCGGCAGCGCCCATACCTTTGGAACTACCACCAATTACCATCATCAGTGTTTTGTTACCATCTAAGGCAGCAGGCCTTGCTGCTACATCAAACTTATACTTCAAACCATTACGTTCAGCTAAGGCTTTGACCATTTGAGCATCAGCACTTTGGCCAATAGAAGTAATCAAAGCTGGTTGTTCAAACTCAGCTGCCTTTAGTCCGCTAACAGCTGCTCCAGAAGAAGCAGCAGGCTTAGCGTCTTGCTTGGCACCACCACAACCTGCAAATATTACACAAGCAATTGCCAAAATACAACCACATAAAGTTCTCTTTTTCATTTCAATACTCCTTGTGAACATTTAATAGAATCAATTAATAACCAACGGCCGCCCCATCACGTCTAGGATCTCCACCACCATGAAGCTTGCCATCAGTGCCAATCAAAACGCCCTGTACGCCCCCGAAGAACAAATCATTCTTGTCCTTCAAGTTGAACTTGTATCCCATATCAGTCAGTTTTTTCATGACATCTTCGGAGAATACCTTTTCAATATCGGTAGCAGGATTGTTAGGATTATGGAAACGACCTGCTTCAATAGCCGGCTGCATATCCATACCAAAATCGAGGATATTGACCAACACATTAGCAATTGCAGAAATAATACGAGGACCACCAGGGGTACCAACAGTCAAGACCGGCTTGCCATCCTTAAGAACGATACAAGGAGCCATGCTGCTTAAAGGTTTCTTGCCGGGAGCTATGGAATTAACTTTGCCAAACTCATAGCTAAAGTCATCCATTTCATCATTCATCATAATGCCCGTACCTTCTGCTACCACGCCGCTGCCAAAGAAATCATTTATAGTTTGAGTAACGCTGATCATATTACCATCTTTATCAATAATAGAGAAGGATGTAGTGCTAGCGCGCTCATAAGGAATAGGATCTCCCGGTTTCAACTTGTCCGGACTGGCTTTCTTAGGATCAATAGTATTACGCAGCTGTTCTGCATATTTTTTGTCCAAAAGGCCACTAGTAGGAACTTCAACAAAAGCAGGATCACCCATATACTGATTACGATCTGCAAAAGCAAGTTTTTGCGCCTCGATGAAAGAATGAATATATTCCGGAGAACCGGCTTTCATCTTAGCAATATCATAGCCTTCTAAGATATTTAGCATCTCAGAAACAGTCAATCCACCGGAAGAAGGCGGCGGCAAAACATCAATCGTATATCCACGATAAGTAGTTTGCAATGGTTCACGCATAATAGCATGGTAGTTTGCCAAATCTTCCTTAGTAATCCACTCTCTGCCAGCATCATTAGCAAAAGTCTTAACAATCGCATCTGCTATCTCGCCTTTATAGAATACATCAGCTCCGCCTGCAGCAACTTTCTTCAGACTTTCGGCATATTCTTTATTTACAACCTTGTCACCAGCCTTTACAGGCAAGCCATCTTTGTAAAAAGTTTTATCAAAAAAGGCTTTCTTTCCTGGGAATTTGTCCAATCTTTCAAATTCTTCTACGGCAATCTTAGCCAAGGTATCAGATACTACTATACCGCTTTCAGCTTGTTTAATAGCAGGTTGTAACAAATCTGCCCATTTCATGGTACCAAATTTCTTATTAATCATATCCATACCACTAACTTCGCCAGGGACAGCAACAGCAAAGTAACCATTTACAAAGGTATTCTTAGGAATCTTTCCATTCTCGTCAAGCTTAAAAAATTCTTTTTGGGCCTTACCAGGAGCAACTTCTCTGAAATCAACTACATAAGTCTTTTTTTCCTTTGCTACATACAAGATAGCAAAACCGCCACCACCCATACTAGAAGCATTTGGTTCAACGACACCCAGTGTGAATGCAGTAGCGACAGCAGCATCAAAAGCATTACCACCCTTTTTCAGGATTTCCAACCCAGCTTGTGAAGCAAGTGGATGGGCAGCAGCAACAACACCGTTTGTAGCAACTACATCACGTTTTTGAGTAGCCTTGGTCGTTGCTTTGTCTGCAGCAGGTTTTGCGGCATTATTACTGCCACAGCCCAAAAATGCCGAAGACAATAACAAAGTCGCAACGATAACTGATGCAACCTTTTTAAACATAACAATACCCCCCTTTTTTATAATTAGTTAACCCATCAGGCACCTTAACATTTGACAAGCTAACCTTTATTATACTTGTATTACAATTTTTCTGAATATTTTACAATTATTTCTCATTTTTATCTATAATAATTAACAATTATCATAGAATTCATAGTAAATTAACAATACACAATATTAATAAATCAGAGCAGAATATTCATATACCACCTCTTTTTATGAATATACAAACATCTGCTAAACTACAATTAAGTTTAACAAAAAAATGGAAAAATATGTGTAGGTTGGTATCCCACTCAGCAAAAATAAACCAAAAATGTTATTTTCATATAACACTTTTGGTTTATTTATTTTCTCAAATAGCATCGTCCTTATGCTATATATTTTATATTTTTCCCAACACTCCTTATAAACATCCCTTCAATTTAGAAACTTTAATTACTCAAGCCAGCTTCCATATTAAATATTTATAATAAATGCCTAATTTATTTAAGCTATGATTAAATTTATCCATATTTTATTACAAAGAGGTGCCTTCACTTATTATAATGTTCATATTTCCCAATTATTAAAAAACAGATATTTACTCATATGTCTAATTACATATGAGTAAATATCTGCGCTAAAAAATCCGATTTTCTTGTCTTATAAAGTATCTTGGTTAAACTGCAGATAAACAACTGTGGAATACATCAAAACAGCTTGTTCTCTGGTACCTCATGAATTTTAAACTACATTACTATATTTTTCTTCTGCCTTTGCTACAATAATTGTCCCTACTAAATCGCCTAAGCAATTATCTGTCGTAGTTCCCATGTCAAATAATCTATAGAAAGCCGCTATTACGCCAACTATTTCAATGGGCAAACCTACTGCCTGAACTACGGCCATCAGTTTTACAACTCCACTCCCTGGAATGCCACCGCCGCCCATAGACATAATAGTGGAAATAAATACTATATTAATTATCTGTGCTAACGTCATCGGCTGCCCTATCATCTGGCTTATGAACATAATGACACAAGCATAAAGCAAGACAGAACCATCCGTATTCATCTGAGATCCTAAAGGAATGGTGAAACCGGAAATACTATCAGGAACATTATATTTCTCTCTAGCAACCTTCATATTTACCGGAATAGACGCAATAGAACTACAAGTTGAAATCGTGTATACCCAAAGTTCAGCACTATTCTTTATGAATTTCAGGGGATTTATCTTAGCAAACACCAGCAAAAATCCTCCATAGACAAAAATTACCTGTGCCAAACAAGCTAAATAATAAGTCCCTACTAGAACAGCCATACTTGTAAATATGCCTGCACCATACTTGCCAAAAGAGTTTGCCATAAGGAAGAATACACCAATAGGAGAAGCTGCCATTACCATCCCAATTAGTGAAAAAACCATTGAGCTTGCGCTGTTAAAGAACTTTTTCATGGTCTCTTTATGTTCTTCATTCTTCATTTTTAGAATAGCGACACCCAAGAAAATAGCAATAATCAATGTTTGAACAATATTACCGGAAGCAAAAGTTTCCACCATATTTGTCGAGAACAACCCTTTGCAAAAACTTGCAATGGTAACATTAGCTGAACCTGTTATTTTTTGCGTAGCTAGTCCCGCAAAATTTGCAAAACTGCCCGGCTGCAGAATACTAGCAACAATAATTCCAACAAAACAAGCCAAGATGGTTGTTATGATGTAATACGCAATGATGCGCACACTTACCCTCTTCAATGCGCCCAAACTATCTTGAGAAATAATACCTGTAACTATCGTACAAATAACCATGGGAACTACAATCATTTTTATGCAGTTAAGCCAAATATCACCTATAAATCCCAACTGAGTCATTGGCTTTCCAATTACCAACCCCGCAATGGTCCCCAATACCATCGCTAAAAATATTTGTGTCGTTAAGGATATTTTTTTGCCACAGATAGTCATACTTTCTCCTCCTCATCACTATTTTATAACTCGGATGCCAGCTTCCTTATAATATCAGCAGACTCTTTTGCATCCTCTTCGGTGATACCTTTATAAAAAACAAGGCGCACAGAATTTTTTAATATAGGCCTTATTAAAAGTCCTGCAGCTTTCGCTCTCTTGCAGAATTCTTCAGGCGAAATCCCCGCATCTTCTAAATCCAACATAAGAATATTTGTTTGCACGTTACTTTGTACTTTAATTTTATTTAGGTTTTGCAATAAAGAAGCACAAAGGACTGCATTATTATTATCTTCGCTTAATCTTTCAATATTATGCTCTAAGGCATAAATTGCCGGTGCCGCTGCGATGCCGCCTTGCCGTAGTGCCCCACCCAATAATTTGCGATTATTTTTTGCCTCGTTAATAAATTCAGTAGTTCCACAAAGCAGTGAACCTATGGGAGCTCCTAAGCCCTTTGACACACAAAACATAACGGAATCAACGTAAGCACAAATTTCTTTAGCTGATACTTTTAAATAAGCCGCAGCATTAAATAATCTAGCTCCATCCATATGAATTGGCACTTTATATTTATCTGCTAACGCCCTAATCTTCGCTAACCGTTCTAAGTTCGTACATGTACCTCCGGTGAAATTATGCGTATTCTCTAGACAAAGCAGCTTCACATTATTATTTTTAAGTTTATCCTCCAAATCATCTAAATCCGGCATAGATGAACTATCGAATTTATAAAACAAAGCCTTCATTTGCCCAAAACGACTATCAAAAGCCGTTTTTTCGCTGCCATATAAATGCTGAATATGGTCAACCAAAACTATATCCCCTGGTTTGCAGTATGTGAAAAGAGCTGCCTGATTGCCCATTGTCCCAGAACAACAAAATAGAGCTGCTTCCTTTCCTACCAATTGCGCTGACATATCTTCCAATTTGTTTATAGTCTGATCCTCACCTCTTCCGTTAGCATCTAACCTCCCATCATCACCAAGCTCTGCGGTCATAATTGTTTCTAACATTTCTCTGTCCGGCATTGTTAATGTGTCACTACGAAGATCTATTGTTTTCATAAGCTTTCCTTCCTCTTTTCTTGACCCTTTTTATTTACTTACTTTTATAGTATAATTTACCCAATGTATAGTCAAATATAAATATATATATATTTATATAATCAAAAATCTATATAAGAATGAGAAGGTGGGCATATGTTCAAAAATAAAGAGTATGTATTTTTAGTATATAAAGAACGAAGTTTCAGCAAAGCAGCCGAGAAACTACATATTTCCCAACCATCACTAAGTTCTACCATAAAAAAACTAGAAGACAAAATAGGTCTCCCCATCTTTAATCGCAAGACGAATCCTATTTCTCTTACACAATTCGGTGTGGAGTACATCCTAAGCATTGAGAAAATTATTGAAATAGAAAATCGTATGCATAGCCTTGTATCAGACGTTGACAAGCTGCAAAAAGGTCATTTATCAATAGGTGCCAGCAGTTTAAGTATTGCTTATTTTGTACCCGAAACCATTGCTGCTTTCAAAAAAGCTCATCCATATATAGATCTGAATATTTTAGAAACAAGTACCTTAAAATCAAAACAACTATTAGATACCGGCGAAGTTGATTTGATAATAACCAACCGTCCTTTAGATACCAAAGAATACGAAAAAATATTTCTTTACCATGAACACTTAATTCTTGCCATCCCTAGCAATTATCCGGTTAATAAAAATTTAAAGGCTAAACAATTAAATAGAGAAGACTTCAAAAATGGTGTCACCTATCTCCTAAATAAAAAAAGCGTCTCTATTTCCGAATTCGCAGATGTGCCTTTTATTTTTCTGCCTAAAGATAATTACCTGCGGTTTTGCACTGATATGTTATTTGAAGAAAAAAAAATACTTCCAAACATTATATTGGAAGTTGAAGAAACTGCTACTGCTTATAATTTTGTTCAATATGGATTAGGTGCAACTATTTTTGGTGACACCAGAGTGTTGGGGTTAAATACATACAAACAAATTGCTTTTTATGCAATCAACAGCAAATACGCAGCATGAGACGCTTTTATTTATTATAAGAAAAGCGTTTTGCGCACAAGAGCTATGCATGAATTTATTGAAATGGCTATTAGCAGAGTTAAAAATAGGCCAATAACTTAAAAACCATTATTAGGTCTATAAATAATTTTTTATAAGCTATGTTTGATACTCAGCTTTAAGTAATATGTAGCTGCAAATTACCCTCTAAATAATGTTAACACATTATTTAGAGGGTAATTTTTACGAAATATGAACAGTTCACTCTTCCACTTTTTCAAATCTTTTTACTTCTCCTACCATTTCTTCAAACATGACGGCAGGACGCACCCATAGGCCATATTCTCCATAGAGGGCTTGATAAACCACCATGTCCTCCAAGGTTTCTGAGTGCTTAGCAATAGCAAAAACTTTATAAAGATTGCCTTTATAGTGTTTATATATACCAGGTGTAATCATGATTTATCCTTTCCAATATGCTTTTGTCGCAGCGTTTTCTAATACCCCAAATCTTCATCTAACAAGATAACATGAATTCTATTTTCATCAAACTGTCCTTCGATACAAACGAAATCATTACAAATACGTTCCGGGTGATGACAATCAATGCAATGACCCAATTTGGCACAGGGAGTATTTTTCCCTAATCTTTTGGCATCAAGAGGTGCAGCAATATTTCTTGTTCTGGCAATTGCCTCCGACAGATTTTCAGTCATTTTATTGCGTCCGGCAACTACAATAACTTTATCCGGACCGTACAACATAGGAGCCACGCGGCTGCCATTACCGTCAATATTAAAAAGTTTTCCATCTAATGTCAGCGCATTAACGCCGGTGAAAAATATATCAGCCATGAAATTTTTGCGATAAAGTTCCTTCCTGCCCAATTTATTTAAGCTAGGATCAAATTTATCTAGAAAACGATATGGTCCATTACGCAAAAAATCAAAAACACCAAGGTCAGCTAAGGTAACAGAATCCCCACAACCAATAACTGCATTTTCAAAGAGCAAAGATTCTATCAAGGGGAACAACTGACTTCTATAAGATAGAACATACCCCTTCATATGATTTCTAGCTAAATTTTTTATCCATAAATCGCCATTTTCCATAAAATATTATCCTCTCCTGTAATATGGAAACAAAGTTTATTGCACAATAGAATGGACGTGAATATAAAATTCTTCCTGACTTGGCTGAGTTTTCTTCTCCATTTTTTCCAAACTATCATCAAAACGCTCTGCTTCCTGTTCATCTATCTTCAGCACTGGACTATCATAGTAAATCCACTTTCTCCAGTCCAAAGCACCGGGCTTCAATTCTTTTACCAGCATGGCTGCAGGGTAGGTTCCATTCTCCAGAGAAATATTGTATTTTTTACAACTCTTAAAACCGCGAGCTACATAATTGCCTGGATTTCCAAATATGACAATTACATCATAGCCAAGTGCAAGGGCTTGGTGAAAAGAATGCTCCAGTAGCATTTTTCCGTAACCCTTTCTTTGGTATTCGGGCATAATGCAAACCGGGGCAAAGGTAAGAATACTTCTTTCTTCTCCGGACTCATCAACCAGTTTCGCTTTTGTGTACATGATGCTTCCAATAATCTTATCATCAACTTCAATTACAAAATCCAACTCCGGTATAAAGTCCTCATGGGAGCGCATAATATGAACCAAATAATGCTCAATACACCCCGGGACATATAAATTATAAAAAGATTTTCTTGTAATCTCTTCTACTATTGCATAATCGGCTTCGTTTTCATTTCTAATAATAATTTTTTTGTTCATTAGTACACCTCCGATGTGAATAGCCTAAAAACATGATTAAAAGCTAAAATATTTATTGGCTTTTATGACAAAGAATAATTTCCTTTTTGATCATGAAATAGACAGCTATAATTTATATTGCATAAAGTTATTGTTCTTCTTAAAACCAAAATCAGTATAAAGCAATACTCCCATATTAGAAGCTGTGATTTGCACAGTTCCACATCCATATATTTTTGCTTCGTTGACAACCTTTGCTAAAAGTTTTTTTGCAATACCAAGTCTCCGATATTCATTTTCTGTAAACATACTTGAAAGCAAGCCCATTTTACCGCTTGGGCAAGCAAAATAAGGCGGTTTCTCAACAAAAGAAATTCCACTTGTCCCAATAATTTTATTGCCGTCGACTGCGAGCCATGATACAAATGTTCCGTTTGCCATATGACGTTTATAATAATCTCTTAAACCGGGTTTTAAATCTATTTCTTCTTGGGCTCCTTCTTCTCGTAACTGCTTTATTCTCATATCTATAAATGTATCTAGCTCTTTAACTGTTAATTTTTTGTATTGAATATCCATTGCAAGCCTCCATACATATCTTAATATTTGTTTTTCTGCCTACTCCTATTGTAATACCGATTAGGTTACAATAGTTTTTATCAGCCACTAGCGTTCCTAGTATCTGATACTTTTTAAGTATAACATAAATAAAAATACCCCTCAATCAGTTCTGAAATCCTGACGAGAGGTATAGTGATTTTGTATATTTTCAAAGTTAACTTTATTTATAGATTATAAACATAGTTCAACTTTGCCCTGTTACTTAGAGTTTTATGAGAATAAAGGACGGTCCCGCTTTTGTCATATAAAGGAGCCCAATTTTTTGCTTTCATATTTGCAAGCACCATTTTATGTATATTAGAAAGTTTATTTTAGTAATGGGGAATTGGGAATACTAGTCTTTTATCATTTTCAATAGCCCATTGAACTTGCCACGTTCTCCCATCAACTTGGTCTAGAAGAATAAAATTATACATATTCTTAGTATGATAGAGTGTAAATCTACCATTCTGTTCTTGATATTCTTCAACAAATGGAGTGGTATTTAGATCTACTTCCATTCTGTTGTTTTTATTAACATCATATTGAACTTGTGTTATACAGCCATTTCTTGTATTAAGTTTAAGAAATGTCCATATATTGTCAGTTGGGAAAAGTTCATAAACAACATTTGGATTATTAATTTGAGCTGCATAAGAAAATCCATATGTAGAAGCAACAGAAAATTGAACAATAATTATTGCTAATACTCCTAATAATATTTTTTTTAAACAATAATTGCGCTTAAATATGAACCACACTTCTTTTGACATATTACAAAATATGCTGTTGAAAACTTCCACTCAAATCAACTCCTTAGTTGTCAAATTATCTCTGATAAAAATAACGAAAAATATTATATGGCAAAAAAGGTTTACCCTTTTGCCTTTACACCTCTTGATTTTCATCCTGATATTTCCATATAAATCCTCCTGCATGTTTCTGAACACCCATAGCGGCATCTCTAATGCTTTTAGAATTAATACAAGTTTCCTTTACAGCTTCAGCAATTGTCTCGTATTTTTTTATAAGTATCAGCTCATCAGTCAATTGCAAAATTGTCCGCCTGCTATTCCTTTTTATTCTTCCACCCAAACGCTCTCGCTCTTCGGCTTTCAATATATCATTTTCCCATTTTTCTTTCTTTTTAGCTTCTTGTTGCTTATATAGCAATTGCACAGCTTTATCTCTTCGCGCTTTTAACAAACTAATATGGGTTTCGTTTTGCTTTTCTCGCTCAATTCCTTCATCTAGAATATCTATTTCATTGTCAAAATCCTTTAATTTATGATATGCCTTAGCATATGATTCAAAAAGTACCGGTGCACAATATCCGTTATATCTTGCCTTATCAAATAGTTTAACAGCTCCCTCAATATCACCATTTTTTCGCAATATATCTCCTTGTTCCCAAAATGGATAACCACAGTCAAATCCTTTAGACCAATTGTTTAAATTACGAATATTACTTACAGAAACCCTATTGTGAAGAGGATTGATTTCAATATCAGTTCTATTCACCAACTCATGTGCCTTTTTAATTATTGGATTAGGTATTTCTCCAGAATATTGCTTACCTTGCAAGCGCTCTCCAGCAGCCATTAATAATAATTTAACATCATCCTCAGATAGGCCATTCATCTTATGTACAGAATTTGCAAGATACTCTCTAATGTTTAAACTATATTTATAATCATTCTTAATGGATTGTTTACAATATTGATACCTGTTATAAAAATAGTCTGATAGCGGTTCTAATTCTAATGGGTTGTCAAAGTAAACCCTTGCAAAATTTACGCCACCTTCACTCATAACACATGTCGCTATAGTAAATTTCGATTCTCCTAATGCTTTTTTATCTACAATAATGTATTTACCTTGTTTTGCTAATTTGAATTTGATTATTGTGTATACATAACTAACATCAACATAATCATTACTATTCTTTGTAAAATTTAAGTACTTTGCTTCTCCGCCATATTTTGTAATACAATTTTGAATAAACGCACAGACTTCCATTTCCTCGTTAGATGGTCTACTTATTTTTATATACTCTTGTATCTGTTTTTCCCCCTCACTAGTTAACTTTAGTAACTCCCAAAAAATTTTCCCACAAACTTCAGCATCTGAAATCGCTCTATGAGCTTGTGCATTTGTAATTGCAAATCGCTTAGAAATTGTATCTTGCTTATAATTTTCAACATCTTTTATTAACTCTCTTGAAAGAGATAATGTATCCACATATCTAATTTTCCCAGAATATCCAAGTCTCATTAGTGTTTCAGCCAAAAATCCCATATCGAAGCGTGCATTATGTGCACAGATAACAGTCTGTTCATTTATGGCATCTCCAAGAAAATTTATAAGTTTTAAATACACCTTTTCTTCCAGGGGAGCGTGCCTTATCATATAGTTCGTTATATTGTTTACTGCCGTAGCTGAACTTGAAATGGAAACTTCTGGATTTATCAATGTCCCGTATCGTTGTTTAATATCTCCATTTTCAAATATTACTGCTCCGACTTCAATAATTCTATCATTAATTGGACTCAATCCTGTTGTCTCCACATCAAATGCAATATATTTCTTTTTTAACTCTCCAACGGTATTATCATCAAGCTGAGCTTTGGATACAGAAACAAACCCTCTTTTTATTTCTTGTTTTGGTTCGATATGCATTTTTTTGAATAATATATCAAATATTCCCACACCAAATCGCCTCAATTTCTATATGGCATAGTAGCCCCAAAATACCACAGCATAATCCTAACTGGTACATATTTCCCCAATATTTCTATATGGTAAATAGTACCACAAGTCATTAAAATAAAAAACATTATAAAAAGCAACCTTAGATAATATAGCATCGATTTAATACAACTTACAATATTTTTAAAAATACTCCAAAATATTTAGGGGCAGCATACAGTAACTTAGTGCAATACATACAATCCATTTTGTCTTATAAAATAAATAATACGATAATACATACGAAGGGGACGGTTCTTTTTGTATCAAACACTTAAAAACAATAACACAAAAAATAGTAACCACAGGTGAGGTTAGATGGGCGTTTTTGTGCCTAAAAAGGCGCTTTGAGGGGTAACAAACTGAAAAGGCTACGAGACTTACCTGAAAAGACAGGCTTGTCGATAAGAAAATTATAAATGATTACTGGTATAAATAAAGACAGGATTTTTAGAATTCTCAAATAATTGATACAGAAAGAACTGCAAACCGTCCCCTTTGTCTATACTGTGCAATCCTCTGCTTAATAAAACTTTTATCATGCTCTTTTATTTTACTAATTTTGTCATATTAGCTATTAGTATCTAGCTAATTTTAGATGATTCTAATCATCATCATGAGTATAACCACACCGAGGACATACATTTTCATACTTTGAATAGCCTACATAATGACATTTTGGGCAAACTGTGTAATGCAATTTTGCTAGGGCTTCTTTTAATTTACTTTGAATCTCTGAATCTGTTTCTTTTACAAAGTTGATGTATTCATTACTTACAATTTCTCCGTGCACACCGCGATTTGCAATTTTCACAACTTGTCTTATAAGATCAGTGGTCACTCCATCAATTATTTCACAATGATATAATATCTGCAATATTTTCATTAAGGGCATTTTGTCGGTATATCCCAATTTTTCGGCCAATTCTGAAAGTGTTGTTTCTATTCTTAATCGTATTTTAAACAAATAAAAAGATTTAGCCGCATCTTTTTTTGGCTACTATTAATATTTAATTCATCTTTTGTCAAATCTTTTGGCGAAATACCTACTGATTTTAATAACTCTTTCAACTTTTCTTCTGATGCCAAAGTATTCCCGCCAATTTGTATTGTGTTAGAGACAGAGTTTGAAACCTGTAGTTGAACTACCTGCATTTTCAAGTCATTAAGACTTTCTTTAACTTCATTCTTTGCCTTTTCAACTTCTTTTTTCAACTTTACACCTAAAAATTCCATTTCAGAAAAAAGCGGCATCAAAAGAAGGCCAAGCCACAAAATAAAAATTAAGTTGATTGGGGTAATTTTATCCAGTCCAAAACTAAAAATGGTTCCTTGGTTAATAAAAACAAACCGCGTACTTACCATAAGTAGAAATAAATACCACCATTTGCGTTTCATACATGTAAAAATCATACTAAAAAACTTTTGCATTTCACGCCACCTTTACAAATTTCACCCTATAGAGAAAAATATCTTTTTTTCTACTCTTTCATCTAGCTTTGTGAACATAATCCTTTATAGCTCTGTATTATTCAAAAATCGAAAAAAAAAGAGAATTATCTCGCGCTATGACAACGAAATCAGCCTCTTTTGTCTTTTAAAAAAATATCAGTGTTAGAAGTTTTACCTCAATAATTATTCCCATTTCTCAACATCAACTTTAAACTCACTAGCAACTTCACTTATGAAAAATTTATTAACTTTCGCAAAATCCGAGCATAATTCTTCATACCTTGGATATTCCTTTTGTAAATTGCCAATAGGTGTCAAATAATATTCATCTTCATGTTTTTTTTCAAAATAAATATACCACCTACGATAATCACTTTGATGCTTAGTGAGAAACCCATTAAGTTTTTTCAATATTTGATTTGCCATATTATATAAACGTACTCTGTCATTCTTTTCTGCCTTCTTGTCAGGAATCTCTCCAAGCATTTTTATTTCTTCTACAAAGAATTTATATACATCATAGTATGAATCAAATACCTCTTTGAAATTATCATTTTCTAAATCAATTTTAAAAACAGTACGTTTGGAATCCAAATAATTTCTAACCTGTCTCTGATATATTTTTATTGGATTGTCAAAAAGAATACTAAATCCTCCGATATTCATCTTTTCGACACGTAAAACCCATTTATTTGTTACAAACAAAAATAGAAATAAAGCTATAAGCAATAATGGTATTAAAGTGTATAACGCATTCGAAATGAATTTTAAATTATGCCATAAATTTTTCAAATAGATGCAATTAACAGTCTGAATTTCTGTAGTAAAAAGGGAAAATAATATCACGAGAAAAAAAATGCTGAATAAAGTAGGTTTTTTATACCGCATAAAATCACCTCTCACTACTTTCCATTATATCTTTCAAAATCACCATGAAATTCACATGGCTCCCCTATATATCCAACGCCTTTATTAGATTCAAGCCAAGAAACTACTTCTACAATTAAACTTTCATCTTGTATTTTTTTATGCCCTATTCCAACTTGTATAAATTTTATATATTTTTTAGGAATCTCAACAGCATCCTTTCCCCAATACCAATACTTCATTGAAATCAATGCCTTTTCACTTAACAAATCCCGTCTGTAATTATACATATTAACCACCCCGCCTGCCAAACTATGATGCGAGTTTTCTTGAATGAAATTGTTTGTGCTTTCATCAGTATGATATATATTATCACCATATGTTTGTCTTTTACTGCCATTCATTATTGGTTTTTTATAAGCGAAACGTAGATCATTCCAATATTGATCAAATGTTAATATTTCTTGTACTTGCATTGCATAAATTAATCGTTTTTTTATTGCACATGCGTTGGCAGCTGAACTAATTCCCATAATCCAGTCACCTATAGCAGCTGAATTTCTTATGCGAGGTTTGCAAGTAGCTAGAGTACAATATGGTGGAAAAGGATTCGGTGCAAACCCATAATCTCTTGTAATAGTATAACTAAAAAGATTCATATCCTTTTCCCTCCTTCTAACATGTTGATCTAGGAGAATCAATTGGAGGCCGCGTATTGCCATCACAATCCTGCCAAATATTTTCGCCCTCAATAGCTGCTGAAACTTTGTCTGAATTCCATGCCACTAATGCATCACCATATTCACTTAACGCCGCTGGTAAATCAGCATAAGTAGCCCCTTGCAAATAGACACCAATTATGCGCTTATCACCACTGTGAGCAGCATATTCTATTTCCCAATTAACCCATTCTCGCTCTGCCGTCCGTGGCCCTATGAGAACAATGATTTTCCCCGCCCAATCTATCTGCTTTCTAATTAACGATTTTATATATTCTTTATTATTCGCTTTATTTGGTTCACTTTCAACAATAGAGCCATCCCTTACTTCATAGTTTTGTCTTAATAATAAACTTTTAAACTTTGATATATATTCTTCATCACCGCCATAATGTGAAACAAATACATTTATTTTTTTATTCATGATATTCAACTCCACTTCCCGGATTTTTTTCCCATTTTTTCCAAATTTCTCTATATAAAGGATTGGTACAACAATTTATAATTTTGTCTTTCAATAAAAAAAAGCCCTTTTTTCTTGCTGCATATGCTGTAATAATAAACATAATATTGTTATAAGCTTGTTCTTGTGAGCTAAGATTGGACAGTTTTTCTAAGCAAGCTTCATCAACATCTGTACTAACAATAACATTCATTCTTTGATAGATTTCCTTGATAATTATATCAAAACTTTTTTTTGATATAGATAAAGAATCAACATTTTTATGGTATCGCTCAAAACAAGTTCCCATCGAATTATAATTTTTTTTATATAAATGCAAACTATCACTATAATGATTATATGTCCCTACTTCCAAATCCAGCCATCCAGCAAGTATTTCCTGCATACTTGTAAACTGTATGAAATTGTATGGTAGTCCTAAAAAAACATCATTACTTCTCATTATTTGAGTCCACTCCAATTTATTACTTCTTACTTTTAGCATGGAACAAATATTACAAGGAATATCCTCACTATTTGGAGTTCCGTTATCTTGTGGTAAATCTTTTTTAGGGTCCCATATTAGCATAACGGTCTGCCGTGATTCAGGGTTATTTTTCAATACAAGATACGCCTTTTCTAATTGGTCAACTCCAAAATTATGACGAATTCTATAGCCATATGCGCCATGATAATGATCATCTTTTCCTGCATATCTATCTAAGTTTGGATTCCAATAATTAATTATTTTAGCAACATCGCTACCGCTTAGTATCCAAATAAGTTCTGCAAGCGCCAACGCAATACTCATTGCCGGAACCCGGTTAAAAACCCACTTTTCTTTTGGATTACCAATTGATAGCAAAACATGTAATAATTCATATGCATCTCCAGAACGGCTTGCTACAGTATGGTCAACTTTCATTAGCTGTTCTTTAGCTAAATTCCATACATCACTTGCCTTTTCACCAGAAAACATCATAGCCATACGTTTCACCTCGGTATTAAATCGTTTATCCCCCATTTAGGTGGATAAAAATATGATATTGTTTTACTAAAATTAGGTCTAAATTGCTGTTTTATTCTTTTTCGTCCATTAACCACTGTTTCCTTTGGATACGCAACCCTTGAATATTTATCAATCTCACAAAATAAATTTTGACAATCTATTAATTGTAACTGCCGTCCCCATAATGTTTGAAATTTTAACCCAAGAGAATCAAACTCTTTATCTTGAGATTCAGTCATATATCGAACAATATCCTCTTCTGAGCATATATTAGAATTCTTAAAGCACTTTTTTATACCCTGTTGTGCCCCCGGCCCTACAACTACAAAAGACATTTCGTCAAAATCACACAGTTCACTATAATTTATGTCGATTGCATACTGAAAAGCGAGGAATTTTCCAATAGTAGGATATGAAATCAATAGCTCATATAACTCTCTCATACTCTTTGTAGCACTGACTTTTCTGGAAATGTTGTCATTCATGATATACTCTAGCAGTTTTAAATTATTTTCATGTTTTTTATCAAACCCAAAACTGCTTTTTCCAGATGGCATAATATAAGCAGCTGAATATATCTTATGTTTTTTTAATAGCAAAGATGTTAATATTTTGTTGTATTTTTCATAATCATAATTTCTAAATGATATTCCGCCCAGATTGGATTCAAGTTCATTCCATGTTTCAATACGATTAAATAACTTAAATAAAATAATTCGAAAAATCATATCTTCTGGAGTAAATGTATTTTGGGGATTATATATGACATTTCTAATTAAGAATTGACTAACCCTGTCCGATGCTCTATACGCATTTGTAAATTTATATTTTTGCAAAATTATATCATCAGTCCATGGAGCACTTTGGCCTTTATATCTATTGAAAAAAATCTTTTGTCGTTCACAAGCAAACTTCCAATAAGCATTGTATATGATTGATGTTTCCAAAGAAATCTTATTTATATTAATTGTTTTTTTTATGATTTTTTTTTCTGGTCTACTGTTATTTAATGATATCTGCGTACATTCACTTCTTTGATTTAAAATAATATCAGCAGCTATAGCTGCTGCACTATCTATGCAATAATCATTATTTATAACTATTATACGTTTTTTATGCTCTATTCTTTTTGATAATTCGTCATATGCAGCTAAAATTTTTTGTGTTTTTTTTACTGTATAATCACTAATAATATTCTTTCTCTTTATTAAAAAATACCCAGAGACTTCAATGTTTTTCATTATAACTTTTTCTGGTAAAATAATATTTTCTAGATTTTTCTTACTTACCCCAGAAGCAATACCATATGCATATGTAGACCACCAATATCGGTCTAACAATACAATCTTTCCTTTTTGAATGTCAGGAATTATGTGTTTATATAAAATTTCTATATGTGCAGCAACATGTAACATTTGCAGACTTATTGGATTAATACGCTCACTAAAATAATTGCTTTCATGATGATGAATATCGTAAACAAGAGCCCCTAAGCTTTTAGGCGTTTTACCAGGGAAACTATAAAAAGAACATGGAACACCAGATTCCCCCAATTTACTTATTAATTTTGAAATAATAGACGTTTTGCCTACATGATCTATTCCCTCAAAAACAAATAATTTCCCAAGTATCTTTTCCATACGATATTCTTCCTCTTCTATAAATAATTAAATATACTCTTTTAATTATTACATATAAAATTGAAATAAAAGAACATTTGTGATTCTGCTTTTTTAGCAATACAGTTGTTAATAACAAAAAGCTTACCCTTGGTAATACAAACTTCATTAGCTTTGCCTATAATTAATCACTTAAAAACCTTTTTTCTCCTTTCCATAACATTTCCCAATTATTCTGAATTTTAACTTTATTCTACCATATTTAAACATAAAAAATCACAAAAACACATATTTTACATCTATTTTTTTCAAGACAAAATCGCCGCTATTTGCTCAGATACGCGAAAGACTGAGGATTTTGTAATAGGATAGTACAAACTGTACATCCTATTGCAAAACCACAAAGTCTGACAATGTAGATGAGTAAATAGCGACGATTTTCTTTGTATTTTACAGCAAAGTTGCCTTCACACCTAGAATCTTTTTGTTGGCAGTGCTAACTTGGTAGAAACAATAGCTGCTAGATACAGTTTGCAGTGCGTTAACTTAACATAATTCCCACAATCAACAAGTGTATTTTCAAAACCAACTCTCTTAACATATTAGAAACATAGTTCAACTTTGCCATATTGATTAGAGTTTTGTGACAATAAATGACCGTCACCTTTTGTAAAAGGTGTGCAATCATTGAGTTTAACCTCTTGAAAACTTATCCTTTAAGTATTCTGCAACACAGTCAATTTCCGGAAAAAGTGCGGCTCTATTGATTGAGAATGTTTCTAGTTGTTTTAAAAGCCTTTTCTTTTGAGATATAAGAACAATGACCTTTTTACCATGTTCTCTATATCGAAATTTTTCTAATGAATGGCTAACATTTCTTAAACCACATAAGATAAATGCGCCGTCTTGTTTCACAATACGATTGTTATTTTTAAGAGCATAAACGATATAGTTATTTAACAAATGGCTTTTATTGATTTCTGGTTGGAACGCCGGCTTTTCCAGTTTCACCTCGTGAAGCAAACGCCCTGCTTCAATATTAAACTTATAATCATCTATATTGGGGTCCTCTGCCAATTTATAAAAATAATCTTGTACTTTCTGAGAGAACAGTGGGAGACTGGCCAACATGGAAACTGTATCACTTTGAGGATATTTGATTTCGCTTTCTTTAGCTGAAATCAACACTAGTTCCCCATACATTTCAGGCTGACTTTCACACGCAAAGTAGAGTGCTGGACTTGTCAAGAAAAGTGCAGTCAACAAACTCGAAATATTTTAAACTAAGCAGCTACAACATTTGTTAACTCACATAATGCCCTATAGGCAGCTGGTGGTAGAGCATCTGGATTGGTAGTGTAAATCCTAGTCTTGTTGTAATAAACAAATACATAGTAAAAAATAGCAGCTTTAACATCTTCCATGCGCATTTTGTAAGTTGGAATTTTGTATAGTAAATCTTTCTTAAGTGTTGCAAAAAAACTTTCCATCCGAGCGTTATCATAGCAGTGATGTACGCCACTAAGACTTTGAGTAAGACCGCAGGACGTTAGTTGTTGGCGAAATGCTTCACTTGTATATTGGGAGCCCCTATCACTATGAAGTATGGCTCCTCCAATTGGAAATCTGGTTGCCGCAGCTTTTAAAGTATCTACGCAAAGCTCCTTCTTCATATTGTTACGCATACGTAGAGCAAGTATTTCTCCATTAAAACAATCAAAGATTGGAGAAATATATAATTTACCTTCACGACATCCTATCTGAGTGATATCCGTTAACAGCTTAGTAAAAGGTTTTTCAGCCGTGAAATCCTGCTTAATAAGATTTTCTTTTTCTTCAACTCCTGTAGTGGACTTAGTTATACCTTTAGGTCTACGTTTAGCCTCATGAAGCAAACCTTTTACTCGCATCATTTTAGTTATCCTTCTAATACCTGCGATAATGCCTTTTTTCTTTAAAGCAATTTGCATACGCAGTACACCATAATTCTTGTTATATGGCGAATCCGCCAATATTGAATCCAATGCTGCCGAAAGAACATTTTCCCTACTTGGCTTATTAAGGTTGTTTTTGAATCTGTAAAAGCCGGATTCGCTGACTTCAAGCACCTTACACATATCTTTAACGGTCCACTGGTTGGAATGTTCTAAGATAAAATCATACCGCTTGCAGGCTCTTACTTCTTTCGGCTGGAGGCGAAAAAACCAAGTGCTTCTTTTAGTATGTCATTTGATCTTTCAAGTTCTCTGATGTGTTTTTCCATTTCATAAATTTTTCTGTCCTTTTCGGACATTGGTTCCCGGCGCTTATTTCCACTGCCTACAAAAGCAATGTCTCTATATTGTTTAGAACGAGACCGCCAAGTAGAAAGTGTGGAATAGTGCAGGCCGAGTTGGTCCGCAGCCTTTTTTACGCCAATCTCGTCGGATAGTCGGATAGCATCTTCTTTAAATTCTTTATCATAGTTCATTTTATTAGCCTCCCAAATATATATTAGCATATTTGACGAGTTTAATGACTCTACTTAAATGATACTAGTCCACCTACCCTGGTTTCCGAGCTGAAGAATTATCGTATCACCAGCAGAACCGCTGATACCAACGTGCGGATGCGTAATGGTGAGACCTTGATTATCGGTGGTTTGATTGATGAGGAAGAACAAAAAACCATTCAACGCGTTCCCTTCCTGTCCAACATTCCTATCTTAGGCGAGTTGTTCAAGAACAGAACCAGCAGCAAAACTAAGACAGAGGTAATGATGATCTTGACTCCTTACATTACCAACGCCGGTGAGTCTCCTGCCATCTATGATCCCAGAGTACAGCATGCTACTCTGTCTCCCGTACCGGGGACCCAGGACTACGAAGATGCCAAGGCTTTAAAGCGCGAAGAGGAAGCCAAGAAAAAAGCTAAATCAGCTGCTATTTCCTCTGCAGATTCTGAAACCACTGCCAATAAGTATGTGGTAAAGAAGTCTCCTAAAACCATGAGAGAAAAAGCAGACGAATTGCTGGCAGCAGAAAAAGCTACCACTAAGTAAGACAAAAAAATAAGAGGTAAACAGCTAAGCTGTTTACCTCTTTTAATTTTGTTTAGAAAGCAACACAAGGTTCTTTAGCAAAGGCTGCTTCTTCCTGGTCTTTCTTTTCTTCCTGCTCAGCCTTCTTTAGCCACTTCAAATCATAGGGCTCAAAAACCACATGCTTGTATGCTTCCAAATCCAGCAAATGACTGTCCCAATCACCATGAATGGAACCGGTTTGCTTAATCAGTATATCATACAAGATGGCATAGGTAACGCCGGTCTTAGGATCCTTCTCAATAACAGTACTATATGGCAAGGTCTTGTGATAGGTAAGCTCCATGCCCTTGTAATCAAAATGGAAACCACAGCGCATCCTGCAGCCGTCCAAGCCGGTAAAGGTTGCCAGTCTATTTAGGTCCTGAAGAATTTGATCCGTTGCTTCTTCATACAAATTTTCAGGAGTAGTAGCTGTATAGTCAAATCTAAACTGGATAGTAGCACCGGAAATCTTTCTAAATCTCTCTAAATAAGGAATAATGCCCTCTTTAGGATAGTGCTTATACAGCACGCAGTTGATTCTGAAAGGCACAGCTATCTTGGTTAGCAGTTCATCATTGGATTCTTGTACATAGTGTTGCATGTGGCGAGAAACATTGATGCAGGTAATTTTATCTTTATTTTTCTCTGTGAAAGCGATGATATCTTCCTCGGTTACATATTGAGACACCGGCAAGGTGGTATTGATAAATACCTTATGGGTATTAGCAACCCTATCCAGCATCTTTTGCAAGGTTTCCAAATTGGCAAAGGGCTCACCACCGGTGAAAACAAAATCACAGTAAGGAGTAAGCTTGTTCATCTTCTCAATGCTGGCACAGATCTTGTCTGCAGAAAAACCGTCCATGCAGGCATACTCTTCCTTATTTACACAGAAAGGACAGTTATTTTTGCAATCATAAGGAACAAATACAGTGACAGTTGCCCCTCCCTCTCTGGTCTTATAAGGATAGCTTACAGGTGGTAATTCCGTCCAGGACCCTATCTTCTTTTTCTTCTCCATTAGTTTCTTCGCCTCATGTTTTTCACAGAATAATAAATTTTGAATAACCATATCAGTAAATAATTTTGCCTACTTATTTTATCACAAAATACTTATAACGGAAAGCATTTCGCAAAAAAAGTTTAATATTTTAAAGAATTGTAACTATTCACATTCAGAATAAAGCGAGCAGACTTTGTCTTGAAACACCGGCCGCTTTACTGACTAGCTGCCGGCACTCTCCAACAAATTAACTGCTCGCTTCTCTTATTGCTTCTTTTTAAGACCGGCCAAGGCGGCATCTAAAATCTTATTACCCACCTCAGACTTGGCCATAATATCCAGACTGGCAATAGTACCATCAGGATAAAGGAGTTTCACAATATTGGTATCTGTGCCAAAACCTGCTCCCTGCTTGGTAACATCATTAGCTACAATCATATCAAGATTTTTCTTTTTAATCTTGGCAGCTGCATTAGCAACCAGATTATCTGTCTCTGCCGCAAAGCCTACCAAAAATTGATGAGTTTTCTTACTGCCCAAAAGCTGTAAAATATCAGGATTTTGGACTAGCTGTAAAACCAGTTTCTCATCTGCCTGTTTCTTTATCTTGGATTCAGCGGCACTTTCCGGCTTAAAATCACAAACAGCAGCAGCCTTAATAACAATGTCTACGCTGTCATAGTACTTTAATACGGCGTTTAACATATCTGCCGTAGAAACAACCGGTACGAACTCCACGCCATAGGGTGGCGTAAGTGCACTGGGGGCGGAAACCAAAACAACCCTGGCTCCTCTGGCTAAGGCATCCTGAGCAATAGCATAGCCCATCTTGCCTGTAGAACGATTACCGATATACCGCACAGGATCAATAGCCTCTCTGGTACCACCGGCAGTAACTAAAACGGTGAGACCACGCATATCACCTTCCAGTGTGGCTAAAAAATTATCTGCGTAAGCCAGGATTTCTTCCGGCTCCGGAAGGCGTCCTTGTCCAACAGTACCACAGGCTAAGTTACCGGAATTGGCTTTCATAATATGCACACCGGTTTCGGCCAACCACGCCAGGTTCTTTTGCACAATGGGTTGCTCCAGCATCACCGTATTCATGGCGGGACAAATAATGATAGGCTTATTGCAGGCCAACAAAGTAGTAGACAGCAAATCGTCAGCAATACCATTAGCCATCTTACCAACAATATTAGCCGTGGCAGGAGCAACCACGAAAAGGTCTGCCCACTTTACCAAGGCTATATGCTCAACATTAAATTCGGCATTCCCTGACCACATATCTACAGCTACAGGGTTACCGCTAATTTCTTTGAAAGTCAAAGGTGTAATTAATTTGGTAGCAGCATCGGTCATAATAACGCGAACCTCTGCACCGGCATGTACCAGCTTGCTAGTCAAGGCTACTGCCTTAAAAGCCGCAATACCACCTGTTACACCCAAGGCAATCTTCTTACCCTTTAACATCTTGTCCCCCTATTTAATACCGCCCTTGGTAGTTTCATAGGTCAAAACATCGTCGCCTACTTCTTCCATGGCAATGGAAACCGGCTTGTTAGACTTACTCTCAACCAGCTTGGGAGCGTGGTCAACCAATTCTCTGGCCCTCTTAGCAGCAATAATAACCAAAGAATATTTGCTATCAACTTTTTGAGCTAAATAATCAATAGATGGATTTACCATAGACATTACGCAACACTCCTTATATTTTTTCGTTTTTACAAATTTCATCTACAATATAGAAAGTTCTGCCTACTCTTAAATGTTCGGTAGAAACAATATTGCTTACCTTTGTTGTAGCTTTTTCTACTTCATCATTAACCACGATATAATCATACTTAGAAGCATAGGCCAGCTCAGAAGTAGCCGCACTTAAGCGCTTTTTGATCACATCAACTGAGTCAGTACCTCTGTTATAAATACGTTTGGACAATTCATCCAAAGAAGGTGGCACGATAAAAACAAAAACACCGTTGGGATAATTCTTTTTGACCTGTAGAGCTCCCTGTGTATCAATTTCCAAAACAATATCCTTACCATGTGCCAACTGGTCCAAAACATAAGCCTTGGGAGTACCATAGTAATTGCCATAAACATCGGCATGTTCCAGGAAACCTGCATTCTGAATCATAGTTTCAAATTCTTCCCTGGTTTTAAAGAAATAACTCTTACCATCTATTTCTCCCTTACGAGGAGCTCTGGTAGTACAGGAAACTGAATAAGCCATATCAGGTCTTTTCTCTAAAAGGGCCTTGCAAATAGTGCCCTTGCCGGCACCACTGGGACCGGATAAAACTAACAGAATACCCTCCGGTTTTGTCATTATTCTTGTTCCTCCTCCGGTAAGTTTTCCTCTAAATCGCCTTCATCGCTGTGTTCCAGCCTGTTGGCAATAGTTTCCGGTTGAAGTGCGGACAGCACAATATGACCACTATCCATAATTAAAACTGCTCTGGTACGTCTGCCATAGGTAGCATCAATTACTACGCCTTTCTCCTTGCCTTCTTGGATAATTCTCTTAATCGGTGCAGATTCTGGTCCAATAATAGTAACAATTCTTTGTGCGGAGACGATGTTGCCAAAACCAATGTTAATTAATTGTAATTCCATCTTTCTACCTCGTATTATTCTATATTTTGAATTTGCTCACGTATCTTTTCTATTTCGCCTTTTATTTCTACAGTCAATCCCGTGATGGTTAAATCATTGGACTTGGAAGCGATAGTGTTGGCTTCCCGATTAAATTCCTGCACTAAAAAGTCCATCTTGCGGCCAATAGGCTTGGGGCTCTGTAACATTTCCCCGAATTGTTTTAAATGGCTTTTTAGTCTTACAATCTCTTCTGTAATATTAACCCTATCCGCAAAAATAGCAACTTCCTGAATAACTCTTTCCTGATCGACAACTTGTCCTGAACCTTTTAACAGCTCTTCAATTCTTTCGTTCAATTTAGCTTGGTAATCAGTTGTTACCAGTGGTGCTCTTTCTTCAATGGCAGCTAGTTTTTCACCAATAAGTTGAGCACGTTTGGCAATATCTCCGGAAATATTATGGCCTTCAGTTTCTCTCATTGCCAGTAGATGGTCCAAGGCTTCATTCATTGCCTCTTCTACATGCGGCCAGAGTCCTTCTACGTCAAAGAAACCTTCCTTGGCAGAAATTACATCCGGGCATTTAGCCAAATACAATAATCTGGCGCCATCATTAAGTGCGTCTTCCTTAACACCGGAAGCAGTTGCAATATCTTGCAAAGCATTATTATAAGCTTTCGCGAGGTTCTTGTCTACCTTTACCTGACAATTTTCTCCGGCAGTATAAGAAGCCACAATAAATACATCCACTCTGCCACGATTAATCTTTGCCAGAATTGCTTTGCGAATCTTATCTTCCAGAGGATTTAAAAATCTGGGAAGCCTGATAGCTATTTCATTATACCGATGATTAACCGTCTTAACTTCAATAGCAAAAGAAAACGTGCTGTCTTCATAAGCCCCTCGACCATAACCGGTCATGCTTTTTAGCATTAGCTCCACATCCTATTTATTTTATATTTGGTATTTCCAGAACAAATTCCCGTTCTCCGCCACCCTGGTCAGCAACAGTAAGAACCATGTGCTTGGTAGCATCCAATTTGCTCAAATCAAAATATGTAAAGTACTGCAAATCCCATACCTGTACTTCAAGGGTCTTGGCAGGGGTATTGGGTACTCCGGCCTTTTGTTGCGGAACTTTACCTGAATTAACTGCTTGTTTGCTTCTGGTTTCTACATCCTTCTTCACTGCATTAAGCTTAGCCTGCTCAGCGGCAGAAAGCCCTGGTGTTTTAGTCTTACTATCCAGTTGAGCTTGTGTCATAGGCACAATCCTGGTATTGGCAGCTTCTAAGGTTGTATAATATGGTTCTGCTACATTGCTGCCCTGGTACATGCGTATTTTTAAATATTTGGGTTCCACTTTAAAAGAAGAATTCAAAATAAGACTCACAGCCAGAACACCATCATATTCTTTGGCAATAGCCATGTTCTCCTCCGGTGTCAAAGCAGCACCACCTGCTGCCGCTGTAGCGTGATTCTTAAGTGCTACTGCCAGATAGGGAGTAAACACGATGGCTCTTTCATTGTTGCCGAATTTGTTAGTTTCTTTTCTGTCTTGTGCGGTCCAACCTGCCAAGACCTGGTCGATTGTGGCTGCTTTTTTGCTCACACCATATATAGCCGCTGCTTTCACAGTAGCTGCATCAATAGGTGCCATGGCGTAAACGGAATTGCAGAAACATAATAATGCCGCCATTGTCAAAATGATCTTCCTCATGTCAAAACCTCCGTTATCAGTTTATTGACCTCTTCCCCAAACCATACTATACTTGTACTTAATAGTTGTATTTACCCCTAAATTTACTATTAGGTGTGTTCTTATTATTATATACTATTACTCCGCAAGGTGCAAATCGACTAGCCAATTGTAAGCAGGTTTATTTGCCCAGGATAAGCATTGACAACTAGTGCCGGGCAAGGCCATAAACTCACTCATTTAATATATCTTAAAATACATCGTAAACCATAGTCATTTGTAGAAAGGTGCATTATGAACTTAGAAGGTATTACCCTTAAATTTTTAACGGAAGAATTGCAAACAGCCTTAGAAGGCGGCAAAATCTATAAGGTTTTTGCCCCTAATAAAGATTCCCTGTTGCTCCTAATCAACAAAGAAAATACCACCCTCTATTTCCTGGCTGACTTCACCGGCGGCAGCCCTTTGCTATACCTACCCAAAGATTTGCCGGAACGCCCTGATGTTCCCTCCCCTTTTTGTATGCTCCTACGTAAACATTTAGAAGAAGGACGTATTACCCTGGTGGAACAAAAAGGCCTGGAAAGAGTTATAACCCTCCATATTGATTTAATTGGAGCAAACAGGCAGATTATTACCAAGCATTTAATTTTGGAATTAACCGGCAAAAACAGTAACATCATTTTTACCGATGAAAATAATATCATTATGGATGCCAGCAGGCACATTGGCAAGAGTCAAAGTACCTACAGGCAGATTTTGGCCGGGCAAGCCTATGTACCACCTCCCGCTCAGGAAGGCTTGGATTTTCTTACCACTGCTCCGGAAAAGCTTTTGCAAAGAGCGCAGCAATTATCCGGCACTACAGCACAAAATTTGGTAGCAGCAACAGTAGGTATTGGCAATAATACTGCAGAAGCACTGCTCAAAAAAAGCAACCTGCCTCTTACCACAACTACTTTGAACGAAAACGAATTTTCTACCTGCTGCCTGGAGCTGCATAAACTGCAAGAAGAAATTTTAAAGCACGAAAAATTTTATGGCTTGATTAATAAACGCAACAGTATGAAACTGCTGCTGCCCTACGCACCCCCTCCCGGTGACAGCTACCGAATACAAGAGTTTCCTTCTTTGCTGTCCGGTCTGCAATATAGCGCCAGTCTAATTCCCGTTCAGATTCCAGATAAGGAGCTCTTGATCAAAACTGTAACAGGCGCTCTGAGCAAAGCCAAGAAAAAATTAAAATATCTGGCTGCTGACTTGTCCGCAGCGGAAAGTGCTGAACAGCAAAAAATTATTGCGGATACTTTAATGGCCCATATTTACGAAATGGAAAAAGGTGCTACCCAAATAGAGCTAGAAAACATCTATGACAATACGCCTTTAAAAATTTCTCTGGCACCACAGCTTACCCCTTCAGAAAATGCTCAGGCCTATTATAAAAAATACAATAAATATAAAAGAGCCTTGGGGGAAATTAAGCAGCAGGAAACTGAGACTACTTCCCTGGTCACCTATTTGGAATCCTTGGAAACGTCTCTTGATACAGCTACCACCAAAAATGAAATTGGCGAAATAAAAAGTGAAATTATTGACCTGGGATTAATGGCTAAGCCAAAGAAAAGAGCCCCCTCTCAGGGAAATTCCAAGCCATTGACCATCGTTTTAAATTCAACTACCACTCTAATCGTAGGCAAAAATAACAAGCAAAACGACTATGTGACGTTTAAGCTTGGTAAAGGTAATGACCTGTGGTTTCACGTAAAAAACATTCCCGGTTCTCACGTTATTTTAAAAACCACCTTGCCCGAACCTGAAGAAAATGATATTTTGCAAGCTGCTTCAGTTGCTGCCGCCTTCAGCAAGGCCAAGAATTCCTCCAAAGTGCCTGTGGACTATACGCAAAAACGTTATGTGAAAAAGCCTAACGGAGCAAAACCTGGTTTTGTCATTTACACAGACCAGCAAACCCTATATGTCACGCCTTCTTTACCCACAAATAATTGACGAAAAAGTTAATGTGGGATAGAATAATTAAGCAACCTAATTCAATGAAGAAAAGAGGTTTTATCTATCATGAGAAGTAATACAGTTAAACTTGGTTCAACCAGAGCGGCTCATCGTTCTTTGTTTTATGCTATGGGTTATACCGAAGAGGAATTGAAAAAACCTTTAATAGGTATCTGCAATGCACAAAATGAAATTATTCCCGGTCATATGCATTTGGATGAAATTGCGAAAGCTGTTAAATATGGTGTCTTGGAAAATGGCGGTACTCCTGTGGAGTTCCCTGCTATTGGTATTTGTGATGGTATTGCCATGGGGCATGACGGCATGAAATATCCCTTGGCTAGTCGTGAACTAATTGCCGATAGTATTGAAGCAATGGCTAATGGTCATGCTTTCGATGCTTTGGTACTTATTCCCAACTGCGATAAAATTGTTCCAGGCATGCTGATGGCAGCTGCCAGATTAAACATTCCTGCTATTGTAGTCAGTGGTGGCCCTATGGCTCCCGGTCGTTACGACGGCAGAGATGTAAGCGTAAGTACAGTATTCGAAGCTGCCGGCCGTTTTGAAGCCGGTAAGATTAACAAGAAACAATTAAGCGAGATTGAGCATTGTGCTTGCCCCGGCTGTGGTTCCTGCGCAGGCATGTTTACTGCCAACACCATGAACTGCATGACAGAAGTGCTGGGCATGGGTCTACCCGGCAACGGCACTATTTTAGCTAAAACCGGTGCCAGAATTGCTTTGGCTAAACAAGCCGGCAAGCGCATTATGGATTTGTTAGCAAAAGATATTCGTCCTCGTGACATTATGACTGCTAAAGCTTTCAAGAATGCTATTACCGTTGATATGGCTATGGGTGGTTCTACCAATACAGCCTTGCATATTCCTGCCATTGCTCATGAAGCAGGCGTAGAAATTACTCTGGAATATTTCGATAAGATTAGCAAGCATACTCCCTATTTAACCAAGCTAAGTCCTGCCGGCATGTATCATATGATTGACGTTAACGAAGCCGGTGGCATCAGCGCTATTATGGCTGAATTGGCTACTGCCGGTTTAATTGAAAAGAGCTGCAAGACCGTTACCGGTAAGACTGTTGGTCAAAATATTAAGGGTGCCAGGATTCTTCGTCCTGAAGTAATTCACACTGTAAAGGAACCGCTGAGAAAAACCGGTGGTATTGCTGTTCTCAAAGGCAACCTGGCTACTGATTGCAGCGTAGTAAAGGAAAGTGCTGTTGCTCCCGAAATGCTAAAGCATAGCGGTCCTGCCAGAGTTTATGATTCTGAAGACCAAGCTATTAAAGCCATTTTAGCTAAGAAAATTAAACCCGGTGATGTAGTGGTAATTCGTTATGAAGGACCCAAAGGCGGTCCCGGCATGAGAGAAATGTTGAATCCTACCGCTGTTTTGACCGGCATGGGACTAGATAAAAGCGTTGCCCTCTTAACGGATGGACGTTTCTCCGGTGCTACGCAAGGTGCTTGCGTAGGCCATATTTCTCCTGAAGCTCGTGAAGGCGGCAATATTGCCCTTGTACAAGAAGGAGATATTATTGAAATCGATATTCCTAAACGTACTTTGAACGTTAAGCTAACTGATAAAGAATTGGCTGAACGTCGCAAGGCTTGGAAGTGCCCTGCTCCTAAAGTAAAGAGCGGTTACCTGGCTCGTTATGCTTACTTAGTTTCTTCTGCTGCCCAAGGTGCAGTTTTAAAATTCAATTAACAGACAGTTCAGGTAGTGCTTCCTAAAGTATCATAACTGCAAAACAAAAAGGCAAGTGTAGGTAGGACCTTCAAGTCCATCTGCACTTGCCTTTTATAGTTGTAATGATTTATTCGGCCTATATTACCGCTTATTTGAAGTTTGGTTTACGCTTTTCTAAAAAAGCACCCATACCCTCTTTTTGGTCATCTGTCGAGAAACAAACACCAAAAGCCTGAGCCTCATAATCCATTGCCAAATCTTGAGTCATTTCCAAGCCTTTGTTAATTACATCCTTAGCGGAAGCCACAGCTAAAGGAGATTTCTTCATAATCTTACCCAGCATAGCTTCTGCCGTAGGAATTAATTCTTCAGGTTTGGTAACTACGTTAACTAAACCAATCCGATAAGCCTCGTCTGCTCCAAACATAGCACCGGTATAAATGTACTGCTTGGCAATACCTTTACCAACTAATCTGGAAAGACGTTGAGTTCCGGCAAAACCGGGAATAATACCATAGGTAACTTCCGGTTGACCGAACTTAGCTGTCTCAGAAGCAATACGAATATCACAAGCCATTGCCAGTTCACAACCACCGCCTAAAGCGAAGCCATTCACTGCCGCAATAACTACCTTGGGTAAATTTTCAATGGCATTGAAAACCTTGTGTCCCAGGACAGAGAACTCTCTGGCCTCCAGGGAATTCATCTTGCTCATAGCAGCTAAATCTGCTCCGGCCACGAAAGCTTTCTCACCGGCACCGGTAACAATAACTGCCTTGGTTGCTTTATCAACTGCCAGCTTGGCGAAAACATCATCCAGCTCAGCTAATACAGCACTATCCAAAGCATTAAGAGCTTGTGGTCTGTTAATAGTTACAGTAGTAATACCATCTTTTGTTGCTACCAGAACATTCTTATAATCGCTCATAAGCTGCCTGCTTTCTTATTTATTTCTTGGCGTAATCGAAGAAACCTTTACCGCTCTTGCGGCCCAGGTATCCAGCGCTTACCATTCTCTTCAATAATGGGCAGGGACGATATTTAGGATCACCAAAGCCATCATAAAGAACGTTCATGATAGCAAGAACGGTGTCGTTACCAATCAAGTCGGACAAAGCCAAGGGTCCCATAGGATGAGCAAATCCCAGCTTAGCAACGTTATCAATATCTTCAGCACTGGCAACGCCTTCCATCAAGGTGTAGATAGCTTCGTTAATCATAGGAATCATAACTCTGTTGCCTACGAAACCGGGAGCATCATTAACCCTAACAGGGCTCTTGCCCAAATCAGTAGCTAATTTATAAATAGCCTCAAAAGCCTCATCGGAAGTGCCAAGGCCCTTAACAACTTCTACCAGCTTCATAACAGGAGCGGGATTGAAGAAGTGCATGCCAACAAACTTATCAGGTCTCTTGGATACTGCGCCAATAAGAGTGATGGAAAGAGAAGAAGTATTGCTGCAGAAAATAGTATTAGCAGGGCAATGCTCAGCCAATACGGAGAAGATTTCTTCTTTCTTAGCCAAATCTTCAGTAGTAGATTCTACTACGATATCAACGTCGCAGACTTCTTTAGTTAACTCAATAACACCGGTAACATTAGCCAAAACTGCGTTCTTAGCGTCTTCGGTCATCTTACCTTTTTCAACGCTACGGGTCAGATTTTTGGTAATAGCCTTAATGCCGGCATCAACGGAACGTTGGCTGCTGCCACGTAGAGCAACCTTTATACCATGAGCTGCAAAAACTTGAGCAATACCACTGCCCATTTGGCCAGTGCCACAAACTAAAGCTTTAGTAAATTCCATTGTTATATCTCCTTTTTATGATTATTATTTCTTGTCCTTTAACAAACTAGCGGATACAACCATACGTTGTACTTCGTTAGTGCCTTCATAAATTTGGGTAATCTTAGCATTACGCATTAAGCGGGATACTGGATAATCAATAGTGTAACCATAACCACCATATACTTGAACAGCTTCAGTGGTAACCTTCATAGCAACATCGGAAGCAAAGCATTTAGCCATTGCTGCGGCAGGACCATAAGCTACGGTAGGATCTGCTTCATGTTGATCCTTTAAAAATGCGGCATGGTATACCAAGAATTTAGCTGCTTCGGCTTCAATGGCCATATCAGCAATCTTGAAGCTAATAGCTTGGAAAGCGGAAATAAGTCTGCCAAATTGCTCACGCTCTTTGGAATATTTGATAGCATGGCCCAAAGCGCCTTCAGCAATACCCAAAGCTTGAGCTGCAACACCGATACGACCGCCATCCAAGGTAGTCATAGCAATCTTGAAGCCTTCGCCCTCTTTGCCCAACAGGTTTTCTTTAGGAATAGCGCAATCCTCAAATACTAACTCAGCGGTAATAGAAGTATTGCCGCCCATTTTGGTTTCAATCTTACCAAAGCTGAAGCCTGGTGTACCTTTTTCTACGATGAAAGCGGAAATACCATGATTGCCCTTGCTCTTATCAGTCATAGCAAAGATTACATAGGTATCTGCTTCCTTACCATTGGTAATAAATATCTTAGTACCATTCAATACATAATGGTCATCCTTCAATACAGCAACAGTCTTTTGAGCACTGGCATCAGTACCTGCAGAGGGTTCTGTCAGACCAAAAGCACCCAACTTAGTACCTTCACAAATAGGTCTTAAATATTTTTGTTTTTGATCTTCAGTACCAAACAGATAAATAGGAGTTGCACACAAAGAAACACAAGCAGAAAGGGTAATACCCATGCCATCATCAATCTTGGATAACTCTTCAACTGCCAAGATATAACTTAAAACATCTCCGCCAATGCCACCATATTGTTCAGGGAAGCAAATACCGAAGAAACCAGCCTCACCCATTTCGTTTACCAAATCACGATTGAATTCGTGGTCCTGGTCACGTTGCTCAATAGTACCGGCTAATTTTTGCTCTGCAAAATCTTGAGCCATTTGTCTAATCATTTCTTGATCTTCACTCAGTTTAAAGTCCATACATATACCCTCTCTTTTTTTTGAAATTTTATTGAACACCGGTTACGAGAACCGGTGTTTTTTATAAATTATAACATTTCAATAATAGTAGCAGTACCTTGGCCGCCACCGATGCACAAAGTAGCCAGGCCTTTCTTTAAGCCACGATGTTTCAAAGCATAAATCAAGGTTACCAAAATACGAGCACCGCTGGCACCAATAGGATGACCCAAAGCAGTAGCACCGCCGTTAACGTTAACCTTATCCATATCAAAGCCTAATTCTCTGCCGCAATATACGAATTGAGCACAGAATGCTTCGTTGGCTTCAACTAAGTCGATATCTTTAATAGTCATGTTAGCAAGCTTCATTGCTTTACGGCTGGCAGGAACAGGACCGGTACCCATGATTGCAGGATCAACACCAGCAGATGCATAGGAAACAATCTTTGCCAAAGGTTTCAAGCCAAGTTCTTTAGCTTTGTCAGCAGACATAACAACCAAGGCAGCTGCACCATCATTAATACCGGAAGCATTGCCGGCAGTAACAGTGCCACCATCTTTTTTGAAAGCTGGTCTTAGCTTAGCTAAGCCTTCCATGGTAACACCATCTCTGGGGAACTCATCAGTATCAACAACTACATCGCCCTTTTTACCTTTAATGGTAATAGGAACAATTTCTTCTTTGAAGGAACCGTTCTTAATAGCTGCAATTGCTTTAGCTTGAGAAGCAACGCCTACTTCGTCTTGATCCTGACGAGTAACGTTAAATCTCTCTGCTACGTTTTCAGCAGTGATGCCCATGTGGTAACCATTGAAAGCATCCCACAAACCATCTTTAATCATTTCGTCAATCAGCTTGCTGTCGCCCATTCTCAGGCCCCATCTAGCTTTGTTGGTTGTAACATAAGGAGCATTACTCATGCTTTCTGTACCACCTGCCACGATGATTTCAGCATCGCCGGCTTTGATCATGGAAGCTGCCAACTCAACGCATTTCAAACCTGAACCGCAAACCTTGTTAACTGTATAAGAAGGAACATCGAAAGGAATACCGGCCTTCACAGAAACCTGACGAGCAACGTTTTGACCTAAACCTGCTTGTAATACGTTACCAAAAATTACTTCGTCGATTTGTTCTGATTTAATGCCTGCTCTTTTTATTGCTTCTTTAACGACTTCTGCTCCGATTTCTTGAGCGGATAGAGGTGCCAATGCACCGCCGAACTTACCAATTGCTGTTCTTACTGCACTTACGATTACTACTTCACGCATAACTGAACCCATCCTCTCTAATCTATAATTTTTTTCAAAACAAACTAATTTAGTAAAGCATTATTTAATGCAGCATTCCCTCCTTTACCAAAGTATTCGTTTGTTACTTTCGTGAAAGCTTATGCTATCATAACAAACTTTTTATAACCCCTCTGACATCACTATTATACTACGAATTATATAGTATAGTTTTCTGAAAATTGTTAATTTACCGCTATTAATGAAAAAGGAAACTATATAAGCAATAACTAATAATTGCCACTAAAACAAAGGCCGCCAAAACAGGTAAAATAAAGAATATGGCACCTACAATTATTAATATAATCAATATCTGCCACAGTATTCCTACGCCACTAAAAGTGTGAACATGAAAGCCATAGCTTTGCTGGTTTTCTTGCTCTTGCTCTTCCTCACGCCGTTTTTCTTCCTCTTCCTTATCATAAACCTTAAAGTCCTCACCCTGGTCCTGAGGCGTACTTTCAATAGTAAGTCCGCCAAAAGTATCTCTTTCCTCCTCGGTCAGAACTTGTGGTTCTTCCGGCTCATTGGGAGCTTGGCAATTTGGACATTCCTTTAAACCATCAGCATACTCAAAACCACACTGTTTGCAAATCATATGGTCCTCCTAAAAATCTCCTTCATTAAGCAACATTGTCAAAGTGCCCTCTTCATTACAATAGCGCGGATCATAATCCTCCAAGTGAAGAGTTGCTTTAATTTTGACAGCGGCCCTTTCCAAGTCTTTAACTGACATGTGCCAACAAATGTTGGCCACATTTTGTACAGAATAGCTATATGCTTTATTGAGCCTAATGTAATTTTCAATGATGCCACTGGCCCAAACCTCAGGCACCTCGCCATTTACTTCACCACCGGCCGCTACAAAATCAAGCCACATCCTCATGGACAGCACTACATCACGACAAGAAAAATGTTGAGGAGTCATCATCTTTTCTACACAAGTAACCACTCTATCTCTACCGCCTCTAATAACCGGCGGCGCATAATCCTGTACCTGTGTGGTATAGGGAAATACGGCAAAAGGAAAATAATGAGCTGCAAAATAAACCGCTCTCCTAATAACCATGGGGTGTCTGGCGATAAAATTCTCCATACTGCCTTCCGGTTCTTGTATCTTATACCATTGGAAAAAGCTTATGAGCTGGTCACGTAATCTCTTGCGGCTTAATTTAGCAATTTTGAAGCATCTTACATAATTCATGACCATAGTCTTGTTATAAAAGATATGTCCCAGAATCAACATATCATCTGTATTCATATCCGGGCTTAAGGGTAAATTGAGAGCATATTCTTCGTCGGTAAGAAAATCCTTACACTGATAAATTTCTCCATCCTCTGTGCCCACTACACTAAACAAAGCCAATCGGGAACGACATAATTCTAAAACCAAAGGACGATATTTGGTAATACCCTTTTGAGCAAAATGTTTCAGAGGAGTTTTATCATCCAAAATCAAATGATAGTCAAAAAGGAAGTAGTCCCAAAAGGTTTGCCAGAACTCTTCACTTTCTGCTTCCTCCAGCTTTTTTTCACTCTTGGTGAAGCCTTGGTAAAAGAATACTGCTCTTTCTAAATCCAAATTGAAAGCATCCTGCTGAAAAAAGCCATGCAGCTCTTCCAGCAATTCAGTCATGGCTTCTCCCACATTAAGAAAAATCTTGCTGGGCGAATCCGGTGTAGCTGTATCTTTACGAATTTCTTCTCCGGGCAAAAAATCACCATCAGAGTCAATAATGCCGATGGTACCGTCATCCTTTAAAAGCTGGCTCTTGGCCAAATGCGGAGCCAGGCTGCTAGTGATAGCATGCTTCTCTTTTAAGTAAACAAAAAGAGCTCCTAAAACATCCAGAAATTCTTTTACTGCATCATAATCAACAGTAAAGTCAGCTACATTTCGACCACACCAGGCTACAGCATCTATAATGTCATCAACAGTTAAATCACCCAAACATCTATCGCAGTGACCAAGGTAAATGCACAACATAAGAATATGTGTCCATTCTCTTTTTAAGTCACTGTCTTCAACGCCATGCCAAGCCTCAGCCCGTAAAAAGCCTTCTGCATATTCACGGCCCAGGACCTGATTCCAGCCTGTATCATTATCATAAAAATCTGCAACTAAATCATATACATTATCCATTATTACTCTTCCAACTATTTATTTCTTGTAAGAGGGGCAAAGCTCTCTGACAGGGCATTCCTGACAAAGAGGATTTCTCGCCTTACAAATTTTTCTACCATGCCAAATAAGCCAGTGATGAGCTTCACTCCATTTTTCCTTGGGAACCACTTTCAATAGTTCCTGCTCTACCAGCAACGGATCTTCACCCTTGGCCAGCCCCAAGCGTTTAGAAACTCTAAACACATGAGTATCTACCGCTAAGGCAGGCTGATGAAAAGCTACGCTAAGCATTACATTGGCAGTCTTACGTCCTGCCCCCGGCAATGTCATAAGGTCTTCCCTGGTAGCCGGGACTTGGCCGTTATATTCTTCCAGCAAGCGGTGACAGGTGCCTAAAAGATTTTTGGCCTTAGCATGATATAAGCCACAATCTTTTATTGCCTCTTCCATCTCCTGTAAAGATAACTTTACCATTTTCTGAGGAGTATTGTATTTAGGAAACAAACGAGCAGTAATTTTGTTGACCCGCTCATCAGTACACTGGGCCGAAAGAATAACTGCCACCAAAAGTTCAAAAGGACTTTTGTAATTTAGGGCTGTATTCATACCATGATAAGTTTCGTCTAAAATACGGAGAATCTCCTGCTGCCTTTCTGCCTTTCTCATTAGTTAGTCAGACTCCTTACCGGTGCCGGAATTCTTCCACCTCTGGCAATGAATACGTCCGGCTTATAGGTATTTACCTTGATGATTGGAGCGTAACCTAAAAGGCCGCCAAACTCCACCTTGTCGCCCACACCCTTACCGGGTACGGGGATTACTCTCACTGCCGTAGTTTTGTTATTAATCATGCCAATGGCTGCTTCATCGGCAATAATAGCCGCTATCGTAGCTGCACTGGTATCACCGGGAATAGCAATCATATCCAAGCCTACAGAACACACGCAAGTCATAGCTTCCAATTTCTCGATAGTCAGGCAACCTTTTTCCGCAGCGTTAATCATACCTGCATCTTCGCTGACCGGAATAAAAGCACCACTTAAACCACCTACATAGCTGGAGGCCATCAGTCCACCCTTTTTCACTGCATCATTGAGCATGGCAAGCGTGGCCGTTGTACCAGGACAACCGCAGCATTCCAAACCAATTTCCTCCAAAATATGAGCAACACTATCACCGATAGCAGGTGTAGGTGCTAAAGACAAATCTACAATACCGAATTGCGTATGCAGTCTATTGGCCGCTTCCTGAGCAACCAGCTGTCCAACTCTGGTAATTTTAAAAGCTGTCTTTTTAATGACTTCTGCAACCTTGCCAATGTCTTCGCCACGAACTGCTTCCAAGGCATGTTTCACCACACCTGGTCCGGAAACACCTACATTGATAACACTTTCCGGTTCTGTAACGCCGTGAAAAGCACCGGCCATAAAAGGATTGTCTTGCACAGGATTGCAAAACACCACCAGCTTGGCACAGCCTAAAGCATCCTTATCGGCAGTCAGCTTGGCCGTTTCCTTTACAACCCTACCCATCTCAGCAACTGCATCCATATTAATACCACATTTGGTGGAACCAACCGCCACAGAAGAACAAACTATATTGGTTGTAGCCAAAGCCTCAGGAATAGAAGAAATTAAAATTCTATCTCCCTTAGTATAGCCCTTTTCTACCAAAGCACTAAAACCACCAATGAAATTAACACCCACTTCTTGGGCAGCCCTGTCCAAAGCCTTCGCCAACGGAACATAGCTGGTAGCCTTGCAGCTTTCGCCTACCAGGGAAATCGGCGTAACAGAAATACGTTTATGAATAATTGGTACGCCTAATTCTGCTTCCAGTGTTTCTCCGGTTTTTACCAAATCCTTAGCTGTTGTGGTTATTTTATCGTATATTTTATTGGCACATACATTAATATCTTCATGAGCACAATCTCTCAGACTGATACCCATTGTAATGGTACGTACATCCAAATTATTTTCCGTAATCATACGGGTTGTTTCTAAAATTTCCTTTATGTTGTACATGTGTACCCTCCTAAATAGAGTGCATGGCAGAGAATATTTCTTCGCTTTGAACCCTGATTTCCACGCCTATCTCCTGCCCTAAAGCAACAGCCTTGCTTTTGAGCTCTTGCAGAGAAATAGAAGCCTCTGACATATCAGCAATAAGTACCATGTTAAAAAAGCCGTCCATAATGTTTTGATTAATATTGATGATGTTAACTTTGTTTTCAGCTAAAAGCTGACTAGCCTTGGCAATAATGCCTACTTTATCTTTTCCTACTATAGTTAAAACTATGTGCATAATTAACTACCCCTCTCTGTCGAAAAAAACTACTTCATTATTATACAGTAGATAGCCTTTTCTTTCAATTATTTTAGTCAGTAATATTTCAAAACTTACACTAAGCACAGGGTAAAAAAATTATTCGACCTCTCGGCAAAAATATGCTATTATATCTTCGTTACAACATTGTGTCATAAGGGAGGATTTTTTATGAAAGAATATAAACCTTTTAAATCAGGAAAAGTAAGAGAGGTATACGATATCGGCGATAGCATTATTATGGTTGCTACAGACAGAATTTCTGCCTTCGATCATATTTTGAAAAATAAAGTCACCAATAAGGGTGCTGTTCTAACTCAAATGTCCAAATTCTGGTTTGACTTTACCAAGGATATTGTTCCCAATCACATGCTTTCCACTGATCCTCAGGATATGCCTGAATATTTCCGCCAACCACAATTCGTGGGCAATAGCATGAAATGCAAAAAATTAACCATGCTTCCCATGGAGTGCATCGTACGCGGTTATATTACCGGTAGTGGCTGGGCTTCTTACCAGGAGAATGGTACCGTTTGTGGTATTACCCTGCCCCAAGGCCTGCAAGAATCTCAAAAGTTGCCTGAACCGATTTTTACACCGAGCACCAAAGAAGAGGTTGGCACCCATGATGAAAACGTTTCTTTAGAAAAAGGCATTGAGCTTTTTGAAAAACAATTTCCCGGTAAAGGCCGCGAATATGGTGAAAAAATCAGAGATTACACTATCGCACTTTACAAGAAATGTGCAGACTACGCTTTAACCAAGGGCATTATCATTGCTGATACCAAATTTGAATTTGGTTTGGACGAAAATGGCAATGTAGTTTTGGGTGATGAAATGCTCACCCCGGATAGTTCTCGTTTCTGGCCTTTAGATGGCTACAAGCCCGGCAAAGGTCAACCTGCTTATGATAAGCAATACGTGCGTAACTGGCTCTTAGCTAATCCTGACAGTGATTATCTACTTCCGGAAGATGTTATTGAGCAAACTACTGCTAAGTACGTAGAAGCTTATGAAAAGCTAACCGGCAAAAAGTTTATTGCTAAATAGCATATTGATAAAATAAACAACGTAAAAGTAAAGGCACCGTGAGGAAATATCCTCACGGTGCCTTTTTTAAGAATGAAATGTGTCAGGGAGACCATCCTTTGGGAGCGAAAAACGTGCCAGGGGAACCATCCCCCTGGCACGTTTTTAGTCTACAATTCTGCCAACACCATTTCCACAAAGTCCTGACAATTAATAGCTGTTTCTCCTTTAAAAGAGGTACCTGTAGCATTGTTATTAGAAATGACGCGTACTGCTAAAAAGGGAACACCACAGCTAATAGCAATAGTTCCCGCCCCATTCGTCTCCATTTCTTCGCATAGAGCATCGGTGGCTTCCGTAAATCTTCTAATCTTATCCACATCTTTATTCCATTGGTCAAAAGAGGCAATGACTCCTGTCACTACCTTACCTTCTTTATACCGGGCTGCTGCTTTTTGAGCAGCCTTTAAAGCGGCAGGATTGGAAGATAAATATTGAGGTGCTGTTCTAAACAGTCTAGCAAAATCTGTTTCCTTTTCCATGCTATTAAGAGCCAGAAAACTATTTACCCCGTCTGCACCTGAAAGCACGGCGCTTCCGTTAAAGAATCTTTCACCTACGATTATATCGTTGTAATTCAAATTCTTTTTGTATGACCCTGCAGTGCCCTGATTGATAATAAGCCTGGGATGGAAAAGCTCAATGCCAAGTGCAGTAGCACCGGCGGCCATAGCAGTGCCAATACCTGTTTTACTTACTACAACCTTGCTCTCCGATAATTCACCTTGCCAAAAGGAAAAATTATTGCTTACTATGTTCTCCTTGTTTCTCAGCTTAGCTAAAAAATAGGCTATCTCCACATCCATAGCACCCTGCAATAAGATGGGCTGTTCTGCGGTGTTCATGGTAGCTCCCCCGTTTCTTGTCTCCGTACGGGTTAATTATACCATAAAGTGCTTGTCCTACACTAGTCCAGAATCTTTCCTTCTGTACTAATTGTAACAATTTGCCAAGGAATAAACTTGCCACTTTGTTGTAAGGCTTTTTTGGCAGCCATTTCCAAGCCGCCACAGCAAGGTACTTCCATTCTTACCACTGTAACACTTTTAATATCATTATTCTTAATAATTTCCGTTAACTTCTCGCTATAGTCAACATTGTCCAATTTAGGGCAACCTACCAAGGTAATATGACCCTTAATAAAATCCTGGTGAAAGCTTGCATAGGCATAGGCTGTGCAGTCTGCGGCAATGAGCAGCTTGGCTTGCGCAAAATACGGTGCTTGTATAGGGGCAAGCTTAATTTGTACAGGCCATTGAGTCAAGCAACTTTCCTGGGCACCAACAGAAGCAACAGTGCTTTGTGCTTCTCTTTTGATGGCCATTGCTCTTTGCCCCGGGCAGCCGGCAAAAGCAGCAGGCTTGCCTTGCTTTTTAGCAGCCACGGCTGCTGCATCATAAGGCTTGGCTTCTCTTTCTTCAAAAGTGATAGCGTTCGTGGGACAGTGTGGCAGGCAATCACCCAAACCGTCGCAATAATCATCTCTCAGCAATTGAGCCTTACCATCTATGAGACCGATGGCTCCTTCATGACAAGCATTCACACATAACCCACAACCATTGCATTTTTCTCTATCGATAGTAATAATTTTTCTTTTCATTTTCATAACCACCTTTTCTTTATTTTCTGTTTTTCTTTGTCTTTATCTTAACCAAAAAAGCAAAATATGTATGTTGTTTTTACAACACAAGAAAAATACCTTCCCAAGAAAATTTCCTGGGAAGGTATTTACACTATATTTATTTATCCGAGGGCTGTGCCACTCCATTAAGACGAACATGCTTGTCCAGATATACGATAAACTCTTCCTCCGGCATGGGCTTGGCAAAATAATAGCCCTGCACAAAATCACACCCCATCGTCGCCACCAAGCGCAGCTCCGCTTTGGTTTCAACGCCTTCCACAATGGTAGGAACGCCTAACCACTTGGACAAATTCAAGATGAAGCTGAGAATACCCTTATTGCTGTCATAGCTCTTGTTCTCTCTCACAAAGTTCATGCCTACCTTCAACGCATCAATAGGCAAGTCACTTAATAGGTTCAAAGAAGAATAGCCGGTACCAAAGTCATCCATCTCAATCTTAAAACCATGCTGTCTCAGAATAACTACCGTCTTCACCATTTCCTCAGGGTCATCCATGTAGGCCGTTTCCGTAACCTCCAAATGATAGAGCTCTGTAGACAGGTTATATTTTGCCATTAGTTTGGGGAAATACTCCTCCAAGGGCAAGGCACCAAAATCCATACGAGAAATATTCACGGAAATAGGTACCAAAGTATGTCCCTCGTCCAGCCATTGTCTCATAAGCATTGCAGTATTTTCCCACACGTAAGTATCCAGTTTGGTAATAAAACCATTACGCTCAAAAACCGGAATAAATACACCGGGTGGAATAAGTCCCTTTACAGGATGACGCCACCGTACCAAAGCCTCGGCGCCAATCATCGCATTATCCTTAACATCATGCTTGGGCTGGAAGAAAACCTTAAATTGCTTTTCCTTCAAGGCCACTTCCATTTCCTGCACAATCTTTTCTTCTTCCAACATCTGCAGACGGATCCGGTCATCATAAACCCAGAAGGTAGCTCCATATTTGTGCTTAATCTGTCGCAAAGCTAAAATAGCCCTGTCGCACATATCTGACACTGCCACACTCTTATCAGTTATTTCATAAATACCGTACTTAATACTGATATTTTTAACCGGAAAACCTTCCAAAACATCCGCTCCATCTTTACGGAAGTACGCTTCTGAATAATCCGGAACATGCTGCTTTAAAGCCACAAAGGTATTGGACTCAATACGTCCTACTGCCTCATTGACAGTACCCACATGATCTTTAAGATGCTTAGCAATAGTACAAAGCAGTCTATCGCCAAGCTCCCGGCCCCACCGTTCATTAATCAGCTTAAAGTTAACAACATCACAACAAATCAGGTCATACTGCCTGTCCGGGTTAGCCCAGAGGATTTCCTTAACTCTTTCATTAAAGCATTCTCTGGTGAATAAGCCGGTAAGAAAATCATTCTTAATCTGATTGATCAAAAGCGCATTTTCCCGCAATCTGATCATGCTATCTACACGATTACGGACTACCTCACTATTAAAAGGCTTCTTGATAAAATCGGAAGCACCGCTTTGCAAGCATTTAGTTTCACTGCCATCATCCTGGTTGCCAGTAATGACAATGATGGGAATAGCAGACAAGGTTTCATTTTCCTTAATCTTAGCCATTACTCCATAGCCATCCAAAACAGGCATCATCAAATCAAGCAACACCAAAGAGATATCCAGGGTTTCCTTACCAAGGATATCCAAGGCCTCCTGGCCATTAGCTGCTTCGATTACATTGTAGGTGTCTATAAGTATTTTCTTTAAAACTATTCTATTAATAGGCGCGTCATCCACGACGAGTATCTTACGTTTGTTCTCCATAGTAAACCCTTCATTGATTATTCGCTAGGTACGCTTAGCAATGCTGCGGGAAACTTCTCCCTAGTTTAAGTTATGCTCACACTTACGGTAATATTTTACCACATTAACTAAACAAAATAAACTTAAAAATGACGTTTTATTCTTTATGGTTAACAGTTACTTAGCAAAGAAAGCACACAATAAAGCTGTTAAAGCTTCCTGATCTTTCGCCCCCATTGTTTCTCTGGCAGAATGCATGGCCAGCATGGGTACGCCGATATCCATAGTCCTGATGGGAACCAAGGCAGAAGCTATAGAACCCAAGGTAGAACCACCGGCAATATCGCTTCGGTTCACATACATCTGATAAGGAATTTTCTTCTCCTCACATAAGCCGGCCACAACACCTACTGCTTCTGCATCTCCGGCATAGGATTGAGAAGCAGCCTGTTTTAATACAAGACCACTGTTCATCAGCGGTTTGTTGGTAGGATCACATTTTTCCGCATAATTGGGATGCAAAGCATGTGCCACATCAACGGACAGCATAAAGCCGGTGGCCAATTCTCTCAACACATCCTCCCGCTCTTTACCTAAGATTCCATAAATTCTTTCCAGCAACTGACTTAGTACATTGGAGCCGGCACCTTGTTTGGTCTTGCTGCCTACCTCTTCGTTATCAAAAATAGCAGCGATTTGCAAACCGGCTTTGGCTTTGGAAGCAATAATACCATCCAGGCAGGCCTTCACAGAAGTAATATTGTCCAAACGGGGAGAGGAAATAAATTCATTGTCCAGACCAAAAGTACAACCTGTTTCTACAGGGTAGGTAGATAACTCGTAGGAAAGAATATCTTCCTTTTTGCACTTCAACTCCTTAGCCAAAAACTCCGCAAAGAACTCCTTGTCCTTGCTCTTGCGGTCAAACATGGCAGCTAAAGGTAATACATCTTTTTGCTTATTCCATTTATAGCCTTCATTAACTTCCCTATTCATATGAATAGCCAGATTAGGCATGCTAAACAAGGGTCTCTTAAAATCTACCAGCTGAACCTTGGGGGAAAAAGGCTCTTTACCCTTCAGCACTATTTTCCCGGCCATGGACAAAGGTCTGTCCAACCAGGTACTGACAATCATGCCGCCGTAGCCTTCTACATTTAGGGTACCATAGCCCTCTGTTAAAATACCGGCCTGAGGTTTAATTCTAAAGCAAGGAAAATCCGTATGAGCTGCAGCTATTTTCAGGCCCGTGGAAGCCTTTGCTCCTATGCGAAAAGCCAGCAAGGTAGAATCATAGACCGTCGTAAAATATTTACCGCCCGGTGCCAGATGCCAGCTGTCGGCCTGCTTCAGTTCAGCAAAACCGTTATCTGTCAAAAGCTTTCGGCTGGTTGCTACAGTATGGTAAGGTGATGTGCAAGTGGCAATAAAGCCCAATAATTCCTGAGTGGTGTTCTTCATAGTTTTCAGCTCCTTCTCTTTATTGATATGTTCAGTGTACTTGATTTTATAAACAAAGACAAGATTTGTCTTTTCTATATACACACCTATGCCCATAATGATATAATATTTATCGTCGCGACAAATTTATTTAAAAGGAGGCCCCTAATTATGCAAACAACAAAAGTACTCTCATGGCAGTCCCTATGTCTCATGACCTTCACCTCGGTTTGGAGTTTTGGCAACGTGGTAAACGGTTTTGCCAACCAAGATCTCAAAGTTGTAGTTTCCTGGCTCATCCTTTTCTCAATTTATTTCATACCCTACACTCTCATGGTGGGAGAAATGGGTTCCACCTTTAAGGACAGTGGCGGTGGCGTCAGTTCCTGGATTCGCAGTGCTTGCAATGCCAGGCTGGCCTATTTCGCCGGCTGGACCTACTGGATTGTCCACATGCCTTATATTGCACAAAAGCCTCTAAGTATTTTAATCGCCTGCGGTTGGGCGATTTACCAAAATGGTTCCCTTACCAAAATGATGCCCCCTCTTGCTTTACAGAGCATTGTTTTGGTAATTTTTTTCATTTTTCTCTGGTACACTTCCCGCGGTCTTACAGCTATCAAACGACTAGGTGCCTTAGCAGGTTCCTTTATGTTTATTATGTCTATTTTGTATATTGTCTTGATTTTGGCTGCCCCGCACATCACTACTGCCAAAACCTTTTCCTACAGCCTTACCTGGAACAATTTTATGCCCACTTTTAATTTTGATTACCTGACTACCATAGCCATTTTAGTTTTTGCCGTAGGCGGTTGTGAAAGACTTTCTCCCTACGTTAACAAGCTGGGCAAGCCTGCTTCCGAATTTCCTAAAGCTATGATTTTTATGGCAGGTATGGTTGCCGTTACAGCACTATTAGGTACTTTTGCCTTGGGTCTTATGTTTGACCACAACAATGTGCCCAAAGATTTAATGATGAACGGTGCTTATTACAGCTTTGCCAAGCTGGGAGAATACTACGGCCTGGGCAATTTTTTCCTGGTAATCTACGCAATATGTACCGGTTTAAGTCAGGCAGCAACTCTTACCATTTCCATCGATGCCCCCTTGCGTATGCTGCTCAGCGAGGCAGACCACGATTTCATACCAAAAAGCTTTGCCAGATTTAATCAAAATGATGTGCCGGTTAACGGCTACAAGCTTACCGCCCTTCTTGTCTCCATTCTTATCATTGTACCGGCTCTCGGGATTGGAGACATAAACACTCTGTACAACTGGTTGCTTAGATTAAATGCCGTTTGTATGCCCTTGCGTTACCTCTGGGTCTTCTTCGCCTACATGGCTATTAAGAAGGCTTCCGACCGCTTCAGCGCCGCATACCATTTTGTGACCAATCCAGCCCTGGGCTTCTTTGCCGGGTTATGGTGCTTTGCCTTTACCGCTTTTGCCTGCATCATGGGTATGTTTCCTAAAGATGTTGCACCCTACACAGCTCCCTGGTATTTCCAATTTGCCATGACCATTTGCACTCCTATTGTTCTTTTGGGTATCGGATTAATTCTCCCTGCCCTGGCAAAAAAGGAAAAGTTGGTCAAATAGCACTTGTTGTCTAAATAGAATCTATCAAAGTTAACAGCATTGTGCTATAATTATGTTGTAGTCAAAAATGCTGTTAACTTTGCAGAGGAGGAATGTTTATGGGCTTGACTATGCGTATCTTTATAGGTTTGATTTTAGGTGTTGTTGCAGGTATGGGATTGGGTCCCGGCGGTGTACCGTTTGCTAAAGCTTGGATTGCTCCCTTTGGCACCATCTTCATGAACATGATCAAAATGATCATTGTTCCCCTGGTGTTATCTTCTTTGGTAATTGGTGTCTGTGGACTTGGTGATGTAAAAAAGATTGGTCGTATTGGTGGAATCACGGTATTTTATTATTTAATTACTACTGCTGTTGCAATTGTTATTGGTCTAATTTTAGGTACTGTTGTTGTTCCCGGTGCAGGCTTATCGATTCCTTCCAATGTGAAGACAGCCGCTAAAGCTGCTCCTCCCATCATGGATGTTATCTCCGGTATCTTCCCTACCAATCCTGTACAAGCCATGGTTAAAGCAGATATGTTGCAAATCATCGTTTTTGCTTTATTCCTTGGTGTTGGTATTATCGCTGTTGGCGACAGAGCTAAACCCTTGTATAATTTCTTTGATGGTTTAGCTGAAGTCAGCTACAAAATCGTTGGTTACATCATGGTTTTTGCTCCTATCGGCGTATTTGGCCTGATTTGCCCTGTCGTAGCTGCTAACGGTCCTGCTGTTCTTTTACCTCTACTGAAAGTTATTCTTTGCGTATACGTTGGTTGCTTCTTACATGCAATTATCGTATATGGCGGCTTGCTTTCCATTATAGGCAAGCTGAATCCTATGAAGTTCTTTAAGGCAGTATTTCCTGCTCAAATGATTGCTTTCACCAGCTGTTCTTCTTCCGGTACTTTGCCTGTTACTATGGAATGCACACAAACCGGCTTAGGCGTAGCTAAAGAAATTGCCAGCTTCGTACTTCCTTTAGGTGCTACCATCAACATGGATGGTACTGCTTTGTATCAAGGTGTTTGCGCCTTGTTCATCGCACAGGTTTACGGTGTTGATTTAAGTGCTGCTCAGTATGCAACCATTATCGTAACCGGTACCTTGGCTTCTATTGGTACTGCCGGTGTTCCCGGTGCAGGTTTCATTATGTTAACCATGATCCTGACCGCCATCGGTCTTCCTTTGGAAGGCAGTGCTTTGATTGCCGGTATTGACCGTGTACTTGATATGCCTCGTACTTGCGTTAATATCACCGGTGACTGCTGCGTTGCTTACATCGTAGACAAGTCCGAAAAAGATAGAGCTAAAAGGTTAGAAGGTAAAGAAGCTTAATAGTAAATAAAAAAGTTCCGCTTTTAAGCGGAACTTTTTTTATTCTCTCCATCTACCAAATAATACTGACAACATATAGGCCAGCATATCCATTAAGACGATAGTTGCTCCTACCGGTGTACCCCCTACTACGGAAATCAGCATACCCAAAAAAGCACATACTACTGATAAAACTACCGAACAGATAGTTACACCCTTAAAGCTGTCAAATAAGCGCATGGCTGAAAGCGCCGGGAAAATAACCAAAGCAGAAATTAGGAGTGCCCCTACCAGACTCATGGCCAAAACAATAATTACGGCAACAATGATGGCCAGCATCAAATTATAACGTTCTACATTAGTGCCCGTAGCCTTTGCAAAGTCCTCGTCAAAGGTAAGAGCAAAAAGTTTGTGGTAAAACAGCAGGAAGAACACAACAACCAAAATTGCCAGTACAATAGAAAGCCACACATCAGAAGATGTTAAAGTCAAAATAGAAGTTGAGCCAAACAAGGTAGTACACACGTCACCGGAAATATTTGGTGCCGTGGAAAAGACATTCATGAGCAAATACCCTAAGGCCATGGCGCTGACGGAAAGCATGGCAATCGCCGCATCGCCCTTTACCCTGGTGTTTTGCCCCAAATTTAAAAGAAAAATGGCACAAATAATAGTTAGGGGCAGGCTAAAGAGCATATAGTTGGTAATTTTCAGCACAAAAGCTATCGCCATAGCACCAAAAGCAACATGAGACAAGCCATCACTGACATAAGAAAAGCGCCTTAGTACCAAAGTCACTCCTAAAAGTGAGGTGCACAGGGCAATTAATGTACCTACGATAATAGCGTAGAGAACAAAAGGATATTGTAGATAAGTATAGACATTTCCCAAAACCTCTGACAAATTTATTCCTCCGATCCCAGTAAAGCAAAGCGTTTTCCAATATCGCTGGCTAAATAGGCTTCTTTGGTACCAAAGAAAATTTTTGGCCCAATATGCAGGATATGACTGGCATACTGCAGGGCGGCATTAATATCATGAGATACCATGATAATGGTTATGCCATCCTTAGCGTTAAGCTCCTTAATCAGCTTATACAGTTCAGTAGTAACTTCCGGATCCAGGCCCGTAGCCGGTTCATCTAAAATAAGCATTTTTCTGGTAGCACACAGAGCTCTAGCCAATAATACCCTTTGCTGTTGCCCGCCGGATAATTGCCTATAGCTCTGCTGCGCCAAATCACTGATAAGCATTCTTTCCATAGCTTCAGCAGCTAATTGTTTTTCTGCTTTGTTATAAAAAGGACGCAAGCCACAACGATTTTGGCAACCGGAAATTACAATTTCCTCAACTGTGGCCGGAAAATCCTGCTGACTGACTTTTTGTTGTGGCAGGTAGCCTACTTCTTTTGGCCCTAAACCATCCCCGGCAATCAGTTCACCCTTTAGCGGTTTTTGTAAATGCAAAAGATTTTTCAAAAGCGTAGATTTCCCGGAGCCATTTTCCCCTACTATACAAAGGTAATCGCCCCGTTCCACCGTAAAGTTTAAATTGCTTACTACTACTTGTCCCCCGTAGCCTAAAGTAAGACCACGGCCTATCAATTGACTCATCTGTTCCTCCTATTGCAAGCCCTCTTGCAAAACAGTTAAATTGTCTTTCATTATACCTAAATAAGTTGCCCCACCTGCTATATCTTTTGCTGTTGTAGCCTGCAGGGAATTTAAGGCCAAAATCTTCTGATCCTGCTTACCGGTCGTTTTAACAATGGTCTTGGCAATCTTCTGATCAGATTTTTCTATGGTAAAAATATTATGCAAACCCAAGGCATCCAGCTTGCCTGCCAGAAATCTGATAGTTTTAAAACTTGCTTCAGTCTCTGCCGAGCAACCGGCAAAGGCTGCATAGTGCTTCAGTCCATAGTCATCAAAGAGATAGCGGAAGGGAAATCTATCACCAAAAATCAAAACCTTTTGTTGTTTTCCCTCCAGCACGTCTGCATAGGCTTTATCCAAAGCTATTAATTGCTCCTCATATTTTTTCAAATTGGCCGCATAGACCGGAGCATTTGTTGGGTCCACTGTGCTGAGAGATTTGGCAATAGCTGTGCAAAGGATTTGCGCATTCTGCAAAGACAACCAGACATGCTCATCTTTATCCGGCTCTTTCTCGTCCTTATGGGCAGAAGGGGACTTGCCGGTAGCACTTGTTTCCAAGCCGCCCTGTCCATTTTCCTCTTCCTCTTCAGTTTTTACTTTAGAGCCCAGCACTTCCAATAAATTGACAACCTGTCTATTTTTATTTCTGCTTTCTTGTAACGCCTTCGTCACCCACTGGTCCGACTCGCCGCCCACATAGATAAACAAATCGGCATCAGACACTTTCATCATGTCTTGAATAGTAGGCTGATAGCTGTGAATATCCGTGCCGTTATTTAACAGCAAGGTAACTTCAGCCTGAGAAAATTTATCTCCCATGATATTTTTCACCCAGTCATATTCCGGGAAAATGGTGGTGACAATTTTTATTTTTTTTACTTCTGTATGGTTCGCAGCAGGCTTGGCTGCCTCTTTACCACAACCACTTAAAAAAGCTAGTGCTAAAAGCACAGGCAATATCAGTATCCAATACTTCTTCATTATTTATTTCTCCTTGCTTTTCTTTCTACAGGCTTCGCAAATACCATAAAAAACTGTTCTCAAGGGATTAACGGCAAAACCATGCTGTTTAAATAAATGCTGTTCCAAATGGGCTTCCTCTCGGCAAGCCACGTGAATCAGCCTACCGCATTTTTCGCATTTGCAATGAATTGATTGTGCTAAATGCTCATGGTCACCCAAGTACTCAAAACAAGCACCTTGATTTTCTTCCAGCACATATTTGGCCACCAGACCCTGTTCTACCAACTGCTCCAAATGCCTGTAAATAGTCGTTTTACCTACCACCACATTTTTCTTTTGAAAATGGGCATAGAGATCATTAACTGTAACATGCTTTCCGGGTACTTGTTGCAGATGGGCCAATATTTCTTGTTTTTGCTTGGTTTGGTAAGCTGCCTTCACCATTATTTTTTCCTCCAATTTGAAAACCTTTTTCATTTTACAGTTATACCGACTATTTGTCAAGGCCGATGTTTTCTTCACTTGTAACGCTCTTGCGTCCTAAGTAAGCTTTACAAACACCCATTATCTATGTTATAAGTTAAGAAGTAAAATCTAGCTCTACTACAAAGGAACAATTATGGAACTTATAACCGTACTTCTTTTTTGCTTAGCCATTACGCTTGCCGTTGTCTTAGATTTCTCTCTTATTTACGCCCTGCTTTGTGGCGTTTTAATTTTTTCTGTCTATGCCAAAATAAAAGGCTTTACCGGAAAAGCAATTCTACAGATGATTTACACAGGTATAAAAACACCTAAAAACGTTATTATCACGTTCTTCTTTATAGGTGTGCTTACAGCTCTTTGGAGAGCCAGTGGAACTATTAGCGTCATCATTTGTTACAGCCTGGATTTAATTAATCCCAATTTAATAGTTCTTATGGCTTTCTTGCTGAACTGTCTGGTATCAATACTTATAGGTACCTCCTTTGGCACCGCTGCCACCATGGGCGTTATTGCCATGACTCTGGGTACTGCTATGGGTTACAGTCCTGCACTTTTAGGCGGGGCAATTTTAGCCGGTGTTTATTTTGGTGACAGATGTTCGCCTATCTCCACTAGTGCACTGCTTATCTGTGACCTTACTCACACCAATATTTTTGATAATATTAAGCAGATGCTTAAGACCGCACTCATTCCGTTTATCATTACCTGCTGCCTGTATGGAGGCGCCAGCTTTTTTAACAGTGGCAATGGTACGGTTATGGATTTACAAGCTGTTTTTAGCCGGGAAATGATTCTTCATTGGTCTGCCATTATTCCTGCTGCCCTTATTTTAGGTTTATCTTTCTTTAGGGTAAAAGTTAAACTGACCATGACAATAAGCATTGTGGCTGCTGCCATTTTATGCCTGTTCTTACAACATATGGATATTTTGCGTATTTTGCAGATTTGCATCACCGGTTATCATGCCCAAGACCCGGAAGTTGCCTCCCTTTTGGACGGTGGCGGTATTGTTTCTATGTTAAAGGTTACAGCCATCGTGGCTATCTCCTCTTCCTACGCAGGTATCTTTGCCGGTACAGGCTTGTTAAACAATTTTCAAAATTCTTTAGAAAAATTGGGAGAAAAAGTATCTCCTTTCTTCAGTATTTTAGTGGCATCTACCATAACCTCAATTTTAGCTTGCAATCAAACTCTCTCTTCCATGTTGACCTATCAGCTTTGTCATAAACTGGAGGATGATAAAACCCTTGCCATTTCCATGGAAAATTCAGTAATAGTGATCTCGGCCTGGGTACCCTGGTCCATTACCAGTGTTGTACCCCTTACCTCCATAAATGCACCCAGCACGAGTATTCTCTACGCATTTTTCCTGTTCATTTTACCCATCTATACTTTTTTTACCAAGCTACGTAAGCAATAATTTCAGACTGGCTGTCTCTACCACAACTTAACGTAAGCAGCCAGTTTTTTTGTAAAAAGGAGACAAAAGGTATGATACCTTTTGTCTCCTTTGCTTTAAAAACATTAATTCTACCCTTATAAATTTTTTTCACGGGTATTTTGTAAGCCTCCTATTTTATATAATGTAAGTGGGTAAAAATAAAATAAGGAGGAACAACTATGACGCAAGATTATCAGCAAGAGACTTCCCTGTTTAATCGTTTTCTCAACGCCGTAGAACGTATTGGTAACAAGCTCCCCCATCCCGTTGCCCTGTTTTTCATTTTAGCCATCGCGACAGTCCTCTTATCCGGTGTACTTTCCGCTTTTGGTTTTTCGGCAGTTGGCGACCTGGTAAACAAGGCTACCGGGAAAATTGAAACACAAACCATCACTGTCGTAAGCCTTTTAAACGCCAAGGGTATTGTCTACATGCTCACTAATGCAGAAAGGAATTTTATTTCATTTGCACCTTTAGGCACAGTTTTAGTTGCTATGTTGGGTGTAGGTATAGCTGAATCAAGTGGTTATATACCTGCTCTCTTAAAACAGACCGTAGCCATTACTCCCAGCAAACTAATTACTCCTGTAGTAATATTTTTGGGTGTTATGTCCAATGTAGCTTCTGATGCCGGATATGTTATTCTGATTCCCATTGGTGCTTTGATGTTCAAGGCCTATGGTCGCAATCCGTTAGCAGGCTTGGCTGCTGCCTTTGCCGGTGTTTCAGGAGGCTTCTCCGCCAATCTGTTAATTGGTACATTGGATCCCCTGCTTTCCGGTATTTCTACTGAGGCTGCCCATATTCTTGATTTAAATCGTACCGTTGAGCCTACTTCCAATTGGTACTTTCTCATGGTTTCTACCTTTGTAATTACTATCGTAGGTACTCTGGTAACTGAATACGTAGTGGAACCCCGTCTGGGAAAATATACAGGGGAAAACACAGTTGACAGTATTTCCTCCGGCGAGATTACGGAGGATGAAAAAGATGCTTTGGAATGTGCCAACGTTGTTGCCATCCTCTTTCTTCTTTTCGTGGTCCTTTTATGTATTCCCGCCCATTCGATTTTACGCAATCCTGTCACGGGCAGCTTAATTGCCCAAGCACCCCTGATGAAAGGCATTATTCTTATCATCATGCTGACCTTCTTTTTACCTGCAGTAGTGTATGGTTACAAAGCAGGTACCTTTAAGGATCATCGCCAGATTTGTGCCGATCTTGGCAAAGCCATGAGTTCCCTGGGACCGTATATGGCGCTTTGTTTTATTTCTGCTCAATTCATTAATTATTTCAATTACACCCATTTAGGTACCATCATTGCTTTAAAGGGTGCCCAATTTTTAAAAGCAACAGGTATTGGTGGTATTTCCTTAATGGTCTTATTTATTATTTTTAGTGCGTTCATCAATCTCTTTATGGGTTCTGCTTCTGCTAAATGGACCATTCTCTCACCTATTTTCATTCCTATGTTCATGCTTTTGGGCTACTCCCCGGAGCTTACCCAGGTAGCCTACAGGATAGGCGACTCCTGTACAAATATTATTACACCCCTGATGTCCTATTACGCCATGATTATTACCTTTGCCAAAAAATATGAACCTAGCTCAGGCATTGGCACACTCATTTCTACCATGTTACCCTATTCTGTTTGTTATTTAATCACTTGGTCCCTGCTTTTAGTAGCATGGATGTTCTTTGGTTTACCACTGGGACCTGGTGCCGGTCTCTACCTGGGATAATATTATCAACATTAGAAAAATTTATTTTTACCCAAAACATAACAACAAAAGACTGGCTTGTACCTGAGGTACAAGCCAGTCTTTTGTTATTTCAGATGGCGATTAAGCATCAAGGCCTTTCCTACTGCTCCATCCATAGAGCCTTCCGGTAAATTAAAACCGGGATTAAGCCAAACCAAAAGCTGATCACCTAATCTTATTTCCTGACACCCCGGCAAAACAGTATCGGGAATCCTTATGGTAGCATCGTCATAATACAAAAGCACGCTTTTGTTATCGGCAGGAACAGACCGGGAAACCCTTACATAAGCCACCTTTTCCTCACCCTTACCCAGCACCATCAGGGAAGCTACTCCAAGGGGAGGTATACTCTTGGTAAGTCTGGGAGCATAGAAAGCAGTTACCTGCAGCCCTGCTTTTACATCATTTACCGTGAGCTTGCTACCTGTTTGCTTGTCTATAAAATAAGGCGCCTTGCCAATATACAAGGCTACATCCTTACCAGGTTCATGAGCTTTTATAATCGCTTTATCATCTTCAACTCCGGCAATTATTCCTGTAGTCTGAAGCATTGGTCCTTCAGCAGCAGAGACTACTCCTCCTAAACAGAGTACACATATAGCTAAAAGCATTAGTATTTTTTTCATTTTAGCACTTCCTTGCCGGTAAAAAAATTGCACTACTTATTTAATATCCTGCACATTCTTCTGCAAGGCAGCAGGTATTTGGATACCTAAAGTCTCTGCAGCTTTCTTATTGATAATATCCTTGTATTCCTTTTGAGAAGCAATAGGCATATCCTGCGGCTTAGATTTTCCCAGCAAAATATCACCGGCCATCTCACCACTAACCACGCCCAATTCGTAGAATTCAATACCTACGCTGCACAAGCCCCCGGCCTTCAGCATGCTGGACTCACCTACTATAACCGGCAATTTAGCAGGGTTAGTTACAGAAATCAGGGTAGCAACAGAAGAAGCTATGACATTGTCAGTCGGCACATAAATCATATCAACCTTGCCAATCATGCTGGTAGCAGCTTGTTGAATATCATTAATATTGCTAATGGTTACTTCTACCACCTGCAAGTTTTTCTTCTGAGCGTATTGCTTGGCGATGTTAGCCTGTACCTGAGAATTTACTTCGCTGGAAGTATACAAGATACCCAACCTTTTAGCATTAGGCAGCAGCTTAACTGCCAAATCAATCTGTGCTGCAATTGGAGTCATATCATTGGCTCCGGTTACATTGGTATTGGGCTTTTCATCTGATTCAACCAGCTTGGCACTCTTAAAGCTGGTAATAGCGTTACCAACAATGGGAATGGTCTTGGTGGCATTAGCCATGGCCTGAGCTGTAGGCGTAGCAATAGCACAAATCAAATCAACCTTGTTGGCAACAAACCGATTAGCAATTGTTTGTAAATTGGATTGATCTCCCTGGGCATTCTGAATGTCCAATTTAAGATTTTTCCCTTCTACAAAGCCCTTCTTTTTCAAGCCATCAATAAAACCCTTACGAGAATCATCTAAAGCCTTGTGCTCTACCAGCTGGGCAATACCTACCTGGTATACCTTGCTCTCCTTGCTGGCAGCCTGCTTAGGTTTTTCCTGACCACCACAGCCCACCAATAAACCTATACCCAACACTACAGCCAAACCCAAACTGACAATCTTAACCTTACTCATCTTATCCATTCTACCTTCCTACCTTTCTACACTTGCTTAAAATTTGTTTCTCCTACCATGCTACAGTTAGAAAAACTATACAGATATCATACCATAAATTCAAAAACTGTCAAATATTGTAAATCACCAGGTTTTTTTCTCCGGATGCCGGGCAAAATAACTGATTGCATAACTGCAGCTCAGTTTAGCTTTGCGATTGGTTTCCTTCATATCCTTGGCAACCTCTTCCATCAGCATGCCGGCCACGCCTTGACCTTTTAAAGAATCATCAACTACGGTATGATCCACGTCCACCAGGTTGTCTCCGATGGAAGGAAATGTGACTTTAGCCACTTCCTTATTATTTTCGTTATACACTACAATCTCATTTGGCTTATGAATAAATTCCATTTTTATGCCTCCTTTAAAATTTATTAATCAAAGGTTGTGAGAAAATCTTTCATAGCATTTTCCGTAGCCCTTTTGACCGCTTTGGCTTTACTTGGTTCACCAATTTTCCAGAAATTTATGGAAGTAGAAGAACCTACCTCCTCCACAGTTTGGTTGAAAAGATATTTTTCTGTACGGACATCGACGCATTTCAGCTTCATGGCCACCGTAGCGCTATAGGTTTGCGTACCGGCAATAACCATGACTCCGCTTTCTTTTTCCCGCACCGGCAACATATTTAAATAAATTACCCTATCCACACCCATAGCCTTGCCCAAGGCTACAAACTCCGCTAAAACCGGAGCATCATTATTTTCAAAAGGATGGGCTTTCAAAGCCTCTTGGACCTTTTTGGCGCTAGCAATAGTATAAGGGGCGTCCTTCTTGTCAGGATATTTGTCCTTCAAAGCTCCCTTGATGGCATTGGCAGCCATCTCCCTACTGCGACCATCCAGTCCTGAGGTATCTACATAAGGAAGTACTGCAATTTGATACCGTCCCTTAGAGGGCGTAATATCCTCTGTAGCTTTGCCAAAACTGGTTTCTCCTGTAGCCGCCACTCCGCCGGTAACCACATCGATGGAGCTTTCCTCCTTAGCTGCAAAAGCATTGCAGCTAAGCATTAAAGCACAACACAGCATTGCTAAAATTTTCTTGGTATTTTTCATTAGAACATCCCTTTGTTATTTTTTAAGTGTATTTCTGTTCTGCCAACTGCAACAAGGAAAATCACTTACATTGTTTTTCCGTATTAAGGTCTATGATACCTGCTGCATAAGGAGCGATTTCATATTGTCCAAACACAAAATGAATGTAACCCTCCCGGTCCAGATAATAAATTCTGGGCAGCTTCTTCAGCCCGGCAAAATCTCTATACAACCAGCTACGCCACTTTTCCGTGCTGTTGAGAATTTTACTATTAATGGCCTCCAATGTAAAGTCTTCCTGATCTTCCTCTTTAATGAGCTTTTGCCAGGGAATAGCGTCACCTGTAGCCAAATCAAAGGTCACTCCATCCAACCAGCTTAGAGGATGAGCTGCGCCCTGATAATACATATAACCGTTAGCAGTAAAGCTTAAATACTTGTCGCCATAATAACTTTTGACATACTTATTTTCTTCAGTTTTTTTAACACCCTTAGCTTTCTCTTCTTCGTACTGTCGAAAAGCCATCTCGGCATTGCGGGCAAAATAGGTGTTAATCTTGTCACTGACAGTTAATTCTCCTGCAATGCTTACCTTGGGATAAACCTGCAGATAGTGCTCTTGCTTTATCTCTCTGTCAGTAATGGTTAACTCAGGAAAAGCCCAACCTGTTACACTAAAGCCCAGACAAAAAACAGCCAGCCAAGCAATCAAGATTTTTTTCATACCAAGCCCTCCTTGTTTTGATAATTCATTCCAGACAGGTTAATATCTCTTGCGGTTTATTAACCAGGTAGTTGGGTTGCAGTTGTTCCAATTCAGTCTTATCCCTAAAACCCCAGGTAACTAAAATCACATCCATCCCCGTATTATCCGCCGTTGCTTTGTCTACCTCAGAGTCTCCTACATAGACGGCCTCCGCTTTGTCCACACTCAACGCTTGTAAAGCCATTAGAACTGTATCCGGTGCCGGCTTTTTGCGTATACCTGCTTTTTGCCCTATGGCTACATCAACCTCTTTGGCAAAATAGGTTTGGTTAAGAGCTTCCACTGCTTCCGCATTTTTATTGGAAACTATGGCCAGCTTATAGCCTTTAGCCTTTAAGCTATGGAGGAGCTCAGCAATGCCGCTATAGGCTTTCGTTTTAATTTGGCAATGGGCTGTGTAATATTCCTTGAATACACCAAAAACATGACGAAATTCGTTCTCTGTAACATTCTCCGGTAAAACCTGCTTAGCCAAGCGCTCTATACCGTTGCCTAAGAAGCGACGGATGTCCGCCTTGGTACGCTGGGGATAATTAAACTCCCCAAGGGTATGATTGACGGCATCTGCCAAATCATCCAAGGTATCCAACAGCGTGCCATCCAGGTCAAAAATTACTGCTTTATATTTATTCATTTTTTCACCTTTTCAAATTTTTCTATTGCAACAAATTTACCATATTTTGTTATATTTTACCAGTTCTACCGTCATTAATATAGGATAGTTTGCTATTTATCCTTTTTTTGCGGTATAATAGTACAAGTATTAATAATTTTTCCTAATAAGTAAATGGTTTTGTCGCTACATAGAAAGCGAGGCCAATATGTACCATTATAATTTGCACATAATAACTTGTGGTTTATCAGAGGCTGCCATAGCTGTATTAAAAGCAGTACCACCTCAAGACAACTTCACTCATGTTTTTACCAGTGCTTCTCAGCTTCTTGCTGCCGACTTGGACAGTAGTGATATCTATATTTACAGTGGACCGGTGACTAAAGAAGTTATTGAGCTTTTGACAGCTGACAAGAAAAGCGCGTATTCCCATAGGGTGCTTTTTGCCTCTCCTGATATCTTAAAAATGGACGACTATGCCCTGTCTCTTAAGATGGATGCCGTTTGGCCTTACCCCCTTTCTGACAAGGCTATGGCAGGCTATTTTACAAAAGTTCTCACACATATAAAACAGGACTGTGATCAAAATTTGGTTGAAACCTATCTAGATACCCTGATAGATAATATGCCTGATATGGTCTGGTTCAAAGACAAGAATGGTGCTCATCTGAAGGTGAACAAGAAATTCTGTCAGGTTGTAAATAAAACCAAAGAAGAAATTCAGGGGCGTGGTCACTGCTATATTTGGGATTTGGATCCCCAGGAATATGCCGATGGCGAATATGTCTGCATGGAAACTGAAAAACCTGTTTTAGAACAGGGCAAGTCTTTCATGTTTGAGGAAACGGTTAAGTATGGCAATACTCCCCACTATTTAAACACGTATAAGTCACCTATCTTTGACCGTAATGGTCAAGTAATTGGTACTGTTGGTTTTGCCAAGGATATCACCGATGTATGGAACGTACGCAGCGAATTGAGACTTATTCTTAATGCTGTGCCAACTCCCTTCATTTTATTTGATGCAAATTTAAAAGTATCTTCTGTGAATACAGAGTTTTGCAAGTTTTTCCAGGTAGAAGAAAAAAATATTATTAACAAAAAGGGCTTAGAGAAAAACAGCTTGCTTTTACCTGGCCTTTCCATTAGGAATAAGCAAGAAATCAGCAAAGATATCTGTCGCTATGACTTCATCAGATCCTATCAGAATAAGACCTATGTTTTTCGTGGCACCCTCCATCAACTGCGCAATGCTGATGGCGACATAGAAGGTTCTCTGCTCATGCTGACTGACCTTACCGCTGAGCATGAAACCATCGAACGAACGTATCGTTTATCCATTACAGATTCTTTAACCGGCGTTTTCAATCGTACCTTCTACAGAAGCATGGTTGAACAAAAAGTATTACATAATGACAGCTTTGTCTTGGTGTTAGCCGACCTGGATAAACTAAAAAACGTTAATGACAACTATGGGCATAGCAGTGGTGATGAATATATCATCAGCTCATCTGTTTTGCTGAGGAAGGCTTTTGGTAACAAAGGCACCGTTTGTCGCATAGGCGGCGATGAATTTGCCGTCTTTGTGGAAGATTATAGCCCTGAGGATGTGGACAAGAAACTTGCCGAAGTTAACGTAGCCCTGGAACAAATGGGGCTCGCTTACCACGCTTCCATCAGCTATGGCTTAGAGCCTGTACAAGTAAGCAATTTTGAGGATTTTCGTAAAGCTTCCAATGCTTTGGATAAAAAGCTTTATGATATGAAGGAAAGCAAAAATCTTATTTCTTGCACACAATCAGATGTAGATATTTAAAAGTCCCGACCCCAAAATAAGTACATTGGCAAATAAATAGACGCGCTTTTAACCAGTAGCCCCGTTGGTGTCCATCCATCCCAAAATAAGTACATTAGCAAATAAATAGACACTGTCAAAAACTTTTGTTTTTGACAGTGTCTATTTTTGTCATTGAAAATTTAGCGACAACTTTCTCCCTAATAAACCACCCAACAAGATTAGCATCCTCACACCGGCTCTAACTCTTCTTGCCGGATTTAGCCGTTATTTCCATAATGGTAGTAAACATTTTATCAGGATTGATGGGCTTGGCAATATGTCCATTCATACCCAAATCCAAAGCCTTTTGTACATCCTCAGCAAAAGCATCCGCTGTCATGGCTATGATAGGAACAGTTTTAGCAGCCGGATGATTCGACTTCCTGATATTTTCTGCCGCAACGTACCCATTCATAACCGGCATTTTAATATCCATAAGAATGACCGCATAGAAGTCCGGTGCAGATTTACTGAACTTATCTACACTTTCCAAACCATTAAAGGCCATGTCAACTATCATACCCTTTTTTTGCAATAGGGTTTTGGCAATTTCCCTGTTTAAAGCCTGGTCTTCGCACAAAAGAACCCGTTTTCCCCGGAGTGCACTCCAATCCTTCTTCTGAACAGCACAGGCTGCTTTGTCTTTTGTCTCCATGGCATTTTGGCAGGGTAAAGTTAACCGCAAAGTAAACTTAGATCCTACTCCGACCTTGCTGGTAACAGAAATCGTGCCGCCCATTAAATCCAGCAAGCGTTTCACAATGGACAAGCCCAGACCCGTGCCTTGATTGCCACGGCCACCCTCTTGTTCCTCCTGGGTAAAAGGATCAAACAGTATTTTCTGGAATTCTTCACTCATACCAATACCGTTATCCTTTATCTGAATATCCGTAAGCAGCTTATCGTCGGCACTTAAAGCCTGTCTCATCCGGAAAGTAATGGTTCCACCCTCGGGCGTATATTTAACCGCATTAGATAATAAATTAAAGAATATCTGATTTACCCTTAGTTTATCCACCAGTGGTACTGCAGTTTCAATAGCCTGAGAATCTAAAATAAATTTTTGTCCCTTGCTGTCACAGAGTGGCTGAATAATAGATTTCAAATAATCATAGAACTCCTTTACCGTATAAGGCTCCGGATGTAAAACTATTTTACCACTTTCTGCCTTGGCCATATCTAATACGTCGTTAATCAAACTAAGCAGAAACTTCGAGGAAGTATCAATCTTTTCCAAATTACTCTTAGCCTCACTAGGCAAAGCCATTTCCTTGGTCAGATAAGTCATACCAATGATGCCATTTAAAGGAGTTCTGATATCATGACTCATATTGGACAAGAAATCCGTCTTGGCCTTATTCGCCTTTTGAGCAGCATTTAAAGCCAACTTCAGTTTAGCTTCTTGTTCCATTTGTTTCTTCTGAGCCTCTGTATAATCAGTTCTTACCAGAGCAATCAAGTCACTGTCTTTATCCACATAGAAGAAGTCTATTTGCTTCATTCTGGTAACGCCATTTTCTTTTATGGCAACAGAAAATACGCAGCTCTCACCCTTGTCCAGCTTTTTAATCACGTTAGGCAGGTACATATACTCATTGACGGTTTCAATATCAGCCGGATCTAAGTATTTTTTATTATGTTCCAGTACAACAGTATTATAATCGTCACCTAACCGAATATTTTTTTCTGACAGACTAGGCGTATTAGAAATAAATAAAGCCACGATACCTTTCTTGGCATCGATACACGCAAAATAATCATACCGCTGTTTGATAATCTTATCCATAACTGTAGCAGTAAGTTTTTCCTGGGTAATATCAGTAATGGCATTAAAAAGAATCAAATCACCATTGCTGGGACGCTTAGTCACAGTATTAGTGGACTTAATCCATTTAATATCGCCGTAAAAGTCACGGACCTGATATTCCAGGCTGGTGCTGCTTATACCCTTTTCGTAATTTTCCCTAAGAGTCTGTGCCGAATAATACTGAGCACAGCCGGCACGCTGCTCCTTTATGGGCATATGCTTAAGAATAGTATTAACCAACAGATCATACTTGGTTATTTTTCTCACATTTTCGATAGGTGCCGTTCCCTGTGTATATTCAATAGTATTAGTAGTTAAATTAATACGTCTGGTAACATAATAGCCTCCGGAAAAAGTATCCAGAAAGGTCTGAGCCGAATTATACTTTTCTTCTAACATTTGTTCTTGTTTCTTTAAATCATCAATATCTGTATATACTACATAGACATAGCCCTGTTCACCAATCCGAAAGTATACATAGCTGGCATTAACCCAAATATAGCCTCTGTTTTTAGTACTGATACGATAGACAACTTTCTTATAATGTCCGCTTAATTCACTAAGAACAACTTCTTTTTTGAGCCGCTCTAGGTCATCAGGATGGATAGGAGCACAACCAGCCTGAGCATGGAAGGCTTCAATATTTTCCTGAGTGCAGCCTTTTAAACGACAAAACTCGTCTGAATATCTTTCCGGTTGCAAGCTTCCCTGCTCGGTTACCTTGAAAAGAACAGACACCGAAGGCAGCCTGCCAATCGTATCCAGGACAGACATTTCCATTTGCTTTTTCGCTTGTGCATTTAGTTTTTCTTGTTGCAAATAGGTTTGGGTAACATCGGTCTGGATAATCAGAATTACGTCTTTTCGTTCATCCAAATAATAATGCTGAATCTTGCGACACATCACCTCGTTGGGATGCGCAAGATAGTGACCACGCACACTTAACTCGTAATGGCCCTGCCTGTCCAATTCCCTGCACACTACTTCCAAACTGCTATTTTGCAAATAATAAGCCTTGTCCTCCTGTGCAATCCAACGATTGGCCGTATATTCCCGCATCTTGGTAAAATCAAAGAGTGCATTTTTTTTACCCAATTCCTGATGATATTTGGGATTAAGCTTGTAGCTTAGATTTAAAAATTCCAGTTGGTTCGTACGAGTGTAAACTAAAGCTACATAATCAAATTCTTCATTGGTAAAAATATTAAAGATTTGTTCTTGTCTTTTTTCTTTAGAAATATCCAGTGAGCTGAACACGCTGATAATTTCCTGAGTTTCAGGATTTTTCAACATTTTGGCATAGGTTCTTATCCAGACCAGCTGATTATGCTCATCCAAGCGTTGATAATCAAGCCGTAAATTAGTTTTGCCTTGGTTAAAAGCAGCCAATAAATTTTTTCTATCAAACAACTCTCTTGCCTGTTGACGTTGCTTATTATCCGGAATAATAGCTAAAATTTTTTTAAACAATCCATCAGAAGTATCTGAATCAAGCAGGTTAGTTATATATTGCGATGCACCATGACCTGATACGCAGGTATTTTGAGTAAGGTTCAGCCGAAAAGAACAAACCGTATCCGGATTAGCCGTTAAAAGTGCCTGTAAGGCTTGCTGAAAATCTATTTCTTTTTGTTTTTGGGCACTAATATCCTCAGCTACGGCATAAGCCTTTATCGGTTTGCCCAACTTATCAAAAGTCGTAGTAAAAATATAACGCAGATAAGGGCCGGGATTACCCGGAGTTTGCATTAGGAACTCATCCTTAACATTTTTTTCACCCTTATCTACCCTGGCAAAAAAAGCTCTTACTCTGTCATAATCCTGTTTTTGAAATTGCGGAAGAATAGACTCCGGAACATTTTCTATATCTCTATTGGGAACTCCAAAAAGTTCTCTGGCATGTTCAGGCAAATGGATACTATGGTGCACAATATCATATTCATAAACTCTAAGATTAGCACCCTCTGTAGCAGCCTGATATTTTCCCTTTTCTTCTTCCAAAGCTCTTTCTAGTTCCTTATGATAAAATAAATCATTTATGAAGAAAGCATATGCCTTTTTACCAAAGAACGTCATGGGAACGGCCTTCACTTCAAAATACTTATTACACTGGCTATCATACCACTCTGCATTAAGCGGTTCCTCACCTTTTATTTGCTTGATTATACAGTTAGGACAGGGTGCCGTATTGCCTCTCACATATTCATAGCAAACCTGTCCCATTTTAAGAAAGGACGGTTTGTCTTTTTGGGCAACAGCATTGGCAAACAAAAGGTCGTAGGTATCCCTTTCAATTACGTAAATGAGCTGATTAGAATTATCCAACAGCAAATTAGAAGCAGAAAGAATACTGGTTACATCAGAAAAAGCTCCTAATACAAGCGGCTTACCTTGATAAGTACCCAATAACTTCACGATTACATGAATCCAGGCAAAGCCCTTTATTTTGTGGAAAACACGAAAAACAGCAGTTTGCTCGCCTATCCCAGCCAGAGTTTTTGTAAGTTTATCGTGTAAAATTGGTAGATCATTAGGCGCAACTATAGATGCAGCACCTTGCCTATACAAATCCTTATACTCCTGGTCGGTCAAGCCGGAAAATTTTGGCACGTTAGGGGTGTAAAGTATGGGAGTAAAAAATTTGCCCTCAATGGTATAAATTACAATTGTTCCCAAGGAGCTCTGCATTAATTTTTTTAAATCCTCTAAGGTATATTCCATTTTTCTCTCTCCTTATACCCTACTTTTCTACTTTATCCTAAGCTGCCAAAAAGCTATCGCGCTGGCCGCAGCCACGTTAAGAGAATCTACGTGATGAGCCATGGGAATTTTTACAATATAATCACAAGCACCAATAATATCAGCTGCCAAACCATAGCCCTCAGAACCAAAAACTAAGGCTAATTTTTTTTCTTCTGCCAGCCTTCTGTCAGCAATACTAATGGCCTTATCACTTAAGGCCATAGCTGCTGTTTTAAAATTCCATTCACGAAGAAGAGTAATATCGTTGTCCATTACAGTCCAAGGCACTTGAAAAATAGTACCCATACTCACTCGCACAGAACGCCTGCATAATGGATCACAACAGGAAGCCATCACTAAAACAGCATCTATATCCAACGCAGCTGCTGAACGAAATATTGCCCCGACGTTAGTAGAATCTGTAATATTTTCCAAAACTGCTACCCGTCTGGCCGTTTTACACAAATCACCAGGCTGTGGTAAGGTGGGTCGTCTAAAAGCACACAAAACCCCTCTGGTCAAAGTATAGCCCGTCAAGCCTGCCAGTACCTGGCGCTCACCTGTGTAGAGAGGGATATCGCCACATTGGGCAATTATTTTTTTAGCCTTCCCCTCAATACGCTTACGCTCCATCAAAAGTGCTAAAGGCTCACAACCTGCTTGCAGGGCAAGCTCTATAACGGAATCTCCTTCAGCTATAAAGATACCCTTGGCAGGTTCAAGGTTGCTTCTCAACTGCACCTCAGTTAACCTGGCAAATAATTCCAAACCAGGATCTGTTAAATTGTTGATTTCCACTATATTTGCCATAGCAAGCTCTTTTATCCTTTTATTTTCTGACAAACTTCTTTGACAATCGTTTCAGCCTGAGTTGGATCAATATCCAAACCCTCTGCAGCAATAACATGAAATTCAGGTATGCCATATAAGGTTGTTAACTTCTGCATATACTTTTCGCACAGCTTATCTTCTTCAGTTAAATACGCTCCCACGGAATAAATATAAGTCAGGGACTGAGCACGGCACAAGCCTACACTTCCTGTAGCCGTATATTTGAAAGTAATACCTGCAATGGATATCATCTCCAGATAAGTACTAACAACAGCGGGAAACAAAAATTCCCAAAAGGGTGCCGCCACAATTATCTCATCGGCAGCTGCAAATTCCTGAGCCAAAGAAATATTGCTATATCCGACTTCACCTGTTTTACGGTCAAAATCTTTATAGGTAAGAAAATTTAATTTTTCTTCACTAAGATTTCTTTCCTGCGGCTCCAGCTTTTCTTTCTCCCGTAATTTTGCCAAATAGGTTTGCGCCAAGCGCAATGTCCTGGAATGCTCACCTCTGACACAGCCATTAATAAACAATACCTTCTTCATAGCTCACCCCTACCTTTATGCCAGTGCTTCTTTTCCTGTATAGCAATATAAAACTATATCTTCATAAACGCCTTGCTTGTTGCGAAACCCTTTAGGCACCACGCCTATTTCTTTAAAGCCCAGTCTGGTATATAAATGTCTGGCGTGGACATTGGAAATAACTACCGCATTAAATTGCAATATTTTAAAGCCAAAGTCTGCTAAATGCTGCTGCGAATCCTTAACTAAAAGTTCGCCTATATGCATCCCCCTGGCTGCGCTGCCTACTGCATAGCTAGCGTTGGCAATATGGCCTACCCGGCCCACGTTATTAGGATGCAAAATATACAAGCCGTAGATTTTCTTATCAGCTTGCCCTTCCGCCACGGCTACTCTGGATTGAGCTGCAAAAAATTCTTTCCCTGTTGCTAAGGTTAAACCTTCTTCCTGAGGAAAGGCTAAGCCTTCTTCAACTACCTCGTTCCAAATAGCCACCATAGCTGCCAAATCTTTTTCTTCATATTTGCGCACTGTAATATGCATCTTTCATTTACCTGTATTGTTTCATAGTCCCAATACTTGTCCTTTTGTGTTCAGTATATCAAAATTTATAATTAATGAACAATTTATTATATAAAATAACCATAATACTGCTTCTATTTTAGCACAAAAAAGCCATCAGGAAAATCTTTCCTGACAGCTTCTTGTCCTATTTCATTTACTTTTTTCCAAAACTAAAGCTATTATAGCTGATGGCCTTAGTAGGACACTTATCCAGACATTCTCCACAACTAATGCATTCCCTATCTCCGGCAATCTTCACATCCATTTTGCAGACTTTTCTGCAAGCCTTACAATGTACACATTTGTGTTTATCCACCTTTATTCCCATTAAAGAGAACTTGTTAAATAAACCATAAACAGCTCCCAAGGGACAAAGGAAACGACAGAAAGGCCGATAAACAACCAGCATAGTAATTATTAAAAATAGGAGCCAATAAAATCTGGCATTATAAAAAAGTGAAGTTAAAGCACTCCACTGCCCGTTGAGCACCTTGGGCAAAATAGCAGCTTCTAAAAGCAGGCCCGGACAAATGGTAGCACAAAAAGAGCTAATACCGTTAGAAGTATAGTGTCCTGTATAATACGGAATCGCCAACACCAGCACCACACCAACAATATACTTCAAGTTGGCTAATTTACGGGTGAACTTGTTTTTGTTGATTTTAGGGACAGGCACTTTGTGCAGCAGTTCCTGGAAAAAGCCTATCGGACAAGCCCAGCCACAAATCATCCTGCCGAAAATAAGTGCGATAAGCACCAGTATGCCCCAGACCTGCCACGCTACAGATTCCCAACCACCCCGCATAGCTTTCTGAGCAATGCCTAAAGGACAGCCGGCCAGAGAATAACGACAATGCATGCAGTTTAAACCCGGAACACAAACATCCTGAACAGGAACAGCCAATTTTTTCCCCTCTAGCTTAACAAAGGGCTTAGAATTATACAAAAATGCTACAACAACTTGCGTTAAATATCTTTTAATTTGTAATGTCATTCAGTTCACCACCTTAAGATGCAGTCATAATAACAAGAAATTGTGCTTTTTTTATGACGGTTTTTCAAAAATTATATGTCTGGTTTATTATAACCTGTAAAGCCACCTTTAGCACAAGTATTTTCTTCACCCCTTGTTTAATTTGGCAAAAACGGTTAAACTAAAATAAGGTAGTTAATTTTCATTAAATTTAGGCTGCAAAAAGCAGCGGAAAGGAAGGAATTATGGATACAGTTGGCCGAAGTACGGACTCATCAGCAGATCACCCGTGTAGCTATTTAATGTGGAAGATAAAGCCCCCAAAAGATGCATCTACTGTGCCCTTTCCTTCCCATAAATAAACAGGTAGTGGTTTCTCTTCCGTATTTCCTGCTGACATCATCTACGGCTTAGCCGCAAGAAATTCAGGAGGAAATTTTATTATGCAAAATTTTGATTTTAGAAGCCTTAGTAAGCTGGTTCAAAATCGTCAGTTCAGAGAATTAAGGACAGCCTTTGGTACCATGAACGAGGTTGATATTGCCCAATTCTTAAGCGATTTAAACCATGAAGACCGTGTCTATGCATTTTTGGCATTAGATAAGGATACCGCCAGTGATGTATTTGCCGAATTGTCTGTAGATATCCAGCAAGAAATCATTTCGTCTATTACCGATCAGGAGCTATCTGTTATCATTGAAGATCTGGCTGTAGATGATGCGGTTGATATGTTGGGCGAAATGCCCTCTAACGTAGTAACAAGAGTATTAAAAAATGCCAGGCCGGAAACAAGGGCCGAAATCAACCAATTTTTAAAATATCCGGATAATTCAGCCGGATCTGTAATGACAGCCGAATTTACCAGTCTCCATGCTACTATGACTGTTAAAGAAGCAATTGCACATATTCGTTCCTATGGCGAGGATCGTGAGACTGTTTATAGCTGCTATGTAATTGATAAATTTCACAAACTGCTGGGCGTAGTAAGTGTCAAGGATTTACTTTTCGCCCAGGATACCGCTATCGTGGGCGACTTAATGGATACTTCCGTTATCTCCGTTACCACTCTGGAAGATCAGGAAGAAGCTGCCAGACTGTTGGATAAGTACGATTTTTTAGCCTTGCCGGTAGTAGATAGCGAAAATCGCTTGGTCGGTATCATTACCATTGATGATGCTCTGGATGTCTTAAAACAAGAAACCACTGAAGATATGCAAATCATGGCTGCTACCAAGCCTTCTGAAGAACCTTATTTAAAGACTTCTGTCCTGGAGCTAGCTAAAAACAGAATCGTATGGCTTATGGTACTGATGATTTCTGATATGGTTTCCGGTGGTATTTTGGGAACCTTTGAGGGAGCTCTTACTGCTCTACCGGTCCTTATCACCTTTATTCCTATGTTAACTGATACCGGTGGTAACGCCGGCAGTCAGTCCAGTACCCTGGTTATTCGTGGTTTAGCTTTGAAAGAAATTAAAGTTAAAGACTTCTTTGATGTTTTATCCAAAGAAGTTCGTGTCGCAATTTTGTGCGGTTTTGTTTTGTCACTCTTTAATTTTATTCGTATCATAATCGTTTATCCCGGCAAGATTCTCCTAGGTGCTACTGTAGCAGGCGCAATGTTTTGCACCGTATTAATGGCCAAATCCATTGGCGGTGTACTACCGCTTATCGCTACCCGCTTCAAAATGGATCCTGCCCTAATGGCTTCTCCTTTAATTACCACTATTGTGGATGCCGGTTCCCTACTGATTTATCTAAACATTGCCAAGCTTTGCTTAAATCTCTAAATTTTCCAAACTAAAAAGCTGACTTTCTCGTAGAGAAAGTCAGCTTTTTTATTTACCTATTTTACGTAAAACACTCTATGGGGTTTGCGAGGATGAGCCTTGGGATAGCCGCCTTCCGGATACCCCAGGGACAAATGACCGATACCGGCATAATTACCTTGAATACCTATGGTTTCCAGCCACTCCTGCCATTCCGGCATCTCAAATTCTTCTCTGGCTCTATTAATCCAGCAGCTGCCCAGCCCCAGGCTATGAGCAGCCAGCATCATGTTGCCAAGTATTAAGCTGCCATCAAAATCATGGTTAAGGGAAGCTTTATCACCCAACACCAACAAAATAACCGGTGCACCATAGAAGGGATTTACTTCCTGCCCCCAGCCACCAATTTTTCTGTTGCTGTCAGTAAATTTCTTAATAACATCCTTATTGGTGATTGCCACAATTATAGCAGTTTGTCTATCTGCACCACTGGCTGCAAACAAACCGGCTTCAATTACCTGGTCAATAAGCTCTTGTGGAACTGCCTCTGCCTTATATTTTCTAACACTTCTACGCTCTTGGATATTCTTCAGTACTTCATTCATAATCTTTACCTCTTTTCTCAATTTATTATCTTACTTACCCTATTATATACCTAACTTTTAAATTTTTTCCATAAATCTGCTTTACTTCTGCTGATAAGATCAGGCAAGTCCTTAACAAATTGTTTAGAATACAAAGTAGCACCAATACGGCTGCGGGTACTAAACAAAACAGGCAATTGCAGCAGACCCGCACCTTCGTAATAGGTTAAGGCCTTGCACAATTCATCATAGGAACATTCCAGCCTGCCCTTGTCTTGCTCAAAAGCCTTGCCCAAGGCAAAATACAACGCATTCCACATTTCTTTAGTAATATTTTTCCCGGCATCCACATAGGCTTGTCTTGCTAAATGGGCCTTAAGATAAACATATTCTTTTTCGGCCAGCTCCCTCTCCTTGGGAAATAATTTGAACCACTCAAAAATCCTATAACCACCGTTGTCGCCAATAGTAAAAACAGCTTCTATAAACTTTTTACTTTCCTTATCTAAATCCATACGGCTCTCCTTCATTGTTACAAATGTAATTCTTATTATAACAGCTTATGTAACTCTGTTAAACAAAATTTTTTATTATATTTCCTATTGACTTTTTTAACTGTAATAATTATAATTACAGTAAAGCTTGACCGTATTTGTTAAATATAATTTCATTACAAAGGAGCGATATACTATGAAGAAAAAATTATTGGTTGCCTTATTTGTGATAGCTAGTTCCGTATTGGGTCTTACCGGTTGTTCTACAGGCAGCACTCAGACTCCGGCAAAACCAGCCCCGGAAACTAAAGCTACTGCTCAATATCATAAAATTTCCCAACAAGAAGCCAAAGAAAGAATGGACAAAAATTCCAAGGTCATTATTCTGGATGTTCGCACTCCCCAGGAATTTAAGGATGGACATATTGCCAAGGCAATCAATGTTCCCAATGAGAACATAAATACAGAACCGCCTAAGGAACTACCTGATAAAAACGCTGAAATCTTAGTATATTGCCGGAGCGGTCATCGCAGCAAACAGGCTTCTGACAAGCTTGTGCAAATGGGCTATACAAACATTTATGATTTCGGTGGTATCAACACCTGGACCTATGGAACAGTAAAATAATCTACAGCAGTGCTGTTGACGATAAACATAAGTAGTAATATTTTAACAAGCTTAAAAAGGAGCCACTGTGGTGGCTCCTTTTTTAATATTAAGCTTCACTGTACAATACTTTTTTTCCAAGCTCCGGTGTAATAATAGATGGCTCCTACCCACAAGGGAGTAAATCCTGCAAAGGCATCGCCATACCAAAAACCTAAATAACCTTTTCCCATATACACACCAAACAGCATCGCTAAGCCTATCCGTAAAATGATTCCATCCAGCATTGCTACAGCAAAATTAACCTTGTAGTTGCCACTGCCATTGATTAAAGCGTTCATGGGAGCCCGACAAGCACTGCCTAAAAAGATTAAATAGGCTACCGGTACAAACTCCATGGCCACCTTAATAATAGATCTATCATCAGTAAACAGTAAGAAAATTTGCTCCGGATAAAAATACATAAGACTGCTTAGGATTAAAGACATAGATAAGGTAACAGCAAAAACCCAAAGAATTATTTTAGGTACACGTTTAAATTTGCCTGCACCTATATTCTGCCCTACCATGGATGCTCCGGCCGTATTTAAAGAATTGGAAATTAAATTGCTGACAGTATTGAGCTTGTTGCCAATGCCTGCCACAGCAGAAACAGTAACTCCAAAGGAATTTATCCAGGAGTTTATGAAGAGCTTGGAAAATTGCACAGAGCTTTGTTTAATTGCCATAGGAAGTCCCAGCCTGAGAAGCTGCATTAACATCTCTTGGTTGATACCAAAGCAACTTCTATCCAGCTCAAAGCCCAATTTGTACCTATTTAAATACAGAAAATGGACTGCAAAGAGGAAACTAAAGCCTTGGCTTATAACAGTAGCCAACGCAGCACCAAAAGCTCCCCAGTTAAATTTAAAAACAAAGAGCATGTCTAAAAAAATATTCAGCAGGGCCGCTATACTAATAAAATAAAAGGGGTGCTTAGAATCTCCCATGCCACGCAAAATTCCCCCTACGATATTATAACCATAGATAAACACTAAACCGGCCATACAGGTAGCTGCATAGGCCAGAGCTTCATCATAGCATTCGGCAGGTGTGTGCATAAGCCACAGTAATTCATTGCGGAAGAGCAATCCTAAAATCGTTAAGGCAACTGCTATAGAGAGCAAAAAGGTAGTCATGGTACCAATGAATTGCCCTACCTGCTGATTTTTTTTAGCTCCTATATATTGAGAGATAATAACCTGTCCGGCGTTAGCCAGGCCCATGGACCAAAAGGTAAAGAGGTTGCTGATATCTCCGCCTACCGATACAGCAGAAAGTCCCACCTGCCCCATAGCCTTTCCCACAATAATCATATCTACCAAGTTATAAACAACCTGTAAAAGGTTGGACAGAAATAAAGGTGCAGCAAAAACAAATAATTGCTTACCCACGTTTCCTTCTGTGAAGTTTTTACTTAATGTTTTCGGAGCCTGTGTCATTTTTCTACCTGGCATCATCATAATCTTACATACTAATTTCATTTTTAATTTGTCTGGGATTATCACAATCCTACACAATAATTTTATTTTTAATTTGTCTGGGATTATCACAATCCTACACAATAATTTTATTTTTAATTTGCCTGGGATTATTACAATCCTACACAATAATTTTAGCATAAAAAAGGGCGTAAATCCTGTTCGGATTTACGCCCTTAAGCTACTCAACAAATAAAATCTACCATATTTTGGGAAAAAAGTCTAGTCAGCCGTTGTCTCAACTGCCCGTTAAATGACACTTGAATATTTTTCATAAATGTACTATAGTGAAAGAGTAGTAATTGCATACAGATGGAAGAGGAGCGTCTTGCATCTGATTATTAAACAATAAAATTGCGAGGGAACCCGTGTTTCGGGGTGAGAGGAGACTTGGAAGTCTCGACCGTCTTATAGGCTGAGCCTGTAGACACCGCGATTTTGTTGTTTTTTTATTTTGCCCTTAATCGTCCGGTTTTATACGCCAGCCAAGAAAGGGGTCAGAAAAATGCAAAGGAATGAAACTGTTTTAAGAATGATTGTTTTAGCTTTTTTGATAGCGCTAGGTGTAGTTATCTCGCCAATTCTACGTGTGGAGGGCATGTGCCCTATGGCTCATTTCATTAACATCGTTTGTGCGGTGCTTATGGGTCCCATGGATGCTTTTCTCTGTGCGCTTTTAATCGGCATTATCCGTATGATGTTTTTGGGTATTCCGCCCCTAGCCCTTACAGGTGCCATTTTTGGTGCCGGTCTATCCGGTATTCTCTTTAAATTATCCAAAGGGAAAATCTGGTGTGCCGTTATCGGTGAGATCATTGGCACAGGTATTATCGGCGCTATCATTTCTTATCCTATTATGGCTCTGTTCTGGGGACGCACAGGCTTGACCTGGTTATTCTATGTACCTTCCTTTATTGCCGGTACCTTAATTGGCGGAAGCATTGCTTTTGGTTTTCTGGTGGCCATCCGTAAAACCGGTGTATTAGCCAATATGCAAAGAAAACTGGGCAGCAAAATTATTACCGAGCCTGCCGCTGTGGTTTATAGCGACAAGGTTGTCCATCAATAAAGCTTGCCGTAGCTGCGCCCTAGTTTTATCTTTTTTCTTATCTAAAAGACTCACTTATTGTACTGTTAGGAGCTTAATATGAACATCACTATGTATCAAGTAGATGCTTTTACCGCTGTACCCTTTGCCGGCAATCCCACCGCCGTTTGCGTAACAGAAACAGCCCTAAGCAAAGAGCTTATGGGAAAAATTGCCATTGAAAACAATCTTTCCGAAACAGCCTTTTGCTATAAGGATGGAGCAAAATACAATATTCGCTGGTTTACTCCTACGGTTGAAATAGATTTGTGCGGACATGCTACTTTAGCTGCAGCCTATGCTCTTTTTCATGACAGAGAAAAAAGTGCTGACCGACTTGTCTTTACAACCAAAAGTGGCGAAATCGTAGTAAGTAAGGACGGCAAGTATCTTACCATGGATTTTCCGGTCAGAGAAGGCAAACCTCTTCCTTATCACCCTGCTATTGCCCAGGCCCTGGGTGGCAAGCCCCTGGCTTTTTACGAATCCAGAGATATCTTAGCAGTATATAGCACTGCCCAGGAAGTGGCAGATTTACATCCTGCTGCCACTGCCTTAAACAAGCTGGGTGTCTTTGGCCTTATTGCTACAGCTCCCGGTGACGATGTGGATTTTGTCTCAAGATATTTTGCTCCCGGTTGTGGCGTCTATGAAGACCCTGCCACAGGTTCCACCCATTGTACTTTAATTCCCTACTGGGCCAAAAGACTGGGGAAAACAACTTTTGTAGACAGACAGCTATCCCCAAGAGGCGGAACTTTTCATTGTGAATTAAAAGGAGATACCATTTACATAAAGGGTGAAGCAGTACAACTGTTTAAAACAACTTTTGAGGTATAAAAGAAGGACGGTACGTAAAGTACCGTCCTTTCTTATTACCTTTTACGGTTAACCATATTCACCGTTGCTTGTTCCTGCAAAACTCTCTTTAAAATTTTTCCTGTACTGTTTTTAGGTAGCTGTGGACAATAGAAGAATTCTCTTGGCACCTTGTAGGGAGCAATACGTCCCAACAGGTATTTTCTAATGGTACGATTATCCAGCTGTGCACCTTCTTTAAGAACAATATACGCACAAATTGCCTGTCCTCTTAGTTTATCCGGGATACCTACTACAGCCACTTCTGCTACAGCAGGATGTTGATAGATGGCCTCTTCAACCTCTCTGGGATAAACATTTTCACCACTGGAGATAATCATATCCTTCAATCTATCCACGATGAAAATATAGCCTTCGTTATCCTTGTAGGCCAAATCTTCCGTATGAAGCCAGCCACCCCTTAAGGTATAAGCCGTGGCCTCTTGATTATCCAGATAGCCTAGCATAATATTATCGCCCCGGGCACAAAGCTCGCCTACTTTATTAGGCGGCATCTCTTCTCCCTCTTCAGATAATATTTTTACTTCTACGTTAGGCAGGGGCAAACCAATAGAACCCAATTTTATCCTATCATCAGGATTTACAGTAACAACCGGTGATGCCTCAGACAGGCCATAGCCCTCTTGCACCGGCAAGCCAAATTTCTTTTGGAATTCTTCGCCCAGTATCTTAGGCAAAGGTGCTCCCCCGGAAACAAAATATTTTATGCGTGCCAATTCTTCTTTAGACGCTCCTTTTACAAAGAGCTGCATCATAGTAGGTACTCCTACAAAGTTATTTATTTTATGGGCAGCAATGAGTTTCATGGTATCTTTAAAAATATATGTTTCCTGAATAACAATGGTTGACCCCACCATCAAATTTCCCGTAACCGATACAGTCCAGGCAAAGCAATGATACATGGGTAAAACACATAAGACAATATCATTGAAGTTAGTATGCAAAACTGAAGTATAACCAATGGCGTTGGCCACCAAATTTTTATGACTGAGCATAGCTCCTTTAGGTTTACCGGTAGTTCCCGAGGTATAGATAATAGTGCAGTTATCATCTTCCTGCAAGGCATAATCCACAAAGGTATGTGTAACCGGCTCGTCCATATCTCCAAAGGTATACTGGGCCAGTGTACCTGTTAAATTTTCTTCAGCCAAGGCCTCCGTTAATTCTAAAGGTTCTTTGTTAATAAGAACTTTCATCCCGGTATCCTTAACGATATAGACTATTTCTCTGGCTGCCAGCTGAAAATTAAAGGGCACAACCACGCCGCCTGCTTTAATAATAGCAAAATAAGCCACCACAAATTCCATGCAATTCTTACTAAAAAGTCCTACCTTATCGCCTTTTTTAACACCCTTGGCTTGTAAAGAATTAGCCCACGCTTGTATTTTTGCACACAGCTGTCCATAGGTCAGTTGCTTGTCCCTAAAAATAAGAGCAACCTTGTCCACGGGATGCTTAGCAACGATATCAAAATACAGCATGCTAACACCACCTGTCTTTTTTGAAAATCTTTCTTCTGCCACTCTCTTTATATTGTAGCAAGGAAATGGGTAAATAGGTTAATTTATTGCTTTTTGGAACTATTCTTAGCTTATTTAAAGCTACTGAAGCTTCCTAACTTTCTGCAACTATTTCTGCCCAACATTCCCGGCTCTCCTATCTTTTCTAATTTACACTATCTTTCATGGCCCCTACAATATCTTCTCTATTCTTTTATCAGGAATAAACCACAACCCGATTATCCCGGCGTAAATTAATAATGACACAACAACTGCCCCCGGGAAAAATATACTAAGCATTATTCCTACCAGGCAACTGAAAAAAGTAATTTTTTCTTTCTGCCGTTGTCCCAAGGCTACCGCCAGGACAGAACAACTTTCCCCACAATTATTCATTCTTTTCTGTTCTCTGATTATGGTAAATTGAATAAAGGCAAAAGAAAGATTACAACAAGCAAGAACAATACCATACAAGGCTACAGGCCCGGGTGCAAAGCCGCTGCTGCCCAGCCAATCAGTGGCAAATGCCACCAACGATAAAGAAAAAAGCCAAAGTAGGTTGGCCCAGAGAATAGCACCATTTATGCTCTGAACCATCACAAACATGTGATGATGATTTACCCAATAGATACCAATTACTATAAAGCTCAACACATAGGAAAGAAAGGTTGGTATCAATTCCTGCAAATCCCACAAACTATTGCCCTCGGGTGTGGCAAAATTCAAGACCATAATGGTTATAAAAATACCTACACAACCATCACAAAACGATAGTAAGCGATCTTTTGTCATAATAAATATTCCCCTTACCAAAAACCACTAAGGTGGCTCGTCTAATATAAAATTACTATGTTAGTTTCCTGCATCACTAATCAGCATGAACTCCTCTAAAGGCATTATACCTGGCTTGCAATTGTAATTCTGCTCCGCTTAATTGTCCCAGCTCAAAGCCATGTGGCACAGAATGTCCGGTAGCCTCATCAATCTGTACAAAGGTCACAAAGCCCTCTGCTGTCTTTATTTTTTCCGGTGCCAGATAAATAGCAAGATAAACTCCCAAGCTACTTCTTCCCAGCTGCACAACTGTGCTGGTAAGTTGAATGGTATCACCTTTGTTTACCGGTCGCAAGAACCTAAAACCATCCAAACCCTGGCAGACAATATGCTTGGTCTGCAAGTAATCCATGGCTTCCATAAAGCCACATTCAATTATCATTTCACTGGCTCTGCCGGCAAATAAGGTATCATGGGGATTTAGATCGCGTCCCAGGACCATATGTGCTGAGCCAATGTGATTGTCTACGCCGTTCTTATTGGTCATGCTTTTTTCTCCTTAGGTATAGCTTCTATCTTTTGTTGCTCCAAAGCAATAGCTCTGCTGCGAATAGTCGGCAGCAATCTATTCAGATAATAACCCGGGCAGGTTGTATCTGTATTAAAATGTCTATGTCCTGCAACGGTTTGGTCATTAATGGTAATATGATAATCTTTGGCCAAATCAGCTATTAACCGTTCCAAACTAATTAACTGTTTCTGAGTAGGACTTGCCAGCTCAAAATTTCCTGCCAGATGTATACCGATAGTATTGTTGTTATGTTGATAGGCATGTGCACCAATGGTTTCCAACGGAGTACCCAGTTCTACAGTACCATTTTTACGAATATTAAAATGATAGCCCATTCCCCACCAGCCATTATTTAAGTGCATTTTGTGAAGTTCCGGCGAAGTTATATCATCATCCTCAGCACTGCCGGTATGATGAATGGCAATGGCTTCTGTCAGCATTCGGACATCCCGTGGCTGACTCAATTTCAAGTGATAATCTTTTACCTGAAAATCTTTTTCAATGTCTGCCATGGCAACCTTGGCTTCGTTGGTATACCAATCAGCGATTTGTTTGCCGTAGGGAGATGTTTTCATAAATTCAGCAGTTCTGGTATAAACGTTCTCTTGCAGATTTCTATAAAAGAATTGATAGTCATAAAGATGATAATTACCTTGTGGAAATATAGAAAGCATGGGTGGATAATCTTTTTCATCAATATCTGTTACTTTTAAGGTACCGCGCCGCTTGGATAGATAGGCTCCGGTTAAATAAGGAATCTCCTTTTTTATGTTACCACTATAGTCAGTAAAAACAGCACCCTTATTATGCCATTTATCAGCAAATTGAGTATCTGTACGCCAATTCAGCGGATTAATAGAGAAGGTAAAGCCTTTAGTCGGAACTATGAGAGACTGGTGCACTGTGGGCGACTCCGTGGTGAAAGCTACCACAACGTTAGTGTCCTTTTCTCCTGTGGCTGCTTTAATATTAGGATTCTTGACATCCTCCCTGGTCAGTCGCCACCCAATGGCGTAGGTAGCAATAACACGTTTGGCAACCTGTGGGTTCATCTCTCCCAACAGCTTGATAGCCATCTCGCTACCTTGGCTGAAGCCAGCTAAAATAATGGGCCTGTTTTTATTATATTCCGTAAGATACACTTTAAAAGCTGCCTTTACATCGTCATAAGCTTTTTGAGAATATTTCATTCTTTGCTGCTCCGGCAAGCTGTAGGCCGCCAAAGCTATTTGCTGGTAATAGGGTACATAAACATCACCCATTTTTTCATAAATACCCTTTTCCATATTGGTGGCTCCCACAAATTTCTTTTTAGCCTCTTCATCTTTAAGCGACATATTGTAGGACCCTTTTTTACCCTTATAAACAATGGGACAAAGGAAAAATACATCTACCGGTTTTGTAAGATTGGTAGGTTTCATTGCCCAGTTTTCTGCCTCCCTGTAATTAGTTTTTGCTTCTGCCAAAACATTTCCCGTAAGAAAAATAGTCAGACCTATAAGCAGGCTGGCAATTTTTTGTTGATATCCTTCCATGGTATGGCCTCCTAGTAAATATGTAAACATTATACACCATTCATTTCCATACAAAAAGAGCCCTTTGGTAACAAGGCTGTTACCAAAGGGCCTGTCCTTATTTGTATGGTTTTAAATGAGCAATTACCTCTCTGCGTCTTTGGATAAATTCTTTATTGACATTAAGCAAAACCTGACCATGATGAGCCAACCCTTCCGGAGAAAATCGTAAATTGGGTGCTGCTGTAACAGCCAGGCGCAACTGCCCTGCGCTTTCCAGCAGCGTGCCTACCGAATCGCACATCACACAACGCCAGCTTTTATCCTTATGTAATTGCAAAAGGCTGCTATGGCAAATAGGGCAAAGTAATTCCGTTCCCCTGCTCCAATCCGTTTCTCTATCTTGTGCCAGTTCTAGTGCTAAGGAATGCAACACCTTAAGACCCTCTTCATCGGCTACATCGCCGGGAAGCATTTTGTTAAGCACTCGGCAATCCAGTACTTTAAGTCCCAGAAAAGCTGCAAAATTCAACATAGCTTCCCTGGCGTAGCCTTCCCAGCCTTTGATGGCATGTGGTATGACAATAACGCAGGGTTTCTGTAAAGAGTAAAGTGCACCCTCGTTCAATATGGAAATCAACCTGTCCGTAAGCAGCTTAACAGCTGTTTGTTGCCCTAGGAAATAGACAGGCGCAGCAATTATCACCCTGTCTGCCTCTCTTACCTTGGTTAAAACAAGCTTCAGGTCATCATCCAGAACACAGCTTTTACCCTGTGGCAAACAGGCATAACAGGCCTTACAGGGCTGCAGCTGCAGCCGGCTCAGATTTATGCTTTCCTTTTCCCACTGCTGTGGTAAGGTGCGCAAAATTTCTTTTACACATATTTCTGAATTTCCCAATTTTCTTGGTGAAGCAAAAATACCAAGGATCTTCATGACAGGCTCCCCTTTCAACTTTTTGCGAGGAACCAGTCCTCACCCGGTTATTTTAATATTTCTGATACCGGTGTATATTCCAAGCCTCTTGCTTGGGCAACTGCCTTAAAGGTAACTTTGCCCAGGGCAGTATTGAGACCCTCGGCCAAGCCCTTATCATCACGCAGTGCTTGTTTCCAGCCTTTGTTGGCCAGACTTACAGCATAGGGCAAGGTAGAATTAGCCAAAGCTTGAGTGGAGGTCATGGGAACAGCGCCGGGAATATTGGCTACAGCATAATGGATGACACCATATTTAACATATACCGGGTCAGTATGCGTTGTAACACGATCAATAGTTTCTACACCACCACCCTGGTCAATAGCCACATCCACGATTACAGAACCTGGTTTCATGGTCTTTACCATAGCTTCCTTAACAACCTTGGGAGCCATAGCGCCGGGAACCAGTACACAGCTAATCAGCAAATCTGCTTTTGCCACCCACTGCGCGGTAACATAAGAATTGGAAACCACTGTTTCCACCGTACCGCCAAAAATATCGTCAATATATGCTAAACGCTCCGGATTCATATCAAGAACAGCAACCTTGGCCCCCATACCCTTGGCAACTCTGGCAGCATTAAGTCCAACTGTACCACCGCCAATGATTACAACCTGACCGGGAGCTACTCCCGGTACACCGCCTAGCACCATACCCTTACCGCCATATTGTTTTTCCAAGTATTGGGCACCAATCTGTACGCTCATACGCCCTGCTACTCTGCTCATAGGAGAGAGCAAGGGCAAACCGCCTTTACTGTCCCGCACCGTTTCAAAGGCAATTCCTACAACCTTATGCTTCAGCAAAGCTGCTGTTAGCTCAGGCTCGGGAGCCAGGTGCAGATAGGTAAACAGAATCTGTCCCTCATGGAACAAGTTATATTCGGGAGCCAGAGGTTCTTTTACTTTGATAATCATATCGGCTTTTTCAAATACGGCCTGCTTGTCTAAAAGCTCCGCACCGGCAGCAGCATATTCCTCATCGGAAAAACCACTGCCTTCACCAGCCCCGCTTTCTACTAAAACTTTGTGTCCTGCCTCTGTTAGCACATGGCATCCTGCCGGAGTTAGGCCTACTCTGAATTCATGGTCCTTAATTTCTTTCACAGTTCCAATAAACATTTCAACGCCTCCTTATAAAGTTTTACTATCCGCTCTCGTGAGAATATCTATGTATATCTTCACACTTTTATTTTTCCATAATTTACGTCATAAGTCAACTAAGCTCTTTGTCGTCTTGGTTCTTTGTCGTCTTTGCTCTTTGTCACCTTAGTTCTTTGTCACCTTAGTTCTTTGTCACCTTAGCTCTTCACACCAACCTCGCTTGGATAAAACACTGGTTTGTCTCGGCCTGGTAATAACCTAAAAATAAAATTAAAAAGGACCATTCGGGAATAAAGTACATCCCAAATGGTCCTTTTAATTAGTCAAGAATTATGCTGCTGTAGGTGTATTTTGTTTTTTTCTCTTGATAAACAGTTCAGCAGTCACAATACCCAAAACAACCAAGCCGGCAATATCCGAAGAAATGGTAGGCACGAACATCAAGGCACCACCAATCATCAGTAGCAGCCTTTCAATAATATTAAGCTTCACCAGCAGCCAGCCTTGGAAACCCACAGAAATATAGAAGGTTCCCATCAAGGAAGCTAGTGCCACTATGATAACCGTAGTAGCCGGACCTTGCATCATAAAAGCCGGTTCATAACAGAAGATAAACGGCACAATGAACCCGGCAAAACCAATCTTGCATGCTTCTACTGCCGTAGTCATAGGACTGCACTTAGCAATACCGGCACCTGCATAGGCCGCCAAAGCAACAGGTGGCGTAATAGCAGACAGACAAGCATAGTAGAAAACGAACAAGTGAGCCGTCAACAAGGGCAAGTGCAGCTTGGTCAAAGCCGGTGCCAAAATGGAAGCCGCAATTACGTAAGCAGATGTGGTAGGAAGACCCATACCTAAGATTACGCAAGCCATAGCTGTAAATACCAGGGACGGGAACAACAGGTTGTGAGCAAGACCAATCATCATATCGCCAAATACCACGCCAATACCAGTCAAGGAAACCATGGCAACAACGATACCTGCGCAAGCGCAACCTATAACAATGGTCATGGAAGCAAAACCGGCTTTTTCCAAAGAAGGGATGATACTCTTTAAGGTAAAGCGTTTTTGTTTATCCATAAGCATTACCAAAGGAACACTGACTGCAGCATATAAAGCACTACGTAATGGTGAAATTTGTGCAATCATTAAGAAATAAATCAAAACAGCAATGATAAGAATGTAGAACCAGCCGGATTTTAAAACAGGCCCTGCTTTAGGTATTTCATTTTCCGGAGTTTTTATAATATCCGGATTAATCTCAGACTGAGATATTACTGCAAAAGCGCAGCCAAAGAAATACATTACAGCAGGCAATACAGCGGCAACAACAATCTTAAAATAAGACACGCCGGTAAAAGCAACCATTAAAAAGGCACCGGCACCCATAACCGGCGGTAATATCTGCCCGCCTGTAGAGGAAACAGCCTCAACGCCACCGGCAAACTGTGGCTTGTAGCCTCTGGATTTCATTAACGGAATAGTAAAGGTACCTGTACCTACTACGTTAGCCACGGCACTGCCATTAACAGTACCCATCAAAGCAGAAGCAACTACTGCGGAAAGCGCAGGACCGGCCTTAACACGACCGGTAACAGAAAGAGCCAGTTTATTGATAAACTCACTGCAACCGGAGCTTTCCAAAAATGCACCAAATAGTACGAACATAAAAATAACTGTGGAAGAAACACTCAAGGTAGTACCAAACATACCATCCAGATCAGTGGCTAAAAACTTGAAAATCCTGGTGAAAGTATAGCCACGATGAGCAATGGACATGGGCAGATAAGGACCTGCCAAAGCATAGGCTACGAAAATAAGTGCTAGAACCGGCATGATATAGCCCAAAGAACGACGAGCTGCCTCTAGTACGGCAAAGAACAAGATACAACCTGCAATAATAGCCAGAATAGTTGTTCCGCCTGCTCTTTCAGCCAGCTGACCAACTTCGTCCCTAGCCATGAAAACAGCAACCCACACAGCAATTATTAAAGCAATATCAAAAATTCGACAACCAACTCGGAAGCCCTTGTTTTGTGCAAACTTATCTCCGAAAACATGCTCATAGAGAGGCATGGTCAGTAAGATCAGCGTTAAACCAAAAGCAAGGTGGATACCACGCTGGGTAACATATTCAAACAAACCAAAAAAGCCTGTATAGACGTGAAACAAGGACATACAAAAAGCAACAATGGCTGCCATTCTTATAAAGCGCGAATTTTTTCCCTCTTCTACCTTTTTGGCGGCTGCCAGCTCACTGTCCAAGGCTGCGACGTCTATTTCTTTTACTTCTTGTTTTTTGTCGTCACTCATGATTTACTCCTTGAAAATAATTTTAAAAAAGCAGACTTTCAAACTGGAATCACCAATGATCGAAAGCCTGCTTTTTGTTGCTTGACAACTTTAACAGATTATACTCTTAAAATTTATAAACCTTGTTTCTTGTAATATGCAGCTGCACCCGGATGTAACTCAATAGGCAATTGCTGGCAAATAAACTTCTTATCCTTCATGGATGCCATAGAAACGTGAGTAGACACTAAATCATCAACATGAGTAAACAAGGCTTCAGCAATCTTACCGGCCATTTCGTCACTCATGCTCTTATTGACAACAATCAGGGTCTTTACACCAAAAGTAGGAGCATCTTTATCCTGGTTCTTATAAGTCCCTTTAGGAATAACAGTCTTATAATAGGAAGGATTGGAGGCCAAAATCTTTGCCAAAACATCATCGCTCATGCCCAATACGTTTACATCTTTGGTTGTAGAAAGAGTCAATTGTCCGGAAATAGGAATACCGGCAAATCCGGAAACAACTGTTGCCAAACCATCACCAACGGCATCTGCGCCATCAGAAAGTCCCAAGTTTTGAATCTTTGCTGTTTTAGCATCAACACCACTTATGCCAAGAGCCAGAAGAGATGATGTTTCCGTTGCAGAAGCAGCAGGACCAACCACTATGGTTTTCCCCTTCAGGGAACCATCTACCATGGTTAAGCCACTGGATTTGAGAGCCATCCAACTTGACAGAGAAGAATAAACGGCACCGATGGCGCGAAGATCAGGCAAGGTTTTGCCCTTAAACTTGCCGCCGCCCTTTATTGCATCGTAAGCAGTATCACCGGCGATAGTTGCCAAGTCAATATTACCTTCTTGAATGTTACGCGCATTTTCGTAAGAACCGGTCGAAGTAGCAACATTGATTTTGATACCCTTAATGTTGGCATTGCAAACTTTTGCAACCCCGGCGCCAACAGGATACATGGTACCACCAGAATCAGCTGTGCCAATGGTCATAATCTTACCGCCGCCACCGCCACCGCCACCGGCAGGAGCAGAACCGCCCTTGGGAGCAGTATCCGAACCACCACAACCAGCCAATGAAAGTACCAAACATGCCGAAACAAGCGATGCTAAAATTCTTTTTGCTTTCATCATTTCAATAAACCCCCTTTTACTATTTTGTATTTACACACCTATCATTCTAGCATTGTTTTTTGCAAAATACAATGAAAATCAATCCCTATCAGTGTAATAATGTAAAGTGCGCAAAATCAAGGCTTCAAGCCATGGACAGTCATAATTATTTAGGTTAACTTTTCACATTTTTTTTACTTTTTCCCCTTGACAAAATAAGAAGAGCCATAAAGAAAACTATGCCAAGCAAAGTAATAAAGATATCTAAAATAACTGCATCGCCAAAAATTTTACCCATGCTTAGATAACCTAAGTAGGGGTAAAATTTTCAAGCATTAAATTTATAAACTAAGGAGGAAACTTTCTACACCGGTGCAAAGAACTATGTCCACTATATTTTATTGAACTGTGGCAAACAAATCGTTCAAGCCCTCGGTCATAGTGGGATGCGTATAAATTGTATCTCTTAATACTGTATATGGTATTTTAGCATCCATAGCTAATTTAACCAAATTAATCGTTTCATAGGAGTCCTCACAAAACAGATGTGCACCCAAAATTAAATTTGTATCTGCATCAATAATAGCCTTTAGAAGACCTACCGGTTTTTGCAGCACATGGGCCTTAGGAATAGCAGCAGCCGGCAGTTTAGCGATTTTCACATTATAGCCTTTTTCTCTTGCTTCCTTTTCACTTAATCCTACTCTGGAGAAAGGTGGATCAAGGAATACACTATAAGGCACTGCACCGCGATTGGCTGTAGTTCTCGTGCCATCCCCACCTATTTGTGAGAACACCACCCGAAAATCATCCAGGGATATATAGGTGAACTGCAGACCGCCCACCACATCGCCCATAGCATAGATATGTGGTACACTGGTTTGCAGCTTGCTGTCTGTCTTAACAGCACCGCGTTCTGTCAAAACCACGCCTGCCTTCTCAAGTCCTAAGCCTTCTACATTGGGTCTCCGTCCTGTTGCTGCCAGGATGGCATCGGCACTCAAAACTTTTTCGCCGGCCGGGGTAGTCACCGTCATACTGGCACGATTACCCTCGTCCTTAACGCTGTTAATTTTAGTGGACCTTAACACAACTATCCCTCTGTCCTCCAAGCTTTTTAGTACTGCTGCTGCAATTTCCGCATCTTCTCTGGGCAGGAATACTTCCCCGTCTTGAATAATAGTTACCCTGGAACCGAAATTAGCATACATGGAAGCAAACTCCATACCTATATAGCCACCGCCAATGATAATCATTTCCTGTGGCAAGGTTTCTACATCCAGCAATTCCTCACTAACATAAACGTGCTTGCTATCCTTTAACCCGGGAATAGAAGGAACAAACGGTCTGGCACCTGTATTGATGAAGATACGTTCAGCTGTCAGTTGCTGTGTTTCACCATTGGCCAGCTGTACCTCTACTTCCTTATCAGAAACGAAGCTTGCCGTACCATCCAATACTGTAACATTTTTATTATCTGCCAGCTTATGATAATTCTTATCACGCAAGAAAGCTGTTACACGGTTTTTTTCAGCAATAGCCGCTGTAAAACGTGCTGCCTTTTCCGCAAAACTACCACCCTGAGCCGCCGATAAGGCAGCACTGTGTACCAGCGATTTAGTCGGAATGCATGCGACATTAATACAAGTACCACCATACATCTTAGGTGACTTTTCCACAACCACAACAGTCTGTCCCTTACCTGCCAAAGTCCCTGCCAAGGTTTTGCCACCCTTACCAAAGCCTATAATCAACGCGTCAACTTTTCTCATTTCTTCTCCTCCTAACACTAGCTCTTACTTGCAGCTACGTCAAAGCCTTTTTATCTTATTCAGTTCTTACTTGACTTGTTAGTTATAGTATATTACACTAATCCCACAATATCTGTTGAATTTTCAACAAGTGAGGGAAACATGGAAAAATATCTTCCAATTATAGAAAAAAATCCTCTTTTTGCGCATATTGATCCCAAGCATTTACCGGCTTTACTGACCTGTTTACATGCCAAAGTAAGAAATTACGAAAAAGGTGAAACACTTTTTGCTGCTGACACCAAAGTATTTCAGCTGGGTATCATGCTGGAAGGCATAGTACATACTGCTTCCACAAATTTTCTAGGGGACCGCAGCATTATCAGCTATATGCGTTCCGGTCAGCTTTTCTGTGATGCCTACAGCAGCACCTTGGATGGTATCCTGCTGATAGACATTGTGGCGCAAACCAATTGCACGGTACTATTAATTGAAACCCAGCGTCTTCTGAGCTCCTGTGTAAAAACCCAGCCCTACCAAGCTCAGTTACAGGAAAATTTAATTCACATTTTAGCTCAAAAATATGTGGACCTGGGCTGCAAGGTCATTCATCTGTCCGGCCGTGCTACCAGGCGCAAGCTTTTGTCCTATCTGTCGGAACAATATCGTTTCTCCGGTGGCAAACCCTTTGCTATTCCTTTTACCCAACAGGAACTGGCAGATTACCTGTTTGTGGAACGTAGTGGCTTATCTCTGGAATTTAACAAGCTAAAAAAGGCCGGTATCGTAAAAGAAGAAAATGGACTATTTTCTTTAGTCCGCCCTGATGTAGATTAAGGACCTGACAAGTTATGGCTTTTCTGTCCTAAAAAAAACCTGACAAAAGTACTTTCCTTTTGTCAGGTTTTTTGTAATTAGCTTATTTATTATCCCGCAGAAACTCTACCATTTCCTTAGCTGTAGGTGGACAACCTGCCAAGCTATGCGCAAAACAGTGAGTACAGCTACCAATGCCCAGACCCTCTTCACTTTCACTTCTAAAACCTTGACCGATAAAGATTTTTTTATTTACCGGAATGCCACTTTCCTCCAAACGATGCAAGGCATGCATCAAGCTGCCATAGCAAGCTGAGCAAGCTTTGTCTGCGCTCACATTCCTGCCAAGACGCTGGGAAAGCCTGCTGGGAACAAATTGGCTTTGGGTTTTTGCCTCTGTATTGTATTCGTGCAACTGGGCCTTGCTGAGGTCCGCACTTCCTACGCCTTTACGTTCAGCGATACCTATATATTCTACCTCTGACGTATCAAAGCCCAGCAACCGGCAGCCATAGGCATCCACCAGTACCGGATCAACACCTGCGATAAGACGATCCATCCGTACCGGATTGCCACCTTCTTCGAAGGTTAAATCACCACAGATGGCATCAACGATAATCAATTGTGGGTGCAAAACCGTATTCAAATAGGCAATAGGTTTCATCAATCCCAGCTGGTGAAAATGTCTTTTTTCTGCATCTGTAAGACATCCCTTCAGATTTTTCAAGGCGCAGGTCATCCCAGTTTGGCAATGAGCTTTAAGCACCGGCAAATTAATAAGAAAATCTGTTTCCAGAAGAGGCTTTTGACAAATTTGCATCTTAATGCCATCTACCTGGCGTTCCACGTACTTATCTTCCTTTAAGTCATAAAGTGGCACCTGATATTTAGCTGCCAGCTTGTCGTAGCCGCACACATGAAAAGCCCGTTTGGTTTGATCTCCTACCCAGGAACCTTCCATGATGGCAATATGCTGCATCCCCTTATCCTGCAGATAACGAATAATTCCCTCGGCAATTTCCGGATGAGTTGTAGCACCTGAAGAAGCCTCCCTGGCAATGACAAAATTAGGCTTAAGGGCAATACGCATAGTGGGCTTTAGTTCCTTTACTAAATCTATCTTTGTCAGCAAATCATAAGTCATTTGCTGAATATTGGTACCATACATTACATGCAATTCGTTTCTTTTCATGAAGTTATTTCCTTCCCGAGTCGTTTCCACCTAGATATACCTGATACCAGGAAACGATGTCAAACAGCATATTCAGACAAAAAGCTGTACTCCGAGGGGAACAGCTATCGGCATGAACAGCTTTATTGGTAAAGCGGCGCAATTCTTGCATCTGATTGCAGGTAGCCTGATCAATTTTACCTGTAGCAATCAAGGCATTAATGTCTTGAAATAGATTTCGCTGACTATGACCATGGCAGGCCTCCAGACACAGCCTAACGACTCGTTCTAAAGCCAGACGTGCCTTGGTCATGGCAATAATCCCATCGATATTTTGATATTTATCTGCATCACGACATAAAGCATACAGCTCATAGTCATGGGGCCGTAAAAATTCATATCTTGCAATTACTTCCATATTTTCACCTCGTAAGCATTACCATAACGACTAACGCTATCTGTATTATAGCGTACCCATAAAAATAATGCGATAGGATGCTGAAACATCCTATCGCCTTATTTCTTTACAGCGCCATTTTAAATTCCCGAAAAACTCTTCCCTGCTGTTCTAATTGTTAAATTGAATAGTATTAGCAGCTCCTTCTGTAGAAGTACTCATTTTACCCAAATCGCCGGAAGTAATGATACCGTGTTTTACAATGGGAGCATAGCCGTGTTTCCAAATAACCATATCATGGGGACCATTGTTTTCAAAGCCACAGCTAAATTTGCCATTGTCATCAGTAGCCGTCTCCCTATGGCACTCGCCATTAATAACTACGGTATTATTAGTAACCTCAACTTTTAATGTCCGTCCTATATAAACGGTGGCTTGTTGCAAAGGTGCCCCCTCGGCAAAAACTGTTCCTGAGATAATAATAGTTCCGCTACCGGTATTGGCACTGGGAACCGATGGCTTTTTTCCACCCAGACTGCCTACCATACCACCAATATTAAAACCGGCAAAGACAGTAACAGGAAGAACAAGTAGTAAAGTGCATACCATCAATAACATTTTGCGCCATATTTTTTTCATTAAGCAGCACCACCTTTTTTCATTTGTAACCAGGAAAACTGGTTGTAGCGTTTAATTGGGAACGCTGGCATGCATACCTTTAGAATGGCCACAAACACACTCGCCTTCTCTTACATTCCCTTGTTGGAAATGGGTGCAACCACATAGTTTGCAATGACCGGTAGTATCACTGCCGGCAAGCACAACACTAGTGCTACCTCCCAGTAACATCAAACCTAACAAAGCAATAGCAATTAATTTTTTCATGTTTCCAGCCTCCTTTGCACAACTAATTTTTTATTGTCTGAATTTAATATCAGAACCGGTATCCTTCATGTAATAGACCTGTGATTCTCCATCAACCTCAGCTGTAGCTGTAGCAATGCAAGCATAGGAACCTACGTAAATAAAGATAACATACGTGCCCGGCTTAGCCCCGACTTCAAAATCACCGTTGCTGTTCACATAGCCCTTGCCATAGTAGCCGCTTTCGAAAATATTGCCATTTAATTTGGCAGAAGCAGGTGCCAAAAGTACATCTGTGTATTCTGCCGGGCTTTTGGTGCTGCCCTCATAATAAACCTTCCCCTTGATTACATATTTACTTCTCTCATCATAGCCTTCCTTGCTATCCAGCGTTACCTCAATCTTCTTAGGATATTTGGACAGGCCTGCATCCTGACTCTGCGCAGTTGGTTGCTTCGCACCTTTTACTTCCGGTGTCTTGATTTTAATGCCACCCAGATTAAATCCAGCGTTTACCGTAGTAGCAATAGCCAACAACGCAGTACACAACAAGCTTGCAAAAACTTTTCTTTTCATGCTGCATCTCCCCTTTCTATAGTGCATATGCTTATATCAATTTCACACCACTAACTTATTTACTATAAGCAAGCCAACACCCTTGCTCACCAACCTCCATCTTTATTATAACAGTTAATACTTTTAACCGTACTGAGCTAAACCTCAGTGCTACAGAAAAATATTTCTCTAAGAGTAATTTCACACATTATTAACATTTCTGCCCTTTTTTTGTCATAGCTATCCACTATACTTAAAAACGTAATAAGGATTACCCCTCCTTGTTATTCTTCCCCATCAAATCATCATAAACAACTTCCTTTGAAAAAAACTCCGGTTCCCCACCGGAGTTTTTTTCGTTATTTTTTATTCTATTGATTATCAGTTTTTATCTTTTATTAAAATGCCAATCTTTTGCAATTATAAAAAATATTTAAAGTTTGCAAAAACACTCATTTTGTAACAACATTTGGGTTAACCCTATTTGACTTACAGGAAGAAATCACTTATACTCATACATATAGAATTTAATAAAACTTGAGTGAGACCAAAAAGGCCGCATGAAGGGGTACACCACCTCGGGTGTAATTCTTCCTGTGGTCTTTTTTTTATGCTAAAAGAGGTGAGAACATGGTTTCAATCAACGGTAAACAAGTAGCAGTTGATGGTTGTTCCTTACAAGCCTACCTTGAACAGGAAGGCTTTAGCAAAGAACATATTGCGGTGGAATTAAACGGGCAAATCATTCCCCGCTCTTGTTATGCTCAGGTTAAGCTTAAAGCAGACGACAAGTTGGAAATCGTCCGTTTTGTAGGTGGAGGCTGAGTTTGGCGTTGTCAAACAACAATTAACCAGAAAAGAAAGGAAGTAAAGAAAATGGCACAAACAGAACAATTAATTTTAGGCGGTCACACCTTTTCATCTCGTTTTATTTTAGGATCAGGAAAATATAATGTTAATTTAATTAAAGCTGCCGTAGAAAATGCCGGGGCACAGATTGTAACCCTAGCTTTAAGAAGAGCTGAGGCAGGAAAATGTGAAAATATTCTGGACTTTATTCCTAAAGGAATAACTGTTTTACCCAATACCTCCGGAGCCCGCACTGCCGAAGAAGCTGTGCGTATTGCTCATTTGTCCAGAGAAGTAGGCTGTGGTGATTTTGTGAAAATTGAAATCATGCAAGATACCAAATATCTTTTACCCGATAATACGGAAACAATTAAAGCTACCACTACTTTGGCTAAAGAAGGCTTTGTTGTTTTGCCGTATATGTATCCTGATTTGTATGCAGCCCGGGCCTTAAAAGCAGCCGGAGCCGCAGCTATCATGCCTTTGGCCGCCCCCATTGGCACTAACCAGGGTCTTGCCACCAAGACCTTTATTCAAATTCTCATTGACGAAATTGATTTACCTATTATTGTTGACGCCGGCATAGGTCGTCCCTCCCAAGCCTGTGAAGCCATGGAAATGGGCGCTGCTGCTATTATGGCCAATACAGCCATAGCCACCGCAGGTAATCTTCCCCTCATGGCCAAAGCTTTTCGTCTGGCCATTGAAGCAGGCCGCGCCGCCTATTTATCCGGTTTGGGCAAAGTAAGGGAAACAGCTTCTGCCTCTTCACCTTTAACAGGCTTTTTAGGTAACTAAGGAGGAAAATATGGGAGAAAAAATACAACTGCCACTTATTGATCATATGAAATATTTACCAGGTATGGAAATTCTTGATTCTGATTTATTAGAGCAGGTACTCTCCTGGCGTCAGCGCTTTCACGATAGCGACTATACCGCCAGAGAAGTTGAGCAAGCTCTGTCCAAAGAACACATAGGTCCGGAAGATTTTATGGCCCTTTTGTCCACTGCTGCTCTGCCCTTTTTGGAAGAAATTGCCCAGAAAGCCCATTTAGTGACACGCCGGCACTTTGGCAATTCTGTCAATCTTTTTACGCCAATTTATTTTGCCAACTACTGTGAAAATTATTGTATCTACTGTGGCTTTAACTGTCATAATAAAATTACCAGAGCCCGCTTATCAGATAAAGAGCTCCATGCAGAATGTGCCAATATAGCTAAAACCGGTTTGGAAGAAGTATTAATGCTCACAGGAGAAAGCCGTCATATGTCGGACCTGCATTATATTGGCAATGCAGTAAAAATTGCCAGCCAATATTTTCGCAACATAGGCATGGAAATCTATCCTGTTAATTCTGACGAATACAGCTACCTCCACGAATGCGGAGCCGATTTTGTCACTGTTTTTCAGGAAACCTATAACTCTGATAAATATGCTACCTTGCATTTAGCAGGTAATAAACGTATTTTCCCCTATCGCTTTTATTCTCAGGAAAGAGCTATTTTAGGTGGTATGCGCGGTGTTGGTTTTGGTGCCCTGCTGGGTCTTGATGATTACCAGAAAGATGCTTTATCAGAAGGCATGCACGCTTTTCTCCTGCAACGCAAATATCCCCAGGCAGAAATTTCCTTATCCTGCCCCCGCCTACGTCCCATTATTAACAACGATAAAATTAATCCCAGAGACGTCCATGAGAAACAATTAACGCAAATGATTTGCGCCTATCGCTTATTTTTACCCTATGCCTGCATTGTTGTTTCCAGTAGGGAAAGTGCTACCTTCCGCAACAACATTGTGAAAATTGCTGCCACGAAAATTTCCGCAGGAGTATGTACCGGTATTGGCGGCCATATTACGACAAATGAACAAAAGGGCGACGAGCAATTTGAAATTTCTGATACCCGCTCTTTCGACGAGATTTATCAGGCAATTAAGGCAGAAAATTTACAGCCTGTTACCAGTGAATATATTTACTTATAAGAAAGGGTTAGCACAATGGAGCTAAAAATTAACGGTCAAGCCGTAACAACGACCATAGATACTTTAGGTTCCTTACAAGCAGCTTATGGGCCACATAGCGAGCTGACCATTGTTAACGGTTTTGCTACCACAGAAAACTTGCCTTTAAAAACCGGCGATGAAATTTTCTTTCTGTCCAAGACTGAACTACCTCCCCAAGAGATGCTGGAAGCCATGCTCTATGCCAGACATACTCCCGGTATTCAGTCCAAAATAAAAAACGGAGCCGTGGCCATTGCCGGCTTAGGCGGTCTAGGTTCCAACTGTGCCATCTACCTGGCGCGCATGGGTATAGGCAAACTGCACTTGGTAGACTTTGACACTGTAGATGTCAGCAATCTTAACAGACAGTCCTATCGCATCAGCGACTTGGGCAAGACAAAAACTGCAGCCCTTGCTGCCCAACTACGGGAAATAAATCCTTTTGTCCATATCCGCACAGACTGCGTAAGAGTAACAGAAGAAAATGCTGCGGGGCTCTTTGCCTCTGATACAATTATCTGTGAAGCCTTTGATAATCCTGCCACCAAAAGCATGCTCATCAATACCCTTTTAACCAAATACCCGGAAAAGTATTTAGTAGCTGCTTCCGGCTTGGCCGGCTATGGTCACAGCAATAGCATCCTTACCAAAAAAATTACGGAACATTTTTATCTTTGCGGCGACGGTATCAGCGCTGCCAGGACGGGCTTGGGACTTATGGCCCCGCGGGTTGCCATCTGCGCCGCCCACGAAGCCAATAAAATTATTGAGCTTTTGGTAGACGTTATTAAACCTTAAGGAGTCAGCATGCATATTATTTGTATTTCTAATCGGCATTTAGTCACAGGAGATTACTGGGAACAGTTGGAAAGAATTTTAGCAGCTGGCGTGTACGCCCTTATTTTACGGGAAAAAGACCTGACTGCGCAGGAATATGCCGTCTATGGTGCTAGATTACTCCAGTTGGGTAAGAAGTATAAAACTATCTGTATCCTGCATAATTTTAGCAAAGTGGCCACATCTTTGGGTGCTCCCAATTTTCACTGTTCCCTGCCCTATTTGGAGGCTCATCCTGACTTAAGTAAACATTTTAAAATTTTAGGTGTTTCTCTGCATACACCCCAAGAAGCTACAAGGGCTACCGCTTTGGGAGCTACCTATCTTCTGGCTGGTCATGTTTTTCCCACGGCCTGCAAACCAGATTCTCCTCCCCTGGGCGTAAAAACACTCGCTGAAATTTGCCGGGTAACCTCTCTCCCGATCTATGCCTTAGGCGGTATAACACCCCAAACCATAAACAAACTAAAGGGACTGCCTCTGGCAGGAGTCGCTGTAATGTCCGGCTTTATGACCAGTATAGACCCAGGCGCTTATAAAGAAAACTTGTAAAGCAAAAGGTTAAATAATAAATAAAAGCAGGCTATTCTATTGCCTAGAATAGCCTGCTTTAGTTGCGTATTTGCCTATCAACTTTTTAGTTATTTAAATAAAAGGTCTACGATATGATAAGATTGTTTCCCGCTCAGCTCTAAACCTTTCAGACAATAATGACAGTAGCACACAACTTCCTCTGTTCTTATTTTTTCAGCATGTTTGAGCATAATTGCTTTTTGCTCTTCCAAAGTATAGGTACCAAACTTGCCTACCGTCTTCTCCGGTCCATAGTGCTTAGGCGCTACTTTAGGATTGCGGGCAGGTTGTGGACGAAGGAGAGAAAGGCCGCAGAAATCTTCCGGTTCTGCGATTTCTCTAGCCCTAATATTCATCTTCTCAAGCAACATCCTGACCGCTTTCTTTTCTTCGTAATGATCAGCGGCTCTCCAGCAATCCTGAATGGTCATTTCTCTGCCTTGATAATCCGGATATATAAAGTTCTTATCTGCTAAAATCCACTCATAGAGAGATACAACCTTTGCCTTAGGTTTGGTCTCCACAATAAGATTGGTGCAATTATGGCAGACAGATATAATGGTATCTCCATCCTCAACGGGAATATAGTGTGGCAGCCTACACCAGTCAGCCTTAATCGTTTCAGCCATGGCATCTTCAAACTCGCGAACCTTATAGCTCGGGAAACAGCAACGCATTACAGGCAGCCCTGCCTGCTCCATATATGTGAGCACTTTCTTACTGAGCTGAGGATAATCTCTACTAAACACACAACTGGCAATATATTTTACCTGCTCTTTTTCCATGTAGTCCATCCTCTCTTTTTATAGAATACTTTATTTACTACTATTATACTTAACAAGCTCAGCAAGTGCCATAGCCGTATTTGCAATAGCCGTATGAGCTTTTTCTTCCAAGTAAATATGAGAAATGCCAAAACACTTTTGTTCAATAATTTTTTTTAATAAAGCAGCGTTCGACGGCACTATCTGCTCGTCCTCCCAAATATATAATATTTTTTCATAGCCACTTGCCACTCCATTCCTTCATAGCCAATAAAACGGTATCAAAGGCCCTGCCCTTTTCTGTCAGAGAATATTCTACCGTAACAGGCACAGTGGGAATAACCTGTCTTTTAATAATGCCGTTTTGCTCAAGATGTCTAAGAGTGTCCGTCAGCGATTTAGTACTAACCTCCAACGCCTTGCTCAGCTCGCTAAAGCGCATAGTGCCTAGATGCAATTGTTCCAACACCAGAAAGGCCCATTTACCACCAAATACATCTATTACATTTTTTATGCTCCGCAGACAAACTGCATCATAAGTTTTATATTTAGGAAGTTTTTTCTCCGCCATAATGTACCCCTCTCCCAGGCCTAACACTTTATAATATAAAGCAAGTTTATTATTTGTAATAACATATAAAAAAAGTGCCTTATTTACAAAGTGAATTATAACAAGTTATACTACAATTAGCAAATGAGCAATACAAGGAGGATATAAAATGCAGAACAAAAAAATAATGCCTGTGGTTTTTACAGGACATGGTTCTCCCATGAACGCTATAGGGAGCAATAGAGCAAGAGATGGTTGGAAAAAAATGGGGCTTTATCTCGGTAAACCTCAGGTTATAATTGCCCTATCAGCGCATTGGACTACCAAGGGATTAATGGTAAGACGCAGTGATACCAATCCACAAATAAACGACATGTATGGTTTTCCGAAAGAACTTTATCAGGTACACTACGAACCTAACGGGTCAAAAGCATATGCTGACCAAGCACTAAGCCTGCTAGGGCCCGGTGCTACTGTTAATAACGACTGGGGAATTGACCACGGCGTGTGGACCGTTCTAGCCAATATGTACCCGGCTGCTGATATACCTGTAGTTATGATAAGTACAAATATGGCAGCAGGAGCAGAGGAACAGTTTGCAGTAGGCAGAAAGCTGGCACCACTCAGAAAAGAAGGAGCTCTCATTGTTGCCAGTGGTAATGTAGTCCACAATCTCGCTCTGGTAAACTGGGATATGACCGGTGGCTATACTTGGGCTACCAATTTCGATACTGCTATACGGGATGCCATTATGGCCGGTGATTTTAAAACACCTGTTAACTTTACTGCTCTGCCGGAGGCACGCACAGCTGTTCCTACTACCGAGCACTATTATCCTCTCCTTGCAGCCTTAGGTGCTGCTAATATAGAGGACAAAGTTACCGTCTGGAACGAGTATCAAGAACTAGGCTCTATGTCCATGACCTCGTATTTATTTGAAGCTAAATAATAGCAAGAAAAAGCCGGCTGGGAATTTTTCCCACCGGCTTTTTCTTGCTCTCCTACTGTTGCGTTATTATAATTTAAACACACATTCCACCCGGCCTGTCAAGCCATGGCGTTTACCAAAGCGCTCTTCCAGCCCCAAGTTCAGATTAAAATTGCCCTTAGCATCCTGATTTAAACGCAAGCCGCAACTTACTATACCTGTATGACCCTTCAAGCTGGGAGAAGCCACGTCATAGCCATTAACTGTAGCCTCCTGTCCCCCGCTCATTTCGTATTCCCAGGCCAAACCACCATAGAAAGTGTTGCTGTTTTTTAATTCCGTCTCATATATTGCTCCCAGTCTGAGGCGGTTACTAGTTAGGCTGTCAAATTTATACCGACTTAAAAAAATATCAGTATCCGCACCCTTAACGTGGCTATAAATATACTGTCCAAAAACATTTACCTTGCTAACAGGTGATAAGGTGAACTTTTTACCTAGGCCAACATGTCCGCCGTAGTAGGTAGAAGTAATGTCATAGGAAGCATCCTGACCATGATAGCGCAGATCAGAAGAAGTATAATTATCGTTAACCCGACCAACTCTCAGGCTACCTTCATAGTAAAAGCCCTTGTCATTTTCCCGTTGTCCATAAATACCCAGTCCATAATAATTGGTATCTCCACTACCATGGACAGACGGAAGTTGGGCAAAAGAATTATCAGCATCATAAGTACCCCAGCCTGCCTCCAGGAAAACTGGCATGTACCTGGTTTGCGCTCCCCCCTGATCGGTAAGATTACGGCCTGCACCCACTAAAAGACTGAGGCCCTTAGCCTCCACGGTAGACCCGGTTGACGCTTCCACTTTGCCATAATCCAAAGCAGTAACGCCCTCATAGGAAGAGTTTCGTGCCAGTGCTCCTAACAAAGCAGGCTGCAAAATAATATCGCTACCTTTTTGCAAGAAGGCAAAGGAGCCTAAACGTCCCTCCAAAATATTTTTTACTTGTGGATTAACACTAATAGCTTGACGAGTAACTGTCGCATTACCCATGAGCTGAAGCGAATCAGCCAAAGTAGCATATAGGTTGGTAGCATCGCTGCTCAGGACAAAGTTATAAGTAACAGCAATATCCTGAGAAGCAGCAATATTATTGGTCAGCGTGCTGTCAGTTGTAACGCCATTGCTGTTGTGGATGAGCGTCACCTTATCGCCTTTTTGCAGCGTAACAGTTTCCCCAGCCTTAGCTCCCATGGTTACACCAATAGCTGTACCGGTTAAATCTGTAGTAGCATCCAAAGGACTTTCATACGATGCTGTAGCGCCGGTGAGAGTTAAAATTGTATCACCATTGGCTGTAGAAGCAGGTAAATAAAAGTTATAGTTGTTAAAATAGCCTACATTTTGTGCCGTAAGGCCCTTCGTGTAAATATTTATGGTATTACCTGTACCTTTTAAATAACTTATGGATCCCAAAATATTACCCTGTTCTGCCAAGCCGCCATAAATAACAGTATTTGCGAAATTAGGACTGTCATAAATATTCAAAGTATTGTTATTGGCAGTAGCCTTAGCTGCCTGATCTCCTGTAACTGCCAGCCCCACGTAAAAATACCTGCCCGCATCCTGCGTACCTGTGAGAGTAAGCGTATTGCCGCTGGCATCTGCTGTACCATAAGCAGTTTCACATACTGCATGGCCACCCATAATTTTAACAAAAATAGAAGTATTGTTACAAACGACGGTATTATTACTGGCAGCAGCACTACCCATGGAAACCTCGGCATATCCGCCAAAGATAGATGATACGGAGTCATTAGGATTAGTGACAGTAACGGAGTTGCCATTAGCAGCCGCGGTAACAGTCTCTCCACTGGCGCCACTAGCCTGACCACCGGTTACATTAGACGCTCCGGATTTATCCGCCACAGTCACAGTATTATTGTTAGCAGTCACCGTTCCGTGGCAATCCGAACCAAAAGCACCACAGACTTCATCAGTTCTGCTACTGTAGTCAATAGAAACACTATTACCGGACAAATCCATATTGGTAGCTTCACCGGCATAGGCACCATAAACTTTATCGGAATAAATATTCCCCACATAGACCACTTTATTTCCGGTTAAAGCCACATTGCTGGCAGAAGAGGTAACTAAGGCTCCATAGATTTTTTTCCCATCCAGGTTTAGATCAAGAGTTTTCACATTACCATTACCTAATGTAACTGTGTTATTGCTATTGCTGTTAGCAGGACGAATATTGCCGCTACCGTCCATAACGCTGGCATCACCTCGCTGAGCAGCGTAGTCAGCATCATTTTTGATAACAATATCCTTGGCAGAAGCCAGTCCTGCAGATGATAGAGCAGACATAACTATCAGGCTAATGATAATTCTTTTGCTAAGCTGTAGCTGTTTCATTTGGTTTTCCCCCTTTACCAAACCACCCACCTTGCAAGTACCACAAATACATCTACAATAACGCCATACTCGTTTTTTACCCCTCATTTAATTTATACTATCAAATAACAGAATTTTCTGCAAAGTAAAATTGGTTTTAACCCCTATCCTCTCTTACCCTGTAAACTTTGATACATTTAAAGAAAAAGGCATCCACATGACACATCTGCAAAGACTTCATGATGTGTATATGAATGCCCACTACTAGGTAGTAGTTCAATATTAATTTTGTAATTTTACTCTAGATTTATCTTTTCGCAAGCCAACAGTGAGACAAAAGCATCATCCTCTTACTTCATTGATACAAGCAAAGCATCAGCTAAATTATCCAGCTCTGTTTGTTTGTCTTCGCGTAAAGAAGAGGCCAAGCTCAATCTCTCGCTTAAAATATTCATATCCTTTAATTCTTTTTCTGCAAACGCTTGCATCAAGTCTCCTGACTTGCAAGCCCAGGAACCATTTTCAATAAAAGCCATTGTTCTCTTTTGTACATTCAGGGCCTTCATATCCATTAAGAAATTATGCATAGCCGGATAAATTCCCAGATTGTAGGTCACAGAAGCCAGCACGATATGGCTATATTTAAAAGCCTCAGAAATCAATGTAGACACGTGGGTGGAAGATACGTCATAAAGGACTACGTTAGTCATGCCCTTGGCGCACAGAGTAGTAGCCAGTGCCTGCGCAGCATTTTCCGTATTGCCATACATAGAAGCATAGGCAATCATAACGCCCTTAGTTTCCGGCAAATATTTGCTCCAAGTATCATACTTGCCAATAAAATACATCAAATCCTTGCGCCACACCGGTCCATGCAGAGGACAAATAAACTTAATCTGGTCCAGAATACCACCGGCTTTTTGTAATAAGAACTGGATATGAGTTCCATACTTGCCTACAATGTTGGTTAGATAACGTCTGGCATCATCCAGCCAATCCCGGTCAAAATTCACTTCGTCAGCGAAAAGCTTGCCGTCCAGAGCGCCAAAGGTACCGAATGCATCTGCGGAGAACAGTGCGCCGTTGGTAGTATCAAAGGTAACCATAGCTTCCGGCCAATGTACCATAGGTGCTGCCACAAAGGTAACAGTATGCTTACCAAAATTGTAGGTATCACCTTCTTTGACCTCTATGCACTCATGATCACCAACCGGGAAACCAAATTGATGCATAAGCATAAAAGCCTTTTCATTGCTGATTATTTTTACATCTTTATACTTGTTAAGCACTATCTCTATGGAAGCCGCATGATCAGGCTCCAGGTGGTTAACCACCAGATAATCCAGCGGCTTATCACCAAGAACATATTCCAAGTTGTCCATTAGCTGACGACAGCCTGACCAATCCACGGTGTCGAATAACACTGTTTTTTTATCTATAAGCAAGTAGGCATTATAGCTGACTCCTCTTGGAATAGGAAAGCAATTTTCAAAAAGTGCCAGTCTATGGTCATTGGCACCTACCCAATATAAATTGTCTGTAACATTTCTAACGCAATGCATAAAATTCCGCCTCCTTCATTTGTCTACGCTTTACGAAAATGATCTTTGCTCTCCGCACATTCAGGGCAAGTCCACCCTTCCGGCAAATCCTTAAACAATGTTCCGGGAGGAATATCATTTTCACTGTCACCGAGCTCCGGAATATATTCATAACCACAACCATCACAAATATAAGACGGGCCAATGGGCTCAGGTTTTGGCATCTTAGGTCTCTTAATCTTGACCATCGGTGGTGCAGGTTGTTTTTGCTCCGTGCCCAAAGCCTTGCTAAGCAGGGGCAGAATAACATTGACATCTCCTACAATACCATAATCGCAATTCTTAAAAATTGGCGCATTAGCATTGTTATTAATAGCTACAATAGTTGAAGCTTCCTTAATGCCTTTAAGATGTTGCACTGCTCCGGAAATACCGCAGGCCATGTAAAGGTTGCCGGTAAATTTTTGACCGGACATGCCCACATAACGATTTAAAGGCACATATTGCAAGGTCTCTGCTACAGGACGACTGGAACCAATAGCAGCACCGGCAGCCTGAGCCAACTCAACTATAAGCTTCATATTTTTCTTTTCACCAATACCCTTGCCGGCAGAGACAACTCTTTCTGCTTTGACAATGGGAGTGTCCTGAGGAATACCTACGCTAAAGTCATAACCATCCTTCTTTAGCAGCTCAACCAGTTCGGCAACTTGTTCTTCGGCCGTACCTTCTTTGAAAATATGGTGCTTGCGAATACCGGTGATAGGAGCCGCTTTTTTGTGAATACTCTTAGCCCCTTCAGCTTCTCTGGGAGGCTTGCCTAAAACATGGGCAGCGATAACCACCCTTTGAATTTCATTAGTACCCTCATAAATAGTGGTAATCTTAGCATCTCTATACATACGCTCTACTTCCATACCCTTCAGATAGCCTGTACCACCAAAAATCTGGAGCGCGTCATTGGTTACCTCCAAAGCGATATCGGAAGCATATTGCTTGGCCATAGCAGACTCCATGCCATAAGGTGCATGCTCCTGCTTCAAAGCCGCAGCCGAATAAACCAGCATTCTGGCAGAACGTAATTTAGTAGCCATATCTGCTATTTTAAAGGAAATTGCTTGCTGGAAACCTATCGGTTTACCAAATTGCACACGTTCCTTGGCGTAACTGACGGCCTGCTCAAAGGCTCCTTGCGCAATGCCCAGAGCCTGAGCCGCAATGCCAATACGGCCACCATCTAAGGTAGACATAGCAATCTTAAAGCCCTGACCTTCCTTGCCCAAAAGATTTTCCTTAGGGACCTTCACATCATTGAAAATCAACTCGCAGGTAGCACTGGAACGAATGCCCATTTTATCATAATGCTCACCAAAGCTAAAACCCTTCCACCCTTTTTCTACAATAAAGGCACTAATGCCTTTAGTTCCAATGTCAGGTGTAGTAACAGCAAAAACAACGTAGGTGTCTGCCTCTCCACCATTGGTAATAAATATCTTGTTGCCATTGAGAAGATAGTAGCTACCCTTATCCACAGCAGTAGTTTCAGTACCTCCGGCATCGGAGCCGGCATTGATCTCCGTCAAGCCAAAAGCACCTAGGTGCTGGCCATTACACAACGGTACCAAATATTTCTTTTTTTGTTCCTCCGTACCAAAGGCAGCAATAGGATAAGTACCCAAGCTGGTATGTGCCGAAAGAATAACACCTACACCACCATCCACCCTTGCCAGTTCTTCAACAGCAATAGCATAGCTCAAAACATCCAGTCCTGCCCCACCGTATTCCTTGGGATAGGGTATACCCATCAGCCCCATGCTCCCAAGTTCTTTGACAGCCTCCCTGGGGAAAATATTTTGCTGATCGTTGAGGAAAGCATGTGGCTTCACAACTTCCTCGGCCCAAGCACGTACCTTTTGACGTAAAGCTTCTTGTTCTGCACTAGTCGTAAATTGCATACTACTGACCTCCTTTGTTATTAAATCCTTACTGGACTTTTTTTGTCCAGTTTAATTCCAAAAAAATCATTTAAACAAAATATCATACAAATTATATTCTTGCATTTTTTTAACGAATTCTTGTTGAATATGCAGCAAATTTATATGGGCCTTGCAGGTAGAGTTGCCTCTTGCCTGACGCCACTGGCACTGATACCCAGGCTGCATGCAATGTGCCAGCTTTTCCCCTCCATCCACTATTTCTATCAAGTCATATAAGGAAATTTTTCGTAAATCTACCGCCAAAACATAACCGCCGGTAATGCCTCGATAGATATTCACCAAATGCCCTGTTTTAAGTTTCTTGAGAATTTTATAGGCAAACTGCTGTGGAATCTGCTCCCCCTTGGCTATCTCTGCAGCTGTTAGTTGCTTGTCATTATGCAGGGCCCTGAGGATACGTAAAGCATAATCTGTTTCTCTTGTAATTAACATAACCTATCACCTACTTTTAAAGATAGCAAACTGGAGTAATTTTGTCAAGTTTAATTTTCAGAAAATTGTGTTTTAAACAAATACATCTATTTTCAATAACTTTACGCATTATTTTTTTCTCATACGCAAAAATAGCCAAAAAGCACAAGCCTGCCAGAAAGTTATACTTTCTGGCAGGCTTGTATTTTTACTTTACAATTGGCTTAGAAGGTCCAACGCAGTCCTGCATTGAAGTTTACATTATTGGTAAGGTCTCCTAAATATTTAGTTACCTCGCCGTAGAAGCGCAACTTTTTGGTAAGCAATACATCGCCGCCTATGGTAAGCTCTACCCAGTCACGGAGTGCCGTACTGGAATAACCATAGCCGTCAAAGCTGATACTGCTAGCTCCACCAAAGTCATGGAAATAGCTAGCTTTGGCATAATAGTTGCCTCTGGCATTTTCTTTGCCTACTGCTAACCCTAACCTGGTAACAAAATGCTTCTGGCTATTGATGTGCACAGGCCAGTTGGTACTGGTAATATAATCTGCGCTTGATAAATGGCCTAGGATTACCTCTGCCTGTGGCTCTAAGTACATGCCATTTTTAATATTCTTGCGATAACCATATTCGCCAGACAAGGTAGTAGCATTGGTGCCATAATCACCGGTGCTATAATTATTGGACAAATCAGTTACATTATAATCGTTGGAGAAATGTCCCTGCCGCAAGATAATATCATAATAATGACCGGTATTACCGATCCAAGTATTATACAAAGCCACGGAAGTACCTTTAGCTGTGCCATTACCCCTCTCGTACTCTGTACTGCCGTTTAAATGGTCTACCGCAAGACCTACATAGCTGGTACCGTTCTTCACTGCAAAAGCTTTATCATAACCGACTTGCAAAAGGTTGCTGTTTAGTTCAGATTTGGCTCCTCTGCCGGCCCGGTCCGTGCTGCGCATATAGCGTGTCCAAACACCGCTCGTACTGCCATCCTTGTCTAAACGCAAATCGCCCATTCTCTTGCTGAGGCTGTTGGCAAAATTGAACCAGATTTGATTGACTACCTCATGGGTAGCTCCCGTAGTACTGGTATTTGTGGAAGCGCGCTTACTGAAGCCGGTAAGTTGCCATTGCATTCCATTCTGTCTCAGCCAAGGTATATACCTCACGGCACCTGTCTCAGTGGTCAGAGGCTTAAAGGTGATGCTTAAAGGTCCGGTAGCCACTATGATAGGTTTATCCGGAAAGTAATTTCCGTAGTTCTTGGGGTCAAACACCGGATCATAGTTCACACCGATGCGGCTCTCAGATTTCTCGGTCACCATTTTGACATTGATTCGGTCGCTAAGTTCTTTATTCACATCCGTATTCACTATGAAATCATAGTTGCCGTTGACGATGACAATATTCAGAACATTACCGGGAGCGCTGTAGCTGCGTCCCCAGCCGCCATTGCCCAGAACGATGGTGCCGCTGCCGGCATAAGCATTGTTGCCTACGAATATGTCTGTATCATAAGTTTTGGTAGTAGTAGCACCATCCTTACCATATTGTATGCTACCACCATTCATATCTACATAGCCACCTGAAGCATTATCAAGTTGTATACGTGAACCACTGACCAGACTAAGGGTACCCTCAGAGCTCAGTGTTCCACCCAGGGCCGTACCACCACTGTCTACGGACTGGTAAGCACCGCTTCTAACCTCTGTACCCAAAGCCAAGCCACCGGATTTTACCCTCTGAATACCACCTATGCTGCTTTCCCTTAACAGGATAAAACCACTGGCGGTACCGCCATTAGACACAATCTGGGTTCCACCGAAAATTACCGGTGCCTGAGTTGTCAGTTTGGAAGCTGAAGGATCATCAGCAATCAAGGTCCCGCCACTGGAAATAATCTGGACTCCACCCATCAAAGTATTGCTGGACAAGGTGCCACCATAGTAGAGAATCTGAGTACCGCCTTTGGCTATAGTAGTATTAATTGCCGTACCGGATATCAACTGCCTACCACCGCTTTGTATAGATTCAGCTGTACCCACAGCAGTACCATAAATAAGCTGGGTACCACCAAATAAGTCGCGGACTGTCCCTGTACCACCGTTCTTTACAATCATGCTGTCACCGGTACTCATGTAGTCAACACTGGATGTGCTGCCATCTACGATATAACTTGCTGCTTCTGCCTTTGCAAAGACAGCATTATCCACTGTACTCATAGCCTCATAAGCAAGGCTCTGCAACTGGGCACAGGAATAAGGTTTACGATCCTCACTGGCAGATACCTTAGCTGCCACCGGCTGCTCTCCCAGCATAACTTGATTGCCGCCTGCAGTTAGATTAGGTTGAACATAGAGCAATGCCATAGGCGCAAGAGTATTAGCCCCGTTAATTACTGCTGTTAAAGTTGCAAGTTTTTTACTAACATTTTTTCTACCAGCTTGTTCTCTTTTCACGATTTTTCTCCTTTCACCCCTAAGGCAACTGTTTCATTATGGCACAACAAAAGACCACTTTTTTTTGCAAAGCAGTTAATTTCTCACTTTTTCTTATTTTTTATTATACCATTGAAGCTATCTTTTGTTTTATTTTTGGGTACAAGAGGATAAAAAATGGTACGAAGCGACAGAAAAAGTGCTTATTTTATACAAGTAATACTGGCACAAAAATAGGACAGCAGAAAGTTGTCTCCCTGCTGTCCTCACGCCAGAATTCTATTTAAGCTTTTTAAAAAGCTAACATCATCTGCTTTGTTTCGCTTAAGATTATAGCATGTCTTGAGCCTGGCATAAAGTGTACTAGCTAAGTCTGTTATAAAAGCATAACTTCACGCACACGTATTATATTCGTTTATTCTCAATATAATAATCAAATATTTGTAATTTCCCTTTTTTATTTTCAAAAAATAAACTATAATTATATTATATATTTTGCCAAACATTGGGGAGTGAATTTTAGTGGACAATCAAAATATTGCAAAACTAACTATCGAAGAACAAATTCTCCATGAACTGCCAACAGGTGTGGTTATTTATGATGTTACAGGCAACCTGGTAGAAACACCTTATATGAGTAATGGCTTCTATCAAATGCTGGAAACAACTCGGGAAGAACGGGTGAAAGCTCGTGGCGGTAATGCCATGAATACAGTACATCCTAATGATGCCTTGGGGCTTTTAGCAGAAGCGCATACAGCTATTCGGGAAAAACGCATGCTGGACTACCGCTACCGTATTCTCAACGGCAAAGGCGAATACATATGGATAGGCATCAGAGCCAATCATTTTCCTCTTAATGATAAGACCGAACGTTTCTTTACTGTTTTTTATGATATTGATATGCTTGTCAAAGCTCAGGACCATGGCGATGTACTTAATGCCATTCTAGGCAATGTGCCTGGTGGCATCGTGGTTTTTTCTGATCAAAACGGTGAAATACAAATCGAATATGCCAATGAAGGTTTTTATGAAATACATCATGGCAGCAAAGAATATTGGTCTCAGCAAGATCACAACCCCATTAACTGGCTTAACAAGGAAGATGCCAACAGATTTAAGGCTGAGTTTCTTGCTGTAACCAGAAGGCTAAAGCAACGTGGTAATGCCAATTATCGCATTACTGGCGAAGACGGACAGGTTCACTGGGTAAGAAATACTTTTTGCCGTGCCTATACATTGAATAAGATTCAATATTACTATGCCTCCATCGTTGATATGGATGACGAAATGGAAGCAATTGCAGCCATGAACACTGCTACGGCAGCAAATAAAGCCAAAAATGAATTTCTGTCAAGAATGAGTCATGATATTCGCACGCCGCTTAATGGCATCATCGGTATGACCTCCTTAGCCAAGGAAGAAACGGCTTTGCCTAAGATTGCTGGGTATCTCCATAACATCGATATATCCTCCAAGTTTTTATTAGGTCTTATCAATGAAATTCTAGATTTAACCAGACTGGAAAGTAACCGCATAGATTTACACCCCGAACCATATACAGCTGAAAAATTTTCCTCCTATATGAATGCGGTAATACGTCCTTTGTGTGTTGAAAAAGAGCAGCATCTTACTATAGAAATTAATGTTCCGGCAGATTATTATGTCTTACAAGACAAAATTTGTATGAACCGCATCGTGTTTAACCTACTAAACAATGCCGTTAAATATACTCCGGAAGGTGGAAACATAAAATATTCTGTTTCCGCCCAAGTCTCTCCTGACAAGAAAAAAATGGCCACACATATTGAAATTTCTGATAACGGCATCGGTATTAGCGAAGAATTTCAGAAAGTCATGTTTGATCCATTTACTCAGGAGAAAAGAAATGATAATTCCAAGACCAATGGCAATGGGCTAGGTTTACCGATAGTGAAGAAACTGGTAACTGCCATGAATGGTACTATTAAAGTGCATAGCCAGTTAGCCCTTGGTACTACCTTCATAATAGACTTACTTAATGATTGTGTGCCTGCTAAGCCTGTGAAAAATATACAACCTAAACATCAAGAATCTTTTAGTGTTTTAAACGGCAAGCATATCTTAATTTGTGACGACCATCCCTTGAATCGTAAAATTATTGAACTGCTGCTCAATAAGAAGGGCATAATTGTCGATTCGGCTGAAGATGGACAAATGGCCTTAACCACTTTCAATTCTACACCACCCAACTATTATGACGCCATTCTCATGGATGTGCGTATGCCTGTAATGGATGGCCTAACTGCCACCAGAAAAATAAGAAGCCTATCCCGTGTTGATGCTACTACAACACCAATCATAGCCATGACCGCTAATGTTTTTGCTGAAGATATAGCAGACTGCCTTAATGCCGGCATGAATGACCATTTAGGAAAGCCTGTTGATTCTAATCTTCTCTATGAAACATTAACTAAATATGTAAAATAAATAAACATCCACCCGCATAGCGGGTGGTTTTTCCTTTTCGGGCATAGCCCTAATATTATAGGCAGCACACAAGTGTGCATTTTATTGGCCTGCCAGCCACGCATATCGTTACTTGCTACCCGTAAACGGGTCTCGTGGGTCAAATATGCTTAGCTGGTCGCCTTCTTTATCTTCTTTCAATTGATTTTCGATATACTTCTTTATTGCAGCAGTATTTTTCCCTGCTGTATCTACATAATACCCCTTGCACCAGAATTCTCTGTTTCTATATGCAAATTTCATATTGCCAAACTTTTGGAATATCATCAGACTGCTCTTTCCTTTCAGATATCCCATAAATCCCGATATGCTCAGTTTGGGTGGTATGCTAACCAACATATGAATGTGATCAGGACAAACCTCTCCCTCTATAATTTCTACGCCTTTCCATTGGCATAATTGTCGAAGAATTGTCCTTACCGCATCTCGTTTTTCTGCATAAAATATCTTTCTCCGGTACTTTGGTGCAAAAACTATGTGATATTTACAATTCCATTTTGTATGTGCTAAACTACTAGTGACATTATTTTGATCGGTCATTTTGATGTCCTCCTAATGTGTTATTTTTGCGTAACTGGCAGGTCACGCATTTATATTAACACATTAGGAGTTTTTACATCTTGTTCACCGCTAAAGCTCTATTGAACCACGCGACTATCGCGTGGTTTTCTTTATACAAAAAGAACCAATCTAAGACTAGATTGGTTCTTGCTTACTTTTTAATTGTAACACCTTAATGCTGTTTTTGGCAGTCAGGACAAATACCATAAAAATATACTTGTTGACCTGTAATAGTAAATTGGGTTTTCTTCTCCAGATTTTCTACCAAGGGTTTTAAATCTTGACAAGGCACATCCATCACCCTACCACAATGCATGCATTTAATATGAAAATGCTGGGCTACATTAGCATCATAGCGGAAACTATCTTCTCCTGTATTAAGTACTTGGATAGCATCAATTTTTTCCAGTACCTCCACAGATTTATAAACTGTAGCCAAGCTCATGGCTGGATACAATGGTTTCAATTTATTGTAAATTGTTTCTGCAGTCGGATGCTCCGTGGTCTTTGATAACATATCATAAATCGCCAATCTTTGCGGTGTAACTTTACAACCATTTTCTCTTAGCTTTGTTGCCAATTCAATTGCTGATAGCATGCCGGCACCTCCTCCGGAATCATCTTGTAGCTTATTAATTAATAATCGTTATTGATTCTATGCTATTATATATTACTTAAAACTTTCTGTCAATTACTCATTTATAACTCAAGATTTTCGCTTGCCTTAAATCTATTTAGGGGAGTATAATAGCCAAGTAATTTAACCATCAAGAAAGAAAGCAGGTAAGTATATTAATGGAAGATGTTAAGATTATAGCACCTCTTATTGCCAAAGAACTAAAATTGGATGGTAGCAAGATTGAAGCCACTCTAAACCTATTAGATGAAGGCAATACTATTCCTTTTGTAGCCAGATACCGTAAAGAAGTTACCGGGTCTTTGGACGAAGAACAGATTCGTAATATTAGTGAACGCGCTCAATACTTACGCAGCTTAGCACAAAGGAGAGAAGAAATTCTTTCTTCTATTTCTTCTCAAGGGAAACTTACCCCTGAATTGGAAACCGCTATTAACGCTACAACTAAATTGCAGGAACTGGAAGATCTCTATCTTCCTTATAAACAAAAGAAACGGACTCGTGCCATGATTGCCAGGGAAAAGGGCTTAGAGCCTTTGGCCAGCTTGATTGAAGCACAGGAAGAACCTGCTGTTAGCTTGGAGCAACTGGCTTCTGTACATTTGGATGAAGAAAAAGGCATTACTACCACAGAAGAAGCTTGGCAGGGTGCCATGGATATCGTAGCAGAAAATATTTCTGACCGTGCCGACATCAGAGATCTGGTACGCAAAGAACTTTGGCGCAATGCAGAACTTAGTTCTGAACTGTCTGCTGACGAAACTACTGCCCAAGATTTCTTAATGTACAAAGAATACAAAGAACCTATCAGACAAATCCCTCCTCACCGTATTTTAGCTTTAAACCGTGGCGAAGCTAAGGAAATGCTGAAAGTAAAATTAAGCCTGCCCAGCGATGCCATTTTGGGTATTATGAGCAGAAGACTAAAGATTAAAGAACAGGGTACTTTCACCCCTATGTATACTGCTGCCATGGAAGACGCTTACAAGCGCTTGATTTTCCCGGCACTGGATAGAGAGGTTCATAACGAACTCACTGAAAAAGCTGAAAAACAAGCTATTTCCGTTTTTGCTACCAACTTACGACAGCTGTTATTGCAACAGCCCCTGGGTGGTCATACCGTACTGGGCATGGATCCCGGTTACCGTACCGGCTGCAAATGTGCCATTGTTAATCCGGAAGGCAAAATTCTAGCTACCGCTGTTTTGAATTTCACTACCAGTGAAAAACAATATGAACTAGCAGAAAAAGAATTTGTTGAATTAGTTAGAAAGCATGGTGTAACCTTAGCTTCCATCGGCAATGGTACTGCTTCCTATGAAACAGAAGAATTTGCCGCTAAGATGATTGAGAAATATAAGCTGAACATGTCCTATATCATTACCAGTGAAGCCGGAGCTTCCGTATACTCGGCTTCTCCGCTTGCTAAAGAAGAAATGCCTGACTTGGATTTAACCCTGCGTGGTGCTGTTTCCATTGCCCGCCGTGTGCAGGATCCTTTGGCTGAACTAGTAAAGATTGAACCGAAGGCTATTGGTGTTGGTCAATATCAACATGATGTTAACCAAAAGGAATTAACCGGTACCTTAGGCACTGTAGTAGAGTCCTGCGTTAACCATGTTGGCGTAGAACTGAACACTGCTTCCGCTTCTCTCTTAACTTATGTAGCAGGCATCAGCAAACCGGTAGCTAAAAATATTATCACCTATCGTGGTGAAAATGGCCGGTTCCATAGCCGCAAGGAATTATTAAAGGTAGCTCGTTTAGGTCCCAGCGCTTTCACTCAGTGTGCAGGCTTTTTGAGAATTAAAGACAGTCCTAACCCTCTAGACAATACCCCTGTCCATCCGGAAAGTTATCCTTTGGCTGAAAATGTTTTGAAGGAACTAGGTTTCTCTTTAGCAGAATTAAGCCAAAACCCTGCCGTCGTACAATTGGCAGCCGGTAAAGCTAATGCTGAAGATATTGCTAAAAAATTAAATGCCGGTGTACCTACCGTCACCGATATTTTACAAGCTTTGACAAAACCAGGACGTGACCCCAGAGAAGACTCCCCTGCACCACTGAGCCGCAAGCATGTAACCAAGCTATCTGATCTGGTTATTGGTTCCAAGGTAAAAGGCAGGGTCCAAAATGTAGTTGATTTTGGTGTATTCGTGGATATTGGCCTAAAGGTCAGCGGTTTAATTCACAAATCTGAGCTAAGTACCAAATACTTTAAGCATCCCTTAGACGTTGTCTCAGTAGGCGATATTATTGAACCTATCATCATCAGCATTGATGAACAAAGAAACAGAATTGGCTTAAGCTTAAAGAGAACCAAAGTTGAAGAAAAGAAAAAATAGCGTGTAGAAAAAGCAAAAGCCTTACTACTCATGAGTAGTAAGGTTTTTTTATGCAATCAAAGCATGCAATCTAGTCATTTCTTTGCGAATAAAGAAGAAAACCACCGTAGCTGCCACCAAATCAGCTACCAGTCCGGCATAAATAATTCCGTAAAGGCCAAAATGCAGTGGCAGAAGTAACATTAAAGGTATGAGCAAAACAAATTGCCTCATCAAAGATAAGATAGATGCTTTCAAAGGTTGCCCGGTAGCCTGAAAATAGCTGGTAGAAATAATCTGAAAGCCGGCTGTAAATACGCCGCCCAAAAACCAGCGCATGCAGTCAGTAGCAAAGCCTAAAAAACCAGGAGCGCTACCACTGCCGAAGAGCTGCAGGATAAGGCCGGGGAATGCCATGCAACAAAACCAGCCAAAGCAGGTAATGGCAATGGCACATTTTACTGCCAGCTTGTATGTCGCCAGCACTCTATCGTACTGTTGAGCTCCTCTATTAAAGCCTATAATGGGCTGGGCACCAATACCTATGCCGATACAAATGGAAATGAAGACCATGTTAACCTTCATCACAATACCCATGGCACCAATGGCAGCATCGCCACCTACAGAACTAAGATTGCCGTAATAAAGCAGAGAATTATTCATGACCACTTGCAAAACAGTGGCACTTAATTGGACCAAACAGCTGGAAGCGCCAATAGCTATCGCTCTTTTCAGTAAGGCAAAATTGGGATGCAGCAGATCTTCTTTATTGAGACGCATTTTACTACGCTGCGTAAAATACCACACAAATACGGCACAGGAAAAAATCTGGGCACAAGCAGTGGCTAAGGCAGCACCCAGCACCTGCCAATGAAAACTGAAAATGAAAATTGGTGCTAATACTGCATTAATCAAAACACCGCCTACCAAAGCACGCATGGCCAAGCGAGGACTGCCATCTGTCCTAGCCATATTGGACATGGCAATCAGATGAGTGGTCAAAGGAATGATGCAGACCATAACCCCACCGAACTGTTTACTATATGGCATGGTAGCTTCCGTCGCTCCAAAAACAGTTAACATTGGTTCCAGAAAAATATTTCCTAATACCACCAATATCATACTGACAACAAAAGAAATCACCGCTACAGTGTTTAGAATCTGCTGAGCTTCCTTAAACTTGCCTTCTCCCAGCTTAATGGCCGCAAAAGCACTACCGCCTACTCCTACCAGACTGCCCATAGACATAACAATGGTCACCAAGGGAAAAGCAATAGTTGTCGCTGCTATACCTAGATAGCCTACGGCATGACCGATAAAAATTTGGTCAATAATATTATAAAGCGAGCTGGCCAACATAGAAATAATGGCAGGCCAAGCAAACATCTTTAACAGTTCCGGTATGGGCCAAAAGCCTAAAATGTTCTTATCCGCTACTCTTTCCATGGGTCGCTCCTTTCTGTAAAATTGATATTTCTATTAACATTGTACAATACCCTGGATAAAAAAGGCAAAAAAAAAGCCCTTAATTAAAAGGGCCAAATGAGGGGCAAATTCAATACTTCTTTTCACGTGTGTAATTATAGCACAATTGTATACAATATGCAACAGTTTTACTTTCACCCTTAGAGAAAGTCTATCAAGCCTAGATGGAGCCTTATTCTCTATTTTCTGACTTTTTGACCTTAGGCCCGTTTTTAGGTTTAGTGCACCATTTAGTGCAAAGCATCTAACATTTCAAAAGCATCCTTAATATTGTGAGAATTTAGAGTTTGGCTCCTTTATGTGTTATAATAATTTTATCTTTTCCAAAGGAGCATATACAAATGGCAGAGGAATCCTCAGATTTAGCAAAAACAAACGAACGAACACCTGAAACCAGCTTAGTTGGTATAGGTTCAAACACACCACAACCGGTAAAAAAACTGTATTATGCCAATTTTGACCCAGGTCCATTAAAGCTAACCACAGATATACCAGGCGTATTATTGGATTTTAACTACGGAGTACGCATTCAAGTTCCTGAAGGCAATTATCATGTCCGCTTTATTGATAAAGACACCAATACCATCTTGTATGATGCCCCTATTTCTAAAGCCATTGCTACTAGCACAAAAAAATATTATATAAATTTTCGAGTAGAACTATACAAAGACGGCGTACTAATTTACGCCCATGATCTCAATTTAAAGGGCCGTAATGTTCATATGAAATATCCGGTAGGTACCTTAGGCGATATCATGGCTTGGTTCCCCTACGCCCGAGAATTTCAAAAAAAGCACGGTTGTCAGGTATACTGCTCCATGAGCGAGGAGTTGGAGGCTTTATTTAAGCCGGCCTATCCGGAATTAAAATTCATCAAGCCAGACACTACTCCGGATGACTGTTATGCCACCTACTATATGGGCATCTTTTTCCCTGCTAATGACCGTAACCACCAACCGGTGGATTTCCGTATAGTTGGACTACACAAAAATATTCCTTATATGTTAGGCTTAGATGCAGTTGAGCATCGCCCCATCCTTACTCCTTCTAAGGAGAAGCCTGAGGTAAAAGAGCCCTATGTCTGTATTGCTGCACAAGCTACCAGTCAGGCCAAATACTGGAACAACCCGGCCGGCTGGCTTGAAACCGTGGCTTATCTGAAAAGCCTTGGCTATCGTGTGCTGTGTATCGATAAGGAAAAATGTCACGGTGTTGGCCGTCATTGGAACACCATTCCTTACGGAGCGGAAGATTTCACCGGAAATAGGCCCTTGCAGGACCGAGTCAACATGTTATCCCATGCAGACTTTTTCATTGGTCTATCCAGTGGCTTGTCCTGGCTGGCTTGGGGTGCAGGCATTCCCGTCATCATGATCAGCGGTTTTTCTTTGCCGGTCAATGAATTTTATACTCCTTACCGCATAATTAATTACCACGTATGTAATGGTTGCTGGACAGACAGCAGTGAGGAATTTGTCCACAGTGATTTTGCCTGGTGCCCTCGTCACGCTAATACAGAGCGTGAATTTGAGTGCAGCCGCTTTATCAGTGCTGGGCAAGTCATCCAAAACATTAACCGCCTAATGGCGGATTATGATTTGGATCCCAAAGCTACCCCGCCCAAACGACGTAAGCAACTACAAACTGCTAAAGGAGGAACCACTCATGCCTGATCAAGAACAACGTAAAATTCAAACCCAGTCTGCCGCCAAAGGTGACCAGCTACAGCCTGTAGCCAAGCCTTATATGACCTTTAACCCACCTCCTATTGCTATGGCTGCCGGTGTAGATGACATTAAATATGATTTCAACTTTGGCGCCAGAGTACAGGTACCCAAAGGAGACTATAGGGTACGTCTTTTTGACAATACTGCCAAAGTTGCTTTATATGATGCAGCTGCTAACGGTACTATTGTTACCAGTACCAAACGCTACTTTGTTGATTTCAGTATTGAAGTACTAAAAAAGAAACCTAAGAAAAACAAAGACGATAAAAAAGAAAAAGATGAGTGGGAATCAATTTTTAAGCATGATTACAATGCCAAAGACAAGAATGTACTCATGAAGTTTCCTGATTCTGCCATGGGCGATGTCTTAGCTTGGTTCCCTTATGCAGAAGAATTCCGTAAAAAGCATCAGTGCAAATTATTCTGTGCCATGAATCCTAAGTTTTCTTCTATCCTAAAAGCCGGCTACCCCAACATTACTTTCCTAGAAACAGAAGCTCATCCTGATAATTTATATGCCTCCTACTATATTGGTTTATTCTGGCCTTGGGATAATCATGATTTACAACCTTTGGACTGGCGTGTTGTAGGCTTACAAAAACATGCAGCCTACCTGTTAGGTGTAGAACCTACAGAACAAAGAGTTATTTTAAAACCTTCTAAGAAACCTCGTCAGATTAAAGAAAAATATGTATGTATTGCTACCCAAGCTACTGCTCAATGTAAATACTGGAACAATGCGTACGGCTGGCTAGGGGTTGTAGAATATTTAAAGAAACTTGGCTATAGAGTATTGTGCATCGACCGAGATAAAATTACCATCGCCGGTATTCATGGCAACACCATTCCCTATGGTGCTGAAGATTTTACCGGAAACAAGCCCTTGCAAGAAAGAGTTGACCTCTTAGCTCATGCTGATTTCTTCATAGGTCTGACCAGCGGATTATCTTGGCTAGCCTGGGGCGTTGGCATTCCTGTTATCATGGTAGTTGGTTACACTGCTCCCGGCACAGAATTCTATACACCTTATCGTGTTCAGCATTTTCATACTTGCAACAGCTGCTGCAATGACATGAGCCTAACGCACAAATATAATGATTTTGGCTATTGTCCCAAGCATGGTAATACCGACCGGGAATTTGAATGTACCAGGTTCATCAGTACGGAGTTTGTTACTGCCGCTATAGACAAGGTTATTAAGGACCACAATTTAAAATAGCACAAAAATACTAAAGGAGCTTATAGGCTTTACCTATAAGCTCCTTTAAATTTGTCTCACTAGTTAATCACTTTTGCCGTTTTTCTAATTCTTCACACAAGGTTTCATAAAGTCTCTTCTTGTCTATTGGTTTGGGTACATAATTATTCATACCTGCTGCCAAAAATCTCTCCACCTCTTCCTTAAACGCATCAGCAGAGTTAGCAATAATAGGAACTGCTTGGGCATCCACCTTATCCAGAGCACGAATAGCCTTAGTTGCTTCTAGGCCATCCATTACCGGCATTCTGATATCCATGATGATAGCATCATAATAGCCAGTCTGACTTTGGGCAAATTTCTCTACTGCCAGCTGACCATTGTCAGCCGTTTCCACCAGCATACCTTGGCTTTTCAATAAGACCTGGAGAATTTCTACGTTCATCTTATTGTCTTCACAAACCAGAATTCGTTTACCTTGCAAAGCAGCGTAATCCAGTTCTTCCGTGGTACTCCTATCAGCTGCCCCGCCTTCTACATTTTCTACAGCCAAGCTAACAGTGAAGGTTGTACCTTTACCCTTGCTACTTTGTACTTCAATCCCGCCACCCATCAAATTAATAATACGCTTAACAATTGACATACCAAGACCAGTACCCTCCACACCTTCAGCTTCTTTAGCATGCTCTTGGGAAAAGGGTTCAAAAACATGAGCTAAGAACTCCCTGCTCATACCAATGCCGTCATCTGTTACGGTAAAAAGAGTATTGTGGCCTTGCTGATCAGTGGGATGGTTTTTTACCACAATATGAACATGCCCGCCACGCAAAGTATACTTTACTGCATTAGAAATTATATTAAGCATAATTTGTTGCAAACGTGTCTTATCTTCCCTGATGTAAACAAAATTACCTGTTTGTATATCGCTGGTAAGGGTAATATCTTTGTCTATAGCGCTTTGCTGTACAGAAGCCATAATGCTATCAAGGAAATCCTTTACCGCAAAAACTTCCTTGTTTAATTCCAGCTTGCCACTCTCAATCTTGGAAAGATCCAGCACATCATTAACCAAATTCAGCATCAGCTGACCGGAAGCAGCTATCTTTGTCAAATACTCTTTTCTCTTTAGCTGATCCTCAGTGTTTAGGGCTAAATCAGTAAAGCCCAAAATGCCATTCAAGGGCGTACGCATATCATGGCTAATGCTGGCTAAGAAAGTACTCTTGGCATCATTAGCCTTGCCAACATCTAGCATAGCCTGTCTTAATTTAGCAATTTGTTTTTGTTCCTGCTGATAGCCTTCCGTATTATCAGTTACGCATAAAAAAATGTCTTTTTTAGTCTTATCCAAATATCTATATTGCACCAAAATACGCCGCAGTTGATTACCTTTCATCCTGTTATAAGAGCAAGAATATTCCCCTGTAGCTTGCAAGTTCTCCACAATAGTACTAAGCTTTGTTTCTTCAATAACAGCTTCTTGTTCGTCCTGTGGTACTGTATTCCTAATTATCTGCACAGTACTGGTTGAATAATCATCGGTTTCCATCCAGACCTGCCAGCGATCAAAATTAGGATCCATGCCATAGTAAGTAGCACTATTGGAAGCAATATTAATCATACCCAAATGTTTATAACCTAAATCGCGCAAATTGGTCATAAGCTGCTGACGCAAATGCTTATCTGTCACATCATAAGAATACATAAAGCTTTCTATATGCTGGCTAGCTGGATTTAGGCACAAACGAACGTCTGTATTAACCCAGGTCACAGCATGAATATCCTGATTGCGACGACATTCAAAGCTAAAATTATGTTTTCCTTCCCGATAAGCCTTTAGTAAAACCTGCCTGTTAAATAGCTGCGCATAGCTTTCTCTATCCTCAGGCAAAGCAGGTAATTGTTCAAAAATCTTACAGCCATCATCATAAGAAATCTGACTATCTAACCTAGCCGCATTCTCAGAAATACGAATATATTCCAGCATCTGATTGGCCGTTAAATCATTATGTGCTTTGGCTATAAAATTTTTATTGTCATCAGCATGAATATAGGCAACTTCATGTTCGTATTGCTGCTGAGCTTCTTTTTCTTCGGTAACATCCCTGCTGACGCCATAGGCTTTAACAGGATGCCCATCCTCATCAAATACATTAGTGAGGGTAATGTGGATATATTTAGGTATGACTCTGCCCGGCAAATGATAAGCAACATCACATCCACCAAAAGGAACGCCTGTTTCAATGTCCTTATACAGCTGCCTCATTCTTTCCCTGCTATCTTCATCAGCATAAGCCAACAGCGCATCAGGCACATCTGTAACAACCATAGGCAGTCCCATATTTTGGCAACATTGCACAGTATACGGATTATGTTCCATATAAACTGCATGATGCTTAATATCATACACCCAGAGAAACAGCTTGGCTGCTTCAATGGAACTCTCATATTGCCGACGCATACTTTCTTCTGCCTCTTGGGCCAGTTTTAGACTGCTAACATTAGTGTAATTAAAATAAATTAGCTTTTCACCATCAGCCAGCGTAACCAGATGTCCTTCTGTAAAAAGCCACAAATACTCTCCGGTAGTATGGTTAATGTAGCGATAGGTTCCTATCATGATGTTAGAACCATTGGCAAAAACCTGTGCATCCTTAATACATCTTATTCCATCCTCAGGATGCATGTATGCCAATAATTCCCTGACACTTTTACCAATAAATTTTTCCTTGGTTGCTCCTACCAATTCAGCAAAATAATCATTAGCGCTAATACAAAGATAATTATCACGCCACGGTTTAAAAACAGCAATGCCGGCCGGAATGCTGTTTAAAGTTTGGTTTAATCTGCTTATTTCATCCCGTTGCCTGTACTCCTCTGTAACATCATCAAAACTACCTACCAAGCCTACTATCTGACCATCTCGATATACAGGACTCTTACTGGCAAGAATATCTCTTTCTTCGCCATGAACAGTACATTTACCATGAACGCGCGAAATAGAAATACCCTTTTGCAAAACTTTTATTTCATCATTCTTAAAAGGGTTGGGATCATCATGCCACCCCATGTCCTCGTCCGTCTTACCTAAAATAGTCGCCAGGGTCGGGAAACCATAATAATCTAAGAATGCTTTATTAGCGCCTACGAAGCGGCGCTGGGCATCCTTCCAAAAGATTTTTGTTTGAGTTGTGTTAAGAATTATTTCTAGCAGCTCAGATTGTTGAGAGCCCAGTGAAGATAAATTATCCTTACTCGTCTCTTTGTTCATAGTTTCTCTCCGCATACACCTAATATTCTATTTTAATTTTACAAGTTAGCTAAAAATAAAGCAACAAAGAAAAGTAAACCTTCTATGCAAATAATGCATAGAAGGTTTACTTTGTAATATGTCTTATCCAATAAGCGTTACTTACTTGCTATATTTTCTGTTGAAAGCAATAACTCTTGCTTCTTCTTCCGTATGGCCTGCAGCTTCTGCTTCGGCAATAAAGCCCAGCATTTCCTCGTAGTCCCTAGGAATAATCTTGGTTAAGCGCTTTAAGGTATCTGTCCAATTCTTCAGGAGAGCTTTGCCCAACTGGCTACCTGTATTTTCTACATGTTTTTCCAGCATGGACTTTACAATATTTTGTTCATCCTTCTTTAAGATGCCTTCCAGTTTAACCAATTCTGTATTGCAATACTCTCTATCCAAATCAAGTACATAAGCTGTACCACCGGACATGCCTGCCGCAAAGTTACGGCCAATCTTACCTAGCACCAGTACTCTGCCCCCAGTCATATATTCGCAACCATGATTGCCTACGCCTTCTACTACTACGCTGGCACCACTATTACGTACACAGAAACGTTCGCCGGCAATACCGGAAATATAGCCTTCGCCACTGGTAGCCCCAAAGAAGCCAACATTACCAATGATGATGTTCTTGCTGGCCGCAAAAGGACACTCCTTAGGCGGATATACAGCTATCTTACCACCGGAAAGGCCCTTGCCCACAGAATCGTTGGCATCTCCTTCCAGCTCTAAGGTAAGTCCCTTAGGAATGAAGGCGCCAAAGCTTTGACCTGCACTACCCACAAAGGACAGCTTAATGGTATCTTCCGGCAGCCCTTTCTCACCATAACGGCGAGAAATTTCACTGCCAAGCATAGTACCTGTTGCTCTGTCCGTATTGTGAAGACGTAGCCTTGCCCTGATTTGCTTCTGGTCAATTAAGGCAGGACGACACATTCTCAAAAGCTTGGACATATCCATAGTGTTTTCCAAATTGTTGCCCTGAGCTTTGATGAAATGATGTCCTACGGTAACATCTGTAAAAGGAATATACAGCAAATCTTTCAGATTAACAGTAGCCGCCTTATGGTCGCCCACATCTCTTCTTTGTCTTAGACGATCACAACGGCCTACCATCTCTTCGATAGTATGGAAGCCTAAACGTGCCATGATTTCTCTCAGGTCTTGAGCAACCAGGCTCATATAGTTAATAATGTACTCCGGCTTGCCGGTAAATTTCTTACGCAAAGCAGGATTTTGAGTACAAATGCCTACTGGACAAGTATTTAAGTTGCAGGCTCTATCCATCACGCAACCTAAAGAAATCAAGGGAGCTGTGCCAAAGCCAAACACATCTGCGCCAAAGAGAGCAGCAATGGCCACATCTCTACCGGTGAGCAGCTTGCTATCTACTTGTAGCTCCACTCTATCTCTTAACTTATTTAAGAGCAAGGTTTGTTGTACTTCAGATAAACCGATTTCCCAGGGAATACCGGCATGACGAAGACTAGTGCAAGCAGCTGCACCGGTACCACCATCATAACCGCAAACAGTAAGCATTTCTGCCTTGGTTTTAACTACGCCGGCAGCAATAGTTCCTACCCCTGCACCGGAACATAGTTTTACACCAATAGCAGCACTGCGGTTAACATTCTTCAAATCATAAGCTAATTCAGCCAAGTCCTCAATGGAATAAATATCATGATGAGGAGGAGGAGAAATCAAGGCAACGCCCGTTGTAGAGTGACGAGTCTTGGCAACGTTAGGGAATATTTTATTGCCAGGCAAATGTCCACCTTCGCCGGGTTTTGCACCTTGAGCAAACTTAATTTCCAAAGCCTTGGCATGAACCAAATAATTACTGGTTACACCAAATCTTGCTGTAGAAACTTGTTTAACCTTATCACTGGGATCGTCACCATTAGGACGAATGGTATAACGCTCAGAATCCTCGCCACCTTCGCCGCAGTTACTCATGCTGCCAATGCGGTTCATGGCAATGGCAATACACTCATGAGCTTCTTTACTTAAGGCCCCGTAACTCATGGCACTGGTTCTAAAACGTTTAATAATTTCTTCTACCGGTTCAACTTCCTCAATAGGAATACTACCACCCGGCATATAAACAAAATCCAACAAATCCCTTAAGCGGAAGGTAGCACCATTATCCACTTTATTTCTAAACTCTTTATAGGTTTCATAATCATTTTCCTGACAAGCCTTGCGGAGCAGCTTAACTGTCTCAGGATTCAAGATATGAGGAGTTGCGCCATCTTTGTGCCAAATATAGGTATCGCCCTGAGGAATATCTTCCTCGTCAGCATAAGCAGCCAGATGACGTTCTTCGTTATCCTTGGCAATTTCTTTGAGACCAATACCACCAATGTGAGAAGGAGTATTTACAAAATACTTATCGATTAATCTCTTACCAATACCTACTGCTTCAAAAATTTGCGCACCTTGATAACTGTGCACAGTAGAAATACCCATCTTGGACATAACAGAGAGAATACCTGCTACTGCCGCTTTAATATAATTAGCTTCGGCTATTTCATAATCAACTGCCAACTTCTTTTGAGCAATTAATTCCTTCAGGCTCTCCAAAGCCAAATAGGGATTAACTGCAGTTACGCCATAACCAATTAATGTACAGAAATGATGGATTTCTCTTGGTTCGCCGGATTCCAGAATAATACCTACATCAGGACGAACTGTCTTCTTGATTAGGTGATTGTGCAAAGCAGCACTGGCTAAGAGTGCCGGTACGGCAGTCATTCTGGAGTTAATGCCTCTATCAGACAAAATCAAGATATTGGCACCATTCTTAATAGCCTTCATGGCATCAATACAGATTGATTCCAAAGCCGTTTCCAAAGCATCAGCGCCGCCATTAACGGGATAAAGCATGGAAATGGTAGCAGATCTTAATTTATCCGTACTCAGGTTCTTGATGACTTCCATCTCATCATTGCTAATAATAGGACGCTCCAAGAAAAGAGCTGTAGTACCGGCCTCATTAGGATCCATGATGTTGGCAACGTTACCAACAATAGTAGAAGCAGAGGTTACAATGCTTTCCCTTACACCATCCATAGGAGGATTGGTTACCTGGGCAAAGTTTTGCTGGAAATAATCATACAGCAATTGAGTGTGGTCGCTAAGTACAGCCAAAGGAATATCCATGCCCATAGCATACATAGCTTGCTTGCCATCTCTAGCCATAGTTAGAATAATCCTATTTAAATCCTCCAAAGTATAACCAAATACCTTTTGTTGCTCTTTAAGGTCATAGGGAATAACCTTGTGTCCAACGGTGCTTACATGGCCCTTCATCAAATTAGTCAGCTCAACAATATGTTCGCCGTACCATTGACCATAAGGATGTTCAGTAGCAACCTGATGTTTGATTTCTTCATCTCCTACAATACGCTTTTGTTTGGTATCAACCAAAAGCATCTTGCCAGGTTCCAAACGACCCTTGTAAAGAATATCTTTAGGATTAACGTCAGCAACACCTACTTCAGAGCTAACAATTACCCTGTCGTCCTTAGTTACATAATAACGAGTAGGACGCAAGCCATTTCTATCCAAGGTTCCGCCAATGATTTCACCATCGCAGAAGGCAATGGCAGCCGGGCCATCCCAAGGTTCCATCATGAAATTATGATAGCGATAGAAATCTTTCTTTTCCTTGCTCATCATGGTGTCTTTTTCCCAAGCTTCCGGAATCATCATCATCATGGCATGAGGCAAGGAATGTCCGGTCATATACAAATATTCCAAGCAGTTATCAAACATGGCCGAGTCACTGCCGCTGGGATCAACTACAGGGAACACCTTCTCTAAATCAGGGAAATTGTTTGATTTAGATTTGCTCTCTCTGGCATTAAGCCAGTTAATATTACCTTGAATGGTATTAATTTCGCCATTATGAATCATATAACGGTTAGGATGGGCCCTTGCCCAGCTCGGGAAGGTATTGGTACTAAATCTGGAGTGAACCATGGCCATGGCTGTAACAAAGTCCAGGTCAGATAGATCCAGATAGAAATGTCTTAACTGCACGCTGGTCAGCATGCCCTTATAAACAACTGTACGAGAAGATAGGCTGGCAATATAGAAGTCACTGCCCATAGCCTGACTTTCCGGTGTAATTTTCTTTTCAGCTAATCTACGAATTACATATAACTTTCTCTCAAAATCCATAGGGGTTTTGAGCTTTTTATTCTTTTTAATGAAGACCTGCATAATACGAGGACGACTAGCTTTGGCAACCTTACCAATGATACTCTCATCAATAGGAACTTCACGCCAGCCTAAAACCTTCTGTCCTTCGCTTTCTACAATCTCTTCAAACTCTTTCATTTGTTTCATGCGAAAATCTTCATACATGTGAGCAAAAATTACGCCAACGCCATAGTCCCCTTCTTTAGGCAAAGAGAAACCAAGCACGTTACACTCACGTACGAAAAAGTGATGAGGGATTTGTACCAAAATACCGGCTCCATCACCGGAGAGCGCATCCGCCCCCTCTGCACCCCTGTGTTTTAAATTCTCTAAGATGCGAAGGGCGCTATCTATAATATCGTAGGATTTCTTACCCTTCACATTTACCACAAAACCAATACCGCATGAGTCATGTTCATAACTGGGATCATATAGTCCCTGTGGTGCAGGCAAATCTCTCAAAGCTTTATACATCTTTCCAATCCCCCCATATAAATAGTCAGACCCAGTATCTATCTATGTGACAGCAGGTCTGACTACCTGTTTCCCTCTTTGGAAACAGTGTCTTGAAAAGCAGAATACTTTGTCATTATAACTAAGTATTGCAACATTTGCAAGAGTTTTTTATGCAATTTTACAATTTTATGTAAATGTTATGGTTGAATTGTACTTTTCTTATGTCCTCGTGTATACAATATACTTTTTTTGTTTTTTTAGCTATTTTGCTGCTTCTACTGCCTTCACCATTTCTGCTACATACTTGCTAACCGGCTCTACAGCTGCTTCTCCGTATTTAGCAATGATTTTTACGATAGCACTGCCTACAATTGCACCATCACTTAAGGCAGCCATTTTCTGAGCCTGCTCAGGAGTAGCGATGCCAAAACCAACTGCTACAGGCGTCTTGGTAACCGCTCTAACCTGCGCTACCATGGCTCCAATGTCCGTTGTAATGTTACTGCGTACACCTGTTACGCCCAGGGAGGACACTAAATAAACATAGCCTTTAGCCTCTTTGGCTATCATTTGAATCCTATCCTGAGAAGTTGGTGCAATCATGGAAATTAAAGCTATGCCATATTTAGCAAAGGGCTCCACCAGCATACCCTTCTCTTCGTAGGGTACATCAGGAACAATAATGCCGGCAATCTTAACTTCCTGAGCTTGCTTTAAGAACTTGTCCATGCCATACACTACAATGGGGTTAATGTAAGTAAGAAAGACTAAGGGTATTTGTGTTTTAGCTCTCACTTTGCGCAGCATAGCAAACACGTCATCAATTTTGCAGCCTTTACTTAAAGCTCTATTATCAGCCTCTTGAATAACAGGTCCTTCTGCTACCGGATCAGAAAAGGGAATCCCAATTTCAATAATGCCTGCCCCTGCTTTTTCCATGGCATAAATTAACTCTTCTGTAATAGCCAGGCTAGGATCGCCTGCTGTAACAAAGGGAATAAAAACTTTTTTCTTAGCAGCAAATACTTCTTCTATTTTATTCATGAAGATCAACCCCCTTGTATCTGGCAATAGCCGCTACATCTTTATCGCCACGGCCTGACAAATTAACTACGATGATTTTGTCTTTAGACATAGTAGGTGCCAACTTCATGGCATAAGCCACGGCGTGAGCACTTTCAATGGCCGGGATAATACCCTCTTTCCTAGAGAGATATTCAAACGCAGCTACAGATTCGTCATCTGTAATGGGCACATATTGAGCTCGTTTAGTATCATAAAGATAAGCATGCTCAGGTCCAATGCCCGGATAATCCAACCCTGCAGAAATAGAATAAACAGGAGCTATCTGCCCATCCTTATCCTGTAAAAAGTAAGATTCCATACCATGGAAAATTCCGGCGCTGCCTCGGGCAATAGTTGCTGCAGTACGTTCTGTATTAACGCCACGTCCTGCTGCTTCTACGCCAATCAGCTGTACGCTCTTATCCGGAATAAAATCGTAGAAGAGGCCCATAGCATTACTGCCTCCGCCTACACAAGCCATAACCACGTCAGGCAATCTGCCTTCCTTGGCCATTAACTGTTGTTTAACTTCCTTGCCAATGACTTTCTGAAAATCGCGAACCATGGCAGGATAAGGATGAGGTCCCATCACAGAGCCCAAAACATAAAATGTGTCATTAACCCTGGCAGTCCATTCTCTCATTGCTTCATTAACTGCATCCTTTAAGGTCATGGTGCCACTGGTTACTGCAACTACCTTGGCCCCCAACAATTCCATTCTATAAACGTTTAAGGCTTGGCGAATGGTATCTTCCTTGCCCATATAAACGGTACATTCCATATCCATGAGAGCTGCCACCGTAGCAGTAGCAACACCATGTTGTCCTGCACCGGTTTCTGCAATGACTCTCTTCTTGCCCATTTTCTTGGCCAAGAGACATTGTCCCAGTACGTTATTGATTTTATGTGCACCAGTATGATTTAAGTCTTCCCGCTTTAAATAAATTTTGGCGCCGCCTAAATCTTTCGTCATCCGTTCTGCATAATACAGCATAGACGGACGGTTAGCGTAATCATGATACAAGGTTTGTAATTCCTTATTAAATTCCGGATCGTCCTTATAGTGCTCATAAGCTTTCTCCAATTCCAGCACTGCATTCATCAAGGTTTCCGGTACATATTGTCCACCGTGTACACCGTATCTGCCTTTAGTCATTATCTTTTCCTCCTCTGACGGCCAAAATAAATTTCTGCATTTTAGCTAAGTCCTTAACCCCATTTGTTTCTACGCTGCCACTAACATCCACACCATACGGGTGGGTAGCAGCAATTACTTCACCAACATTATCTGCAGCTAAGCCCCCTGCTATAAAATAGGGCTTAGGTATAACCGCTTGTTGCAAAATAGCATAATCAAAAGCTTTGCCTACGCCGCCATACCTTGCCTCGCTGTAGGTATCCAGCAGAAAATAATTGCAGGTAAAGCGCTCTAGTTTCTTTAAATCATCAGCATTCTTTACTCTGATCACTTTAATTACAGGTACCTTGGTCAAACGCTTTAGCATTTGGCAAAACTCAGGCGTTTCATCACTGTGCAGCTGGATGACATCAATAATGCCGGTATTAGCGATCTTAGCAATCTGGGTCACTTCTTCTTTAACAAAAACTCCCACCGCCTTAATGCGAGGATTAAGCAAGCGTTTTAATTCCTGAGCCTGCGCCCTGGTTACTTGCCTGGCGCTTTTGGCAAAAACAAAGCCAATATAATCCGGCAATAAAGCGTTAGCATACTCAATATCTTCTTTTCTTTTTAGACCACAGATTTTTATTTTCGTCATCTTAGCCTCTCAGCTCTGCCAAGGTTTTAGCAATGTTACCGCTGCGCATCAAAGCTTCACCAATTAAAACGCCATCTGCGTCCATGGCCTTAACAGCTTCTACATCCGCTTTAGTTTTAATACCGCTTTCCGAAACATATAACACATCGGAAGGAATAAGCTTTCTCAGTTTGGCACTATTTTGGGTATTTACAGAAAAATCTTTAAGATTGCGATTATTTACGCCAATGATTTGGGCACCAACTGCTATAGCTCTTTTTACTTCTTCTTCATCATGAGCTTCTACCAAAGCAGACAAGCCTAATTGCTTGCAAATTTGTAAATAGTTCTGCAGCTCCCCATCTGTGGAAAGAGCACAGATGAGCAGAACTGCATCAGCGCCTAAAAGCTTGGCTTCATAAAGCATATATTCATCTACGGTAAAATCTTTCCGCAAGCACGGGATTTTTACCGTTTGGGCAATATCAACTAAATATTGATCCTGACCCAAAAACCATTTTGGTTCTGTCAGCACGGAAATACAATCCGCTCCTGCCGTCTCATATTCTTGAGCAATTTTCACATAAGGAAAATCGGTAGCAATAAGTCCCTTAGAAGGTGAGGCTTTCTTACATTCGCAAATAAAGGAAAGTCCGTCTTTTGCCAAGGCTTTCGTAAAAGCAAAATCTCCCTGAGGCTCCTGCTCAGCTGCTTCTTGCAAGTCTCTAAGCGGCCTGGTCTGTTTTTTAGTTTGTACTCTCAGTTTGGCATAAGCAGCCAGCTCATCCAAAATAGTCATCTTAAACCTCCGGGCTATTACTTACCTCGATGAATTTCTCTAAAACTGCTGTGGCTTTGCCGGTATCAATTAATTGTGCTGCCAAAGCAATGCCATCCTTCATACTAGCGGCCTTACCACCTAGGAATAATGCAGCACCGGCATTCATGAGAGCGGCAGTTCTTTTGGGACCCTGCTCGCCTTTTAATACCTTACGTAAAATCTCGGCGTTCTCTTTAGGCTCGCCGCCCTTTAATTCTTCTTTAGTACAACGAGTTAAACCAAAATCTTCCGGTTTAACAGTATAGGTTTTGCTCCAACCATCCTTAAACTCGCAGATGGTAGTAGGAGCACTGGCAGATATTTCATCCAACTTATCCTGACCATATACTACCATGCCTCTTGTAACACCTAAGCTCATCAGTACCTGAGCCAAGGGTGCTACCAGATATTCGTCATAAACACCTAACAGCATAGTTTTGGGGGAAGAAGGATTGGTTAAGGGTCCTAAAATATTAAACACGGTTCTAAAGCCAAGCTCTCTGCGAATAGCACCTACATACTTCATGGAAGTATGATACTTTTGAGCAAACAGGAAACACATACCTACCTTATCTAACAGCTCTACACACTTCTTAGGACTTTGTTGTAAGTTAACGCCTAGTGCTTCCAGACAATCTGCCGTGCCACATTGGGAAGAAGCAGCTCTGTTACCATGCTTAGCTACCTTCATGCCACCGGCTGCACAAATTAAAGCAGATGTTGTGGAAATATTAAAGCTATGAGCTCCATCTCCACCGGTGCCTACAATTTCAAATACAGGAAAATCTGTAACTACTTTAGTAGCATGTTCTCTCATGGCAGCGGCACAACCGGCAATTTCCACAATAGTTTCTGCCTTGGTGCTCTTGGTGGATAGTGCTGCCAAAAACGCTGCATTTTGCGTAGGAGTAGTCTCTCCGCTCATAATCTCATTCATTACTGTATATGCTTCCTTATAGCTTAAATCCTCTTTACCAACTATTTTTTCAATGGCTTGTCTAATCATTGTCTTTTCCTCCTGAAATTTTGTTTGAATTTTTATTTAGTTTTTGCTACGTCTCTTACTCTTGCCATCGAAAAAATTTCTCGTTTACCTTCAGCATTTCTTGGCCTCCTAAAAAATATACGGTTACCTATGGTTAGCATATGCTGAACTATAGATAACCGTATATTAATAAAAAAACATCTGTCCTTTGCAAGGACAGATGTAATAATATCTGCGGTACCACCTTGTTACGCGAAAACTCTTCGCGTGCTAAGCAGAATGCTAACACATTCCTCGCCCTTAACGCAGGTGTTACGTTGTAGGATACTTTCAGTTGCCTGATTTCGCTACACCCTCGGTGGTCCATTTGCCTGACTGCCACTATCCGGTTCTCAGCATCCCGGACTCTCTGTAAGCACATCTTCTGACGTTATCTCCACCTCGTCGGTTTCAATGGTTTATTAAATTATGGCTAAATCATAGCACCATAAAAATTTATTGTCAAGAAAAACTATCTTGGCTTCACGCTTAGCCATTGTCTATCCTGTTCTTCTTTAGGGAACAACTTGGCATCAAACCACATATAATAAAATCTTTGGGCAGATTCTATGCCATAGCCGTCCTGCTGGTGATCAGTAGTATCATATGGATCAGCCAGAATCAGCACATCATCTGTAGTATCACTGGTCTTCATATCATCATAACCTATGATGATCCGCCAGTGGCCGCCCCAATCTATATTTTCAACCAAGATGGGCATATTGTTCTTTAAATGACTTAGTACGAAGGTTTTGAATTCCACATCTGTGGCAGGAGTCTTATTGGTAAAGCAAGACTCTACCTGCCATTTATCAGAAGTAAAATATTGTAGCATACCTTTGGTAGTAGTTCCTTTTACATTGCTTGTATTCATAAGGGGGCAAAGGTCCCTATCCTTAAGCTTGCTGTTAGAGTTGAAATACTTGAGAACCATCACAGCAGCTGCCGGGCCACAGCTATATTCCGTAGTTTGTTGTATAGTGGGAAAATTAGAAAGAATTACTAAAGAACCATGAGATTTCATATTGAAATAATCATGTTTTACATAGTAGGGAGAATGGGCCACATTATAGGCACCATGCAAATCAGCAGGTCCTTCTATAGCCTCTGCACCCTGAGCTATCATACCTGTGCCTGAAAAACATCCTGAAACCAATACCGCCACTAAGGTGATTCGTAGCAATAGCTTGCTCTTCATCCTTATCACATCCTTGCAAAAATAAAATGGGTAGGAAGAATTATCTAATGCTTCTTCCTACCCATATTTATACCATAATATTACTTACTTGGTAAATACTATTTAAATCATGGACATGATATGAGCAACAATTAACCCGCCGCCTGTACCAATAACATAGCCCATTAAAGCCATCAAAATACCCACCGGTACTAAAGCCGGAGAATAAGAACCGGCTAAGATTGGTGCTGATGCTGTACCACCGATATTAGCTAAGGAAGCTACTCCACAAGTAAACATGTCCAGCTTGAATATCTTGGCCAAGGCCAAAAGGGAAATGGCATGGATACCCAAAATAATGAAGCCTGTCAAAATCCAGATAGGTGCACTCTTTAAATCTGCAAAACTGGCTCTTGATGCCAACAGCGCGATGACAGAATAGAGCAACACACTGGACATTTCCGTACTGCCCGGAATTTTAGCCAAGGGAGTAACAGCTATAATCAAGCCAAAAATGGTAACAAGTATTACTGTCCATGTCGCCTTATCCAAGAAAGGCAACGTCTTACTTATCATAATGCCTAAATCCTGACTTACTGCAGAAGCTGCTAAGCCCAGACCTAGCAAAAACAGAATAGAAGCAAAGGAAATTTTCTGATCCTCTTCCTTTTCTTCCTCCTCCAGTCTGGCACAAACCTCGTCTAAAGCTGCTGTATTAGCATGGGTCCAAGCATTAAATTTAGGAGCAAAATTGATAGCCCATAGTAAAAACATAACCCAGAAGGAATAATCAACAGAATCAATAAGCAAAGCATACGCCATATCCGGAGTACTAATGTTAAGAGCAGCCTGAATAGCAATCATATTGCCACTACCGCCCATCCAGCTACCACATAAAGCGCCCAAGGATTTCCAGGAATTAGGTCCCAATAGGTTATGCATCAAGGCATGAGCCCCTATAAAGCCTATGCCTATGGAAATACTTGCTGCAAAAAAACCACCTATCATTTTAGGTCCCAGCTTAAGAACCTTACGGAGGTCACATCTTAGAAGCATGAGAAATACCATGGCATATAACAAATTATTCTTCATAGCAGAGTAGACTGGTTTGGTATCCTGAAGATTCCAGGCCCCTGCTGTACATAAAAGCATGGTTCCCAAATACAAGATAACTACCGGTGGTACATACTTAAAAACTTTCCAACTTGTTTGTTTTTCTAAAATTACCAAAAAGCCGGCAAACAAAAGGAGTGCTGCAATGTAGCTAAAACCATTTGTTATCATTTTTATCAAGTCCTTTGCTGTGTATAGGAATAAAAGAAGAGCAAGAAAGAACGATAAATTCTTCCTTACTCTTTCGTTATAACACTTTCTTTATTTAAATTAAATAGGAATTTCTGATATTTCACAGCCTGTTGACAATATTTCACAGCTTATTGACAATTACGCAATTAAGCTTAACCAATAACGTCTTTTATTACTCGCAAAACATTCTTATGAGAAAGCTTGTCAATTTCATCATCTGTAAAGCCTGCTTTAGTTAAAGCAGAGATAAGCTTAGGATAATCTTCACAGGTTCTTACCCCGCTATGACCGCCAAAGCCATCAAAATCACTGCCCAGAGCCAAAACATCAATGCCGCCAACTTGCTTAATATGTTTAAAATGAGTAATAATCTGCTCCATGCTGCCGGTGCCATCATGGCCTAAGAACTTACTGAAGAAATTTATACCAACCACACCGCCGTGTTTGGCCACCTCTCTAATCATCTCATCCGTTAAATTGCGAGAATGTGGTTCAATAGCTCTGGCGTCAGAATGGGAGGCCACAAAAGGTCCCTTGACCATTTCAGCCACATCCCAGAAATCCCCATCTCCGGAATGAGATACATCTACAATCATATGCAGGTCATTCATAGCTTCTACAACTTTGCGGCCAAAAGGTTTTAAATGCAGGCCGGTAGTATCTTCTGTAAGAGAATGGGGATAGCCTAAGGTATTTTCAAAATTCCAGGAAATGGTAATCAAACGCACTCCCCTGTCATATAGTTCTTTAACCCGCTCAACATCTTCATCTAAAACACCGCCTTCTTCCAAAGAAAGCATGGCTGCAGTTTTATTTTCCTTTAACGCCCTTTCCACATCTGCATAAGACTTCACCGGCAAGACAATATCCTGATTGGCAAGCATTTGAGAATTAAAGAAAGTGCACAGTTTCTTAGTATAACTCCAAGCATCATCAATGCTGCCGTATTCGGTCATTCTAACGAAAATGGCAAAATCTTGAAGTACGACACCTAACTGGCGCATCCTTTTCAAATCCAAGTTTAAATCATTTTGACGTAATTCTTTACATTGCTTCTCTAATTCTGTCAATGTATCACAGTGCAAATCTGCAATTGGCATAAGAATCCTCTCCTCGTCAACTTAATAATAATATTATAACATAATTGTTATCGTGATAAAAGGTAGCTTTTATTGCAAAATTACGTAAAAAATAGGCAGTCAACCTAGATTGACTGCCTAAAAGCTATTTTATTACTTTAACATCTATCTTGTTATTTTCGTACACAATTTGAATCTTGTCACCGGTTTTAATTTCGCCTGCTACAATTTTTTGACTCACTACAGTTTCCACCGTGTGCACAATCAACCTCTTCAAAGGACGAGCGCCAAAAGCCGGATCAAAGCCGCTGGCTGCCAAGTATTCTACAGCTTGATCAGTAGATGTCAAGGTTAATTCCATTTGACTGTGTAATCTTGCTCCCAGTTCATGAAGAATTAACTTAACGATATCCTTAATCTGGTCTTTTTGCAAAGCCTTGAAGACTACAATATCATCTACACGATTTAAGAACTCCGGACGGAAGAACTTCATCAGCATGCTTTGGATTTCTTCTCTGGAAATCTCACCCTTGTGAGCCATGATTTCTTGAGAGCCCAAGTTACTGGTCATGATAATAAGGGTATTCTTAAAATCTACATTTCTGCCCTGACCATCAGTTAAGCGACCATCATCCAATACTTGCAGGAGAACATTAAATACATCAGCGTGAGCCTTTTCGATTTCATCGAAAAGTACTACAGAGTACGGACGACGACGCACTGCTTCAGTTAATTGGCCACCCTCTTCATAGCCTACATAGCCTGGAGGTGCACCAATTAAACGAGAAACGGTGTGTTTCTCCATGTACTCACTCATATCAATACGAATGATGTTTCTTTCGTCATTAAACAAGACTTCTGCCAACGCCTTAGCCAGTTCAGTTTTACCAACACCGGTAGGTCCTAAGAAAATAAAGGAACCAATAGGTCTGTTAGGATCCTTGATCCCGGCACGAGCTCTTACTACAGCCTCGCTAACAGCTTTTACTGCCTCATCTTGGCCAATAACTCTCTTGTGAAGAATTTCGTCCAGATGCATCAATTTGGTCTTCTCGCCCTCTACCAGTCTGGTAACAGGAATGCCTGTCCAGGTACTTACTACCTTGGCAATATCATCCTCATCTACCTCTTCTTTTAAGAGGCTATGAGCATCCTTTTCTTTCTTTTCCATAGAGCTCAATTGTTTTTCCAGTTCAGGTAAACGGCCATATTTCAATTCAGCCAGCTTATTCAAATCATAAGCTCTTTCAGCTTCTTCCATTTCCTTCTTAACTTGGTCTATTTCCTTTTTAATGGTACGAACCTTAGCAATATCGTTCTTTTCTTCATCCCATTTTTTAGTTAAAGCCTCGTTATCTTTTTTGAGTTTAGCCAATTCCTCTTTAATTTTTTCCATACGAGTTTTGGATTGGCTATCAGTTTCTTTAGACAGAGCCTGTTCTTCAATTTGCAGCTGCAACATACGTCTCTTGCTCTCGTCCAGCTCAGTAGGCATAGAGTCAATTTCCGTACGTAATCTGGCACCTGCTTCATCAACTAAGTCGATGGCCTTATCAGGTAAAAATCTGTCGTTAATATAACGATTAGACAAGACGGCTGCTGCCACCAAAGCAGCATCCTTAATTCTCACGCCATGGTGAACTTCATAACGTTCTCTTAAGCCACGAAGAATGGAAATAGTATCTTCTACGCCAGGTTCTTTAACCAGTACAGGTTGGAATCTACGCTCTAAGGCACTATCTTTCTCAATGTACTTACGATATTCATTAAGAGTGGTTGCACCAATGCAACGGAGCTCGCCTCTTGCCAGCATTGGTTTCAAGATATTGCCGGCGTCCATAGAACCCTCAGAAGCACCTGCTCCGACTACTGTATGCAACTCATCAATAAACATGATGATTTGGCCGGCAGAATCAGAAACGATTTTCAGGACTTTCTTTAATCTTTCTTCAAATTCGCCTCTAAATTTTGCACCGGCAACCAAGGAAGCTAAGTCTAAGGCATAAACAGTCTTATTTTTTAGCATTTCCGGTACATCACCTGCCACAATACGACGAGCTAAGCCTTCCACGATGGCAGTTTTACCAACGCCCGGTTCGCCAATTAAAACAGGGTTGTTTTTCTTACGTCTGGACAAAATTTCGATAGTCCTGCGAATTTCGTCATCACGACCAATTACAGGATCCAAGGCGCCTTTTCTAGCCTTTTGGGTTAAGTCCTGACCGTATTTTTCCAAGGTTTTCTTGTTTTCGTCGCTATCCTGACCACCTTGGTATTTAGCATAAAAAGACTCTATTTCTCTCTTGGTTATGCCGTATTTCTTACACAGATTAACTACTTCTGTGTCGCCATCTTCTACCATGGCGCCTAACAAATGGCTAATGTTAATTTCGCCTTGTCCGGCAGCCTTTTCAGCTAAACCAAAAACTCTGGCCAGTCCCATACTCATGCTTAAACGGTCTACTCCCTTTACAGAAGGCAGGGACTTGATTAAGTCCTTAGCTTCGTTAGTAAAAGTATTAGCATCAACATTTAAATTTTTAAGCAAATAAGGGAAAAAGCCATCCTTTTGGTCACACATAGCAGCCAAGAAATGCATGGTAGACAGCTCTTGGTTATAATTCATAACTGCTTGCTGTTGTGCATCTCTCATTAAATCTTTGACTTCTTCATTAAAACGTTCTTCTTCCATAATAACCACCTCCGCTAAACTAGCGCTTTCACAAATATATTTTACACACAAAACAGGGATAATCTGCTAAAATGGAGAATAGATAAAAGTACAGTAAATGTTTGAAGGAGGCTTTTATGAATTCTTCCATTATTGTTTATCGTCTTTATGATGTTGCTGACGAAATTAACCTAGAACTGGTAGAAGCTTTGTGGACAAGCAGAAATAAAATTGCTTCTCGTCTCAGACTCCAAAAAATATCACCTCGTTCTATTACCTTTAAGGACCCTCCTGTCCTGGTAGAACTTGGCTCACATGAAATGACTTTTGCAGGTAACGAATATCTGGCAGATATTAGAGCACGCATTTTTGATATTGGCGTTGTGTCCTTAATCATGCGTCTGGAACTGCCTGATGGCATGAGCTATGAAGAATATGAGAATCTCTCCATCGCCATTGGCAATTTACCTGAAGACATCATTCGCGAATACGTTGATGCTACCTTAGAAACCATTAAACCTGCCTGCAGCAATATGCGTGTTTCCGAATATGATGAGGATTTTACCGTTTACTATTTTCAGGATTACTTACCTGACTGGGACTACGTTCCTATTTTGCTAAAGGATCCTAACCCTGTCAGTCCGGAAACCCATGAAGAAACTTTGGCTAACCGTTTCTCCTACAGTCCCAATGATATAGCTTATTTGACCTGGGACAGCGCAGTAATTTTTGATAAAGCAGGCAGTATGGACTTACCTGATTTACTGGAATTTGCCAATGCTCAATTCCTGGAATTAAGGTATTACGACAATGCCTTGAATGGCGCCATCGACCACTTCTATGATGAGATTGATGTCTTAAATCAAAATCAGGAAACCAGAAAAGTACCAACCTACAGGACAGTACGCAATAAGCTAATGGAACAAATGGCAGATATGAGCGTACTGACCAGCAACATTGATAATGCTCTTCAGCTTACTGAAGATGTTTTCTATGCCAGAATCTATGCTCGCTACATGTTTCTCTTAAGAGCCTCTGATTGGCGGGAAAACATCAGCAACAAGTTAAATGTAATTCAACGTTGCTATACTCTTCTGAATGAAGAAGTTACTACCCACCGGTTCGCCACCTTAGGCTATACTATCGCCGGTCTGCTGGGAGCTGTCTTTCTTGTCCTTCTTCTTGATCTGCTGCGTTAATTTTCTAAGGGAAATGACTTCGGTCTTTTCCCTTTTCTTATTATAGGGGTTAAAGGTCAAAAAGTCAAATACTTTTTAGTTTTTTTGACTTTTAGCTCTGGGCCTTGACTTTTGGCTTCTTTGAAAGGAAAATTTTATGAATTCTAACAATCTTTTGTCAGGTTTTACAATTTTACTAGCTTTACAATTTATCTGTACCTGGCTGGTAGGCATAGCTCAGCTTGCTTTCCCCGCTCCTTTGTTAGGTATGATAGTTCTAGCTATCCTGCTCATCTTAAATATCATCAAGGTTGAACAGATAGAAGCCATTTGTACTTTACTGATGGATAAATTAAGCCTGTTTTTTGTACCTGGCGTAGTTAGTTCCATAGTATATATGGATTTGGTAAAGAAAGAAGCTTTGCCGTTATTTTTAGCAGTTTGTCTTTCTACAGCAATTATCATCGTAGGTACCGGCCTCTTTCTGCAATTTCTTTTAAAAATAAAGGAGGCCAAGAAGCATGCCTGATTCGTTAGTTAATTCTCCTATTTTTGGCGTGGCACTAACAGTCATCCTGTTTTATCTGGGAGAAAAATTGTCTGCTTATTTAAAAACTTCTCTTTTGCCGGCCCTCTTCACTTCTTCCCTGGTAATCATTCTGCTCATTGTTTTTACTAATCTCTTTACTTACGAGCAATACGATAAGGGCGGCACTCTTTTAAATTTTATGATGGGACCATCTATTGTAGCCTTGGCACTACCCTTAAAGAAGAACTGGGAAGTGCTTAAAAGCAATCTTGCGATTTTGCTAACCACTACTATTTTTGGTGCTTTGTTAGCTGTTTTCACCAACGTCTACTGTGCCAAGCTTTTTGGCGTATCAGATGTTAGTATTCTTTCTTTGATTCCCAAATCCGTAACAGCACCTATTGCCATGGAGTTATCCGACTATGTGGGCGGTATTCCTCCTCTGACCATTCTGGCAGTTGGCGTGGCAGGTATTTTCGGAGCACTCTTTGGACACAAGTTACTTAAACTAATGGGAGTTACCAATGACATCGCAATCGGCTTTGCCATAGGTACCGGCAGTCACGCCTTGGGTACCAGTACTTGTATTTCCATTAGCTCTAAACAAACCACTTTCTCTTCCTTGGCCTTAGTGCTTATGTCTATTACTACAACTTTACTTGTCCCCATTCTTCTACCATTTCTCAAATAAGAGGTTGATTATCATGTTAGAAATCGGTCAAAAACTTTTGTATGGCCACCTACTACTTTTCATCTGCAGCTTCTTTTATATGGCTTGGTGGAAATCGTCCTTTCAGTCACAGGCTGCTGTCAGCCGTTTAGAAAGTGGTTCCCTGCTATTCTTAACCATGCTAACAGGCTTAGCCTCTATTACCTTTTTACTACTTGGAGTTTTATTTCCCGAAAAAGGTAACTCTTTACCTTTCATCCCTTTGATTTTAGGCGGAGGCGTAATGCTGTATTTATTGGCACTTTATGTATCCTCCCAAAAATATGGCAGACCTGCCACCTCTGAATTGTTATTCATCGTGTTGTGGCTTGTGTTGGAACTGTCTTCCCTGGTAGTGTTGTCCCAGGATGTTTTATCGTTAAATATGACCTTAGCCGGTATCCTCATTACCATTGTCATCTTCCTGATTAACATGGTTTGCTATATGGAGTATTACAAACTAAATGAAAGCCAAAAATTCCTTGTTGGCATGGTTCCTTTAGGTCTGGCCGGTGTTGCGGCTTTAATGGTATCAATACTCATTCTGTCTAAAAATATTTAATAAAAAACAGGTTCTATCCTTCGATAGAACCTGTTTTTTGAAGCCAATTTACTTATTTCTTATACAATTTTTCGCCTAACTTGGCTATCTTTTTCCAATTTCTTATTTCTTGAGCTAGCAAAAAGCCTTGCAATATTCCCACATCTCTATTTAACAGCTTATTATTTACCCCTTTACACAATAACCTTGCTGCCTCAGGAGAAAGTTTATCCTGAAAAAGATTGTTCATCCTAGTCGTTAATTCTTCCAGGTTTTTATAATTAGTTTTATTAAGCTTGCCTGTTTTAACAAAATATCCCAATATGGTTAACCCTTGGGCAAGCTGAAAAACTTGAGTAGACAACTTTTGGTCCTCAGGCCATTTCGTGGGTGGCACCATGTCAAATAGTTTCTGCCAATTCTTCCAGCAGTACCCGAGAAAATGATTCAACTGCAAAAGTGCAGCTTCTTGCCAGCTGTGTCCTGTTAAATAAGCTAACATGAAAAAGCATTGATAAGAGTAATGCCCAGCGTGAATATCCTTGTTTATACCTTTAAGCAAAGACTTTTCTTCTTCTAAAAGAAGTTTCTGTAAAAGAGTGCCTTGAGCAATACCATACCCAGTATTATTAATGTCCTGCCAGCATCTTTGCCAGCTGTGCAAACTTGCTAAAGCACGTAAGGGTTGAACAATAGCCTGGAGATTAATTGCAATCGCTTTATAATCCTCTTTCGGGACAAAGGTTTCAACTGTTTTCCATAAAGCCAGCACTGCCTCCCAAGCCGGCAACAGTAGTACATCGGCATTGGGTAATTCATCCTTCTTCGCTACTATATTTTGTCCTACCAGGATTTTATCAAGCTCATAGTAGAATACTTTCTTTATTTCTGTTTCAGAATTTTCTTCTTTATCAAGATAAGGAAGCTTAGATAGTTCCCCCACCTTATTAGCAGTATTCTTTAAAAGTTCCAAGCCTCTTTGAAATTTACTGCGATTTTCCACAAAAACAGGCAGTTTCTGCGCCAAGGAAGTAACATAAATAAGCAAATCACTAATGTTGCCTTTTTTTATCTCCAGCTCTATTTCGGAAATAGGCTGAGAGATACCTTCCGCCTGTACTTCTCCCTCATCTACCGCCATTTCCACTACTGTTTCAGGAGAAATTTGTAAAAGGCAAATTTTTCTATTAATAGTTACGTCAAATAATTTGAGTAGCTCATCGTCAGCAGTCAAGGTTTGTAATTTTTCATCAAACTCAGGGGCAAAACCACTGAGAGTAACTTTTTTCTTAGCTAAGGAAACAGTATATTCATGACGACTGGAAAAGCCACCTACTGTTTCGCCCATGGTTTTTACGGTAGCCTCATAATTTTTGCCATTTTTTCTAATACGATAAGCCATACCGGCATTAGCCAGCTTATAATCTCTGGTATCGTAATAGGTAGACAGCAGTTTTAAATTTTTGATGCTATCCTTCTGCAAAACCTGCTTGATTAAAGGCATATTCCAAATTTTGCTGTGATATTGTTTGGCAATTAATAGTTTGATTTCCTGCTCTATTCCCTTACTCATGGTAACGCTCCTTCTTAGCCATCAACTAATTAACTTAATATAGACAAATTAAGCGCTGCTCTTTAAGCTATTGCCCAAAAAACAGCGCATCTTTTTTATTCTTTCATCATATGCAGATTCAAATGAGGATAAGACATGGAAATATTGTTTTTCTCATAGGAACGTTTAATTGCTTCCAACAGAGCATAATACCCAGTCCAATAGTCAGCAGATGTTACCCACGCTTTTACCACATATTGAATGTCATGAGGTTGATAGCTATTTACACTGACAAAGGGCTCGGGATCTTTTAAAAGCACAGGTACAGCATCAATAGCTTCATTAAGGGCGCTCTTAACTGCATCAATGCCATCATCATAACTAGCACCTACAATCAAATCAATTCTCCGCAAGGGTTCTCTGGAAAAATTGGTAATCTTCTTAGTATTCATTTCACTGTTAGGAACATAAATAACACGATTATCCGGTGTAGTCAGAACCGTGCACAAAAGTCCCACTTCTTTGACTATCCCTTCAACGCCTTCTACAAATACATACTCGCCAACTTTAATGGGTTGGGTAATGATAAGCATGATACCACTAGTTAAATTGCCCAAAGCACCTTGTACAGACAAGGCAATAGCGATACCGAACATACTGAAGACAGCCAGCAGGGAAGCAATAGGGATACCCAAGCTATCAGCCACGATAATAACAGCTACGAAGTTTAATACAACTCGCACTACTGTTGTTAAGAAATGCGCCAAGGTTTCATTTTTGCAAATCTTTTCTACCACCTTAGCAACCGGCTGCATGATAAAACGAATAACCGTAGCACAAATAAAATAAACTACAATACCTTCGATAATGTTTCCTAAAGAAAATGAACCTACCTTAAAAGATATGACTTGTTGAATTTCATTCCAGATTGCCATGCCCAATCCATCTCCACATGCTTAATATTTTGTATTTATTTTTCCATCTGAGGTTTTGCTCTGTGTTCCACATTAGCCTTCATTTGGCTTCTAATGTAATCAGTCATCAAGACTCCTACCTCAGAAACAGTTGCCATACCATGTTTTAAATTTTCCTCAAGGAAGGGATATATTTTTTCAATTTGTTCCTTGGTATCCACTAGTTTAAGCATAACAGGCAAATTAATAGGGTCAGAAAAATTAATCAAGAATCTTTTTTCTGCGCCACGAATCTTGCTACCAAAACCACCATCGCACTTAATCATGGTGCAACCGGCAATTTTCAGCTCAATGGCTTTGGTCATAATTGCTTTATACAATGGGCCTTCACCTTTATAAAAAACATCTTCTCCTACATAAATAGTTATCATGGAAAGTTTCACAAATTCTGCCATTTTTCAAGCCTCCCTTTCCGTTCTTTATATTTTTATTGTAGCATTTTCTGCCTTTTTTGGTAAGGCTTCGTTAAGGCTGCCTGTTCTATAGCCCTCCAAATCCAAGGTTACAAATTTAAAGCCAAATTCTTTAAAGCTAGTTATTAATTTCATTTTAAATGGTTCTGCCAAAAGCTTAGGAAAATCTTCTGCACTTACTTCTATTCTAGCTAGATTACCATGACTGCGTACCCGCAAGTGTTTTAGCTTTAAAGGCATCAAAAAAGTTTCTGCCGCCTCTACTCTTTTTAATTTCTCCGTAGTCAGCTCTTCACCATAAGGAATACGGGAAGCCAGGCACGCTGCAGATTCTTTTTGCCAGGTAGCTAGGCCTCTCTCCTTCGACAAGGCTCTAATATCTGCTTTGCTAAGTCCTGCCTGACGCAAAGGACTAACTATCTTTAGCTCCTGCAAAGCCTTCCTGCCAGGTCTGTAGTCTTGGTCATCATCCACATTGGAACCATCTGCAACATAGGCCAAGCCTTCTGCTCCGGCCACTGCCAATAGTTCAGAGAAAATGTTCTTTTTACAATAGTAACATCTATTAGGAGGATTGGCAGCCACGCTTTTATCGTTTAATGGTTTGACCGTCAAAAGCCGGTGTTTAACACCTATGCCGGCTGCCAACTCTTGAGCCTCTTGTATTTCCCGGCGGGGACAAAAGGCGGAATCTATGGTTACGGCTAACACTTTGTCACCCAGCACCTTAAAGGCTTCTGAAACTAAGAAAGTGGAATCCACTCCACCGGAGAAACCAATGACTAGGCTGCCATATTGTGCTAGTTCTTTATCTAAAGCGACCAGTTTATTTTGCAGTTCCATCCTTTACTACCTCCGGTTTTTTATGTTTCTTATAATTGTGATAGAGAAAAGCACCTAAACAAATGAGCACAAGAATAGCCAGCCAGGAAGCTGCTTTCACCGGATTAAGGTAGGTCACGGTAGCATTTATGGGCGTAGTTCCTCCCAATGCCAGATTCCAGGTTAAGGTTTTGCCATCATCTGATACTTGGGAAGCGTCATTGCTGTCGGTAGCAGTAGGCAGCTTTAGGATAAACTTCAGCTCCATTTGCTTAAACACATTATCCAGCATAAATTTAACTTCCGGTGAAGACATATTAGCAGAAGGATTTAAGTTTAAACCTGTTTTAACGCTAATGGTATCAAACAAAAGGCCTTGTTTAATATTAACCATGGATTTTGGTGCAGTGTCTGTCGGCGTAGGCGCAGGTGCAGGCGCAATGGGCTTATCTTCTTTTTTATTTTTATCTTGATTGTCTTTTTCTTTATTGGTATCTACGGCTTGTTTTAATTTGTCGAAACGGAATGCTTCCAAAACTTTGGAATCCTTGATGTCGCCTACATTCTTGTAATGCTTAAAAGCTTTAAAGCCTGACATATCACCATCTTGAACATCAGTAATAACATAACCATCTTGCTTAAATTCATCTTGGAAAGAACCTAGGACTCCCTTTAAAAGAGGTGCAGTTATCAGCTTACAGCTAACATCGGCAGCACCCCAACGAGAAATATCAAGAGTAATCTCCCCTTTGGCACAGCCACTAAGGGTTATTGCCAAAGCCACTAGCACTGCTAAAATAATTTTTTTCATATGTCCTCCCAGGAAGTTTCCTTTTTACCAAATTAACTTGCACTAAACTTCTAAAGCTAGTAGAATCAAAGTATATATTCCAAGTAGAAAGAAGTGATACAATGCATCCTTTTCAAATAGGTATGGCTGCTGAAGTCAGCGAAGTAGTTTTACATACCAATACTGCCGCTGCCATGGCCAGCGGTACCTTATGTGTTTATGCTACTCCTTCCATGATTTGTCTTATGGAACAAGCTGCCTGCAAGGCCATTGCTTCTTGTTTAGAAGAAGGCATTACTACAGTAGGTGTTAGCATGAGCATCTCCCATGATTCTGCAACTCCTGTAGGAAAAACAGTTACTGCCAAAGCAGTTTTAACAGGTGTTGATGATAGGAAACTTACCTTCAAAGTTATTGCCAGTGATGATTATGGCGTTATCGGTCAAGGTATGCACGAGCGTTTCCTGATTAACTCCGAAAAATTCCTGGCTAAATTAAAAGCCAAAAAAAGTTAACGGACGAGAGCTTTCATTACCATGACGTTGCTCACTACTCCCACTCCTCCGGGAACAGGAGTATAGGCACTTGCTTTAACATGGGCTCCGTGGGTAAGATCGCCCACGATTTTTCCAGCTACGGCATTAATGCCTACATCTACAAGCACTACGCCTTCCTTAACCATGTCTTCTGTTACAAAATTAGCTTTACCTATAGCAGCAACAATGATATCTGCCTGTCGTAATATGTCAGGCAGATTTTTTGTTTTTGAATGGCAAATGGTAATGGTAGCATTTTCCATCAGCAGCAGTAAGGCCAATGGTTTGCCAACCACGTTACTTCTCCCTAAAATCACTACATTCTTACCAGCCATTTTTATATCATAATATTTTAATATTTCCAAACAAGCTTGGGGAGTACAAGGCGCCAGTTCAGTGCATCCCAAAAACAGTTCTCCGGCATTGGCAGGACTAAGGCAATCTACATCCTTGGCCGGGTCTAAAATGCTGCATAATTTTCTACTATGCAGATGCGCCGGAAGGGGCATAAAGGGTAAAATGCCTTGTATTGTAACATCAGCATTAAGTATGCTTAATGCTTCTTCTGCTTCTTTTTGAGTAGCTGTGGCAGGTAAATTAACCTGCCTGGTTTTAAGGCCCAGGCTATGAGCCAAGCGAATTAACCTATCTCTGTACACTAACGAAGCGGGATCTTCTCCCACTAAAAAAGTAGCCAAGGTATATTCTTTTTGTGCAAATTTTTCCTTCAGCTCATTTTTAATTTGTTCAGCAACGGGTTTGCCATACATTATAATTTTTTCCATAACGTACTCCTTATTACAAGAAATCAGCGCCACAAGCAATCAGAATTGGTCAGCTACTAGGAAGAACGAGGCTTGCGAGGGAAGCTGGACTTTCCCGGTCCGCTGATCCGAGCAAACGCAAGTTCTGACAACGTAGATGACTAATTATGGTTGCTTGCTTGCTCGCTTTATCTGAACCATACTTCCACTGTATCGTCTTCTTTTAATATTGCCCCCGGACCCGGATTCTGTTTCCAAGATATACCACTACCACGAGGAATTAAGGATAATTTCCCTTGTTGCAAAATAGCAGCAACCTGCCGCATATTATAGCCTGCCAGATTAGGCAGCTTTACTTTGCCATTTTCCAAAAGTGTCATTTGGGGTAGCTTAGCCTCTCCGGCTTGTTTAGGCAAAAGCAAAGATTCTACAGAAGGAAGTCCTGTAGCATCACTTGGCTGAATACCTTTGGCTACCAAAATTTGTTGCAGTGTGTCGCGGAAGATAGGTGCGGCAACCTGAGAACCATAGAAGGCTCCTCTGGGTGAATCCAGCATGATAAGCATAGCGTACTTAGGATTATCACTGGGCACAAAACCTACGAAAGAAGCAATATAGAGGCCCGGCGTATAGCCGCCACCTTTAGCCAGTTTTTCTGCAGTACCGGTTTTGCCGGCAATTTTATAGCCCTTGATTTGAGCGGTTTTGCCACCGCCTTCAGAAACTACTTTTTCCATCATGGTCCGCATTTCACTAGCTACTTCCGGTGTAATGACATCACGGACGATTTCTGTCTTGCCAGCTTTGATAACTTTGCCGGAAGGAGCAACGACCTTATCTACAATATACGGTTTTAATAAGTGTCCACCGTTAGCAATAGCACAAATAGCTCTTAGCATTTGAAGAGGTGTTACGGCAATACCCTGACCAATGCCCATTGTAGCAACATCAGAGGGAACCATGTCGTCAGGGTTGTATAAGATACCTGCTTCTTCCCCTGGTACATCACTGCCGGTAGGAGAACCAAAACCAAATTTCTTGGCATACTCTGTTTCTCTCTTGCCACCAAGTTGCAAACCTAAATGAGCCATACCGGTATTTAAGGAATATTTAATGATATCAGTAAAGGTAACATTACCCAGGCCGCTGCCATCCCAGTTACGGATACGTCTGCCACCTACATCAATAGAACCTAAATCATTAAAGGGAGTAGTAGGCGTAATAATCCCTTCCATTAGTCCTGCACAACCCATGATAGGTTTGAACACAGAACCTGGTTCATAAATGATAGCAACTGCTCTGTTAATAAAATCTTCTGCGCTGCCTTTATAAAACATGTTAGGGTCAAAGGTAGGACGAGAAGCCATACCTAAAATTTCTCCGGTATTCGGATCCATTAAAATTGCTGCTGCGCTGGCACAGTGTGTTTTGTTCATGGCATCATCCAAGCTACGTTCCAAAACAAATTGCATTTTGGCATCAATAGTCAGCTGCACCGTATTCATCTTAGGACTTTCTACCTGGTTAAGGCCGGATTGTCCCATCCTGTTGCCTTTAGCATCAAAGAAATTACCATGCTTGGATTCCTTACCTTTAATCAGGCTATCCAGAGAAGCTTCAATACCTTCCAAGCCCTTATCATCAGTACCGACAAAGCCCAGAACCTGGGCTGCTAATTTATTTTTAGTATAATAGCGCTTACTTTCTTCCTGAAAATGAAAACCATTAAGCTTTTCTTCTTTAATGACATCAGCAACTTTTTGTGCTTCTTCCGCTTCCATGGTTCTCTTAATCCAGGTAAAACGTCTATGTGGCTCCGAAAAAATACTATACAGTTCTTCTGCCTTCATACCCAAAATTGGTGCTAGTTTTTGAGCTGCTACATCTCTAACGTTACGATTGGGCAATTTACCACCGGGCCAGTATTCGGCAATATCATCCATGCCTTCCGGATCAACGTACAAGGATTTGCTGATAATGCTGACTGCCAGCTCTTCTCCGTTACGATCCACAATACTGCCTCTGGGAGAAATTTCCGTATACTCTCCCATGATTTGCTCCATAGCCTCTTTGGCCAAAACATTGCCTCTGATGATTTGCAAATAAAACAGACGACCAATAATCAGTAATACCACCAAAAAACTAAGCATGAATATTTTAACGTTACGTTTTTTGCAGTGTTCTATGGTAAAAATATTTTCTGGCTTAGCTAAGCGATGTTCCATTCTACTGCGAAAGGTGGATCTATCTTGCATTAACGCCACCTCCCTTGAGAATAAGGAGTACGTCTGGCTTTGTTATTACGCAAGAAGGCCGGTTTGGACAGTTCTTCTTCTTTAGATTTTTGTATTTCTTTTCTATAGACAGAAATAACCAAGCCTACGGCAGCTAAGGTAACAATCAGAGATGTGCCGCCATAACTAATAAAAGACAAGGGTACGCCAATAACAGGCAACAGTCCGCAAACCATAGCCATGTTGGCAACAGCCTGCCCTACTACAAAGAAATTAACACCTGTTACCAAAAGAAAACCTGCCCGGTCCGTAGTGTTTTGGCCTATTCTATAAATAGCCATAGCCAGCAGAATGAATAAGGCAATTAAGCCCAGAGCACCGAAAAATCCCCATTCTTGGCAGAAAATAGCAAAAGCAAAGTCTGTATGTGCTTCCGGCAAAAAGAAGAATTTGCCGGTACCCATACCGAAGGAGGTACCAAACCAGCCGCCGCTGCCAATAGACACAAAAGACTGCACAGCCTGATAACCATTACCTTGAGGATCTACCCAAGGATTAAGCCAAATTAATACTCTGTTTAAACGATAGGGTGCTTTGGCAATCGCCAACACTACTACCAATAACCCTGCCCCGCCTAAAAAAGCTACTTCCTTTAAAGGCAAGCCTGCAATGATATAAAGAATTATCATTAAGCCCATAATGATACCGGCAGTTCCCACATCCGGTTGCACAGCTACCATCAAAGTAAGAATACCCGCTTCAATAAAAGCCATGTTAACTTTGGTTTTATGCAAATGTGGCTTCTGGCCCTTGTCCATCAAGTGGCCTAAATAACCTGCACCCAAAATCAAAATAGCCAATTTTACAAATTCAGAAGGCTGCACAGAAACAAAGCCTAAATTCAACCATCTCTGAGCACCCTTGGTAGTACGTCCAAAAACATCTACTGCCAACAGAGCAACAAAGGCAAGAAAGAAAATCAAATGCTTCTTAGCCAGCCAGCTATGGTAATCTGTTTTCCAACCAATGAACCACATGGCCACAAGGCCACCCAGGCCAAAAATAACATAACGGAATAGATAGTAATAGCCGTTGTTAAACATGGCATCAGCTACTACAAAGCTTGCACTAAAAATATTTACACCACCCAAGAGCATTAAAATACCCACCAAGGTAAGCATGGCATCTCTCGGATTGTCCCAAAATAAAAACTGTTTCCGCATTTTATCTCCAATTCACTTAAAACTCAACTTCGCAAAAATTAATCTTTTTACCTAAAGCACTAAATTTCTTTTCATATTCTGTCTGTACTTCATTTTCATAAGTACTATGATGCAAGTCATTGGTTTGAGCTATAAGCTTTAGGCCAAAGTTCTTGAATTCTTCTAAAGAAAAAGCAAACAAGGCATCATTATCTGTCTTAAAGCGCAGATGTCCATGAGGCCGCAGGATTTGCTTATATACAGCTAAAAAAGTATGGTAAGTTAAGCGTCTTTTAGCATGCCGGGCCTTGGGCCAGGGATCGCTAAAATTCAAATATAGGCAATCCACTTCTCCCGGCGCAAACCATTCTACTAGGTGAGCTCCATCGCCACACAGCATTTTTACATTAGTGAGCTTTTGCTCTCTAATTTTTTTTACGCCATGGTAACAGATTTCTCTTTGCACTTCTAAGCCCAAAAAACCTTGGTCAGGATGGGCAACTGCCATGCCTGTAATAAAAGCTCCTTTGCCGGAGCCTATTTCCAAGGATAATATTTGTGCTCCTACCAATTCTCGCCAGTGACCACTTTGTTCGGCCAAATTAGCTTCAATTAGTTCCTTACCACTGTAATCAGTTAAAGCCTCTGCAATCCTAGGCTTCTTTCTTAAACGCACTGTGGTAACCTCCCATAAATTAATATAGAGAGGACTAACCCTCTCTATATTTTATTTACCTTTCTTTGGTCCTAAATCATATTTTTGTAAATACCTATACAAAGTTACTCTGCTTACATCCAGCATGGTAGCCAGTTTACTAATGTTACCACCAGCTTGCTTCCAGGTAGCAATGAAGGCATCTTTATCATGCTTCCAGGATTTCTCCATAGTGTGATCACCGGGCAGCTTAATGTTTTCACTTTCAATAACACTACCTACCGTATGGAAGAAGGCTTGCTCAATAACGCCTTGCAATTGCTTAATATTGCCGGGCCAGCTACAGCTGTTTAAAAGATCAAGGGCCGGATGGGACAAAGTCTTGGCAGGCATGTTATGCCTAATGGCAAGCTCTGTCAAAATATGGTTAGCAATGATTTCCACATCTTCTATTCTTTCTCTTAAGGGAATAACTCTGATAACCGTACCATTCACAGCGTCATATAAGCTTTGAGAGAAGAGACCCTTATCGGCCAGTCTCTTTAAATTAGAATCACAAGCAGAAATAATTCTTACATTAAACTTTCTCTTGGCCTTACTCTTAGGATCCTTAACACCATTCTTTAAGGCAGAAGCAATTTTATCGCCAATGCCAAGAGGCAATTTTTCAATTTCATCCAAGAAAAGAGTGCCACCATTAGCTAATTCCAGCTTACCTGCACTGGATTGGTTATCGTTGCCCTCAACTGAGCCAAAGAATTCCTTAGCCAGCTCTTCCTCCGGGCCTTCATGGCAACGCACAGTAATAAGCGGTGCAGCAGCTCTAGGGCTGGCTTGATGTATACCATGAGCCAGTCTTTGTTTGCCTGTACCCGGTTCACCTTGGAGCAGAATATTATTATCACTGCGAGCCACCCTGGCAGCCTTATGCTGCAAGGTTTGGAACTCCGGTGAATTACCAACCATACTGTATAAGCTATAGCGAGAACTATAGCCGGTAGCATGAGCAATGGTTGTTTTTAAATCTTCAATAGACATGGTAATGATAACTACACTGTCAATCTTACCGGCAGCCTTCACCGGCAAAACAGACGTAACATCTTCATAGGTTCTTTCCTGGGTAATCCAGGTAATTTCCTTGCGAATGGTGGTCTTCCCCTTTAAAGCTTTATCAATGGGGAAATGCTCATAATTCAAGAATATTTCATCTAAGCGGTTGCTGTTCTCCAAGCGTTTTTTACCATTGGCATTACTATACAAGACATTGCCTTGTTTATCCAGCCAATAGATAGCAGCCGGAATTTCTTCTGCAATAATTTCATTTACTTTTTTATTATCCAAAACATTAAGGAAGTTTTCCAAAGAATACTTCATGGTCATAAGGAGAGAGAGCAAAATATCATAAGGCAAATCGTTTTGATCCATGGAGAAGAAGGAAATAATATAACGGGTATGACCCTTTACAATAACAGGAGCACTACAAGCGTCCCCGGAATGACAGCCCCTGATCCACATCTCAGGGCCAAACATTAAGAAAGGTACATTATGACTTCTGGCTACGCAAAAGCTGGAAGTGCCAATATCTTCTTCCAAAAGGCGCATACCTTGAATATCTTCTATACTTCTTTGATAGAAAGGCAAGGCATAATTTTTAATAGCATAGCCTTCTTCATCAATAAGAAGCATGCTTAAATTATGGGTATTAAAATACTGCTTATTTTGTTCAAATAAGCCATCAGTATATGCTACAACCTCAGCATGAGTTTGTTGTTGGATTTCTATCTGCTCTTTAGTCAGCCTATGTCCCTTTGGCATAGTCTCATGAGGCAGCTTTCTGGCGGCACAGCGTTGCCAGGATTCTGCCACCCAAGGATGCACGTTGGGATCCAAAATTCCCTCATCAATAAACTTGTTGTAATAGCTAACTAGTTTTTCCTTATTTCTTCTCTCTCTGATCATCCCATAACCTCCCTAATATTTCTCATCTTGTGACCTCGTTTTATTTACTGCCGGCCAGCACTCTCTTTGCTCCGTAATAATGTTGTCGCCAGTACTCATCTCTAAGTCCGCAAAGCTGTACGCCACGTGAAGATGTGGCATTCCAGAACTTACCCTGCCCTGCGTAAATACCAACATGGGAAGCTCCCGGTTCATAGGTGGAAAAGAAAACTAAGTCTCCCGGTTGGAGTTGACTTTGGGAAACAAACATACCCTTTTCGTATTGCTGATCTGCGGTTCTGGGTAGAACTGCATTGTGTTGCTTAAAAACATATTGGACATAACCGGAACAATCAAAAGCCCTAGGTGTGGTTCCCCCAAAACCATATGGCACACCTCTGTATTTAGAAGCCGTTCTAACAATGGCATCCCCGGCAACACCCTTTAAGCCTTCCTTCTTAAAAGCTGCTTCCAAAAGAGCTTTGTAGGTTACATCGTCTACCTTACCTGTAGCCTTCAGTTTATTTTTCTTTTGAAAGTCTCTTACCTGCCTAGATAACTCGTTGGTATATCTACCTGAAGTAGGCGTCCTAACACCAATAGTGTTTAATTTAATCTGAACTGTTTTAACCTTCCAGCCCTTATCTCCCACCTGCAAAGTTGCAGATGTGGCTGCTAAAACCACATGTGGTAAGAATAAGGCCACCAGAAATATCACAGTAAAAATTTTTAGCTTAGTGATCCGCATTGATCCGACCTCGCTTTGGTTTTTTTAGTATTCCATATTGGTATAAACATCCCAGTCTGTCAGCTTGGACAATTGTTCCATAGCTTCTTCCAATTCCCTGAGAAGTCTAGCTTTATCCTGAGGCAAGGTTCCCCCTATGGGAACATAATTAGAAACATGATTGCTTCTAAACAAAATATGATGCCCAGGCTTAACCTCAAGCAAAGAAATCATGGTATGCAATTCTTTAGCCAGCCCCCAAGGAGACAATAACTCAAAACCGCCACCTTCGTACTTAGCCAGCATTTCTGTTCCTTTATATAGCCTAAGGGTAAGGGCGCTTAACATGTTGGGTTGAATGGCATTAATAGCCATAGCTGTTTCCTTGGCATGGCGCTCACTGCCGGCTGCACCACCCAAACCGGAGATAATCATCATAGACAACTTCATGCCGCTTCTTACGATTTTTTGTCCGGCTTCTATGGACTGCTCTTGGTTGACACCTTTTTTTACTTCCTTTAACAGCTCGCTGTCTCCTGTTTCCATACCGTAATAAGCCATTTTAAGGCCAGCTTCATAGAGAGCCTTTAGTTCTTCATCGCTTTTGTGCAAGATATCCAAAGGCCCCGCATAGATAGTTACTCTTTGCAAATTAGGGAAAGTCTTGTACAGAACAGCCAAAATCTTCAGCAGCTTGTCCGTGGGCAACACTAAAGCGTCCCCGTCGGCCAAAAATATTCTACGGACATAGAGCTGCCCTACTTTAGCCGCCATGGCAATCTGCGTAGAAATCTCATCATCTGAACAAACCTGAAACTTTACGCCCTTATACATGGCACAATAAGTGCATGTATTATGAGCGCAACCACGGGTTAAACGTAGGATAAAACTACGGGCTTCACTAGGTGGTCTGAATACCGGTGTATCATAGTCGTCAAAAAACATTTTTTTCTCCTTAAATATATTTACAGTTTTCTTTTATTTATTGCTTAAAAATTTAAAAGCTAACACTTTTACACCTAACATTATAATATATTTTACACATTTTTACATTCTTTTTTTGTAAACTTTTATAAATTTATGCTTGTAATACAACAAAGTTGTAAAACTACCTATAAGTATAGTATTTATCACTTGTTTTTTGATTTTCAACATTATATAATCTTTCTGTCGAGTTGTTGACATATATATTAGGTTAGAGGTGAACTGAATGTCTGCTCAAGAATGTACTTTTGTCGGTGGTGCACATGTACCACCCAGTAAATCCTTAACCGATAAAGTTGCCATCGAAAGGTGTCCTGCTCCTGCTATGGTTTATATTCCCATGTCTATGCACATAGGCAAACCTGCTAAAGCTATTGTTAAACCAGGAGATAAGGTTACCTTAGGTCAAGTTATCGGTGAGGCCGGCGGTTTTGTAAGCAGCGCTGTACACGCTAGTGTTAGTGGTACAGTAGTTGGTATACAAAAACGTTACATGCCAATGGGCATGATTTCTGATTGCGTTGTTATTAAAAACGACGGATTAGACACACTGTGCGCTGATATTAAACCTCGCACAGAAGCAGAAATCACTCCTGAATTAATCAGAAGTGAGCTACAAGCGAAGGGCATCGTTGGTATGGGTGGTGCTACTTTCCCAACCCACGTAAAATATGCTCCTCCTAAAGAAGGTGCTCGTCCTATCGACACCATCGTTCTAAATGGTATCGAGTGTGAACCCTATGTTACTTGCGACCATCGCACCCTTCTAGAGTCTACGGATGATATTATCCAAGGCTTAAAGTATTTCCTTTTGGCTTCCGGAGCCAAAAAAGGTATTATTGCCATCGAATCCAACAAGCCTGATGCTATTGCTCTCATGGAAAAGAAAGTTGCCAATGAAGCTAACATCGAGGTTGCTGTATGCGCAGAAAAATACCCGCAAGGTTCTGAAAAACATTTAATTTATGCTACAACAGGCAGAACCGTTCCTGACCGTGGACTTCCCGGTGATGTAGGTGTTGTCGTAGACAACGTAGGAACCGCTGTTGCTGCTTGCAAAGCAATCAGAGACAATATTCCTCTCTACGAGAGAGTAGTAACCTGCAGCGGTGACGGCGTTACCAAACCAGGCAACTATATTACTCGTATCGGTACCCTTTATAGTGATCTGCTAGCATGTGCCGGCGGAGCTAAGGGCGACCCTGGCAAGATTGTTTCCGGTGGTATGATGATGGGCTTTGCCGTAAATTCCTTAGATTACCCTGTAATCAAAGGTACCGGTGCAGTCCTGATTTTCAATCAAGATTCTCCCTTTAGCAAGCATGTTCCTGAACATAATTGCGTGCGTTGCGGTCATTGTGTAGAAGCTTGTCCTATGGGCTTGGAACCAACCGTAATTGTTGATTACATTAAGAAACAGGATTGGGATGGTGCTGAATCAGTATTTTGCCACGCATGCGTGGAGTGCGGTTCATGTGCTTTCTCTTGCCCTGCTCATATTCCTTTGGTGCAATATATCCGCATGGGTAAACAATTTATCGGCGGTAAAGGAAATGGCGGTCACAACCCGTTCTACAAGCTATAAAATAATCTATTGTGAAAGGATAAATGATAAATATGGAACCTATTAAAGAACCTAAACCTTTGGTTCTCCTTTCCTCATCACCACACATGCATAGCAGCAATTCTATTGAAGGCGCAATGCGTGATGTTATTTTGGCATTAGTTCCTGCTATTATCGCAGCTATTTATTATTTCCGCGTTGGAGCTGTAATGGTCATGGTCAGCTGTGTTGTTTCTGCCGTGTTCTTCGAGTTCCTGGCCGAAAAAGTGATGAAGAAACCTGTAACAATTAAAGATGGTAGTGCCGCTGTAACAGGCCTACTATTAGCAATGTGTTTACCCCCCACCTTTACTGTGGGCTTATCCATTGTTGGCGCTATGTTCGCCATCGTTTTGGGCAAGATGATTTTTGGTGGCTTGGGCTGCAACATTTTTAACCCTGCTCACTTAGGCCGTGCAATTTGCCTATCTTCCTTCCCTCAACAAATGACCACCTGGGTTATTCCTGCTACTGCTATAGCCGCTAAGGGCGTGGATGCAACCACATTTGCTACTGATGCTGTTTCTACTGCAACCCCATTAAGCATCATGAAAATGGCTATGCAAACTCCGGAAGCATTTAAACAACTACCTTCCATTATGGACATGTTCATGGGCAACATCGGTGGTTCTATTGGTGAAACCTGTGTACCTGCTCTCATCATCGGTGGTATTTATTTAATCTACAAGGGTCACATTGACTGGCGTATTCCTGTCTTCTATCTGGCTACCGTAACTGTAATAACCGGTATCTATGGTACTATAATGGGTTATCCCAGCCTCTTCCCTCTGTATCATCTGTTTGGAGGCGGCCTGATGATTGGTGCTTTCTTCATGGCAACTGATTGGGTTACTTCTCCTATTACAAACAAGGGTCGTATTATTTACGCTATCGGCCTTGGTCTTTTAACTTCACTCATTCGTTTACGCGGCAGCTACGCTGAAGGCGTTTGCTACTCCATCTTGATGATGAACATGTGTACTCCTATGATTGATAGATTCGTACGCAAAGTTTCCTTTGGAGGAGGTGCCAAGAAATGACAATGGGTCAAATCATAAAAAAGCTCACCGTTCCTCTGGTGGCAATTTGCTTGGTATGTTCTTTCCTGGTAGCTTATGCTCACGATGCAACCAAAGCTACTATTGCTAAAAAGGCTGCTGACGATACCAAAGCTGCTTATGCTATGGTATTCCCGAATGTAGGAGACTTAACTAAAGAAAAGGCTCCCGCTCCCAGCAAGACTAACTTAATTAAAGATATTCAATGTTCTAAAAAAGACGGTAAAGTAAATGGTTATATTTATACCGTTACTCCTTCCGGTTACGGCGGACCCATGGAAGTCATGGTAGGTATTGGCTCTGACAACAAGATTACCGGTATCAAAGTGTTGCAACACGGCGAAACTCCTGGTCTTGGTGCAAAGAGTACTGAACCTGAATTCCCTAAAGAGTTTGTTGGCAAGGAAACAAAGTCTGAAATAAAGGTCGTTAAATCTGGTACTCCCAAAGCTGATGAAATTAAAGCCATTACTGCTGCTACCATTACTTCCAGAGCAGTAACTTCCGGCGTTAATGCAGCTAGAGACCACTACATGAAAAACTTTGCTAACGGAAAGGGCTGATAAAAATGCTAAAAGAACTAACTAAAGGTATTGTAAAAGAGAACCCGCTGTTTGTTCAGTTAATCGGCGTTTGCCCTTCTCTGGCAACAACAAGTTCTATGACTAACGCACTAGGTATGGGCGCTGCTTTTACCTTCGTGCTGATTGGCTCCAATATAGTTATTGCAGCTATTAGAAAATTTGTTCCCGACCAAGTACATATTCCCTGCTACATTGTAGTTATTGCTTCCTTTGTAACTATCTTGGAAATGATCATGAACGCTTATGTTCCTGCGTTATATGCAGCTTTGGGCGTATTCGTTCCCTTAATCGTTGTTAACTGCATCGTGCTGGGCAGAGCTGAAGCTTTTGCTCATGATCACGGTGTCCTTGATTCCTTGGAAGATGCTATTGGTATGGGCATTGGTTATTCCATCGCTTTAACTGCCATTTCTTTCTGCCGTGAATTGATTGGTTCCGGCAAATTATTTGGCAACGTAGTACTAGGTTCCTTCTATACACCGGTTTTACTCTTTATCATGCCGGCTGGTGCCTTCATTACTATGGGTTTCGTTTTCACACTTGTTAACTATTTACGTCAGAGAGGAGCTGAGCAATAATGGATAGTACCTTTGGTATTATATTTAGTGCTGTATTCGTATCTAACATTATTTTGTCCCAGTTCTTGGGCTTGTGCTCTTTCCTAGGCGTATCCAAGAGCTTTAAAAACTCCGTTGGTATGTGCGCTGCCGTTTCCTTCGTAATGTTTTTGGCTACTGCACTTGCTTATGGAATTTATCATGGTATTCTGGTTCCTTCCGGTCTGGAATATTTAAAGACTTTGGTATTTATCTTAGCTATTGCTGCTTTGGTACAGTTAGTTGAAATGTTTATGAGAAAGAATATGCCCGGTTTACATAAAGCCATGGGTATTTATCTTCCCTTGATCACTACCAACTGCGCTATTTTGGGTGTAGCTTTGATTAACGTAACCAAGGATTATGGTTTCATTGATTCCATGGCTAATGCTGTCGGTATTTCCTTAGGTTATACCATGGCCATCCTGCTCTTCTCTTGCATTAGAGAACGTATTGATGAAAGCCAGCTTCCCAAATGCATGAGAGCTTTGCCGATTGCTTTATTAACTGCCAGCCAGATGTCCATTGCCCTAATGGGTATGAGCGGCATCCATTAAGAGAGGAGAATTAATATGTCACCTGTTGTTATAGCTGTAATTGTTATTACCCTCCTCGGCTTGGCTTTTGGTCTGATTTTGTCTGTAGCAGGCAAAAAACTCGCCGTGGAAGTTGATCCTCGTATTGAACAGATTCTTGCCTTATTGCCCGGCGCTAATTGCGGCGGTTGCGGTCATGCCGGCTGTGCTAGTATGGCTGATGCCATTGTTAACGGTCAAGAAGCAGATGCATCCAAATGCGCTGCTTGTGCTGAAGACAATAAGAAAGCTATTGCTGCTGTTATGGGCAAAGCTGCCGCTGACGGACCTAAGGTTCGTATGATTCCCAGATTACATTGCAACGGCTGCACTGCTAACCGCGAAAAGGTTAGCAACTATCAAGGTATTCATAACTGCTATGTAGCAGCTAAGACTTTGGGTGGCCCCGGCCAATGTGACTTTGGTTGCTTTGGTTATGGCGCTTGTGCTGATGCTTGCACCTTCGGTGCACTCACCATCGGTGATAAAGGTCTTCCTGTTATCGACTATGACAAATGCGTTGGTTGCGGCAATTGCGTTAAAGCTTGCCCTCAACTACTTTTGGAAATGGTTGATTCCACTAAGAAGGTATTCTTACAATGCAATAACCGTGAAAAAGGCAAGCCTGCCATGACTAATTGCAAGGTATCCTGCATTAGTTGCGGTATGTGTGCCAAGAATTGTCCTAAGCAAGCTATTACCATGGAAGATGGTGTTAATGGTAGTATTCCTGTAATTGATTATGACAAGTGCGTTGGCTGTGGTCTTTGCGTAAGCAAGTGCCCTCGTCACTGCCTAGTCAAAGTTCAGCCTATCACAGCTGATGCTCCTGAGGCTAAGGAAGACAAACCTAAGCTGACCGGTTGTGAAGCTTGCGCTATGAAAGACAGTTGTATCAGTGCAGAACAAAAAGCTGTAGATAACAAATAATGAAACACTTTTTCACCTCTGTAATGATAATAAGCAGCCTGCTAATAACGGGCTGCTTTTTTCAACAAAAAGAATATAGCGATACCCGCTTTTTGATGGATACCTTGATTAAGATTACGGTCTATGGTCAAGACAAAAAAGCTTTGGAAACAACAACTACAGAAGCCTTTAAGGTCTTTAAACAGATAGCCGATGCTACCGATTCGTACGAAGGACACTTAGAGGATGATTTGTATGCTCTAAATGCTAAGGCCGGCAAGGGACCCTTTAAGGTAAATCCGACGCTCTTAGATCTTTTAACTAAGACAGAAGCCTTTCATCATAAACAAATTAATTTGGCTTTGGGCAAGGTCATTGCTATCTGGCAGGCTCATGGCAAAACTAAAACTGTTCCTAGCAAGGAAGAAATTCAGACAGCCCTTACCACAGCCAAGCCAGATGCCTTCACTATTAATGAAGTAGATGGTACGGTAACACTGGCACCCAATGCCAGCTTGGATTTAGGTGCGGTAGCTAAAGGCTATGGCGTAGAAGCCGCTGCCAATGAATTAAAAAAACATCCTGAGGTGGAGGCTGCCTTGGTCAATGGCGGTGGCAATATAAAAGTCATTGGCACCAAGAAAGATGGCAAGCCCTGGCGCATCGGTATTCAAGACCCCAGGGACAACCAAAAGCTGTTGGGAACCCTTGCTTTAACTGCCAATATGGCAGTAGCTACATCCGGAGATTATCAGCGGTATTATGAAGTAAACGGCGTACGCTATCATCATATAATTGATCCTGCTACAGGCTTTCCGGCCCGAGGTACTATTTCGGCCACTGCCGTAACCACCTCTGCGTATGTGGCAGATTATTACTCTACCCTGCTTTTTGTACTTCCTAAGGAAGAAGCAATTAAGCTGGTAGAAAGTACCGATGATTTAGAAGCTGTTATAAAAGATGATCAAGGCAATATTTATATTTCCCCAGGTCTTAAAGATAAATTTAGTTTGGCAAAGTAAGGAGCATGCATGCGTAAAGCAGATTATCTAGTATTAGTTGCCCTTGTGCTTATAGCCGCTTTAGGCTACGGTTTATTGGCTTTGCGGGGTAACTCTTCCAATAAAATTCTCATAATTAAACATGATAACGCTATCGTAGAAAGGATTGCTCTCAAAGGCGTACAAGCCGAGACCAAACTATCTATTCCCGTAAAGGATGGCACCATCAAAATTCGCTATGATAAAAATGGTGCCTGGGTAGAAAGTTCTCCTTGTCCTGATAAGATTTGCGTACATCAGGGTAAAATTACCAAGCCAGGTGAAACAGCAGCCTGCGTTCCTGAGAAGGTTCTGCTTGCCATAGAAGAACCGGCAAAGGAGGCAGAGCATGATGCCATCATCAAATAAGCTGGCTTTAAGAGAGCTTACCCAAATGGGTATCTTGCTCGCTGGAGCAATTGCACTGAGACTCATAGAAAATACTTTGAGCTATTTAATGCCTCTGCCGGGAGCTCATTTAGGGCTGGCCAACTGCATTACCATAATCGTGCTTTATTTGTATGGTCCTAAGAAAGCTTTTCTCTTCTTAACTGCCAGAATCATTTTAGTAGGTCTTTTATTTACAGGTCTATTAACTCCCGGCTTTTTAATCGGCCTGGGAGGCGCCCTGCTTAGTTTTCTGGTAATGGCCTTAGGCAGTGGCCTAACAGTGCTTTCTCCTGTAGGAATTGGCCTTTTGGGGGCTTTTTTCCACAATGTTGGACAGATAACTGTGGCCATTGTTTTAATGCACACTACGGCACTTTTAAGCTATTTACCAGTGTTAATCCTGCTAGGTATTCCTACCGGTTTCTTTACCGGCTTCTTAGCAAAATTATTTTTAGACAGGCTACGTTCATATTGGGAAAATAAATGATAATAATTATGCTGTAATTTGCCTCGGGCGTCTGGTGCCATGCGGCCGGCTTTACGGACAGAACTTATTTCTGGCCGGTCCTCGGCAAGGCCGCCCTTAGGCAAAATTACAGCTTCTTTCTAACACAAAAGGACTTGGGATAACATATCCCAAGTCCTTATTTTATTAAATTACGTATATCCTAAGGTCGCCTTTGCCGTTATGACAAAGTATCTGTTGCCATATGGATGTTCTATTTTATTGCTTCATCCCACTGTCCGTTAATGGCCGCCGCCATTAATTTCTTACCTTCAATATCTAAGTGCAAGCCATCCGTTGCATAGTAGGTAGGAAGAACACCCTTTTCCGGCAGCTTGGTAGATAAATCAATATGCCTTTGAGTTCTGATATAGGCATTAACCTTGGCAAAACTTTTTTGCCAATTATCCACAGTATCTTCCTGGAAAGCTCTAAAAATATTCGCCGGATTAATGGCTGGTAAGGTTAAGAAAACAGGTACGATATCGTTATTTAGGCATTTTACCTTAATAGTTTCCAAATCGTCAATTACAGCATCAGGGTCCTCGCCTTCCCGCAGACTGTTAGAACCACCCATGATGATCAGGTACTTTAAGTGAAAGGGTAACACATCATCTTCAAACCGCTCCATCATAGTGGCGCTGGTATCACCGCTTAAGCCTAAATTAATAGTGTCAAATTTCAAATAGTATTGATAATCATATTCCCAATCAGCAGGACTATAAGAAAGAGCACCACCACCGTGAGTAATACTATCTCCTAAGGTACCGACGGTATATGGCTTATCAGGATTAGTTACAAAAGGTTTGGCTGGAGAAAAAGTTCCTACTGCTTCTCCCATTTCGTTGAAGCCTCTTACCCGCCAATATAATGGCGTAGTAGAGAAACGAGGAAATTCATCATATAGCTCAGAGGTTTCCGAGAGGCCCTGCCCAATCCTATATTGGGATGGCTCCGTCCCCATAGGATTTTCCGGCGGCTGAGATAAGATTTCCACCTCATATTCCTTAGCACCGGCTATGGGCAACCAATTAAAAACAGGATAGAGCATGGCTGTACCATTGCCTTTATTATAATTTACTGTAGGAATGGGATACTGCACAGCGGGAAGCTTAGGGTTCACATAGGTTGTTTCCATGACAGAATACTCGGTCATAGGTAATCTATCAAGATTTAAGGCGCGGACATGCCAAGTAATCCTTTTTGATGCAAAATCATCCGGCAAGACTAAATTAAAACCATTCACAAAAACATAGGCGTTGGAATAAATTTTCTTATCATGGTCAAAAACTTCCAGTTCGTACACAGGTGCCCCCGGAACCTTATTCCAGCGTAGCATTGGTTTTAAAGAAGCCGGCGCCGCAGCCGTAAAATGGCTTCTTATCTGCGGCTTCGGCAACATAACGCGCTGGTTGGCATTCAAAGTAGGTGCGCCAGGAAGCTTGGGCCCCAAAGCTACACTTTGGCGATGATTTATATAGGTAACTCTTACTGCTAAAAGCAGGGAAAAAATTATAGGCAGGTACATAAAAATGTGCCAAAACATTTTTTGCTTTTTCATGTTATCCTCCCCATTATATTTCTACTGCTTTTCCCATTCTAATTTTTAATTGTCACGACCACAATTTCAGGTGCCGGCCCCACTCGCACAGGTATGCCCCACAAACCATAACCGTTAGTAACAGTAGCCAGCATCTGCGCAAAGAATTTACTACCATAATCCAGGCTATACATTCGTCTGGTAATTTCTCTATTAGGATAAAATTGTCCGGCGTGAGTATGTCCGGCAAAGGATAAATCATAGCCTTTGGTTGCAGCCTTTTCCAGACTGCGAGGCTGATGCTCCATGAAGAGAGCAACCTTGTCAGTTGGCGCTTGAGCAAAATCATAAGTATTTCTACTTCTGGAAAAATCATCCAACCCGGTCAGGACAATATCTTTGCCTATGGCAACAGTATCATTGCAAACCATGTTTATATGCAAGGAATCTAAATAAGTCTTCTCCTGGCCACTGGTTCCACGCATCACATCATGATTGCCATACACAGCATAAACACCTAAGGGAGCTTTAAGCTCTTTCCAAGGCTCTAAGCTACCCTCATGAAGGACAAAGTACAAATCATTATCTACCATATCGCCGCCAATTAAAACCAAATCAGGATGTGCCGCATTGACTTTAGCGATAAGCTCTTGACTAAAATCTTTACCAAAAAGTATACCTAGATGAGTATCGGCAAAGAAAGCTATCTTAATTGGTTTTTCCAAATGTTTTTTCGTTATAAAGGTTTCTTCCCTATACACATGGTGAGTGGCATTCCAGCACCCGCCTGCTATGAGCAGTAAGATGACTACTAGTGCCCCTTTGATAAAATAAGGTACCAAGGTGGGCATGGTAAACAATTTACCAAACAAGGTGACGATTAAAAATAAAACCAGTAAAATAATAGAGTAATAGAAGAAGGCAAAATATAAGCCACTTACCCAGGCTATAGCTCTGGTCATCGCTCTGGGCAACACATTCATGTAGCCATTAATGAGAGAGAATACATAAACAGGCACAAGAAAAAGCAAGCTTGTCCATCTGGAAGCAAGTCCTGGGAAAACAGTCCTGTACATTAGCCATTGGGCTAAAGAAAAAATTGTACCTATTGCCATTATTACTACGAAAAAACTGCGCATTATATTTCTCCTTTATCTAAAGTTATATCATAATATAAATATGTGTAAAATTTATGTTTTAGATGATAGGGAATGGATCTGCTGTCATCTTTTTTAATCCCCATTGTAAGGCTTTAAGCTAACTCGAAGTCAACTACTTTTTCTTAATTTATCACCGGAACTAAGAACGCTGCACACAGTCCGCATGCAGCGTTAGAGAGTACAAATTGTAGTTGGCTAATTATTTCTTAGTATAATACTTTAAAAGAGTCTGAGTACCTTCTGTGCCCAAGCCTTTGTCTTCCAAGGTTTTAGCTTCTTTTAAGACCAAATCCAGAACCGGCAGGCTAACCTGATAGTCCTTACTGGTGGTACTACTAATATTCATATCTTTAATAAAATGCTTCAGCATGAAACCGGGAGCAAAATTGCCCTTTAAAGCTTTGGACACAACTCCAGTCATTTGGATGCTGCCGCCCATACCTGTAGAAATAGCATCGTAAACCTTTTGTACATCAAGGCCGCTGGCCTTAGCATAGGTAAAGGCTTCGCAAGCACCGGATAAGGCTCCGGCAATAGCAATTTGATTGCACATCTTGGTTTTTTGTCCTGCTCCGGCTGTACCCATGTAGGCAATATTTTTGCCCATGGTCTTAAAAATAGGTTGCAAAGCATCAAAGGCATCTTTTTCGCCGCCTACCAAAATAGTAAGAGTAGCATTGCGAGCACCGGTATCACCACCGGTTACCGGAGCATCTACAGCATGAAGGCCCTTCTGGGTAGCTATGGTAGCAATTTTTTCTGCTAAAACAGGTGAAGAAGTAGTCATATCAATAATGTAAGCTCCCGTCGCAGCATTGTCTACAATACCATTAGCACCAAGATAAACCTCTTCTACATCCTTAGGGTAACCCACCATAGTAATAACTATATCTTGCCCCTTGGCACATTCGCCCGGTGTAGCACACCACTTAGCACCTTTTGCAATTAAGCCTTCTGCTTTGGCCTTGGTTCTGTTATAAACGCTTAGTGTATAACCTGCCTCTATTAAATGTCCTGCCATGGAAGCTCCCATGATGCCTGTACCGATAAAGCCTATATTTTTCATATATAATATCCTCCTTCTTTATGTTAATGCTATTATAGCATACTACTTGACAACTAAACCTTCCTAGCAACTCTTGCCAGCAAGGTTTCCCACTCCCTGCGGTCATAGGCCAGTCGCACTATATCAACCAAGTCAAAAGCTGAATTGTAACGATAAAATACCAGCACCTTGCCTGCGGACAAACAGCGTACTCCTTCCATATCCAGCATATCATCTGCTATGTTGGGTACTTGTTGGGGCAAGGTAGTGAGAGACGCAAAAAGCGCAGTCAATTCTGTTTTTTCTACTGCGGACAGCTTAGGCTCCATCGTTTGCCAATCTTTCTTAGCCAGCTTACCCCACAGCAAATTGTCCTCACCATCTTCAATATCTTCCTGCTGCCAACTGGTCAGTCCTGCATTCACAAAACTACGCAGCTCGCCTCTTGTTTTTTCCAGCATAAGCTCCTCCTATATGTGTCATATGTACTCATCCCCAATGATACATTTATTTCTCATTCAGCAACCAATCAATTACATTTAAACATCTAATTCCATTTTCATCTGTATCCACGGCATTTAAGGTTAAAATATATTTAGCATAAGCGTCATTAACCCTTTGCAAGGGAGCTAATTCTCGTTTTAAGGTTTTAGCGTCCAACAAAGAAGTAGCTACTTGATAGTACTCTCTAACACCAGCCTTCTCCGTAATGAAATCTATCTCCATGGCATCCCATTTGCCAATTCTGACTTTAAAATAATTACGCCGTAAAAGTTCCAGATAAACAATATTCTCTAAAATATAGCCTATATCTTCATTAGCTGTAGTGGCAAACAGCCTTCTTAGGCCTGTATCCACAAGATAATATTTTTCCAGTGAACTTAAAGCATGCTTACCCTTAATATTATATCTACCAACCTTGTAAAACAAGAATGCCTCTAAAAGGGCCTTTATATATTCCTCTACTGTGGCAGAGCTGGTTTTCATGCCTTGAGAGGTAATAGTGTCAGCAATCTTTTTGGCGGAAATAATATTACCAATATTTAAAAAGAGGAATCTGGCAATTCTATCCATGAGTTCAGTATTTAAAGTAGTTTTTCTGGTAGATACATCCTTAACCAAAATAGTGTTATAAACACCTTCTAGATAGAGTTGATGATTTCCTTCTCCCATTAATTGAGTACTGTATGGAAAACCTCCCCAGGCAAAATATTCCTGCCAAGCCTGTTGCCTGTCCCCTCCTTTAAAGCTAAAAAATTCCTTAAAAGAAAACGGCAACATTTTAATTTCTATGTAACGTCCGGAAAGCAAAGTCGCCAACTCCCCAGATAACAGGTAGGCGTTAGACCCTGTTATATACAGATCCACATTTTTTTTAAGATAAAGACTATCTACAGCTTTTTGGAACTGTGGCACTAATTGTATTTCATCTAGAAAAACATAGTTTTTGCCTTGAAGTTGCAACTTGTCTTGAATATAGTCATAAAGCTTCTTATAATCATGTAATTCTTCATATGCTAAATCATCTAAATTCAAGGCAATAAGATTGGAAGAAGGTACTCCCTGGTTGAGCAAAGTTTCTTGAAACTGTTTGAGCAGAGTTGATTTTCCACATCTACGAACTCCTGTAATTACTTTGATTAAGTCCTTATCCCGCCAATTATTCAATTCTTGTAAATAATACTCTCTGGTAATCATCTTCTCACCTCAAATAGATTCTAACATAGAAACATGTGAAAATCAAAAGTTTTTAAAATTAATATTAAAAACTTTTGATTTTCGTGTACTTTTTTATATTAGTTTTAAAAACTTTGGAATAATGTGTAAAAAAAGACCTCTCTGCTCTAATGCAGAGAGGTCTTGATTTTAAATTATGCTTCTACGGGGTATACGCTGATTTGACGGCGATCTCTACCCAATCTTTCGAAAGCAACCTTGCCTTCAACCTTAGCATAAATGGTATGGTCCTTGCCAATACCTACGTTGTTACCAACATGGAATCTAGTACCACGTTGACGAACAATAATAGCACCGGCAGTAACTACTTTACCATTAAAAGCTTTAGTACCTAAACGTTGAGAGTTAGAATCACGACCGTTATGGGTACTGCCGCCTCCTTTATGATGGGCGTGCAATTGTAATATTAATTTAAACACCATACTCACCTCCTGTGTTCATTGGTGCTTAGATACTTAGGATATTCCTCCTGCAAATTCTTCAAGCCACAAAGCATGGTTTGCAGAATTGCTTCGGTTAAATCATCCGGTGTATCCTCTAGCTTGACTTCCAGCATACCCTCTTCTTCATCCAAGGCATATGCCAGCTTACGTTTTAAATGTTGCTCCAGTCCGAGGACCGGTAGCTGGGTGGTTAAAGAAACTAAGGCACAAACCTGATCAAAGCCCTCGTCCACAGACTCGGCATGACCTGTTACCTTGTATCTGTCAACCAGATTATCTTCATTATAAAAGACATCTACCGTAATCATTATTAGCCTTCGATTCCGGTAATTTCAACCTGAGTATACGGTTGACGATGACCTTGACGTTTACGGCTATTAACTTTTGCTTTATACTTGAAAACAAAAATCTTCTCAGCCTTACCTTGTTTGGCAACTTTAGCCTTAACTTTTGCGCCATCAACTAAAGGCTTGCCAACTCTTACGTCGCCATCTTTCTCCACTGTTAAAACCTTATCGAATACGACTTCCTTACCTTCTTCAACATCTAACTTTTCAACGTTGAGAACGTCGCCTTCGCTTACACGGTATTGTTTACCGCCAGTTTGGATAATTGCGTACATAACAGCACCTCCCTCTTCTAAGACTCGCCAAATACGGTACTCCCAAAGGAGTTTACGGAACCTCTTTGTGCGGTGGTACCGAGCCCAAAGGCCCATGCTCGAATATCCTACCATAACGGCCTAAAAAAGTCAACTTTCCTGCTAAAAATACCGGTTTATTTCTTAAAATATCTATACAGAGTAGAATAGAAAACCACCGGCTCAATAGGCTTAGTTAAATGAGCATTCATACCGCTTTGCAAGGACATATTCACATCTTCGGCAAAAGCATTAGCAGTCATTGCCAAAATTGGTACTGTTTTACTGTCCTCCCTGCGCATAGCCCTGATAGCCTTAGTTGCTGACAGACCGTCCATGATGGGCATACGCACATCCATAAGAATAGCATCGTAATAACCATTGGGATTTTCAGCAAAGCTTTCTACTGCTTCAGCTCCATTAGAAACTACCTCTACGCTGCAATGTCTGTGTTCCAAAAGCTTTTTGGCAATTTCAGCATTAATCACATTATCCTCTGCCAAAAGAACTCTCTTGCCCGTAAAATCAAATTCAGGAGCTGGTGCTGTTTCTTGCGGTTTTTGTAAATTCATATTGGCAAAAGCCTGATTAAGGGAACTCACGAAAATAGGCTTCTTCATGAATAAATTTACCCCGACATCCAGAGCTTGTTGTTCAATATTGGCCCAGTCGTAGGCAGTCATTATGATAATAGTGACCTCCGGTCCTACAATTTTACGAATTCGTCTTGCTGTTTCGATGCCATCCATATCCGGCATCTTCCAATCTAAGAGAATAACATCATAATCCTTATACAGTTCGTGCTGCTTGGTTACCTTAGTCAAAGCCCCTGCACCACTATCCACCCATTCAGCTTCATAACCTGCATCCTTAAGAACAAGCTGGGTATGTCGGCAGACAATGACATCGTCATCTACAATCAACGTATAAAGGGACTGTTGCTTAGGTGGCAATAAGGTTTGTTTCCTTATGGATTCCTCCGTAAGACCAAGCTCCACTTCCACGGTAAATTCACTACCTACGTTCTTGATGGAATGGACAGAAATCGTCCCTCCCATTAAATCAATAATATTTTTAGAAATAGCCAACCCCAAACCGGTGCCACCATAAACAGAAGTTCTACCACGTTCCTCTTGAGTAAAAGCTTCAAATAGATGAGGAATAAATCTCTCATCTATGCCTATGCCGGTATCCGCCACTTCAAAGCGCAAAACAGCTTTATCCTTAGCGGAAGCAATTTGCTCTATCATGAAGTGAACTTTACCACCTTTAGGGGTAAATTTTACAGAATTACCCAACAGATTAATCAGTACCTGCTGTAGCTTCATTACATCGCCAATATAGAAGGGTTCTGTATAGCTTTTTAACACGCAATCATAATCCAGTCCGTTTACGCGGCATTGCTCGTAAAGAATGGTATTAATGCTGTTAATCATATCCTCAAAATTAAAGGGTGCTTTTTTAAGAAGCATGCGGCCACTTTCAATACGGCTCATATCCAAGATATCATTAATCAAGCTCAAAAGGAAACGGGCACTAAGTCCAATCTTTTGCAGATAGTCCTCCATGGCCTTGGTCAAGTTTTTCTCCTGCAACGCAATAGCATCTAAGCCAATAATGGCATTCATGGGGGTGCGAATTTCATGACTCATGCGACTTAAGAACTCTGACTTGGCAACAGAAGCTTGCTGAGCCGCCAGTAAAGCGGAGGCCAGTTTTTCTCTTTGTTCGCTCTCTCTTTCTACCACTTCCGTAATATCACTGAGTAAGAATACAATAACATCCTTATGCTCATCCAAATAGAAAATATCATCCCGCATCTGTCTTAAAGGCTGTCCTGGCAGAGCAAGACACTTGTCCTTCCTACTATAGTAACAGGTATAAAGCGGCGAGACTGCTAATTTGGCCTTAAGCATCTCCGGGGCCATATTGGCAAGATATGTTGTTGCTTCTTCCTTGGTTGAACAGTTTTGGGCAACTATCTCTATCGCTTCTTTGTAAGATACGCCCTCTGTGAATGTAGCATCTACCGCATCATGAGTAGCATTCACATATAGTTTATCAGTTTGTAAATCATAATAGCCTACCGTTTCAAAATGTTTAACCGCAATAGCGTTAAACATCTTTTCCCGTACTACCCTGTCTGTCACATCAGCAGTATAATACAAGGCAACTAAATCCCCGGTAGACGGATCTGGCAAGACCTCGCTGGTGGAAATAACCCAACGCAGTGTATCACCTATGTAACGACGATAACAAACTTCGCCCTTATAATGTCCCTGGCTGTAAGCCTGTCGTACTGCATCGCTACTACAAGTAACAATAAACTGAGCACGCTCAGCGGCATCAGGAATACGGGCAGCAGCCCGCAGCAAAACATCTACAGTGGCAGGATTGCTCTCCTTCAGAGGCGGGCAGATTACAAAAGCTTCTCTTTTTAATTCTTCCGGCACAGAAATTTCCAAGAGCTTCCAGTCTCTGGTCTGAATATCCGGATTAGTTTTCTTGGTAAGATTAAAAGTAAACGTTTCAAAGGTATTACCGGTTAAAGAACGTAGCTTCAGTAGCTTTTCCTGCAACTGATGCTCTTCCAGCTTTTTCTGTGTTACGTTTTCTGAATAACCTTGTGCCTTGATAAGCTTCCCGTTCTCATCCCGCACCGCATTAAGGCGCATATGTTCCCAGCCCCAAGTATCCTTATAAAGAAAACGTACGGTACATTCTCCATAATCGGCACCATCTAAAACCTGCTGTAGCATGCGCTTGTAGGCTGCTCTATCTTCAGGAGAAGCCTTGGTATAACTCAAAAAATCATCCGGAAAAGCTTCCCATACCATAGGCAGTTCAGACAACCGTTCACTAACCGCATAAATTTCACAACGATTTTTGTCCGGAAAATACGTAAAAAACTGTATATCAGAATGAGATATCGCTTCCCTTAAAGCTAATTGACTATCAGCAAGCTTGGCCTCTGCTTCTTTTTGGGCATCTAGATTAATGTGGGAAGCATAGTAATATTTTATGCCATTCTCTTCGTAAGCCATGCGATAGCGAATATCCAGCCAGTGCAGCTTCTTATCTTCACCATAAACTCTATAGACATAATGTCCCTCCGGCTTGGTCCCGGAATCTACTTGCCAAAACTCTTGTTTAAGCGCCTCAACATCAGCAGGGTAAACAAAATCCTGTACATTACTGTGCAGCAAACTTTGCGCATAACTCTTACTAAAATAATGTACTTTACACCAGGCTTCGTTAAAGAAATCTAGTAGAAAGCCCCCATCTTGTTCATGCAAAATGCTGACTCCGTCCAGCATACTGTTGACTAACTTCTTAAAATGGCGAGAAGACGCCAGCTCTGTCTGCATCTCCACCTCGGCAGTCACATCTCTGCCTCTTCCATACAAACCGATAACTTCGCCCTGCTGATTCTTTACCAACTGTTTCCAAGTCTTAGACCAACGAACTGTACCATTTTTTGTAAGTAATTTTTCAGTATACCCGGATAAAGCTTTTCCCGTTGCTAAGAGTTTCTCATCGTCCGATCTAATGATATCAGCAATGTCAGATGGAAATAAATCGTAATCAGTTTTACCAAGAATATTGGCAATACCATCTTGTTCGCACAGCTTGGCAAATGCCTCACTGGCAGCATGATAAACAAAGTTTTTATCTTTAACAAAAGCGTATTCATCACTGCTTGATAAGAAGCCTTTAAAAGCTTCTGCAAGGAGATGGCTATCAGATGAAAGCAGGTTTTCCATTGCCAACGAACTTCCTTTCCTAATATAAATTCTTTTACATCTAAAATTATTATTAACTAATAGGTTTTACATATTTATATTATTATACTCCAATTTTGGCAATATTACAGCAAAAACCGCCAACAAAACCACTCCCCAAGTGTACCTACCCTTAGAGAATGCTTTTGTTAGCGGTTTTTCATAAATAATGTATTTTATTTGCGAATTGCCTGGGCCACTAAATGGCCCATTTCTGCGGTGCTTACCTTAGTCAGGCCTTCACCTGCCAGGTCAGGAGTCCTATAGCCCTCACTCATAACCTGATCTACTGCTTTTTCAATAGCTTGGGCAGCTGCCTCTTCTTTAAGAGAATATCTTAGCAGCATAGCTGCAGACAGGATAGTTCCCAAAGGATTGGCAATACCAAGGCCTGCAATATCTGGAGCACTGCCATGAATAGGCTCATACATACCGGTACCATCTCCTAGGCTGGCAGATGGTAACAAGCCGATGGAACCTGCAATAGTAGATGCTTCATCAGACAAAATATCACCAAAAATATTATTGGTCAAAATTACATCAAATTGCTTAGGATTTTGTACCAACTGCATAGCACAGTTATCTACATACATATGGTTAAGTTCAATCTCCGGATAATCTTTTTGCTGCATTTGGGTAACAATCTTCCGCCACATTCTGGATGAGCCCAGCACGTTGGCCTTGTCCACAGAGGTAACCTTGCCCCGTCTTAATTTGGCAGCTTCAAAAGCCTTGCGGGCAATACGTTCAATTTCCGGTCTGGTATAGAGCTCGATATCAGAAGCTGTTTCCACGCCATTAACCATAGCTGCTTCTTTATGCTCACCAAAATAAATACCGCCGGTTAACTCTCTTACAATTAAAAGATCAGCACCTTCTGCTCTTTCTGCCTTTAAAGGAGAAAGATGAGCACAATATTTAGAAACAACCATAGGGCGGAGATTGCAATACAAGCCTAAACCCTTGCGAATACCTAAAAGTCCTTTTTCAGGACGAATGCCGGGATCAACCTTATCCCATTTAGGTCCGCCTACGGCGCCTAACAACACGCCATCAGAAGCCTTGGCAGCCGCTAAGGTTTCCTCAGGAAGAGGCACGCCAAATTTATCAATGGCACAGCCTCCCATTAATTTGTGGTCAAACTCTAATTTTAGATTAAATTTTTCTGCAGCTGCCTGCATTACTTCCAAGGCAGCATCAGTAATTTCAGGACCGATGCCATCACCGGCCAGAACAACTATCTTCATTATTTATGTGCTCCTTTAATATAGTTAATCAGTCCGCCTGCATCAGAAATCTTTTGCACGAATTCCGGCAAAGGATGTGTCTTAATAATGATGTTCTTGTTAACTATTTTAATTTCGCCTTTGGCCAAATCTACTTCTACATCGTCACCGGCTTCAATCTTCTTAACGTCTTCGCCGATTTCCAAAACAGGCAAGCCAATATTAATGGCATTGCGATAGAATATGCGGGCAAAGCTTTCGGCAATAATACATTTAATGCCCTTTTCCTTGATGACAATAGGAGCGTGTTCCCTGGAAGAACCGCAGCCGAAGTTACGGCCTGCTACCATGATCTCACCTTTGTGCACATTGGGAGCAAAGGTCTTATCAATATCTTCCATAGCGTGCTCAGACAATTCTTTAAAGTCCGCAATGTTAAGATAGCGGGCAGGAATAATTACATCAGTATCTACATGATCGCCATAGCGCCAAATTTTGCTCATTTCATTACCTCCCCGGGGTCAGCAATATAGCCCATTACTGCACTAGCTGCTGCCGTATAAGGGCTCGCCAGATAAATCTCACTGTCTACATGACCCATACGTCCCTTGAAATTACGGTTAGTAGTAGAAACAGCACGTTCACCATGAGCCAATATTCCCATGTAGCCACCTAAACAAGGGCCACAGGTAGGAGTGCTCACTGCAGCACCGGCATTAATAAATATATCAGTATAGCCTAGGTGCATAGCTTTTTGATAAACCTCCTGCGTTGCAGGAATGATGATGCAACGTACTCTGGGATTAACCTTACGACCTTTTAAGATTTCGGCAGCCTGTGCCAAATCATCCAGTCGGCCATTAGTGCAGGACCCGATGATAACCTGGTCGATGGCAATGTTCTTGCCTTCCGAAGCAGGATGAGTGTTCTCCGGTAAATGAGGATAAGCAACAGTAGGAACCAGCTTATCCAGCTCTATGGTAACAGTACGAGCATACTTAGCATCCTCGTCAGCTTCCACCGCAGTCCAAGGACGAGTTACGCCTCTTTCTTTTAAGAAAGCAATAGTTTTCTCATCAACAGGGAATATACCATTTTTGCCACCGGCTTCAATAGCCATGTTGCAAATAGTGAAGCGGTCTGACATGGTTAGCTCTTTAATGCCATCTCCAAAAAATTCCAGAGATTGATACAAGGCACCATCTACACCAATCATACCAATCAAGGTCAGGATAACATCCTTGCCTTGCACAAAATGAGGTTTTTTGCCTGTTAGGACAACTTTGATGGCGGAAGGAACCTTAAACCAGGTTTGACCGCTAGCCATGGCAGCGCCTAAATCGGTTTGTCCTACGCCGGTAGAGAAAGCGTTGAGAGCGCCATAAGTACAGGTATGAGAATCTGCACCAATGATAATTTCGCCCGGAGCAATTAAGCCGCTATCCGGCAGAAGGGCATGTTCAATACCCATGTGACCCACTTCAAAATAATTCTTAATCTCATGTGCTCTGGCAAAATCACGCATATGCTTGCACATTTCTGCAGACTTAATATCTTTGGGCGGAGAGAAATGATCCGGTACCAAAACAACCTTATTCTTATCAAAAACCGGTTTACCAATTTTATCAAATTCGTCAATAGCCGGTGGCCCGGTAATATCGTTGGCCAGAGTCAAATCTACTTGGGAAATTAATAATTCTCCCTCCTCCACATGATCTCTGCCGGCATGTTTAGCCATTATTTTTTGTGTTCTTGTCATGCCCATAATAACTGCCTCCTCTTTCTGCTTAAAATAAAACACGCCCCTATCTGCTCTCGCAGATAGGGGCGTATAAGCGCTGTACCACCCTAATTGGGACTCTTTAGCCTTAACGCGGCAACTATACGTCAGCGACTACTAACCTTCGCCACTGAAGTTCACGGGTGAGTTATCCCCTGCCAACCTCGCTGGTTCCCACCTTTTACCAGCTCTCTGAAGAGGTCCTGCAGGTCTTTATCCCGATCATTACTTTTAATGCTATGTTCAACATTATTACATTATTTAAAGTTATTGTCAAGAAAAAGCTTAATTTTGGAAAGCTCTTGCTTCTTCATACTGAGCAGGAATTGCTATAGTACCTTGCGCATTGATGTAGCCCCATTTGCTACCGTTTTTAAAAGGAGCCAACCCTGCTTGCAAAGGTCCAAGTTCCTCATACTTAGCTAAAGGCGGGAAGACAAATTTTCCTGTTTTATCAATAATTCCACCCTTACCTTGCTCTATTACCGCAGCCAAGCCCTGGCTAAACGGAGTTGCCATGGTAAAGCGGTTAGTAATAGCCAAATCATTTGCTTCGTCAATATAGCCCCATTTGTTATCAAACTCAAAAGCAGCCATACCATCGCTAAACGGTGTTAGCTTGTCATAAACATAAGGAATAACAGTTTCGCCTAAGCTATTAACCATGCCCCAACGCCCTTCACTGCGGACTAAGGCTAAATCGCCTACGAATTCTCCTACATAATCATAAGCAGTAGAAACAACTTCTCTACCATCCTTATTGATATAACCACGTTTCAAATTACGAGGCATCAGCATACCGGGACTCATGGCAACAAAGCCACCCCAACCCCAATCGTCGTGATGATGGTGATGGTGTCCACCAAAAGTACCACCTACTCCCCATCCCCAGCCGCCCCAGCCACCGGGACCATCAATACCCCAACCCCAGCCGTCCCAGCCCCAGCCAATGGACAGATAATCCAACATGCTGGCTGATCTGTAACGTACACCGACGGGAGCTAAGCCATTGGGTCCAAAGGAACCAACGTAGCTATAGTCTCTCAACTTTTTTATTCTCTTGCCGGCTGTATTCATAAGCCAGGAGCCATCTACTACTGCTAAGCCCTGACTAAAATCTCCGGCTTTTCTCATATTGGCTAAACCAATTTCTTTACCGGTTGTATCAATATAGCCCCAGTAGCTGCCCCGCTTAACAGCGGCCCTACCTTCGCTAAAGTTATGGACTTCCTTGTATTGATAGTTGGCTACCATTTTACCAGTCTTGTCGGCAAAACCCCAAAGCCCGCCCTGTTTCACCGGAGCTAAGCCATCAACAAAAGTACCAACTTCTTCATAACCGCCAAAAAGTTTTTTACCTTGGCTGTCATAAAAATCCCAAGTTTTACCTTCTTTGCCGCCAAAAATATTTTCTCCCAAAGGAGCCATTTTTTCTAAGACAGGTTTTACCAATTCTTGTCCTGCCCTGTTATAAACACCATATTTGCTGCCCTGTTGTACCACTACTAAATCTCCTGTGACAGGAGTATTGAGTGCAACATTTTTATATGCTAAAGGCACAACTACTTTTCCCTGAGTATCAATACAACCTTTCTTGCCGTCTTTTGCCACTACGGCTAACGGTGTGGTTGCTGCCCAGACGGTAGGTGCTATTAACATACAGCCGATTAAACCAACTAATAGTTTTTTCAGCATTGTATTACCTCCCTTATAAGCACTTCTATTATATAACAAGTTGTGCCAATTGAGCAAAAAAATACCACCGGAAGTTCCGGTGGTATAGCTACATCATAAACAATTAGAATTTAATGAAATGAGCACTATTCATGCCATCAATGCCTTCAATCATCTTCAAGGTTTCTTTATTAACTTCGCTGTCTACAGTTAAGAACATCATAGCATGTTTGTTCTTATCACTCTTGCTTACCTGCATGGTAGCAATGTTAACATGGGAAGCTCCAAGAATCGTACCAATTTGGCCAATAACGCCCGGTTTATCCTCATTGGTAGCAATGATGGTATTCTTAGCCGGTACTAAATCAAAATGATAGCCGGCAACTTCGGTAATATGACCAACTTCCGCCAGAACAGTGCCACCTACTGTAAAGATACCTTTAGCGCTATGAATGGTAACCAAAATACCATTGCTCTTATCATCACCGGTTACTTTGCTCTCTACCACTTCAACGCCTTGGTTAGCAGCAGCAAGTTCTGCATTAACTACATTAATACGTTCTTTAAGAACAGGTTCAAAAATACCCTTAAGGATAGCTCTGGTAACCAGGCTGGTTTCCATTTCAGCTACTGTGCCATGATAAGTAACCTCTACCTTGGTAACAGCATCTTTATTCATTTGATAATAAATCCTGCCCATGTTCTCGCCCAGGGTCAAATAAGGAACCACGGTATTGAGCTCTTGTGCATGCAAAGCCGGCAAGTTAACGGCATTAGGTACCATCTTACCATTTAAAGCATCAATAACTTCCTCGGCAATGGCAATACCTACGTTATCCTGTGCTTCAGCTGTATCGGCGCCCAGATGAGGGGTTAGTACGCATTGAGGCAGATCAATAAGAGGAGAAATAGGTTTAGGCTCATCGGCTAGAACATCCAGGCCTAAGCTTGCCACTTGACCGCTCTTAATGGCTTCAGCCAATTCTTTTTCATTATATAAGCCGCCACGAGCGCAGTTAACTAATCTGACACCCTTCTTGCACTTAGCAAATTCAGCAGCGCCTAACATATTAATAGTTTCTTCTGTTTTAGGAGTATGGATGGTAATAACATCTGACTCTTTCAGCAGTTCATCCAAAGTCTCGCATTTCTTAACACCATAATTTTTAAAAATAGCATCAGGAATATAGGGATCATAGGCAATGATAGTCATACCAAAAGCTTGCATTCTCTTGGTAACCAGTTTACCAATTCTGCCCAAGCCAATAATGCCCAAGGTCTTATGGAATAATTCTGTGCCTTTTAAGTCTTTTCTTTCCCATACTCTACTTTCAATCATCTTATGAGCTCTTACTGTATTACGAGCAGAAGCCAACATTAAACCGATAGTATGCTCTGCTGCGGAAACTACGTTGGACTCAGGAGTGTTTACTACGATGATACCACGTTTGGTAGCACCCTCCATTTGAATGTTATCCACGCCATTACCGGCACGGCCTACTACCTTTAAATTAGTAGCATGCTCATAGAACTCTTCATTAACTTTAGTAACACTACGTACAACAATAGCATCATACTCAGGGATAATCTTTAAGAGTTCTTCCCTGGGAATATCAAACTTTACATCTACTTCCAAACCGGGAGCATTTTTTAAAATCTCTACACCTTTGTCGGAAATTCTTTCTACTACTACTACTTTCTTTTTCATTGAACACACCCTCCTCGAAATAAAAAACTCTCGTGCTTGACTATTATTGGATAAAGTCAAGGACGAGAGAAATACTCACGTGGTGCCACCTTATTTCGCTGCTTACACAGCCTCATTTTCGGATAACGGCTTTGCCGGATAGGTTGCTGCCCCTATCATCTCCGGAGTGGATTCGATCTTTTCTGTCTGCTTCTTCGCACTAACCAGAAGCTCTCTGGGCTTAGGAAAAGGTTTACTTGGTTCCATCATCGATTGCCTATATGGTCAAGCATTTGTTACAATTCTACTTTTATTCTTCGTCTCTGTCAAGTGGTTTTGTAATTTCCTGTGCTTTGGTCATTCGTTTTCTTAGCATTCTTGCTCTTTCGGCTGTTTGCTCCACTGCATTATGTAATTCTTCTATTTTCTTTTGAGTTCTGTCCAGGTTATTTTCTAAAGCGACAAAATCAGTTTCCAGCTGAGTAAACACTTTCCAGGCTTCACTGGTCTGTTGCGCAATGGCCAAGGTCTTAAAGCCCATTTGCAAACTGTTAATGAGTGCCGCCAAGGTAGTAGGACCTGCTACCGTAACCCGATATTTTCTTTGCAGTTCTTCCATAAGCCCCGGAATATTAACCGCCTCCGCAAAGAGACCTTCTAACGGTAAATACATTAAAGCAAAGTCCGTAGAATAAGGAGGGCAAATGTATTTATCCCTGATATCCTTAGCTTCACCTTTAAAACGAATTTCCAGTTCTTTTAAGGCTACCGCCGCATCGTCCTCACTAGCCTTTTCTCTGGCAACCAAAAGCCTTTGATAATCCTCCTGAGGAAACTTGGCATCAATAGGCAGCCAGACTTGTTCACCAGCATTGGCACCGGGCAATTTAATGGCGTATTCTACCCGTTCGCCGCCCCTGGGTTTTATCGTTACGTTTTCCCCATATTGTTCCGGGGACAACATATCCTTCAATAGATTACCCAGTTGCATCTCGCCCCAAATACCTCTGTTCTTAACATTGGTCAGGACTTTCTTCAGATCACCTACGCCTCCGGCCAAGCTCTGCATGTTGCCTAAGCCTTGGTGTACTTCTTCCAGTCTGGCATTGACTGCATTTAAAGACCCGGATAATTTTTGGTCCAGATTAGCATTAAGCCTATCTAATCTTTCTTCCTGCAATTTAGCTGTATCCCCTACGTTTCTATTCATATTGTCTGACATATGTACTAATAGGAAGATTAAAATCAGGACTGCTATCAAAACAGCAGCTAATAATATGTTTGTCAATGTTATCACCATCCTAGAACTTATTATAACAGAAAGTTAACTTCTACTGTACAAATTTAACAGATGGGGGTATAATGTTTTTAATTAAACGATTAATTTAAAAAGGAAGTCCTTACCCATGCCCACGGAGAAATCAAAAGTGACTGCACAAAATATTATTGATGCAGGAACTTCCCTTTTTACCCAAAAGGGTTTTTACAATGTTAGCATTAAGGAAATTGCTGCTAAGGCCGGCAGTAATAGTGCCTTAATTTCTTATTATTTTGGGGGAAAACAAGAGCTCTATCAGGAGATATTAAAAAGACAGGCTGCAGATATTAATACTCTGCAGAAAACAGTCAGCGCCTCTGGCAAAACAGCGTTGGAAGAACTCTATAATTACATCTTAGGAATTAAGATGATGCAGGCCAAAAATAAACAGCAAGCCAACCTGCTTTACCGGGAAATTCTTTTTCCCACCGGCCTATGTTCAACCATGGTAAATGAACAATTAACAACCATTCACCTTTTCACCGTAGACTTGGTAAAAAAAGCAATCAAGGAAAAATCCTTAAAGCCTTCTACCGATCCTGCTTACACCGCTTTTATTCTGGAAGGAATTACTGTTCTTACCTTCCTTGCCCGCAAACAACTTAATCTTTTAGGTTCTGCAGGACAAAACGAGACAGACGTGATACAGAAAGTCGTCACTTATTATTTCAGTTCATTACTAACCGGCAAGGAGGCCATTAATCATGCAAATGTCTGATATTAAAAATACTTTGGGAAAATACAAGAAATATATTTACATCCTGTGTGGACTAGTAATTCTAGTTCTCTTAGGCCGTAGTATTTACGGCATCGTACATAAACCTGTAGTTGTAAAAGATATTCCTGTAGTACGTGCTGTAACAATTGGCGATACCCAATCAACTGATTCCTACACTTATCCCGGCGAGGTACGCGGTAAGTATGAAAGCAACCTGGCCTTCCAGGTAGGTGGCAAGATTGTAGCCCGTAATGTTAATCTGGGCGATTCAGTTTCTGCAGGTCAGGTCTTGATGATTATTGACCCTAAAGATGTCCAGCAATCTGTAGCGCTCTATCAAGCAGCAGTTAATTCTGCCCAAGCTAACTACAAGCTAGCCAGTGATAACTACTCCCGTTTTGAAAGCCTATTCTCCAAGGGCGCTGTCAGCGCTATGGTTCGTGACCAATACAAGACTCAATACGAAGCAGCTGATGCTACTCTAAAACAAGCTGAAGCTCAATTACAAGTAAGTTCCAACCAATTAAATTATACTCAGCTGGTTGCAGATCATGATGGCGTTATTTCTTCTTTAACCGGTGAGGTTGGCATGGTTGTTTCTGCCGGCACTCCTGTTGCCTCCATCGTGCAAGATGGTGACAGAGAAATTCAGATCTTCGTTCCTGAGGGTCGTTTGAACACCATTCGCCCCGGTCAGCCTTGCCAAGTAACCTTCTGGGCTTTAAATAATGTAGTTGCTACCGGCGTTATTTCTGAAATTGCTCCTATGGCTGATTCTTCTACCAAGACTTATAAAGTAAGAGTAGCTCTAAACAATATGCCTGCAAAAGCTCGTTTGGGTATGACTGCTAAGGTAAGCCTTAACGAGGGCAAGAGCGATGGCATCATGATTCCTCGTAGCTCTATCTATGGTACTTCCGGCGAGCCTCAAGTCTGGGTCGTAAAAGATAATAAGGTTTCTCTGGTAAAAATTACAGCCAGTGGTTATAAAGACGACAAGGTCATTATTACCAGCGGTTTGAAGAAAGGTGACATAGTCGTTTCTGCCGGTATTAATAAGTTAACCGATGGTTTGGAAGTAAAAGTAGAAGGCGGTGCATCTAAATGAAGTTTAATCTAGCCGCCTGGTGTATAAAGCATAAACAAGTAGTTTACTTCTTTATGGCTTTAATCACTATTTCAGGCATTTATTCCTTCAACGCCTTAGGGCGTAGTGAAGATCCTAAATTCGTCATCAGGCAGATGGTTATTTCCTGTGCATGGCCCGGTGCCACTGCCGATGAAATGGAACAACACGTTACCAGCAAAATAGAAAAAGCTGTGCAATCTTTGCCGGATTTGGATTACATTACCAGCTATTCTCGTCCCGGTACTTGCGTGGTAAACGTAATTATTAAGGAACAGGTCAAAAACGCTGATGTACGTAGTCACTGGCTGGAAGCTCGTAACTATGTGCATGATCATCTCAGCGATTTGCCCAGTGATATTTATGGTCCTTACTTCAATGATAGATTCGATGATGTGTATGGCAACATTTATGCTTTAACCTCTGACAGCTTTACCTACGAAGAAATGCGTATCCAAGCCGAAGAATTAAAGCGTCAGTTCTATACTGTAAAGGATGTAAGAAAGGTTGAACTGATTGGCGAACAGCCGGAAAAAATCTACATTTATATGTCCAATGATAAATTGGCTAAATTAGGTCTTTCCCTGACAGCTGTAGAAAGCGCCATTGCAGGCGAAACCAGTGTTACACCTGCCGGCAATGCCGATATTAATGGCGATAGCGTTTATATGCGCCTGACCGGTCTTCCCAACAGTACTGATAATATTCGTAATATTTTACTTAACTCTAATGGCAAGACCTTCCGTCTAGGTGATATTGCCGAGGTAAAACGAGAATATCCTGATCCTCCGGAAAACAAGATGTATGTTGATGGCAAGCCTGCTATTGGTATTGCTATTTCCATGCAGGATAACGGCAATAACATTGAGCTAGGTCAAAACCTTAGTAAAATGGTTACCAGAATGAAGAAGGAACTTCCTCTGGGCTTTGAGATGCACCAGGTATCCAACCAGCCGGAAGTAGTAAAGCAATCCATTGATGAATTTACCGAAAGCTTGTGGGAAGCTATCGTCATCGTCTTGGTGACCAGCTTGTTTACCCTGAGCCGTCGGTCCGGTTATGTTATTTCCGTCTGCATTCCTATGGTATTAATGGGCGCACTGACGGCCATGTACATAAGCGGCATAGAACTACACAAGGTATCCTTAGGTGCCTTGATTGTTTCCTTGGGTATGTTGGTAGATGATGCATTGTGCGTAGTAGAACAAATTGAGGTAAAGATGTCCCAGGGCTGGGATCCCTCCAAGGCTGCTTCTTATGCCTTCGAAATTTATGGCTCCACCCTGCTGCTAGGTACTATGATTACCTGCACCAGCTTCGTACCTATTGCCTTATCCAATTCCAATATTTCTGAATTTGCCGGTTCCCTGTGTCCTGTTATTACCATGACCTTAATGTTTTCCTGGTTGGTTGCATCCACCGTTGCTCCTACCCTGGGTCATGCTTGGATTAAGCCTACCGCTTTGGAAGAAGTTAGCTATGATACAGGCTTCTACAAAGCCTTCCGTAAGACTTTGAACTGGTGTCTCTACCACAGAAAAACCGTTATGATAGCCGCAGTTTTAATTTTCGTTGGTTCTATCGGTCTCTTAAAGCTGATAAAGCACGAATTCTTCCCTGCTTCTGTCCGTCCTGAAATCGTAGTAGAAATGAACCTTCCGGAAGGTAGCGGCATTAAAGACAGTGATAAGGAAGCTCAAAAGCTGATGAGCTTCTTACTAGACGATAAAGACCTGGATCACGTTACTGCCTATGTAGGCAAGAGCTCACCACGTTTCGTACTGGTAGCCCATCAGGAACAGCCTCGTGAAAACTACGCTCAGGTAGTAGTAGTAGCCAAGAACCTGGAAGGCCGTAAACGTCTGGAAACCAAGATTAAAGATGTTATGAAGAAAGAGATGCCTAATGTTGTAGGCGATGCTCAATCCCTGCCTCTAGGACCTCCTAGCCCCTATCCTGTCATGTTCCGTGTTTCTGCTCCTACTGTTGACCAAGTTCGTGAATATGCTGCTAAAGTACAGCAGGTAGTAGCAGCCAATCCCAATGTCACCATGACACTATACGATTGGATGGAAAAAGCCAATGCGGTACAAGTCAAGATTGATAATGATAAGCTAAAACAAATGGGACTGACACGTAAGGTTGTGGCCAATTCCCTGTATGCTAACTTAAATGGTTATACCGTTTCTGAATACTATGAACGTGATAGAGCCATTGATGTTATTTTCCGTCTGGACAAGAGCGACAGAAAGTCTCTGGATGAAATTCAAAACATTTCTATTCCTACTTCCTCCGGTGCTGTACCTCTGTCCCAGGTAGCCGAAATTTCCTATCAAAGCGAGAATAACATGATTTGGCGTCGTGACCTGCAGCCTACCATCACTGTTAATGCTGATGTAGGCGGTGGCGCTACCGGTAACGATGTAGCTGAGCAAGTTTGGTCTCAGCTCAAAGATATGCGTTCCAACCTGCCCACCGGTGTAAAGATTGAAATCGGCGGACCGGAAGAAAGCAGTATCAAGGCTTTGGGTTATTTAATGAATCCTATGCCTGTAGTATTTGTCATCATGCTGATTCTTATGATGCTGCAGATTCAGGATATGCGTAAAATGTTCTGCGTACTCTGTACTGCTCCTTTAGGTATTGCAGGTATTGCCTTAGGTCTTCTGATTTTCAATGCTCCTATGGGCATTATGGCTGAAATTGGTTCCTTTGCCTTGGTTGGTACCATTATTCGTAATGCTATGCTGATCATGGATCAGATTCACATGCATATGGATGACGGCAAGGATCCACGTACAGCCGTAGTAGAATCCGCTATTGTAAGGTTTAGGCCTATTATGCTGGCAGCCTTGACTACCATCTTTGGACTTATTCCTATGTTTGCTTCACCGTTCTGGAATGCTATGGCTATTGCCATGGCCTGTGGCTTAACAGGTGCTACAGCTTTAACGCTGCTCTTCTTCCCCACCTTGTACGCCATCGTTTTCAAAATTCCTAACGAAAAGACAACTGAAGCACCGCAAGCTTAATGTTAAAACAAGTGAGCCAATTGGGGTTATCCCCAATTGGCTCACGTACTAAAAAAGCAGGTCAACAGTTTTACTGTTGCATCTGTCAAGAGAAAGTAGACACCAATAAAAACGAAACTCAGAACCCTGATTCAGTTTTAAACTGAATCGGGGTTTTGTAGTTTAAAGCCGAAGCATGCCTTTTGTAATTGAAATAATGTACAT